>Ga0207684_10000012_pt1 | contig 478666 bp, 489 predicted proteins | sample KBSK5501metaG_FD_184342 | JGI IMG/M metagenome (GOLD analysis project Ga0207684, IMG submission 184342) | Corn, switchgrass and miscanthus rhizosphere microbial communities from Kellogg Biological Station, Michigan, USA - KBS K5-50-1 metaG... | ecosystem: Host-associated > Plants > Roots >...
TTGAGCGAGCTGCGCTGGCACCCGCTCCTCGGGCAGTGGTCGGCGTCCGGGTGATAGGTGCGCTCCTGGCGCGCGGGCGCGACCGTCACCCATTGCCCGAGGAGCGGGTGCCAGCGCAGCTCGCTCAAGCTTTCTTAGAGGGGCGCTCGTAATAGATGAGGTAGCGCCCGTCCGGCTTCTTGACGACGCGCTTGGTTAGCCGGGAGGGCATCGGAGGGAGTCTAGTTGCCGATACACTTGGCGATGCAGGCGGGCGTGGGCCCGCCGAGTCCACTGCCCGTGTGGCGAAGGAGGTGAGGCGAAAGTTGGATCACCCTAGTCGTGGAGCCAGCCGCCTCGTTTGCCCGCCGGGAGCTGTGGAGGGCCTGGCCCTCTAGAGGCTCTCGACAGATCACCTCTGGCTCCTGGAGTCGGAGGCGGCTCTCCGCGAGCAACGTCCGTCCACCGGGACGGGGGACCGGGACCTTCGGGTCCCGGTCCTTTCTTTATGGTTGCCGGGATGCTCGACCTGGCCGAAGCCATGAACGCCGATGCCAAAGGCTGGGTGCGCGAGATGGCGCTCCTGGTCACCATGGCCACGGCCGAGGAGGTGCGCTGCGAGTGGGAGGTCGCTCCCAAGCATCTGCAGACCTACGGGATCGTGCACGGCGGCATGCACTGCGGCGTGATCGAAACCCTGGCCTCGGCCGGCGCCGCCGCCTACGCGATACCGCGCGGCCAGGCCGTGGTCGGGCTCGAGAACACCACCTCCTTCGTCCGGGCCGTGCGCGCCGGCGCGCGCCTGCACGCGGTCGCCACCCCGCTCACGCGCGGCCGCAGGTCACAGCTCTGGGAGGGGCGCATCTTCGACGAGGAAGAGCGGCTGGTCGCGATCGGCCGGGTGCGCCTGCTCTGCCTGCCGGCCGACGAGGCCCTGGCGGGCCAGGCCCCGGCCCGCAGGCGCTAGCGACCGCCCTGGATGTAGCCCAGGATGATCTCGTCGATCAGGCGCTCCACGGGCGCCAGGTCGTCGGTGAAGACCTGGCCGTGGTAGTCGGACAGCCGCAGGTTGCCCTCGCTGAGGGCGCTCCCCGCCACCTCCCGCCAGAGCGGGTCCTGGCCGAGCCCCAGGTTGGCGCGCACGTCCGCGGTCGAGGTCGCCTCCGTGGTGCCGTAGATCAGCGTGTTCGCGAACGCGGGCACGTCGACCAGGTAGACCTGGTTGAAGGTCGCGCTCATGGTGCTGGCGAGCGCCGACACCAGCCGGTAGTCGGTGCGCGTCCGGCCGGCATTGACGACCGCCACCCCGCCCGGCGCCAGGTGGGACCGCGCCAGCTCGAAGAACTCCCTGGTCGTGAGGTGGAAGGGGATGTAGGGCTGGCGGTAGGCGTCCATCACGATCACGTCGAACTTGTCGGTGGTGGGCCGGGTGGCGAGCCAGTAGCGCGCGTCCTGGACCTCGACGTGAGTCCCGGTCTCGGCGAGGTGGAAGTAGCGGCGGCCCACGTCGACCACGTCGGGGTCGATCTCCACGCCGGTGATGTCCACCGAATCGCCGAAGGCGGCCCGGTCCTGGCGGGCGCTGGTCCCGCCCGCCAGGCCCAGGATCAGGACCCGCCGCGGCGCCGGCTCGGCGGCCATCGGGGCGCGGAAGGCGGAGGCGATGACCATGTAGTCCCAGGGGCCGCCGGTGGTCAGCGACCCGGGGTCGTAGATGGAGTGGATCGCCTGGCCCTCGTTGAGCAGGAGCTGGGTCTGGGAGCCCACCTGCAGCACCTGGATGTACTGGTAGGGCGACTCCTTCTCGTAGAGCAGGCGGCCCTGCTCGGGCGGCTTGACCGCGGACGGCACGAAGACCCCGGCCAGCACCACGACCAGCGCCAGGGCCGCGTACCAGCGGCGCCGCGGCACCGGCCAGAGCCCGAGCACGGAGGGGAGCAGGAGCGCCAGGCTGAATCCGACCAGGGTGGGCCGGGTCCCATAGGTGGGGATGAACCAGAAGACCGGCAGGAAGGTGCCCAGGATCGAGCCGGCGGTGCTCAGCGCGTACACGGCGCCCGCCGTGTTGCCGCCGGTCTGGACGTCTCGCAGCAGCAGCCTGATCGCGAACGGCGAGACGCAGCCGAGCAGGACGACGGGCACGGCGAAGAGCGCCATCACCGCCAGCAGGGTGCCCAGGACCAGTCCGGCGTCCAGGGTCTTGAAGCCCTGCTGGGCGATCAGCAGGATCGGGTAGGAGACCAGCGGGATGAGCCCGATCCAGAGCCCGGCCCAGGCCGTCAGCTGGAAGAGCAGCTCCTCGCGTGGATGGCGGTCGGCCAGCCGGCCGCCGATCACGTAGCCCGCGCTCAGGTAGACCAGCACGAGGCCGATCAGCACGCCCCACACGTAGAGGCTGGTCCCGAAGTAGGGCGCCAGCAGGCGCGCGGCGCCGAACTCCACCGCCAGCGAAGCCATGCCGGAGACGAAGACGAGCGGCAGCAGCAGCCGGCGGGCGGTCAAGACTGAAGAAGGCTACCCGCCGCTAACCACGACGATGTCGGTGCCGCTCACGGCCGGGTACCTGGCGACCTGCTTGCGGTCGGCGGCGGCCAGCACCCGAAGCCCGCCCGTGCTCAGCGCATAGAGAAAGTTTCCATCCCGGCTGACGGCGACGGCCGCGGCCGCCAGCGTCGACGGCCAGTCGATGGCCGAGCCGTCCGGCGAGAGCCCGGGCCGGCCCACGCCCCCCGGGCCGTGGCCCTGCCCGACGATTCGCGGTCCAGGGTCGATCCGGAACCAGTCGCCGGAGGGGTAGGCGAGCACGGCCTGGTCGCGGCCCAGCGGCCGCAGATCGAACGCCGGGCCTGCCGGGAGCGGGAGGCTGGCCCCGGGCGGCGCGGCGCCCGCGCAGGCGAAGACAAGGCTGCCGCGCACCTCGGCCAGCGGACCGTCCGGGCAGTCATCCACCAGCGGCGACAGCAGCCCCGTCTCCGGGGCCAGCAGCGACCAGCTGCCGTCGAGGCCGAGCACGACCGCGCCGTCCACCTGCCTCAGCTCGGATGCCTGCGCGGCGCCCTCGCGCCAGATCTGGACGCCGGCCTGGAACCCCACCAGGCCGCCGTCCGCGCCCTTCACGACCAGTACGGTCCGGCTGCCCACGAAGTGCGTCAGCCGGGGCGCCGGCACCAGCGCGGCCTGGAACGGTGGCTGGGCCCGGATCGTGGCCAGGCGGTCGAAGTGGAAGGGGCGACCGGCGCGAACCCGGTACAGGTTGCCATCGTCGCCCACCAAGTAGGCCTCGCCGAGGTCGCCCCCCGGCGTCAGAGCGGCGGCGAAGGCCCCGGCTGGAAAGGTGGCCACCAGGGTGCCGTCCCTGGCCTCGTAGACCGCATGGCCGCTCTCGCCTGTGGCCAGCACGAGGAGCTCGTTGGGAGCCCTGGCGGGAGCCCCCGGCGTCCCCGTGCAGGCCAGCAACAGCAGGACCGCCAGCGGGACGGCGCGCACCACAGCGGGAGCTACGTTACTGCGGGGTGTCCTCGGCCCAGCGCCGACCCGTGTCGTCCAGGGGCAGCGGCAGCCGCACTCGGACCTCCGCGATCAGGTCGCCCGGCTGTCCCTTATCGGTGTCGGGCATGCCCAGGCCGCGCAGCCGGAGGCGCGCGCCGTTCTGGGTCCCGGGCTTGACGGTCAGGGTGACCCGGCCGCCCTTCAGTGTCGGCACCTCGGCCTCGCCGCCGAGCAGCGCCGTCCGCAGGGGGACCGGGACCTGGACCTGGACGTCCTTGCCGTCGCGACGGAAGATGGGGTCGGTCGCGACCTGGACCCGGGCCAGCAGCCCGGGCACCCGCAGGAAAGTGCCGTCCGCGACGCCCGCCGGCACGTTGACCTCCAGGCGCCGCCCGTCCGGCAGCTCGACCTGGCGCGTGGTGCCGGCGAAGGCTTCGCGCAGCGACACCCGCACCACGCCCTCGGCCTCGACCTGGCGTCGCGGCGCGCGGCCCCCAGATCGAGCGCCGAAGATCGATCCGAAGAGATCGCCGAAGGGCTCGCCCTGGCCGTCGCCGCCGAAGATGCGGTTCAGCTCCTCGGGGTCGATCGACTGGTACTGCGCACGCGGTCCGCCGGGGCCGGGGCCACGGGCGCCGGCGGCCTGGGCGGCCTGCCAGTCGCTGCCGTACGAGTCGTAGAGCTTCCGTTTCTCGACGTTGGAGAGCACCTCGTGCGCCTGCGAGATCTCCTTGAAGCGCCGTTCCGCCTCCTTGTCACCGGGGCGGGCGTCCGGGTGGTACTGGCGCGCGAGCTTGCGGAAGGCAGACTGGATCTCCTTCTTGGTCGCCGTCCGCGACACCCCGAGCAGGTCGTAGTAGTCCGTCGTCTTCGGCATCGGAGGATTTTTACCTCGTTAGGGACCTGCCTAACCCAAAGGCAGCACTTCCGCCTGGATGCCGTGCTCGTCGATCTCGAGCACGCCCACCGAGGGCGCCGGCACCCGGCGCCGGTGGCGGATGACCTGGAGCCAGCTCCATTCGAACCAGCCGGGGCGCCGGCGGAGTCGGCGCAGCGCGGCCGCCCGGTCGGTCTGGTAGACGGCGCCGGGGTTGAAGACCAGCTGCTTGCCGGCGCGGTCGACGGCCGGCGTGTGGGTGTGGCCGTAGACGATCGCGTCCGCCTCCGGGAAACGCCTGCGCAGCCAGGCGTGGAGCCCGACCTGCGGCCAGAAGAGGCCCAAGCTGAGAGTGCCCAGGAGCGTGACCGGCTCCTCGATCAGCCGCGTGCGGTTGCCGTGGATCAGGGCCACCCGGCGGCCCGCGATCTCGAGCAGCCGCTCCCGGGGCAGCTCGGGCAGGTCCGGGTCGTGGTCCCCGCGGACCGCCTCCACCGGCGCCAGCCGGCGCAGCCGCTCCAGTGCCTCGGGCCGGCCCACGTCGCCCGCGTGAAGGATCAGGTCGCAGCCCGCCAGGCGCTCGAAGATGGCCGCCGGCAGGTCGTCCAGGAACTCTTCGTAGTGCGTGTCCGCGATCACGCCAATCCGCATCCCGCAACTCTAGCGGTGAACGCAATTGGCAAGACACCTTGACAAATTGATAAGCAGTTGTTTCTAATTGGCGAATGAACGACCCTAGACGCGACATTCTGGCAGCCGTCGCCCGCGGAGAGCTGACCCCCGAGGAGGGCGCCACCCGCCTCGAGGAGCTGCCGGCCCTGCCGGCCGGGCCCGCCGCGGCGGCGCTTCCCCCGCCACCCCTCGGCCCGGTCGGGCCGGCCCTCGAGCCCAGCACGCTGCGCGCCGTGCGCGTGGTCAGGACCCTGGGCACGGCCGAGATCGTCGGCGACCCCCAGGTGCGGGAAGCGGTGGCCGAGGGCCCGCACGTCGCCCGCCGGGAGGGCGACACACTGGTCATTCGCTCCGCGATCGAGGACGCGGACGATGACGATTCCGGAACCTCATTCAGCTACCGCCGGGGCGGGATCCGCATCCGGACCGGCCACCGCTCGCGCCTCAGCATCGGGGGCCCCGGCATGGGCGCGGTGCGCATCCGCATGAACCCTGACCTCGCCCTGGAGCTGGAGTCGCAGGCGGGCAGCGCGCGGATCCGCGACGTGCACGGTCCCATCAAGGCGTCGGCGCAGGCCGGCTCCATCACCATCGATGGCTTTCGCGGCCCGCTGGACATCTCGGTGCAAGCCGGCTCGCTGCGCGGCTCGGGCGTGCTCGACCATGGGCTATCGCGCGTCAACTGCGAGGCCGGAAGCGTCCGCCTCAACCTGGAGCGCGGCTCGAGCGTGCGGATCCGGGCTCGCTCCACCCTGGGCAAGGTGAGCCTGGGCGATGCGGACACCGTCTCCATCGGCGGCGGCGCCGAGGAGCTGGTGATCGGCGAGGGCAAGGCCAGCCTGGAGGTCGATGCGACCATGGGTTCTGTCCGCATCACGGAGGACCAATGACCACCCCGCGGCCGCAGCGCACCCCGCCCCGGTCGTGCCCGGTCTGCGGCGACACCCTGGCCCTCACCCGGCTGTCGTGCCCGTCCTGCGAGACGGAGCTGTCCGGGAACTTCGAGTCCTGCGAGTTCTGTGCCCTGGGCGCCGACGACCGCGAGGTGCTCCGGGTCTTTCTCGCCTCCCGCGGCAACATGAAGGACCTCGAGCGCCATCTCGGGGTGTCCTACCCGACCGCGCGCGCCCGCTTCGACGGGCTGCTCGGCAAGCTCGGGCTGGAACCGCCCAAGGCCGCAACCCCCAGCCGCGTCGAGCTCATGGAACAGGTGGCCCGCGGCGAGATCGACGTCGACGAGGCGCTGAGGAGGCTGTCCTGAACCTCGAGCCCGAACTGCTGCTCACCCTCGCCGAGGAGCGCCGCCGGCGCCTGATCGAGGAGGCAGCCCGCGAGAGGCTGGTGCGCGACTCCTCCCCGCTTGGCGGGGAGGTCCGCCCGAAGGGCGGGGTGGGGAACGCGGTCAGGTCCGTGCTTGGTCGCGGGTTGGGGATACGGCCATCGCTGCCCTGAGCCCGGCACGGCCCTGGTCGCGCTACCGGGACCTCCTGGGCTCACGCGATTTCGTGGCCTTCTGGTCAGCGCTCTCGCTGAGCCTGATCGGGGACATGTTCAGCTACATCGCCCTGGCCTGGCTGGTCCTCTCGCTGACCGGATCGGGCGCCGCCCTGGGCGCCGTGCTCGCTGTCCAGGGCATCCCGCGGGTGGTGTTCATGCTCGTCGGCGGCGCGGTCAGCGACCACCTCTCGGCGCGCCTGACGATGATCCTCTCGGCGGCCGTCAGAACCTTGGTCGCGGGAGCGCTGGCGGCGCTGGTGCTGACCCACGCCGCCACTCTCTGGCACGTGTACGTGGCTGCCTTTCTGCTCGGCTCGGTCTCGGCCTTCTTCCTTCCCTCCAGTCAATCGATCCTGCCCCAGCTGGTCGATTCCGAGCTCCTGGAGGCGGGCAACGCCGCGCTTCAGATCAGTAAGCAGGGCTCCAACATCGTGGGTCCGGCCCTGGCCGGCCTGACCGTGGCGGCGTACGGCTCGGGCGCGGCCATCGCGGTCGACGCCGCCTGCTTCGCGCTCGCCGCCGGCACGCTGCTGATGATTCGGGGCGGCGCCGCGCCCATGCGCGGGCGGCCCGGCTTCGCCGCCTTCATGGGCAGCGTCCGCGAGGGCCTGGCCTTCGTCTGGCGCTCGATCCCGCTGCGGACTCTGTTCGCCGCCACCACCGCCATGAACTTCGCGTTCGCCGGCCCCTTCACGGTCGGTCTGGCCATCCTGGCCCGCCAGCGCCTGGGCGGACCCGCCGCCCTGGGCTGGACATTGGGCGGCTTCGGCGCGGGCGCGGTCCTGGGCGCGATCGTGACCGGAGTCCTGCCCCGCCAACCCCGGCGCGGCTGGGCGACGATCGCCGTCTGCCTCTGGCTCGGCGCCGGCATGGCCGTGTTCGGCGTGCTGCCCAACCTGATTGCGGTCGTCGTCTGCGGCGTGCTGATGGGCCTGGTCATCGGCTTCGCCAACACCTTCGGCATGTCCTGGATGCAGCGCTACGTGGAGCCGGCCATGTTGGGCCGGGTCGCCGCGCTGCTGATGCTGGCGGCGTTCGGGCTCGGACCTCTCTCCTACGCGGTGGCCGGACTGCTCTCGCAGCTGCCCCCGGCGGTGATGTTCGCGGGCGGCGGCGCCATCCTGGTCCTCACGGGCCTCGCCTGCGCCAGCAGCCGCACCTTCCGGTCGCTTTGATCCCGAGCCTGCTCCGCCGGCCCGGTCCTTTTCGCTGGTACTGGATCGGCCAGAGCGTCTCCCTTTTCGGCGACCAGATCACGAACGTGGCGCTCCCGCTGGTCGCCGTCCTCTTCCTCCATGCCACTCCCGCCGAGATGGGCTACCTGGTGGCCGCCGCCTGGCTGCCCTACCTGCTCTTCGCGCTCCAGGCGGGCGCCCTGGTCGACCGCTACGGTCACCGGCGGCTGGTCATGATCGCCGCCGACCTGGGCCGAGCGGCGCTGCTGCTGACGGTGCCCGCCGCCGCCGCGCTGCATCAGCTGACCCTGGTCCAGGTCTTCGCCGTCATCTTCCTCAACGGCACCCTGAGCGCTTTCTTCAACGTCTCCATGGCCACCCTCTTCGTCTCCATGGTGGAGCGCGAGGACTACGTCTCCGGACAGTCGCTGCTCGCCGGCAGTCGCGCCTTCTCCTTCGTCGGCGGGCCCGCGGTGGCCGGTTTCCTGGTCCAGGCCTTCTCGGGTCCCATCGCACTCGTGCTCGACGCCGCCAGCTTCGTGGTCTCGGCGCTCACGCTCTCCAGCATCCGGCCCGCGGAGCCGCCCGCGGCCAGGCCGCAGCCCGGCCATCTCGTGTCGGGGGTGCGCTTCATCCTGCGCACGCCGGTCATGCGGTCCTCGCTGGCCGCCACCGCCACCATCAACCTCTTCAACCTCAGCTACTCGGCGCTGGCGATCCTCTACATCGTCCGCTACCTGCACATCTCGGCCGGATTGCTGGGCGTGATCCTGGGCATCGGCTCGGTGGGCGGGCTGGTGGGCTCGGTGGTGGCCGGCCGCCTCGGCCGGCGGATCGGAGTCGGCCCAGCCTACCTGGCCGGTTGCGTGATCTTTACGGCGCCGTTGATCCTGACGCCGCTGGCCGGCGGGCCACAGGCCCTGGTGGTGGCGATGCTCCTGGCCGCCGGGTTCGGCGCCGGGCTGGGCGTGATGGTCCTCGACATCAACGTCGGCGCCATCTTCGCTGCGCTGATCCCCAACACCCTGCGCTCGCGCGTCGCGGGCGCCTACACGGTCGTCAATTACGGCGTGCGGCCGCTCGGCTCCGTGGCCGGCGGACTGCTGGCCAGCGCGATCGGGGTCCGGGAGACGTTGTTCGTGGTCACCATCGGGGCGATGCTGGGAGTCTTGTTCCTACTGCCCTCGCCTATCCCGCGTCTGAGGGACCTGCCCGAGGCGGCCGCCGCCGCTTAGGGTCAGGGACTAGGTCGAAGCCCCCGTCTGCCACGCGTTCGAGCCGGTAACCACCCTCCGTGACCTGCGGGTGATGTTTGCGCCGGCAGAGCGGCACCCCTTCTCGGGCATCGGTTTCGCCACCCTCGGCAACCGGCACCAGGTGATGGATCTCGCAGTCGCGAATGGGCACAGTGCAGTTGCCGCCGACGCAGGTCGCGTAGCGCGTGCTGATGTCTTCGCGCTGAGCGTCGCTATGGCAGCGCCGTGCCCGCCCGAAGTTGAGCGTCACCCCCCGCCGGTCGACCAACTGCTTGCGCTCGAGGTGGTCCTGGCCGCGGAGCCGGGCCAGCGTGCCCAGGCTGATCGGGCCGACGCCCTCCAGCTCGGCTGACACCTCGGCACCAGCCTCGGTGCGCACGATCACGGTCAGCTGGGCCCTGCGCCCGGCCTGCCGCGGCAGCTTGCCCGACCCGATCGCGCGCGTGCAGAGCTCAATCAGGGCATCCGCCTGGCGCTGGTCCTGTCTGCGGTCGTCGCCGCCCACCGGGATGCCGATCAGCGATTCCAGGCAGAGGCGCAGCTTCATCCCTTCGGGCGCCGGCAGGGCTCCCTCGAGACCGAGCATCCCATCGGCGTGGTCGAACAACCGCAGCCGCCGCTTCTCGTGCTGGCGGTAGGCCTGGCGCGCCGCGCCCTCGGGATCCTCGCGATGGCGGATCTCCATACCTAGCTTGCGCAGCTCGCGGGGATCGCTCTTGGCGGCGGCCGGCAGCAGCTCGGCTTGAGCCTGCAAGGCGGTGGCTTCAGGTAGATCGCTGACCTGGCGGGCGATCAGCAGGGCGTGCTCGAAGGAGATGTCGCCCTGCTGCACCGCCTCGACGGTGGGCTCCAGTGTTTCTAGCTGACGAGCCAGCACGACCTGGCTGTCGGCGCTGGCGCCCGAGACGTGGGTGTGGGTGCGGATCCAATCGACCGAGGAGTGCTCGCCGAGGTCATAGAAGGCCTGCCGGCGGTCGAAGACGGCCAGCCGGCGCGCCGCCTGGAGCTCGAGCAGGTCGACGGTGGCGCGGATGAACTTGAGCTCGGCGCCGAGCTGCTCAGGAGCGAGCGACTCCACGTCAACCGCCTCGAGCTCCTCCAACATGGCGTTGCGGAGCTCGTGCGCCGAAGCTGTGGAGACCTCCCCCCAACCCCCATTCAACATGACGCAATTTTACCACGCCGACGAACAGATGTACGGCCTTAACAGCCCGCAAAAGACTTCTGCCACAGGCCCTAACGCGCCGCCTCGGTCGCGCCAACCGGATCATCTTCGCGGGCCCGCTTGGTGCTGGCTCCGATTCGGCCCTACAAGCAGATTGTCAGGGAGATGCGCTTGGCGGCCGGCATGTCCCAGGAGGATCTCGCCGAGACGCGTCTCAGCTGATACGGAACTATGTCGGGCTGTTGGAGCGCGGCGAGAAGCCGCCTTCTATTTGGGACGATCGAATCGTTGGCCCGAGCTCTCGACCTGGCTCCGCACGACTTGATCTCGAAAGCCGAGGCTCGGGCGAGCCGGGGCTAGCAACCGTAAGCACCGCCGAATAGTCGTGTCGCCCAAAAACAAACCGGGAAGACGTCTTGCGACAATCTCCCCGGGTGAGCTACACCAGTCTCTCGACTGGGCGCTCGCATCAGCGGGACGAAGCCTACGTCATGACTTGACATGTCCGCAACTTATCCGCAAGATTTCCGCCGCTAGGGTTCCCTCATACGACATCTTGTGCAAAAGTCGTACTGGTAGCCCCATCCAGCGCGGCAACTAAAAGTTGCCGCTTGTTTTGGTGTTCCCTTTGAAGTAGGATCTCCGCAGCCGTCCGCCTGGGGGGCTACGGGGGCGCTCGCATCAGCACCGGTCGCCGCCGGGGAAGGCCACCTTCCCCCCTCCCACGTTCAAGGAGGTATCCGCATGACCGGGCTGAGCCCCGAGCGCTCGACTGCCGCCCAGGTTCCCCTGGTGGGGGTCGGCCCCCCTCCCGGCATCCAGGTCTTGCCGGGAGTCCAGGGCGCAATGACCGCCTCTCCGGGTGACCCGGTTGTCATCAAGTTCTTCACCGATGTGAACGCGAACACCAGCCGACAGCTGATGCAGGTCCTGGACAGCTGCATCGTGGCCGGGGTGACGGACCTCACCCTGCTGATTTCCACGACTGGTGGGACCGTCCACGACGGGGTCACGCTCTACAACTTCATCCGCGGCCTCGAGGCGCAGGTCACAACCCACAACTTCGGGTCAGTGGACTCGATCGGAGTCCCGATCTTCGCGGCCGGCAAGACGCGGCTGAGCGTCCCCCAAGCGCGCTTCCTGATTCACCGGGTCGGAACCACGTTCCTGGCGCCGGCCGGACAGGTGCAGGTGAGCGAGGCGCAGCTGACCCAGACCCTGAAGTCCCTCTTGGCCGACGAGCAGAACATCGCCAAGATCATCTCCGCGAACAGCCACCGGACCGTGTCCCAGGTCCTGGCGACGATGAAGGCCCAGCCGACCTTGTTCCCCGAGCAGATGAAGAAGTGGGGCCTGGTCCACAGCATCGAGGACGTCTCGATACCGATCGGTGCCCGCCTCTTCACGATCCAGTAGGCCCGCCGCCAGGGCCGCGGCGCCCTGGCGGTGAGCTCTTCCTCTTGTCGTTAGCTTTCCAGCAGAAAGGAGCTTTGATGAACGCGTACGTCCGCGTCCCCACCCCGGACAAGGGCTACCAGACCTTCACCATCCCCGATGTCGCCGATGTCGAGCTCGCCGGCGAGGTCGCCGTCATCAAGGGGCACGACAAGGCTGGTCGCACCGTGGTGCGTGGTGCCGTCCGCCTGTCAGACCATTCGTCGATCTTCGTCGGCGACGACTTCCCCCAGATCACCCGAGCGTAGCCTGGCGACGCGGATCAGTTTGTGGCCGCGGGATACCGATCCACGAGCTGGTCCGCGAAGGTAGTGAACATGTCCGCCAGGCCGGCGTCTTGGAACTCGATCACGTTCTCCGCGTTCATCTCCCCCGAGTGGCAGAGGTTGTAGCTGCCACAAAACACACAGTCGTCCGCCACTACGAACTTCGCGTGCATGACGTCATGGACCGTCTCCTTGACCCGTTCTGCGGCCATTCGCTGGTAGTGAGCGCGCATGGGTATGTGGCACGCCGGGTGCGCTCCGACTGCGAGAGCACACCCATCGGGTCAAGGTCGCGGCAAGTCAGGCAGTGACGTGGGTGAGCAGATCCTCGGCGCGGGGATCGGGCTGCGCCTCGGCCCAGTCCGCCGCCTCCGCGGCCTGCCCGTCGCACTCCGCGCGCACATGGCCCGCGTCCGCCGAGCTGAGCCATCCGCGCGCGGCCAGCCAGGCCTCGAAGCGCACCAGCGGATCGTGCCCTGCGGCTTCCTCCACCTCTTCCGGCGTCCGGTACTTGTCCTGGTTGTCCTCCGAGGTGTGTGCGTTGATGCGCCAGATGCGGGCCTCGATCAGCGTCGGACCCGAGCCGGCTCGGGCTCGCGCCACGGCCTCCCGGCACGCCGCATAGCAGGCGGGCACGTCGGTCCCGTCGACCACCACGCCCGGTATCCCGTACCCCGCCGCCTTGGCCGAGAGGTCGGGGTTGCCGCTTTGCAGACGCAGCGGCACCGAGATCGCGTACCCGTTGTTCTCGCAGACGAACACCACGGGCAGGTGGTGGATGCCGGCGAAGTTGAGGGCCTCGTGGAAGTCGCCCTTGGACGTCGAACCATCGCCGAACGTGCACAGCACCACACCCCCGTCGCCGCGCACCTTGGCCGCGTAGGCGATGCCCGCCGCCTTGGGGATCCAGGCCGCGACCACCTGGGACACGGGGGCAATGCGCAGGTGCGAGGAGCCGAAGCACCCGCCCGGGATGTTGCGGCCGCCGGTCAAGGGGTCCCCCGCCTTGGCGAACACCGCCAGCATCCACTCCCGCGGTGTCAGCCCGCGGGCGACGGCGTTGCCAAGCCCGCGGTAGTGGGGGACCAACCAGTCGTGGGGCCCGTCGAGGGCCGCGGTGGAGGCGACCTGGATGCCCTCGTGACCGCGGGCCGAGCCTACGAAGGGCGCGCGGCCCTGGCGCACCAGCATGTGCATGCGGTTGTCGAGCGCCTTGGCCGTGCACATCCAGCGGTGGATGCGCAGGTACGCCTCTAGCTGACTGTCGGTCTCGACTCGCCCGACCCCTGCTCGCTGACCGGCGCCATCACCACCAGCACCCCGTAGTGGAGCGTGGCCTTCGCCCGCTGCGGATCCACCCGGCGCGGCAGCTCCAGGTCGAGGCGCCAGGTGCCCACCGTCCAGTCGCGCCGGTGGTAGTGCTGCTCGTCCTGCGGGTACTTGTTCTCGGCCGTCACCCGCAGCCGGTCCGGCGTGACGATGACCTCGGTGTGCGCCGCGTGCGCTCCCGGGATGGGCACCGCCACGCTGAGCTGGCCGCTGCCCTCGTAGACGTTGGCCGGCGGCGCCGTGGCTTCCACGCTCACGCCCTCCATTAGAACCCTTCCGACTCGCCGCTGAGCGCGGCCGCCAGCTCCACCACGTCCTCGGCCGAAACGCCGAGACCCTCCAGGTGGCGGTAGTAGCGCGCCTGGAAGTCGGCGAAATCTGACCGCTCGGCGCGCTCCTCACGCACCCGCTTGACCTCGTTCATGACCTTGCCCACCAGCTCGCCGTCGTAGCGCACCCCCGCAACGCGCAGCGCGTGCTCGATCACCAGCGCGCCCGAGTGCTTGCCGTAGACGTACTCGATCTCGGCGCCCAGGTCGGCGGGCGGGATGAACTGGTAGATGGAGGGATGGATCAGCATGCCCGCGGTGTGGATGCCGGATTCGTGCCGGAACACGTTGAGGCCGATCCCCGGTTCGGTGGGCTGCACCGGGATCCCGCTGAAGCGCTCCAGGCGCCGCGCCAGGTCCCGCATACGTTCGTAGCGGAAGCCCGGGATGTCGATGCCGAACAGGTATTTGAGCTGCAGCAGCACCTGGTGCATGGGCGCGTTGCCGGTGCGCTCGCCGATGCCGTTGAGCGAGGTCGTGAAGACCTCCGCCCCGCTCCCCAGCGCCACGACCGTGTTCCAGGCGCCGATGCCCAGGTCGTTGTGGAAGTGCACCACCAGGGGCGCGTCGGGGGCCGCCGCCTTGATCAGCGGGATGTACTCGCGCACCGCGTACGGCGAGTAGCAGCCGACGGTGTCCGGAGTCGAGGGCCGGGTGCCGCCGGCGGCCATGCCCTCGCGATGGATGCGCGCGATGTAGTCGGGGTCGGCCCGCGAGCCGTCCTCGCCGCCGAACTCGACCTCCTGCGCGCCCTGCTCGCGGGCGTAGGCGATGGCCTCGCACATCATGCGCAGGTTGGCGTCGCGGTAGAAGTCGAGCGGGAGCTCCAGCCACTCGGAGGCGGGGATGCCCTCGCGCGCCAGCAGCGAGCGGCCGAGCTTGTACTTGACGTGGAGGTCGGAGGCGCTGGTGAAGACGAAGTAGGTGACCTCGTCGCGCCGGTAGCCCAGCTCGTCGATCGCCCGCATGGTGGCGTCGATGTCGCCGCGCGTGCTCCGCATCATGCAGAGCACCTCCAGGTCCTCGCGGATCTCGCCCCGCTTGCGACCCTCCAGGATGAGCTTCAACGTCTCCCGCTCCGACTCCGAGACGGCGGGGAAGCCGACGTCCATGATGTGGACGCCGATCGCCGAGAGCTCCTTGGCGAGCTCGTACTTGACGCGAGGGCTGAAGGCGACGCCTGGCATCTGCTCGCCGTCGCGCAGGGTGTCGTCGTAGACCTTGATGCGGTCGGCGGGCGGGAACTTCAGGTCGTGGGAGAAACGCGCGGGATCGCGGGCGAGCTCCTCTAGAGGTTCCTGAAGCTCGACCGGACCGTTGTCAGGCATGCGCCTTCTGGCGCCGCTCCTTCAGCTGCTTGCGCACCCAGGGCACCAGGCCGCCCATCTTGATCAGCTCGTTCATGAAGTCCGGGAAGGCGTCGCACTTGTACTCGTCGCCCTGCGTGAAGTTGCGGATCACGCCCGCGTCGAGGTCGATCTCCAGCTCGTCCCCCTCCTTGACCGCCTCGGCCGCCTGCGGCGACTGCAGGATCGGAAAGCCGATGTTGATCGAGTTGCGAAAGAAGATCCGGGCGAAGGAGTCGGCGACCACCACGCTGATGCCGGAGCCCCGGATGGCGATGGGCGCGATCTCGCGCGACGACCCGCAGCCGAAGTTGGGGCCCGCCACCAGGATGTCGCCGGCGCTGATCTTCTGCGACCAGCCGCCGTCGTTGCCGGGCACGCCCTCCATGGCGTGCTCGCCCAGCTTCTTCTCGTCCAGGGAGTAGATCGCGTACTTGGCCGGGATGATCTGGTCGGTGTCGACGTTGGCGCCGAAGGTCCACGCCCTGCCGCGCAAAACCGCCTTCATACGGCCACCAGCTCCCTGCCCACGACCTCCTTGGGGTGGATGATCTCGCCCGCCACCGCCGAGGCCGCCGCCACCACCGGGTTCGAGAGGTAGACCTGCGCCGTGGGGTCGCCCATGCGGCCCGGGAAGTTGCGGTTGGAGGTCGAGAGGCAGACCTCGCCCGCCCCCACCACGCCCATGTGGCCGCCCAGGCAAGCGCCGCAGGTGGCCACCGTCCAGCCGGCCCCGGCGTCCATGAAGATCCCGATCAGCCCTTCCCGCTCGGCCTCCCGCGCCACCTGGGCCGAGGAGGGGGTGATGATCAGCCGCACCCAGGGCGCCACGTGACGGCCCTTGAGCACCGCGGCGGCGCGCCGCAGGTCGCCGATCTTGCTGTTGGTGCAGGACCCGATGAAGACCTGGTCCAGCCGGGTTCCGGCCACCTCGTCGATGGGTGCGGTGTGGTCGGGGGACATCGGCTTGGCGAGCGTGATGGGGACCGCCGCGGCGTCGAACTCGAACGTCCTCTCGTACTCGGCGTCGGGGTCGGAGGCGACCGGGGTGTAGCCGCGCTGGGCCCGGCCGTCCAGGAACTCGCGGGTGATCTTGTCGAAGCCGATGATCCCGTTCTTGGCGCCCGCCTCGATGGCCATGTTGGTCATCGTCAGGCGGCCCTCCATGTCGATGCGGGCGATCGCCTCCCCGGTGTGCTCCATGGCCTTGGAGCGGGCGCCGTCGACGCCGATCTGGCCGATCACGTGCAGGATCAGGTCCTTCGCCTCCACCCACTCCGCGAGCTGGTTGTGATAGACGAAGCGGAGCGACTCGGGAACCCGGAACCAGAGCTCGCCCAGCGCCATCACGCAGGCCAGGTCGGTGGAGCCGATGCCGGTCGCGAAGTTGTTGAGCGCGCCATAGGTGCAGCTGTGGGAGTCGGCGCCGACCACCAGCTCGCCCGGCAGCACCAGCCCGCGCTCGGGCAGCACGGTGTGACAGATGCCCCCCTGGCCGACCTCGAAGTACCACTTGACGCCCATCTCGCGCGCGAACTCGCGCGTCATCTTGCCGAGGCCCGCGCTGGCGATGTCCTTGGCGGGCTGGAAGTGGTCCTGCACCACCGCCATCCGGTCCACGTCCCAGACCTTCTGGGCTCCCATCTGCTCGCGCATGATCTTGCCCGCGGGTGGGATGGTGAGGTCGTGGCCCATCGCGAAGTCGACCTTGCCCAGCACCAGGTCGCCGGGGCGGACAGCGTCCCGCCCGCTGGCGCGGGCCAGGATCTTCTCGCTCATCGTCATGCCCACTCTCGTCAATCTCCCAGGTACCGCACGACCGCGTCACCGGCCTCCGAGGTGCTCAGCGACCCGCCCACGTCGCGGGTGCACTCGCCGCGGCGGAGGGCCGTTGCGACCGCGTTCTCAATCCTCTTCGCAGCCTCGCCGAAGCCGAGGTGCTCGACCATCATAGACCCGCTCAAAATCGCTCCCACCGGGTTCACCACGCCCTGGCCGGCGAGGCTGGGAGCGCTCCCGTGGACGGGCTCGAAGAGGCCCTGCCCGGTGTCCGGGTTGAGGTTGCCGGAAGGCGCCACGCCCATGCCGCCGATCAGCTGCGCGGTGAGGTCGGAGAGGATGTCGCCGAAGAGGTTGCCGGTGACCACGACCTCGAACTGCGTGGGGTCCCGCACCAGCTCCATGGCCGCCGCGTCGACATAGAGATGGCGCGCCTCGATCTCGGGATGACGCGCCCGCGCGGCTTTGAAGGTGTCCTGCCAGAGACCGCCCGCGTGCTGCATGGCGTTCGACTTGTCGACCATGCAGAGCTCGCGCCCGGCCAGGGTGAACGCGTACTCGAGGATCCGGGAGACGCCCTTGGCGGTGTTGACGTCCTCCTGCACCGCCAGCTCGTCCGGCGTGCCGCGCTTGAAGCGCCCGCCCATGCCCACGTACAGGCCCTCGGTGTTCTCGCGCACCACCACCAGGTCGACCTGGCGCCGGGCCTCGTCGCGGAGGGGTGAGAGCCGGTCGTCGTAGAGGCGAGCCGGGCGCAGGTTGACGTAGAGGTCGAGCTCGAAGCGCAGGCGCAGCAGTACCTGGGCCGCGTAGCCGACGTCGTGGACGCGGGGATCGCCGATGGCGCCGAAGAGGATGGCATCGGCCCCCCGGAGCTGCTCGAAGACGGCATCCGAGAGCGCGGGCTCGCCGCGCAGCACCGGCTCGGCCCCGACCTCGAACTCCTCGAAGGCGAGCTCCTCGTCCAGGCCCGCCGCGCGCAGGACCTTGATCGCCTCCGGCACCACCTCGCGGCCGGCGCCGTCGCCGGGCAGGACCGCGACCTTCTTCACGCTCACGACAGCAAGCGTACGGGCATCCCGAGGAAGCGGCCGTAGCGCCCGGCGGCGGCTTCCAGGGCTTCCCGCTCGGGGGCCGTCAACGGCTGCGGAAGGTTCATCTCGGCGACGACCTCGCCTTTGGCGAGAGTTCGCCGCCAGCCTCCGCGAACCTGGCCGTCAATGATCAAGACGTTGGCGAGGACACTGCTGAGCGGGATCCGCGTGCGATCGAAGATCGCGTCGTGGTCGCGGTAGGCGACCGTGTACTCGTCATAGTTGGGCAGCAGGTGCGCCACGTTCAGGGTCGCCGCCGGCGGCTTGGAGCTCGGCGCCAGCCAGTGCGGCTGGCCGGCGATCACCTCGGAGACCAGGTCGCCATTCACCATCTCTAGGCCCGCGCGCGCGTCCGCGATGGTCAGGCCCGACCACCACGCGAAGTCCTTCAGCTGCGCCGGGCCGTGGCTGGTGAAGTAGCGCCGCACCAGCTCCGCCAGCGCCTGTTCGCGCGTCAGCGTCCGGGCTCGCGGCGCCCGCTCCTCGAGCAAGGCGTAGGTGAATTGTCTGCCGCGCCGCGGCCCGCTGCAGATGACGGCGTCCAGCTCGGCGCGCATCACCAGGAACGCGAGCCGCAGCTCGGACGTGGCGATGCCCGCACCCTGGAGAACGCCGGCCAGCTCTTTGCGCGTGAGGTGCGCGCCGCCCTTGAGAGCCGCGCCCAGCACGGCGTTGCCGCGTGAAAAGACCGCGGCGTCCAGCTCCTGCAGCCGGTTGTAGTTGGCCATCTTCTGGCTCACTCGCGGCCCCGTCAGGTCGAGCAGCCAGCGGATGTCCTCCGGCGCCACGAAGTGCCAGGTCGGCCGCAGCACGTGGGTGCGCAGCAGCTTGCCGGCATTGAAGTCGCGGTCCAGGTCGGCGTCGGTGACCTCGCCCAGGCGCTGGGCCAGCGCCCACTTGGCGCCCGCATAGTCCTGTGCCTGCACCGCTCCCAGCGTGTGCACAGCCTGGCGGGCGCTGGTGAAGGGAGGGCCGGCCAGGCGTTGGTTGCGGAGCCGTGCCTGGGGGACGTTCAGGCGGGCGCCGTCTCCACCGCCGGCGCCTGCCGGAGCTTGAAGCGCTGGATCTTGCCGGTCGCGGTCTTGGGCAGCGACTCGACGAACTTGAAGTCGCGCGGGCACTTGAAGTGCGCCAATCGGGAGCGCACGTACTCGCGCAGCTCGACCTCCAGCTCCACGGTGTCGCCGTGGCCCGCCTGCAGCACCACGTAGGCCTCGGGGCGGATCAGGCGCTGCTCGTCGACGATGCCGACCACGGCGCACTCCAGCACCGCGTCATGGCTGTTGATGACCGCTTCCACCTCGGTCGGGCTGACCCAGATCGCGCCCACCTTGAGCATGTCGTCCGCGCGTCCCTGGTAGGTGAGGTGGCCGTCCGCCGCGCGCACGTACTTGTCGCCCGTGCTGATCCACTCGCCGAGGATCGTCTGCTTGCTGCGCTCGTGCTGGTTCCAGTAGTAGGCGGAGATGGAGTCGCCCTTGACCATCAGCGTGCCCAGCTCGCCGTCCGGCAGCGCGTTCCCTTCCTCGTCCACGACCTTGACCTCGTAGCCGGGCACCACGGTGCCGCTGGAGTCCGGCCGGATGTCGCCGGGGCGGTTGGAGATGAAGATGTGGCAGATCTCGGTTGACCCGATCCCGTCCAGGATGTCGACGCCCGTCCGGTGCTTCCAGCGCTCGAGGATGGAGCCGCTCAGCGGCTCGCCGGCGCTGACGCAGGCGCGCACGGAACGGAAGTCCGCCTGCTCCCAGAGCTCCGGGTCGGCGGCCAGCGTGGCGGCGTAGCTGGTGGGAACCGAGAAGTAGAGCGTGGGCCGGAAATGACGCACCAGGGGCAGCAGCGTCCCCGGCGCGGGCGGGCCCGCCAGTAATACGGCGGTTGCGCCCACGCCGAAGGGAAAGTAGAGCGCGTTGCCGAGGCCATACGCGAAATAGAGCTTGGCCACGCTGAAGGTGAGGTCGTCCTCGGTCATGTTGAGGACCTGCTTGGCGTAGCTCTCGGTGCAGCAGCGCATGTCGTGCTGCAGGTGCACGGCGCCCTTTGGAAAGCCGGTCGTCCCCGAGCTGTAGAGCCAGAAGCACATGTCGTCGCGGCCGGTCTCGGCCGCGCTCAGCTGCGCGCGTGCCGCGCCCACCAGCTCGGCGTAGGACTGCTCGCCCGGGCCGGCTTCGCCGATCACCACCAGGTGCCGCAGGAAGCGCAGCTCGCCGCGCACCTGCCGGAAGGCGTCGGCGAGGGGAGCGCTGACCAGCGCCACCTTGGCCCGGGAGTCGTTGAGGAAGTAGGCGTAGTCCTGGGGCTTGAGGTTGGTGTTGACCGGGATCGGGACCGCGCCGGTCTTGATGGTGCCGAAGAAGGCGCTCGCGAACTCGGGGCTGTCAAGCACCGCCATCAGGACCCGGTTCTCCATCTCCACGCCCAGCTCACGGATGGCGTTGCCCCAGCGATCGGCCTCCTCGGCCACCTCGCCGTAGGTGCGGTCCCCGTCCTGGGTCCGGATCGCCACCTTGCCCGCCCGGCCCGCCTCCAGGTTGCCGTCCAGGAAGTCGCTGGCGGCGTTGTAGCGGTCGGGCAACTCGACCATCGGTGCGAGTCTACTTGCGCGGTTCCAGCGCGATTAGCTGAATCTTGCGCCGGGTCCGCTCCTGGTAGGAGCGGTAGGGCGGCCAGGCCGCGACCGCCTTGCGCCACAGCCGGGCCCGCTCCTCGCCGCGTGTGAAGCGCGCACGCACCGGCCAGCGCAAAGTGCCGACCTGGATCTCGGCGTCGGGGTCGGCGCGCAGGTTGAGCACCCAGGCCGGCGGCGTGTCGCTGCCGCCCTTGGAACCGATCACCACCGGCCGGCCGGCGTCGGTGACATAAAGCAGCGCCGCCGTGCGCTGTCGGCCAGTCTTGCGGCCTTTGGTGCGCAAGAGGAGCAGCTGGATGGGTCCGATCTGGGAGCCGAGGCGGCCGTCGGTGCGCACGTAGACGGCCTCGATGACCGAGAGCAGCCGCAGCCCCGCCGCGATCTCCCACTCCTTCACCATCCCACGAAATCTGCGATTTCGCGGGGGCCCCGGTTTGGGGAGCAGCCGCACTAGGGATGCCTCCGCCGGATGCCGATGAGCGCCGCTCCGGCGACCAGCGCCGAGACCAGGAGCAGGAGTATCGGGTAGGTCAGCCCGGACCCTCTGGCCGGAGTCACCGGGCTGGACGCCGGCGCCGGCGACTCGCTGGGAGCCGGCGCGGGGGCCAGCCGGGTCAGGTTGCTGTTGCCCTCGGCGAACGCCAGCCCGGAGATCTCCTCCTCGTGAGGGCCGTGGTAGCGCAGGACCAGTAGCCCCTGGTTGATGTCGGCCACGTACACCAGTCCGTTCTGCACGATCGGATAGCTCCAGGTCAAGGTCGCGGTCGAGCCCAGCGCGGGGTCGCCGGCCCGGGCCTGGGCGCCGCTCGGCCGCAGCTCGGTGAGCGCCGCCGGATGGGCTGCATCCGAGATGTCGAAGACCTGGAGGCCGCCGCTGTACCAGGTGACCAGGGCAAGGTTCGTGGTCAGCGTGGGGTTGTGGCTGGTCCAGGTCCCGGGCGCGGCGCCCGGACAGCGGCCGGGATCGTTCTCGGGGATGGCCAGGGTGGCGGTGGCTCGCGGGTGGGCGGGGTCGGAGACGTCGACCAGGTGCGCGGGCCCGAATGGGCACCCGGCGCCGCCCGGCGCGGGGTACCGCTCGTCCGTGGTGAGCACCAGCCGGCGCCCCGGCACGGGCACCGCGCTGTGGACGTTGCCCGGGGGCGTCCGGAAGGCGTCGGGGGCGGCGGTGAGCAGGTGGATCTGCGGGCTGGCGGCCGCGTCCGCGAGCTCGGAGGTGTCGGCCAGGAACAGGCCGCCGGTCCAGTCCGAGAGGTAGGCGCGGCGCCCGTCGGGATCGAGCGCGATCGAGTGCAGGGCTCCCGGGAGGCCCGGTCCGGTCGCCAGCAGCCGGGGAGCCGCCGGGTCGGAGGCGTCGATCACCTGGAGGTCGCCGGCCGCGAGGCTGAACATCGTCACGAAGATCAGCACCCGCCCGGCGTGCACCGGGTCCCGCCAGAGGTACATCTCGTGGGGCGCGCGGCTCCCGAACCCGTAGCTGCCCACCGCGGCCGGCCGCCGGCAGTCGTCCGCCCAGCGGTAGAAGTCGAGCCGGTTGGCTCCGCCCGCGCTGAGCGCGTAGTCGAGCACGACCAGCCACCTGCCGTCCGGGTAGGCGCGCACCTCGCGGGGGGTGGTGGCGGCGCGGGCCGGGAGCTCGCCGGCCGGGGCGGGACGCGCCGGCTCGGAGATGTCCACCACCGCCACCGGTCCCGCGCCCCGGCTGCCGACGTACGCGCAGCTGCCGGCCAGCGCCAGGCCGGCGTTCAGGCCGCGGCCGCCCAGGTCGCTCTGGCCGACCACGTCGAGGCCCGGGGCGGCGGCCCTCGCCGGGGTCATGGGCAGCGCGGCGGCCAGCACGGCCACGGCCGCCGCGGCGCTAAGCCGACTCTTCCAATATGGCTGCGAAATCGGCCTCCCGGATCTCGCCCACGAAGGCATGGTGCGCCGTGGTCGGCAGCTCCACGGCGCGCTCGTAGACGAAGGCGTAGACGTTGTCGACGGTCCAATCCCCGTATCCCTTGAGAGCGAGCGCTCGCCGCAGATCGGGGTCTTCGGCGCCCCGGTCGAAGAGCTCGCGGGCCTGAGCGTAAAGCGCCTTCAGGATCTCGGCCTGCATGGACAGGTCGGCGATGGTCTCCTTGTCGCCCTCCTCTTCGACCAGATCGGCGATCTGGAGGTCCAGGTCCAGGATCTCCTTCTGGTACTCGTCCACGCCTCAAGCGTAGGCTCGCAGGGCATGTGCCATCCCGAGATTCCCGCCGGCCAACCCGTGCCCGTGGTCAGGGCCCGGGAGGTAACCCTCACCGTGTCCAACGGCGAGTCGATGACCGCCATGCTGGCCGAGCCCGACGGCCGGCCGCGCGGCGCCGTGCTGGTGATCAACGACGTCTTCGGACGGTCACCTTTCTACGAGAACCTGGCCCGGCGCCTGGCGGCGGCCGGCTTCACGGCCCTCGACCCCGAGTACTTCTTCCGCCAGGGCCCGCTCGCCGAGCAGACCCGCGAGGCGGCGTTCGAGCGGCGCAGCCACCTCGACCCGGCGCGAGCGGTGGCCGATCTCGACGCCACGCTGGACTGGCTCCGGGACACCACCGGCTTCGAGCGCCTGGGCAGCGTCGGCTTCTGCATGGGCGGGACCTTCGTGCTCCAGCTGGCAGCCCGGCGCCAGGACCTGGCCTCGGTGTGCTTCTACGGGTTTCCCGGGCAGCTGAGTGAGGAGGATCGCTCGGCCGTGAACGGACCTCTGGTGGGCTTCTGGGGCGACCAGGACGCCGGCGTGGGGATGGACAACGTCGAGCGGCTGCGCGAGGAGCTGGAGGCACGGGGCGTCGAGCATCAGTTCACGGTGTATCCGGGCCTCGGCCACGGGTTCATGAAGGCCTCGGGCCTGGAGCCCGGCGGCGAAGGCTACGACCAGGCCTGCGAGGCCTGGACCCGCACCCTCGACTTCTACCGGCAGAAGCTGACCGCTGCGCCCGTCCGCGGCTGACCTCGTCCCCCTCCCCCTCGCTTCGCGAGGGACCTCCCCGCCGAGCGGGGAGGAGTCGCCTTTTCTAGTGGATCAGGTAGTTCGAGGCGACCATGCCCGCGATCAGGATGGCGATGATGTTGACCACCTTGATCATGGGGTTGATGGCCGGGCCCGCGGTGTCCTTGTAGGGGTCGCCCACGGTGTCGCCGGTGACGGCGGCCTTGTGCGCCTCCGACCCCTTGCCCCCCAGGTTGCCTTCCTCGATGTACTTCTTGGCGTTGTCCCAGGCGGCCCCGCCGGAGGTCATGAAGAGGGCCACGAAGAGGCCCGTGATGATCGCCCCCATCAGCATCCCGCCCAGCGCCTTGGGGCCGAGGATGAAGCCGACCGCCAGGGGCGCGATCACCGGGATGGCCCCGGGCAGGATCATCTCCCTCTGCGCGGCCGCGGTCACGATCCGGACCGCCGGCCCGTACTCGGGCTTGGCGGTGCCCTCCATGATCCCCGGGATCTCCCGGAACTGGCGGCGCACCTCCTCGACCACCAGGCCTCCGGCGCGCCCGACCGCGAGGATGGCCAGCGAGCCGAAGAGGAAGGGCAGGATGCCGCCCAGGAAGATGCCCGCGATCACCCGGGGGTCGCTGAGATCGAACGTGGTGTGGTGACCGGCCTTGTCCAGCTCCTGGGTGTAGGAGGCGAACAGCACCAGCGCGGCCAGCCCGGCCGAGCCGATGGCGTAGCCCTTGGTGGTGGCCTTGGTGGTGTTGCCCACCGCGTCCAGGCGGTCGGTGATGGTCCGGATCTCTTCCGGCAGGTCGGCCATCTCGGCGATGCCGCCGGCGTTGTCGGTGATCGGTCCGTAGGCGTCGATGGCCACCACGATCCCGGTCATCGAGAGCAGGGCCACGGCCGCGATGGCGATGCCGTAGAGACCGCCCAGGCTGTAGCTGATCAGGATGCCGATGGCGATCGTGATCACCGGCAGCGCGGTCGCCATCATCCCGATCGCCGAGCCCGCGATGATGTTGGTCGCGTGCCCCGTCTCCGAGGCCCTCGCGATCAGGTGCACCGGCCGGTAGCGGGTCTCGGTGAAGTACTCGGTGATGCCCACGATCAGGATCGTGATCACGATGCCGACCACCCCCGCCCAGAAAAGGTTGTGGGGGTCGCTTACGCCCGAGTTCTCTGTCAACCAACCGGCCCCGATGAAGGCGTTGGTCACGAACCAGAAGCCGGCCAGGGCGATCACGGCCGCCAGGATCAGGCCCACATAGAGCCCGCCCATGATCCAGCGCGGCCAGTAGACCCGCACCGCCAGCGCGCCCGCCACCGAGCCCACGATGGAGACCGCGCCCAGGGTGAGCGGGTAGACCACCCACCCGACCTGGTTCTTGAAGAGCAGCGACCCCAGGAGCATGGCGGCGACCATGGTCACCGCGTAGGTCTCGAAGAGGTCGGCGGCCATGCCCGCGCAGTCGCCCACGTTGTCGCCCACGTTGTCGGCGATCACGGCCGGGTTGCGGGGATCGTCCTCCGGGATCCCGGCCTCCACCTTGCCGACCAGGTCGGCGCCCACGTCCGCGGCCTTGGTGTAGATGCCGCCGCCCAGGCGGGCGAACACGGAGACCAGCGAGGCGCCGAAGCCGAGCCCGACCAGCGCATCCAGGTTGTGGGTGAAGAAGTAGGCGACCGAGACACCGAGCAGGCCCAGGCCGACCACCATGAAGCCGGTCACCGCGCCGCCCCGGAAGGCGATCGACATCGCCTTGTTGAGCCCGCCGCGCGCCGCCTCGGCGGTGCGCAGGTTGGTGCGCACGGAGACGTTCATGCCCACGTACCCGGCGGCGGCCGAGAGGGCGGCGCCGACCACGTAAAGCACCGCCGTCACCCAGCCGAGCGCGACGCCCAGGATCACCGCGATGATCACGCCGATGATCGCGATCACCATGTACTGCCGGTTCAGATAGGCGGACGCACCCTCCTGGATGGCCGCGGCGATCTCGATCATCCGCTGGTTGCCGCGCGGCTGGCGCAGCACCAGCACGGTCAGCGCCGCCGCAAAGACCACCGCCACGGCGCCGCCGACGATGGCGTACAGGACGACGTTATCCATAACCTTCCACTCTCTCCGTCACTCGCTCTTCGTCAGGGCCATAGGGGACTCATGGGCTCGGCGAAGCGCCCGCACGAACCGGTGGCGTGACCAGATTCCGGTCGAAATCGTCAATCGGGACGCTGGAGATCACATAGACCCGGCCGTCGCCGGACTTGGCGGCGTAGTAGCCGGAGGCGTCGAAGTTCTCCTTGCCGACCGTAAGGGTATATGAGGCGCCGGACGTGACGCGGCACGTCACGGTCAGCCGCGGGTTGTCGAGCCCGTAGGCGGAGGGGGCGTCCGGGTTCTGGAGGGCGTTGAGGGCCGCGACCGAGTGCAGGTCTTCCACCAACGAGCGAGCCAGGTCCTGGTCGGCCGGGGCCGCGAACGGCTTCACCAGCACCCAGAGGTCGCGGTCGCTGGGCCGGGCGACCTCGACCTGCTTGCCGGCCGCGCCGGCCACCAGCAGGTCGAGCGCGTTGGTCACGTCGCAAGGAAAGAGCGGGGGGGCCTCGGGGGCCGGCCGCGGCCTCGACGCGTAGGCGTAGACCCCGAGTGCGATCAGGACGGCCAGGAGCAGGAGCCCGCCCTTCCAGCTGACGATGCGCAGGGCTGCTACACCGGGCTGTAAGAGGCCCGCCGGCGGGTCCAGACCAGCACGCCGATGATCAGCACCAGCAGGGGGACCGGGACCAGGGTGATGCCTGCGATCACGAAGACGTCCTGGGTGGTCAGGAAGAGGGGGAGCGCGGTCTGCGGCTTGGCGGGCAGCTTGATCAGCTCGTCGTTGCCGGCCAGCCAGTCGAACGAGCCCAGCAGCAGCTGGATGTTGTAGCCGGGGGCGTTGGGGGGCAGGGTTCGGTTCTCGGCGAAGGCGGAGGTCCCCACCAGCACCACCCGCATCTTCTGGTCGCCGGAGACCTTCTCCAGCGTCGCCATCATCGTGAAGGGACCAGGGAGGTCGCCGCTCTCCCGGTTGAGGTCGTCGCGCGGATCGACGATCTCGTACGACGCGTTCGTGGTCTGGGCGATCTGGATGACCAGGACCGCCGTCGCGCCCTGGCCGGAGATCGAGGTCGGCTGGGGGAAGAAGGTGAAGCGGTTGTTGAGGTCGGCGGTGATCGGCGATCCGCCGTACTCGGAGACCAGGGGGGTCGTGCGGTCGTTGCTCGAGGTGTGAGCGGGATCGGTGTCCTGGACCAGGCCGCCGCCGAACGAGACCTGGTAGGGCTGGAGCAGCGAGTTGGCCGCATCCTGGACCGGCTTGTCGAGCCAGGGGTCGACCGCAAAGAGCAGGCGGCCACCGCCATTGAGGTAGGCCTGGATGGCCTTGACCGAGGGGTCCGGGAGCGCGCGCTGGAGTCCTACGACGGCCACCACGTCGCAGTCCGCGGGAATCGTCGCGGACTGGCTGAGCACGATCTCCCGGGTCTTGAAGTTGTCGTTGGCCAGCTGCGCGGCAGCCCCGGAGTAGCCGAAGAGCTGGGTCTCTTTGAGATCCCGCTGGCCCTCCCCCGCCGCCCAGCAGATCAGCGGCGTCCGGGTCGACTCCAGCTTCAGGATGGCGCCGGTGATGTCGGCCTCGGTCTGGGAGCCCAGGGGCAGCACGATCGCCGGCTTGCTCTTGTACTGGACCGTCAGGCTGCCCCCGATGGTCACGCCCAGGCGCTTGGCCGTCGCCTGGTTGCGGTCGGGGTCGAGGAACTCGACCTTCACGTGGGGCGACGCCTTCTGGTACTCGCCCAGGAGCGCGGCGTCGTCGCGGCGCTCGGCCGTGTTGGTGCCAGGGCGGAAGAACCCGGTGACCTGGACGTCGGCGTTCAGCTGCCCGAGCACGGCCAGGGACTTCGGCGAAAGGCTGAAGAGCTGGCCGCGCGTGAGGTCCCACGACTGCCCGCCGGTCGACGCCACCACGTTGGCCATGACCAGGATGCCGATCACGACCGCGCTGACGAGCAAGGAGAGAGTCCCGAATCGGACCTGGCGGCGGCGGGCCACGTCGAGCACCGCTCGCGGCGAGAGCAGCCCGTAGCAGATGACCAGCGCCACGCCCGCGATGAGGGCGAAGGAGACGGCGCTGCTCACCTCCAGCTGGGCCAGGAAGAGCCCGAGCGCGGCGAACAGCAGGACCACGCCGGCGACCAGGCAGAAGACGGCTGCCCAGCGCTCCAGATTTTTCACCTCAGGCTCCCGGGGTCCCCGCAAAATCGCAGATTTTGTGGGGTGGTCACCGCCAGCGCCTCGATTCCAGGACCCGCACGGTGAGGAAGAGCGCCCCCGTGGTGACGGTCAGGAAGTAGACCAGGTCGCGAACCACGATGCGGCCCTGGTTGAAGCTCGCGAAATGGTCGTAGGCGCCGATGTACTGCGCGATGTCGCCGAAGGGCGAGGGCAGGAAGTTCCCCAGCCCGAAGACCCAGACCAGGCTCAGGGTGACCACGAGGCCCACGAAGGCGGCCAGGATCTGGTTCTGGGTCAGACTCGAGCAGAGCAGACCGAGGGCGAGCAGGGCGCCCGCTTCCAGGAGGACCCCGAGGTACCCGGTGAGGGTCGGTCCCAGGTCCAGGTTCCCCACCGAGAGCGAGATGCCCGCCACCGAGATCACCTGGTGGGTCGGCTCGTAGTACATGATCACGCCCGCGAAGAGGAAGAGGAAGGCGGTGATGGCGATGAAGAAGAGCAGCGCGCCCAGCCACTTCCCCAGCACCACCTCCCAATCCCGTAGCGGCGAGGTCAGCAGGAGCTCGAGGGTGCCGGAGCGGCTCTCCTCGGCCAGCAGGCGCATCGTGAAGAAGGGCGCCATGAAGGCGAGCAGGTAGGCGAGGCCGCCATAGACCCGGTCCATGGCCACCGGCGTCCCCGAGAGCACCGCCGGCAGGAAGGCGAACAGGCTGACGATGGGAACCATCAGCGCCGCGATCACGTAGCCGACGGGCGAGATGAAATACGACGAAAGCTCGCGCCCGGCCAGAGCCCCCACCTTCGTGATCCCAGAACGCCAAACCAACTCGTAGAGGTCTCCTCCCCGCTTGGCGGGGAGGTCCCTCTCGCCTGGGGCGAGAGGGGGAGGGGGATGTGGTGGGGCAGTGATGGGGGCCGGAGGCGTCACCGCCCGCGGCCTCCGCACGCGCTTGGGCGGCACAGCCGGAGCGGGCGCCGCGGGTGCCACCGGCTTGCGTCGCGCCCTCGGCCTGGGCTTCGGCCGCTCCTCAGCCAACCGGCGCCTCCTCTGGCAGTTCCGTGGTGGTGAGCTCCAGGAAGATGTCCTCCAGCGTCAGCTCCCGCGACCGCAGCTGGCGCAGGCCGTGCCCGGCGCCCACCACGGCCCGCGCCAGCGCGCCCTGGAGATCCTTGTGGCGCCCGGTGACCACCACCTCCCACGCCCCTTCCGGGGTCGGGTTCACGGTGACCGACTCGACCCCAGCGACCTTCTCGATCGACTTCAGGATCCGGTCCCGATCGCCCACCGCGGTCAGCTCGACCTGGGTCGAGCGGCCTTTGCTCAAGCGGCGCCCCAGGTTGGCGGGGGCGTCGTCGGCGACCAGGAGGCCCTTGTTGATGATCACCACCCGATCGCAGGTGGCGCTGACCTCGGGCAGGATGTGGCTGCTGAGGATCACCGTGTGCCGGCGGCCGAGCTCAACGATCAGGGACCGCGCGTCCCGGGCCTGGCCGGGGTCGAGGCCCCTGGTCGGCTCGTCGAGGATCAGCACCTCGGGCTCGTGGACGACCGCCTGCGCGAGTCCCACCCGCTGGCGGAGGCCGCTCGAGAGCCGCCCCACGATGTCGCGCCGCCGGTCCTGGAGCCCGCAGGCCTCGACCGCATAGCCGATCCGCTCGCGATGGCGGCGCGGATGGACGCCGCGCAGGCGGCACATCAGGCGCAGGTAGTCCTCGACCCGCATCTCGTTGTAGAGCGGCGCCGACTCGGGCAGGTAGCCGATCCGGCGCCGTGCCTCGACCGGGCTGTCGAACACGTCAAAGCCCGCGATCGTGGCCTTCCCCGCAGTCGCCGAAAGGTAACCGGTCAGGATGCGCATGGTGGTTGACTTGCCGGCGCCGTTGGGACCGAGAAAGCCCAGCACCTGGCCCCTGGGAACGGAGAAGGTGATGTCCGCGATCGCGCGCCGCTCGTCGTAGTACTTGGTCAGTCCCTCGACTTCGATCACGCGGAAAACGATTCTAGGTATAACCCTGGCAGTGCCTACAGCGTCCATCGTGGCGGTCGGCGACGAGCTGCTGGCCGGTTTCACCCTCGACACCAACTCGCACTGGCTGGCCGAGCGCCTCCGCCGGCTCGGCTTTCCCCTCCGGCGGATGACCACCGTCAAGGACCGCCAGGGCGACATCGTAGAAGCCCTGCGCCGCGATCTCGACGACCCGGACATCAGCGCCGTGTTCTGCTGCGGGGGTCTGGGCCCCACACCCGACGATCGGACTTTCGCAGCGGTGGCCGCGGCGCTGGAACGCGACCTGGTGATCGAGGACGGGGTGCGGGCGCGCATCGAGCGCCGGGTACGGCGGATGCACGAGGCGGGCCTGATCGATTCCGACGAGCTGACCGAGGGCAACCTGCGCATGGCCCGGATCCCGGCCGGGCCCGCCCAGGTGTTCCGCAACCGGCGCGGGATGGCGCCCGGCCTGCTCTACGAGGTGGGCTCGACCCGGCTCTTCGTGCTGCCGGGGGTGCCGCTGGAGCTGAAGGGGATCTTCACCGAGGAGATCGAGACCGCCCACCTGGCCGGTGGCACTGGTGCCATCGTGCGCGAGCTGCGCTTCCAGTTCGCGGTCGAGGCTCGCTTCTACCCGGTCCTGCGCGAGCTCGAGGAATCCCACCCCGAGGTGTCGGTCGGCTCCTATCCCAACTTCGAGACCAAGGAGCTGGTGATCCGCTGCATCGGAGACGACCCCGCGCGGGTGGAAGCCGCGGAAGCGCTCCTCTCACAGCGCGTAAAGGAACTAGGGATGGCGCCGACGGTGTGACGATCGGACAGCGGCGGCCAAAGGCCGCGGCGAAGCCGAGTCGTGGCGAGGCGAGCCCGCGGCGCAAGGGGGTTGCAGGGGGCAGCGCCCCCTCTCACACAGGCCCGCGGGGTTAGTCCCGGTGAATAACTGTCGGGCGGGGCTTCGCTTATAGGGTCATGGCTGACCATGTCCCCCTCCCCCTCGCTTCGCGAGGGACCTCCCCGCCGAGCGGGGAGGAGTTTTGAACTCAACCTCGTCCCCCTCCGCCTCGCTTCGCGAGGGACCTCCCCGCCGAGCGGGGAGGAGTTTTGAACTCAACCTCGTCCCCCTCCCCCTCGCGGGGAGGAGTTCCCTTAGCCGCGCCTTCGCTTCCTCAGTGCGTTCAGCACCGGTACCTCTGCGATCTTCTCGGGCGTCAGGTCGGCCCAGAGGATGCCGGGTGTGCGCTTGAAGGCGCCCGTGCGGATGACCCGGTCGGGCGTCACCACCAGGTCGACGCGGAAGTCGTGCTCGGTCTCGGGCAGCTCTTCGTCCAGGACCTGGAGCTCGTGCACGGTGGTCGCGATCACGGTCTGCGCGTCGACCATGCCCCCCTCCACCAGCAGCGCCAGCTCGAGGTCGGAGAACCCCCCACCCTTGCCCACCCGCGCACCCTGCGGGTTGACCGCGACCACGCCGCAAACGACCAGGTCGATGGGCTCCATGCCGGCGATCTCGACCGGCTGGCCGTGGCGGGCGGCGTGCGCGATCGAGACGGCTCGCCTGGGCAGCACATCGTTGCGCTGCAGCCGGTCGGGGTCGAGACGCAGGAACGGCCGGTCGGTGGCAAGGCGAGGCACCGCCACATAGAGCAGCTTGCCGGCGCTGAGCACCGCCGCCCGGACCGGCAGCTGGGGCGCGTCGGGGTTGCACTTGACGATGCGGGCGGCCCCCCACTCCGGCAGCTCGCCCAGGCGTCGGGCCGCGGCCTCGGCGCCCACGAAGTTCGGGATCCGGCCGGCCGCCCCCGGGAAGCGGGCCGCCCCCCGGCGCTCCAGGAGCTCCCAGACCCGGTCGCGAACCGCCTGCTTGGCGGCGCTTACCGACCCTTGAACTCGGGCTCCGTCTTCTGCAGGAATGCCACCACCCCCGTGACCGCGTCCTCGCTCAGTGAGGCGCGCGCGAAGTTGCGCGCCTCGATCTCCTGCGCCTCGTCGAGCGGCAGGTCCATCCCTCGGTTGACGGCGTCCTTGATCATGGCCAGCGCCACGGTAGGGGCCTTGGCCAGCCTCTGCGCCAGCTCGTCGACGGCGGCCGCGAACCCTTCGGGCGCGACCGCGCGGTCGACCAGGCCGATCGCCTCCGCCTCGCTGGCGGACAGCCGCCGAGACTCCAGGAGCATCGGGTAGGCGCGCGCCTTCCCGATCAGGCGCACCAGGCGCTGAGTCCCTCCGGCGCCCGGCATGATCCCGAGCGCCGATTCCGACTGGCCGATCCGGGACCGCCCGTCCTCGACCATGACCCGGTAATCGCAGGTGAGCGCCAACTCACAGCCGCCGCCCAGGGCGTGGCCGTTGATGGCGGCGATCACCGGCTTGGGGGTCGCGGCCAGGACGTCCAGGGCACGCTGGCCGTTGCGCGCCATCCGATAGATCTGCTCGGGCGCGTCCTCCGCGCTGCGGTCGAGGCCGCCCATCTCGCCCAAATCGGCCCCCACGCTGAAGTACTTCTCGTACTCGCTGGCGAGCACGATGACGCGCACCTCCGAGTCTTGGCCAAGCTCCTCGAACGCGCTCACCAGCTCGGACGTCAGGTCGCCGGCCGTGGCGTTGATGCCCTTGCGGTGCATCACCACGCGCGCGATCGCGCCGTCGCGTTGGACGTCTACCGTTTCGCCCATGTCTAAGCCGTGAACAGCGGGATGCCGCCCGCCACCTCGATGGTGGTGCCGGTGATGTAACCGGCCTCGTCGGAGCACAGGAAGGCGATCGCGTTGGCGACGTCCGCCGGCTCGCCGAAACGCTTGAAGACGGTGCGCGCCTTGAAGCGCTCGTACATCGGGTTGATGGAGGCGGCCGTCTTGCCCGCCTCGCTGGCGATGATCCCGGGCACGATCGCGTTGGAGGTGATGTTGTAGCGGCCGCCTTCGAGGGCGACGGTCTTGGAGAGGCCGATCACGCCCGCCTTGGTGGCCGAGTAGCTGGACTGGCCGAAGCCGCCGATCGTCCCCGCCACCGAGGCCATGAACACGATCCGTCCCCACTGCTGCTCGCGCATGTACGGGAACACCTCCTTGGTGCAGTTGAAGGAGCCCGTGAGGTTGACCAGGAGGTCGCGGTCCCAGAGCTTGTAATCCATCTTCTCGATCTGCGCCGTGTTGTCCAGGGTGGCCGCGTTGTTGATCAGGATGTCGATGCGCCCGAACTCCTCCTTGACCTGCTTGAAGACGTCGCGGATCTGCTCCCGGTTGGTGACGTCCATCTTGATCGCCGTCGACCGCCGGCCCATCTGCCGTATCTCCTCGGCGGTGGCGTTGGAGTAGACCCAGCCCTGCTGGGTGGCGACCTGCATGAGCACCGAGTTGGCGCCCTCGGCGGTGGCCTCGAGGTCGGGATCGTCCTCGATCAGGATGTCGGTGATCACGACGTCGGCGCCCAGCCGCGCCAGCGTGAGCGCGTCCTCGCGGCCGAGGCCGCGCGAGGCGCCGGTTACGATTGCGATTTTTCTGGAAAGATCGAACATGTACGCCATCGTACCGGCTCAGGCGAGCTCGGCCATCCCCTTGGTCAGAACGGGTGTGCCGTCGGCCTTGCGCGCCCACAGCTCCAGGCGGCCGTCAGCCCGCGACGCGCTGCCGAACTCGACCTCCTCACCCGGCTCGACCATGCCCGCAAAACGCACGCTCAGGCGGCGGACCCGCCGCGGGTCGCCGCCGGCGGCCTCCACCGCCAGGTTGGCCAGAAGGCCCATCTGCAGCATCCCGTGCGCGATCACGCCGGGCAGCCCCACCGACCTGGCGAAGTCGTCGTCCAGATGGATCGGGTTGCGGTCGCCCGACGCCTCGGCGTAGGCGGCGATCTGCTCGCGGCTGAAGACGACCTTGCTCACGGCCTGACCACGAAGAGTGCCCGGCTGGTGGCCAGCGGCGAGCCATCGGCCGCCGTGCATGTGGTCTCGTAGGTCAGGAACCGGGCCCCCCGGCGCTCGATGTCGGCCGCCACCTTGGCCCGGGCCGTGATGGTCTCCCCGGGCTCCGGGTGGCGGTCCCAGCTGAATTCCTGCTCCGCGTGCACCAGGCGCCCGAAGTCCACCGCCGCCTCTGGGTCCCCGAAGAGCTGGGGCGCCGTCGTGAAGAGCGCGTAGGCCGCGGCGTAGGTGGGCGGGACGCCGGCGTCCGGGTCAGCGTCGATGGCGCGGGCGAAGGCGGCCACGTGCTCCGGCTCGATCGCGAACTCGACGGGCGGGTACTCCCGCCCCGCTACCGAAGCGATGTCTAAACGAACCGGTTGCGGTTGCGGATGCGCGCCAGCAGGAGCGGCCGCAGCTCGCGGAAGGCCTCGAGCACGCGCTCCCGACTGCTGCGCGCCACCTCCGGCGGCGCGTAGGCGGCCAGTGCGTAGGCGTCGACCAGCGCCTGTGCCGCCCCCCGCGTCTCGGGCGCTTCCTCTCCTAACCGCCGGCCGAACTCGAAGGGCGTCTCGCCCGGACGTCTGCCCATCCCGCCCAGGCGCGCCAGCAGCGCGGTGCGATTCCAGGCGCCCGCGGTCGTGGCCGGCCGCAGGTAGCGCGAGGCGGCGACGTACATCAGCGCCAGCAGCAGGAGGATCGCTCCCGCCCAGGGCAGCACCAGTGTCACCGAAGGGATATGGAGCCCACCCCCGCCGGTCAGGCCGGCGTCGGCGCCGGGGTCGACGGCGCCCTTGTCCGGCTTGCCGGTAGGGGAGGTGGTGGCGGCGTTGGGGTCCTGGCTGGGGTCGCAGATCTCGCTGTCGCGGGCGCAGACGGCGCCGGTGTTGTTGCCGCGCGGGACCGGGAAGTAGATGCCGTCAGGGGTCGGCTCCCAGGGGATCCAGCCATATTTCGGGAAGTAGGCCTCGACCCAGGTGTGGGCGTCCGACTCCTTGATCACGTACTTCTGGATGCGGTCGTCATAGGTGCCCTGGCCGTAGCCCTGGACCAGGCGGGTGGGGATCCCGAGCGAGCGCAGCAGGTCGCCCATGGCGGTTGCGAAGTACTCGCAGTAGCCCTCCTTGGAGGTGAACAGGAAGTAGTCCAGGGGGTCGGCGCCGCGCGGTGGATCGGCCGGCGTCAGCGTGTAGGTGTAGTTGGCCCGCAGGTAGCTTTCGATCGCCTGCGCCTGATCATAGGGGTTGGTCTTGTCGGCCGTGATCTGGAGCGCCAGGTTTCGTATCCGCGCCAGCACCTCCGGCGAGCGGTAGACGGTGGTGCCGACCTGGCTGTTCAGGGAACCCAGTGGCGAGGGCGGGACGGTGCTGCCGGGGCGCCGGTACAGGTTCTGGAAGTTGCGGTAGGGATCGGCCCAGGTCGGATAGTCGGTGCCGGCCGCCCGCAGCTCGTCCTCCGTGGCCAGGGAGTACGTGATGGCGACGCGGTAGGGCCCGTTGCCGCCGGCCCTGCCGGCGCCCGAGACCCGGTCGATCGTGTACAGCCGGTCCCCCCCCAGCTGGCCGTTGACGCCGGGCACCTCGTGCAGGATCGTGAGCCGGTCGGCTTTGTACAGGTTCCCCGCGTGGAACATGACGTCCGGCGCCTTGTCCGGGGGCTTGAGCATCTGGATCTTGAAAGACCCCACCGCCTCGGACAGGTACTGCTCGGAGTAGGGCGCGACCTCGTCCTTGTTGAGCGTCACCACCGCCCCGCCGCTGGTATCGCTGGCCGGGTAGTACCACTCGCCGTTGGCCGTCCGCATCAGGTAGAGGCCCGCGAAGTAGCCGCGAGGCCCGCTGTAGGTGCCATCGATGGTGTAGGTCATGACCACGCCGCCGGTCTTGTGGACGGGGCCGACCAGCTTGACGTCGGGATTGAAGCCGATCGAGGTGCCGGCCGCGGAGCCGCGCCCGAACGCGACCTGGTGGTTGAGCCGCTGCTGCAGCTCGGCCCAGTTCCGGAAGACCCCGCTCTCGATGTCGACTGTGCTGTCGACCCGGGACAGCGGCGGCAGGAAGATCCCGAGCGCGATCACGCCCGCCATCACCAGCACGCCGGTCTCCCAGAAGTCCCAGCTGGCGTCGCCGGAGAGGCGCACGTGGCGGCGGCGCACGTCCTCCACGGACTTCGTGAACTGCGTCCAGAGCAGCAGCCCCAGGGTCAGGATCAGGAAGGCGAGCATGTAGCCGTTCTGGTCGGAGGGGAAGTTGAGCAGTGTGGTGGCGAAGGCGGCCGCGCCCGGGATCAGCCCCAGCAGCGGCTGCCGCCAGCGCAGCACGCACCAGGCCAGCCAGCCGCCGACCACCCAGAAGAGCAGGGCCAGCAGGTAGAGGAAGAAGGCGATGTCGGAGCCCGCCGAGCCGTCCACCATCCGTGCCCACCAGGTGCCGGCGAAGCCGATGGGATCGGTGGGGTCGTGCGGGTGGGCGCTGGCCAGGGCCGGCCCCGCGGCCACGTAGGCGGCGAGCGGGGCCAGCACCAGTCCGGCCGCCAGCGCCAGCGGCCAGGGCACGAACCGCGCCACCGCCAGCAGGCCCATGAAGATCGCCGCCACCAGGGCCACCCGGACCATGACGTCGGAGTCGGGGACCCAAGCGGCCTGCACCGTGGAGGCCGCGATCGAGAGGGTGAGCAGCAGGACCCCGGTCGCCGAGACGGCGGTGCTCCAGCTAGGCCGCAACCCCGCCAGGCGGGGCCGCAGGCCGGCCAGGCGGTCAGGTGAGACGAACTGCATCCCGTGTCCTCAGGAGGCGGCTGAAGTCGTCGCCCTTGCGCACCACGTAGACGTCGACGTCCGAGCCCAGGTCGAAGGAGAGCGTCTGGTCGGGGCCGCCGAAGGTGGAGGCGTCGATGTAGAAGGCGATCAGGGCGGTGCCGCGGCCCCGGATCGCCTGCAGCGTGTTCACCCAGCCGGCGTCGGGGCTGGGCGTGATCACCGCGATCGCCCGCCGCGGCAGGCGCCGGATCTTGTCCCAGGAGAGGGCCGTGGCCAGGTCGGTCTCGGAGTCGGCCTGGGCGATCGCCAGGTAGTCCAGGATCACGCGGTCCTGGCGGACCGCTCGGTGCGGCTCCAGCAGCGTGCCCTTGGCGTCATTGGCGATCAGGCCGACCTTCCGGCCGCGGCCGTGGATGTGGAGCCCGATCGAGGCCGCCAGGCTGATCGCGTACTCGACCGTCGACTCCTCGCCGGTGCCGAAGTGGACCTTGCGGTCGAGGTCGAGCACGATCCAGATGTCGGCGGTGAGCGGCTGCTCGAAGGTCTTGCTCATCAGGCGGCCGTGCTTGGTCGAGAGCGGCCAGTGGATGCGACCGAAGGAGTCGCCCGGCGTGTAGTCGCGGACGCCGCCCGTCTCCGGCGGGTAGTCGGCCCAGTTGCCGAAGCGCTGCGAGGTGCCCGCGTGCTGCGCGGCGGGCATCAACAGCTCCGGCATCGGGCGCACCCGGGGATAGACCAGGACCTGGTTGCGCTCGTTGTGGCGGACCTCGCCCGTGAAGAGGCCGAAGGGCTCGCTCACCTTGACCCGCGTCGGGCCGAAGGTGGTCCAGCCCCGCTGCCGGTAGACGCCACGGCTGGTCCAACTGACGCGGTCCTTGCCCAGGGTTATCACCCGCCCCGGCTGGTAGCCGGCGAGCCGGCTTAAGTCGCGCACCTCGACCCAGGGCGCCGGCACCCAGCTCTTCTTCTGAAGCGTGAAGGTTTCCTCGAAACCCTCGCCCACCGTGGGCGTGCCCGCGTCGAGGGTGCGCTGGACCTGCACGCCGCGCAGAGCCATCCGGGGCCAGGCCCAGGCCACCAGGAAGAGGATGGTCAAGGCGTAGCCCAGCGCGAAGGCCGGCCGGATGGCGGTGAGGTACGCGAAGAAGAGGAGAAGGCCGAGGCTGATGCCAAGGAAGACCCGGCTCAAAGGGCTGGGGTGGCCTCCCTATCGGCCTCTGTCGTCGTAAGCGGTCTGCGGGACCGGCTCGCGCTCCAGCAGCGTGGCCAGGATCCGGCCCGCGCTCTGGCCCTGCATCTCGGCGTTGGGGCGGAGGATGATCCGGTGCCCGAGCACGGGCTCGGCCAGGGCCTTGAAGTCGTCGGGCACCACGTACTCGCGGCCGAGGATGGCGGCCCGGGCCTGGGCGCCATGGAAGAGGTTGAGGGTGCCGCGGGTGCTGGCGCCGAGGGCGATCTCGGGGTGCGAGCGGGTGCGCTCCACCAGCCGCGCCACGTACTCCTTGAGCTCGGTCTTGACGAAGACGTCGCGGACCGCGCGCTGGGCGGTCCCCAGCTCTTCCGGCGAGACGACGGGCTGCAGCTCGTCGAAGGGCGATTCCACCTTCTCAGCGCCCAGCAGCAGGGCCTCCGACTTGGCGGACAGGTAGCCGAGCCGGACCTTCATGAAGAAGCGATCGAGCTGGGCCTCGGGCAGCGGGAAGGTGCCCGAGTATTCGATCGGGTTCTGGGTGGCCATGACCAGGAAGGGCTTGGGCAGCTGGTGCGTCTCCCCGTCGATGGTGACCTGGTGCTCTTCCATCGCCTCCAGCAGCGCGGCCTGGGTCTTGGGCGTGGCCCGATTGATCTCGTCCGCCAGCAGGACCTGCGCGAAGACAGGCCCCGGGCGGAACTCGAACTCGTTGATCTTCTGGTTGAAGGCCCGCACCCCGGTGATGTCGGAGGGCAGCAGGTCGGGCGTGAACTGGATGCGGCGGAACGAGGCGTCGAGCGAGCGGGCGAGCGCCTTAGCGAGCATGGTCTTGCCGACGCCGGGCACGTCCTCGATCAGCAGGTGGCCCCGGCAGAGGAGGGTGATCAGACAGAGGCGGACCTCCTCCTCTTTGTCGCGGATGGCGCGGCCCACGTTCTCGATCACGGGGTCGGCGACGCGGCGTACCGAGTCGAGCCCGACGCGGTCGGCCTGGCGGCTCACCGTGCCCCTCCCACCACGCAGCCGATTATATGGACGGCCGCGGTAGGCTCCCCCCCGCCGATCGCAAGTCGGCCTGCGCGCAAGTACGAAAGCACTCCGGTGATTGACACCCGTAACGGGTCGCTGCTAGCCTCCCTCGAGGTTTCCAGTCGCGCCTGGAGCAGATGGCGCCAAGGGGGTAGTGAACATCGCGGTAGTCAGCCGATACTTCATGCACGCCGCTGTCCTGGTGATCGCGCTCACCCTGTCCGGGTACGCGTCCATCACCAAGGATCTGCCGGCGTCCGCGAAGCTCCGGCTCGGCGTGGTCAACGCCGAAGGCCTGACCAACGGCCAGGGTGGCACCGTCGGCCCCATCGAGCTGGGCCGCCTGGGCACCATCATCAAGCCGATCGAGGTCCCCACCGGCCCGCCCGTGCTGCACACGCCACTCTCGTACACGGTTGCCGACGGTGACGACCTGGGCGCCGTGGCCAACAAGTTCGGTGTCACCGCGGACGACATCCGTTGGTCGAACGCCGACCTGACCAACACCGACCGCCTGAAGACGGGCCAGTCGCTCACGATCCCGCCGGTGCACGGCTTCGTCTACACCCTGCAGTCCGGCGATACGGTGCAGAAGGTGGCCGACACCTTCCACGTCGACGCTGCCACCGTCATCGATTTCAACTACCTGCGTCGGGACACCGTGGACGCCGGCACCAGGCTGATCATCCCCGGCGGCGTGGGTCCGCAGCTCTTCCCGCGTCGCATCTCCTCCGATCCTCCGCACCTCGGCAGCTTCGCCAACGGCAGGTTCTATTACGGCTACTGCACCTGGTACGTCGCCAGCCGGACTTCGGTTCCCTGGACCGGCGACGCCTGGGCCTGGTTCGGCAACGCCAAGGCGATGGGATACGAGACCGGGCAGGTGCCGCAGCCGGGCGCGATCATGGTGACCTGGGAGAGCTGGGTCGGCCACGTGGCGTACGTGGAGGCCGTCAATGCCGACGGCAGCTTCACGATCTCGGAGATGAACTACAAGGGCTGGGGCATGATCGACACCCGCACGCTCCGCACCCGGGACGTGCCCATGATCGGCTTCATCTACCCGCAGGGCTAAGACCGGGGGAGGGACCGGACGCCCTAACCCGCCTCCTCGTCCTCCTCGACCAGCCTGAGCTGACCCCCCGCGCGCACCAGGTCGAGGTGGCGCGCGAAGAACCCGGCCACCCGCTCCACGTAGAGCTGGCGGTCGGCGAAGTAGCCGCCGGTGTGCGGCGAGCCCTGCACGATCCAGATCTCGCGGGGACCGCGGTAAGCGTCGTGCAGCAGTCGCGAGTGATGCACCGCCGTGATGTCGTCAGCACCGCCGTGGATGAAGAACAGCGGTCGCGGCTCGAGCGCCGGCAGCACCGACTGCGGTGACGATTCCGACAGCCTTGCGCCTGTGCGCCAGCGCAGCCACAGGCCGACCATCCAGAGCAGCGGCGCCGCGGGCAGGTGCAGGCGGTGGTGGATGTTCTCGCGCAGCAGCCGCCGGAGGTCGCTGAAGGGGCTGTCCAGCACCAGCGCCTCGACGCCGGGCTCGCCGGCGGCGCCCAGCATCGACACCACCGCCCCCATCGAGAAGCCGAGCAGGCCGATGCGCGCGCCCTTCACGCGCTTGCGCGCGAAGGCGATCACGGCCTGCAGCTCGAGCACCTCGCGCACGCCCATCGTGATCGGCGCCCGGTCGCTCCCGGGATAACCGCGGTAGGAGTAGGTGATGACGTTGAAGCCCTTCCGCCAGAGCGCCACGCAGACCCCGAGCACGCCCGAGCGCTGGCCCTTGTGCCCACCGCTCACGATGATGGTCTGGGGCGACCCGGGCTGGCGGAAGAACCAGGCCCCGAAATTGACGCCGTCCGCCGTGGTCAGGTCGATGTCCTCGTAGTCGGCGCCGAACTCCCACGGCGAGAACACGAAGTCGTCCATCGCGTTGGGCGGCGGGGGCACGAAGAGGCGCCGGTAGAGAGCGGCGCAGAGGACGAGGTAGACGGCCACCACGACCGCCACGCCCGCCGCCAACCACAGGACCATGGCTATCAAGAAGTCTAGGACCGCGCCGGCTTGGCGGTAGCCCCGGCCTGCTGCTCCTCGTAGCGTCCGAGCACGAACAGGAGCAGCGACAACCGGTTGACCCAGCGCTCGGCCTCGGGGTTGGGCAGCAGCCCCGCATGCGACATCGCGACCACCCGGCGTTCGGCGCGCCGGACCACGGTGCGGGCGAGGTCCATGGCGGCCGAGGCGGGCGTCGAGCCCGGCAGGATGAAGCCCTCGGGCATGGGCGCCTCCGCCTCCAGGTCGCGCATCAGGAGGTCCAGGCGCTGGACGTCGACGGCCGACATGACCCCGAAGCTCCCGCTCTTGGCGGGGTTGGTGGCCAGCTCGGCGCCCAGCCGGTAGAGCCCGCGCTGCAGCTCTTCGCAGATCTCGCGCACCCCCGAGTGGCCGCTGAGCGACTTGGCCAGCCCGATCGCGCTGGAGGCCTCGTCGATGGTGCCGTAGGCCTCGATCCGGACGTCGTCCTTGGGCGCCCGCCCACCGCCCAGCAGGCCGGTGCTGCCGTCGTCGCCCGAGCCGGCCAGCTCGTGCATTGCCTTCTTGCGGACGCGCGGCCGGCTAGCCAAAGACCTGGGCCAGCTCGTACAGCTCCCGCGGCACCTTGCGCTGGGCCTTGACCACGTCCGCCAGCGGCACCACCGACACCCCGCCGTTCTTGCGCACCGGGATCACGCCGCCCTTCTTCTCGAGCAGGAGGTCGGTGGCGCGCACGCCCAGCCGGGTGGCCCAGATCCGGTCGACCGGCGATGGGGATCCGCCGCGCTGGAGGTGGCCGAGCACGGTGACGCGGGTCTCGAAGCCGGTCTCCCCCTCGATCAGCCGGCTGAGGGCGTCGCCGACGCCGCGCTGGGCCAGCTGCACGTGGCCGAAGGCGTCGGTCTTGGAGGGATCGGTGGCCAGGCCCTCGAACTGCACCCCCTCGGCGACCACGATGATCGAGAAGTCACGGTCCTCGCCGCGCCGCTTGTAGAGGTGGGCCACGATGTCCTCCAGCTTGATCTCGAACTCGGGGATCAGGATCTGGTCGGCGCCCCCGGCCAGGCCGCCCATCATGGCCACCCAGCCGGTGTCGCGGCCCATCACCTCGACCACCATCACGCGATGGTGGGCCGAGGCGGTGGTGTGCAGGCGGTCGAGCGCTTCCACCACCACCCCGACCGCGGTGTCGAAGCCGATGCAGAAGTCGGTGACGGAGAGGTCGTTGTCGATGGTCTTGGGAACCCCGACCACCAGCGCGCCGGCCTCGTGCATGGCCTGCGCCACCGAGAGGGTGTCGTCGCCGCCGATCGCAACCAGGCCGTCGATTCCGTAGCGCTTCAGGTTCGACATCACGCGCTTGAGGCCGTCGGCTTCCTTCAAGGGGTTGGTGCGCGAGGTGCCGAGAATGGTGCCGCCCAGGTGCAGGATGCCGCGGACGTCCTCGGGCGCCAGCTCGTCGATGTCGCCGCCGATGGCGCCCGCCCAGCCGTTCTTGACCCCGCTCACGCGGTGGCCGAGCTGCAGGGCGCGGCGCGCCACGCCCCGGATCGCGGCGTTCAGTCCGGGCGCGTCTCCACCACCGGTGAGGACTCCGATGCGCACCAGAGAAGGTTATCGGGCGGTCAGCTCGTACAGCTCGGCGGGAAACGGGCCGAGACCGCCAGCCTTGGGTTCGGGAAGGGGGCCCAGGTCTCGGAAACCGAGCTTCTCGGCCACCCGCCGGCTGGGCGCGTTATCCCGGCCGGCCCACAATGTAAAACGTTTTACGTACAGATGTTCGCGGGCCCAATCCAGAAGTCCCGCCGCCGCTTCGGTGGCCAGGCCGGCGCCGGCTGCCTCGCTCGCGATCCAGTAGAAGAGCTCCCACTCGCCAGGCGCCTCCTGATTGATCCCCAGCACGCCGAGCACGGCGCCGTCTCGAGTGATCGCGAAATGGTGCTCCAGCCCCTCGGCCCAGCGCACCGGGCCCGCGGCAGCCAGCTCCTGGTGACGGTCAAGGCGGTTCTCGACCGCCCAGGGCATCCAGGGCAGCAGCTCCGGGCGGGAGCGCACGGCGGCGGCGTGGATCCCCTCGGCGTGGCGAGCCTCCACCGGTTCCAGGCGCAGCCGCGAGGTGACGATCGGCTCCCGCGGAACCTCGAGCCAACCAGCCAGGTCGTCCAGCTTGACGCCGGCCAGCGACTCCGCCACCAGGCGGGCCGCCGAGAAGTCGGCGCCCGCGGTCATCACGCTCGGCACCACCAGGCAGGCGATGCCGGCGGCCCGGGCGGCGGCCACGCCGTGGCCGGAGTCCTCGATCGCCACCGTCTCCGACGGGGCCACCCCGAGACATTCGAGCGCCACCCGGTAGAGCCCGGGATCGGGCTTGGCCAACGCGGCGTCTTCGCGACAGACGATGCAGTCCCAACCCTCGCCGAGGCCGAGCCGCTGCAGGTGGCCGACCACCCAGTGCCGCGACGAGCTCGACGCGATGCCCAACTTGAGGCCGGCCGCCAGGGCCCGGTCCCGGAGGTCGAGCACCCCGGGCAGCACCTCGCGGCCGGCGAGCAGCTCCTCGGTCCTGCGACGACGCGCGCGATCGAGCGCGGCCCGGTCCAGCGGCCGCCCCAGCCGCGACTCGAGGTCGGCGTCGGGATCGAAGGTGTCGGTGCCCACGGTCGTCTTCCAGAAGTCGAGCGACAGCTCCTGGCCGTGCTCGGCATAGATCTCGGCGTAAGCCAGGTAGAGGGGCTCCTCGGTCTCCAGGACCAGGCCGTCGAAATCGAAGATCAGCGCCCTGAGCACCCCAATATGTATCGCACCAATGGCCGGCTCGATACTCGGCAGCGCCGTCAAGAGGCGCGAGGATCCGCGGCTGGTCACCGGCCGGGGGCGGTACGTGGACGATGTGCCCGCGCCGGGCGCCCTGCACGCGGCGTTCGCCAGGTCCCCCCTTCCCCACGCTGCCATCAAGGGCATCGACGCCTCCGCTGCCCGGGCCCTCCCGGGCGTGGTCGCAGTCTTCACGGCGGCCGACCTCGGACTCCGGCCCCGGCAGGCCTGGGGCCTGATCGCGGAGGAATTGGCCCGACCGCCGCTGGCGGAGGAGGTTGTCCGCTTCGTGGGAGACGCGCTGGCGGTGGCGATCGCCGAAACCCGCGCGGCCGCAGCGGACGCAGCCCTGGCGGTGGAGGTCGACTACGAGCCGCGGCCGGTGCTGGCCACCCCGGAGGCGGCGGCGGCCGACCGGGCCACGGTCCTCTTTCCCGAGCATGGCTCCAACCTCGCCTTCGAGGTCAACACCGGCAACCCGGAGGACGGTGATCCGCTGGCCGGTGCCGAGGTGGTGGTGCGCCGGCGCCTGACCAACCAGCGCCTGGCGGCGGTGCCCATGGAAGGCAACGCGGTGCTGGCCGTGCCCGAGGCCGGCGGCCTCACCATCTACGCGTCCACCCAGAGCCCGTTCCAGGTCCGGGACGCGGTGGCCGACGCGCTGGGCCTGGCCGAGGACCAGGTCCGCTGCATCGCGCCCGATGTGGGCGGCGGTTTCGGCGCCAAGATCGCCGTGTACGCGGAACAGGTGGTGGTGGCGGCCGCCGCCCATCGCCTGGGCCGGGCGGTGAAGTGGATCGAGAGCCGGTCCGAGGGCATGCTGGCGATGAACCAGGGCCGCGGCCAGGTCCAGGAGGTCGAGCTGGGGGCCCGTCGAGACGGAACCCTGATCGGTTTGAGGGCCCGCGTCACCGCGGACGCCGGGGCCTATCCCGCCCAGGGAGCCTTCCTGCCGCTGCTCACCGGGCAGATGGCCTCCGGCCCCTATCGCATCCCTCGCATCGACTTCCAGGCGCGTTCCTACGCCACCAACACCACCCCCACCGCCGCCTACCGCGGCGCCGGCCGGCCCGAGGCGACGGCGCTGCTCGAGCGGTCGCTGGACCTGCTGGCGGCGGAGCTGGAGATGGATCCGGTGGAGCTGCGGCGGATCAACCTGCTGCGGCCGGAGGAGCTCCCCTACACCACCCCCACCTATGCCGCGTACGACTCCGGCGACTACCCAGCCGCCCTCGGGAAGGCGTTGGAGATGGCGGGCTACGGCGCGCTCCGGGAGGAACAGGCCCGCCGCCGCCAGGCCGGCGACCGGCTCCTGCTCGGGATCGGCGTCTGCTGCTACGTGGAGGTGACCGCGGCCGGCTCGCCGACCGAGTTCGGAAGCGCGGAGGTGGACGCCGAGGGCAGGGTGACGGTCGGAGTCGGGACCGCCAGCCAGGGCCAGGGGCACGAGACGGCGTTCGCGATGCTGGCCGCCGACCGCCTGGGCGTGCCCATGAAGCAGGTGACCGTCCTCGAGGGGGACACCGGCCGCGTTGCCCGGGGCGACGGCACCCAGGCCTCGCGCTCGCTTCAGCTGGGCGGGAGCGCGGTCGTCGCGGCCTGCGACCTGCTCCTGGAACAGGCCCGCGCGCTGGCCGGCGCCAAGCTGGAGGTGGCGCCCGAAGACCTCGAGGCGGCGGACGGCGGCCTGCGCGTGCGGGGCGTGCCCGCCAGAGCCGTGAGCTGGGCCGAGCTGGCGGCGGCCGGGCTCGGCGCCGCCGAGGCAGACGCCTTCGGCGAGCCAACCTACCCCTACGGCTGCCACCTCGCGGTGGTCGAGGTCGATTCCGAGACGGGCCAGGTCCGGCTCCGCCGCCACGTCGCGGTCGACGACTGCGGCACCGTCCTCAACCCCCTGCTGCTGGAGGGCCAGATCCAGGGCGGCATCGCCCAGGGCGTGGCCCAGGCGCTCTTCGAGGAGGTCGTCTACGACGCTGACGGCAACCCTCGTACGGCCAGCTTGCTCGACTACTCGGTGCCCACAGCCAACGAGCTACCGGACCCCGAGACCGCCCATATCGAGACCCCCACTCCGAACAACCCGCTGGGCGCCAAGGGGGCCGGCGAGTCGGGGACCATCGGGTCCACGCCCGCGGTCTGGAACGCGGTCATCGATGCGCTCGCGCACCGCGGCATCCGCCACCTCGACATGCCCCTCACGCCCGACCGGATCTGGGCGGCGCTGGAGGGCGCGTAACCCTGGACGGGTAGCCGGCGGTTGCACTGGGTATGGCCGACGCCGCCCGCGAGCTGCCGCTCCACTGGGACGACGACCTCCCGCCGTTCATGCGCTTCCAGGTCCGGACCGCGGCCGGCGGCGGGGTGCTGGCGGGCGCCTTCCTGGTCGGGATCCTGGGCGACCAGGCGCTCCGGAGCAGCAGCAGCGGCATCGGGCTGGGCGCGTCACTGGCGCTGGCGGCGGCGGCGCTGGTGCTGGTCGCGGTCGCCGGGGTCAAGCGCTGGGAACCGCGGCTGCTGGCGGCGGGCGCGGTCTTCTTCGCGGCCTGGCTCTGCCTCCGTGCGAGTCCCTGGCTGGCCTGGCCGGACCTGGCGGCCTGCCTGTTGCTGCTGGGAGCGGCCGCCTCCCTGGCGATCAGGGGTTCGCTCTTCGACCTCGGGCTCCTGGAAGCCGGGGTGCGCATCCTGCACGGCTGTCTCCAGCTGGGGGCCGGCGCCGTTTTCGCCGCGCCGCCGGTGGCGGGGGCGGCCCGCAGCACCCGGCTGCTGGCGCCGGTCGCGCGCGGGCTGCTGATCGGGCTTCCGATCGCGGGCGTGCTCGCCCTCCTGCTGGCCGCGGCCGATCCCATCTTCGCCTCGTTCTTCGTGCTCGACCTGGACTACGGCCAGCTCGCGCAGGACGGCCTGCTGGTGCTCCTCGGCGCGCTGGCCACGGCCGGCCTGCTGCGGTTGGCCGGGTCGGTGCCGCTGGAGCGGATCGAGGCGCCTGGCTGGCGGCTGGGCCTGGTGGAGGGCTTGACGGTACTGGCGGTGCTGGACGCCGTCTTCGCCGCCTTCGCGGTGGCGCAGGCGATCGCGGTCACCACGACCGACTACGCCGAATACGCGCGAACCGGCTTCTTCGAGCTGCTCTGGGCGGCCGGCATCACCTTGGTTGTGCTGCTCTTCTTCGGCCGCATCACCGCGTTCTCCGGGCGCCGCGGCCACCGGGCGTTCGTGGCCCTGGCCGAGCTCGCGATCGCGCTCACCCTGCTGGTGGTGGCGGTCGCGTTCCAGCGCCTCAGCCTTTACGAGGCCGTGTACGGGTTCACGATGCTGCGGCTCTACAGCCACCTTTTCGCCGTGCTGGTCGGCGTGGCCTTTCTGTATCTGGCGGCCGAGCTGGCGGGGCTCGGCCGCGGTCGGCGCTGGTTCCTGGGCGCCGCGTCGATGACGGCGCTGGCGCTGCTGGCGTGTCTCAACTTGGCCGGTCCTGAGGCCCTGGTCGTGGGCTGGAACCTCGACCGGGCCACCGCCAGCGGGAAGCTGGACGTGTCCTACCTGGGCCAGCTCTCGAGCGACGCGGTGCCGGGCCTGGTGGCCGGGCGTACCCGCCTCGACCCGGGACTCCAGCTCGCCATCGCCAAGGCCGTATGCCAGCAGCAGCCACCGGCGGCCGGCGGCTGGGCCGCGTGGAATCTTGCCGCCGGACAGGCCGCCGACGCCCGCCGCAGCGCCTGCCCGACCCCCCTCAAATAGCGGTCGCCGCAGGAATCCACTCCGGCCCTCGTTGAGGGGGGCGGAGAGGGATGAGCATCAGTTCTATGCGGCCGGCCGCCAAGCACCGGCCGACGGCCACTCACCTGAACCGGATCGCGTCCGGCGCCATCGCGCTTACGCTGGCGCTGCTGCTCGTCATCTTCGTGCTCGGCAGAGGCCCCGGCACCCTGGTCTGGATGACCGGCCAAGCGCCCAGCTGGCTTCCCTTCGCCGGGTCCGGCCTGAGCTGGCTCCCCTACGCGGAGGCCCGGAAACCCGCGGCGACGCTGCCGCTGGCGCCGGTCGCGGCGGTGCCCACGCCGGCCGCCATCCTCCTGCCCACCCCGGACCCCTCAGCGCAGCCGCCGGTCGCACCGGTGGTGCCCGCGCCAACCCCGGTCCCCACCCCGGTTCCCACTCCGGTTCCGACCCCCCGGCCGACTCCCACCCCCACGCCCACGGCCGCGCCCACGCCCACGCCGGCGCCTGCCGGCACCCTGTTCACCGACAACTTCGAAAGCTATGCGGTCGGCACGCCCCCGGCGTCCGGTTGGACGGTAGGCAGCGGCACCTGGGACGTCCTCAGCGACGGCACCAAGGTCGCCCAGAACACGGCCAACGGCGTGATGTTCGTGAACGTGCAGGGCGGTTCGGGTTGGACCAATTACCGCGTCACCGCCTCGGTCAAGCCGCCCAGCGGCGGCTTCGCCAAGGTCGTCGCGCGCTACCAGGATGCGGGCAACTTCTACGCCTGCGGCCTGGACGGCGGGAACACGCTGTTCCTGGGCAAGGTCTACGGCGGAACCTGGTACACGTTCACGAGCGGCTCCTACAGCTACGCCGCAGGGACCTGGTACCAGGTCAGCCTGACCGTCAGCGGCAGCACAGTGACCTGCACGGCCACCGACGCGCAGGGCAACCACGCGCTGACCGTCACCGCCACCGCATCCTACTTCTCGATCGGCCCGGCGGGGCTCGTTGGCTCCGCCGGCGCCGAGTTCGACAACCTGACGGTCACCCAGATCTAGCGGAGGGTCACCCCCCGCTGGATGCAGCTGGCCGTGATCGGCTTCCCCGCGGGATCGAAGTTGCACGCCACCAGCGTGGCCGGGCCGGGCTTCAGCTCCGGCGGCACGATGCCGCTGCCGGTGAAGGATCCGTCCGGCGACACCGTGAGCCCGAGGTCGCTGATCGGGTGCACCTCGACCCCGCCCTGGATGAAGCCGGCCGCGGCCGGCCGGCCCGGGTCGAGCCCCTGGCCGGTGACGGTGAGCCCCTTGCCGATGCTGAGCGGCGAAGCCGGGTCGGTGTTGACGAAGCGGTTGGCGGCGGAGGCGGTGTCGGTGGGCTGAGAGGTGGGCGCGAGGCCGGGCAGGCCGACGCTCGCCGGCAGCTTGAGGAGGCCGGTCGCGAAGGCCGCCGCCAGCGCCAGCACCAGGGCCAGCCCGAGCATCGCGGCCGGCCAGCGGCGGGGCCCTCGTGCCGCCGGGGCCTCTGCCGTAGGAAGGGCGGCCGACGTGGCGGCCGCCGGCGTGGCGGCGGGCGTCTGGGTCGGGGTCGGGACCGGGGTCACGGTCTTCAGCGCCGGCTCCAGGAGCGCGCCCGCGGGCACGGCGGGCGGCCGGGCTTCGGAGCGCTGGTCGGCTCGCCCGGCGCCGGCCGCTTCCAGCTGGTTCACGAAGTCGCTGCAGTTGGCGTAGCGGTTCGCGGGCTTCTTGGCCAGCGCCTTGGCCAGGACTTGGTCGACCATCGCGTTGAGGGCCGGGTTGAGCTGGCTCACGGCCGGCACCGGCGCGTTCACGTGCATGTAGAGCAGGCCCATCACATCGCCGCTGTGGAAGGGCAGGTCGGCGGTCAGAACCTGGAACGCCATGATCGCCAGCGCGTACTGGTCGGTGGCCCCGGAAAGGGGCTGGCCGGTCGCCTGCTCGGGCGAGATGTGGGTTGGAGTGCCGGATACCATCCCGGTCGCCGTCAGCGACTCCTGGTCGGTCATCTGGGCCAGGCCGAAGTCGGCCAGGACCGGCTGCAGGTCGGCGTCCAGGAAGACGTTGGCGGGCTTCACGTCGCGGTGCAGGATGCCCTGCGCATGCGCGTAGTCGAGCGCCTCGGCCAGGGGCCTGAGCAGGGAGACGGCCTGGATGGTGTTGAGCTGGTGCCGGGGCATGCGCTCCAGCAACGAGCCGCTGGGCATGTACTCGACCACCATGTAGGGCTGGCCGCTGAACTCCCCGAAGTCGAATACGGAGAGGATGTGGCGGTGGCGGAGCTTGGCGATGGCCCGGGCCTCGCGCTCGAAGCGCGACAGCGCCTCGGCGCTGTCCACGAACGTGGGCAGAACCTTGATCGCCGCCCAGCGAGCCAGGCGGGGGTGGTAGGCCTTGTACACGACGCCCATCCCGCCCCGCCCCAGGACGCTGTCGATAACGTAGCTTCCGACCTGGGTGCCCTGGGGAATACCGCGTTGCATCTGCCGCCGGGATTATCGGGGGCGGTGGCGCTCCCGTGCTCCCTCCTCTAGGCTCCGGAGGTGCCCGTCGGCGTCTTCCTGGAAGCCACGCCCCGGCGAGCCTTCGCGTCGGCGGCTGACTGGCCGGGCTGGTGCCGGTCCGGAAAGGACGAGGCGGCTGCGCTGGCGGCGCTGGCTGCCGCGAGCCCGCGCTACGCGGCGGTCGTCGAGCGCGCGGGGCTGGCCTTCAGGCCGGCCGCCGCCGAGGACTTTCGGGTCCTCGAACGACTGCCGGGATCCGCAACCACTGATTTCGGGGCCCCCGGGGCGATCGCGGAGGCTGAGATGCAGCCACTCACCCCGGCTGGCGCCAGGCGCATGGAATCGCTGCTCCGCGCGTGCTGGAAGACCTTCGACGAGGTTGTCCGGGGAGCTCCGGCCGAGCTGCGCAAGGGGCCGCGAGGCGGAGGTCGCGACCGCGACCAGATCGCCAGTCACGTGCTCGACGCTGAGGGCGCCTACGCGTCCAAAATCGGCGTCCGCCTCAAGCCGCCGGTTGCCGGTGACGGCGCCGCCATCGCCCGCTGGCGGGACGCCCTGGTTTCGGGTCTACGCGGCTCGCCCGAGACGCCGGGCGCAGCTGGCGGCAAGCGCTGGCCGGCCGCTTACGCGGCGCGGCGGATCGCCTGGCACGCGCTCGACCATGCCTGGGAGATCGAGGACCGTACGCCCGAAAGCTAGGGCCGCGAGAAGGCGGTCAGCCCGTCCCGCTCGGAGCGTCCGTTGAAGTAGCTCGAGAGCAGGGCCACCGGGATGTGGCGCGTGTGGTCGTTGGCCTTCAGCGCGGAGAGGAAGGCGGAATTGCCCCCGGCGCCGCGGCCGTCGGCGATGAAGATGATGTTCGGGCCCCAGTGCTGCGCCAGGTCCACGGCGCTCCCGGGATCGCTGATCCGCTTCACGTCGTAGCCTTCGGCGCGCAGCCGCTCCACATGGGCGTCGCTGGCCGTCAGGCCCTGCTCGACCAGGATGGCGCGGGCGGGACCCGCCGCGCGCGGTTCCAGGGGAGGCATGCGTGCCCGGCCGGCTCGGACGTTGGGTGTGCCGGTGATGCTCAAAGTGTTTGGTTAATAGTACGCTGGCGCAACCAAAATTGTTTGCCTCAGCGCGGGACGGCGCGCTGGGCGCGGGCTCGGTCGACCTCGGTGAGGTGCTTCTTGCGCAGGCGGATGTGCCGCGGGGTGACCTCCAGCAGCTCGTCGTCGACCAGGAAGTCGAGGCACTGCTCCAGGGACATCCTGGTCGGGGGCGTCAGCCGGACCATGATGTCCGCGGTCGAGGAGCGCATGTTGGTCTGCTTCTTCTCCTTGCAGACGTTGACCTGCATGTCACCCGGACGCTTCTGGATGCCGACGATCATGCCCTCGTAAACCTGCTCGCCCGGCTCCACGAAAGTGAAGCCGCGCTCCTGCGCGTTGGCCAGCCCGAAGGCGAGCACGCTTCCGGGGCTGGAGGCGGTCAGCGCCCCGTTGCGCTGCTCTCGGAAGTCGCCCGCCCAGGGCCGGTAGCCGAGCAGCAGCGACCCCATCACGCCGTTGCCGGCCGTGAGCGTGAGGAAGGTGTTCCGGAAGCCGATCAGGCCGCGGGTCGGAATCGTGTAGTCGAGGCGCACGTTGCCGCCCTCGTAGGCGATCTCGATCATCTCCCCGCGGCGGCGGCCGAGGGCTTCGCTGACGGCGCCCAGGTAGGTCTCGGGAACGTCGATGGTCAGGTGCTCGAAGGGCTCGTGCCGGCGGCCGTCGACCAGCTTGGTGATCACCTCGGGGCGCGAGACCTCGAGCTCGTAGCCCTCGCGGCGCATGGTCTCGATGAGCACGGCCAGGTGGAGCTCGCCGCGCCCGCTGACCAGCAGGCGGTCGGCGGAGTCGGTGGCGTCGACGCGCAGGCCCAGGTTGACCTCGAGCTCCCGGAAGAGGCGGGCCCGGATCTGGCGCGAGGTGCTGAACCGGCCCTCGCGGCCGCTGAGCGGCGAGGTGTTGACGCCCAGCGTCATCTGCACCGTGGGCTCGTCGATCGCGATCCGCGGCAGCGCTTCGGGGTGCTCGGGGTCGGCCAGGGTGTCGCCGATGGTGACGTCTTCGAGGCCGGTGAGCACGACGATGTCGCCCGCGCTGGCTTCCGCCACCGCCTCCTTGCCGAGTCCCCGGTAGAGCTGCACCTGCCCGACCTTGAAGCGGCGGGGCTCGGCCTCCGCGGAGAGCACGGCGACCACCTGGGCCGGGCGCACGGAGCCGCGGGTGATGCGCCCCATGGCCAGGGCGCCCGTGTAGTCGTCGTAGCCGCGGTTGGCGACCAGCATCTGGAACGGCCCCTCTTCCACCACGGGCGCCGGGACGTGGTGGAGGATGGCCTGGAAGAGCGGTTCCAGCGAGTCGCCGATGGCATCCGCGGCCAGACCCGCGCGGCCCTCCTTGGCGATGGCGTAAAGCACCGGGATGTCGAGCTGGTCGGCGTTGTCGGCGAGCTCCAGGAAGAGGTCGTGGGCGAGGTCGAGGGCGCGCTTGGCGTCGGCCAGCGGGCGGTCGAGCTTGTTGATGACCAGGATCGGCCGCAGCCCGACTTCGAAGGCCTTGCGCAGCACGAACCGCGTCTGGGGCATCGGCCCCTCGGCGGCGTCCACCAGGAGCAGGCAGCCGTCGGCCATGTTGAGCACCCGCTCGACCTCGCCACCAAAGTCGGCGTGCCCGGGGGTGTCGATGATGTTGATGACCGTGTCGTGGTAGAGGATCGCGGTGTTCTTGGCGAGGATCGTGATCCCCTTCTCGCGCTCCAGCGGGTTGGAATCCATGATCAGCGTGCCCATCGCCTGGTTGTCGCGGAAGGTGTGGCTCTGCTTCAGGAGGGCGTCGACCAGCGTGGTCTTGCCGTGGTCGACGTGGGCGATGATCGCCAGGTTGCGGACGTCGTGGCGGAGGGTGGTGGTCATGGTTTTCTGCTGCAGGAAAGAGAAACCCCGGGCGGCTGGCGCCACCCGGGGTCCGGTTCCGATGTTCGGAACTTAGGCCGAGGCGATCCGGACGCTCTTGGCGCGCGGGCCCTTCGGGCTCTGCTCGATCTCGAAGGAGACCTTCTCGCCGCCGTTGAGGCCGTCGAAGTCGCCCTCGGTGCCGCTGCGGTGGAAGAAGTACTCCTTGCCATCCTCGGCGGCGATGAAGCCAAAGCCGCGGTCGGTGACGAGCTTCTTGATGGTTCCTGTCTGCATGCTGCGATCCTTCTGTTCTCGAACGCGATCTGTCTTAACGCGCGGGTCTGTTCGAGAAGCTTTGACGACCACGAGCGAAAGCGCCGCCCCCTACTGGTTGAAGCGGACTGACCAAGTTTACCCGACGGTACCCTCAGCGAAACCCGCCGGGCAGCGACGCAAGCCGATTTGTCGACACTTCGGGCACGAAATCCGTCCCCGACCACAGAAGTGTCGACATTTCCGGCAGGGGCTGGCCGCGCGCATCAACCGAAGGCCTCTTGGGGCGCCTCAGCCGCAGTTGCACAGCTGGCTGGCTCCGGAGCACGGACTCGAACCGTGAACCTTGCGGTTAACAGCCGCCTGCTCTACCGATTGAGCTACTCCGGAGCGGCAGCCATGGATTCTACCCGGCACCCTCGGGGGCCCCGGGCGGCCTGGCACCGGCGCAGCGAAAGGGCTAGGAGGCCGGTTTTAGGCCGACCAGCTCTGAGAGCGGACCTTCGAACAGCGCCATTCGCTCGTGAACCTCCAGCACCTCGTCCGAGGTGATGGGCTCCGAGCGGTCCACTCCTTCCAGGCGTTCCGTCCACTCGGAGCCGCACTCGCAGCGGTGGAACGTGAAGAGAGTGACGTGGGATCGGTAGGACGAGACGGCGGCCTCGGTCCGGCTCCGACCGCACGCACAGCGTGTTGCCTCAGGCTCCTTCTTCGGCTTCTGCATCGACGTGATCTCCGTTGTGAAAAGGGGTGAGCCCGGTTCGGCGAATCCTACTACTCAAGCGACGATTTGTAGCCGCCCCTTTTGTAGATACAACGCCGCAGCGGCCGTCAGGGGTCGTCCCCAGCGGAGACGCTCTAGCGCGCCCTCAGCTCCAGCAACAGCCGGTCGAGGTCGCGCAGGCGGCCGGCGCGGGCGGCGGTCTCCAGCGTCTGCCACTGCGAGAGGCTGTCGACGAACCCCTCTCCCACGTCGTAGCCGTGGCGGAAGAGCAGCTCGCGGCCGCGCTCCCCATCCAGCTCCAGGATGTCCCGGATCCGGGTCTGGGGACCGAGCTCAGCCACTCTTGGGAGCCGGCGGGGCCGGCGGCGGCGGAGCCTTCTCGACCATGACGTGGTGTCCGTGCCAGAGCCTCGGCGCGTCCCTGGGCGGATCGCCGTCATGGATCAGCTTGAGCACCCAGGACCCGTCTGCCAGCGCCGGTTCGGCGGTGAGCTTGCCCTTGTAGCCGCGGTGCTTGAGCTCTTCGATCAGGGGCACCGCGTACAGGACCAGGGTGTAGGGCAGGCGCATGGTGGACAGGCGCCCACCCTCGCTGGACCCGTCGACGCCAGAGGTCTGCGAAGCCACCAGGCCGGGCTGGGCGAGCACGCGGGCTAGGTTATCCGCTCCAGCCGGCGGGCCTTGACCGCGGCCAGCACGGCGTCGGCGGCGCCTTCCAAGCCCAGCCGGCCGGTGTCCAGGACCATGTCGTAGTGCGCCGGATGCGACCAGTCGTGCCCGTACACCTGCCGGATGTAGGCGCTGCGGTTGGCGTCCGTCGTCTTCATGCGCTTGCGCGCCTCCTCGGCGGTCAGGTGCAGCGTCTCGGCGCCCAGCTTCAGCCGGAAAGCCTCGTCGGCACGCAGGAACACGTGAGTCGCGCCCACCTCCTCGCGCAGGATGTAGGCCGCGCCGCGGCCGACGATGACCGCGTTGCCCGTCCGGGCGGCCTCCCGGATCACCTCCTGCGTGATCTGCAGGATGGCGCGCCGGGGGTCGAAGGCGGGGTCGCTGTAGGGCGGGGTCCAGGCCGCCACCTCGGGCGGCCCCGTGAACTCGACGGAGGCCGCGCCCAGGCTGGCCAGCAGCCGGTTCAGGAAACCGCCCGGCGACTCGTCGTTGCGCTCGACCTCGTTCTCCGGCATCTCCAGCCGGCGCGCCACCTCGGCCACGATGGCCTTGTCGACCATCTCGGCGTGCAGGCGGTGGGCCAGGATCTGGCCGACGGCCTCGCCGCCGGCGCCGAACTGGCGAGCGATCGTGATCACGGGCATGGGACGCCCTCGACGCTAACGCTTACTCGAGGTAGTCGCGCAGTTTTTTCGACCGCGACGGGTGGCGGAGCTTGCGCAGGGCCTTGGCCTCGATCTGGCGGATCCGCTCCCGGGTCACGCCGAATCGCTTGCCGACCTCCTCCAGGGTGCGCTGGTGACCGTCGATGAGGCCGAAGCGGAGCTGGAGCACCCGGCGCTCGCGCGGGGTGAGGGTGTCCAGGATGTCCTCGACCTCGTTGTGGAGCATGGTGAGGGAGGCCGCGTCCGAGGGGGCGACCGCCTCCTTGTCCTCCACGAAGTCGCCGAGGTGGGAGTCCTCCTCCTCCCCGATCGGGGTCTCCAGCGAGACCGGATCCTGGGAGACCTTGATGATCTCGCGCACCTTCTCGGGCGTGATCCCCATCTCCTCGGCGATCTCGTCGTCGCTGGGCTCCCGGCCCAGCTCCTGGAGCAGCCGGCGGGAGACCCGGACCAGCTTGTTGATGGTCTCCACCATGTGGACCGGGATCCGGATGGTCCGGGCCTGGTCGGCGATGGCCCGCGTGATGGCCTGCCGGATCCACCAGGTGGCGTAGGTGGAGAACTTGTAGCCCTTGTGGTAGTCGAACTTCTCGACCGCCCGGATCAGGCCCATGTTCCCCTCCTGGATGAGGTCCAGGAAGGACATTCCGCGGCCGATGTACTTCTTGGCGATGGAGACCACCAGTCGCAGGTTGGCCTCGGTGAGGCGCTGCTTGGCCTCCATGTCGCCGGCCTCGATCGCCTTGGCCAGCGTGACCTCGTCCTGCGCGGTCAGCAGCGAGACCCGGCCGATCTCCTTGAGATACATGCGGACCGGGTCGTCGAGGGAGACCGAGTCCATCATCTCGATCTCCATCAACATGTCGTCGTCGCCCTCTTCCTTCTCCTCGAAGTCGCGCTCGGAGTCGGAGACGTCGATCCCCATCTCCTTGAAGGCGGCGAAGATCCGGAACATCTGGTCCGGCTCCACGTCCATGTCGCCGAAGCCCTCGGCGATGTCGTCGGGCGCGAGGTACCCCTGCTCTTTGCCCTTGACGATCAGGGCCTCGGCCTGCTGGATCAGCAGGTCTTCGAGCTTGGTCTCGAGTTTTTCCTGGGTCTTGGCCAAAGTCGTTCGCTAACTCCCTTCTTCCCGCCGGAGCTCGGCCAGGCGTGATTCCAGAAGGGCTATCTGCTCGGCGTCGCCCCTCACCTCCGCGTCGCGCAAGTCGCTGATTATCGCTCGGGCGCGACGATCGCCGATTTGCTTCCGGATGCGGGCCACGACGTCGTCGACGGTGGCATCCTCAATGCTGGCGGGCGGGTGCGCCCAGGCCCGTCTGACGAGGTCCTGTTCCTCATCCGGGAAGCCAGGCAGGGCCTCTCCGAGAGCCTGCAGCCCCCCGTCTGTACCTAGGGTTTCCAGCATCCGCTGATAGGCACCACGCTCCTTGGGTTCCAGGTCCTCAAGCGTCAGCCGCCCGCGCACCCGGTGGATGGCCTCGGGGCGCACCGCCAGGATCTCCAGGAGATAGCGGAACGCAACCGACCATTCCTTTCCCGCAGGCTTCGGTTGCGAAACGTCACCGTTCGAGGATTGACCTCGACGGGCGCCGTCGCGGGGTGCGGTGGGGGGCCTGATCACGACCCGGTTGGCGTCGACGCCTAACCAGTATGCCGATTGCTGGCGATAGGTCTCCCGGAGGGCCGGATCCTCGATCTTGACCAGCACCTCGCCGACCCGGCGCAGGGCCACCTCCAGGTCGGCCGGGCGCAGGCTCGGGTTGAGATCGCGGATCGAGTCGCGGATCCAGAACTCCCAGCCCGATTGGGCCGCCTTGAGCACCTGCTCCCAGCGCGCCGGCGCCTGCTCGCCGGCCGCGCGCAGGAACTCGTCAGGGTCCTTGGCCGGCCCCTCCAGCACACCCACCTTGGTGCGCAGCTTGCCCTCCGCCGCCTGCTCGATGGCCTTGAATGCGGCCGCCTTGCCCGCGTTGTCGTTGTCGAAGACCAGCACCACCTCTTCGGTGAAACGCGCGAGCAGCCGCACCTGCTCAGAAGTGAGCGCGGTTCCCGAGCTGGCGACGGCGTTGTTGACGCCGAAACGGTGGGCGACGATGACGTCGAACTGGCCCTCCATGAGCACCGCGTGCCCCCTGTCCGCGATGCCTTGGCGGGCGACGTCGAGCGCGAAGAGTACGCGGCTCTTGTGGTAGGCGGGCGTGTCCGGCGTGTTGACGTACTTGCGCGGGTCCTCCGAGCTCACGGTGCGGCCGGTGAAGGCCAGAGGCGCACCACGCTCGTCGCGGATCGGGATCAGGACGCGTTGCGCGAAGAAGTCGCGGCCGTCGCCACGCTGGAGGCCGGCGGCGACGGCATCCGCCGCTTTGTGGCCGCGTTTCCGCAGGAACGACGCGAAGTTGGAGCCGCCCGGCGCGTAGCCCAGGCCGAACCGGCGGGCCAGCTCCTCACTGACATCGCGCCGCGCCAGCAGCTCGCGCCCCGCCTCGCCGGCGGGGGACGACCAGAGCACGTACTCGTAGTACTGCTGGGCCAGGCGGTTCATCTCCACGATCCGGCGCCGGAGGGCGGTCCGCTCCTTCTGGGCGCTCGACTCCTGCTTGCGCTCGACGCCCGCCATCTCGGCCAGGGAGTCGAGGGCGCCCTTGAAGTCGGTCTTCTCGATCAGCTCCTGGAACCTGATCACGTCACCGCCTCGCTGGCAGCCGAAGCAGTACCAGGACTGCATCTGCTCGTTGACCCAGAAGCTCGGCGTCTTCTCCGCGTGGAAGGGGCAGAGGCCGGTGTACTCGCGGCCCTGCTTGCGCAGGCGGACGTGCTGCTGGACCAGGTCGAGGAGGCTGACCCGCGACTTGATCTGGTTGACGAGGTCGTCATCGCGCTCCGCCCTGCCCCCCGCCATGCTGCTGCGATAGTTTGCCCTCCATGCAGGAGCCGTCGGCCGGCCCGCGGCCAGACTGGTCGCCGGTGCCGCGTCCGGGGTGCGTCAACGTCGAGGGCAAGGTCCTGCTGGCGCGCGAAGGACTGGTGCTGGCGATGCTGAAGTTCGAGGCCGGCGGGACCATCGACGAGCACGCCGCACCCCATGAGATCGACGTGGTCTGCCTGGACGGCGAGGGCTACATATCGATCGAGGACCGCGTCTGGGCGTTTCGGACCGGGCTCACCCTGACCTGGCCGCCCGGCCGCGTGCACCGGCTGTGGACCGCCGACCGGGCGATGGTGACGCTGATGGTGGAGCGGCCCGGAGGGTCTGCTTCGCCAGCTGCTGGATGAGCGCGGTCGCCTGGTGGCGGTCGCGGTCTTCGGTCGCCAGCAGGTCGAAGGTCTCGAAGGCAGTCAGCGCCCAGAGCGCGTCGATCACGTCATCGGTCGCCACGCCCAGCCGCCCCACGATCGCGGCCAGGCCCTGGCGGCGCCAGGGATCGCGCGCGATCTTCTGGAGCTCCGGGTCCAGCACCGACAGCGCGCGCAGCCGGCGGAGGGCGACCCGGTCGGAGGCCCAGAAGCGGCAGAAGACGGCGATGAACTCGTCCAGGGACTGCCAGGGGTCTTCCCGCGCGAAGGCCTCGGGCAGGCCCCGCAGGCCGCCGCGCGCGGCCAGATCGTCGAAGATCGCCTCCACCAGCCGCGGCTTGCTCTTGAACTGGTAGTAGACGGTGGCCCGCGCCACCCCCGCCCGGTGCGCCACCGCGTCGACCGTGAAGCGCGACACCCGGCCCGGGCGGCTCAGGATCTCGCGCGCGGCGGCCAGGATCCGCCCCCGGTTCTCATGGACCGCCGGCTCGCGCAGTCCCAGCTGGTAGGGCCGCGGGCTCACCCCCTTAGCCTACCTGCAATTTGTCCAGACGGTCTGTACAATTAATTTCCGTGATGAGACGCATGGTGACGGCGGCGCAGATCGTGGTGCGGGTGACGTTCGTGATCCAGATCGTGCTCGGGATCGGGCTCTGGACGGGGCGTTTCGATCAGGTCAGGCCGGTGCACATCGCGTCAGGGATCCTCCTGATCCTCGGCCTCTGGGTGCTGGCTGCGATCGGGGCGCGGAGCGCGGTGCCGATCGGCCTGGTCGTGGTGGCCTTTTTCTGGGGCGCGTTCGTGATCGTCTTCGGGCTGACCCAGGAGCGCATCTTCCCCGACACCGGGCACTGGGTCGTCCAGGTGGTCCACCTCCTGGTCGGCATCGCGGCGATCGGGCAGGCGGAGGCGATCGCCGCGCGCATCAAGAGCGGATGGAAGCAACCGAGCCCGGTGGCGGCTCAGCCCTGAAGCCGGATCGGGGCAGCTCCTAGGCGAACCGCTCCCGCAGCCGCTCCCGCAGGCCGCCTATCGGCACCCGCTCCTGCTCCATCGAATCGCGCTCCCGGATGGTCACCGCGCGGTCGTTCAGGGTGTCGAAGTCGATGGTGATGCAAAAGGGCGTGCCGATCTCGTCCTGGCGCCGGTAGCGGCGCCCGATGTTGCCGCCGGTCTGGTCGTACTCCGTCCGGTAGAGGGGCCTGAGCAGGCCCAGAACCTCGCGCGCGGGTGCGATCAATTCCTCCTTTTTGGAGAGCGGCATCACCGCCACCTGCACCGGCGCCACGTGGCGGTGAAAGCGCAGCACGACGCGCGTCTCGCCTCGCACGTCCTCCTCGTCGTAAGCATCGAGGAGCAGCACGATCATGGTGCGTTCCACGCCCAGCGCGGGCTCGATCACGTAGGGCAGGTAGCGCTCGTTGGTCTCGGGATCCAGGTAGGTGAGGTCCTCGCGGGAGTGCTCTTGGTGCGCGCGCAGGTCGAAGTCGGTGCGGTTGGCCACGCCCTCCACCTCGCCCCAGCCGAACGGGAAGTCGTACTCGATGTCGGAGGTCGCCTTCGAATAGTGCGAGAGCTCGTCCTTTTGGTGCGGGCGGGCGCGCAACCGCGACGCTGTGACACCGAGCTCCTCGGTGAACCAGCGCATGCGCTCCCGCACCCAGTACGAGTGCCACTCGTCGTCGGTGCCGGGGCGCACGAAGAACTCCATCTCCATCTGCTCCAGCTCGCGCACCCGAAAGATGAAGTTCTGGACCGTGATCTCGTTGCGGAACGATCGGCCCTGCTGCGCGATGCCGAAGGGCACGCGCACGCGCACCGAGTTCACCACGTTCTTGAAGTCGACGAACATGCCCTGGGCGGTCTCAGGGCGCAGATAGGCGACCGAGGCGCTGTCCTCCACCGGGCCCACGAAGGTCTTGAACATGAGGTTGAACTGCCGCGGCTCCGACAGCGGCCCGCCGCACTTGGGACAGCGTTGCGTATCTGTCAGGAGGTCGGCGCGCCAGCGCTCCTTGCACTCGCCCAGGCACTGCACGAGCGGGTCGCTGAAACCGCCGACGTGGCCGGAGGCCTCCCAGACGCGCGGGTTCATGATGATCGACGACTCCAGGCCCACCACGTCGTCACGGAGCTCGACCAGCGAACGCCACCAGAGGTTGCGGATCGTCCGCCGCAGCGTGGTGCCATAGGGGCCGTAGTCGTAGAAGGCGGCCAGGCCGCCGTAGATCTCGCTCGATGGATATACGAAGCCGCGCCGCTTGCACAGCGCGACCACCTTCTCCATCAGCTGCTCGCGGACGATCATCAAGCGGGGCTCCTCATGCGGCGCAGAAACTGCAGGGACTTGAGCCGGCGGTCGAGGTGGTGCTCGAGCTGCGCCTCCAGCACCGCCTCCACCTCTTCGAGCAGGCCGGGCTCCAGTTTGAGGCGTCGGTACAGCGCGATGTCGCCGGCGGCCGCCACCCGCAGCACCTTCAGGGCGGCCACCGAGACCTCCGGCATCCCCGCCAGGTGGTCGGCCGTGCACACCAGCCCGCCGGCCGGCGGCGAGAAGTACGCGGGCTCGGGCGCCAGCGGGCGCTCGCAGACCACGCACGTCGACAGGTTGGGCGCGTAGCCCAGGAACTCGAGCGCCTGGGCCAGGAAATAGGCGGAGGCGCGCCGGGGGTCGTCGTCCCGGGCCAGGTCGTCGAGGGCGAGCTGGGTGAGCTCGTACAGCCCCTCGATCGGGTGCCGGTCCTCGGACACCCGGTCCGCCACCTCGACGATCAGCGAGGCGTGCGCCGTGCGGTCGGGATCGGCGGGCACCCGCGCCCCGGGCAGGCGCACCGCCTGGGTGACCACGTCCAGCTGGCCGCGGCCGTGCGCCAGCTGGACGTCGACGTGCGCGAAGAGCTCCAGGGCGGGAGCCAGTTTGGAGGCGCTGCGCCGCACGCCCTTGGCGATGGCGGGAACCTTGCCGTGCTCGGAGGTCAGCAGCGTATAGATGCGGTCGGCTTCGCCGTAGTCGAGCTTGCGAAGGATGACCGCACGCTCGCGGTAGGTGGTCACTCCCCCCCGAGCAGATTGTCGACGAGGTTCTCACCGGGCAGCTTGGAATCCCGGGAAGGCGGCTTCATGCCGGCGTCGACCAGCGCCTCGTCCGGCCAGGCGTGCGCCGCCTTCAAGCGCACGCGCCCGATGCGCTGGCCGTCGATGTCCTCGACAGTCCACTTGATCCCGTTGGCGTCGAAGGTGGTGCCCTTCTCGGGAATCCCCACCGTCGCGTACACGTAGCCGCCCACCGAGTCGTAGTCGTCCGACTCCGCGACCCCCAAGGACAGCCGGTCGTTGAGCTCCTCCATCGAGTAGCGCGCGTCCACCACCGCCTCGGTCTCGTTGAGCAGGCGCAGCGGCTCCTCCTCGGCCTGGTCGTACTCGTCGCGGATCTCGCCCACGATCTCTTCCAGCAGGTCCTCGAGCGTGATCAGGCCGGAGGTCCCGCCGTACTCGTCGACCACGATCATCATGTGGACCTTCTTGGTCTGCATGTCGTGCAGCGCTTCGTCGACCTTGCGCGACTCGGGCACGAACTCGATCTTGCGCATGGCCTTGGCCACGCTGAAATCGCTGCGCCCGCCCACGTAGTAGAGGAGCAGGTCCTTGATGTGGATCAAGCCCTTGATGTGGTCGATGTCGTTCTCGTACACCGGCATCCGCGTGTGCTTGTGCTGGCGGTAGAGATCCGCGATGTCCTTCAAGGCGGCGGTCACCGGCACCGCGTTGATGTCGAGCCGCGGCACCATCACCTCCCGCACCGCGGTGTCGCCGATCTCGATGATCCCGTGGATCATCTCCCGCTCCTCCTCCTCGATCACCCCTTGCTCCTCGGAGATGGCGAGGATGGTGAGCAGCTCCTGCTCGCTGAGGTAGGGCGCCCGCGCGGCGCGGCCGCCCGTGATCGCGACCGCCACCCGGGTGATGAACCAGAGCACCGGCGCCAGCACCCGGGAGAGCCAGAGCACCGGGCCCGCCGTGAGCAGCGCGATCCGCTCCGCCTGCCGGATGGCCAGCGACTTGGGCGTCACCTCGGCGAAGATCAGGAGGAAGACCGAGAGCAGCAGGGCGGTGGCGAGATCGCCCCAGAAGCCCCAGCTGCGCGGCATGTACTCGACCGTGAGCAGCGTGGTCATGGAGGAGGCCACGATCAGGGCCACCGTGTTGAGGACCAGCACGGTCGAGAGGAAGCGGTTGGGGTCGGCCTGCAGCCGCTGCAGGATGGCCGCCGCCTTGCTGCCCTCCTCCGCCAGGTGGCGGACCCGGAGGCGGCCGACCGAGGTCAGCGCGGTCTCGGTCCCCGACGCCAGCGCGGAGACCACCACGCAAACGCACAGGACAGTGACCTCGACCGTCGCCAGCGGGCTCATCTAGGGGACTACTTGAATAGCTCGCTCACGCTGCGGTTCTCGTGGACCCTAATGATGGCCTCCGCCAGCAGCGGCGCCACCGACAGCACCGTCACGGGCGCACCCTGCTTCTCGGGCGGCACCGGGATCGAGTTGGTGACCACCACCTCGTCGATGGGCGCCGTGCGCAGGCGTTCCACGGCGCCCGGCGTGAGCACCGGATGGGTGGCCGCGAACACCACGCGGCGCGCGCCCTGCGCCTTCAAGGCGACGGCCACCTCGACCGCGGTGCCGCCGGTCGAGATGATGTCCTCCACCACCACGCAATCCTTGCCGCGCACCTCGCCGGCCATCTCCAGGATCTCCGTGCGCTCGTCCGCCAGCCGCCGCTTGTAGACGAAGACCAGGGGCGCGTTGAGCAGCTTGGCCACCGACTCCGCGCGCTTGGCGCCGCCGGCGTCGGGGGCGACCACCGCCATCTCGCCCGAGGACCCGGCGCGGATGTGCTCGGCCAGGATCTTGTGCGCGCTGAGGTGGTCGGTGGGGACGTCGAAGAAGCCTTCGATGGCGTCGGCGTGGAGGTCCAGCAGCAGCAGCCGGTCGGCGCCGGCCAGGGTGATGAAGTTGGCGATCAGCTTGGCGCTGATGGGTTCCCGGGGCTGCGACTTGCGCTCCTTGCGCGCGTAGCCGTAGTAGGGGACGACCGCGGTCACGCGGCCGGCCGAGGCGCGCCGCAGCGCGTCCAGGATGATGAACAGCTCCATCAGGTTCTCGTTGATGGGATGGCAGGTCGGCTGCACCACGAAGACGTCGTGGCCGCGCATGGAGTCCTGGATCTTGACGTCGATCTCGCCGTCGGGAAAGCGACGCACGCGGGGATCGGTGAGCGGGACCGACAGCTCGCGCGAGATCAGCTCCGCCAGCTCCGGATTGGCGCTGCCGCAGATCAGCTTGAGCGCGCCCCAGGGCGATGTGTCCTCGCTCGCGTACTCCACGGCCGTCTGCAGCCTCCCGATCATGTGCACCCCCTTTGTGAGGACGCCGCCCTCATGAGACCTGCGCCTTCTTGCGGATCACCCGAGCCGGCACGCCGACCACCACCGCGTCGTCGGGCACATCGCGATTGACCACCGACCCCGCGCCCGTCTTGGCGCGCTTCCCCATCTTCCGGGGGGCGACGAAGATGGTATCGACCCCCACGTCGCCGTCATCGCCGATCTCGGTCGGGTGCTTGGTCTCCTTCTCGCGATCGTAGTTGGCGGTGATGGTCCCGGCGCCGATGTTCACGCGCTCGCCCAGGATGGCATCGCCCAGGTAGGAGACGTGGGGCACCGCGCTGCCCGCCCCGATCTTGGAGCGCACGATCTCGGCAAAGCTGCCGACGTGCACGCGGAGCCCGATCTCGGTACCCGGGCGCAGCTTGGAGTAGGGGCCGCAGTCGGAGCCCTCGGCCATGCGCACGCGGTCCAGCCAAGCGTGCTGGATCCGGCAGCCGGCGCCGATTCGCGAGTTGCGGATGTCGGCGTAGGGGCCGATCCGGCAGTCGCGGCCGATCACTGTCTCCCCGCGCAGGATCACGCCGGGCTCCAGCACGGTGTCCTCGCCGACCCTCACGGTGGCGTCGACGTAGGTGCTGTCGGGGTCGACGACGGTCACGCCGCCGCGCATCAGGTCCTCCAGCACGCGCCCGCGCATCGCCTTCTCGGCCGCGGCCAGCTGCACCCGGTCGTTTATGCCCAGCGCTTCCTGGGCGTCCTCCAGGCGGACCACCTCGGCCGGCTTCAGCGACTTGAAGACGTCGGTCAGGTACAGCTCGCCCTGGACGTTGGCGGGCTGCAGGCCGGCCAGCGCCTGGAGCAGCGCGCTGCCGCCCCGGAACACGTACAGGCCGACGTTGATCTCCCCCACCTCGCGCTCGGCGCGGGTGGCATCCTTGTACTCCACGATGCGGTCGAGCTTGCCCTCGCCATCCCTGATCACCCGCCCGTCGGGCCGGCGAGGATCCTCGATCGAGGCCAGCGTGGCCACCGTCCCCGCGCGTCGGTGGGCGGCCAGCAGGGACTTGATGGTGCCCGGCCGGATCAGCGGCGCGTCCCCGTAGAGGACCACCACGTCGCCCTCGCCGAGCACGTCGCGGGGGGCCTGGGCCAGCGCGTGGCCGCTCCCCCTGGGCTCCTCCTGGTAAGCGACCTCGGCCCGGCCGCCGATGTGCGAAACCAGTTCCGAGTGGCGGGGGTTGAGAACGATGACGATGCGGCGGATACCCGCCTCCGAGCAGGCGTCGAGAACGTGGTCGATGATGGGCTTGCCGGCGACCGGGTGCAGGACCTTCGGCGTCCTCGACCGCATACGTGTCCCCAGACCAGCGGCTAGGATGACGGCCGAGAGTGTTTGATCTCTCAAAAGGGGGTCCCCGAAGGGTGAGCCGAATTATAAGGATCGCATCCGGGGCTTCCCTGGCCGTCGCCACCCTGCTGCTGGCGGCCTGCTCGGGCGGTTCCGGGAACGCCCACACCGCCTCGACAGCGAGCAGCGCGGTCACCGCCAAGCCCAGCCCGAGCGCGTCCGTGGACACCGGCCCGGCGTGGGTGCTGACGCCGGTCGGCCTCAACCTCCGGGCCCAGCCCGATGCCGCCTCGGAGCGCCTGGGCACCTTCCAGCAGGGCGTGCAGCTGGACGTGCTGGACCACCAGTCGGGCGCCCAGAACTGGCTCAAGGTTCGCGGCCACGACAGCGGGACCGTGGTGGGCTGGGTGCTCGACTCCCCCGACCTCCTGATCCACCGCTCGGTGGCGCTCCACTACGACCCCAACCAGGGCTGGTCGATCCTCTTCCCCACGGAGTGGACGCTCAGCAGCAGCGGCGCCCAGACCACCTTCACGGGCAGCGGCCAGCTGCTGTCCGTGGTTACTGGCAATGCCGTCGCCAACCTGCCCAACACCCCGCTCTCGGCCGGCCACCAGGTCCGCCAGGAGTCGCCGATCGAGATCTACGGCAAGACGACCTACCTCACCGTCTACCAGCTCGACGCGGGCGGCTTCGAGTACGACAGCTCGGCCGCCTTCGCCCAGAAGGCGCTGCTCTTCTCGTTCCGGGACACCTCCGCCCGGACCTCCGACACCGGCCTCTTCAAGCAGCTACTGGCCAGCGTGATCGTCCAGTAGGCTGGGGCCGAATGGACGAGATCGCGGTCCCTGCCCGCCTGGCCGTACTCCCGCTCAAGAACACGGTGGTGTTCCCGGGGATGATGGTGCCCCTGGCGGTCGGCCGCCCGCGCTCCCTCCAGATGCTGGAGGACCTGCCGGTCGTGGAGCGCGTGATCGCCTGCGCCGCCCAGCTCGACGAGGACACCGAGGAGGCGCGCTGGGAGGACATCCACAAGGTCGGCGTGGTGGCGCGCATCCAGCACCTGCTCAAGCTGCCCGACGGCACCGCCCAGCTGGCCGTCCAAGGCCTGCGCCGGATCCGGCTGGTCGGCTGTGAATCGGACGACCCCTACACGGTGGTGGCGGCCGAGGCCTACGACGAGGATCCTGACACCGAGCCCGGCTCCATGGACCGGGAGGCGGTTGTGCGCACCGCCCTCTCCACCTGGCAGCAGCTGGTGGCGATCGCCCCCTACCTGCCGGGCGAGCTGCTGGGCGCCGCCCACGGCTTCGACAGCCCCAGCCACCTCGCCTACTTCCTGGCCAACCACGTGCGCCTCAGCACCGAACAGCGCCAGGAGATCCTGGAGATCGACTCCGGCATCGCCAAGCTGTCGCAGCTGCTGGGGCTGATGGCGCACGAGCTGGAGGTGCTCGAGCTCGGGCGCCGGATCCAGAGCCAGGCCGAGGAGTCGATCGGCAAGTCCCAGAAGGAGTACTACCTGCGCGAGCAGCTGAAGGCGATCCAGCGCGAGCTGGGCGAGCTGGACGCCGACGCCGCCGAGATCCAGGAGCTCCGGGAGCGGATCGAGGCCTGCGGGATGCCGCCGGAGCCGCGGCGCGAGGCCGACCGCGAGCTGTCGCGCCTGGAGCGCATCCCCACCGCCTCGCCCGAGCACTCGGTCATCCGCACCTACCTCGACCTCCTGGTCTCGCTGCCCTGGAACGTGACCACCGAGGGCCAGCTGGAGGTGGCCGCCGCCCGCGAGGTGCTGGACGCGGACCACTACGACCTCGACAAGGTCAAGCAGCGGATCGTCGAGCACCTGGCGGTGCGCCGGCTCAAGCAGGAGCGCGGGTCGACCGAGAAGGGCCGGGAGCCGATCCTCTGCTTCGTGGGGCCGCCGGGAGTCGGCAAGACCTCGCTCGGCCAGTCGATCGCGCGCGCCATGGGCCGCAAGTTCGTGCGCGCGTCGCTGGGCGGAGTCCACGACGAGGCCGAGATTCGCGGCCACCGCCGAACCTATATAGGCGCCCTGCCCGGCCGCATCATCCAGGCCATCCGGCGGGCTGAGTCGGCCGACCCGGTGTTCATGCTCGACGAGGTCGACAAGCTCGCCTCCGACTGGCGCGGCGACCCCTCGTCGGCGCTGCTGGAGGTGCTCGACCCGGAGCAGAACAAGGACTTCCGCGACAACTACCTGGACGTGCCCTTCGACCTCTCCAAGGTCATGTTCGTCACCACCGCCAACAGCCTGGACACGGTGCCGCCGGCGCTCCGCGACCGCATGGAGGTGCTGCAGCTTTCCGGCTACACCGAGGAGGAGAAGGTCCACATCGCGGCCCAGTTCCTGGTGCCCAAGCAGCTGGACGCGCACGGGCTGCGGCCGCGGGAGGTGACGTTCACGGACGAGGCGCTGCGCACGATCATCCGCCAGTACACGAGGGAGGCGGGCGTGCGCTCGCTGGAGCGCGAGATCGCCGGCGTGCTGCGGCGAGCTGCGGCGGACGTCGCCGAGGCCAAGGTGGAGTCACCGCTGACCGCGGACCTGGGCCGGGTCCGGGAGGCGCTGGGCAAGCGCCGCTTCTACGACGAGTCGGCGGAGCGCATCGACCGCGCCGGCGTGGCCATGGGCCTGTCCTGGTCGCCGACCGGCGGCGAGATCATCTTCGTGGAGGCCGCCGTGGTGCCCGGCAAGGGCGAGCTGCGGCTGACCGGCCAGCTGGGCGAGGTGATGAAGGAATCGGCCTCGGCGGCTCTCTCCTACATGAAGTCGCGCGCGGACGAGTTCGGGATCTCGCGGAAGGTGTTCGAGGAGATGGACATCCACGTGCACGTGCCCGCCGGCTCGCAGCCCAAGGAGGGGCCGTCGGCGGGTGTGACCGTGGTGGCCGCGATCGCCTCCATCCTGACCGGCGCCGTGGTCCGGGAGGACCTGGCCATGACGGGCGAGATCACCCTGCGCGGCAAGGTGCTGCCGATCGGGGGTCTCAAGGAGAAGGTGCTGGCCGCCCACCGCGCCGGCTTGCGCCGGGTGCTGATGCCGTCGCGCAACGAGGCCGACCTGGACGACATCCCGGCCGAGCTGCGCGAGGAGATGGACCTGGTGCTCGTGGAGTCGATCGACGAGGTGCTGCGGGAAGCCCTGCCCGGGCTAGCGCCGGGCGGTCAGCTCCCGGTCCCGCACCCGGCGGTGCGCGTCTAGCTCGAGCGCGTCGTCCAGGGGGTCGAGCCGGTGGCTGTGGCGCCGGCGCTGGAGTGCGGTCGCCGTCACGTGGTCGGCCAGGTGTGGGTTCTTGGGCAGCAGGGAGCCGTGCAGGTAGGTGCCGAAGATGGTGCCCAAGGCGACGCCCTCGGTCCCGTCCTCGCCGTTGTTGCCGGAACCGGCGATGACCCTGCCGAGAGGCTTTAGTTGTTTTCCGAGGAAGGTCCGGCCGCTGTGGTTCTCGAAGCCGACCAGCGTCTTGGGCTCGAGGTCCGCCGCCAGGTCGGAGATGTCGACCACCACGTTGCCGATGCAGCGCTGGCTGCCCGCCTCGGTGTGGAGGTCGAGGAGGCCCAGCCCGGGGAAGCGCTCGCCCTCGGCCGTCTGGTAGTAGTGGCCGAGCAGCTGGTAGCCGCCGCAGACCGCGAGCATGGCCGCGCCCTGCGCCAGGGCCCTGGTCAGGGGCTCCGCCTTGAGCTCCAGCAGGTCGTCGTAGACCAGAGCCTGCTCGCGGTCCTGGCCGCCGCCGAAGAAGAACACGTCGACGTCTTCGATGCCCTGCTGGCTGCCCTTGCCGAGCTCCAGCACCCTGGCGTCGAAGCCGCGCCATTGCGCGCGCTGGACCAATGTCAGGATGTTGCCGCGGTCGCCGTAGATGTTCATCAGGTCGGGGTAGAGCCAGCCGACCGTGAACTTGGTCACGTGGCCCAGTATGGCTTCAGCCATCCGCGCCGAACCAGGATCGCGCGCAGGTCCAGCATCGCCGTGTAGGTGCAGAGCAGGAAGGCGTGCTCCTGCTCCGGCGTGAGCTCGATGATGCGGTCCAGGGCGCGCCCCAGGTCGGGCTCCGGCGGCTCGGCCTTGACCCCCGCGTACTTGAGGCGGACGGCCAGGTCGTGGGCCCGGTCCCCGGTGGGCACAATCATTTGTACAGACGGTCTGAGCAATTCGAAGTCGACGTCCCAGATCCAGGAGACGTCGGTCCCGTCGGCGATCCGGTCGTTGAGCGCGATCAGGTACCGCTTGCCCTGCGCCAGCTCCACCGAGTCCCGGAGCACGGAGTTGAAGCCGGTCGGGTTCTTGGCCAGCAGGATCGTGAAGTGGCGGCCCTGGGCCTCGAAGCGCTCCTGGCGGCCGAAGGCGGCGGCCACGTTCTTAAGGCGCTCGGCGATGTACAGCGGCTCCAGCCCCAAGGCTCGACCGACGGCGAAGGCGGCGGTCACGTTGTAGGCGTTGTAGAGCCCGCCGAGGCGGGCCTCCACCAGCTGGCCCTCGATGTTGAGGCCCATCGAGTCCAGCCCGTTGAGCCGCAGATGGCGGGCGGCCACCTCGAGCGGCGGCCGCGCGAAGTCGCCGTTGGGACAGCGGTACTCGCCGTCGTGGCCGACATACACGGCGTCGAACTCGAGAGCGGCCCCGCAGCGCGGGCAGGTTCGGGCGTCCGCCGCGTGGGGCAGCGGCTGGGCGCCGGCCTCGCGGTCGTCGATGCCGAACCAGAGCGGCTTGCGCTCCAGGTGGGCGCCCAGCTCGCCGATCCTGGGGTCGTCGGCATTGAGCACCGCGGTCGCGCCCTCGGGGAGCTTCTCGAGCGCGCGCTGGATGGTGCGCGCCATCAGCTCCAGCTCGCCGTAGCGGTCCAGCTGGTCGCGGAACAGGTTGAGCACCAGCACGGCCCTGGGCTGGATCTCGTCGACCGCCGCCGGCAGCGTCGCCTCGTCGATCTCGAAGACGCCCCAGTCGGCGCGCAGCCGCCCGTCGAGGCCGGCACCCGCCACCGCCGCCGCGGTGGCGCCGAAGATCAGGTTGGCGCCGGCGCGGTTGGCCACCACCCGAGCGGGAAGGCCCTCCAGGAGGGCGTGGACGAGCCGCGAGGTGGTGGTCTTGCCGTTGGTGCCGGTCACGATCACCGCCCCGCCCTTGAGGTCGCGGGCGAGGTTGCGAAGCACGTCGCGATCGAGCGCCCGCGCCACGTCGCCGGGGAAGGTGGTGCCGCCGCCGCGGCCGGTGAGGCGGCTGAGCGAGCCGGTGGCCTTGCCGGCCATCACGGCCAGCGCGGTGCGCACCGGCATCAGCACCACCTCGGCACGGCGCGCGCGGTCACCGACCAGGCGTTGTGCGGTGCCTGGCGGCGGCGCAGCTCAGCCTCCGGGGCGGTCGCCGCAGCGGCGAAGAAGGCCGACCCGCTGCCGGTCATCTGCCAGCCCTCGCCGAGCTTCTCGGCGAACGCGGCCAGCCGCTCGTCGGCCAGCAGCGCGGCCCTGGTCAGGTGGTTGGCGCCCTCGCCGCCGACCTGGTCCCAGCGGGCGTAGACGGCGGCGGTGCTGAGCTCAAAGCCCGGCCAGGCGATGGCGAACCAGGCCGCGGTGGTGGTTGCCGGCTCGAGCTCAACGCCGCGACCGCGGGCGCGGGCGGCGCCGCCGCAGAGAAAGAAGGGCACGTCGCTACCAACGGCGGCCGCCGCGGCTCCGATATCAACGCCGTGCAGGGCGGCGGCCAGCAACAGCGCGGTCGCGGCGTCGGAGCTGCCTCCACCCAGGCCGGCCCCGGCCGGGATCCGCTTGTGGAGGCGGAATCGCGTGGGCAGCGGCCGGCCGCTGGCCCGCTCCAGCTCGGCCAGCGCCTTGAGCACCAGATTGTCAGCCCCCAACGGGACCTCGCCGTCGACCTCGAGCGCGGTTTCGGACGCCGGCTCGGCCTCGATCAGGTCGTGGAGGTCGATGGCCTGGAGCACGGTGTCGACCTCGTGGTAGCCGTCGGTTCGAAGGCCGGTGACCGCGAGCGAGAGGTTGAGCTTGGCGCGCGCGGGCAGCGCCAGGATCAATCCGGCGCCCGCAGCTTCTCGCGGTAGAGGCGCCCATTCTCCTGGTAGTGCTGGGCGGGGCGGCCGATCCAGTCCGCGGACGAGCCTGAGAGCTCCTTCTTGACCTCGGCCGGGACGCCCGCCGCCAGGTGGCCTGCAGGCACCTCCATGCCCTCAGCGAGCACAGCGCCGGCGGCCAGCATGGCGCCCTTCCCGACGCGGCTCCTCTGCAGCATGATGGCGCCGGTCCCGACCAGTCCGCCGTCCTCGACGGTACATCCCTCCAGGCAGGCGAGATGGCCGACGGTGACGTTCCTGCCCAGGATCGTGGGCAGGTTGTGCGAGCAGTGGATCATGGAGTTGTCCTGCACGTTGCTGCCCTCGCCGATCACGATGCTGGACTCGTCGCCGCGCAGCACGACTCCGAACCAGATGCTGGCGCCGGCCTGGACCTCGACGTCGCCGATCAGGACCGCGGTGGGGGCGATGTAGGCGTCGGGGTGCACGCGCGGTCGCCTGCCGTCGAGCTCGAACTCGGGCATCCGTATAATCCTAAATCCGTGCCTGATCCCAACCTGGAGTCGACGCATGGCTAACATCGCCTCCTCGAAGAAGGACGCGCGTCGGAGCGCGGTTCGCGCCGTGCGCAACCGCGGCCTCAAATCCTCGGTCAAGACCAAGGTCACCAAGGTCCGGCGGGCGATCCACGACGGCGAAGAAGACGTCGCCGAGCTGGGCATGGTCGCCATCTCAGCGCTCGATCGCGCGGCCGCCAAGGGCATCATCCACCGCAACAACGCCGCCCGCCGCAAGTCGCGGCTGATGAAGCGGCTGGCCACCGCCGGCGCGGAGCCCGGGGCCGCCGCTCCGGCCAAGGGCGCCAAGGCGGCGCCCAAGAGGGCGGCCGCCAAGCCCGCGGCCAAGGCTTCCGCGAAAAAGGCCCCGGCCAAGAAAGCCGCTGCCAAGCCGGCCGCCAAGAAGAAGTAGCCGGGCCCCTAAATTCGGGCCAGCGCCACCTGCAGGCCCAGCTCGGCGTCGATCTGGCCTGACTTGACCTCCCACTCGTAGTCGAGCAGCGCCCGCAGCCCCGCCTCCAGCCGCGCCGCGTCGGTGGAGCGGGCAGCGTCGTAGGCCTTCTGGACCACGAACGAGTGCTCCCGCATCGAGCCCTGGATGCTCGACAGTGACTCGCCGCGCTCCTGGCGGGTCTTGACCTCCAGCACCAGCGCCAGGTGCCTGGAGAGCCGGTAGGCGAGCACGGTGGGCTGCTCCCTCTCCAGGAGCTGGTCGAGGGTGCGCCAGGCCTGGGCGGTGGGGCGCGGAAGCAGGTGGTCGGTGAGCTTGAAGATCTCCTCCTGGCGGCCGCCGGCCAGCAGCTCGGCGACCGTGTCCAGATCCAGCTCGCCACCGCCCGCCCGGTAGGCCGCCAGCTTGCGCAGCTCGGAATCGAGGATGCCGAGGTCGGGCGGGCTGGCCCGGACCACGGCGGCGGCGACCGCCGGCGGCAGCTCGAGGTCGCGGGCGCGCTGGTGACCCCAGTCCGTGAGGGCGCGGCCCTTGAGCGGCGACATCTCGCGCGCCTGCCCGGCTGCCAGCGCATTGACAGCCTTCACCAGCTTGGAGGCGGCGGGCAGCTTTCCGCTCACCGTGAGCAGGAGCCAGGTCGACTCGGGGACCTCGTGGAGCGCCGGCGCCAGCCCGTCGGCGCGGCGCGTGGCGATGCCGCGGGCGGCGATCACGCGGTGGGGGTCGAGGAATGGCGCCTGAAGCACGGCGTCTCGCAGCCGCTCGGCGGTCAGGCCGCTGGGATCGAGGGCCTCGTACCCGAAGTCGGAGACCAGGGGCTCGGTCCAGGCCGCGAGGGTCCGGCGCGACTCCTCGGCGATCAGGAAGGCCTCCTCGCCGTGCAGCAGAAGGACGCGCGGGGTAGCTCGCGGCGGCACGGCGCGATCCTACATGGGGAGCTCCACCGTGCCTTCCTGGTCGGTGCGGCGGAGGCTGCCGGCGGGCAGGCCGTGCGCGGTACGACCGCTGGCCAGGGAGGCGATCAGGACCCGCGGCCGCGCCTTCGCCAGCAGCTCGGGCGCGGGCGCGCTCTTGCCGCCACCGGGCAGGACGAGGTAGTCACAGCGGCCGCGGAGGAGCGCCGCGGCGTCGGCCTGCGCCTGCGCGTCGAGGTCGCCGAACACGCAAACGGCTTTGCCCGCCGGACCGGTGGCGCGCACGCCGAGGCCGACGAACTCGAGCCGGAACCCGCCCAGGGTGCTGACGCTGCCGGGCCCTGCCGTCCTGATCTCGGCGCCCTGCGACTGCTGTTCGAGCGCCGCGTTGCGCCAGGCGCTGCCCGGCAGGCCGCCCGCCGGCACGAACACCACGCGTGCGCTGTAGGTGGCGCCCTGCAGCCCGCCCACGTGACCCAGGCCCTGGCCGGTGATGACCAGCCCTTCGAGCCTCCGCCGCCAGGGTGGCAGCCGGGCGCCGATGGCGTCCGCCAGCCGCGCCGGGCTGGGACCGCCGTCGATAAGAACGGCGCCGTCGGGGCCGCGCAGAAGGACAGCCTGGCCATCGCCCACCGCCAGGATCGACACCGACGGCGGCGGGCGGGTCCAGGCCACCAGCTCGGCGCCGACGATCGCAACCGGTGCTGCGGCTGCCAGCAGCAGCGCCGCCAGCCGCCTACCCCCCTGCGTTCGGGCGGCGGCGACCACCCCGCCTACCGCCGCGTAGTACGCGCCGCCGGCCCAGGCCGGGAACGCCGGAATGCTGATCGCGGCCGCGGGCACGCGGGCCAGCAGCCAGGCGACCTGCTCCAGGTAGACGACGAGGGCGGTCAGGGGCAGGACCAGGACGCGGCCGAGCTCGGGCATGGCGGCCAGCGGTGCCAGCAGCAGGCCCCCGCCGACCATCAGCGGCAGCAGGGGCAGCACGGCGGCGTTGGCCAGCGGCGCCACCGGCGAGAGGACGTGGAAGTCGGTGGCCATCATGGGCAGGGTCCCGACCTGGGCGGCGCAGGTGACCGCAAAGGGCTCGCGGAGGAGGCGCGGAACCCGGTGCAGGCGCTTCTCGATGGCCGGAGTCAGGAGGACGATCGCGGCGGTGCCAGCGAAGGAAAGCTGGAAACCGACGTCCCAGGCCAGCTCCGGACGCCAACCGAGCATGGCGGCGGCGGCCATCGCCAGCGAGGTCCAGACATAGGTGGGCCGGCCCAGGGCACCGGCGAGCAGGGCCAGCCCGCCCATCGCCGAGGCGCGCACCGCCGCCGGGGTGGCGCCGCCGGCGAGCGCGTAGAGGGCGATCAGGCTGATGGCGGGCAGGGCCGCCCAACGACCGAGGAGGGGTCTGAGCGCCGAGGTGACAAGGCGTGCGAAGACGGCGACCTTGAGGCCGCTGAGCACCAGCAGGTGGACCAGCCCGGTCGCGATCAGGTCGGATTGCAGCCCGGGCGGGATGCCGGTGCGGATGCCGAGCACCACACCCATGAGCACGGCCGCATGCGGCGGCGGCAGCAGCCGGTCGACCGCTTCGCGGTAGCGATCGCGCAGCCAGCCGGGCAGAGTGCGCAAGCCGCCGCCCGTCTGCACGAGGTCGAGGCGGGGAACGTCCAGCTCGAGATAGGCCCCGCTCTGGGCCAGATAGGCTCGGCGGTCGAAGCCCGGCTGGTCGGCGGGCAGTTTCAAGCGCCCGCTCGCCGAGACCTGGTCGCCGGCACCCACGGCACCCGGACCGCGCACCCTGACCAGGACGTTGCCGATACCGGCAGGCCGATCGGCGGCGACCAGGGCCTCGTAACCGGCAGCGGTGAGCTTCGGATCATCGACCACGGTGCCCTGGACGATCGCCGTCCGCCCGGCGAGAGCCGCCGCCCCTGCCGCCTGGCCAGGGTCGGGACTCGTCAGCTCAGCGCGGGCCACGCCCAGCAGCGCCGACACCGCGAGCAGGCCGATCGCGGCCGGACGTAACGTGAGGGCGAGGCTCGCGGCCAGCGCGCTGGCCAGGAGCGCGGCGACGCCGATCCGGCCGTCGCCCGGCGCCAGCACGACCGCTAGTGCGATGGCGGTCGACCAGGCCACTGCGCAGGCGGTGGCGAGCGGCAGCGGGCCGATCACACGCGCACGTACTTCTTGGCGATGGCAAAGGCCGCCGGGTCCATTCCGACGGCGGTCACGAGCTCGTTGGTGCGCTGGAAGCCGCCAAAGTTGACGCGGTAGCGAATGGCCTCCGCGGCCAGGTCGGGGCTGAAGCCGGGCACGGCCGCCAGCTGCTCCTCGGTGGCGGCGTTGAGATCGACCAGCATCTTGGTGGTGCGGCCGGCGTTGCCCTTGAGAGCGGGCACCTTGACCTGCTCGCCATCGCGCAGTAGACCGGCCAGGTCGGGCATGCGGTCGGGATCCGCGTCGGTGGTGAGGCCACCGGCGGCGGCGATCGCGGCATAGATGCGGTCCCCGCGCGTCATCCGGTAGAGGCCGGGGTGGGCGACCGCGCCGCTGACGTGCACCAGCAGACCCGGCGTGGCCGGGACCGCTAGCGGCGGCGCCGCGGCGCCCGGGTCGCCCGGCACCTGCGCGGCCGCCGATTCTGGCGGAGGGCCAGAAACGAGCGCCGAGACCAGGATGGCCGCCGCCAGCAGGGGCGGCAGTCCGAGGAGCAGGAGGCGCCCCCAGGCAGGCGCCAAACGAAGCTGTGGCATCGGCGGACGAGGCTATGGCGCGACCGGCGCCATGCCAACGCCAGTTGTTAAGACCGCCTCTAGACTGGACGGCCGCCGGCGCGTTGGGGAGTAGCCAAGCGGTAAGGCGCCTGACTTTGGATCAGGAGATCGGAGGTTCGAATCCTCCCTCCCCAGCCAATTGGCGTCGGAAACCGGTTAGATCGAGTTCCTGAGCCTCCCGCCGGAGGGGTTAAGAACTACGCCGGAGGGCCGGCGGGAAGCCACCGGAAAGTGGTCGGAAAAGGCCACGATCAGGAGACTGGAGGGCTTGTTGGAGGCTCGCCGAGGGCGGAGGATGCCGCCCGTGAGCGAGGTCCTAGCCATGAGCAAGAACCGGGTCATCGCCCTTCCTGTCGCCACTCGCGCCGTCGCCAGCCAGCTGCGCGACGCCTACGACCTCTTCCGCCTGGAGAAGCAGGGCTCGCTGCTCTCGCCGGCATCGCTCAACTTCTACGACCTCCACGTCGGAAAGCTCCTGACCTGGCTGGAGGTGAACAACCCGGGCATGAGCCGCTTCGGGGACCTGGAGGTGGAGGCGCTCAGGCGCTACAGGGCCGAGCTGGCGGCCTCGCCCGGGCGCTACGACCGCCACCTGTCGCCGGAGACCCTGCTCTGCTCCCACCGGGCCCTGCGCGTCTTCCTGCGTTGGGCGGACCTCGAGGGCTACCCGGTCGACTCCCGTCTGATCCGGATGCCGGCGCCCCGGGTGCCCCACAAGGAGATGACCGTCTTCCACATGGTCCAGCTGCGCCGGCTGCTGGCGGCGGCCTCCCACTCACCGGCCGAGGAGCTCACGGTCCGGATACTGGTCGGGTCGGGGGTGCGGATGTCGGAGCTCTACGGCCTGGCACTGATCGGTCCCGACGGGCTGCCCGACCTGATGCTCGACTCCATGGACCGCGGCCGCGCCGAGCTGCGGGTCCGCGGGGACGCCGGCGCCAAGGGCCGAAAGGCACGTCGGGTGCCGGTGACGCCGGCCCTGGCAGCGGCCATCAAACGCTACGCCGCGCGACACCGCCATCCGCACGACTCGCCAGTGCTGCTCATCAACCGGTATGGACAGCCCTTCCAGAAGGGCGGCATCGATTCGATGATGAACCGCCTCCAAGCCGCGGTCGGCTTCCGCGTCCACGCCCACGCCTTCCGCCACACCTTCGCGACCGTGGCCACCCAGATGGGCTGGAACTTCGAGCGGCTGCGCTCCGCAATGGGCCACTCCGACTACGGGATCCTGCAGCGCTACGTGAGGTTGTCCTCGGACCGTGATCTGGGGTCCCGCAAGGACTGGGAGGAATTCATCGTCGGCGACCCGACCCTGAGGCGCTGATCGGGCCTCCTGGGATTACCGATCGGCACCGCTCGTTAGGTGAGCCCGAGCTCCTTCAGCTTGGCTCGCGCACGCAAGGTCCTGGCGGGATTCCACCCGGATTTCCCGAGTGCCTTCCGCAGCGCGCCGGTCACACCGTGTGGCACGGGCGCGCAGAGGCCGCTGTATTTCAGCGCAAGGTCGAACGATTGGGCGCCTAACCCTAACAGGTCGATATAGACCTGTTCGATCAGCGACTTGCGGGCACGATCCGTGGTGATATTCGCTGCTTGCCAGAGGGACAAAACGACCTCCCTCTGCTCGTTGCGGGTGCACGTGATGTAGATCTCGGTGAGCTTGGCCGCCATTGCCTTGTCCTCAACCCTCGTTAGCCCAATGGCCTCCAGGTAGGCGACGCTCGGCACAGAACTCCGCTCGGAAGTGAGGAGGGGTAAAACCAAACGCTGAAGATCGCTTTGGCTGAGTCGGGCGGCATACGCCCTGAGTCCAGCGACAACTGGGTCCAGAATCGCTCCTTTGCGAAAACGCACCGTTGCCACCAACACGTCCTCAGGGGACCCCGCCAATCGCTCAAGCCAAGCACGCAGTCCCCAATCGAAATGCGCTACATGCGAAGCACTGAGGGCGGCGATTTGATCCGGCGTAAACGGGACTGAGGTGGGCTCGAAGCGGCTCAAACCGGCCGTGGCTTGCAAGATTATCGACTCACGAACGCCCGCCGGCAACCAGGAGCAATTGGTAACGCCGGCAACCAGTCTCTCCACTTCGCCTCGAGCCGCGCCGAGGCCGGCGCGACGCGTCCACCTTTGCAAGATCCGAACCGGAGGGGCGGCCGCGGGTTGTGCCACCAGGGCTTGTGCCGCGGTAGCGGCGAGTCGTAGTGCAAGATGATCGTTAACCAGAGCAGGAGAAAGTAAACCGGCGCTCACAAATCGATCTGCAATGCTGATCCAACTCTCTGCCGCGTCGAAGTCAGCTTCGCTGGCAACTGGGACCGGCAGCGTGGCCCGGACCAGTGACTGCAGCGTGCTAAAGGACTCCGTGTCGGATTCGCCAGAGAACCGGCCGATAGCATCGATGGCCGCGAACTCGGATTCGCGCGGCGGTGCACCTGCGACTGCAATCGGCCACACGGCCGCCGCCAAACTGTCAGCGCTCGCGCTGATGTCTTCAGGAGGCATCTCCACCTTTGCAATCGCCTCCAAGCATTGCGGCCAAACGCCTATATCCACTTTCGGCAACGCGCTTAACACGAGGCTTGCGAACCGCACATCGATAGTCGGCGAGCCCAGCAGCACGTCCGATCTGTCGAACACCAAAGTCCGCAGGTCCTCGTCGTCAACATGTAGACCTACCGCGGCGAGTCGCTGCGGGCCCACAGCATCGATGTCGGCGGCAGCGTCAAGCGCTGCGCCGAACGCTGAGCAGAGATCGAGTTTAGGGTCCTCCTCGTCATCCTCGCTGGCTCGCTCGGCGGCGGCCACCGCCTCGGCAAAGCGGCCGCCCATCAGATCGACAAGTTGATCGTTGGGGCGCAACGTGGCGAGCTGCCGTCCGAACTCGGGAGCTGCCTCCGGATCGGTAAGGCAGGTAACGGCCAATTCAGCAACCGCCCCGTCCTCAAGCAGGTCAGCGTAAGGGAGACACTCGATCGCGTAGGCGGGTGTCGACCTCGCTTCGGCAATGGTCATCGCCAAGCCGAGCGTTGCCGTGCGTCGATCACCGTCAGCCTCCGAGGCAAGGGCAAGCAGGCCGGGTACGTCCGAACCCTCGAGCGCAACGCCATCCGCCATTGCCAGGACGGAATCGATGGCCCCCGCCCTCGCGGCGTTCAGGTTTGCAGGCTGAACGCTTCTGACCGCGGCGAGCAGCGACGACAAGACATTCTTCGTCTCGATGCCGATTGAGGCCTCCATACCCAGCCGCGCAAGGAATCGCACAGAGGCCACCTGCGCCTCTGGCGATAGCGACTCAACTGTAGACGCCACTACACCTGTCGATCCGTCGACGGCCTCTTGCTCGAGGGTTGCAGCGACCGATGGTGGCAAGCCGTAGGCTGCCCCCGCGCTCTCCATGTACAGCAGGTCGGCCGTGATGGGTGCTATTGCGTGAGTTCTGCGGAGGTAGCGGACCAGCTGTTTGTCCTGTGCTTTCCCGAGAGCCGTTCGGTCAGAGCGCTCCGAGGAGTCGGGCGGTTCAGGCGACTCACCCAAAATGACTAGGTCTGTGGGGCGCTGCTCCTGTGCGTATGATCGGGCGAGGGTCCAGACATCATCGGCGACATCCGGCGGTTTTGGCTGGTCATCCGCTGCCGAAAGCACCAATTCCGGCAGCCGCTCGTCGAGTTGTAGATCTCGCGCGAACAGCGGGAACTCAACCTTCAAACACACCAGCTTCGCGAGGACGTCGTACCGGTCGCCCAACTCGAACCCTCGGTCAGCGCGAGCGTGCATTGCCTCGGCGATGCGGTAGGTCATCGCATAGCTGTTGAGCAGCACTTTGACCCTGCGTGGCGACGTAACGTGCGTTGGCACAAGTATGGATACGATCTGATCCCTGCTTGGAACCTTCGCCCAGACTCCGAGACGGTCCTTCACAAGCGTCAAAGCGAGTGTGGAAAGACGGCGAGGCAGTATCGGAGGCAGTGCAATCTGATACTGAAAGATCTTGTCCAAGTAGGCGCCGCCGGCTGAGTAATAGGGGTTGACAATATCGATCGGAGTCGACTGCCGCACCTCGCGATCCAAGGCTCGCTCCAGCACGAGTTGATCCGCGGCGACGACAAAGACACACTTGGGCACCTCGAGAAAAGTGCGAAGGGTCTCAAGTGCGGAGACAACCTGGCGGGGTGAACATCGATCCAACTCGTCGATGAACACGACCAGCCGCTTCGTCTTAGCATCATCCACGAGGTCGCGAAACAGCTGCTCGAACTCTTCGTCACCGGAGGGCGTGGTGCGCTTCCGAGTGATAGGTAGCACCTTTCCGGTGAGTACCACGAACATTGCGGCGAGAGCCGCTGTCGGAAACGAAACCACGACGCTACTCCCTAAAGCGCCGCCGATATACGAGGCAAAAGGCTGATGCGCCACCAGCGCCCAAATGGCAGTACCAATCACTACGACGGTCTGGATCAGGGCCAGCACCGCCACGAACAGCGCAGCAATGAGCAAGAGGTCACGTGGCGGCAGTGTTATGGTCGTATCGGTGGTCTCTCGATAGAGGCCCACGGTATATTTGTCCTTCTTCACCTTCAGCGATTTCGCGAGTTGGCTAATGAAGTGCCTTCGCAAAGGCGTCTCCGCATATTTAAATGCGTCGAACCGAACCATTTTGGTAGTAGTGATACCCCTCAGTCGCTCGGCGAGCAGATTCGCAAGACCGGTCTTCCCTGATCCCCATGGCGCATAGATGGCTATGTTTGCGGGGGTCGGAACCTGCTGTACGAGCTCCGCGAGGTCATCTGCGACCTTCGCGTGACCCAAGAGGTCTTCGGTCCTGGTCTTGACCGCGCGGTCGTCTACTAGATCCAGGCTCCCCATCCGATGCAGGAGATCACCTTTTGTGGGGACGGTCAAGTTCTGCCGCCGGCAACGTCCGGCGATTGGTCCGACCGTTGTCATGCGGTCGCACAAGCTGTGCTTGAGGTGGACGCTCGCGGCGGCAACTAACGTGACGACGCCAGATCGGGTCACTGGCCCATCGTCTTCTGAAAAGACCTCTGGTCACGTGTGCTGGCGGTCAGGGGGCAAGGTGTGCGCTTTGTCGGATACGGCTCGGCGCTGCGCAGCGGCGGCTTATCTTGCTCACGCTGAAAGCGTGGAATAGGGACCACTTTGATCCCCATGAGGTACCACATTGGTCCCTCACCGGAGATGGGTGCAAGACGGACGTGCTCGGTACTTATGCCGACCCAACTGATGCATTTGTCGTGCTCTGCCTGCGACCGTGCACGCACCCAAACAAATGTGTGCTAGTCAGGAGACTGGAGCGCAAGAACGGCCTCTGTGCTTGAATACAATTTGAATACGAGCAGCCACGGGGCCCAAACTTTGGATCAGGAGACCGGAGGTTCGAATCCTCCCTCCCCAGCCAAATTATTGTCCGCCCGAGGGCGCCCCAGCAGGAGCGGTCGTCGAGTTTCTCGGGTCACCAGATCGGGGGCGGCGATCATCAACCCTGAGACACCCAGCTACCGCGCCTAGGCTGTACCCATGAGGATCACGCGCCACGGCGAGCACCTGGTCCAGCTCACGCGCTATGCCGCCGTCTTCCCGATGAACTGCTACCTCGTCCGCGAGGATGACGGCCTCACCCTGGTCGACACCACCCTCTCCTCCCCGGCGCCGGACGTGGAGCGCCTGGCGAACGAGCTGGGTCTCAAGGTCCGCAGGGTCGCCCTCACCCATGCTCACGGCGACCACGTGGGCGGCGTCCGCGGCATGCGCGAACGCTTCCCGGGGGTCGAGGTCTCGATCGGGGCCCGCGACGCGCGCCTGCTGGCGGGAGACAAGGCCCCGGTGCCGGGGGAGCCACCGAACCCGCCCAGGGGCATGCTGCCAACGGTCGCCTGGAAGCCCGACCGGCTGCTCGAAGCGGGCGACCTCGTGGGATCGCTCCAGGTGGTCGCGTCGCCCGGCCACACGCCGGGTCACATCGCCTTCATCGACTCCCGCGACCGCAGCCTGATCGCCGGCGACGCGCTCCAGACGCGCGGCGGGATCGCGGTCTCCGGGGTAATCCGCCCGCTCTTCCCCTTTCCTGCCCTCGCCACCTGGCACCGCCCAACGGCGTTGCGCAGCGCCCAGGCCCTGCGGGCACTCAACCCTTCCCGGCTGGCGACCGGCCACGGGGACGTGCTCGAGGATCCCGGCGCCGCGATGGATGGAGCCATCGAGACGGCGCGCCGAAAGTTTGCCTGACCGATAGGAACTCACGTGGCCCCGACCAAGACCACTCTTGACCTCCTGCGCCGCGCCAAGACGGCCGGCGAGATCGACGCCTTGATCCAGGCAGCCGCCCCCGACGGCCGGCTGCGGCAGGCCCTGGCCGAGCGCTACGACGAGCTGGCCGCGGCACCCAGACGCGATCCGTCCGCCTCCCTGCGAGCCGCGCTCCTACGCGGCTTGAGGCCGCTGGTCACCACTGCGGACCAAGTCCGGCTGGAGCGCGCTTTGGTCACCTACGAGTTCGGCCCTCAAGGCGAGAACTGCTCCGGCCTGCGGGCGGCGGCCCTGCTGGCGCTGGCGGAGCTGGACCCAGACCTGGCCGAGACCCACGCCGTCCACCTGCTCGGGGACCGGCGCAGCGAAAAGATGTCGGGCGAGCCGGGCCTGACGGCGGTGCGCTACCTGGCGGCCCGCGGCGCCACCGGCCCGCTCTACCTCCATGCCCTCCAGGGCAGCGCAGAGCAGGAGGTCTTGGCCGAGACACTGAGGAGTCTCACCGACGTGCCCGCGGCGCTAATCCTGGACCTGGCGGAACGGCTGCGCGCAAGCGACGATGCCGTGGCCCTGGTTGGACTCTTCGACCTGCTGACTACGCACGCCGAACCTGAAGCCTTCGCGCCCTTCGTGCGCGAGTGGGCATTGGAGACGAGGCAGCTGGACGTGCTCCACTTCGCCGCCGCCCAGGCCGTCGCCACCCGCCGAGCGCCCCTCATCGAGGCTTTGCGTGAGGCCGCCAAGATGAGCGGCGACCCGGGGCGCCGGCAGCTGCTCAGGGAGGCGCTGTCCGCCTGACCATTCCCGCCACCGCACCTGCGATCCGCGAGTAGTCGGGCGTGCGCCTGCAAACGCATAGCACCGATAGATTTAGGTAGATTTCGCCATAATTGAGCGGTTGAAAGCGCTCAACCGCTCGCCCTGGCTGGGGCTCGGCGAGGCCAGCCGCCTGCTCGGCATCACCCCCGGCACCCTGCGCCGCTGGGCGGACCACGGGCAGGTCCCCACCTTCACAACCCCCGGCGGCCACCGGCGGTTTCCCAGATCCGTAATTGAGGGTCTGGTGCCAACCTCCCGAACCCGCCGCCCGCCGCTGGGCGCCAGCCCCGACCGCATCGCCCACGCCTACCGCCACGCCCGCCCGGCCGCGCCGCCCTGGATGGCCGCGCTCACCGAGGCCGAGCGCACCGACTTCCGGCTGCGCGGCCGGCGCCTCCTGGAGACGCTCATCCAGCACCTCGACGCCACCGATCGGGCGGCCGCGGAACTGCTCCTGGAGCAGGCCGCCGGCGAGGCCGCCGACTACGGCCGCACCGCCGCCGCCCTCGGGCTCACGCTCAGCGACACCGTCCAGGGCTTCCTCAGGTTCCGCACTCCGTTCGTCGCCGAGCTGGCCGGGATCGCCCGCAAGAAAGGCCTCGACACCAGGGAGGCGACGGCGCTGCTGGTCGATGCGGAGGCGGTCATGGACCGCCTGCTGGTGTCGGTGATGACCGGCCACACGCGCCCGTGACCAACCTCGAGCCCTGGGTGCTGGCGGCCGATGCGGCGCGCGTGCCGGCCGGCGCGCGCGCCCAGCTGGCCGCCGCCTGGGCCGAGGAGGCCCGCCGGCCGGACCGCATCCTCCTGGAGACCTGCCACCGGGTCGAGCTCTACGGGATCGGTGCCCAGCCGGCCGGCGCGGTCGGCTGCGCCGAGCACCTGATCCGGGTCGCCGCCGGGCTGGAGAGCGCGGTGGTGGGCGAGGACGAGGTGCTGCACCAGGTCCGCCAGGCGCTCGCGACAGCCCGGGCCGACGGTCGTCGCGACGTGCGCCTGACCCGCCTCTTCGAGACCGCGATCGCCGCCGGGCGGCGGGCTCGGGCCGGGCGCACCGCGGTTAGCGCCGGCCTCGCCGAGCGCGCTGTCGCCTGGCTGGCCACCCGGGCCGAGCTGGAGCGGCAGCCCGTATTGGTCGCGGGCGCGGGTCGCATGGGCACCGCCCTGGCGCGGGCCGTGACCGCGGCCGGCGCGCGGGTCACGATCGCCAGCCGCGACCCCCAGCGCGCCCAAACCGCGGCAGCTCGCTTCGGCGCCCATCCCACCGACCTCAGAACCGCCGCCCACCAGGCCCCCGGCGCGGCGGCGATCGCGGTCGCCCTGGCCGGGCCCTGGCAGGTGCTGACCGGCCCTCTGCCCCCCACCGCCGATCTCTCCTCGCCCAGCGCCGTCCCCGCGCACGCCCGCGGCGAGTTCCTATCCGTTGACGACCTGTTCCAGGGAGCCGGCCCCCCGCCCGCCGGCTACGTGCAGGCGGCGACCGCGATCGTTTCCGCGAAGCTCGCCGAGTACCGCGATTGGCTGGAGGTGAAGTCCTGTGCGTGAGCTGATGCGCGTAACCGTCCCCACCCCGACCGCCGAGCGGCCCCGCCGCCTGCGGGCGACCCCGGCCACCCGGGCGCTGGTCAAGGAGACGCGGCTCACGCCGCGCCAGCTGATCGCCCCGCTCTTCATCGTCAGCGGCCGGAGCGTCAGGCAGCCGATCGAGAGCCTCACCGGCCAGAGCCGGCTCAGCCCCGACCTCGCGCTGGAGAGGGCCCGTGAGCTGGCTGCCCGTGGCGTCGGCGGGCTGCTCCTCTTCGGCATCCCGGATGCCAAGGACGCCGAGGGCCGGGCCGCCGCCGATCCCAACGGCCCGGTGCCGGAAGCGCTGAGCCGGATCAAGGACGCCGGCCTGCCCCTGGTCCTGATCGCCGACGTCTGCCTCTGCGAGTACACCAGCCACGGCCACTGCGGCGTGCTCAACGGCGAGACCGTGGACAACGACGCCACGCTGCCGCTGCTGGCCGGGGCGGCGGTGGCCTACGCCGACGCCGGCGCCGACATCGCGGCGCCCAGCGCCATGATGGACGGCCAGGTCGCTGCCCTGAGGGCCGGCCTCGACCAGTCGGGCCACTCGGACACCGCCATCATGGCCTACGCGTCCAAGGCGGCCTCGGCGCTGTACGGCCCCTTCCGCGAAGCCGCCGGGAGCACGCCCGGCTTCGGCGACCGCAAGAGCTACCAGATGGACTACGCCAACGGGCGCGAGGCCCTGCGCGAGATGGAGCTCGACGCCGCTGAGGGCGCGGACATCCTGATGGTCAAGCCCGCCCTCACCTCCCTCGACCTGCTCGCGCACGCGCGCCAGCGCTTCGACCTCCCGCTGGCCGCCTACCAGGTCAGCGGCGAGCTGGCGATGATCGAGGCGGCGGCTCAGCGGGGCTGGATCGACCGCCAGGGCGCCGCCCTGGAGACCTTGACGGCCATCGCCCGGGCGGGCGCCGGCATCGTCATCACCTACCTGGCGGCCGACGCCGCCGAATGGCTGCGGTGAGCCAGTTCGTCCAGGCGCTCGGCCTCGGCCTCGACCCGGCCTGGCGCCGGCGCACCCGTCAGGAGCGCTGCGACGACGTGCGCGACCTCGAACGCGCCCTCGAGGTGCAGCCCGAGGTGCGCACCTTCACCTACACCACGATCGGGCTGCAGGCCGGCACCGACCTCGTGCTCTGGTCGCTGGCCCCCTCCCTGGAGGCGCTGGAGGAGCGCTCGGCGGCCGTGCTGCGCAGCCGGCTGGGCGCCTGGTGCGCGGTCAGCGAATCGTTCCTGGGCATCATCCAGCCCTCTCAGTACGTCAAGAAGCCGACCCCGCAGGAGCAGTCGCTGTTCAGCGGCGAGCGCTCGCGCTACCTGGTCGTCTACCCCTTCACCAAGAGCGCCGACTGGTACCTGCTGGACAGGGAGACGCGGCAGCGCGTCATGAACGAACACATGAAGGTCGGGCACAGCTACCCGCAGGTGCGTCAGCTGCTGGCCTACAGCTTCGGCGTCGACGACATGGACTTCCTGGTCGCCTATGAGACCGACGACCTGCCCGCCTTCGGCAACCTGGTGCGCGAGCTGCGGGGCACCGAGAGCCGGCGCACGACCGTGCGTGACACGCCCATCCTGACCGGCGTCCACCGCGACCTGGACGAGGTCGCGCGGCTGCTGGGCGCATGATCGCGACCGAGCTCTTCCCGGGCGGCGTCAACAGCCCGGTGCGGGCATACCGTGCGGTCGGCGGTGAGCCCCCCGTCCTGGTGCGGGGCGCCGGCGCCCTGGTCTGGGACCCCGACGGCCGCGAGTACATCGACTACGTCGGCGCCTACGGGCCGCTCATCCTGGGCCACGCCCATCCCGCCGTGGTGGCGGCCGTGCAGGCCGCCTCCCGAGAGGGTGGGTCGTTCGGCGTGACGCACCCGGACGAGGTGCGGCTGGGCGAGCTGATCCGGCGCCGGATGCCGTCGATCGAGCGCCTGCGCTTCGTGAACAGCGGCACCGAGGCCGCCATGAGCGCGCTCCGGGTGGCGCGGGCGGCCACCGGCCGCGACCTGGTGCTCAAGTTCGAGGGCGGCTACCACGGGCACAGCGACGGGCTGCTGGCCAGGGCGGGCAGCGGGCTCGCCACCCTCGGCCTCCCCGGCAGCGCCGGCGTCACCGAGGCGGTGGCCGCCCAGACCCTGGTGGTGCCCTACAACGATCTCGAGGCCGTGCGGGCGGCCTTCGAAAGCCGGGCCGAGCAGATCGCGGCCGTGATCGTGGAGCCGGTGGCCGCCAACGTGGGCGTGGTGGCCCCGGCGCCCGGCTTCCTGGAGGGGCTCCGCCGCCTCACCGCGAGCGCGGGCGCGCTGCTCGTCTTCGACGAAGTCATCACCGGCTTCCGGGTCGCACCCGGCGGCGCCCAGCAGCTCTATGGCGTGACGCCCGACCTCACGGTGCTGGGCAAGATCATCGGCGGCGGCCTGCCGGTGGGCGCCTACGGCGGGCGGGCCGACCTCATGGACCTGGTGGCGCCCGCCGGGCCCGTCTACCAGGCGGGCACCCTCTCCGGCCACCCGCTGGTGATGGCGGCCGGGATCGCCACTCTGGAACAGCTCGACGCTGCGCTGTACGCCCAGCTGGAAGAGGTCGGCGCACAGCTCGAAGCGGGCCTGAACCAGGCGCTGCCCGAGGCCAGGATCGCGCGCGTGGGATCGCTGCTGACGGCCTTCTTCGGCACCACCCATGAGTTCGCGGGCTTCTTCCAGCGCCTGCGCGGGCGCGGCGTGCTGCCGGCGCCTTCCCAGTTCGAGGCCTGGTTCCTCTCCGCGGCCCACGGCGGCCAGGAGATCGCGAGGACGCTGGATGCCGCCCGCGCCCGCTAGCCGCTTCCTGGACGCGGCCCGCGGGCGGCCGGTGGACCGGACGCCGATCTGGATGATGCGGCAGGCGGGCCGCTCGCTTCCCGAGTACCGGAAGTTCAGGGAGACGCACCGGCTGGTCGACATCGTGGCCGACCCTGAGCTCTGCGCCGAGGTGACGCTGCAGCCGGTGCGCCGCTTCGGCGTCGACGCGGCGGTGATGTTCGCCGACATCATGCTGCCGCTCCGCGGCATGGGCGTGGAGTTCGAGCTGGTCGAGGACGTGGGCCCGGTGATCGCGTCCCCCATCCGCAGCCCGGCCGACGTCGACCGGCTGGGCGTCCCCGCCGGCGAGGAGGCGGCCCCGCAGGTGATCACGGCCGTGCGCCGGGTGGTCGAGGAGTCGCCGGTGCCGGTGGTCTGCTTCAGCGGCGCGCCCTTCACGCTGGCGTCCTACCTGATCGAGGGCCGCCCCAGCCGCGACTTCCAGATCGTCAAGCGCTTCATGTACTCCGAGCCCGAGGCCTTCGACCGCCTGCTGGCCAAGCTGGCCGCCATGGCCACCGCCTACCTGGCGGCGCAGGTTCGCGCCGGCGCCGCGGCCATCCAGCTCTTCGACAGCTGGGTCGGGGCCCTGGCGCTGGAGGATTACGAGGGTCGGGTGCAGCGGCACACGCGCGCCATCTTCGAGGGCACCGCGTATCTCGGCGTGCCGCGCATCCACTTCGGCACCAACACCGCCGGCCTGCTGGAGGCGATCGCGGCGACGGGCCCCGACCTGGTCTCGCTGGACTGGCGGGTGCCGCTCGACACCGGGTGGGAGCGGGTCGGCCACCAGCTTGGGGTCCAGGGCAACCTCGAGCCGGCGGTGCTGCTGGGACCTGGCGAGCTGGTCCGGGCCCGCGCCGAGGACGTGCTGCGGCGCGCCGGCGGCCGGCCCGGCCACGTCTTCAACCTCGGCCACGGCGTGCTGCCGGAGACGCCGCTCGAAAACCTGCAGCTGCTCGTCGACACGGTGCACGCCTGGGAGCTCGTGCATGCCGCGTAGCACCCCGACCGCCGTCGTCTGCATGGCCTACGGCAGCCCCCGCGACGAGGCGGCCGTGGAGGCCTATTACACGCATATCCGGGGCGGGCACGCGCCCTCGCCGGAGGCCCTGGAGGAGCTGCGGGGCCGCTACCGGGCGATCGGCGGCTCGCCGCTGGAGACGATCACACGCGCCCAGGCCAAAGCCCTCGGGGAGCGCCTGGAGATGCCGGCCTTCGTGGGCATGAAGCACGCCCCGCCCTTCATCGAGGAGGCCGTCGCAGAGGCGCGCGCGGCCAGGATCAAGCGCATCGTTGGCCTCCCCCTGGCCCCGCATTTCGCCGAGATGAGCCTGGGCGGCTACCAAAAGGCGCTGCGCGCGGCCTGGGAAGGCGAGCTGGTGTTCGTGCCCGGCTTCCACGACCACCCCTCCTTCACCGCCGCCGTGCGCGGGCTGCTCTCCGAGTCACTCGCCTTCTATCGCCCGGACCGTCTCTTCTTCACCGCCCACAGCCTGCCGGCCCGGATCGTGGCCGAGGGCGACGACTACCCGGGCCGCCTGCTGCGCTCCGCCCGGCTGCTGGAGGACCGGATGGACCTGCCCCCCTGGGAGATCGCGTTCCAGTCGGCCTCCACGACCGGCGAGCCCTGGCTCGGCCCCGACCTGCTGGACGCGATCGAGAGATCGGGCGCGCGGCGGGTGCTGGTCTGCCCCATCGGCTTCGTCGCCGATCACCTGGAGATCCTCTACGACCTCGACGTCGAAGCCCAGGCCTGGGCCAAGCAGCGCAAGATCGAGATCCGGCGCACCCCCTCCTTCAACGACGGCTCGCGCTTCATCGACGCGCTGGCCGCGATCGTCCGCGACGCGCTAGCCCTCCAGCCAGCTCCGCATCGGCGCTAGGAAGTACTCGTCCCAGCCGGCGTCGTGCGACTGGGCCTCGTTCTCATTGGGGAACGCGGTGTGGCGGAGGTGGACGTGGGTGGCGTCGCCGCCGGCGGGACGCAGGTCCCAGGCCACCACGGAATCCGGCCAGTCGGCCTCCCAGCCGGCCTGCCGCCAGCTGTACTCGAGCGCGTGGGGTCGCATGACGCGGGTGAAGATGCCGGTCGTCTCGCCGCCGAAGAAGCGATAGGAGCCGCCGGGGCGGAGGTCGACCGCGACGTCGCCGGAGCGCATCCAGGCCTCCACGCTCTCGGCGTCCGTGAGCGCCTCCCAGACCCGCTCGATCGGCGCCTTGATCTCGAGATCCTTCACGACCTCCGGCCCCGCCGGCGCGTCGGGCTCCGCGTCAGGCTCCATCAGGCTCCCCCTCCACGTCCACGCCGGCCAGCTTGAGGGCGGTGCCCACGAACTGGGCCTCGGGCAGGGCGCCCACGAAGGCACCAGTGCGGTTGATCACGGTGCGGGGCACGCCCGAGACCCCGAAGCGTTGCGAGAGCTCCGGGAACTCGTTGGCCTCGACGGTCAGCGCGCGCACGCGCTCGGAGGCCAGGGCCATCCGGTTGGCCAGGCTCACGGCCTGCGGGCAGTAGCGTCAAGTCGGAGTCGCAAAGACCATCACCTCGAGGTCCTGGTCGAGGCGGGCCAGCCACCCCAGCGACTCCGGGCTGAGGCCGGGATCGGCGGTGGAAACGCGCTCCATGGCGTCGACCACGGTGGCGAACTCGAAACCGCCGGGGAGTCCCTGCCAGGCGATCCGCGGGTCCCCGCCCGGCGCCGCCACCTTGAGCGTCGGCACCTCCTCGACATCCGGGGTCTCGGTGGCGGTGACGTCGATGACCTCCAGCGTGACCTTGTCCGGCGCCGCGTCCCGCAGCTCCTCGGCCAGCTGCCTGGCCTCCTCGCAGGTCTGGCAGCCCAGGCCGCTGGGCAGGATCAAGCGGCCGGAGCCGGGCCGGGTGTAGAGGGTGAGCTGGACCGGGCCGGTGAGTCGCTCCCCGAAGCGGGCGCGCAGCTGGTTGCGCACGCCCTCGCTCAGGATCGCCATCGCCGCTAGGTTATCGCCGTAGATGCTTGGCCTGGTCGCGGACGATCTCACGGGGGCCTGCGACAGCGCCGCGCCCTTCCTGGCCGGCGGGCGGGTGCTGGTCTGCACGTGGCCCGCCCTGGCGCCGGAAGGCGGCGCCGCCTGCCTCGCCCTCTGCACGGAGACCCGCGACGGCACGCCCGAGGAGGCCCGCGTCCGCTCCCGGCAGGCCGTGCACCTGCTGCTGGCGGCGGGCGCCGAGCGGGTCTTTCGCAAGGTCGACTCGCGGCTGCGCGGCCACCTGCGGGAGGAGATCGCGGGCGCCCTCGAGGCCTGGCCCGGCCGCTGCCTGCTGGCCCCGGCCCTGCCCGCCGAAGGCCGCTTCACCGCCGGCGGCCGCCAGGTCGTGGACGGCGAGGCGATCGACATCGCCACCCTGCTCCAGGGCCTGGACCGCGTGGAGATCAGGGACGCCGGCAGCGAAGCCGAGCTGGCCGAGATCGCGGCCGAGGTGGCCGAGGACAGGGAGCTGATGCCGGCCGGGACCGCCGGCCTGGCGGCGGCGCTGCCGGCCGCCCTGGGCATGGGCGGCGCGGCCGCGCCGGGCTGGCCGGCCTGCCGCCGGCCGCTGGGCCTGCTCGGGAGCAAGACCGAGGTCTCGGCCGGGCAGCTGGAGCAGGCGCTGGCCGCGGGCTGGGAGGTACGCCGGCGCACGCGCAGCGATGCCGTTGAGCTCGAGGACCATGACGCCCTCTTCCTGAGCGGCGGGGGCACGGCGGCGGGTGTCCTGGCGGCGCTGGGGGCCACGGGTTTGGAGCTGGTGGGCGAGGCGCTGCCCCGGGTGCCGGTGGGGCGCCTGCTCGACGGGCCCCACCGCGGCCTGGTGGTGGCTCTCAAGTCGGGCGGTTTCGGCGGGCCGGACGCCATCGCGGCGGTCATGGCTAGGCTCAGGTCCGGTGGCTAAGCCGACGCTGGTGATCTCGGCCGGGGACCCCGCCGGCGTGGGGCCCGAGGTGACCGTGAAAGCGCTCGCCCAGCCCGAGGTGCGCGAGCTGGCGCAGCTGATCGTGGCCGGCGACCCCGCCCAGCTGGCGCAGGTCGCCCGGGATCTCGGCCTGCCCGCCCCCGAGCGCGTCGAGCCGGCCGGCGATGCCGCCGGAGTGGAGCCGGGACGGTTGTCGGCGGCGGGCGGCCACGCCGCGGTGGCGGCGGTGCGGCGCGCCGTCGAGCTGGTGCGGTCGGGCGCGGCCTCGGCGCTGGTCACCGGACCCATCAACAAGGAGGCGCTGCGGCTGGCCGGGTACCCCTGGCCCGGCCACACCGAGATGCTGGCCGAGCTCTGCGGGGTGCCCGAGGTGCGGATGCTGCTGGTGAGCGAACGGCTGCGGGTCTGCCACGTCACCACCCATCGCTCGCTGCGCCGCGCCATCGAGGCCGTGACCAGGGAGCGGGTGCTGGAGACAATCCGGATGACCCGGGCTGGCGCGGGGCGTTTGGGCTTCGCGACCCCGCGGATCGCGGTGGCCGGCCTCAACCCGCACGCCGGCGAGGGCGGGCTCTTCGGCGACGAGGAGATCCGCGAGATCGCCCCCGCGGTGGAGGACGCGCGCCGGGACGGCATCGACGCCAGCGGGCCCTGGCCCGCAGACACCCTTTTCTGGCGCGCTGCCGGGGGCGAGTTCGATTTCGTGGTCGCCATGTACCACGACCAGGGGCACGTCCCGGTCAAGCTGGCCGGCTTCGACGAGGGCGTCAACGTCACCCTCGGCCTGCCCTTTCTGCGGACCAGCGTCGACCACGGCACCGCCTTCGACATCGCCGGCCAGGGCCGCGCCCGCTGGCAGAGCATGGCGGCCGCGATACGAGTGGCGGCCCTCGCGCGTTAGTTAGCGCATGAAAGTCCTGTTAGGCGCTGCGGTCGCCTTGCTCGCGGTCAGCGCCTGCGCCGCCTCTCCCCTGCCGGTGCCAGCCGCCGCCCCGGGCACGGTCACGGGCACCGTGATCATCGCCCCCTGCCGCCCCGTCGAGCGGGTGGGCGACCCGCCCTGCCCGCCCCGGCCCGGCATCAAGGTCCACTTCGAGCAGTCGTCGGTGACCAAGGCGACCGCCTTGACCGACGGGACCGGCACCTACGTCGTGACCCTGGCTCCGGGCGTCTACGACGTGTGGGCGGAGGGCGGCCTCCCGGGCCGGGGCAAGCCGGTGCCGGTGACGGTGGTCTCGGGGCAGACCGTGACCCTCAACCTGACCGTCGACTCAGGGATCCGCTAGGCCTTCGAGCGCGTCCACCAGCTGGTGCGCCGCCGCCAGCTGCTCCTCGTCCTTCATGCCGAACCAGGGGACGCTCAGACTCAGCCGGTCGGCATGCGGGGCCCAGCGCCGGATGGCGCCGGGGAGGTCGCCATCGGTGACCACCCCGAGCAGGTCGAGATAGCCCTCGTCGATGAGCTGCCGCGCCCTGGCTCGATCGCCGCCTCTGGACGCCTGCATGACCTGGTCGGCGAGGGCGCCCAGGCCGGCGTGGTCGAGCACCCGCCGGTAGCCGGGGACGGTGTAGGCGATCATCTGGCGGGCCGCCGACTCGCGGTCGGGCGCCACCACCAGCTGGAGCAGGATCGGCGGTGGCTGTTCGCGGCCGGCGACCCGGGCGCCGAGCTCCAGGGCGGGGCGCAGGACCTCCTGGATGTAGCGCTCAGTCGTGAAGGCGTGGCCGGCGAAGCCGTCCGCGCACTCGCCGACGATCGCGGTCATGTAGGGGTTGACCGCCGCCACGTAGATGGGCGGCGGGGTGACGCCCGACTCGGCACCGGGCTGGAGCGCGGGGCGGCGGACGTTGTAGTAGGGGCCCTCGTGCTTGCCGAAGCCGTGCTCGAAAGCGCCGAAGCAGTCGCGGACGGTGGCCACGTAGTCGCGCATGCGCGGCCCGGGGTGGTCGGCCTCGACGCCGAAGCGGGCCTTGAGGGTCGGCCCCACCTGGCTCCCGAGGCCGAGCACGAAGCGCCCGCCCGACCACTGGCTCAGGTCCCAGGCCGTGGTCGCGGTCACGGCCGGCGAGCGGGCGAAGGCGACAGCGACGTTGGTGCCGACCTGGATTTGTTCGGTGGCGTCGAGGGCGGCCGCCGCCAGCAGGTAGGGGTCGCGGCGGACGTCGAGCGTCCAGACCGCCTCCGCGCCCGCCCTTTCCGCGCGCCGCGCCAGCTCCTTGGCCTCGGCCGGCCGGATGGCGCCGGGCAGGGTGACGCCCAGCTTCACTCGGGGGTCGGGTTCTCGGGGTTCTCAGGGCGGCGGCCGACCACGCGCGCGAAGCCCAGGGTGCGGCCGCCGTCCTTCACCAGCATCTCGCGCTCGGGCTCGGCGCCGACCTGGCCGCGGTCGGCGCAGATCTCCATCCAGGCCAGCCAGTGGCGCCAACCGTCGGGGACCCAGTCCGCCTGCTCGACCTGGAGCAGGCCGGTCTTCTCCCAGTGCCGCTGCCACCACTGGGGCGAGTGGAAGGCGACGAAGTCCCAGTGCCAGAAGGGCTGGAGGTGCGCGGGGACGCCCTCGCTGGCAACGTCGACGTTGAGGCCCGGGACGACGATCCCGAAGCGGCCGCCCGGCTTGAGAAGGCGGTGCACGGTGCCGATGTAGAGGTCGTCGGTGCCGAAGTAGTGGTAGGCGTCGAGGCTGATCACGACGTCGAACTCGGCGTCGCCGAAGGGCAGGGCGTGGGCTTCCGCGCGGACCGGCGTCACCCGGTCCGCCACTCCCGCCTCCTGGATCCGGCGCTGGTTGTCCTCCTCGGGGATCCAGAGGTCGGTGGCGGTGACCTGGGCCCAGAACTCGCGGGCCAGGAAGATCGAGCTGAGGGCCTTGCCGCAGCCCAGGTCGAGGACGCGCTCGCCAGGCTCGATGTTCAGGACCTGGGTGAGGGACTCGGCGAGCCAGAGTGTGTTGGGGCCCATGGTGCCCTCCAGCTGCCAGTCGAGGTTGTACCCGGCCGACCTCGGGAAGCCGGCCGGCGTCCGCCCCCTCACGCGGACGCGGCCGCTTGGGGGGCGTGCCGTGCATTCGCCGGCGAAGGCACCCCCGCCGCTGCCAATTCACGTGCATCCGCCGGCGGATGCACCGCCGGCACCCGCTCGCCGCTCGCGCGCGCGGATCCCCACCACCAATACCCCCCGCCCTGGGGGTATGCCGCCCAGCGTAGGGGTGTCGTCAAGGTTGCCTGTTAAGGGACCAGGTTGATCAGGCGGTCGGGGACGTAGATCACTTTGCGCGGCGGCTTGCCCGCCAGCGCCCGCGCCACCTTCTCCGACCCCAGGGCGGCCTCCTGGGCCGCGGCCTGGCTCAGGCCGGCGGCCAGCTCCAGGCGGTCGCGCACCTTGCCACCGACCTGGACCACCAGCGTGATGCTCGGCTCGGCCGCCGCCGCGGCGTCATAGGTGGGCCAGGTGGCGTCGGCGCAGAGGCCGGTGTGGCCGGTGCGCTCCCAGAGTTCCTCGGTCACGTGCGGCGCCATCGGGTGCAGGAGCAGGATCATGGCCTCCACGGCGGCATTCCACTCGGGTCCCTGCTCACCGCCCGCGGCCAGGTGGTCCTGCATCGCGTTGCCGAGCTCCATCAGCGCCGCGACCGCGGTGTTGAAAGCGAAGGCCGTGTAATCGTCGGTGACCTTCCTGATCGCCTGCTGGGTGCGCCGGCGGAGCACCTCAGGCGAGGGCGCCGGCGCATCGGGCAGGCGTTCCAGGGTGTCCGGATCGAGCACCAGCCGCCAGACCTTGTGCAGGAAGCGGACCGGGCCCGCGACCGCGGCGTCGGTCCACTCCGCATCCTCGTCGGGCGGGCCGAGGAACATCTCGTAGATGCGGCCGGCGTCGGCGCCCTCGCGCTTGACCAGGTCGTCCGGCGCCACGCCGTTGCCCTTGGACTTGGCCATCACCTGGCCGTGGCGCTTGACCATGCCCTGCGTGAACAGGCGCAGGAAGGGCTCGACCGGCTCCACCATCCCGGCGTCGTGCAGCACCTTCTCGAAGAAGCGCGAATAGAGCAGGTGCAGGATGGCGTGCTCGACGCCGCCGGTGTACTGGTCGACCGCCATCCAGCGGTTGGCCAGCTCGGGGTCGAACGGCTCCCGGTCGTCATGCGCCGAGGTGTAGCGCAGGAAGTACCAGGAGGAGTCGATGAAGGTGTCCATGGTGTCGGTCTCGCGGCGCGCGGGACGCCCGCACTGGGGACAGTCGACCGCGTACCACTCCGGGTTCTCGGCCAGCGGCTTGTTCTCGGGCGGCAGCACGACGGGCAGCTGGTCGTCGGGCACCGGCACGATCCCGCAGACCTCGCAGTGCACCATCGGGATCGGGCAGCCCCAGTAGCGCTGGCGGGAGATCAGCCAGTCGCGCAGGCGGTAGCGGGTGACGCCCTCGCCCTTGCCCTGAGCCGCCAGCCAGGCCGTGATCTCGGCGATCGCCGGCTCGGGCGGCAGGCCGTCGAAGCGCCCGCTGTTGACCAGCGAGCCGACCTTGTCCGGGTACGCGGCCTCCAGCTCGCCGACCGGCCCGGAGGGCGGCGCCACCACCTCCCGGACCTGGAGCCCGAACTTGCGCGCGAACTCGAAGTCGCGCTGGTCGTGGCCGGGCACCGCCATGATGGCGCCGGTTCCGTAGCCCATCAGCACGTAGTCGGCGACCCAGATCGGAATCCGCTCGCCGTTGACGGGATTGATCGCATAAGCCCCGGTCGCGACTCCGGTCTTCTCGCCCTCGGTCGACATCCGCTCGATCTCGGAAGCCTTGCGCGCGCGCTCGACGTAGGCCCGCACCTCCGCGCGCCGCTCCTCGACGGTCAGCCGCTCGACCAGCGGATGCTCCGGCGCCAACACCATGAAGGTGGCGCCGAAGAGCGTGTCCGGGCGCGTGGTGTAGACGCGGATCGCCTCGCCCCCCTCGGCCCTGAAATCGACCTCCGCGCCGTGCGAGCGGCCGATCCAGTTGGCCTGCATCACGCGCACCTTCTCCGGCCACTTGTCCTTGAGCAGCTCGAGGTCGTCGAGCAGGCGGTCGGCGTAGTCGGTGATCTTCAGGAACCACTGCTCGAGGTCGCGCTTCTCGACCTCGTTGTCGCAGCGCCAGCAGCGCCCGTTGATCACCTGCTCGTTGGCGAGCACCGTCTTGTCGAAGGGGCACCAGTTGACCGGCGCCATCCGGCGGTAGGCGAGATCCCGCTTCCAGAAGAGCAGGAAGAGCGCCTGCGTCCAGCGGTAGTAGTCGGGCAGGCAGGTCGTGACCTCGCGCGACCAGTCGTAGAGCACGCCCATGGTGGCCAGCTGCCGCTTGGCGATCGCGATGTTCTTGGAGATCTCGTCCCAGGGGTGGATGCCCGCCTTGATGGCCGCGTTCTCGGCGGGCATGCCGAAGGCGTCCCAGCCGAAGGGGTTGAGCACCTCCATCCCGCGCATGCGGTGGAAGCGGCTGACCAGGTCGCCGATCACGTAGTTGCGCATGTGGCCCATGTGCAGCTCGCCCGAGGGGTACGGGAACATGACCAGGTTGTAGTGCTTGGGGCGGTCGCTGGCATCGTCGGCCCGCAGCACGCCGCGCTCGGCCCACGCCTTCTGCCACTTGGGCTCGATGTCCTGCGGCACGTAGCCGCGTCGCTTGGTGACGGCCATCAGTTTGAAGGACCGATTTTACTTGCGCTCAATCTGGTCCCAGCCTCGTAGCCGAATATGGCGATCAGCATCAGGGCCGCCCCCAGCGCTGGCACCGGACCCAGCCGCTGACCGGCCAGGAGGACTGAGAACAAGAGCGCCCAGGCCGGCTCGGTGGAAAGGATCACCGCCGTCCGGGACGCGCTCAGCCGCTGCTGGGCCCAGGTCTGGATGAAGATCGCGAGCGCGCTCGCGAAGACGCCGGTGATGACCAGCGCGAACCACACCGAAGGGCCGGGCAGGCGCAAGCCCGGCAGCGCAGGCACCCCGAAGAGCAGCGTCGCGGTGCCCATCTGGACCATCGCCAGCGGCCCTGAAGGGAGCCCCGGCGACCAGTGCGAAAGCATCACGATCTGCATTGCGAAGGCGAGCGCGCAGCCCAACAGCATCACCTCCGCCAGCCCGATCCGGGCGCTGCCGCCGCCGGCCAGGAGGACGGTGCCGGCCAGCGCCGTCGCCACCGCCACATAGGTCCACCAGGGCACCGGACGCCCGGTCAGCCGCTCCAGCAGCGGGGTGAAGACCACGAAGAGGCCGGTGATCAGGCCGGCGTTGCCGGGGCTGGCCGTCTGCAGGGCCACGGTTTGGAGCACGTAGCCGGCGGCCACCACGGCGCCCACGGCGGCGCCCACCACCAGCGTGCGGCGCCGGCAGGCAGCGGACGACGATCGCCAGCACCAGCAGCGCCAGCGCGAAGCGGATGGCCAGGAAGGGCAGCGTCGGATACTGGGCGATGGCGTCTTTGACGATCACGAACGTCCAGCCCCAGACCGCGGTCACCCCCAGCAGCAGGAGGACGTAGATCAGTGGAGCACCTCTACGCGCCCTGGCGCATGGAGTACATCGGCGGCACGCCCGAGCCCGGCTGCCTCTTCTGCCGCGTGCGCGCCGCCGGCCCCGAGGAAGACCGCCGCAACCTGGTGGTCTGGCGAGGCGAGCAGGCGCTCGTGATGCTCAACAAGTTCCCCTACAACAGCGGCCACGTGATGATCGCGCCGCGCGCGCACGTCGCCTCCCTGGAGCAGCTCGACGATGAGGACGCGGTCGAGCTCCATCACGCGGTCTCGTTGGCGCTCAAGGTGCTGCGCCGGGAGCTCCAGCCCGAGGGCTTCAACCTGGGCGTCAACCTCGGCAAGGTGGCCGGCGCCGGGATTCCCGACCACGTCCACATGCACGCGGTGCCGCGCTGGGGCGGGGACACCAACTTCATGCCCGTGCTGGCCGAGACCAAGGTGGTGAACGAGCACCTGGATCGGACCTGGGAGAAGCTGGCAGCCGCCTTCAGCGCCGAGACCTGAAGGTCACCCGGCCACCCGCCACGGTGGCGGTGACGCGCCCGGCGGCGATCACCGTGAGGTCGCACTGGAATCCCGGCCGCAGGCGGCCGGCCGCGGATTCCTGCCCCACCGCGTAGGCGGCGCCCGCCGTATAGGCGCGCAGCGCCGAGGCCCGGCTCACCGACAGGCCCGGATACCACTCGGCGCGCTCACGCCACTCGGTGGCGGCCTCGATCCCGGCCAGCGGGTTCGCGGTCTCGACGGGGGCGTCGGAGCCGAAGGCGAGCCGCGCCCCGGCCCGCTCCAGGGCGCCCCAGGCGTAGGCGTTGCCGAGCAGGCCCGGCCATTCCCGCTCCGCCAGCTCGTGGTCACTGACCGCGTGGATGGGTTGCATGGAGGCGATCACTCCGGCCGGCTTGAAGCGCGGCCAGTCGTCGGGATGCACGCACTGCACGTGCTCGATGCGGGGCCGCCACCAGCGCCAGGCCCCGGCCAGCGGCTCCAGGGCGTCGAGCGCGCGGCGCACAGCGCGATCCCCGATCGCGTGCAGCGCCACGTTGAGGTGGGCGCGCGCGCAGCGCTGGCAGAGCTCGGCCAGCTCGCCCTGCTCGAGAACCGGCACGCCGCGGCCGTCCAGCATCTCCGCGGTGCGGCTGCCCAGCGAGCCATCCAGGAACGCCTTGACGCCCCAGATCCGCAGCCAGGCGTCTCCCCAGCCCGAGCGCACGCCCAAGCGCTCGGCGTGCTTGAGGTCCGCGTAGGGCAGGTTGTAGGTCACCCGCACGGGCAGCCCGGAGGCCGTGCCCCGCAGCCGCTGCAGGGCGGCGAACTCGCGGGCCCGGTCCATCGAGTGCACCGACGTCAGGCCGAGGCGTGCGAGATCGCGGAGGGTGGCCGCCAGCCCCCGGTCCAGCTCGGCGTCGGACGGCTCCGGCACCGCCTGCCGGAGCAGGTCGATCGCCCGCTCGCGCAGGATCCCGGTGGGATCGCCGGCCGAGTCGCGGTCGATCACGCCGCCCGGCAGGTCTGGCGTCTCGCGGCCGATGCCGGCCATCGCCAGCGCCGCCGAGGACACCCACGCCGAGTGGCCGTCCTTGCGGACCAGGAAAGCCGGCCGGCCGCCCGCGGCCAGATCGAGGTGGCCCCGGTGCGGGAACTCGGGGTCGGGCCAGGTGTCGTTGTACCAGCCCCGCCCGCTCACCCAGGCGGTGCGGGGCAAGGGCGCCGACCAGCGTCGGATCTTCACCAGGCAAGCCTCCAGGGAGCGGGCGCCGACCAGGTCGACGCCCAGCCGCCGCATCGCCATCGGTGAGAGGTGGAGATGGGAGTCCTGGAGGCCCGGCAGGACCTCGCCGCGGACCTCCACCACCTCCGCATCCCGGCCGGCCGCCGCGCGAGCTTCTTTGCCCATCGCCAGGATCTCGCCGGAGGGCGCCGCCGCCACCTCGACAGAGCCCCCGCGAAACAGCCGGGCGCGTGGGATCACAGCCCGTAGGTCTTGGCGATGATCTCCTTCATGATCTCGTCCGTCCCGGCCCCGATCCGGGACAGCCGTGCATCACGCCAGGCGCGCTCGACCGGGAACTCGGCCATGTAGCCGTGGCCGCCCAGGATCTGGATCGCCTCGTCGGCGACCTCGACGTTGACCTGGGTCGCCAGCAGCTTGGCCTGCGAGATCTCGCGGACCGGGTACTCGCCCTCGTCCCAGCGCTTGGCCGTCTCGTAGACGAAGGCCCGCACCACCGCGATCTTGTTGGCCATGTCCACGAGCTTGTGCTTGATGACCTGGAACTTGCCGATCGGGCGTCCGAAGGCGCTGCGGTCCTTGGCGTACTGAAGGGCGTACTCGAAGATGCCCTGGGCGCCGGCGATGTGGCCGCAGGCCGCGATCAGGCGCTCGCCCTGCAGCTCCCACATCAGGTTCTTCCAGCCCTCGCCCTCCTCGCCGAGCCGGAAATCGGCCGGAACCTTGCAATCCTCGAAGAGCAGCTCGGCGGTGTCCGACGAGTGCATCCCCAGCTTCTTGAGGGTGCGGGTGACCTGGAAGCCGGGCGTCTCCTTGGGGACCACGAAGAGGCTGAAGCCCCCGTGCCCGGCCTCGCTGTCGGTCTTGGCCACCACCAGGCACCAGGCGCAGCGGGCGCCGTTGGTGATGAAGATCTTGCGGCCGTTGAGCACGTATTCGTCGCCGTAGCGGCGGGCGGTGGTCTTCATGCCGGCCAGGTCCGACCCGGCATCGGGCTCGGTCATGGCGATCGCGGCGATGGCCTCGCCGGTGATGGCGGGAGCCAGGAAGCGGCGCTTTTGGGCGTCGGTTCCGAACTTGAAGACGGGCGGCGTCGCCATCTCGGTCTGGACCGCGACCGCCATCCCCAGGCCGCCGCAGTGGGCGCGCGCCATCTCCTCCGAGAGCACCACCACCGAGAAGTAGTCGCCGCCCTGCCCGCCCAGCTCCTCGGGGTAGCGCAGCCCCAGGAAGCCGAGGTCGCCGAAGCGTTTGAAGATGCCGTCCGGAAAGAGCGTCTCCTCCCATTCGTCGAGATGGGGGACGACCTCGTTTTCCAGGAAGCGGCGGATGTGCAGGCGCAGCTCTTCATGGGCGTCCGTGAAGTACTGGACCGGCATCGGGCTAGTGTAGGTCCGAGTTAGGTATGATCTCGGAGGCTCCGGGGAGCTTTGGTTTCCCAATCAGTCGATCACTCGCGCTTGGAGAAGTCTTGGGTTCGGTAATCAAGAAGCGGCGCAAGAAGATGCGCAAGCACAAGCACAAGAAGATGCTTAAGAAGACAAGGTGGCAGCGCCGGGCGCACGCCTAGCCCTTTTGGCTGTGCGGAGGTAAATCAGATGGGTGGTTGGATCGTGCTGGCGATCGTCGTGATCGTCGTGATCGCTTTCTTCGTCCTCACGTACAACAGCCTGGTCGGGCTGCGGAATCGGACCCAGGAGGCCTGGTCCCAGATCGACGTCGAGCTGAAGCGCCGCCACGACCTCATCCCCAACCTGGTCGAGACGGTCAAGGGCTACGCCGCGCATGAGAGCGGCACCTTCGAGGCGGTCACCCAGGCGCGCGCCAACGCCGTGTCGGCGGGTGCCACCGGCGACCCCTCCAAGATCGGGCCCGCCGAGAACATGCTCAGCCAGAGCCTCCGCTCCCTGTTCGCGGTGGCCGAGAACTACCCCGAGCTGAAAGCGATCACCGCTTTCACCAACCTCCAGGAGCAGCTGACCGCGACCGAGGACAAGATCGAGTTCTCGCGCCGCTACTACAACGGCAACGTGCGCGACTACAACACCAAGCTGCAGACCCTCCCCACCTCGCTGGTGGCCGGCTCGTTGGGCTTCAAGGCTTTCGCCTTCTTCCAGGCCGACGAAGGCGACCGCGAGGTCCCGCAGGTAAGTTTCGGATCCACGGCGGGTCAGGGGGCAGGATCGGCCGCGGCCACGCCGCCATCCGGGCCGCCACCCGCCAACCCCAGCGCCGGCCCCCCCACCGCTTAGGCGACATACCGCGCCCCCACCCCGGTCCTCCGGACCGGACCTCCCCGCCAAGCGGGGAGGAGTCTTCAGGCCGACTTCGGCCAGTCGGCATCGAATCGCGCTTCGTAGGCGCGCACCGCGCCGGGATCGGTGGTCGTCACATCCAGCTCGTGGTTGACCGATAAGCCGCTGAGGCTCCAGTTGGCGGAGCCCAGCAGCAGCCGCTGGCCGTCGAACAGAGCGGTCTTGGCGTGCAGCTTGGCGCCGGGTGGCGCCGGGTACCAGCGAACCTCGACGCCGGCGTCCAGCAGCAGCTTGAGGGCAGGCAGCGTTGACGTCCTGCCGGGGGTCGAGCAGGAGCCGCACCCGGACGCCGCGCCGGTGGGCCGCCGCCAGCGCCGCCAGCACCTCGTGGTCGGTGAGCACGAAGACCTCGGCCCGGATCTCCAGGCGCGCGCCCCCGATCAGGCCCAGCAGCGCGGCTCGCACCTCGTCTCCCGGCGCCGTCTGCACGATGGCCGCGCCGGGCGGGGCCCTCAGCAGCGGGCTCGGCACCCCACCCGCCAGGCTCCAGTCCTGCTCGAAGATCGCCCGCAGGCGCTCGACCTCGGTGGCGGACCAGGTCTCCAGGCCGTAATCGTGGTTGCGGGCGCTGGTGACGCCCCAGTTCATGCCAGCGACCAGGGCCCGCCCGTCGACGATCAGCAGCTTGACGTGGTCGATCTGGTGGCGGCGGTCATCGAGCGGGTAGGAGCGGGCGGGTACGCCGAGGCTCGACAGGCGGGCCGCCGCCCTGCCGCTCTGAGGCACCGAAGGGTCGTAGACGAGGCGCACGTCGAGGCCGTGCCGGCGGCCGGCCACCAGAGCGTCCTCGAGGTCGGAGCGTCCGAACTCGTACATCTCCACCAGCACCCGCGCCGAGGCGCCGCCCACCAGGCGGGTGACCGCGCCGAAGATGGCCGCGTCCTGCCACAGCCGCACAGGCTCGGCCGGGCCGGCGGGCGGGAGCAGGACCGGCACCGGCGGCGGCGGCGAGACCGAGCAGCCGGCGAGGAGGATCGCGAACAGGGGTAAGAGGCGCTTCACGGCAGCACCAGCCTGCGACCTCCGAAGCCGCCAGGGGAACGCTGCCTGTTAAGGCCTCAGAGAGCCTGCACCGAGGTTCCCGGGCCCGCCGCCAGCAGTGCATCGGCGCGGCCGCCGCTGATCGCGAGCTCGATGAAGCCCATGCTCCCGGTGTAGAAGAAGATCTCGCCCCTGGGCACCTCGCCGTAGGTGCGAGCGCCGCGCCGGATCGTGACGGGTCCCAGCTTGACTCCCGCGATCGGCGGCTTGAGCGAGGTGACCAGGTTCCCGAAGGCGTCGACCCAGAGCACCCGCGGCGCCGGCGCCGGCAGCCGGACCAGGTCGTCGACCGCGTCGCCCAGGCTGCTCATGCGGGCGCCCGCCGCCAGCGCCGCGGCGGCCGGCGCGAACACGTCCCGGCCCTCGAAGGTGGGCGAGGCCCCTTCCGGCCGGTGCAGCGCGACCGCGGTCGGCGAAAGGTCGGACTCCTCCCGGAGCAGGAGCGAGAGCAGCCCGTTGTCGGGAGCCACCCAATGGGCATGGCCGAGCTTCACGGCCAGCGGCCGGCGCGCGGTCCCGACCCCGGGGTCGACGACGGCCAGGTGCACCGCGCCGTCGCCGAAGTGGCGCGTCCCCGCCCAGAGCACGAAGCCGGCCGCCTCCATGTCGAATGCGCTCAGCGCGTGCGACACATCGACCAGGGCGGCCTCCGGGCAGCCCGCGAGCAGGGCTGCCTTCATGGCCGCTACGTAGGGTGAGCCGGCGCCGAAATCGGTGGTCAGGGTGATCACCGGGCGCACGCTCAGCTCCCGGGGTCCCCGCGAAATCGAAGATTTCGTGGGGTGGTCACCAGTATCGGGTCTCCTTCCAGGGATCGGCCTCGTCGTGGTAGCCGCGCTGCTCCCAGAACCCGAGGCGGTTCTTGGGGAGGAACTCGAGCCCGCGCAGCCACTTGGCCGACTTCCAGAAGTACTTCTTGGGCACCAGCAGCCGCAGCGGCCAGCCGTGCTCGGGCGTCAGGTCCTGGCCGTTCCAGGCGTAGCAGAGCAGCACGTCGTCGTCGTCCAGCACCTCCAGCGGCACGCTGGTCGTGTAGCCGTACTCGCAGTGCGCCATCACGTAGTGCGCCTCGGGCAGCGGCTTGACCCGCTGCAGGACCTCCTGGATCGCCACCCCGGTCCAGCGATCGCCGAGCCGGCTCCAGCCGGTGACGCAGTGGATGTCGGCCACCACCTCCTTGGCGGGCAGCGCCCGCAGCCCGGCGTAGTCGAGCGTCAGCTCCTTCTCGACTGCTCCGAAGACGCGCAGGTCCCAGGTCGCGATGTCGGTCCGGGGGACCGGCCCGAAGTGCAGCAGCGGCCAGCGGTCGGGTGCGGTCAGCGTCTGGCCGGGCGGGATGCGGGCGGCGTCGACACCCTCCGGGACGCGGCGGCGCTTGAACAGGGAAGCCATGGTCTCGCGAGTATAGGTGCCCCTTTTCAGGGGCCCGTTACAGTGAACGACCAGCGCCTGGAGAAGGGCTGGCCGTCGAGGGTCCCGGTCACCTCCGCGGTATAGGTGGCGCCCGTCCGGAGCGGGTCCAGGGCCATGAACGACCACTCGCCCTGGTCGAGCTGCTGGCTCGGCAGCAGCGCGAAGCCGGGGATCTCCTTGCCGTCGGGCCCCAGCAGCCGCGAGCCCTGCACCGCAAAGGACGAGTCTGAGCCCATGACCAGGGTCACCGGATAGCCGACCGGGTACTGGGTGCCGGTGGGCGCGGGGTCGGGGGTCTCGTGCCCGATGAAAGCCGCCGGAACGTCCCTGGCGCCGTCAGGCGGGAAGAGCGTGGGCTGGCCCTTGGTGGGCGGGCCGATGCCGATGTCCATCACGGCCGCCGCCAGCACGCCGACGGTGGCCTCGCCATAGCCGATCGCCTGGGACTCACGGTCCAGCACCGGGAAGCGGTGGTAGACGGAGTCGACCCAGACCGCGACCGCCGCCGGCGGCGTGAAGACGTGGTTGATCACCTCCGACCCGCGGCTGCCCTGGTAGCCCGCGGCGCGATCGCGCTGCAGGAAGCTGGCGGCCACGAACCCGGGCAGGGTCGGGTCTTCGGTATGGATGCCGAGCCCGGCCTCGGAGGGCTGGCCGTAGTTGAAGATCGTGTACCAGGCGTGGGCCTCGGCGGCCTCGGCCAGCGCGGGGTCGGCCGTGACCGGTGGGACCCCGGCCTGCTGCCGGTAGGCGTTGACCGTGTCCAGCGCCGATTTGCGGTCGGCCGCCAGCCCGGATGGCAGCACGGGCGCGATCGGAGTCAGCTCGGCGACCGGGTCCTTCTTCAGGACCAGCTGGTCCAGGTACCAGATGAACTCGTAGACGGTGGAGTTGGTGGGGTCGTGCTTGAGCGCCGCCAGGAGCGTGTCGTGGGCGCTCGCGAAGTTGCGGGCGCCCACCACCTTGACCACGGCAGAGCCCAGGCTGGCGGTGGCGCCGGCAGGGGTCACCCCCAGTGCCGCCTGGTACCGGGCGTCGGCGGCGGTGAGGTCGCCGGCGTAGAAGGCGGAGTCGCCGGCGGCGACGTGGAACCCGTACGAGGTGGACAGCTTGGAGGCCGCGTCGAGCGCCGCGTGCGCCTGTTCGGGCTTCTGCTGGACGTAGTAGTAGCGGGCCAGCTCCAGCGTCCGCTCCGGGAACCTGGGCTGGGTCTTCACGGCCAGCTCCGTGTTGTTGAGCTCGGCCTGGCTGTCGCCGGTGTCGCGGTAGTAGTTCGCCCACTCCCGGAAGATCTCGGCGCGCGCGTACCCGTCGGGCGGATCGGCCTTCTCGGCCAGGCGCAGCTCGCGCTGGGCGTCGGCGAAGCGGCCGGCGTCGGCCAAAGCCTCCGCGTAGTAGGCGTGCGCGAGCGGGTCTATCGGCCGCGTGGTAACCGCCCGCCCCCCTGCGGCTACCGCCGCATCAACGTCGTCCGACCAGTCGAGGGCGCGCGTCAGCCGGGCCAGCGCGGCCGAGTCGGCCTTCTGTTCGACACCCGCTCGCGCCTGCGCGACCGCCTCCGAAAACCGCGATTGGTAAGCCAGGAAGATGGCGTAGTGGGAGGCCGCGCCGGGCACGCCGGCCTTCGCCAGGGCCTGGTAGTCGGCCTCGGCGCCGTCGTAATCCCCCGACCAGAAACGCTGGTCGGCGGCGGCCACCTGCTTGTCCACGGCCACGCTCGTGCCCGGCGTGGGAGTGGATTGGGAGGCGGCGCCGGGGGCCTGGCAGGCGCTCGCGGCGACCAGCGCGACAGCCGCCGCCAGGAGGGCGCGGCCTCTCATCGGGCTCATGTTAGGTCGCCGGTATACTCGGTCCGCCCGCCGCGTGTGGGGCCGTAGCTCAGTCGGGAGAGCGCTTCCCTCGCACGGAAGAGGTCAGGGGTTCGACTCCCCTCGGCTCCACCACTGCATGTTGTGGTCCTGGATCATACAGCTACGCCATGTTGTGCTCAGGATGGTGTCATGCAGTCGCGATGCGGAAGGCAATGACTCTTCCTCTTGACGACGACCAGGCCGCTGAGCTCGAAGCGATCGCGCACGTCAAGGACGTGCGCGTGGCGGAGGAGTGAGACGCGCACTCGCGGCCCACATTGCCACTCGGCGAAAACATCGAGAGTTCCAGGCTCGGTTGAAGGCCTCGATTAAGAGAAGCCAGGAGATTCTGAAGAGCTCGCCACCGAGCAGGAGTGGCGTAGTCGGACCTTCGTCACACGGCCGGCTCGGTACGATGCACTGCGCGGTTCCGACAGATGGCAGTTATTGACAAGCCCCTTCTCACGTTGACCCGACGAGACCGCGCTCGCCCAGTTGTTCGAATCTATGGCCCGCCGATCGCCGGTAACGCGGACCCCGGCGTTACGTGGCATTGCCCTAAGTGCGGACGCGTATTGCTTTCAGCAGTCTGGGACCGGCAGTTTCTCGATCTCTTGTTCTGGTGCCCGGATTGCCGTTCGGTGGCGTCGTCGCAGCGCCGTAAACCGGGTGAAGCGATGCCGGTAAGAAGCCTGCGTCTGGTCCCTCGTCGATGGCACCTGAGAGGCGAAGTTGACGTACGCGACAAGCCAGTAGTAATGGCCGGCAAATCCGCATTCGAGGCGTACGCCCGTGAGACAGGCGCTCGATACGACGCAACTGCCCCAGCGAAGGGAAGCCAAGAGCTCGATGCGGCCTTGCTGACTCGTCTGGGCAAAGCCACTGCTTCACTGCTTGGCCCTGAATATCAGCGACTCCGCGACATCGATGAGCGCGGCCTTCGGTCGAAGACACCACCAAGCCGCCGCCATCGACTGATTGAGTTGATTCGATACGCCGACGAGGCCGCGGAAATGCTCGCAATGCGAAAGTGGAGCGATCCCATCACGCTCGATGGCAATGCTCTAAGCGAGTTGCTTGCGACAGTCGAACTGCTCGAGCGTTGGCGACATCATCCTGCGTGGCATGGGCTGCGAGATTCTCTTGTAGACGGAACCGAAGTGCAGCACTCTGTGATGACCCTGGGAATTGCGAGTCTCCTCGTCGATGCAGGGAATGGCATCGAGCTGGTCGATCACTCTGGCGCCAAATGTCGCGTCTGCGACCTCGTGTTGATTCCCAGAATAGTTGAGCGGCTTGAGATCGAAGTAAAGACCCCGCTTGTCTTGCGCAGCATCGACGAGTTCAAGAAAGTCGACGTCAAGAAGCTAGTGACCGAAGTGATCGATCGAGCGGCCGCCACGACAGGTGGCCAGCTTGATCCGCAGCACTCCGGGATTGTCGCTCTTGGTGCGTTTCACCTCGGAACAGAAGGACTGGATCAACTCGAGCGAGCAGTGAATGAGGTCCTTGCGGCGCAGGCGAAGGGCGGGCGTAAGGCTCACCTGATGGCGGTGATCATTTTCGAAGTCAGCTTTCTGGTTCAGCCTGTATCGCAATCGGCGTCCGCGCCGGCCGCCGCTAGCCTCACATCAGCGATCAATCATCGGCTCGTGGAGTACCCCGGCTACGGTGGATCGCTCTCAATCGAGCGGAAGGCGCCGTGGCTGGACTGGACTGAGCCGACTGCGTGACGAAGGCTTGGCTATGGCCCGGCGTCAGAGCCACGATGGATGAGGCCCTGAAGCTCGACTCACGATGGCAGTCCGTGCGCGCGCCCGCCCAGAACGCCGTGGACCCCCTCCTCCCGAGGGGTGACGAGTAGTCGTGCCCTCGTTCAAGTTGGAGGACGTCACGTCGGGTCGGTTCGACTGGGCACTACTCAAGAATGGGCCCGTACATCTGTTCGGGCGGGCTAATGTACTGGAAGCGGCGATCTCGGAGCTGGCGAAAGCCGGCTACCTAATCCACGACGTGGACGCCGGACCTTGGACTTCGGAAGGCGATATGCACGACGCCCTGTCGAGTGCATTGTCGTTCCCGGACTACTACGGCCGGAATCTAGACGCCTTGAACGACTGCCTATCCGACGTGGCGTACTACAGCTATGGGTCGCGCGAGGACACCGTGGGCACCGTGCTCGTGTTGCGCCACTTCGATCGGTTCGGGGGGCTGAACCGAAGGTCGGCTCATGTCCTCTTGGATTCGTACGCCGGCCAGGCGAGGCGTGCTCTCCTCATCGGCCATCGAATGATCTGCCTGGTTCAGTCGGATGACCCCGACATCTCGTTCGAAGCAGTCGGATCTACGACCGTGATGTGGAATCCTGCAGAGTGGCTGGCGTCCAAGCGCACGCGCGGGTAGGAGTGGCCAGCAGTACGGGACGGAGAGGCGTGGTTCAGGTATTCTGACGAACCCTTCGGACCGTCGCGGCCTGGCTAATCGCAGTCCCGCATCGGCGATCTCGCTTCACGAATGGCGGCCGCGAAGCTCCCGAAGCGTGTCCGGCTCGGTCTCTCGCATGGAGCCATGCCAGCGGCCGTCCACGATCGCTGGTTCGGGTCGGAGCCCTTCTCCTGGATGAACTTGCGGATCGCGGCGAGGGCGTCGTCGATCGGGAATCCGGCCTCCGGCAAGTTCAAGACCGCGGACTCGGCAGTCCACCGACAGCGGTTCGAGAACTGTATGTCTGGGTCCACCATCCCATTCGCTTCTTGAACCTGTTTACCGGTTCACGCGATGCGGGTCTCGGGCGGCGGCATCAAGGTTCGAGGGCCAGGTCCGGACGGGCGATTCGGCTGACCCGGGTGCGACGGCCAGCCGGCGCCTTTCCACGGCCGGCGGCAGGAAGTGCAGATCTGAGCAGGGCCTGCGCAGAGTCACGCATCAAGACGACCGCTTCGTCGCGAGATAGCCCCGCCACGTCGGTGAGCCAAACCAGCGCCTCTATCCCGGTCGCACTCCTGATCGCGAATATGAGGCGCATCAAGTCCCGCCTGGGCAGACAAGCCTGCAATGGCGATAAGGCCTCGGCGATCCAGCCGATCGCCCGGCCCTGGCGCAGCGGATGGTCGCCCCGCCGCGCTCCCGGCTCAAGCGACAGACGCAGCACCGTGCGCTGTTGGAGTTCGGTCTCGACGAGCATCCGGTGGAATTCTTGGAGGACCATTTCAAGGCGACTCTCGGGGTCCTCGGGCGGGCTTGCCGGGAGCATGGATTGCGTCTCTATCTCCGGGTGGGCCGCGAGCAGCAGCGCCCGCTGACTGGAGAAATAGCGGTACGCGGTCGTCCTTGAAATGAGTGCTGCGGCAGCAGCTGCTTCTACGGTGGGCGCCTCGCCCTGGGCTATAAGCGCGCGTGCCGCTGAGACCAATGCGCTACGCGTGCGTCCCTTCTGGCTGGCCCGGCCATGCGATTCATAGGGCACGGACATTCGGCTTATGGTACGCTGGTGCCGTCATGGGACAATCGTCCCATATCCCAGCGGGAGAGGAGGAGGCGCGAAGTGGCATTAACCAGCACGGCCGTACCTGTTGTTCGCCAGGATGGCGAAGGAGACCGACTCTGGTTCTATGGTGGCGGCGTTCATACCTGGAAGGCCACAGAGAAGGAGACCGGGGGGGCCTTCATCCTTTTTGAAGCCGTGATGTCTCGCGGCAAGGTCACCCCCCTACACACCCATCCATGCGATGAAACCATGATCGTGCTTGAGGGCGAGCTCCTGGTCCATGTGCAGGGCGAGGAGTACGTCGTGGGAGAGCACGGGGTGCTCATGGCGCCGCGCGGAGCACCACATGCGTTCATGGTCACCTCGCAGACAGCGCGAATGTTGGTCCTGGAGACGCCGGGCGGAAGCGAGGCCTTCTATCGTGGCGCCAGCGTGACCGCGACCGACGACCTCTTGGCGGCGGCCCCCGTGGACATGGCCCGCGTTCAGCAATCGGCACAGCAGCACGGCGGGATCGAAATCGTTGGCCCGCCACCGTTCGCGGCGAGGTAGCTGGGTCCGTACAGTTCTCGAACCAACATCGCCGCGACTTCGCCCCGACGTTTGAGCGCCTGCGGCGACCTCGCTGTCCACGGGAGGATCCGTCGCGTGTGCCAAGATCGAGCTCGTCGTGTACACGATCGACGAGCGTGAGCGGCTGCGAGAGAAGATCGTGGAGACCGCCCGCGCAGACCCGCGCATCAGTGGGGGGGCGATCACAGGCTCCGCGGCCGTCGGCGCCTCCGACCGCTGGTCTGACCTCGATCTGGCATTTGGCATCGCCGATCGGGCTCAGATGCGCGAGACGCTGTCCGATTGGACCGATCTCATGTACCGCGACCACGGCGCGCTGCACCACATGGATGTGGCCTTTGGCGCGGCCGTGTACCGCGTGTTCCTACTCGCCAGCACCCTCCAGGTCGACCTGGCCTTCTTCCCGGCGGGTGAGTTCGGCGCGACCCATCCCACGTTCCAATTGCTGTTCGGCGTTGCAGTCGAGCGGCCGCAGTTGCCCCCTCCGACCGCCGCTTCGCTGATCAACTGGGGCTGGCTATACGCACTACACGCGCGGTCATGCGTGGAGCGCGGCCGCCGCTGGCAGGCCGAGTACATGATCAGCGGCGTTCGCGACCATGCTCTGGCGCTCGCGGCGTTGCGCCACGGCCTTCCCGCGGAGCAGGGACGCGGGATGGATCGACTCCCAGGCGATGTGACCGCCCAGTTCGAGGGAGCGTTGGTGCGGGCGTTGGACGAAGCAGAGCTGAAGCGTGCCTTTCGGGTGGCGACTGTGGGTCTCCTGGCTGAGATCGACCGAGCCGACCCCGCCATCTGGGAGCGACTCAGAGCGCCATTGATGGAGTTGGTGGCGTTTCCCTCAGGCCCCGATGCTCGCTCGACCTAGCCTGACCGCATGGCCTGGCCTAAGGCCCGGCCTTCGCGCCCAGCCGCAAGGCGTTGTTCCCGTGGCGTGCCATCCACAATCCCTCAAACCCAAACCCGATCACGGCGACCACCAGGAAGGCGTCCCAGGAGGCGACGCGAGTGTCGTGGCCGAGGATTAGGGACACAACGCAAGCGACCCCTACCGCGGACCAGCCGAACCCCGTCACGACACAATGGGCTTCCCTGCAACGCGCGAAGTTGGCGAGGCAGTAGGCCGCGAAGACGATGAAGAAGGTTCCCTCGACGGCTTGCCCAGCCGCCGACCCCAGCGCACGGCTCAGCGCCCAAGCGGCAGCCACAGTCACGAAGACCAGGCAGCCGCTGAGCAGCGGCCCCGTCACGCTCGTGTAGAAGTCGAGCAGCCTCTCCAACCCGTTGCGCGGAGGAGCGGCCGCCGGAGCACAGGTTCCGCCGATGCACGTCCACTGGGCCCACCAGGATTCGACGTGCCGTCGCCTCATCGGCTTGATGTCATGGCCTGAGCGCTGAGCCTAAACCCGGGCGCGATGAAGGCCATGCGCAGGCCGGAGGAGGGCACTCACTGGATCGGCACACGCGCCCATGAGCGTCCTCTTGCAGGGTGGTCACCGGCTGGCCGGGGCGCTCATGCGGCCTCGGCCTGCTGCTCAGCGAGCAGATCCTGCGCGGCCGCAGGCTCAGCGCGGCGGGGAGAGCGCAGGACCACCAACACCACCAGGAGGCCGAGCGCCACGCAGGTCGCGGCGATCCCGAACCCAAGCTGATAGCCCCCGGTGAGGGCGCTGGCCAGTGATTGGCCGTGTGCGGACAGGACCTTGGCGTGGTCGGCCGAGATGGTCCCGATCGCGGCCAGGCCGATGGCGGCCGAGACCTGCATGGAAACGTTGCTGACGCCGGCGGCGAGGCCGGCGTCGACGGCCGGGACCTCGGCCATGGCGATGATGGTGAGGGGCATGAAGGAGGCGCCGGCGCCGATCCCGAACAGCATGTAGGCCGCGAACAACCTTGGGAAATAGCCGGCGTGCTGGTCCGCGCCCGCCAGCAGCGCCAACGCGACGATGACCAAGGACATCCCGAACGCGAGCAGGCGGTGCGGTCCGAAGCGCCGCATCAAGCGGGCGGTGACGCCGAGCGAGAGCACACCCAGCGCCAGGGTGTGCGGCAGGAAGGCGATGCCTGTGCCCAGGGCGTTGTAGCCGTGAACATGCTGCAGGTAGAGCGCGCCGATGAAGAATGTCGTGAACAGCCCGATCGCCAGCATCCCGCGCGCGGCGCTGGCGCCGGTGAGGCTGCGAATGCCCAGGATGCGGGGCGGCAGGATCGGGTTCTGGAGCCGCGTCTCCAGCCAGGTGAAGGCCGCCAGCAGGCCGAGCGAGGCAGCCCCGAACGCGAGCGTATGCGCCGACCCCCAGCCGTACTCCGCCGCGGTCACAATCGCGTAGACCCCGACCATGAGTCCGGCGCCGATCAGGATCGAGCCCAGCACGTCGACCCCCTCCTGGAGACCCGTGCCTCGGTGGTCTTCGATCAGGGCGCGGCCGGCCAGCAGGGTGGCGACACCGATGGGCAGGTTGATGAAGAAGATCCAGTGCCAGCTTATCCACTGGGTGAGCAGCCCACCGGCCAGGAGCCCAAGGGAGCCGCCGCCGGCGACCGTGAAGGTGAACACGCTCATGGCCTGGGCGCGCTCGTTGGGCTCGGTGAAGCCGGTGACGATGAGGGCGATGATGACGCCGGCGGAAAGAGCACCGCCGACTCCCTGCAGGAAGCGGGCCCCCACCAGGAGGGCAGGGTCCTGCGCCAGCCCGCAGAGCACCGAGGCCGCGGTGAAGAGCAGGATGCCGCTGAGGAAGACCCTCTTGCGCCCGACCAGGTCGCCGGCCCGCCCGGCGAGCAGCACGAAGCTGCCGTACGTGATCAGGTAGGCGTTGACGACCCAGGTCAAGCTCGCCTGGTTGAAGTGCAGGTCCCGCTGGATCGCGGGCAGGGCGACGTTAACGATCGTGGCGTCGAGCACGATCATGAGCTGGCCGAAGCAGACAACGACCAGGGCGATCCAGCGCCGCCGATCGCTCTGCAATCCCAGTATAGTCAATAGGTTCGTGATCATCTGCCTCTCCAATACCTAACTGATCTGTGATGATCACTATAGCATGGATGATCTAGGCATGTTAACGATCCCGCCCGCGGTGGTACCATCTACCAGAAGGAGATGGACAGGGAATCCGGTCCGGGCCTGATCGAGCTGCTAACCCAGCTCCACAAGAGCCTCTACAAGCGCACCTCTGAGGATCTGCTGGGCATGCGGATGCGCCAGTACCTGGCGCTCTGCAAGGTGCGCGACCACCCCGGCCTCTCCCAGCAGGACCTGGCGGAGATGATGCTGCTCGACCCCAACGCGGTGGTCCTCCTGCTCAACGAGCTGGAAGACCTCGGTTACTCCCTGCGCCGCCGGGACCCCGTGGATCGACGGCGCCACATAGTCGAGCTCTCAGAGGCCGGGCGGCAGGCGGTCGCGCGGGCCGAGAAGGGCCGCGAGAGCATCGAGGACGAGCTGCTGGGCGGCCTCTCCGCCGAGGAGAAGGTGACTCTGCGCAAGCTCTTGACCCGCGCGCTTGACGGCCTGGCCCGGGTGCCGGAGTCAGGCCGTCGGGTGTAGCTCGAACACAGGCCGCCGCGCGGCCGCAACCTTCGGGTCGTCCAGGATCTCGTGGGCGCCCAGCACCGAGCCGAGCATCCAGCGGCCCAGCGGCAGGCTCCGGACGTAAGGCCCCAGCACCCCGGCGAAGAAGTCGGCGCCCTCCTGCTCGCTGAGCTCGGTCGCGGTCACGGTTTCGCGGCGCTTGCCGACGGTGATCGTCGCTTCGCCGGCCGCGCGCAGGTTGCGCACCCAGTTGGTCTCCCCGAAGGTGCCCACCACCCAGCGCCGGCCGCGAAGCTCGAGCAGGGCCACCGGTGTGGTGCGGGGCAGGCCGCTCTGGCGGCCGCGAACGGTGATCAGGGCGTTGGGCCCGAGCGGGACTCCGATCCCCAGCAGCTTTTGGGCGAGCGGGTTGAAGACTCCGACCAGAGACGGGATCCGGGGTGTTGACGTGAGGTGGGTGGCCATTAGGTGCTTCTCCTGTGCTGGTCAATCAGATGATTGAGTTCAGGCTAACACACTGATCAATCAGTTGCTTGAGCTGCGGTCGCGGGAGGCGGGAGCTCCAGCCAGAGCTCCAGCTGGCGCAGCGCCAGCTCCGTGCGCGGCGCCGCCGCGGCCGGCAAGGTCATGGCGGTGAGAGTGGCCACGACCAGCGCGGCGGCTTCGTCGCTGTCGAGCTCGGGCCGCAGGTGGCCGGCCCGGGCCGCCCGCCTCAGGAGGCCGCGGATGGTGGTGTGCCAGGTGTCGTTGGTCTCGCGCAGGAGGGCCGCGATCGAAGCGTCGCGGGCCGACCGCAGGGCCAGCTCCGCCATCACAGCACCCAGCTGAGGCTCCTCCTGGAGCAGCTGGCGAACCGCCCGCAGGTGGTTGCGGAGCTGGTCCTCCGGCGACCCGTGGGGCGCCAGCGTGGTGCGGAAGCGGCCCATGGCGTGCTCGAGCACGCCTCGAATCAGCGCCTCTTTGGTCGGGAAGTAGTAGTGGAGGGTGGCGATGTTGACCCCGGCCTCGGCCGCCACCTCGCGCGTCCGGAGGCCTTCGAAGCCGCGCTCGGCCACCTGGTGGAAGGCCGCCCGCACCAGCTCGTCGCGCCGCTTCTCCTGGGTGTTCGCGGATGGCATGAGGTCGGTTAATTAAACACTTGATTGAGAACCTGGCCCGAAGTCGTAGGCGACCCCGGTCAGGCGCTCCGAGAGCTCCCATAGGCGGGCGGCCGTGGACTGGTCGCGGGCCGTCGCGCTGGGCGTCACCAGCCGCGGGTGACCGCGGCCTTCGAAGAGGCCGTCGGGACCCACGAACGCGCCGCCCGCCAGTCCGGGCGCGGTGGCCGCAAACAGGATGGGCAGCGCGCCCATCTCCGCGCTCTGCGCAAACAGCAGGTTGCCCACCCGCATGAAGAGGCGCTCAGAGGCGGGCGGCCCGCTGAACTGGAGGTTGGTCGCCGCGTAGCCGGGATGGGCGGCCACGCTGATCACGGGCAGGCCGGCAGACCGTAGCCGGCGGTCGAGCTCCAGCGCGAAGAGCAGGTTGGCCAGTTTGGACTGGCCATAGGCTCCCCAGCGCGAGTAGTGGCGCTCGCCCTGGAGGTCGTCGAAGTCGATGCTCGCACCGTGGTGGACGCCGCTGCTGACGGTCACCACCCGAGCGTCCTCGCGCTCGCGCAGGAGCGGGAGCAGGCGGCCCGTGAGCGCGAAGTGGCCGAGATGGTTGGTGCCCAGCTGCAGCTCGAAACCGTCCCCCGTCCGGCGGTGGGGCACGGCCATCACGCCCGCGTTGTTGACCAGCAGGTCGAGCCGCCGGCGCCCGCCGGCGAAGCCCTCGGCGAAGGCCCGGACCGAGTCCAGGGCGGCCAGGTCGAGCTCGGCCACCTCGACCCCGGCGCCCGGCGCCGCCGCCCTGATCTGGGCGGCCACCCGCTCCCCCTTGCCGGTGTCGCGGCAGGCGAGCACGACCAGGGCGCCGGCCCGCGCCAGCTCCTGGGCGACCACTTTGCCCAGGCCGCTGTTGGCGCCGGTCACGACCGCCGTTCGCCCCTCTTGGCTCGGGATGTCGGCGGCCGTCCACTTCATCGTCACACCTAAACTACCCGCGGTGGCGGACCTCCTCGGCGAGTGGATCGCGCTGGACGAGCGCTACCAGGGCGACCGGCCCGGCCCCCGCGCCGTCCGCGTCGTGCGCACCGGCGACCGGGGCCTGGTCTTCACCGCCCCCCACGCCGTTCGCCACCTGCGCCGCGGCGAGCTCAAGAAGGCCGACATCCGCACCGGCGGCCTCGCCGAGCTGCTGGCCCGGCGCACCGGGGGGACGGCGGTCACCAGCCTGGGCCGGCTGGCCGTCGACCCCAACTTCGACCATGGCGTGACGGCGTTCCGGGCGCGGCTGCTGGCCGAGCTGCGGCCGGGCCAGCTGGTGCTCGACCTCCACGGCATGGACGACCGGCACGGCGTCGACGCCGTGATCGGGCTCGGCGCCGGGCCCGATCAGCGCTCGGTGCAGGCCGCCGCGGCGCTGGCGGGGGCGCTGAGAGAGGCCGGGCTCAGCGTCCGCTCCGGCCATCCCTTCCCCGCCTCGCATCCCGGCACCGTGACCTCGGCGGTCCAGGCGGCGGGCTTCAGCGCCGTCCAGGTCGAGCTGGCGGCGGGCCGCCGGCATCCGCTGCGGGAGCCGGAGCACGCGCTGCCTCTGCTGGCGGCGCTGCTCGATTGGGCCACGGCCACGGCCGCCGCCTACGCCGGCGAGTCCGCGCAGCCGTGAGCGTATTCACGGTGGTGGCCACCCGCGAGATGGGGTCGGCGCTGGCCCGCGCGCTGGTCGAGCACGGGCAGCGAGTGGTCACCTCGGCGGCGGGACGCAGTGAGCGCACCGCCCGGCGCGCCGCCGAGGCCGGCGCCGAGGCCGCCGATTCGCTGGCCGCCGCCCTGGAGCCGGCGGAGGTCTTTCTGTCCGTGCTGCCGCCCGACCGGGCGCTGGAGCTCGCGGAAAGGGTGGCGGCGGCGCTGCCCGGGCGCGGCGGTCGTTCCTTGCTCTATGCCGACTGCAACGCGGTGTCGCCGGCGACCTCGGCCCGGATCGGCGAGCTGATCACCGCTGCCGGGGCGCGCTACGTGGACGTCGGCATCATCGGCGCGCCGCCGCGCCCGGTCCTCTATGCGTCCGGCGAGCACGCCGGCGACCTCGTCGACCTGGCGGGCGGCGCGCTGGAGGTGCGCGACATCGGCGGCCCCGCGGGCCGGGCCTCCGCCCTCAAGATGTGCTACGCCGCCTTCACCAAGGGCACCACCGCACTCGCCACTGAGCTGCTGGTAGCGGCGCAGCGCCTGGGCGTGAGCGAGGAGCTGCGCGCCGAGCTGGAGCAGAGCGCGCCCGAGCTGCTGGGCATCGCCGGCCGCTCGGTGCCCCGGATGCCCCCCAAGGCCTACCGCTGGATCGGAGAGATGGAGGAGATCGCCGCCACCTTCGCGGCGGTCGGATTGACGCCGCGGATGCTGGAGGGCGCCGGCGACATGTACCGGCTGGTGGAGGCGGCCGGGGCGCCCAGCGGGGACCTCGACGAAGTCATCAGGAGGCTGGCAGAAGCGCCCTGAACTGGGCGGCCACCGCCCGCATGGGGCCGGCGCTGCGCCGCGCCCGCCCCAGCATCAGGGCGCCCTCCAGGCTGCAGAGGAAGGCGGTGGCCAGCGGCCGGGCCCGCCCGCCTTCGAGGCCGTGGCCCTCCAGGTAATTGGTGAGCAGGTCCTCCCAGGCCGCCAGCGCCGATTCCGAGGCCTGGCGCAGGCGCTCCGAGACCGGGGTGCCCTCCAGGGCGACCGCCGCGATCGGACACCCCTCCGTGAAGTTCGAACGCTCGAGCCGGCGGGCGTAGCGCTCGGCGATGTCAGCCAGCGCCTCGGCCGGCTCCGGATGGGCGTCGAGGCTCTTGCGCAGCCAGCCCGCCACCACCTCGCGCGAGTAGTCGACGGCCTCGATGGTCAGCTCCTCCTTGCCGCCCGGGAAGTGGAAGTACAGCGAGCCGCGGGGGGCGCCCGATTCTTCGAGCACCTGGAGGAGCCCGGTGCCGTTCAAGCCCTGGCGCTGGAGGAGCGCGGCCGTCGTCTCCACGATCCGGCGCCTGGTTTCGCCGCGTTGAGCCATAAGCGCCATTTAACCACAAACTATGCAGACCGGTCTATTATCTGCGTATGGCCAGCCTGCACCTCTCGGACGGCTCGACTCTCCAGCTTCGACCACTGGAGCCGGAGGACGGCCCGCTGCTGGTCAGCCTGTTCTACCGGCTCTCGGCGGAAAGCGTCTACAAGCGGTTCCTGAGCCCGATCCCCGACCCCTACCGGCCGGGGATGCGGCGCCTGCTGCAGATCGACCACCACGACCGCGAAGCCCTGGCCGCCATCTCCGAGGGCGAGGTCGTGGGGGTCGTGCGCTATGCGCGTGACGCGCAGGACCCAGGGGTCGCCGACATCGCTATCGTGGTCGAGGACGGCTGGCAGCACCGCGGGCTCGGGGGCCTGCTCCTGCGGCGCCTGGCGGCGGTCGCCCGCCGGCGCGGGATCGGCGCCTTCCACGCCACCATGCTGGGCGACAACCGGCCGGCCATGCGCCTCCTGCGCGGGCTTTCGGCGGCCGCCCGCTTCCGATGGAGCACCGGCGAGCTGGAGGCCGAGGTACCGTTGCGCCGGGCTACTTAGGCGCCCGCAGGTAGTGCGCGGCGACCACCCGCTCGCCGTCCAGCTCGAGCACCCAGGTCGATCCCTTCTCCGCCTCGAACGCGGCCTTGATCACACCCTTCCGGGCGAGGTGACCGAGGACGTCGGAGCAGATGTCCCCGTGGGTGCACAGAGCTGCTCCCTCCCCCGCCTCTCGGGCCAGGTCCAGGGCCGCCAACCCGGCGCCCTCCGCCAGGCGGTCGTCCTTCTGGATCGGAAGGCCCAACCGCTCGGCCAGCGGCTCCAGGGTCTGCACGCAGCGCAGATAGGGACTGGAGATCAGCCGCCGCACGCCCCGCGGCTCCAGCTGCTCGGCGATGCCGCGCGCCTGCTTCCAGCCCTTGTTGGTGAGCGGCCGCCGGCGGTCGTCGCCCTCCCAGTCCTCGCGGTCGCCCGCGCCGGCGTGGCGGACCAGGAAGACCGCCATCAGCTGTGCGGCTCGAGCGCGCGCAGGATGGCCCGGTCGCCCTCGTGGCTGACCAGCTCGATCGCCTCGGCGGGGGTGGCCCAGCGCATCTGGTCGACCTCGTCGTTGGGACGGAACTCCCCGCCCGCGACGGTCATGGCGAAATAGTCGACGACCTTGGGTCGGCCGCGCCGGTCGCGGTAGCGGGTGGCACCCAGCCGCGGCCCGAGGCGGCAGACCAGGCCGGTCTCCTCCGCGACCTCGCGGAGGGCGGCCGCCTCCACCGTCTCGCCCGGCTCCAGCTTGCCCTTGGGCAGGGTCCAGTCGTCGTAGCGAGGTCGGTGGATCACCGCCACCCGGTCCCCGCGCCTCACCACGCCGCCCGCGGCCCGGACCATGGTCGCGGTGCGGCTCACGTCATCCAGGCTCGCAGCGGCTTGGCCGAGGCGGTTCGCCAGACGGCCGGAAATTCGGCGCGCGAGCGGGCGGCGGCCGCCATCTCCAGGGCTGCCATCTCGCCGGCGGCGTAGGCGCGGCGGCCGCTGCCGCCCACCGAACGCAGCCATATCTGGGCGGTGACGCTGTCCTGGTGGTCGCCCAGGACACCCTGCACGTCAGCCAGCGCGCGGGCAAAGCGCTCCGCCGGGCGCCCGGCGACGGCGGCGGCGACCTCGGCCGCGTAGCGGGCGCGCTTGGCTCGGATCCGGACCTGGTGCAGGGCGGCGTCAGGGGGGTCAGCGCCGAGCGCATCCACCTCCTTGCTCAGCCGGCGCCAGGCGCGGCGCGCCAGGGCCGGGATCACGCCGGCGGCGGGCAGCTCCTGGTCGCCCGCCAGCTCGGGCGAGCGGGCGGCGCTGATCAGCCGCTCCAGGAGCTCGATGTAGCGCCGCGCCGAGATCGCCTCGTCCAGCGCGGCCCGCGCCGCGGCCACCTCGGATCCCAGTAGGGCGGCGATGCGCAGGCCGTGGGGCACGTCGTTGGCGGGCAGCTTGCGCGCCAGGTCGCGCAGCCGCTGCTGGCGGACCTCGAGGTCGCGGACCCGTCCCAGCTCATCCGCCAGCCACTGCAGCTCATCCGACAGCGAGGCCGCCCACTCGGGGTCCAGGAGGGAATCGAAGGTGCGCAGGTGCGAACGCAGCCGCCGGGTGGCGACCCGGGCCTTGTGCACCGCCTCGGGATCGCCCCCGGCCCGGACTCCCGGGTCGTGGCGCAGGAGCTCCTCGACCGAGCCGGCCAGGGCCCAGCGCACGAGCTGGCCCGCGGTGGACCCGGCGGGCAGCTCGCCGGCGTGCACCTCGGGTGGCTCCTGGGCGCGGGGGCCGAGCGCGCGCACGTGCTTGGCGACCGGGTCCGGGGCACCGGCGCCGGCCGCGCGCAGCCGGGCGACGGTGGCCTCCAGGAGGTCGTTGGCGGCCCCGTCCTTGAGCTCGACCTCGACCTCGCGGAAGCGCGCCGCCACCCGGCGCCCCTCGAGCACAGAGACCTCGTCGTCGACCACCTCGGCCAGCAGCCGGGCCTGCGCATCGCGCAGGCGGACCGTCCGCCGCCGCGTCTTCAGCCGGGCCACCGGCTCCAGCTGGGAGTCGCGCACGTAAGCCGCCAGCAGCTTGAGCGCCGGCGCCGGCACTGGCGTGCGCGGACCCTCGAACTGGATCTCATCTCGTGCCAGGCCGCCCTCGGGCGGGTCCTCCGAGCCCGGCAGCTTCACCGTCCAGCCCTCGCCCGCGCGATGCCGGAGCGACACCCCCCAGCGGGCGAGGCGGAGGTCCGCGGTGTCGTGGTAGACGGTCTCCAGCCGCTTCTCCTCGGCTGCCTCCGCGGAGACCCCCTCCAGCACTCCGTCGAGCGCGGGCAAGTGAAACCCGGGGGCCGCCCCCAGCTTTATCTCGCGCTCAACGGCCATGGGCTCGTTCCAGCGCCACCTCCTGGAGCTTGGCCTGGACGTTCACACCGGCGGTCGTCGGGACCTTGGTCCACGAACCCTCGGCGTCCAGCCTCCAGGCCAGCGTGTCGTCGGCCAGGCTGAGGTCGAGCCAGCTCCCGATCTCCTTCTTCAGGGACGCGTCCTTGACCGGGACCAGGGCCTCCACCCGGCGGTCGAGGTTCCGCTCCATGAGGTCGGCCGAGCCGATGAAGTACTGCGCGTCGCCGTCGCCGAAGCGGAACACCCGCGAGTGCTCCAGGAACCGGCCCACGAGGGAGCACACGTGGACGTTTTCCGAGAGCCCCGGGTAGCCCGGCCGCAGGCAGCAGATGCTGCGCACGATGAGGTCGATGCGGGCGCCGGCCTCGCTGGCGGAGTAGAGGGCGTCGATGATCTCGGGGTCGACCAGGTTGTTGACCTTGATGACGATCCGGCCCTCGGGGTGGGCCTGGCCGGCGATCAGCTTCAACATCCCCGGGCGGACGCCGGAGGGAGCCACCATCAGCTCGTGGTAGCGGCGCTGGCGGCTGTAGCCGGTCAGGTAGTTGAAGAGGTCGCTGACGTCGGCGCCCAGGCCGGGGCTGGCTGAGAGCAGGCCGATGTCCTCGTAGCTGGCGGCGGTGCGGGCGTTGTAGTTGCCGGTCCCGATGTGGACGTAGCGGCGGATGCCGTCCTCCTCCTGGCGCACCACCAGCAGCACCTTGGCATGGGTCTTCAAGCCGACCAGGCCGTACACGACGTGCACACCGGCCTCCTCCAGCGCCTGGGCCCAGGTGATGTTGGCCTGCTCGTCGCCGCGGGCCTTGAGCTCGACCAGGGCCACCACCTGCTTGCCGGCCTCGGCGGCCAGCACCAGGGAGCGGGCGATGGCGCTGGCCGGCCCAGAGGTGCGGTAGAGGGTCTGCTTGATGGCGAGCACGCTGGGATCGGCGGCGGCGGCCGCGATGAACGCCTCGACCGAGGTCGCGAAGGAGTCGTAGGGGTGGTGGAGGAGCACGTCGCCGGCCCGGATCACGCCGAAGAAGTCGGGCGCCACCGCGGCGGCTCCGCCCAGGCGGGGCTGGGTGGTGGGCGTCCAGCGCTCCGGCTTGAGGTCGGGCCGGTCGAGCTGGGTCAGCATCATGAGGTCGTTGAGGCCGAGCAGGCGGTCGATCGTGTAGACGTCCCCGGCCGCGAGGTCGAGCTCGTCGATCAGGAGCGGCAGCACCGAGGAGGACATCGCCGGCTCCACCTCCAGGCGCACGCCCCGCGCCCGCCGGCGTTTGCGCCGGAGCTCGGTCTGGATGGCCGCCAGCAGGTCCTCGGCCTCGCTGTCGACGTCGTCGAGGTCGGCGTCCCGGGTGACCCGGAACACGTGGTGGCCGGCGACCTCCATGCCCGGGAACAGCGACTGCAGGTTGTCCGCGATCACCTGCTCCAGCGGTATGAAGCGCTTGCCGTCGGGCATCGCCACGAAGCGGGGCAGCAGCGGCGGCACCTTGACCCGCGCGAAGCTCAGGCGCCGGCGCAGCGGGTCCCGCACCAGGACCGCGAGGTTGAGCGAGAGGTTGGAGATGTACGGGAAAGGGTGGCCGGGGTCGACGGCCAGCGGTGTCAGCACCGGGAAGATGCGCTCCCGGAACTCGGCCGTGAGATGCCGGCGGTCCTCGTCGCTGAGCTGGGAAGCGTCGCAGATCACGATCCCCGCCCGGCGAAGCTCGGGCTTGAGGTCCTCCACGTAGAGGCGGGTGTGGCGCTCCACGATTCCCTCCACCCGGCCCCGGATGGCGCGCAGCTGGCGCGCCGGGGTGAGGCCGTCGGGCGAGGTCAGCGCCTGGGGCGACTCCTGCTGCTCCTTGAGCCCGGCGACCCGGATCTGGAAGAAGTCGTCGACTGCGTCGCAGGACATGGCCAGGAAGGCCACCCGCTCCAGGAGGGGGCGGGCGGGGTCCTCGGCGATCGCCAGCACGCGCTCCATGTAGGCGACCATCGAGAGCTCGCGATTGAGATAGAGGACCTCGGGCGGCAGGTCCGGGCGCGGCGGCGCCGCAACCTCGGCTGTGGGAGTCTCGGCCAGCTCGCTCATCGCCGGGAGGTTAACCCGCGGCCGGGCGGTTCCTGGCGAAGTTGGCCGCCACCCCGCAAAGCACCGCGAGGATCAGCAGCGCCGCCGCGTGCTTGTAGTGGTGGGCGTCGACGGGGTTCGCGGTCCAGCTGATGGTGCCCAGCGCGTAGAGCAGGGCGAGGATCACGAACGCCACCGCCAGGACCAGGAGACCGGCGACGGCGGGGGTGTTTCGCATGTCCGCGATCTAACGTAGCAGAGCCAGCGCGACCCCCCCGGCGAGCAGGCAGTAGGCGCCATAGGGGTCGAGGCGCCCGACCCGGAACCAGCGGATCAGGAAGCGCGCGCTGGCGTAGGCGGCCAGGCCCGAGAGCACGGCGCTGGCGGCGTAGAGGCCGAGCGGGATGCCCGCCTGGAACAGCGCGGGCACCTCCAGCAGCCCGGCCGCGGCGATCACCGGGGTCGCCAGCAGGAAGGAGAAGCGCGCCGCCTCCTGGTGCCTCAGGCCGGCCAGCAGGCCGCCGGCCATCGTGACCCCGGACCGGCTGATGCCCGGGAACAAGGCCAGGATCTGGCAGGCGCCGACCAGGAGCGCGGCCCGGAAGGAGAGCTTCTCCGCCTGCACGTAGGAGGCCTCCTGCTCGGCCCGGGAGGTGTTCCGGCGCTCGCCGCGCCGGCGCAGGACCTCGGCGCCGAGCAGGAGCACGCCGTTGACGACCAGGAAGGCCGCCGCCGCCCGGGGGTTGCCGAAGAGCGCCTTGAAGCGCGACTCGAAGAGGAGCCCGGCCGCGCCCGTGGGGATGGTGCCCACCACCAGCAGCATCGACATGCGCTCGTCCTCGCCCTGGATTCGGCCCCGGATGCCCGCTCGCACGAAGCCCCGGATCAGGCGCGCCCAGTCCCGTCGATAGAGGATCAGCAGCGCGCTCGCGGTGCCCAGGTGCAGAAGCACCAGGAAGGGCAGGAAGGAGGGGTCGGACTGCTTGAAGGACCAGTGCAGGAGCGAGGGCACGATCACGGCGTGGCCCAAGGAGGAGACGGGGAAGAGCTCGGTCGCGCCCTGGAGGAGCCCCATGAAAAGCGCCTGGGCGGCAGTCACGGGACTCCACGGTAACTAGAAACCACCTCCCCACTGGGGAGGTCGCGCCCGCAGGGGGCGGGTGGGGCGCCGGCGGTTCCCCACCCCGACCCTCCCCAGTAGGGGAGGGGGTCTCAACTATTTCAGAATCGGCGCACCGTTGGCGGTTACCGTCTTGAGCTGGGTGTCCGCGTACGCCTGCGCCTGCTTGGGCAGCGGCGCGTACTGAAGGTCCTTGCCGTAGGTCTGGCCGTCCTTGGTCAGCCAGTCGAAGAGGTACACCAACGCCCGGCCCTTGGTGGCGTCGGCCTGGGCCTTCTTGAGGATCAGCCAGCTGAAGCTGGCGATCGGGTAGGCGGTGGCGCCGGGGTTGTTGGTGATCGAGAAGTTGTCGGGGCTGACGTTGGTGTTGCTGGCCGCGGCGGCGGTGGCGCCGTCCAGGCTCGGCTTCACGAACTTGCCATCGGCATTCTTGAGGGTGGCAGACTGCATGCCGCTCTGGACCACGTACGCCAGCTCGACGTAGCCGATCGAGTTGTCGGTCTGCTTGACGGAGTTGCCGACGCCCGCGTTGCCCTGCCCGCCGATGCCGACCGGCCAGGAAACGGACTTGCCAACGCCGACCTTCGTCTTCCAGTCCGGGCTCACCTTGGCCAGGTAGTCGGTGAAGGCGTAGGTGGTGCCGGAGCCGTCGGAGCGGTGGACCACGGTGATCGCCTTGGAGGGGAGGCTGGCGCCGGGGTTGAGGGCCTTGATCGAGGCGTCGTCCCAGGTCTTGATAGTGCCCAGGAAGATGCCGGCGATGGTCGGCCCGTCGAGCTGAAGGTTCGTGACCGCCGGGACGTTGTAGGCGATGGCTTCCACGCCCAGCGTGGTCGGGATCTCGACCAGGCTGTCGGCGCCCCCCGCGGCGGTGATCTCGGCCGCGGTCATCGGCACGTCGCTGGCGCCGAAGTCGACCGTGCCCTTGGTGTACTGCTGGATGCCGGCCCCGGAGCCGACCGACTGGTAGTTGATGGTGACGCCCGAGTGGAGCTGGTTGTACTGGTAGAACGCCTTGGTGTAGAAGGGCTCCGGGAAGGTGGCCCCGGCGCCGGTGAGGCTCCCGCTACCCACATCCGCGGTGGGAGTGGTCGAGCCGCTGTTGGAGGCCACCCCGCCGCAGGCACCGACCAGGAGCGCCGTGGCCACGGCGGCCAGACACGTTGAGACTTTGCTGAGCTGCATGGCCGCAGCGTATGGGCCGCTTGGTTAGGCCGTGGTTAACGCCCGGTTAGGCGGATGGTCCGTACCTATACTCGCCGCGTGATCTGGCGGAGGTGGCGGGAGGCCCGGGCCACGCCGGCCGCGCCCGAGCCCGACGAGCCCTTTGCGGACCTCCTGGAGGAGGCCCCGGTGATGGCCCTGCTGGTCGACGGCGAGAACCGGGTGCTGGCGGCCAACCGGGCCGCGCGCGCCTATTTCGGCATCGACCTCGACCGCCTGCCCCTGCACGTGGCGGAGGTGACCCGCGAAGCCCGCCTCGACGAGCTCCTCCGCCAGGGGCGGCCGGACGGCGAGGCGCGCCTGACCCACACCCAGCGGGTCGTGATCAGCAAGCTGGTGCCCGGGCCGCGCTCGGGACTGACACTGGTCTTCCTCACCGACGTGACGGAGCTGCGGCGGCTGCAGACGGTCCGCCAGGAGTTCGTCGCCAACCTCTCCCACGAGCTCAAGACCCCCATCACCGCCCTCCGCCTGGCCGCCGAGAGCCTGGAAGGCCACCCGCCCGAGGACGCGCGGCACCGGTTCACGGACCGGATCGTGATCGAGGCCGACCGGCTGGCCGCGATCGTGGACAACCTCCGCCAGCTGGCCGAGATCGAGGCCGGCCGGGCGCTCGTGGACAGCAGCCCGGTGGAGGTCGAGGCGGTGCTGCGCGAGGTCACCCAGCGCGCCGGGGGCCGACCCGTCGAGCTCGCCGTGAGCGAGGGCCTGGTGGTGGAGGCGGACCGCGCCAAGCTGGCCCAGGCGCTCGGCAACCTGCTCGACAACGCGGCCAAGTTCTCGCCGCCCGGCACCCCGATCGAGGTCAGCGCCGAGCCCGCCGGCGAGGAGGTCCGGATCACCGTCCGCGACCACGGCAACGGCATCTCGCCCGAGCACTGGGACCGGGTCTTCGAACGCTTCTACAAGGTCGATCCCGCGCGCAACCGCGAGGTGCCCGGCACCGGACTGGGGCTGGCCATCGTCAAGCACCTCGTCCTGCTCCAGGGAGGCCGGGTCTGGACCGAGGCGGCGCCCGGCGGCGGGCAGCTCTTCGGGATGGCGCTGCCGGCCGCCTTAACTTCTCCATAAACAGCTCTTAACCCAGCGGGCCGTAGGCTGCAGAGTGGTGGAGCAACCCCAGGCGGTCATCCAGCCACCCACGCTCCGGGCCATGCCGGGCGCCTCGCCGACCAAGATCAAGGTCGAGCGGGTCTCCTTCTACTACGAGAAGTTCAAGGCGCTCCAGGATGTCTCGCTGGAGATCCCCGAGAAGCGCGTCACCGCCCTGATCGGCCCTTCGGGCTGTGGCAAGAGCACGCTGCTCCGGATCTTCAACCGCATGTACGACCTGGTGCCGCGCAGCCGGGCCGAGGGCAGGGTGCTGCTCGAGGGCACCGGCGACATCATCGCCACCCGCGACCTGCTGCGCCTGCGGCAGCGGGTGGGCATGGTCTTCCAGCGCCCCAGCCCCTTCCCGATGTCGATCTACGACAACGTCGCCTTTGCGCCCCGCCTGCTCGGCTGGTCGCGACGCAAGATCGAGGAGACGGTGGAGCGGAGCCTCACCGACGCCGCCCTCTGGGACGAGGTCAAGGACCGGCTCCGGACGCCGGGCGTGGCGCTCTCCGGGGGTCAGCAGCAGCGGATGTCGATCGCGCGCTGCCTGGCGGTCAATCCCGAGGTGATCCTGATGGACGAGCCGGCGTCGGCACTCGACCCCGTCGCCACCCTCAAGATCGAGGACCTGATGTCACGCCTGGCCGAGCGCTACACGATCGTGGTCGTGACGCACAACATGCAGCAAGCGGGCCGGGTCGCCGACTTCACCGCCTTCATGCTGATGGACCCCGTCCAGCGCTTCGGCGAGCTGGTCGAGTTCGGGCCCACCGTCGAGCTCTTCAACCGGCCTCGGGACCAAAGAACCGAGGACTACATCACGGGGCGTTTCGGCTGAGAGAAGAGTTTCGGAAGGAGCTCGACTCGCTGCGCGACGACCTGCTCCGGATGGCGACCCAGGTCGAGTCCCAGATCGACGACGCGCTGCGCGCCATGCGCAACCGCGACACCGAGCTCTCGGACCAGGTCCGGCTCAACGACCAGCAGCTCAACGAGCTCTTCCGGCAGATCCGCGAGCGCTGCTTCGTGGTGATCGCGACCCAGGCGCCGGTCGCCCGCGACCTGCGGGTCCTGATGGGCGTCGTCTACATCGCCACCGAGCTGGAGCGGATGGGCGACTACGCGGTCCGCATCGCGCGCATGACCACCACCCTCTCCGGCCTGCCCGCGGTCCCGCTACGGGCCGAGTTCGGTTTGATGGGCGAGGCGGCCATCCGCCAGGTCCACGACATCCTGGACGCCCTCATCGAGCAGGACGAGGCCAAGGCCCGCGAGGTGGCGGCCAAGGACGACGAGATCGACCGCCTCTACCATCGGGTCTTCGACGACCTGATCTCGGACATGTCCTCGCACGAGGGCGTCGACCCCGACGAGGCGCTGCGCACGGTGACCCTGATGCTGGTCGCGCACAACCTGGAGCGGATCTCCGACCGCGTCACCAACGTGGCCGAGGACATCGTCTTCCTGCAGTCCGGCCAGGTCGTCGAGCTTGGTTAGCGCGGCCTCGGCGCCTGCGCCGGTGGCGCGGATCCTGGTCGTCGAGGACGACGAGGGCATCCGCGAGATGCTGCGCTACAACCTGGCCGGGGCCGGCTACGCGGTCCAGGAGGCGCGCGACGGCGCCACCGGCCTGCGCCTGGCCCAGACCGGACGCCCGGACCTGGTGCTGCTCGACCTCATGCTGCCCGGCATGAGCGGGCTCGAGGTCTGCCGCGCGCTGCGGCGCAGCGGCCGCACCCCGATCATCATGCTCACGGCCAAGGACGCCGAGGTCGACAAGATCGTGGGCCTCGAGCTGGGCGCCGACGACTACATCACCAAGCCCTTCTCGGTGCGCGAGGTGATGGCCCGCGTCAACGCCGTGCTCCGGCGCATGCAGGGCGACACCGCGGCCGCGGCGGCGCCGGAACGGGAGACGCTGGGCGAGTTCGCCATCGACCGCCCGGCTCGGCGGGTCTGGCTGGACGGCGCCGAGGTCAAGCTCACCGCGCGCGAGTTCGACCTCCTCTCCTTCCTGCTCGCCCATCCCGGTCGGGTCCACTCCCGCGACGCCTTGCTCACGCAGGTGTGGGGCCCCAGCTTCGTAGGCGACCGCAAGACCGTGGACGTCCACATCCGCTGGCTCCGGGCCAAGTTCGCCGCCAGGGCGCCCTTCGCCATCGTCACAGTTCGTGGCATCGGCTACCGTCTCGACCGCCCCGCGTAGGCGGGCGCCCTTCGAGGGCTTTCGCGGCATCACCGCGGTGGTGGCAGCGGCGGCCCCGCTGTCCCTGCTGGCGATCGTCGTCATCCTCGCCCAGCAGGCCTGGCCGGCGATCACCCAGTTCGGGCCGGGGTTCCTGGTCGGGCGCGAGTGGAACCCGGTCACGGTCCACTTCGGGGCGCTCCCCTACATCTTCGGCACCGTCGTCACGGCGTTCCTGGCGCTGGCAGTGGCGCTGCCGGTGGGCGTCGGAGTGGCGCTCTTCCTGGCCGAGAGCTCGCGCCCGCGCCTGCGGGGCGCGATCGGGATCGGAGTCGAGCTGCTGGCCGCCATCCCCAGCGTGGTCTATGGGATCTGGGGCCTCTACGTGCTGGCGCCTTGGCTGTACCGCCACCTCGAGATCCCCCTCAGCGACCGCTTCCTCAGCTTCCCGCTCTTCGGCGGCACGCCCCGCCAGACCTCCATCCTGACCGCGGTCGTGGTGCTGGCCGTGATGATCCTGCCCACGCTGGCGGCGGTCTCCCGCGACGTGATCCGGGCCGTGCCCAACGGTCTTCGGGAAGGCGCCTACGCGCTCGGATCGACCTGGTGGGAGATGACCTGGCGGGTGGTCCTGCCCGCCGCCCGGGCCGGCATCTTCGGGGCCTCGGTGCTGGCGCTCGGTCGCGCCCTGGGCGAGACCATCGCGGTGACCATGGTGATCGGCAACCGCCCCGACATCCAGCCCTCCCTGTTCGCGCCGGCCTACACGCTGGCCAGCGTGGTGGCCAACGAGTTCACGGAGGCCACCGGGCAGCTCTACTCGTCGGCCCTGATCGAGCTGGGACTGCTGCTGGTGCTGGTCACCCTGGTCGTCAACACGGCCGCGCTGCTGCTGGTGCGCACGGTGGAGCGCGCGTGAGGAGCCGACGCCGGCGCAGCCGCGACCTGGTGGCGCGCTCCCTCATCTACGTGGCGGCGGTGGTGGCTCTGCTGCCGCTGTCGCTGGTGCTGGCCTACACGATCGCCAACGGTTGGAAGTCGGCGGTCCAGCCTGACTTCTACCTGCATTTCGAGCGCCCGGAGGGCATCCCGGGCGCGGGCGTCCAGCACGCGATCGTGGGCACGCTCCTGATCGTCGGCATCGCCTCCCTGTTCGCGATCCCGGTCGGAATCCTGGCCGGGACCCACCTGGCCGAGTACCGGCAGCACCGTTGGGCAAGCTGGGTGCGACTGGCCGGCGACGTGCTGGTAGGCACGCCCTCGATCGCGATCGGCCTCTTCGCGTACGCGCTGCTGGTGGCGCCTTTCCACCACTTCTCGGCGCTCAGCGGCGCCGGCGCGCTGGCGGTCCTGATGCTGCCGGTCGTGATGCGCACCACCGAGGGCGCGCTGCTGCTGGTCCCTCCCGGCCTGCGCGAGGCGGGCCTGGCGCTGGGGCTGCCACGCTGGCGGGTGGCCCTCCAGCTGATGCTTCGGGCGGCCATCCCGGGCGTGGTCACGGGGGCGCTGCTGGCAGTCGCGCGGGCCGCCGGGGAAACGGCGCCTCTGCTCTTCACGGCGTTCGGCAACCGCATCCTGAGGTTCGACGTGACGCAGCCCATGCAGGCCCTGCCGCTGACCGTGTTCCACGACGCGCTGATGCCCTACAAGGACCTGCAGGACCAGGCCTGGGGCGCCGCCCTGCTGCTGGTGGTGCTGGTCCTGATCGTCAACCTCGCCAGCCGCTTCGCGCTGCGCCGCCAGCTCGCCTTCGCCGGGCGTGGCCTCTAGGAAACGGCGAGCCAGGACGCCGCCACCGCGTCCATCAGCAGGTCGGCGCTGCCGAGGTTGGTGGCGAGGGGCACATCGTGCAGGTTGCAGACCCGCAGCAGGCCCCGGAGGTCGGGCTCGTGCCGGTGGCCGCTCCGGGAATCGACCAGGAAGACCACGGCGTCGACCTCGCCCATTGCCACCCGGGCCGCGACCAGGCCCGGTTTCAGCCGCTCCACCCGCAACCCGACCTCGTCCTCCAGCAGCTTCCCGGTCGCCTCGGTCGCGACCAGGGCGCAGCAGCGCAGCAGGCGCACGTGGCGGACGGCGAGCTCGACCATGTCGAGCTGGCGGCCGCGGTGGGCGATCAGCGCCAGGGAGGCTTCCATTGCGGGCACCCTATGGCGCTTCGGGCGAAGGTGTCGTTGCGGCTCGGTTAAGCGACGGCAGTAACCTCGAAAACATGGCCAACCGGCTGGGCGCCGCCACCAGCCCCTACCTGCTCCAGCACGCGCACAACCCGGTCGATTGGTACGAGTGGGGTCCCGAGGCGCTGGAGCGGTCAAGGCAGCAGGACCGGCCCATCCTGCTCTCGGTGGGCTACTCCGCCTGCCACTGGTGCCATGTGATGGAGCGGGAGTCGTTCGAGAACGCCGAGACCGCGCGGCTGATGAACGAGAGCTTCGTGAGCATCAAGGTCGACCGCGAGGAGCGGCCCGACATCGACGCCGTCTACATGGACGCGGTGCAGGCCATGACCGGCCAGGGCGGCTGGCCGATGACGGTCTTCCTGACCCCCGAAGGCGAGCCCTTCTACGCCGGCACCTACTTCCCGCCGGAGGATCGCCACGGCCTGCCGGGCTTTCCGCGCCTGCTCAGCGCGATCGCCGAGGCCTGGCGCACGCGGCGTGCCGAGCTGGCCGGCCAGGGCCGGCAGGTGGCCGCTGCGATCGCGCGGGCCACCACGGCCGGCGCCTCCTCCCAGCCCCTCACCGAGTCGCTGCTGACACAAGCGGTGCAGGCCTATGCGCGCGCCTTGGACCCCCGATGGGGCGGCTTCTCCCCCGCGCCCAAGTTCCCGCAGCCGATGGGCATCGAGCTGCTGCTGCGATGCCACCTGCGGGGCCAGGCGGACGCGCTGCCGATGGCCGTCACGACCCTCGACCGGATGGCCGCGGGGGGCATCTACGACCAGCTCGGCGGCGGCTTCCACCGCTATTCGACCGACCAGCGCTGGCTGGTCCCGCACTTCGAGAAGATGCTCTACGACAACGCCCAGCTCGCGCTCGCCTACCTGCACGCCTGGCAGGTGACGGGCCGCGAGCCCTACCGCCGGGTGGTGCGGGAGACGCTCGACTACCTGCTGCGCGAGATGCGCGATCCGGCCGGCGGCTTCTGGTCGGCGCAGGACGCGGACTCTGAGGGCGTGGAGGGCAAGTTCTTCACCTGGTCGTACGAGGAGCTGGCGGAGCGGGGCGCGGCCGAGGCGCTGGGGGCGCAGCCCGGCGGCAACTGGGAGGGCGCCAACGTGCTCTGGATACCCGCCGGCCTGGATGCGCCGCGACCGGCCGCCGAAGTATTGCGTCGCCTGTTCGATGAGCGCGAGCGGCGGGTGCGCCCCGGCACCGACGACAAGGTGCTCGCGGCGTGGAACGGGCTCGCGATCACCGGCTTCGCCGAGGCCGGGCGGGTGCTCGGTGAGCCGCGCTACGTGGAGGCCGCGGTCCGCGCCGGCGACTTCGTGCTGAGCTCGATGCGGGGGCCGGAGGGCCGGCTGGCCCGCTCCTGGCGGGCGGGCCGGGCGGGCGCGCCCGGCTTCAGCGACGACTACGCGGCCATGGCCGCCGCCTGCCTGGCGCTCTGGGAGACCACCTTCGAGCCGCGCTGGGTCGAGCGCGCCCTGGAGCTGGGGCGCGACCTGGTGCGCCTGTTCGGCGACGAGCGGGGCGGGTTCTTCCAGTCGGCGGCCGACGCCGGCACGCCGCTGGCGCGGCTCAAGGAGCTGTTCGACAACGCGGTTCCGGCCGGCAACTCGATGGCCGCCGACGTGCTGCAGCGGCTGGCGCTGCTGACCGGTGAGGCCGAGCTCGAGAAGGCCGGCGTGTCGGCGCTCAGGGCCGTTCGCGACCTGGTGGAGCGGGCGCCCACCGCCTTCGGCACCGCGCTGGGCGCCCTCGACCTCTACCTGGGACCCACCCGAGAGCTGGCTGTAGTGGGCGGCGCGGCGCAGCGGAAGCCGCTGCTCGAAGTGGCCTGGAGCCGCTTCCGGCCGCGGCTGGTGCTGGCCGCCGGCGAGCCCGGCTCCGCCCCGGTCGCCCTGCTGGAGGGGCGCGACCGGCCGGGCGCCTACGTCTGCGAGCGGTTCGCGTGCGGGCTGCCGGTCACGACTCCGGAGGAGCTCGCCGCTCAGCTGGGCTAGGTGGTGGCTTTCCTGCGCGAGCGGGCGTGGGCGCGAGCGAGCGCCGAGTAGCTCGACTTGAGCGCTCGTTTGGGCTCCAGCCCCAGCGACCGCGCCACCGCCTCGATCTGCTGCGGCGGACCCTCCACCTCGCAGAAGGCGCCGAAGTCGAGAGTGTCGAGGGTGACGTCGACCGCGCCCAGGCGCCAGGTCTCCCGGTGCTTGTGATAGGTGACGGCGACCTTGTGGCCGAGCTGCTCCAGGAGCTCGCGCGTGGTGGTGCCGTCGGCGACCGCCACCTCGGTCTCCTCGCGGATCTTGATCCGGCGCTCGAAGCGGGCGGGCCCCTTGGCCGTAAGCACCGCACCCGGCCCACCGTCGAGGATGCGCAGCCGGAGGCTGACAGGCTGCCTGCGGACCGGCCGGAAGCGGATGTTCTCCTCGTCGTAGGCGCCGACCGGGCGGGCGTCCAGGTCACGAAGCCGGTTGCGCAGCCGCGCGTGCTCGGCCTGGCCGAGCCGGAACTTGAGCTCCGCCTCGTCGCTGTGCGCCCGCGGCCGGTGACGGGCGACCTCCAGCACCTGGAAAGCGTATCGGCTGGATGAGGAATAGCTGGCCTTCAAGCGCAGCCGAGCTCGAGAGCCTTCAGCTCGAGCTGGCGGCGCTGGAGCCACCAGCCTGGCGCCCATCACCGGCGTTAGTCGTCGGCGCGGTGTTCGCCTGCGGCCCGCGCGGCGTGACCGGCAGCGGTGCGGCCGATGACCCGGGCTGGGCGGCGGTGGTGGTCGGCCGCCGGTCGTCAGCTGTCAGCGGCCGCTTGGGCGCCCCATACAGCCCCGGCCTGCTGGCGTTGCGAGAAGGCGAGCTCCTCGAACGCGCAGTGCGCTCGTTGGCGGACAAACCGGACGTGCTGCTGGTTAACGCGACTGGCCGCGATCACCCGCGGCGCGCGGGCCTTGCCCTGCACCTGGGCTGGGCGCTCGACGTGCCCACGATCGGCGTCACGGCGCGGCTTCTGCACGACGGCGAGGGGGCTGCACGCACGCCAGGCGGGCTCTGGGTCCACGCCGGCTGGCGCACCGAGGCGGAGACGGCCCTTCAGATCGTGGCCTCGGTCACTGGGGGCGCCCGCACGCCGGCGCCGCTGCGCGAGGCCCGCCGGCTGGCGCGCACGGCGCGCTCCTACGGGGGACCGACGTAGAAAGCGCTCAGCCTGCTAGCGCCCCACCAGAAGGTCAGCGCCGCGCCCGCGGAGTCGACCTGCGTCGAGGCGGTGGGCGACTCGTGGCGATCGTTGACCGTAGCCTTCAGCGGTGGAGCTCCGGACGGATCGGCTCGTCCTGCGTCGTTGGCGAGACGATGACCGGGCGCCGTTCGCTGCCCTCAACGCCAACCGGGAAGTGATGAAACACTTCCCCTCGACTCTCACGAGGGCCGAGTCGGACGCGTTCATCGACCGGATCGAGGGCTTCTTCGAGGCGAACGGTTACGGCCTCTGGGCAGTTGAACGTCTGGATCGGGACGAGTTCATGGGCTTTGTCGGGCTCGCCCCCGCAAGTTTTGAGGCGCACTTCACTCCGGCCGTCGAGGTCGGCTGGCGCCTGGGGCGAGAGCATTGGCGTCAGGGCTTCGCCACGGAAGCTGCACGCATCGCCGTCACCGACGGCTTCGAACGGCTCGGGCTGGATGAGATCGTGTCCTTCACGGCGACGACCAATCTCCCATCACAGAGGGTGATGCAGCGGCTGGGGATGACCAGGGATCCGGAAGATGACTTCGATCATCCAGGCGTGCCCGTCGGCCATCGCCTCCGGAGGCACGTCCTGTATCGCCTCCCCCGTTCCGCTCGCTGACCCGGACCGAAGACGCTTAGGCAGCGCCGGCGAGGTCGGGAGCCCGCGCCGAGTGGCCGAAGGTCGGCGGCGGCCTGAGGACCATGATCTCGCCGTCGAGAGCGACCGTCATCTTCCAGCCGCCTTCGTGCAGCATCCGGTGGTGGTGGTAGCGGCCCGCCAGACCGCGCTCGCGGTATGGGCCATCTGGACCAGGTGGGGGAAGCCGATCTCTCCGTTCCGCATCGCCGTCGCGCTCTCCCAGAGCTTGTGCAGCTGGCTGCCTACGGCCAGCCGATCCTTGACCGCGCCCTCGCCCATCTGGCACTGGTGGCGTAGAAAGTCCGACGCCTTTTCGGAGCCCTCGAGCCGGTGGTGGTCGGCGGTCGCCAGGCGCGCGGCGTCGGCAGCCCATTCGAGCTCCATCCGGTCGATGACGCGGCGGCGCTCGCGGAGGCTGTCGGCCAGGGCTTCGGCTTCGGAGATTGACATCTCCAAACGCATGTTCGTATTGTGCTCGCCCCGGTCTCCCCCGGGAGACCGGGAGCTCAAGACCCGGGCCTGGCACTGGCCCCTAACACCGCGCTGGAACTAGTCCTCCACGCGCACCACGACCGCGGCCCCGGTGTCGCCCGCCGCGCAGCCGGTGAAGAGCCCGGTGCCCCCGCCCCGCTCGCGCAGGGTCTCGATCAGCTCGGCGATCAGGCGCAGCCCGGTCGGTCCCTGCGGATGGCCGTAGACCAGCGAGCAACCGTAGATGTTCATGCGCTCGACTGGGTAGCCGGTCTGGCGCGAGAACCAGAGGTCGTTGACCGCGAAGGGGTTGTGGGTGGTGACCACGTCCACCTCTTTGATGTCGACTCCGGCGTCGCGCAAGGCCGCCCGGGCCGCGGGCACCGGCGCCTTGGGCATGTTCGCCTTCTCGACCCGCGCCAGCCCCGTGCCCAGGATGCGCGCCACACCGCCGCCCCTGGACAGCTCCCGCGCCCGCTCGACGCTGGTCACCACGCAGCCGGCGCAGCCGTCGGCGGGATGGGTCTGGGTCCCGAAGGTGACGACTCCGTCCGGCGTCACCGGCCTGAGCGCGGCCAGGCCCTCGGCCGTGGTGTCGTAGATGCCCTCGTCCTCCTCCAGCATCCGGGTCTCCTTGCGCGAGACGGGCACCGCGACGGGGACCAGGTAGCGCTTTTGGAACTCGCGCTCCCTGGCCAGCGACGCCCGGTACTGCTCGTAGCGCAGCAGGGTGACCTCGTCCAGCTCGGGCTTGGAGAGGTCCGCCTCGCGGGCCACGTTCTCGGCGGTCGCCACCATCGCCTCGCCGGCCCAGGGGTCGCGCGCGAAGTTGTCCAGCACCCAGTTCTCGACTTTGGGCGCGCCACCCATCCCCGACGGCTGCGGGTACAGGAGCACCGGGCCGTTGGAGGTGCGGTCGGTGGCCACCACCAGGGTCAGGCCTTCGCCGCCTTCGACGCCCATCGCCGCCGCCTCCACGCAGACCGCTGAGGTCGCGCACGCCTGCGACAGCATGGGCCCGCTCACGCCCTCGGCGCCGATCCGGGCCGCGACCGTGGGCGCGCCGTAAAAGATGGCGGGCTGGGGCACGGTCCAGCCAAGCACGATCTTCTCGACCTGGCCGGGATCAAGGCCGCGCTCGTCAAGCGCCCGACGCGTCACGTCGACCGCCATGTCCAGCGACGTCAGCTCCGCCAGCGCTCCCTGCCAGCGCACGAAGGGCGACGACCAGGCGAACCCGAGCGGGATGGCGGCCCTCTCGAACCTCATCGATTCGAAGGTTAAGCTGACGGCGGGTTTGGATTGATGGCGTCGGAGACCGAGCGGGCCAAGCGCATAGAAACCACCTCGGGCGTCGAGATCAAGCCCGTCTACACGCCGGAGGACGCCGCCGGCCTCGACTACGACCGCGACCTCGGCGATCCCGGCGAGTACCCGTACACGCGCGGCCCTTACCCGCTCATGTACCGGGAAAAGCTCTGGACCATGCGCACCTACACCGGGTTCGGCACCGTCTCCCAGACCAACCGCTGGAACCGGCGCCTGCTCGAGGAGGAGGGCGTCACCGGTCTCTCCACGGCGCTCGACCTGCCCACCCAGATGGGCTACGACTCCGACCACCCGGAGTGGCGGGCGGAGGTCGGGCGGGTCGGCGTCGCGATCGACTCGCTGGCCGACTTCGAGGTGCTGTTCGACGGCATCCCACTGGACCGGATCAGCTGCTCGTTCACCATCAACGCGCCCGCCTTCCTCTTCCTCGCGCTGTACCAGGTGACGGGCGAGCAGCAGGACGTCGAGGCCGCGCAGCTGCGGCCGATCGTGCAGAACGACATCTTGAAGGAGTTCTTCGCACGCGGCGCCTGCGTCTTCCCGGTCCAGCCCTCGCTGCGCCTGGTCGCCGACACCTTCGAGTACTGCTCCACCGTGATGCCCCGCGCCAACCCGATCAGCGTCTGCGGCTATCACATCCGGGAGTCGGGCGCCACCGCCGTGCAGGAGATGGGCTTCGCGATCTCCAACGCCATCGAGTACATCGAGCGCGCGCTGGAGCGCGGGATCGCGATCGACGCTTTCGCGCCACGCATCAGCTGGAACCTGGGCGCCTTCATGAACTTCTTCGAAGAGGTCGCCAAGTACCGGGCCTCGCGCCGGATCTGGGCGCGCCTGATGCGCGAGACCTACGCCGCCCAGGACCCGCGCTCCTGGCGGTTCCTCTGGTTCGCGGGGACCTGCGGGTCCACCTTCAGCCATCGCCAGCCGCTCAACAACATCGTGCGCGCGACCGTCGAGACGATGGCCCTGGTCCTGGGCGGGCTGCAGTCGCTGACCGTCAACACCTGGCAGGAGGCGTTCGAGATCCCCGACCAGGAGGCGATGCTGACCGCCCTCCGCACCCAGCAGGTGGTCGCCTACGAGTCGGGCGTCGCGGACACCGCCGATCCGCTCGCCGGCTCCTACTTCGTGGAATCGCTGACGGACGAATACGAGCGCCGGATCCTGGCCCTGATGGCGGAGGTCAAGGAGCGCGGCGGGATGGCCCGCTGCATCGAGTCCGGGTGGGTCCAGCAGCAGGTTCTGGAGGAGGCCTACAAGCACTCCATGGCCGTCGAGTCCGGCGAGCGCCTGGTGGTCGGCGAGAACATCTTCGAGTCGGCCGACGAGCCGCCGCCCACCCGCCTCTACCAGCACGACCTGGCGGTGCTCGAGGAGCAGGGCCGGCGGCTGCGCGAGGTGCGCGCAAAGCGTGACGGCGCGGCCGTCCAGCGCACGCTCAGCGCGCTGCGCGCGGGGGCGCGAGATGCGCACCAGAACCTCATGCCCCTCACCGTCGAATGCGTGCGCGCGTACTGCACGATCGGCGAGATCATGGGCGTCCTGCGCGAGGAGTTCGGCACCTTCTCGGAGCCCCTGGACATCTTTGGGTAGCGATCCGCGCGAGCTCTTCCGGCAGTCGGTTCGCTCCTTCGTAGACAGAGAGGTGCTGCCCTGCGCAGCCGACCTCGACGTGCACGGCCAGTTCCCGCACACGCTCTTCAAGCGCCTGGGCGACCTCGGCTACCTGGGCCTGCGCTATCCGGAGGACGTGGGCGGCCAGGGCGCCGACTTCGCGACCGCCTGCGTGCTCTACGAGGAGCTCGCCGCGGGCTCGCTGTCGCTGGCCGCGATCGCCGCCATGCAGTCGCTGATGGGCACGCACTTCGTGTTCCGGTACGGCACCGACGAGCAGCGGCGGCAGTACCTGGTGCCCGCGCTCAAAGGCGAGAAGATCGGCACCTTCGCCCTCACCGAGCCGGAGGCGGGCAGCGACCTGGGCGCGCTCCGCACGCGCGCCGACCGCACCGCGACCGGGTGGCGCCTGCGCGGCTCCAAGACCTGGATCACCAACGCGCCGGTGGCGGATTTCCTGACCGTCGGCGCCAAGACCTCGGACGAGCCGGGGCTGGGCAACATCGCGCTCTTCCTGGTCGACGCCCGCACGCCCGGCTTCGAGGTCGGCAAGCCGATCGAGAAGCTGGGGACGCGCTCCTCCTTGACCAGCGAGGTGCACCTCGACTGCGAGCTGCCCGCCGACGCCCTGCTCGGCGCCGAGGGGGAGGGCGTGAAGAACGTGGGCGGCCTGCTGAGCGAGATCCGGGTGATGACAGCCGCGCTGGCGATCGGGCTGGCCCGGCGCGCGCTCGACGACAGCGCGCGCTACGCGGCCGAGCGCAGGGCCTTCGGCAAGCCGATCGGCGAGCACCAGCTGATCACCGGCAAGCTGGGCTCGATGGCGACCGACCTGCAGGCGGCGCGCGTCATGACCTATGACGCGGCCGAGCGCATCGATCGCGCCGAGAGCGTCACCACGGTGGCGGCGATGACCAAGCTCTTCGCGACCGAGGTTTGCGCGCGCATCGTCGACGAGGCCACGCGCGTCTACGGCTCCTACGGGTTCGCGACCGAATACCCGGTGCAGCGCTACTTCCGGGACGCGCGCTTCCTGCTCTCCGGCGGGGGCACCTCCGAGATCCTGGTGAACCTGGTCGGCCGCGACGTCCTCAAGAAGGGCGGCTGGTGACACAGACCCTCGCCGGGATCCGGGTGCTCGACCTGACCCGGATGCTGGCCGGTCCCTACGCCACGATGCTGCTGGCCGACATGGGGGCCGAGGTGATCAAGGTCGAGGACCCCGCCGGCGACCCCATCCGCGGCATGGGCCCGCCCTTCGAGGCCGACGGCTCGAGCGCCTACTTCAACGCCATCAACCGCAACAAGAAGTCGGTCGTGCTGGATCTGCGCACCGCGGCCGGCCGCGCGCACTTCTTCGACCTCGTGCGCACCGCCGACGTGGTGATCGACAACTTCCGCGCCGGCGTGATGGAGCGCCTGGGGCTGACGCCGGATGCCCTGCGCGCCGCCAAGCCGGACCTCGTGACCTGCTCGGTGACCGCCTTTGGCGGCGACGGGCCCTACCGCGACCTGCCCGCCTTCGACCTCATCCTGCAGGCCATGGGCGGCGGCATGTCGATCACGGGTGAAGCCGGCGGCACACCGGTGCGGGCGGGGGTGCCGATCGGGGACCTGGGCGGTGGCATCTTCGCCGCCCTCGCCGTCTGCGGGGCGCTGGTGCGGCGGTCGCGCACGGGCCAGGGCGAGCACATAGACCTCTCGCTGCTCGATGTCCAGGTCTCGCTGCTCACCTATGTCGCCCAGTACTTCCTGACCGATGGCCGGGTGCCGCAGCCGATCGGGTCGGCGCACCAGTCGGTGGTCCCCTACGAGGCCTTCCCCACCGCCGACGGCTACGTGGTGGTGGCCGTGTTCGTGGAGAACTTCTGGAGCCCGCTCTGCCAGGTGCTGGGGACCCCCGAGCTGGCCGCGCGCTACCCGACCAACACGGAACGCGTGCGCGCGCGCGCCGAGCTGGTGCCGCTGCTGGCCGAACGGTTCCGCACTCGAAAGACCGATGACTGGGTCAAGGACCTTTGGGCGGCGGCGGTGCCCAGCGGGCCCGTCAACACCGTGGACCTCGTGCTGGCCGATCCGCAGGTCAGGCACCGCGGGATGGTGGTGACGGACGGCGTGCGCACGCTGGTCGGCAACCCGATCAAGAACGGGGATCCCGACGGCTTCGCGCCGGCCCCAGGGCTGGGCCAGCACAACGACGAGGTTCTGGGTGCCGGGTCCCCCTCCCCGCAAGGCGGGAAGGTTGGGGGTGGGGTTTAGGAGGGCGGCTTGCTGCCGTGATCGGTGATCGCCCAGATGATGACCGCCACCGGGACCACGATGATCGCCACGACCACCAGGACCACGATCAGGAACGCCGGGTGAAAGACGACCATCGGCGGGAATCATGACACCTGACCCCACCCCTATCCCTCCCCGTCGGGGAGGGGGTCCTTCTGTCCAGGTCGCTTTTGACGTTGGGGGCACCTTCACCGACTTTGTGCTCCAGGACTCGGGCGGCCGGCTGCACACCCACAAGGTGCTGACCACCTATCCCGATCCCAGCGAAGCCTGCCTGGTCGGGCTCGATGAGCTCTTCACGCGCGCAGGTGTGGGCTGGAGCACGCTGGCGCGGGCTGTGCACGGCACCACCCTCGGCTCCAACATCGTGATCGAGCGCAAGGCGACCGGCGTCGCTCTGGTCACCACCAGGGGCTTTCGCGACGTGCTCGCGATCGGGCGCCAGAAGCGCTACCAGCTGTACGACCTGCAGATCGAGAAGCCCGAGCCGCTGGTGGCGCGGGACTGGGTCTGGGAGGTGACCGAGCGCACGCTGGCCGACGGCTCGGCGCACGTGCCGCTGGACGAGGCGGACGCGGCGCGAGTCGTCGACGAGCTGAGAGAGCGCGGCGCGCGCAGCGTTGCCGTCTGCTTCCTCCACAGCTACGTGAACCCCGCCCACGAGCGGCGCTTCGGCGAGCTGCTGCGCGCGGCCGCGCCCGGCATCGAGGTCTCGCTCTCCTGCGACGTCTCGCCCCAGTTCCGCGAGTACGAGCGAACCTCGACCACCGTCGTCAACGCCTACCTGGTGCGCGCGGTGCGCGATTACCTGGACGCGATCGGCGCGCGCCTCAGCGAGCGTGGCTACCGGGGCCGGCTCTTCGTGATGCAGTCGGGCGGCGGCGCCGCCACGGCCGAGACCATGGCCGACCTGCCCGTGCGCATGATCGAGTCCGGGCCCGCTGCCGGCGCCCTGGTGGCGGCGCACTACGGCGAGCTGGCCGGCCACCGCGACCTGGTCGCCTTCGACATGGGCGGCACCACCGCCAAGCTCAGCCTGATCACAGGCGGTGCGCCCCAGATGGTCGACACCTTCGAGCTGCACCGGGTGCGGCTGGCGCCCGGCAGCGGCATCCCCATGAACGTGCGCAGCCTCGACCTGGTCGAGATCGGCGCCGGCGGCGGATCCATCGCGCGACCGCAGCTGGGCACGATCCAGGTTGGCCCCGACAGCGCCGGCTCGGAACCAGGGCCGGTCTGCTACGGCCGCGGCGGCGTCGAGCCGACGGTCACCGACGCCAACCTTGCCCTCGGCTACCTGAACCCGGACAACTTCGCCGGCGGCGCGCTGCGACTCGACCCGGACGCGGCCCGCCAGGCAATCGAGCAGCGCGTGGCGCGCCCGCTGGGGATGACCGTCGAGCAGGCGGCCTGGGGCATCCACGCCCTGGTCAACACCAACATGGAGCTGGCGACCCGTGTGGTCAGCATCGAGCGCGGCCACGACCCCCGCCGCCTGGCCTTCGTCGCCACCGGCGGGTGCGGCCCGGTGCACGCCTGCCGGCTGGTGCGGGCGCTGGGGATCAACACGGCCATCCTGCCGGCCGCCAGCGGGGTGGCGAGCGCGATCGGGCTGCTGATCGCCGAGGTCAAGTTCGACGTCTCGCGGACGCTGCTCACCCACCTCGACGCCGCCGACGCCGGCTCGGTGGAATCGCTGTTCGCCGAGATGGAGGCGGAGGCGGCGGCCGTGGTCAGGGAGGCGACAGGTGCCGCCCCGGCCGAGCTGCGGCGCGAGGTCGACCTCCGCTACGTCGGCCAGGGCTACGAGCTGACGGTGCCTTACGAGTCGGCGGCCGGCGCACGCCGGGCGTTCGAGGAGCTGTACACCCGCCGCTACGGGATGGCCAGCCCCGGCGAGCCCGTGGAGGCGACGACCTGGCGCCTGACCGCCGTCGGCCGTCAAACGCCGGTCGAGCTGCCCCGCTTCGAGCCGGGCCCGCTGCCGGAGCCTACCCGGCGCCGGGCCTGGTTTCCGGAAACCGAGGGTTGGACGGAGACCGCGGTGTACGAGCGGGACGCACTGCCGTCCGGGGCTCGGCTGCGGGGGCCGGCGATCGTCGAGGAGCGCGAATCGACCACCGTCCTGCCGCCGGACATGGAGGCGGAGGTCGACGCCTACGGCAACCTCCTGGTGAGTGCGTGATGGGGCCCCCCTCCAACCTCCCCCCGCAGGCGGGGGGAGGATCCCAGGTCGACCCCATCACGCTGGGCGTGGTCTGGGGCTCCCTGCAGTCGCTGTGCGTCGAGATCGGCTCGGCCGTCCAGCGCACCGCCTACTCGATCCAGGCCCGGGAGGGGCAGGACTTCTCGGTCGCCGTCTTCGACGCGCAGGGCCGGATGAGCGCCCAGGGCCCCTACTCGCCGGGCCACATGGGCGCCATGAGCTTCGCCATCCGCAACTTCATGGACGCCTTCCCGGCGGATCGGCTGGAGCCCGGCGACACCCTGCTCCTCAATGATCCCCAGCTCGGTTCCGGACACTTCCCGGACTTCCTGGTCACACAGCCCTGCTTCTGGAAGGACGAGCTGGTGGGATTCGGCGTCAACCTCGTCCATCACACCGACGTCGGCGGCTCGCGGCCGGGCAGCCAGGCGGTGGAGGGCATCTTCGACTATCACCAGGAGGGGCTGCGGATCCCGCCGGTGAAGATCGTGGAGGCCGGCCGCGAGAACGCGACCGCCCTGGCCATCATCGCCGCCAACTCCCGGGTGCCGCGAAACGTGCTCGGCGACCTCCGCTCCCAGCGCGCCTCGCTGCTGGTCGGCGAGCAGCGCCTGCGCGATCTCCACGACCGCTTCGGGAAGGAGACCGTGGCCGCCTGCGTCGAGACCATGCTCGACCAGACGGAGCGGCGGGTGCGGGAGCGGATCGGCGCCATGCGCGACGGCGCCTACGAGTTCGAGGACTTCATGGACGATTACGGCACCGGCACCCCGCCGCTGCGCATCCACGTCACGGTGACGGTGGACGGCGAGCGCCTCGGCATCGACTTCGAGGGCACCGACGCCCAGACCGAGTCGGGGCTCAACAGCTACTTCAACTACACGCGCTCTTACGTCTACGCCGCGGTCAAATGCCTGAGCGACCCCTACGGGCCGATGAACGCGGGCGCGCTGCGCGCCGTCGAGATCGCCGCTCCCGAGGGCTGCTTCCTCAACCCCCGGCGACCTGCCGGCGGCGGGCCCCGCGCGGCCATCTGCAGCCGCGTCTTCGAGGTCATCCTGGGCGCGCTGGCGCCCGCCCTGCCGGAGGCGGTCACCGCCGCCAACAGCCACTTCTGCAACGCCACCTTCGGCGCCTGGGACCCGGTCCGGAAGCGGCGGTTCGTGGGCTATGAGCTGATCCACGGCGGGATCGGAGGCCGGGCGGCCCGGGACGGCTGCGAGGCCATGAGCTCGCCCTACAACGCCGCCAACATCCCGGTCGAGGCGGTGGAGGCGAACACGCCGGTGATCGTGGAGCGGTTCGGCTTCATCCCCGACTCCGGCGGCGCCGGCCGCTACCGAGGCGGCCTGGGCGTGCGCCGCGACGTGCGCATCCTGGGCGAGTCGATCAAGTTCACCAACCTCTCCGAGCGGCACCGCTTCCAGCCCTTCGGCCTCTTCGGCGGCCGGCCGGGCAAGCTGGGCCGCACCGTCGTCAACCCGGGCACCGAAAACGAGCGCGAGATCGGGGGCAAGGCTTCGGTCGACCTCGAGTACGGCGACGTGGTTTCCTTCCAGCTGGCGGGCGCCGGGGGTTATGGCGATGCCGCCGAGCGCGATCCCGAGGCGGTGCGCCGCGACCTCCGGCTGGGGCTGGTCTCGCCCGAGGCCGCGCGGGACGACTATGGCTTCCACCAGTAACCCGATCCGGATCGTGATCGCCAAGCCGGGGCTGGACGGCCACGATCGGGGCGCCAAGGTGGTGGCCAAGGCGCTCAAGGACGCGGGCATGGAGGTCATCTACACGGGCCGCCACCAAACCGTCGACTCGATCGTGGCCGCGGTCGTGCAGGAGGACGCGGAGGCCTGCGGCCTCTCGATCCTCAGCGGCGCCCACATGGACTACTGCTCGCGGCTGGTGGACCGACTGCAAGCGGAGGGCGCCGACGATGTCTTGCTACTGGTGGGCGGCACCATCCCCCACGCCGACCGGCCGGCGCTCGAGGCTCTCGGCTACAAGGTCTTCGCGACCGGCACCCACCCTTCAGAGGTGGTGGAGTTTGTAAGGGCAGCACTGAGATGAGGATTGCGGCCGCCGGCGACCTGGTGCTGATGCGCCAGGTCGGGCGCCCCGCTGAGTCGCTGCTGACCTGCCTGGAAGGGGCCGACCTGGTGGCCGCCAACCTCGAGGTGCCGCTGACCTCGGCCGACAGCCCGATCCGGAAGGGCCTCACCCTGCGCGCCGACCCGGCGCTGATCCAGGATCTGGCGGGGCTGGGCGTCAACGTCGTCACGCTGGCCAACAACCACGCCGGCGACCAGGGCTGGCCGGCGCTGCGCGAGCTGGCCGCCGAGCTGGACGCCCGCGGCCTCACCGTCGTCGGCGTGGGCGAGGATCCGGCGGCGGCCTTCGCGCCGCGCGTCCGCGGCGGCGTCGCCTTCGTGGGCGCCACCTGCGTGGCCCCCACGCCGGGCATGGCGGGCATCAGGGTGCGCACCCAGTTCGAACGGGAAGAGCGCACGGACAGCGAGCCGGGCTGGCCACCCGCGATTCGCACCAGCGCCGAGGAGGCCGACACCGCACGCCTTGAGGCGGCGGTGCGCGACGCCCGATCGCGGACCGGGTTCGTGGTCGTCCTCGTGCACTGGGGCGTCTCCCATGTGACTCGAGTCGAGCAGTACCAGCGCGACCTCGCCCGGCGGCTGGTGGCGGCTGGCGCCGGCGCGGTTTTCGGCTGCCACGCCCACGTCATGCAGGGCGTCGAGGTGATCGAGGGGGTGCCCGTCTTCTACGGCCTGGGCACGCTGCTCTTCCACTACGACGGCGCCGAGGCCGCGATCTTCCCGCGCGACGCCTGCCTGGCGCTGGTCGACGTCAGCGAGGGCCGTGTGGTGGCGGCGCGCCTGGTGGTCGGCCGCCTCGACCCGGCAGGCGAGCCCGTGCGCGCCCATCCCGAACGCGTGGAGCTGGTGCACGAGATGCTGCGCCGCTCCTCGCCGCGGTGGATGGTCGAGATGAGCCAGGAAGGCGACGAGCTGGTGCTTATGATTTGATGCGCGTCGGAGTCGGACTGCCCACCTCCACCCCGGGCGCCACGCCTGAGCTGCTGGTGGAGTGGGCGCGGACCGCCGAGCGCCTGGGGTTCACCTCGCTGGGCGTGGTCGACCGCGTCGTGTACGACTGCTGGGAGCCGATGCTGGCCCTGGCCTCCGCCGCCGCCGTCACGGGACACGCGCGCCTGGTCACCATGATCCTGATCGGGCCGCTCCGGGAGACCGCGGTCCTGGCCCAGCAAGCGGCCACCGTGGCGGCCCTCTCGAGAGGCCGCCTGGTGCTCGGCCTCGGCATCGGGGCCCGCCACGACGACTACCAGGCCTCCGGCGTAGACCCCTCCCATCGGGGCCGCGACCTCTCGGCGCAGCTGGCGCAGCTGCGCATGGGGGACGAGACCCTTTCCCTGCTGGTCGGCGGCGCCGGCGGGCCGGCGTTCATGCGCAGCGCGCGCTACGCCGACGGCTACGTGCACGGGGGCGGGCCGCCCCGCGCCTTTGCCGGAGCCGCCGCGCGCGCCCGCGCCGCCTGGTGCGACGCGGGGCGGCCGGGCGCGCCGCAGCTGTGGGGCCAGGGCTACTTCGCGCTCGGCGACGCCGAGCGCGGCGCGGCCTACCTGCGCTCCTACTACGAGTTCACGGGCCCCTTCGCCGAGAAGGTGGCGGCCGCCAACCTGGTGACGCCGCAGGCGGTGAAGGACTTCGTGCGCGGCTACGAGGAGGAGGGCTGCGACGAGCTGGTTCTCTTCCCCACCGTCTCGGAGCTCGCCCAGCTCGAACGCCTGGCCGAGGCTCTGGCGTGAGGGTAAACGTGGTGGGAGCCGGGCCCGCCGGACTGTACCTGGCGATTCTGCTCAAGAAGTCCAACCGCCGCCACCAGGTGCGGGTGATCGAGCGGAACGCGCCCGATGCCACCTTCGGCTTCGGCGTCGTGTTCTCCGAAGGCTCCCTGGACGAGCTGCAGCGGGCGGACTACGAGAGCTACGTCGCGATCACCGAGTCCTTCGCCAGCTGGAACCCCCTCGATGTCCGCTACCGGGGCACCACCACCCGGATCCGCGGCAACGTGTTCAGCGGCATCGCCCGCAAGGAGCTGCTCCGCCTGCTCCAGGAGCGTGCCGACGAGCTCGGGGTCGAGCTCGAGTTCCTTCGCGAGGTGGCGTCCCTGGAGCCCTACCTGGAGTCCGACCTGGTGGTGGGCGCCGACGGCGCCAACTCGCTGACGCGCCGCACCTACGCGGAGCAGTTCCGGCCCAAGCTGGGGGCGCATCCCGCCAAGTACGCCTGGTTCGGCGCCGACCTCGCCTTCCCGGTCTTCACCTACATCTTCAAGGAGACCGAGTGGGGCGTCTTCCAGGCCCACTGCTACCCCTTCGAGGCCCACGGCTCGACCATGGTGGTGCTGATCTCGGAGGAGACCTGGCGCCGGTCGGGGCTGGACGAGATGAGCGAGCAGGAGTCGCTGGAATTCACCCAGGCGGTGTTCCAGGACGAGCTGGGCGCTGGGCACCGGATGCTCGGCAACCGGTCGCTCTGGATGAACTTCCCCTGGATCGCGTGCGAGTCCTGGCACACCGGCAACGTGGTGATCCTCGGCGACGCCGCCCACACGGCCCACTTCTCGATCGGCTCGGGCACCAAGCTGGCGCTGGAGGACGCGATCGCACTAGCGCGCGCTTGCGCGCGCTGGAAGGAGAATCGCGAGGCGGCGCTCACCGAGTTCGAGATCGAGCGCCAGCCGGTCGTGGAGCGGCTCCAGGAGGCGTCCCGGGTGTCGGCCGACTACTTCGCGTCGCTGCAGCGCTACTTCACCTTCGAGCCGCTGCAGTTCGCGTACCAGCTGATGACGCGCACGCCGCGCATAACGCACAACAACCTGGCCGCGCGTGACGCGGAGTTCGTGCGCAGCTGCGAGACCTGGTTCTGGAGCCAGGCCGGCGGGGCCGCGCCCGACGGGCGCCTGGTGGCGCCGCCGCCCGCCTTCGCGCCCCTGCGGCTGCGCGAAGTGGACCTGGCCAACCGGCTGGCGCTGGCCCCCGTCGAGGATTGGGGGGCGCACCTGCGGGCCGGCGCGGGGCTGGTGATCACGCCGCTGGTGGCCGTCTCCGCCGAGGGCCGGATCGACCCCACCACCGCCTTGGCGGCCGAGCTGCCGCAGGCGCCGTCGGGAGGCGCGGAGGTCATGGTCTCGATCGGCCACGCCGGGCGCCGCGGCGCCATGCGGCCTCGCCGGCAGGGCGTCGACCTGCCGCTGGCGGTGCCGGATCGCTGGCCCTTGATCTCGGCTTCGCCGCTGCCCTACGCGCCCTGGACGCCCGTGCCCGAGGCGGCCGACCCGGCGCGGTTGGTGGAGCCGTTCGTCGAGGCCGCGCGCCAGGTCCGGGAGCTCGGCTACCGGCTGCTCGAGCTCGACTTCTCGCGGGGCTACCTGCTCGCGTCCTTCCTCTCGCCCCTCGCCAACCGGCGAACCGACGAGTACGGCGGCTCGCTCGAGAACCGCTTGCGCGGCCCGCTGGCGGTGCTGGCGGCGGTGCGTGCCGAGTGGCCCGCGGAGCTCCCGCTGGGCGTGGCCTACTCGGCCAGCGACCTGGCTCCGGGCGGGCTGACCGCCGCCGATTCGCTGGAGGTGGCCCGGCGCTTCCGGGCCGCGGGCGCAGACGTCTTGCGGGTCCTCACCGGCCAGACGGTCTGGGAGACGCGGCCCGAATACGGCCGGACATACGGCGCCGCCTACAGCGACCGGGTGCGCAACGAGTGCGGCGTGCCCACCATCGCGTTCGGGCAGATCACGACCGTCGACGAGGTAAACACCCTGGTCGCGGCCGGGCGAGCCGACATCTGCATACTCGATCGGTGAAAACCCCACAAAATCTGCGATTTTGCGGGGACCCCGAATGATCCAGCGTTGGGAAGCCCTCTCGCCCTTCGTCCAGGGCGGCATCGCGCTGCCGCCGCTGTCGGTGCTCCTCTTCCTGGTCAACCTGGGACCGTTCAACCAGCCGGCCTGGCGCTCGGTCTTCTACGGGATCTTCGAAGGTGCGGTGGTCACCGGGCTGCTACTGGTGGCCACTGCCACCGAAAAGTCCAAGCGGCGGGATTCAGACCGACCGTAGCGCGTCGGTCGGTGACAGTCGCGCTGCACGGAGCGCGGGATAGAGGCCCGCGGCGCCGCCGATCGCCAGCGCCGCGCCCAGGCCGAGCACGATCGCCGAGGGCGGCAGCAGCAGCGCCCAGCCGTTGTACCAGGCGAAGGCCGCCGTCAGCCCGGCGCCGGCCGCCACCCCGCCGGCGCCTCCCAGCAGTGAGAGCAACAGCGCTTCGCCGATGAACTGGGCGGCGACGTGGACCTGGGTGGCGCCCAATGCCCGCCGCAGGCCGATCTCGGACCGCCGCTCCAGAACCGAGACCAGCATCACGTTGGCGATGCCCACGCCCGCGATCAGCAGCGCCACCGCGCCCAAGCCCAGGAACAGGGAAGTGGAGGCATCGGCCGCCAGCAGCCGCGCGGCGAGCGCGTCCGAGGGCCGCTGGACCGCTACCTGGTACGGGTACTGGGGGTCGGCGGTCGGCGCCAGCCGGGCGGCCACGTCGCTGACCTGGTCGACGGCCGCCCGCACGTAGACGCGTGTCGGGCTGCCGTCGTAGCCGAGATACTGCTGGGCGGCTGTCTCGCCGATCAGGACCGAAAGATCGATCTCAGGCGCCAGCGGCATCTGGCGGAGGATCCCGACCACCGGCCAGTAGCGGCCCGCGATCCAGACCCGAGTCTCGGGACCGGGTCGGTCGAGCCCCAGCGCTCGGGCCGCCGACCACCCGAGCACGGCGATCGGATAGCGCTCGGTGGCCGCGTTCAGGAACGAGCCGTGGGCGACCTCGCCGTCCAGCGTGGACAGCAGGCGGAGGTCGGTCGCGCGGACTGCAAGCCCGCCGCTTTTGTAGCTGGGCACGAGCTCCGATCGATAGACGCTGTCGGGGAGGCGGGCCGTGGCCGAGACGTGCTCGACGCCGGTCATGCCGCCGATCATGGTGACGGCGGTCGCCGGCAGCTCGGTCTCCTGGCCCGACAGCGAGTGGCCGTTCTGGACCACCAGCAGGTTGGTGCCCAGGAGGTCGATCTGGGCCAGCAGGTCCGACTCCGAGGAGCGCGTGACACCCAGCACACCGACGATGGCCGCGATGCCGATGGCGATCCCCAGCGCCGACATCAGGGCCCGCGTCCGGCGCGCCCGCAGGCCGAAGAAGCTGAGCCGCAGGACGTCATCGCCGCGCAGGCGGGAGCGGTTCACGAGACGACGAGCCCGTCGCGAACCTCGACCCGGCGCGGCAGCGCACCGGCGATCTCGTGGTTGTGGGTGACCACGGCGACGGTGGTCCCCGCGGCATTGAGCTCGCGGAGCACGGCCAGGACCTCGGCGCCGCTGGCACTGTCCAGATTGCCGGTCGGCTCGTCGGCGAGCAGCAGCGAAGGCTGGCCCACCACCGCCCGCGCGATCGCCACGCGCTGGCGCTCCCCGCCGCTCAGCCGGGCCGGCACGTGGTCCAGGCGGTGACCCAGACCGACCCGCTCCAGGGCGGCCACCGCCGCCGTGCGGCGCTCAGGAGCGGGCACGCCCCGATAGAGGAGACCGTGGGCGACGTTGTCGACGGCGCTCAGCCCGTCCAGCAGGAAGAACTGCTGGAAGACGAATCCCAGGTGGCGCGACCGCAGGCCGGCCAGGGCTGCGTCCCGCAACCCCGCGCAGTCCTGGCCCGCGATCCGCACCAGGCCGGAGCTGGGCCGGTCGAGGGTGCCGATCAGGTGGAGCAGGGTGGTCTTGCCCGAGCCGGAGGGCCCGACCACTGCCACCAGCTCCCCGGCCTCGATGCGGAGGCTCACACCGCGCAGCGAGTGCACCGGTGGGTCGCCGGGATAGGTCTTGACCGCATCGATCAGCTCCACGACGGGTGCCGTCACAGTGGTTTTGGGACCTCGACCAGGTCGCCGGCGGCCAGGCCGGTGCCGCTCACCTCGACCAGGCCGTTGTCCCCGAAGATGCCGATCCGGACGGTCACCGAGGTGCGTCCGGCGGGCCGCACGACCTCGACCGCGAAGGTGCCGTCGGAGCGCGCCACCAGGGCGGTGACCGGGACTGCGAGCACGTTGCTGCGCACCTGGTCGGTGATCGCCACCCGGACCGGGACCTGGTCCAGGCCGCCGCCGGCGGCCGGGTCGTCGAGGCGGATCGTGATCGGGACGGTGGCCCGGAGTGGACCGTTCTGGTTGCCGGTCGGAACCTCGGCGACGCCGGAGACGTCGACCACCTTGCCGGTGGCGGGCTGTGCCGATGTCGGCAGGACCACGCTGACGCCGTCCCCGACCTTGACATGGGCGACCAGGCTGGTGTCCAGCGAGACTGTCACCACGTGCGAGGTGTCGGTGACGTCGAGCATCGGCTGGCCCGGCGCATAGGCGCCGCCCGCCGCCGCGTGCAGTGCCGCCACCCGCACCGCGCCGGGCAGGAGCACGACCGCACCCAGGTCGAGCTCACCGGTCACCGGGGCGCCGATGGCCGCTTGCCAATCGCGCACGGCGGCCGAGTCGGCGGCCGTGTAGATGCCATCCGCCACCAGCCTGCCGCCGGAGCCGAAGCCGAGCGCGAGCAGGTTGTCCTCCAGCTCGGTCACGTCGGCACCGCTCGCACCGATACCCAGGTGTCGGTACATGGGTTGGGCGCCATAGAAGAGCGGCACCGGCTGCCGGCTCACTTCATAGAGGCGCTGCCCCCGGCTAATGGTGGCGCCGGGGGCAGGCAGCCAGGTCAGGATCCCGGCCGGGACCGCCTCCGTCTCGAGCGCGGACTGCAGCTGCGTCCAGGCGCCGTACGACTGGGCCTGGGCGACATCGACCGCGGCCTGCGCCTGGTCGGCGGCCTGCTGGCCATGGCTGCCTGAGGTGTCCGTGTGCGACTGCGCGGTGCGGGCGTTCTGGAGCGCGACGTAGGCGCTGTTGGCTGACGCGCGCGCCTGCGCCACCTGCTGTGGCGTCGACCCTTGCGGGGCGACCAGGGTGGCGGGGGCCGCGTAGCCGAGTGTCCCGTTCACCTGCTGGCGCGACGTCAGCGTGGTGGTGACCACGCCGGCGGTGCTGGTCGGCACCTCAGCCGCCGGCGGCGCCGCCCCGCCGCCGGTCCGGGTGACCGCGGTCGTGGCCAGCACACCGGCCGCCGCGGCCACCGCGACCAGGAGGGCGCTGCGCCTAACCATTGACGGGTGTGAAGTAGATGTGCCCCGAGTGCATGTATTGGGCGCAGGCCTGCACGGCCGCGACCATGGTCGCGCTCTTGCCTTCGGCCTGTACCGCCGGCGTGGCGGGGAAGGTGCCGTCGGGGTTGGGATCGGGGAAGTTGGGCTCACCGTGCTGGCGGATGCACTCGGCCAGCCTGCGGCCGTCGCGGATGTCTGCCGCCGTCGGCCGGTCGCCGTCGTGGTTCTGGTTGGGGACCTGGTCGAGGTACCGCTGGCAGGCCTGGATCACAGCGTCGGGCGGCTTCTGGACCGTGTCTGGGAAGGTGGCGTTGCCCTGGTCGTCGATCTGGGGATCCGGGACGTCGTAGCCGTGCTCGCGCGCGCACTGGACGACCTTCTGCCAGGCGGCGACCGCGCGGTCGTGGATCGAGGGCGTGGGCTGGGCGGCCGGGTGACCGGGCGCGCTGCAGGCGGCCAGCAGGACCAGGGCTGTCGCGGCGAGGACCAGCTTGATCGGTTTCATGGGCCCGATCCTCGGTGTCAGCGCGCGCCGGCACATCCAGCGCCGGGGTGAATCTCGGGCCCCACTCGAGGGACCCGGAATCCCCCGCGCGGGGGACGGGCGGGGGACGGGCGGGCACCTAGAATCGCTGCACCCAAGGTGGCACTTCCCCGCTTCCGGCTCGGCCTCCAGGGCCGGATGGCCGTCTCCTACGTGGTCGTCACCGCCGCTGCGGTGCTGGCTGTGGAAGCGGTCGCGATCGTACAGGTGCTGCCCTCGCTGCTGTCCCAGATCGACTACAGCCAGCGGGTGCAGCAGACCGCCGATCTGTTGGCGGAGCAGGCCGGCCGGGCCAACACCTCGACCACCGGGTTGGCGCTGTCGCCGTACTTCGTGGTCGGCGACCCCAACGCGGATCCGGCCAGGGAGGTCCCGTCCGATAAGGTGCTGACGATCCCGTACGTCGAGGGCAAGGCGCGGGAGGCGACGACGGGGTTGATCCTGGACGACCAAGGCGTGGTGCTGGCGACCTCGTTTCCGTTCCGCTATCCGGTCGGCCAGCCGGCAGGAATCGAAAAGGCGACGCCCAAGCTGACTCCGGGCGCGGGCGTGGTCAAGCGCCCGGACGGCGCCTACACCTGGGCGCTGTCGCCGATCCTGTCCCCGGGGGGCAAGGATGGTCTGGTCGTCAAGGGCGCGTTGGGGCTGGTGGACATCGTGGGCTGGGCCTACGTCGAGGCGCCCGGGACCGGGGCCGGGCCAGTCGGCCTGGGCCCGGTGGCGGCACTGGCCAAGCTGCCGACCTCCTCGTTGGCCCCGCTCATGGAGACCGGGGCCCTGCTGCTGCTGCTCTTGCTGCCGCTGGGCACGCTCTTCGGCGTGCTCAGCTCCCGGCGGGTGGTGGCACGCCTCGAACGCCTGGCGACGGTCACCGGCGAGTTCGCCGGCGGGCGCCTGCAGCAGCGAGTGCCGGAGCGAGGCGGGGACGAGGTGGGCCGCCTCGAGAAGGCGTTCAACGAGATGGCCGGCAAGATCGAGGCCATGTCCGCCGAGCAGGCGCGCCTGGTCGGTGAGCAGTCACGGATCGAGGAACGCGCTCGCATCGCCCGCGAGCTGCACGACTCGATCTCCCAGGACCTGTTCTCGGTCAGCCTGATCGCGGGCGGCCTGCAGCGCGCGCTACCCGCGGACTCGCCCCTGCAGCCTCAGGTGGCCGCGATGCGGGATACCGTCGAGGCGACCATGAGCGAGATGCGGGCGCTCCTCCTCGAGCTGCGGCCGGCACTGCTCGACGAACGGGGCTTGGTCCCGGCGCTCCAGGATCTCTGCACCGCGTACCAGGAGCGGCTGGGAGTCACCGTCGAGGCCCGCCTTGAGGACCTGGAGCTGGCGCCGCCGCGCGACCATGCGGTGCTGCGCGTGGCCCAGGAGGCCATCGCCAACGCCGTCCGCCACGCGGACGCGCGCCACATCAGGCTGCGCCTGGTCCGGCGCGGCGACCGTGCGGAGCTGGTGGTCGCCGATGACGGCCGTGGCTTCGATGCCGGCGAGCCGGGCGGCGCCCACGGCCTCGGGCTGCGCGTGATGCGCGAGCGCATGCGCGAGCTCGGCGGCTCGCTGACCATCCGCAGCCGGCCCGGCCGCGGCACGCTGCTGGTGGCCTCCATGCCCGCCTCGTGATCCGGGTCCTGGTCGTCGACGATCACAAGCTGGTTCGCCAGGGCCTGCGCTTCCTGCTCCAGCAGGAGGACGGGATCAGCGTCGTCGGCGAGTGCGCGGACGGCGCCGAGGCCCTGGACGCGGTGCGCCGGCTGCGGCCGGACGTCGTTCTCCTCGACCTCCTGATGCCGCATCTCGACGGCCTCGCCGCGCTGCCCGGGCTGAAGGCCGCTCGTCCGGATCTCCGGATCGTGGTGCTCACGTCCGACCAGGACGACGAGCGCATCGTGGAGGCCATCCGCGGCGGCGCCACCTCCTACCTGCTCAAGACCGCGGGCGTCGACGAGGTGGTGGCCGCGGTACGGGCGGCGGCTCGCGGCGAGAGCGTGCTGGCGCCGTCGGTGGCAGCCCGACTTGTGAAAGAGGTGCGTCGAGAGCGCACCTCGGTGGACGCGCTGTCGAAGCGCGAGCAGGACGTGCTGATCCTGGTCGCCCGCGGCCGTTCCAACAAGGAGATCGCCCGCGACCTCGTGATCGGGGAGGAGACGGTCAAGACGCACGTCTCCAACATCCTGGCCAAGCTGCACCTGCCGGATCGCCGGCAAGCCGCGATCTACGCCCTACAGCGCCGCCTGGTGCCCCTGGACAGCGCTCTCGACTGACTGCGAGGCTGGCACTCGGCCCCGGACCAGGTCGGCGGCCTTCTCGCCGATCATGATCGTGGGGGCGTTGGTGTTTCCCCGAGGCACCCGCGGCATCACCGAGGCGTCGGCCACCCGCAGGCCGGCTACTCCGTGCACGCGCAGCTGGTCGTCCACCACCGCCATCCGGTCGGAGCCCATCCGGCAGCTGCTGGTGGGGTGGTAGAGGGTGGCTGCGCGCTCGCGGATCGCGGCCTCGATCTCGGCGTCGGTCCGGACCTGCGGCCCCGGTAGCACCTCCTCCTTGCGGTAGGGGTCGAGCGCCTTGCCCTCGCCCAGGCGGCGGCAGAGCTTGGCGCCCTCGATCAGGACCGCGATGTCCTTCCCCTCGGAGTCGGTTAGGTAGCGGGGTCGGATGGAGGGCGGATCGCCGGGGCGGTTGGAGGCCAGCTGAATCTCGCCCCGGCTCTGGGGCTGGAGCAGGATGGCCCCGATCGCGAAGCCGTGCTCCGGCACGATCCCCGCGGCCTCCGCCTCGGGATCGTAGATGACGGGCGCGAAGACCAACTGGAGATCGGGAGCGGGCAGCGCGGGGTCGGTCCGCAGGAAGCCGTTGCCCTCGGCCACGTTGGAGGCGAGCATGCCGCGGCCGCGCAGCAGGAAGTCGACCAGCGAGCGCTTCGACCCGGCGTTGAGGAGGGAGATGGGCGTGGTCAGCGTCCATTGCACGCCCACCGCCAGGTGGTCCTGGAGATCCTGGCCGACGCCGGGCAGGTCGGCCTTGACCTCGATCCCGGTCGCTTTGAGGTGGGCGGCGGGTCCGATTCCCGACAGCATCAACAGCTGCGGGCTGTTCACGGCTCCGGCACTGAGAATGACCTCGCGGCCGGCGCGCCCCACCCGCGCCGCCGAGCCATTGGTGGAGAACTCCACGCCCACCGCGCGGCCGTCCTCGAGGACCACCCGCTGGGCCAGCGCCTCCGTGATCACGGTCAGGTTGGGGCGCTTCAGAGCCGGCTTCAGGAAGGCGGAGGCCGCGCTCCAGCGGCGGCCGTTGCGCTGGGTCACCTGGTTGATGCCGATGCCGTCCTGCGAGGCGCCGTTGAAATCGTGGTTCTCGGGCCAGCCGAAATCCTGGACGCCGGCCTCGATCACCGCCCGTGTTACGGGATGCACGTAGCGGAGATCAGAGACGTCGAGGGGGCCGCCGGCGCCGTGGTACTCGTCGGCCCCGCGCTGGTTGTTCTCGGAGCGCTTGAAGTAGGGCAGCACGTCCTGCCAGCTCCAGCCCTCGTTGCCCAGCTTCTCCCAGCCGTCGTAGTCGGCGGGGTGGCCCCGCATGTAGATCATGGCGTTGGTCGAGGAGCTGCCGCCCAGGGTCTTGCCGCGCGGCCAGAACATCTCGCGGCCGCCCATGCCGGGCTCGGGCGCCGTCTTATAGTCCCAGTCGACCTCGGTGTGGAACAGCTTTCCGAAGGCGGCCGGGATCTGGATCTCGGTGCGCTTGTCGGGCGGCCCGGCCTCCAGCAGCAGGACCCGGGTCCCGGGATCCTCGCTGAGGCGGGCCGCCAGCACGCAGCCGGCGCTGCCCGCCCCGACTATGACGAAGTCGTACTCGCTCACGCCGCCTTCAATTCTGGTTTCGCCCGCCGCGATGTCAACCACGGCGCGGTGGCGACCAGCACCACGCCGGCGATGATCACGGCCCCGGCGATCAGCGCACGGGGCGCCAGCGACTCGTGCCGGATGAGGGTGCCGAGCACGACCGCCACCACGGGGCTGACGTACGACTGAGTGGCGACCAGCGGGATGGGGGCGACCCGAATCAACCACAGGTAGCAGGAGAAGGCGACCAGGGAGCCGAACACGATCAGCCAGGCCAGTCCGGCCAGGGAGCTGGCGGAAACCCGGTGGACGTCGAGGCGGCCGGGATCGCCGACGGCGAGGGCGATCAGAAGAAAGGCGGCGCCCCCGCCCAGCATCTGCATGGCGTTGGCGAGCGTGGTCGACTCCGGCATGGCCCGGGTGCGGGTGAGGAGCATGCCCGCCGTCCAGCCGAAGCTGCTCAGCAGCAGCACGACGGTTGGCAAGAGCGGTATGACCGAGGTGCTGGGATTGACCAGGACCACCATGCCGGCCAGCCCGATCCCGATCCCCGCCATCGCCGGCCAGGTGATCCTGGCTCCGAAGAAGACGCGGTCGGCGAGCACCATCCAGATCGGAGAGGTCGAGACCGTCAGAGCCACCAGGCCGGTGGGCACGGTCTGCTCGGCCCAGACCACGGCGCCGTTGCCCGCCACCAGCATCACGATCCCGGTGCCCGCCGCCGCCAGCAGGGCGCGCCAGCTGGTGCCCGGCGCCCGGCGGAGCCTCGCAAACGCGAGCAGGATGAGCCCCGCCAGCGCGAACCGGACGCCCGCCATCAGGAAGGGCGGGATGGTGTCGATGGCGTAGCGGATGCCGAGGAAGGTGGAGCCCCAGAAGAAGTAGACGGCGATCAGCGCGGCCGCGATCGCGGCTCTTGGCGGCCGGCTAACCAGTCCCCACCCCAACCCTCCCCTCCGGGGAGGGGGTCGCCTTCTTGAACTCTTCCAGCTTGCGATCCACGAACTCGCGGGTGACCTTCACGTTGTCGAGCTTGATCCGCTCGTAGCCGCGAATGCGGTCGGGCGCCGAGGCGATGGTGATCGCCAGCTTCTGGTTGCCGGCGTCGAGGCCCTCCGACAGGTCGGCCAGGAGGCTGCGGTACCAGGCGATCAGGTCACGCTCGACGCGGCGCACCTCGGCCCGGCCGAAGATGTCCCAGGCGGTGCCGCGCAGCCTGCGCATGGGGATCAGCATCGCCAGCAGCGGCTTGAACCAGCCGCCCAGCTCGAGCTTCGACTTCAGCCCGCGGTCGCGCAGCAGCGGCGGGTGCAGGTTGAACTTGACGGTCGGCTCGACGAAGGTCGCGCGGACCCTCTCGGCCCACTCGCCCTTGAGCAGCAGCCGCGCCACCTCGTACTCGTCCTTGTAGGCCATCAGCTTGTAGAGGTAGCGCGCGGCCGCCTGGGTCAAGGGCTCGCCAGCCCCCAGCGCCCGCTCCTTCTCCCACACGGCGAGCACGTCGTCGACGTAGCGCCGGGCGTAGGCGGCGTCCTGGTAGCGGATCAGCTCGGCCACCCGCAGCCCGAGCAGCCGGCGCGTCTCCTCGCTCGTCGCGGCAGCGCGCCCGAGGAGCTCGGCGTAGGCCCGGGCGTCCGAGCCGAGCGTGGCCAGCTGCCGCTCGCGGACCTCGTCCGCCGACAGCACCGGTTCGCCCAGGAGCTGCGTTATGCGCCCGGGGTCTGCCTTGAACAGACGCCCGTAGCGGAAGGCCTGGAGGTTCTTCTCGACCGCCACCCCGTTGAGCTGGATCGCGGCCTCGATCGTCTCGGACGCCATCGGCAGGACGCCCGCCTGGTAGGCGACGCCGACCATGAAGATGTTGGTCAGGGCCTGGTCTCCGAAAAGTGTCTCGGAGGTTCGGCCGGCCTCCAACCAGACGTTCTCCTCGGCGCGGCTGTGGGCGTCGATCGCACGCTGGAGCGCCGTCTTGCCGGGCATCAGCAGGTTGACGTGGCGCACGACCTCGGCCGTGGGCTGGAGCGTGCTGTCGGCGACCACGACCGTGCGCGCGGGCGACATGCGGTCGGCGTTGACGGCGCTGACGACGCCCAGCGTGTCCAGCCCGAGCATGAGGTCGGCGCGCGCGAGGCCGACCTTGTTGGACAGGTAGGGCTCCGCGGGACCCTCGTAGACCGTGAGCGAGGAGAGGACCGCTCCGCCCTTCTGAGCGAGGCCGGTCTGGTCGAGGACGTGGACGTGCTTGCCCTCCATCATGGCGGCGTAGGCGAGCACCTGGTTGGCGGTGACCACCCCGGTGCCGCCGATGCCGGGCATGTACAGGCGGTAGCCGTGGCGCGCGCCCACGCGCTGGGCGGGCTGGGCGATCTCCGATGCCTCGATCGGCGGTGCCGTCTTCTTGACCAGGCCCTTCGAGGTGTACACGGTCAGGAATGAGGGGCAGTCGCCGCGGGTGCAGGAGTAGTCCTTGTTGCACGAGGCCTGATGGATCTGCGTCTTGCGCCCGAGCTCGGTCTCCACCGGCTGCACCGACATGCAGTTGGAGACGTCGCCGCAGTCACCGCAACCCTCGCACACCTCCTCATTGATGAAGACGTACTTCTCCGGCTCGGGCATCTTGCCGCGCTTGCGCGCGCGCCGCTTCTCGGCCGCGCACTCCTGGTCGAAGAGCAGGACGGTGACGCCCGGCACCTCGCGCAGCTCGCGTACCGCGTCCTGGTAGCGCATGCGGTCGTAGACCTTGGCGTTGCCTGCCAGCTCCGCGCCCTGGTACGAGGCGTCGAACTCGCTCACGATGATCGTCCGCGTTACGCCTTCGGACTTCAGGTAGTGGGTGAGCGGGACCACGTCCTGCGCGCCTTCCGCGTGCTGGCCGCCGGTCATCGCGACGTGGCGGTTGTAGAGCAGCTTGTAGGTGATGTTGACGCCGGCCGCGACGCAGGCGCGCAGCGATTGCGACGCCGAGTGGAAGAAGGTGCCGTCGCCGACGTTCTGGACGAAGTGGTCGGCGTCGACCCAGGGCGCGGCGCCGATCCAGGGCGACCCCTCGGCGCCCATGGGTGCGGCATAAACGGTCTGGCGCTCGTCCTGCGTCATCATCGGGCCCATCCCAGAGCAACCGATGCCCCCGCCGACCAGCTCGCCGTCGGTGCGCACGGTGGAGCGGTTGTGCGGGCAGCCCGGACAGTAGTTGGGCATCCGGCGCGCGAACGCGGTGTACTCCCGGCCGCGCACCTCCTCGATCTCCTTGAGCCGCGTGGTAATCGAATCCGGCGCGCCGCCCAGCCGCAGTAGGCGGGGGCCCAGGCGCTCGGTAACCAGGTCGGCGTCGAGCTCGCCGTGGAACGGGAAGAGCGTGTGCCCGTGCTCGTCGTGCTTGCCCACGATCCTTGGCCGCCTGGCCTCGCCGTAGAGGATCGAGCGCAGCTGCGACTCCAGGAGGTCGCGCTTCTCCTCGACGACCACGATCTCGTCCAGCCCCTGCGCGAACTCGCGCACGACCGTTGGCTCGAGTGGGTAGATCATCCCGATCTTCAGCACCCGCACGCCGAGCTCGGCCAGCTGGGCATCCCCCAGCCCCAGGTCGCGCAGCGCCTGCCTGAGGTCGGTGTAGGTCTTGCCGGCGGCGACCAGGCCCACGCGGTCGCGACGCCGGCGCTGCACGATCTCGTTGATCCGGTTGGCACGCACATACGCGAAGGCCGCTGGGAAGCGGTCCTCGAAGACGTGCCGCTCCAGCTCCACGGAGCCGGGCGCGAAGAAGATGAAGCTGCTCGGCTTCTGGAACTCGCCGAGGTCGGGAACGACGACCTCGGGCCTGAACTGCGCCAGGTCGACCGAGGCCCCACCGTCGCAGACGTTGGTGACGCACTTCATGGCCGGCCAAAGCCCGGTCAGCCGCGAGAGGGCGATGCCGTGCAGGCCGAGGCTCAGCAGCTCGCCGACGCCGGCCGGGAAGAGGACCGGCATCGCGCAGGCGACGAAGTCCCACTCCGACTGGTTGGGGATGGTGCTGCTCTTGGCCTGGGGGTCGTCGGCGGCCAGCGCCAGCATCCCGCTGTTCTGGGGCCCGCCGCCCAGGTTGGCGTGGCGGAAGATGTCCAGGCAGCGGTCGACGCCGGGTGATTTGCCGTACCAGATGCCGGTCACGCCGTCGAAGGGGCCGCCGCCGAAGATCTCGCTCATCTGGCTGCCCCACACGTTGGCGGCGGCCAGCTCCTCGTTGACGGCGGGCACCAGCTTGATGTCGAGCGGCTCCAGGAAACGGCGTGCGCGCTGGACCTCGAGGTCGTAGCCGCCCAGCGGTGAGCCGGGGTAGCCGCTGATCAGGGTCCCGGTGCGCAGGCCCGCTGCGCGGTCGCGCCGCGCCTGCTCGATCGGCAGCCTGACCAGCGCCTGGACGCCGGTCATGAAGACCGTCCCCTCGTCGACCGTGTAGCGGTCGTCGAGCTTGAGCTCGCGGCGCGGCGGGGAGGCGACGGCCATGAGGTCCTGCAATTCTAGGTAGGTGCCGTCCCGCTACCGGTGGCTGGTGCTCGCCGTCGGCGTGCTGGCCCAGGCCTCCCTCTCGGCCTTCCACCAGGGCCTGCCCGCGATCGGGCCCGAGCTCCAGCGCCACTTCCACGTCAGCCTCGTGGAGACCGGCGCGCTGCTGAGCGCGGTGGCGGCCGGCATCACCCTGACCCTGGCCGCCTGGGGGTCGCTGGCCGACCGCTTCGGCGAACGCGCGGTGCTGGCGACCGGCCTGGCCGGTGCCGCGGTGGCGCTCGGCGGCGCGGCGCTGCTCCAGGGCTCCTACGCGGCGACCTTCGCCGCGCTCGTGGTCGCGGGCATGCTGGGCTCCTGCGCCAACGCCGCCAGCGGTCGCGCCGTGATGGTCTGGTTCGCCGCCCGCGAGCGAGGGACGGCGCTGGGCGTCCGCCAGATGGCCACCCCTCTGGGGGGCGCGGTGGCGGCCGCCTCGCTGCCGCTGCTGGCCCTGCGCTTCGGCATCGCCGGCGCGTTCTGGGGCCTGGCCGCCGCCTGCCTGACGGCCGCCGCGGCCTGCGCCGCGGCACTGCGGCGCCGCAGCTCGGCCCGGCGCGCCGGCGGCCGGACGCCGCTCCGCGACCTCCGGCTCTGGCGTCTCGCGCTGGGCGGCTCGCTGATCGTGGCCGGCCAGCTCAGCCTGATCACGTACCTGGTGCTCTTCCTGAACCAGCATCGCGGCGTCGCCCTGGCCGTGGCCGCCCTGGTGCTGACGGCGTGCCAGCTGGGGGGCGCCGCGGCCCGGGTGCTGGCCGGCGCCTGGTCGGACCGGCTCGGGGAGCGGATCCGGCCCATGCGCTGGCTGGCGATTGGCGGCGGCGTGCTCCTCGCCCTGACCGCCGTCCTGGTCGAGGCGCCGTTGGCGCTGCTGGTGCCCGTGCTGGTGATCACGACCGTGATCTGCATGAGCACCAACGGCCTGGCCTTCACCGCCACCGGCGAGCTGGCGGGCGCCGAACGGGCAGGCGTCGCCATGGGCTTCCAGAACACCTGGCTCTTCATCTCCGGCGCGCTGGCGCCGATCGCCTTCGGCGCGGTGGTGTCGGCCCTCACCTGGGGTGCGGGGTTCGCGCTGGTCTGTGCTCTGGCGTTCGCTGGCTGGGTGCTGCTGTCACCCCTTACAAAACAAGAGCAGACGGGCTGGTTGACGCAGGCGTAGGCTCGCGCCACCAGTCCGTCCGTGGGTTAGGGGGGCGTCATGGCTGAAACCAGGACCGCGCACGTCGAAGGCAGCTGCGATTCGAAGTTCGCGCCGGTCAAGGAAGAGTTCGCGCGCAACTTCGCCGAGCGCGGCGAGGTCGGCGCCTCGGTCTGCGTCACGGTGGACGGCAGGAAGGTGGTCGACCTCTGGGGCGGCGATGCCGACCCGGCCAGCGGCCGCGCCTGGGACACCAACACGGTCAGCGTGGTCTGGTCGTGCACCAAGGGCGCCACCGCGCTCTGTGCCCACATCCTGCTCGACCGCAAGGAGCTGGACTTGGACGCGCCGGTCAAGAGGTACTGGCCGGAGTTCGCGCGCAACGGCAAAGAGGCGATCACGGTTCGCATGCTGCTCAACCACCAGGCCGCGGTGGCGGCGATCCGCCAGCCGGTGCCCGAGGGCGGCTTCAACGACTGGGAGTGGATCACCGCCGCGCTGGCGGAGGAGGCCCCCTTCTGGGAGCCGGGCACCCGCAACGGCTACCACGCTTTCACGTTCGGCTGGCTGGTCGGCGAGATGGTGCGCCGACTGTCCGGCAAGTCGCTGGGAACCTTCTTCCGGGACGAGGTCGCCGGTCCGCTGGGCATCGACTTCCACATCGGCGCACCGGAGGAGGTGGAGGCGCGGGTGGCGCCGATCCTGTTCCCGCCCCCGCCCGGCCCGGGCGAGGACCCGGGCGCCTTCTTCGTCAAGGCCATGAGCGACCCGACCTCGGTGCAGGGCCTGGTCGTGCTCAACAACGGTGGCTGGTTCGGCCCGGGCTGCAACCTGCCGGCCGCGCACGCGGCCGAGGTGCCGGCCGCCGGCGGCATCACCAACGCCCGCGGGCTGGCCTCGATGTACGCGCCGCTGGCGGGCAGCGGCGACAACCGGCTGCTGAGCGAGGAGGCCGTCGTCCGGATGGGCGCCGTGAGCTCGGCGACCGGCGTGGACGCCGTCCTGCTGGCGCCGACCCGGTTTGCGCTGGGCTACTGCAAGTCGATCGACAACCGGGCGCTGTGGGGGCCCAACGACAGCATCATCCTGTCCGAGGAGGCCTTCGGCCACTCCGGCGTGGGCGGCTCGCTGGGGTTCGCCGATCCCAAGCGCCGGATGTCCTTCGGCTACACCATGAACTCCCTGGGCGGCGGCGTGGGCATCAACGCGCGCGGCCAGAGCCTGGTCGACGCGACCTACAAGGCGCTGGGCGCCCGGAGCAACGCGTCCGGGACCTGGGTCTGAGGCGGCGGCCGCCGGCGCCGTAACCGGCGGCCGTATCTTCCCCTGATGCGCATGGCGGCGATCGTCTTCGGCGTGCTCCTGGCCCTGCTCGGGCTGGTCTGGATCGGCCAGGGCGTCGGCTTCATCAAGGGCAGCTTCATGACCGGTTCCGGCTTCTGGGGCACGGTCGGCGCCGTCTGCCTGGTGGCGGGACTGGCCCTCATCGGTGGCGGCCTGCGGCTCCGGCGCCGGGCTGCTCGGGGGGACTGAAACACCCCCGAACTGTCGACATTTCAGCCGCGCATTCGGCGCCCGGCGCGTGAAGTGTCGACAAATCAGCCTTCGGGCGTCTTCCGGACCACCTTCGACTTCTCGCCCTTCTCCAGCCAGCCGAGAACCTTCCAGGGCGTCATCGGGTACGACCTCGGGCGGATGCCGGTCGCCCTGGCCACCGCGTTGGCGACGGCGGCGGCCACCGGGATCACGCCGGCCTCCCCCACCCCCTTGGCGCCGAACGGCCCTTCGGGGTCGATGGTCTCGATGAGATTGATGTGGATCGGGGGCACGCCCAGCGCCGTCAGCATCCCGTACTCCCGCGGCGAGGGCAGCATCAGCGCCCCTTCCGGCGTCAGGCGCAGCTCCTCGGTGAGCGCCAGCCCCAGCCCCATGACCGCGCCTCCCGCCAGCTGTCCCTCCACTCCCATGGGGTTGATGGCGCGGCCGACGTCGTGCGCGGTCCACAGGTTGAGGACCTGGACGAGACCGGTCTCCACGTCGACCTCGACCTCCGCCACATGGGCGCCAAACCCGTAGGCCGCCGAGATGTTGCCGACGTACCCGGAGTCCTGCGGCTCGGTCGGAGGGTCGTAGAAGGCGTCCGCGACCAGGGTCGAGCCACCCTGCCGGAGGAGCCGCCGCCGCACCACCTTCTCGTAGGCGATCGAGCGCTCGGGCACGCCCCGCACCGAGATCGCGCCGTCCACGATGACCAGGTCCTCGGGCGCCGCCTCCAGGACCTCGCCGGCAGTCTCTAGCAGCCTGTCCTTGATCTCGCGCGCCGCCAGCCGGGCCGAGTTGCCGGCCACGAAGGTGGTCCGCGAGGCATGGGCGCCCACGTCCCAGGGCTTGAGGTCGGTGTCCGAGTTGCGGACCGTGATCGCCTCCAGCGGCACCCCCATCTCCTCGGCGGCGATCATCGCGATCACCGTCTCCGAGCCCTGGCCCAGCTCGGAGGCGCCGCTGATGAGGGTTACGGCGCCCGATTCGTCGACCTTGACAATGGTGCCGCAGCCGTCAGAGGGGTAGATGCGGGCCCCGCCGCCGACGTGGATGAAGGCCGCCACGCCGAGGCCGTGGTGCTCCGGGAGCAGCCGTCCCCAGCCCGACTCCCGGCGCACCGCCTCCAGGCAGTCGGACAGGCCGCAGGACGTGATGCGCATGCCCTGGGCGGTGATGTCGCCGGCCTGATTGGCGTTGCGCAGCCGCAGCTCTATGGGATCGATGCCAAGCGCCCCAGCCAGCTCGTCGGTCTGCGACTCGACCGCGAACGTCGCCTCCGGGTTGCCGAACCCGCGGACCGAGCCGCCGTACATCTTGTTGGTGTAGACGACCCGCGAACGGACGCGCGAGACCGGCACCCGGTAGAGGGAGCTGACGGTCTGCATCACCACCAGCAGCGCATGCGAGCCCCAGGCGTTGTAGGCGCCGTTGTCGCTGACCACGTCGGCGTCGCGGAAGAGGATGCGGCCCTCGGCGTCGGCGCCGGTGCGCAGCTTGATGTGCATCGGCTGGCGCACGCGGGAGCCGGTGAACTCCTCTTCGCGCGAGAAATGGATGCGGACCGGGCGCCCCGCGGCCCTGGCCAGGAGCACCGTGATGAAGTCGATGGGGTCGATGTCGATCTTGCCGCCGAAGGAGCCGCCGATCGGCGGTTGGACGACGGTGATCTTCTTCCAATCCAGGTCGAGAGCATCGGCGAGGGCCTTGCGGTACATGAAGACCATGTGCACGCCCGTCCAGACCGTGAGGTGCGAGCCGGCGTCGAACGCGGCGAGGCAGACGTGGGTCTCGATGGCGGCAGGCGCGGACAGGGGCGAGGAGTACATGCCCTCGACGACTACCGCCGCGCGCCGCTCCGCGTCCTCGAGGTCGCCGTGCTCGAAGTCCCAGCGCATGGAGACGTTCTGGCTGATGTCGGCGCGCTCGTCGTGCACCTGCGGCGCGCCGGACCCGAGCGCGTCAAAGGGGTCGTAGACCGGCGGCAGGGGCTCGTACACGACCTCGATGGCGTCCAGCGCAGCGTCCGCGGCGTCCTCGCTCTCCGCCGCCACCGCCGCCACCTCGTCGCCCACGCAGCGCACCTTGCCGGCCTTGAGCGGCAGGTTGTCGAGGCCATAACCGAAGGGCCGCTGGGTGACGTTGCCGGCGTGGATCACCGCCCAGACGCCCGGGATGCGCGCCGCTGCCGAGACGTCGATGGAGACGATGCGCGCGTGCGGGTGCGGGCTGCGCAGGATCCTGCCCACCAGCATCCGGGGCAGCCGGATGTCGGAGGCGAAGACGGTCTCGCCCAGCACCTTCTCACGGCCGTCGAGCTTGGGCACCCGGCGCCCGACCACCCGCAACCCCTCAGTCGGGGTCCCCGCGAAATCGCCAGATTTCGTGGGGTGATCAGCCATCAGGGCGCCGGGGGCAGCGAGTTGAGGAGCTGGACGAAGCCGTCCGGTGGCGTGAGCGACCGCGCCTGGCGGTCGCTGGGCAGGTGCGTCAGCGAGCCGCCGCGCCACCAGTAGAGGTTCGGCGTGATGGAGCCGGGGCCCGAGTCGAAGACGCTGCCCGCCCCGATGATCATCTGGGTGATCGCCGTCAGCGCGCCCAGGTTTCTCAGGGGGTGCGCCACCAGCAGGTGCCGGGAGGGCACTCCGACCACGGCCCCGAGATCGGGGTTCATGCTGACATGGCGGTCGAGCCAGACCACGTGCGTAGCCGTGTAGTAGCTCTCGCTCTCGATGGCCAGCACCGGCACGGCCTCGCTGCCGATGTTGGTGATCTTGGGCGCCGGCTCCCGGGCCATGTTCTCGAGGCCTGCGGCCCACAGTCCGTCGCGGCCCTTGCCCCAGGGGCGCGCGGCCTCCTGCTTGACGCTGAAGAGAGCCGTGGGCAGGTCGTACATCACGACCGCGAAGAGATCCGGTGCCAGCTGCCAGACGAACGACTCGTCGGGCGCGATCACGGATTCTGGCGGGTAAACGCGGATGCGGAGGTGGGGGCGGGCCACCTCCCAGTCGGGATCCACGCCGTGCTCGACGACGGCAAAGACAGCGTCGAAATGCTGCCCCACGAGGGCGGCCCACTCCGTCTCGGGGTGCTGGTTGCAGACCTGCCGCAGGTTGGTCAGGCCCAAGGTGTCGTGGCTTCCAACTGCCACCTGGTCGGGCCCTGCCATGACGGGCTGGTGCCCGCGCCGGCGCAGGTCCTCCAGCGCCAGCTCGGTGACGCGGCTGGTGACGTAGGCCGGGTCAGCCATCTCGCTCGTCGAAGACGCGGCGCGTCTTGCGCTCGCTGCGCGGCAGCGTGGCCGGGGCGACCACCTCCACCTCGGGTCGCACGCCGATCGCCGCGCGCAGCGCCTCCGCCACCTCGTGCTCGAGGGTCGCCGGCCAGCGGTCGTCGGCGGCCTCCACCCGCACCAGAAAATGCTCGCGCCCGCCCTCGCGCCGGATGCGCACCTGGTACTCGCTGCCGCACTCGGGGACCCGCGCCAGGACGGTGTCGATCTGGGCGGGATACACCTGCACGCCGCGCACCTTCACCATGTCGTCGCTGCGCCCGGTCAGCCGCGCCAGCCGCGGGTGCCGGCTACCGCAGCGGCAGTCGCCGGGGACGATGCGCGAGATGTCGCGCGTGCGGTAGCGGATCAGCGGCATCGCCTCCTTGCGCAGGGTGGTGAGCACCACCTCGCCCTCCTCGCCGACCGGCAGCGCGCGCCCGCTTTCGGGGTCGACGATCTCGACCACGTAGTAGTCGTCCCAGTAGTGGATGCCCGTGTGCTGCGGGCAGTCGATGCCGGTGCCGGGCCCGTAGAGCTCGGTCAGCCCGTAGATGTCGTAGCAGTCGATGCCGAGCAGGTCGGTGATGCGCTGGCGCACGGCATCGCCCCAGCGCTCGGACCCGAAGATGCCCAACCGCAGCCGCAGCCGGTCTCGAACCCCGCGCTTGTGCGCCTCCTCCGCCATCAGCAGGCCGAAGGAGGAGGTGGCGCAGATGACGGTGGTCTCGAAGTCGATCATGAACTCGAACTGAAGGTCGAGGTTGCCGGGCCCGGTGGGCACGGCCATCGCCCCCAGCAGCTCGACCCCCGCCTGGAAGCCCACGCCGGCGGTCCAGAGGCCGTAACCCGGCGTGACCTGGACGCGGTCCAGCGGCCCCACGCCCGCAAACTCGTAGCAGCGCTTGAACATGGCCGCCCAGTCCTCGAGGTCGCGGCGGGTGTAGCTGGCGATCACGCGCTTGCCGGTGGTGCCGGTGGAGGCGTGGATGCGCACGACCTGCTCGAGCGGCACGCACGTCCAGCCGAAGGGGTAGGACTCGCGCAGCTCCTCCTTGGTCGTGAAGGGCAGCCGCCGCAGGTCCTCCAGAGTGCGAATCGCGGACGGATCGGGGATGCGCTCGCGGAAGAAGGCGCTGCCCTGGGCGGCGTGGGTGACTGTCCAGTTGATGCCCCGGGTCACCGTTTCACGACCAGCGCATCCGCGACCAGGGGCTTGCCCCGACTGACCAGCACCGGGTTGCAGTCGATCTCGACCACCGACTCGTCCGCCACCAGCAGGCGCGCCACCGCGTCCACGATTCTGGCGAGCGCGGCCCGATCCAGGAGCGGCCGTCCGCGATGGCCGTTCAAGAGCGCGGCCCCGCGCAGCTCGCCCAGTGCTCGGTCCAGCTCACCGGGGGCGGGCGGAGCCAGCACGAAGACGACATCGTTGAGGACCTCGGCGGCGACCCCGCCCAGGCCCACCGAAACCACCGGCCCGAACTGCGGGTCGCGCAGTCCGCCCACGATCAGCTCGAGCTCGGCCTCGACCTGCTCCGCCACCAGCACCGTGCCGTCGCCGAGGGAGGCCAGCTCCGGCCAGGCCCTGGCCAGGCGGTCGGCATCGAGCCCGAGGCGGACGGCCCCGAGCTCGCTCTTGTGCGCCACGTCGCTCGCCTTGGCGACCACCGGCCCGCCCAGCTGCTGGGCGAACGCGACCGCCTCCGACGCCGACCGGGTGAGGCGCTCCGCGGGGCGCGGGATGTCGCCCAGCGCCGCCTTGCTGGCCCATTCGCTGAGCGTCCTCATGGCACCGACGCTCGATACGCCGCCACCGCGCGCTCGGGCGAGGGCAGCAGCGGGATGCCGGCTGCGCGCAGCGCGGCCTCGTTCTGGGGGACCTCGAGCAGGAAGGCCGTGACCGGCTTGCCCGTCCGCGCCTGGGCGGCGGCCACCCCGGCGCCGAACTCCGGGCTGTCCAGCCCGCAGTTGATCACGACCACCCCGTCAAAGGCCGGGTCCTCGAACACCGCCGCGATGGCGGAACCGAAGGCGCCGGGCGGGCACTGCGGAGTCAGGTCGACCGGGTTGCCGATGGCCGCAAAGGGCGGCGCCAGCTCCCGCAGCCGGCTCACCGTCTGTTCGCTGGGCGGCGGCAGGCGCAGGCCGAGGCGCTCGGCGGCGTCGCTGGCGAGCACCCCCGGACCGCCGCTGATGGTCAGCACCGCCAGGCTGGGCCCGGGCCGCTGCGGCCGCCCGCCGGCGAGCGCGGTGAGGGCGTCGAAGAAGTCGTCGGTGGTCGCCGCCTCGACCACTCCGGCCCGCCGGAAGGCGGCTCGCACCGCACCGTGGCGGCCCGCCAGCGAGCCGGTGTGGCTGGCCGCGGCGCGGGCGCCCGCCGCCTCCTTGCCGGCCTTGAGCACCACCACCGGCTTCGAGCAACCCGCCACCACCTCCACGAAGCGGCGGCCGTCGCGAAACGCCTCCGCGAAAAGGCCGATGACCTGGGTCGCGGGGTCGGCGGCCAGCCATTCGATGGCGTCGGTCTCGCCCACGTCCGCCGAGTTGCCGACCGACAGGAAGCGCGCGACGCCCAGCCCGCGCCGGCGCGCCTCGGCGAAGAACATGCCGCCGAAGGCGCCGCTCTGGCTGACCATGCTCACCCCGCCCGCCGTGGCCGGCAGCTGCCAGAAGTAGCTGCCGTTGAGCCAGCCCCGCGCGCTCCGCGAGACCACGCCCATGCAGTTGGGGCCGACCAATCGCATGCCGGCCGCGCGGGCGGTGGCCGCCAGCTCCGCTTCGGCCGCTTGGCCGGCGGCGCCGGTCTCACCGAAGCCACTGGCCAGCACGATCGCCGCCCCACAGCCCGCTCGGGCGGCGTCCGCGACCGCCGCCGGCACGGCGGGTGCGGGCACGCTGATCAGGGCCAGGTCCACGGCCCGCTCGAGCGAGGCCGCGGTGGCCAGCCCCAGCACCTCTTCGCGACTGGGGTTCACCGCCACCACCTCGCCGTCGAAGCCGCCCTCGAGGACATTTCGCAGCAGCACGTGGCCGAGCTTGGAAGGCGACCGCGAAGCGCCGTAGACGGCGACCGACAGCGGCTCGAAGACCAGTTTTATCGGGGAGCCTCTGAGAGCCAGGAGCGATCCAGCTCGCGCACCGAGTGCGCGCCCAGCAGGGAGAGGTTGGTGTCCACCTCGGCCCACATCTGCTTGATGACGCGCTCCACTCCCGCCTGGCCCCCCACCGCCAGCCCATAGATGTAGGGGCGGCCGAGGAGCACCGCGTCGGCCCCCAGCGCCATCGCCTTCATGACGTCGGCGCCGCGCCGGATGCCGCCGTCGAAGAGCAGCGGGTAATCGCCGCCGACCGCGTCTCGGACCTCGACCAGCGCGTCCAGGGCGGCGACCGCGCCGTCGACCTGGCGGCCGCCGTGGTTGGAGACCACCACCCCGTCCAGCCCGATCTGGCGCGCCTTCTCCGCATCCTCGGCGGTGAGCACGCCCTTGACCAGGACCGGCAGCGCGGTCTGCTGCCGCAGCCACTCGAAATCGGCCCACGTGAGACCCAGGTTCGTGAACATCATCAGTGACAGCGGGCCCGCCTGCTCGGGCACGTCGACCTGGTCCGGGTAGAGGGCGCGGAAGACCGGGTCGCTGGTGTACTGGCCGATGCCCTCCCCCTTCAGGAAGGGCAGATAGCCGTGGCGAAGGTCGCGGTCGCGCCAGGCCAGGCGCAGGGTGTCGAGGGTGACCACGATCGCCCCATAGCCCGCGGCCTCGGCCCGCCTGACGAAGCTGGCGGTGATCTCGCGGTTGTTGACCCAGTAGAGCTGGTACCACTTGGGGTGCTCGGAGCCCAGCTCCTCGGCCACCCTCTCCATCGAGTAGTGGGAGGCCGTGCTCAGGATCATGGGCACGCCGGTGGCCCGCGCGGCGCGGGCCGTCGCCAGCTCGCCGTCGGGATGGGCGATGTACTGGACGCCCACCGGAGCCAGCCAGAACGGCGTCGGCGACTTCAGGCCCAGCACCTCGACGCCGAGATCGCGGTCCACCGGACCGGTCAACATGCGGGGACGCAGACGCCAGCGCTGGAAGGCCTCGCGGTTGGCGCGCAGGGTCTCCTCCGAGCCGGCGCCGCCCGCGACGTAGTCGAAGTTGGGCGGGGGAATGGAGTCACGGGCGCGCGCCTCCCAGTCCTCGGGCGTATAGGGCCATTCGTTGGCGCCGCCCCCGAAGGCTTCCAGCATGAGCTGGGTGGCCAGGTCCATACCCAAAGGCTAGCCTTGCTGCCTCCGAAGGCTGCGCCGGCCCATTTGAATTCACCGAACGGATTACGATGCTGATGGGACGCATACAACCATTAGCGAGTTGGGGGTGTATCCATGGCCATAGACAGGCAAGCCCCGGTGGTTCCCGCGATCGCCAACCCGGCCGCGCTCGGCCTGGGCGGCTTCGCTCTCACGACCTTCGTGCTGAGCACGCACAACGCGGGCTGGGCGCCCGACCTGACCTGGGTCGGTCTGGCCTTCTTCTACGGAGGTCTGGCGCAGTTCGCCGCCGGGATGTGGGAGTTCAAGACGGGCAACACGTTCGGCGCCACCGCGTTCTCGACCTACGGCGCGTTCTGGATGTCGCTGGCCACCTTCGTGGTGCTGCTGCTGGCCGGCAAGGTGCCCGCCGCCGACGTGGAGTCGGACCTCGGCTGGTTTCTGCTCGCCTTCGCGATCTTCAACACCTACATGATGCTGTGGAGCCTGCGCCTGAACGTCGCCGTCTTCCTGGTCTTCCTGACCCTGGAGATCACGGAGATACTGCTGTTCATAGGCTTCTTCGGCAAGAGCACGGGGATAATCCAGCTCGGCGGCTATGTCGGCGTCCTCACCGCGCTCGTGGCCTGGTACGCATCGGCCGCGACCGTCGCCAACAGCATGCGGACGCGGCCCATCCTGCCCGTCGGGCGGGCGCTCTGGGCGGAATCCGCGCCGATGACCGCGGAAACCCCGGCCCCCATGCGCGCGGGCTGACGGGGCTCCGACCCCCGGGTCACGACCATTCAGGGATAACCGGCCCCGCCGGGGCCGACGCATGGGAGGTGAAGCCGTATGACGGTTGAGAACGAGGTCCAGGTCTCAGAGTCGGAGATCGCGGTCCACTGGCGCGAGGAGGAGTACTTCGCTCCCCCGGCCAAATTCATCGGCCAGGCCAACGCCAGCGACCCCGCCATCTTCGAGCGCTTCAGCGAGAAGAACTTCCCCGAATGCTTCAAGGAATACGCGGACCTGCTGACCTGGGACAAGTACTGGCACACCACGCTCGACACCAGCAACCCTCCCTTCTGGAAGTGGTTTGTCGGCGGCCGCCTCAACGCTTCCTACAACTGCGTCGACCGCCACCTGGCGAAGTACCGGAACAAGGCCGCCTTCATCTGGGTACCCGAGCCGGAGGACCAGGTGACGGAAGCGATCACCTACCAGGAGCTCTACCGGCGCGTCAACGAGGTCGCCGCGCTGCTGCGCGACTCCTGTGGTCTCAAGGAGGGCGACCGGGTCACCCTCCACCTGCCCATGGTCCCCGAGCTGCCCATCACGATGCTGGCGTGCGCCCGGCTGGGGGTCATCCATAACCAGGTCTTCGGCGGCTTCAGCGGCGCGGCCTGCGGCGGGCGCATGGCCGACTCCGGCAGTCGGATCCTGATCACCATGGACGGGTATTACCGCAACGGTGAGCTACTCGATCACAAAGCCAAGGCCGAGGAAGCGGTGGCAGCCGCAGAGAAGGAGGGCCAGCAGGTCGACCAGGTGCTGGTCTGGCGGCGGCACCCCGGCCAGTACTCCTCCAAGACGGAGATGGTCAAAGGCCGCGACCTCTTCGTAGACGAGCTGCTCGCCGAGTTCAAGGGCCGGATCGTCGAACCGGTCTCGATGCCCGCCGAGGCGCCTCTTTTCCTGATGTACACGAGCGGCACCACCGCCCGGCCCAAGGGCTGCCAGCACAGCATCGGCGGCTACCTGTCATACGTGGCGGGGACGTCCAAGTACTACCAGGACATCCACCCCGAGGACACCTACTGGTGCTTCGCCGACATCGGTTGGATCACCGGCCACTCCTACATCGTGTACGGCCCGCTGGCGCTGGCCGCGACGAGCGTCATGTACGAAGGCGTCCCCACCTACCCTGACGCCGGCCGCCCCTGGCGGATCGCGGAGCGCCTCGGCGTCAACATCTTCCACACCGCGCCGACCACCATCCGCATGCTGCGCAAGCTGGGCCCGGACGAGCCCAAGAAGTACGACTACCACTTCAAGCACATGACCACGGTCGGCGAGCCGATCGAGCCCGATGTCTGGCGCTGGTACTACAACTCGGTCGGCAAGGGGGAGACCGCCATCGTCGACACCTGGTGGCAGACCGAGAACGGCGGCTTCCTGGGCAGCACGCTGCCTGCGCTGCAGCCGATGAAGCCGGGCAGCTGCGGCCCCGGCGTGCTCGGCATCTACCCGGTCATCAACGACGAGCAGGGCAACCCGGTTCCGAAGGGCAGCACCCGGGCCGGCAACATCTGCATCCGCAATCCCTGGCCAGGGATCTTCCAGACCATCTACGGCCAGCCCGAGAAGTTCGTCGAGACCTACTACAAGAAGTACAACAAGGACCCCAACAGCAAGGACTGGCACGACTGGCCGTACTTCGCGGGCGATGGGGCGCTGCAGGCCGAGGACGGCTACTTCCGCATCCTGGGGCGCGTCGATGACGTCATCAACGTGGCCGGCCACCGGCTGGGCACCAAGGAGCTGGAGTCGGCCAGCCTCACCGTCGAGGAGGTCGCCGAGGCGGCCGCCGTACCGGTGATCGACGACACGCGGGGCCGGGCGGTCGAGATGTACATCGCCTTGAAGCCCGGGTACCAGCCGAGCCCGGAGATCGAGGCCAAGGTCTCGGCCGCGATCGACAACCTGATCGGCAAGATCGCGCGCCCCAAGAACGTCTGGATCGTCCCCGACATGCCCAAGACGCGCTCGGGCAAGATCATGCGCCGGGTGATCGCGGGCATCTCCAACTTCACCAGCCCGGGCGACATCACGACCCTTGCCAACCCGGAGATCGTGGAGACGATCCTGCACCACGTGCAGTCGGCGAAGGTCGAGCGGGGCGAGACGCCACGCGAGCTCACCAAGGAAGAGCTGGAGGAGATCAAGGCCTTCGGGAAGGCCGAGTAAGCGACCGCAGCTAAGAGCTGGTGACGCTCGCCAGCAGCGAGATGGCCCGGGCGGGGTCGGGGCCCAGCCGGCCGCTGAAGATGACGGTGGCCGGCGCGGCCTCGAGCAGCCGCGCCAGGCCGCGCTCGACATCGGCCGGGGAGCCCGCCGCGAAGAAGAGGTCCAGCACCTCGTCGGTGATGGGGGCCGCCGGGTCGACTCCATAGAAGTCGGTGATCGCCTTCATCTGAGGCAGGAAGCGCGCCAGCTGCTCCCGCGCCAGGTCGCGCGCGCGCTCGCCGTCGCTGTCGATGGACACCCAGACGTCGCAGCCGAGCTCGACCCCGGCCGGGAGCAGCGCGCGCAGGTGCTCCAGGTAGCGGGTGTCCCAGGTGCCGGGCGGGCGCACCTCGTCGCACCAGCCACCGCCGGCAGCGGCCACCATTCGCTCGCCGAAAGCCCCCAGGAAGACCGGGACCCGAGGCCGTGGCGGCTCCCAGTTCAGCCTGGCGGTCGGATGCGCGCCCGCCAGCAGCTGCTGCACCTCCTCGACCATGCCCTTGACGCGCGCCGGCGACTGCCGCCGGGGGATGCCGAGCGGCTCCAGGAAGGAGCCCCGGCCGACGCCGAGCACGGCGCGGCCCCGTGAGAGCTCGTCGAGCGCGGCGATGTTCTGCGCGGTCACCGCCGGGTGGGCAAGGTAGGGGTGCGTCACGTCGGGTCCCACCAGCACGCGCTCGGTGTGCTCGGCGACCAGGGTGAGGATGGGCCAGACCGGGCGCCACCAGACCACGTCGTGGACCGTGAGCTCGCCGAACCCGGCGTGGCTCTCGACCGCCCGGGCCAGGGCCGGGTACTCCCACATCGGGAACGAGCCGTGCAGCTGCACTCCAAACCGGGTCATGGCACCTCAACTATCTCGCTAAAGGGCTTGTTGCGGCCCCGGGGCCCCGCTAGGCTGGTCGGGCGCTTCCCGGGGGAGCCATATCTCAGGGGTTTCGCGGTTCGGCGGCAATCGCCGCCGCCGCGCGAGACAGGGGTGTCGATGCAGGTGCGCCGGCTCTTGACGCCGCTGGCCGAGGCCATCCGGCAGATGCGGTCGCCGTTGCTGATGGCCGCTGCCATCACTTTCATGGAAGTGCTGTCGCAGACGCCGCTGGCCCTCCCTTATTCCGCGCGCGGCCTCGTCTATGTGCTGCTGGTGGCGGTGGCGGCGGCCGCCGACGGGCTGCGGGCGGCGCTGGTGAGCGGCCTGCTCGCGGTGGCCTTCGCCGCCTATGCCCCCTACCTCGGCGGCAGCGCGCCCGACGGCCGCGGGCTGTTCGCGCTGGTCTTCGCGTGCGTGGTGGCGGCGCTCGCGGTGGGCGCCCTGCGGGATCGGCAGGAGCGGCTGCTGCAGGAGCTCGAGGGCGAGCGCGAGCGGCTGCGGGCCCAGACGATGGCGCCCGCCGAGTTCATGAACGCCGCCGCGCACGAGCTGCGCACGCCGGTGACGGTGGTGACCGGCTACCTGTCGATGCTGCAGGAGGGCAGCTTCGGCCCCGCCCCCCACCGTTGGGCAGCCGTCCTCGACATCGTCTCCCGCAAGGCGCACGAGCTCAGCGGCCTGGTCGAGCAGATGCTGCTGGCCAGCAGCGTCGACGTCGGGATCGTCGATACCCCTCGGCTGGCGTTCGACCTCCGTCACGCCGTCCAGCAGGCGGTGGAGCGGGCCGGACCCCGCGCCACCCTCGTGCAGGCCAGCCTCAGCTACCAGCTGCCGTCCCATGCCCTGCTCGTGGAGGCAGACCCCGAGGCGGTGAGCCGCATCCTGGACAGCCTGATCCAGAACGCGCTCACCTACGGCGGGCGGCAGCCGTGGGTCCGGATCACCGCCGCCGAGGAGGGCGACGCGCAGGTGCTGGTCGAGGATCACGGCCGCGGCATCCCGCCCGACATGAAGGAGCGCATCTTCGAACGCTTCGTGCGCGCCGAGGACCCGGCGCACACACCGGTGCCCGGTACCGGCCTAGGGCTGGCGATCAGCCGGGGCCTGGCCGAGCAGCACGGAGGCAGCCTGGCCGTGCTCCGCTCCGAGCCCGGCGCCGGCAGCGTGTTCGTGCTCCGCCTTCCCCTGCTGCGCGCCTCCGCGGTGGCCGCCGGCTCATAGGCGGGCGCGCAGGCCGGCGGCGTCGAGGCCGCCCAGGCCCAGGCTCTCCAGCGTGCGCCCGGTGGCACGAAGGTCGCGGCCCAGGACCGCCGCCGCGAGCTCGATGAAGGCGTCGCTGAGCGGGGTGGGGACGCCTAGGGCGCGCCCCAACGACGACCACAGGACGAGGCCGATCTCGACATCCTCCACCAGGTAGCGGTGGTCGAAGCCGAGCGGCTCCCGCCAGACGGACTTGCGCTGCACGGTGCTGAAGGCGCCGGGCCCGTAGAACCAATCGGCGTCCGCGTAGTAGTCCATCAGCGGCCAGTCGGGTGCGCCGTAGCCGAGCGCGCGCCGCAGCGCGACGCGCTCGCCGTCGAGCGCGGCCATCACCCGCTGGAGGACAGGCGTGGTGCCTTCAACGTGGATGTCGTAGGCGCCCAGGCGCTCGATCGGCGCGGCGTTCATCAGCACCAGCGGGGCGTGCAGGGCCCCGTTGGAGTTGAGCAGCGCGGCGGCCAGCGCATCCTCCACCGGCTCCGCCTCGGGGTAGGCGCCGCGCACCACCGCCAGCACGCGCTCGCTGTCGCGCGCTGGGTAGACGCCGGCCGGGAGGTGGTGCGACCGCATCGCCGTCCGCACCGCGTTGCCGCCCTGGAAGCGCGCGCCGTAGGGCAGGGTCGCGGTCTCCGCCACTGGCACGCCGAGGCGGCGGCCGACCGGGTAGGCGCCGAAGGAGCCGGGCAGCAGGCAGACCACCGCGGCTTCGGGCATCCGGCCGGCCAGCCGCTCGGCAACGTCCGCCTGCGCGGTGGCGGGCATCGGCACCAGCACCAGCTCGGCGTCGCGCACGGCGGCGCCGCCCTCGTGGGTCACCTCGGCCAGGCGGGCGGTGCCCTCGCCGGCGACGCCCGAGAGCGCGATCTCGCCGGTTCGGAAGACCTCGGCGAAGCGCTCGCGGTTGCGCAGGCTGAGGCGGACCTGGTGGCCGCGCAGCGCCAGGTCGGCGGCGGTGGCCAGTGCGCCATGGCCCCCGCCGATGACAGCGATCTTCAATCGAGGTCGGCGACGATGCGGGCGGGCGCCCCGTCGGAGCCCACGATCGGGATGGGCAGGGCGAAGGCCCGGAAGCGGCGGCCGGCCACCCGGTCCAGGTGGGCCAGGTGCTCCGCGATCAGCACGCCTGCGCCCAGCAGCAGGTGGTGAACCGGCCAGTCAAACTCCGGCGGCCGGCCGCCTTCCTCGGGCAGGTCCGGTGTAGCCACGTCGAGCGCGACCAGCTTGACGCGCCGCTCGACCAGCCACCCCGCCGCCTCTAGCGAGAGGTAGGGGTGGGCGTGGTAGCTGTCGTGGTCGCCCTGGAAGAAGCGGTCCCAACCAGTCCGGATGAAGACCAGGTCGCCCGGCTGGGGCGGCGGACCGCCGGCCTCCAGGTCGGCCGCCGTGATCTGCTCCAGGCTCTGCCTGTCCACCTCGAGGCAGACCGCCGGGCCGTGCATGCGGTCCAGCTCGATGCTGGCCATGTCCTGGCCGGCGGCGAAGAAGTGGAGCGGCGCGTCGACGTGGGTCCCCGCGTGAACGACCGCCGTGACGCAGGTCGCGTTGAGGCCCCGCTCCTCGATCCGCAAGCAGCGGTCGATGCGCACCTCGGGGAACTGGTGCTGCAGGAACATGGCGCTCCCGTAGGGCTGGGTCAGGTCGACGAGCATCGCCACAGCTCCCCTGCCAGCGCCAGCGCCGGCACTGCGTGATCTCCGGCCGCCGCCACCCCGCGCACGGCATCCAGCGAGCGAACCGCCTGGCGCGCCGTGAAGCCCAGTCCCTCGGCGAGGTGGCGGGTCGCCTCGCTGCGCCCGCTGCCGGCGTTGACGATCTCCAGGAAGCGCTCCCGGTCGAGGCCCTCGGCCTCGGCCACCCCCACCATCTCGCGAGCCGCGAGAAGGCAGGCGGCCGCGACCGCCCGGTCGAAGTGGTCGAGGTCGCAGCGCGCGCCGCCAAAGGCATCGCCTCCCCAGCCCGCCACCACCTCGTAGACGCGGGTGAAGTCGGCGCCCGCGCCGGTTTCGCGGACCACCAGCCGCCACTCCTCGCGCACGACCGCGACCAGGGGCGTGGGCAGCCCGCGCTCGCCGGCCACGGTGAGAGCGATGCCCACGTCCTTGAGCATCAGGCCGGCCGTGAACCCGCTCGCGTAGGTGCGGGGGAGGATGTCGCGCCGGAACTTGACCTCGCTGTTCTGGGTGCGCCCGAGCCCGGCATTCAGGCGTTTGACCGTCCCCTCAGGCCGGTGAGCGGCGTAACGCCCGACCGCCACCGCCTCCGAGGTCGCGCTCAGCGCGACCGCCGAGAGCGCGTTGTTGAGCGCCTTGGCGGCGTGGCCGGCGCCCAGCGGCCCGGCGTGGAAGACATGGCTGGTGAAGGCCGCCAGCACCGGGCGCGCAGCCTCCACATCGGTGGCCTCACCGCCGACCATGGCGGTCAGCGTGCCCGCGCTCGCGCCCGCCACGCCGCCGCTGACTGGCGCGTCCACCATGCGCCTGCCCAGGCCGCGGGTGACGCTGGGCAGGGAGGAGGTGAGGTCGACGAGGAGCGGAACCTCGGGCAGCTGGCGGGCCACCGCGCTGACGACGGCTGAGTCGGGGAGGCACAAGAGCACGGCCTCGGCGCCGCCGACAGCCGCCGGCGCGTCGGCGGCGACTTCGAAGCCTTCGGCCGCCAGGCGCTCGCGCACCTCGGGGGCGGAGTCGTAGACGACCAGCCGGTGGCCGGCAGCGCGCAGGCGCGCGGCGATCGGGGTCCCCATGCGCCCCGTGCCGATCAGGGCGAGCCGCATCCCGGCGGATCAGAATAGCCGGGCAGGGTGTCGAAGGAGGACGACGAGAGATGTGGTGCACAGGTGGTGTAGATGCAAGGAAGCACCGAGCACCGGAGCGAGCGCAGCCAGAGCTGCGTGAGCGAGGAGCGCAGAAGCTGACGCGGCAGATGCGCCGCATGTGCGCCACAGGTCCGGCGGCCCTCCTTCGGCGGCCTGCCGAGTGACGACTGTCCCGGCCGTCCAGAAGGCCACGCCCAAGGCCGACCCCGGCGACCTGCTCGGTCTCGAGCGCCTGCTGAGCGACGAGGAGCGGCTGATTCGCGACAGCGTGCGCGGGTTCGTGCGCGGCCGGGTGCTGCCCGGGCTCGAGGAATGGTTCGAGAAGGGCGAATTCCCCAAAGAGATGGCGCGCGAGATCGGCGACCTCGGCCTGCTGGGGATGCACCTCCAGGGCTACGGCTGCGCCGGCGCCAGCGCCACCAGCTACGGCCTCGCCTGCCTGGAGCTGGAGGCCGGCGACTCCGGTTTCCGCTCCTTCGTCTCGGTGCAAGGCTCGCTCTCCATGTTCCCGATCTGGGCTTACGGCTCGGAGGAGCAGAAGCAGGAGTGGCTGCCCCGGATGGCGCGCGGCGAGATCATCGGCTGCTTCGGCCTGACCGAGCCCGACTCGGGCAGCGACCCCGGCAGCATGCGCACCAGCGCCCGCAAGATTGGTGACGACTGGGTGCTCAACGGCAACAAGCTCTGGATCACCAACGGCGGCCTGGCCGGCGTGGCCGTGGTCTGGGCTCGGGCAGAAGACGGCGTGCTCGGCTTCCTGGTGCCGCGCGGAACCAAGGGCTTCACGACTCGCGACATCCACCGCAAGCTGTCGTTGCGCGCCTCGGTGACCTCGGAGCTGATCCTGGAGGACGTTCGACTCTCCGACAGCGCCCGCCTGCCCGGGGTGCGCGGTCTCAGGGGCCCGCTCTCCTGCCTCAACGAGGCGCGCTACGGCATCGTCTGGGGCGTGATGGGCGCGGCTCGCGCCTGCTACGAGTCTGCGCTCGAGTATTCGAAGACCCGCGTCCAGTTCGGCAAGCCGATCGGGCAGTTCCAGCTCACGCAGCGCAAGCTGGTCGACATGCTGGTCGAGATCCAGAAGGGCACCCTCCTGGCGCTCCACCTGGGCCGGCTCAAGGACGAGGGCCGGCTGGCCCCGGAGCAGGTCTCGCTGGGCAAGCGCAACAACTGCCGGGAGGCGCTGGCGATCGCCCGCGAGGCGCGCTCGATCCTGGGCGCCAACGGCATCACGCTCGAGTACCCGGTGATCCGCCACATGAACAACCTGGAGTCGGTCTTCACCTACGAGGGCACCAACGAGGTGCACACGCTGGTGCTCGGCGAGCTCATCACGGGACTGCCCGCTTACCGTTGACCACCGGATGAGCGAAGAGAAGAAGCCCGAGCCGGAGCCCGAAAAGAAGCCGCCAGAAAAGCCGGTCGAGGCGCCTCCCGACCGAGAGTCGACCAGCGAAGGCAGCGTGACCGTGGGCCGCACCAAGGTTCCCTACCGGGCGGTCGCCGGCACCTACACCATGAAGGAGGAGGACGGAACCCCCAAGGCGACGATGTTCTACGTCGCCTACACCCGCACCGGCGTGCGCGACGCGTCGCGCCGGCCGGTCACCTTCGCCTTCAACGGCGGGCCCGGCTCGTCGTCGGTCTGGCTGCACATGGGCCTCTTCGGGCCGCGGCGGGTCCCGCTCGGCGACGCCGACACCCCGCCCGCGCCGCCCTACCAGGCGGTCGAGAACGAGCACTCCATCCTCGATCTCAGCGACCTGGTGATGATCGACCCGGTCTCGACCGGCTTCTCGCGCCCGGTCAAGAAGGACGAGGCCAAGGAGTTCTACGGCCTGCAGGAGGACACCGAGTCGGTGGCCGAGTTCATCCGGCTCTGGACCTCGCGGAACGGGCGTTGGGCGTCGCCCAAGTTCCTGATGGGCGAGAGCTACGGGACCACGCGGGCGGCCGCCCTCGCCGGCCACCTGACCGACAAGCTGGGCATGTACCTGAACGGGGTGGTGCTGATCTCGACCATCCTCCTCTTCCAGACCTCGCGGCCGGACCCCGGCAACGACCTGCCCTACGCCCTCTTCCTGCCCACCTACGCCGCCACCGCCTGGTACCACCAGAAGGTCGACCGCCGGCGCTGGAAGACGCTCAAGGCGCTGACCGACGAGGTCGAGCAGTTCGCGCTGGGCGATTACGCGTCGCTGCTGATGCGCGAGGGGCGCGCCTCCGAAGCCGAGCACGCGGCCGTGGCCGAGCGGCTGGCGACCTACACCGGGCTCAGCCGGGACTTCGTCGGGCGCGCGGACCTGCGGGTCTCACCCCAGCGCTTCTTCAAGGAGCTGCTGCGCGACCGCCGGCGCACGACCGGCCGGCTCGACACCCGCTACACCGGGATCGACCGCGACGCGGCCGGGGAGGCGCCGGAGTACGACCCCGCCTACTCGATGATCCAGGGCATCTACACGGCGGCCATCAACGACTACATCCGGCGCGTGCTGGGGTTCGAGAGCGATCTCCTGTACGACATCATCTCGGAGAAGGTGCGGCCCTGGAAGTGGGGCGAGCAGGGGGACGGCAAATATCCCGAGGTGATCTCGCCGCTGCGCTCGGCGATGAACCGCAACCGCCACCTGCGGGTGCTGGTGGCCTCCGGCTATTACGACCTGGCGACCCCTTTCTGCGCGGCCGAGTGGACGTTCGACCACATGCAGCTGGACCCCGAGCTGCGCGCCAACGTGTCCTTCGCGCGCTACGAGGCGGGCCACATGATGTACGTGCACGAGCCCTCGATCAAGCAGCTGCGCAAGGATCTCGGCGAGTTCATGGAGTCGACGCTGCGAGCCTGATTCACTGCGCGCGGCTCGACCTGGCGTCGATGTCCGCGGCCTTCATGGAAGCGCTGCTGGAGGACGATTTCGCGGGCGCCGAGGCCGACGCCGGAGTCGCGCTGCCGGAGTTCTTCCGCGGCGAGCGATGGGGGCACCTGTGGCACCGGCTGGGCATGGTGCGCGCCGACCCCGACGCGCTCGACTGGCTGACGCGCCTGATGGTGCTGCGCGACACCGGGCAAGCGGTGGGGCACATCGGCTTCCACGAGCCGCCCCACCCCCAAGGCTGGGTCGAGGTCGGGTACACGGTGTTCCCGGAGCACCGGCGCCGGGGCTACGCCGAGGAGGCGGTGCGCGGTCTTTTCGATTGGGCCTGCGGGGAGCGCGGCGTCTGCCGGTTCCGGGCGTCGGTGGGGCCCTGGAACCGGCCCTCGCTCGCGCTCGTCCGCAAGCTCGGCTTCGAGCAGACGGGCGTGCAGGTCGACGAGCTCGACGGCGAGGAGCTGGTCTTCGAGGTCGACTGGCCGAAGGCCTAGTGGCTCGGGCTGGACCCGCTGACCGCGGCGGCCTGCTCGCCCCCTCTCCTGGGGGGAGGGTTGGGGTGGGACAGTCGCCGCGCTCGGCCCCGCACGTCGAGCGCGCCCAGCAGCCGGTTGGTCGCCGCCGCCACCTCGGCCACCGCCGCGTCGAAGGCGTCCTGGTTGTGGGGCGCCGGCTTACCGAAGCCGCTGACCTTGCGCACGAACTGGCGGGCGGCCTCGCGCACCTCGGCCTCGTCGGCAATCTCGGCGCCCTCCCGCAGCCGCTTGATCGACCTGCACATCAGGCGACCACCCTACCTCAGCGCCGGCGTAGGCGGCGGAGCACCGCCACGCCGGCGGCGTAGGGGAAGCCGAAGCGCACGAAGTCGCGGCGGTCGTGGAAATGCCCGGCCAGCGCGACCAGGCGGCCGATGCCGTGCCGGGTCCGGTAGAGCTCGAGCATGCGCGGGAAGAATTCGGCGGCGCCGGCGCCCGGCGAGACCGTCACCCGCACCCGCGCCGGCCGGCCGCTGCGGTTGGCCAGCGCGTGCGCGGTGCCCGGCGGCACCGCCATGCTTTCGCCGGCGGCCAGCTCCCGCCAACGCCGGCCGGCGCGAATCGCCAGCCGGCCCTCCAGCATCTCGAACCGTTCCTCGTGCGCCGGGTGCCGGTGCGCGGGTCCGGTGGGGGCGCCGGGCGCCACCGTCCAGTCGAACAGGTAGTCGCCGCCCACCGGCGGCCGGACCTCGATCCGCCCGCCGGCGCCGTCGTCAACGACCACGCTGGGGCAGAGCCTGGCGGCTGTAGCGGAGGGTGTAGGGCGGGGGCTGCGGCCCGGGCTTGAGGTCCGGGCTGTCCTCGGGGGGCCCGGTGGCCAGGACGAACGGCACCACGCCGGCCCAGTGCGGCAGGTCGTGGTCCTCGGCGGGATCCTTGGGCGGCCCCGTGCGCACCTTGGCCGAGAACTCGGTGATGGGCAGGCGGACGATGGTGGTGGCGGCCGTCTCCTTGGGCGTCGGCCACCGGCAATCGGCCCAGCGGCCCCGGGCCACGTGCTCGACCACAGCTTCGAACGCCCGCTGCTTCTCCTCGGGATCCGTGACCTCGCGAGCGCGGCCCAGGACCATCGCCGACCGGTAGTTCATCGAGCTGCTGAAGGCGGATCGGGCCAGCACCAGGCCGTCCACGATGGTCACGGTCAGGCAGACCTCGATGCCCTCTTGGAGCGTGTTCAGCATCCGGGAAACCGGTGAGCCGTGAACGTAGACCACGTCATCCAGGCGGGCGTGAATGGTCGGGATCACGTAGGGCCGTCCGCTGGCCACGAAACCGAGGTGGCAGATCAGGCCCTCGTCCAGCACCTGGTCGATTGTCTCCCTGTCGTAGCGAGCACGCTCCGGGTGGCGGCGGACCCGGGTGGCGCTGCTGGTCGGCCTTGCCGCCTTCTCCAAATTTTGTGTCACTACATTCTCTCGTTTGTGACAATACTATAATCGAGTGGACAGACCCGACGACCTGATCAGCGGCCAGCGGGCTGGCGAGATCAGCGACAGCGTGGAGGCGGCGGTGCGCTCCGGCGCCCTCCCCCCCGGCCACCGCCTGCCGCCGGTGCGCGCGCTGGCCGGCCGGCTCGCCGTCAGCCCGACCACGGTCGCCAGCGCCTACCGCGGGCTGCGGCTGCGCGGCATCGTCACCGCCGCCGGCCGGCGCGGAACCCGGGTCGCCGAACGGCCGCCGATCGCGGCCGCGATCCGGATCCCGGACCCGCCGGGCGCGCGCCGTCTCTGGGAGGGCAACCCCGATCCCGACCTGCTCCCCGACCTCGGCCCGGTCCTGGCGCGCATCGGCGGCTCCCGCCGGCTGTACGGCGAGGCCAGCAACCGTCCCGAGCTGCTGGACGCGGCCGCCGCCGCCTTCCTCCAGGACGGCGTCCGACCCGACTTCCTGGCCGTGGTCGGGGGCGCGCTGGACGGGATCGAGCGCACGCTGGCCGCCCACCTCCGGCCGGGCGACGGGGTCGCCGTCGAGGATCCCGGGTACGCGGCCGTCTTCGACCTGGTGGCCGCCCTCGGTCTGCGGGCCGTGCCGGTCGGGCTGGACGACTACGGGCCCCTGCCGGCGGACGTGGAGCGTGCCCTCGACGGGCGCGTGGAGGCGATGATCTTCACGCCGCGCGCGCAGAACCCGTTCGGGTCGGCCTATGACGCGCGCCGCGTCCGCGAGCTCGGCGAGCTCCTGGCGCGCCACCCCGAGGTGCTGGTCGTGGAGGACGACCACGCCGGGCCCGTGGCCGGGGCGGCGGCGCTCTCGGTCGCGCCCGGCCGGGCGCGCTGGGCGGTGGTGCGCTCGGTCTCCAAGTCGCTGGGCCCCGACCTCAGGCTGGCCGTGATGGCCGGGGACCCCGTCACGATCTCCCGCGTCGAGGGCCGCCAGCGGATCGGCGCCGGCTGGGTCAGCCACGTCCTGCAGCGGACGGTGGTCGACCTCTGGTCGGATCCGGCGACCAGCCGGCTGCTCGACCGCGCCGTCGGCGAATACGCGCGGCGGCGCGTGGAGGTGGTGGCGGCGCTGGCCGCGGTCGGGTTCCCCGCCCACGGCCGCTCGGGCCTCAACGTTTGGGTGCCGGTGGCGGACGAGGTGGCGGCGCTGCGCCGGCTGGGCGAGGCGGGCTGGGCGGTCGCGCCCGGGCAGCGCTACCGGATCCTTTCCGGGCCCGGCATCCGGATCTCGATCGGGTCGCTGCAGCCGGGGGAGGCGGCGGGGATCGCGGGAGCGCTGGCCGGTGGGGCGGCCGCTCCCAGCCTCACCCGGTCGGCTTAGAACTCACCGCGCCATCCACCCCTGAGGGGAGGGGGTCCTGTGCCGCAAGCGGGGAGGTATTTCTGCGTTATCCCCGGCATGCTGCGCGCTTTCACCATCTTTCTGGTCGGCCTGATCGTGGTGATCGGTTTCGGGGCCTTCGCCCGCAACGTGCTCGGCCTGGGCTGCGTGGGCCCGGTGCTCCCAGCCTGGGGCTGCCTCGCCGCCCCCCTCCCGGACTCGCTGCCCGGCAACCTGGGCATGGTCTGGTACCTGTTCCTGGCCGGGGTCGGTTTCGCGGCCTGCTACATCGTCCGCGACATCGTGTACCTGGTGGGCGGAATGGCCGCTCGCCTCCTCTTCCCGAAGCTGGCGGCGGCCGCCGCCGCCGACTCGGAACCACCCCGGCGCGGCTACCGAATTCGCTAAAAAAGCGTTCGCGGGCCGTTTGCGGGCTTGACCTGACAGCCGCGTTGGGCTACAAGACGCTGCAGATCCAGTTCACGTCCCCTAGAGGAGGTTTTTTGCATGGCCAAGTGGAACAAGCTGGCACTCAACATCGTGATGGTGGTGTTTGGAGTGCTGATGATCGTGGGCTCGCTGCTCGCCAGCGTAGGAACCACGCTGTTCCCGTTCGATCAGTTGGTGGGAACGCGGGCCGCCGTCGCGGGCGTTGCATTCGGGGCGGGCCTCGCCTTGGCCGGGATGCAGCCAGTGGTTCCCGCAACCTGGGTGCGCGCAGCCCTCTTCTACTGCGTGCTTGACGTCCTGTACGAGATCGTGGCCCTGATCTGGCTCGGCGGCGCGGGCATCAGCATCGTGAGCCTCTTGATTTCGCTGATCCTGGGCGGGCTGCTCATCTTCCTGTACCCGAACCGGGGCGACCTGATGCCCCGCAGCACCATGGCCGCGCCGGCTCGCCTCTAGAACCGACTTCTTCAGGGGGGCGGACTCACCTCTACCGAGTCCGCCTCCCAATCGCAGGTCACCGTCACCGGCCCGTTGCGCATGCGCAGCCGGTGCGCGCTGACCTCGACCTCGACCTGAGACAGGTCACCGGAACGTAGCTCCGGCGTCGCCCTGCGCAGCGCCAGCAGGCGCCGGTACCAGTCCAGCAGCTCCGCGTGCACGCCCGCGGAGGCTTCGTCCCACTTCAGGCGCGACCGCTCGAAGGTCTCGGCTGATTGAGGGTCGGGCACCTGCTCCGGGCTCCAGCCGAAGGCCTCGAACTCGAGCACCCGGCCCTCCCAGGTGGCGCGCGCCAGCTCCCGGTCGGCGTGCGACGAGAAGAACGGGAAGGGCGTGGTCGCGGCCCACTCCTCGCCCATGAAGAGCAGCGGCACGAAGGGCCCGCAGAGCACCAGCGCGGCCGCCATCCGGAGCCGGCCCGGTGACATCAGCGCCGCGCTGCGGTCGCCGGTGGCGCGATTGCCGACCTGGTCGTGGTTCTGCGAGAAGGCCACGAACTTGTCGCCGCCCAGGGCGTGGGCCCGGCCGTGCCGCCGCCGCCGGTGCTCCGAATAGTCCCCGGCGTAGACGTAGGCGCGGCGGAGCGCCGTCGCCAGGTGCTCCGGCGCCCCGAAGTCGCGGTAGTAGCCGCGCGTTTCGGCCGCCAGCAGGGCGTGGATGGCGTGGTGCACGTCGTCGGCCCATTGGGCGTCCAGACCGTAGCCGCCGGCCTCGATCGGGCTGACCAGACGCGGGTCGTTGAGGTCGGATTCCGCGACCAGGAACCGCTCCCCCGGGGTGCGCGCGCGCAGCTCCTCCAGGATGTGCACGGCCGAGGTGTCGACGATCGCGTGCACGGCGTCCAGCCGCAGTCCGTCGAAGTGGTAGTCGCGCAGCCACATCTGCGCGTTCTCGATGAAGAAGTCGCGCACCGGCATCGAATCGCGGCCGTCGAAGTTGATGGCGGCGCCCCAGGGCGTCGAGTAGCGGTCGGTGAAATAGGGCCCGAAGCGCGCCAGGTAGTTCCCCTCCGGCCCCAGGTGGTTGTAGACGACGTCGAGGACCGCCGCCAGGCCGCGCTCGTGCGCGGCGTCGACCAGGCGCTTCAGCCCCTCCGGGCCGCCGTAGGCGTGGTGGGGCGCCCACAGGTCGACGCCGTCGTAGCCCCAGCCGCGGTCGCCGGCGAACTCCGCCACCGGCATCAGCTCGATCCCGCCCACGCCGAGGTCGACCAGGTGATCGAGCTTCTCGATGGCGCCCTCGAAGGTGCCGGCGGGACTGAAGGTGCCCACGTGCAGCTCGTAAAGCACCAGGTCGCGTAGCGGCGGACACCGCCAATCGGCGTCGTGCCAATCGAAGCGGTCGTGGTCCACTGTCCGCGAGGGGCCGTGCACGCCGGCCGGCTGCCAGGGGGAGCGGGGGTCGGGCAGCCGCTCCCCGCCGACCAAGTAGGCGTAGTCGGTGCCGTGCGGCGCCTCGGCCTCGGTCCTGAACCAGCCGCGCTCGCCGGCCATCATGCGCATCCGCCGCCCGCCGACCTCGAGCTCCAGCGAGCGGGCGTTGGGCGCCCAGACCTCGAACCTCAACGGGGTCCCCGCCCGGGGTCCCCGCCAAATCGCAGATTTGGTGGGGTGGGCATACTCGCAGATTTTGTGGGGTGGCTCAACGGGGTCCCCGCAAAATCGCAGATTTTGTGGGGTGGCTCAACGGGTGGCTCAACGCGTCAGCAGGCCGACCGGGAACGAATCCAGGACCTGGTCGACGCCGACCTCGCCGCCCTCCAGCTCGCGCCCGCTGAGCTGGTCGCGCCAGTGTCCCACCGGCAGCAGGACGGTGGTGTCACGCCAGCCTCCGGCCAGGCCGATCACCAGCCGCGGAGCCAGCGTCACGCAGGATCCCGCCCGCATGAAGGCGACCAGGTGCGCGGCCTTCTCGCCGCGGACCCGTAAGGGCTCGTAAGAGCCACGCGCGAACAGCTCGGGCCGGCGCCGGCGGAGCGCCAGCGCGCGGGAGACCAGCAGCAGCTTGGGCAGGCCCTCGTCGAGCCGCCGCCAGGCCTCCTCCACGCTCATGGCGGCCGACTCCTCGAGCAGCCGGGCGCGGCGCTCGAAGTCGACCGGCCGCCGGTTGTCGGGGTCGACCAGGCTCAGGTCCCACAGCTCGCTGCCCTGGTAGAGATCGGGCACCCCCGGCGCCGTCAGCGCCAGCAGCTTCATGGAGAGCGAGTTCATCCAGCCCGCCATCACCAGGGGCCGCACGAAGGCGTCCAGGTCGGCCGCGAACTCCGGGTCGCCCAGGCAGCCCTCCACGAACCTGCGCAGCGCCTGGTCGTAGTCGGGGTTGGGGTCTATCCAGGAGGTGTGCGCCTTGGCCTCCTTGCCGGCCTTCTCCATGTAGGCCACCGCCCGCTCCGACGACAGCGGGTGCGCCCCCACCAGCGTCTGGTAGAGCAGGTACTCGGCGTTCCGGTCCGGCCACTCGCCCGTCCGGTGGCGGGAGTTCATCTGCGACCAGCGCCCGACCGTGCGCGCCCACTCCCCCGGCACCTCGGAGAGCAGCGCCAGGCGGGCGCGGACGTCCTCGCTGCGCTTGGTGTCGTGGGTGGAGGTCGAGATCATGGTCAGCGGACGCTGCTCGGCAACCTCCGCGCAGGCCTGGTGGAACTCCTCGAGGGAGGTGCCGAAGCGCCCGGGGTCGCCGCCCACCTCGTTCAGGGCCACCAGCCGGTTGTAGTTGTAGAAGACGGTGTCCTCGATGCCCTTGGCCGCCACCGGCGAGGAGGTCTGCTGGAAGCGCGCCACCAGCTCGGCCTCGTGGGCTCCCGTGTGCTCGAGCAGCAGGACCGCGGCCAGGAAGTCGAAGAGCTCGGCGTCCAGGTCCGGGCGCCGGCCCTTGGCCGCCGCGGTGGCGTCCCGCACGTAGCGCCGGTCGGCATCGGAGGCCCGGTGGTCGAGGGGCCGGACGTAGGTGCGGTACACCGGCAGGCAGGCGATGGTCTCGCGCACGGCCTCCGTCAGCTCGTGCCGGGTGTAGTCGCGGAACTCGCGATTGGCCTCGCAGACGTTGATGAACACGTCCGCCAGGCGGTTGACGTCCGCCGCCAGCAGCTGGCGCATGGTGCGCAGCTTGGTGCGGTAGGCGATCTCCTCGTAATCGGTCGGCTCGCGCGTGAAGCGCTGGTAGGCGACGGTGAGCGGCGCCTCGCCGGCGGGATCGATGAAGAGGCCGAGGACGTGATTCATGAAGTCGTAGCCGGTGGTCCCGGCGACCGGCCAGGTCTCCGGCAGCCGCTCCCCCGTGGCGAGGATCTTCTCGGCCACCACCCAGGCCCCCCCAGAGCGGTTGTGGAGCCGCCAGAAGTACTGCTCGGGGTCGCGCAGCCCGTCCGGGTGGTCGATGCGCACCCCGTCCAGGACGCCCTCCTCCAGCCAGCGCAGCACCAGCCCGTGCGTGGCCTCGAACACCGCCTCCTCCTCGACCCGCACGCCGACCAGGTTGTTGATGTCGAAGAAGCGCCGGTAGTCGAGGTCCTGGCCGGCCGTCCGCCAGCGCGCGAGGCGGTAGTTCTGGCGGTCGAGGAGGCCGTCCAGGCGGTCCGGCGAGCCGCCGATCCAGCCCACCACGCCGTCCACGGCGCGCGCGATCAGGGGATCGAAGGCGAGCAGCTCCGCCAGGCGCTCGCGGATCGACTCCTTCTGGCGGTGCCGCCGCTCTGCCTCGTGGACCTGGCCGGGCGCCAGCTCGGGCAGCGCCCGGCACTCCTCGGCCAGCACATGCAGCTCCTGGTTGTGCGAGCGCTTGGCCGCCACCTCCAGGAGGGCGTCCTGGCTGGCGGGGGCGATCGGGAACTCGTGCTCGTGGTAGCGGACCACGAAGGACCCGCCGTCGCGCTCCAGGCGCAGCTCGCCGGCGGCCAGAACGCGCCCGTAGTGGTCGCCCAGCACGGGCATCAGGACCACGTTGCGCAGCCGCCGCTCGGGCGGGTCCCAGGAGACGTCGAAGTAGAGGGCGTAGCGCGAGGAGGGGCCGTTCTCCAGCACGTCCCACCACCAGGCGCTGCGGCGGCCGGCGATGGCCATGTGGTTGGGCACGATGTCCAGCACCTGGCCCAGCCCGGCCTCGCCCAGCGCCGCGCACATGCGCGCCCAGGCCTCCTCGCCGCCCAGCTCCTGGTTGACCCGGGAGGGGTCGACCACGTCGTAGCCGTGGGTGCTGCCCGGCGCCGCCTGCAGGTAGGGCGAGGCGTACAGGTGCGACACGCCGAGCCGCGCCAGGTAGCGCGCCAGGCCGGCCGCCTGGTCGAAGCCGAAGTCGGGGGTCAGCTGCAGCCGGTAGGTCGAGAGCGGGCTGCTTTTACTCAACCCGGCGCAGCAGGCAGAGCGAGCGGTCGGCGACCGGCACCTTCTGGCCGGCGCGATAGAAGCGCGGGAGCGATTCCACCGTGTCCAGGACGCGGATCCAGCGCGCCCCGAACTCGCCGCGCGGGAGCAGGAAGTCGATCGGCTCGTGGTGCGCGTTGAACATCAGGAAGAAGCTGTCGTCGATCACGTGCTGGCCGCGCGGGTCGGGCGCCGAGATCTGGTCGCCGTTGAGGAACACCGCCAGCGACTTGGCGTAGCCGTTGCTCCAGTCGTCTCCCGTCATCTGGCCGCCGTCCGGCTTGAACCAGGCGATGTCGAGCAGCTGCTCGCCGTGGATGTCGCGGCCCTGGAACCAGCGCCGGCGCCGGAAGATGGGATGGTCGCGGCGCATCTGCAGGGCGCGCTCGGTGAACATCAGCAGCGCGTCGTCCCGGCGCTCCCAGTCGAAGTAGGAGAGCTCGTTGTCCTGGCAGTAGCCGTTGTTGTTGCCGAGCTGGGTGCGTCCGATCTCGTCGCCGCCTAGCAGCATGGGCACGCCCTGCGAGAAGAACAGCGTGGACAGGAAGTTGCGCTTCTGCTTGTCGCGCAGCGCGTTGACTTCGGGGTCGTCCGTGGGCCCTTCCACCCCGCAGTTCCAGGACCGGTTGTGCGACTCGCCATCCTGGTTGTCGTCGCCGTTGGCCTGATTGTGCTTGTCGTTGTAGGACACCAGGTCGTTCAGCGTGAAGCCGTCGTGGGCGGTGATGAAGTTGATCGACGCATAGGGCCGGCGCCCGCTCGATTCGTAGAGGTCGGAGGAGCCGGTGAAGCGATAGGCGAAGTCGGAGAGCGTGGCCGCCTCGCCGCGCCAGTAGTCGCGCACGGTGTCGCGGTAGCGGCCGTTCCACTCCGACCAGAGCACCGGGAAGTTCCCGACCTGGTACCCACCTTCGCCGACGTCCCAGGGCTCGGCGATCAGCTTGACGTTCGACAGCACGGGGTCCTGCTGGATGAGGTCGAAGAAGGCCGACAGCCGGTCGACGTCGTGCAGCTCGCGCGCCAGGGTGGCGGCGAGGTCGAAGCGGAAGCCGTCGACGTGCATCTCCAGGACCCAGTAGCGGAGGCTGTCCATGATCATCTGGAGGACGTGCGGGTGCCGCATGTTGAGGCTGTTCCCGGTGCCGGTGTAGTCTGTGTAGTACCGCTTGTTCTCGGCGTCCAGCCGGTAGTAGGCGGCGTTGTCGATGCCCTTGAGTGAAAGCATCGGCCCCAGCTGGTTGCCCTCCGCGGTGTGGTTGTAGACCACGTCCAGGATGACCTCGATGCCGGCCTCGTGCAGGGTCTTGACCATCTGCCGGAACTCCTGCACCTGCTGGCCGCGGTGGCCGCTCGAGCTGTATTCGTTGTGGGGCGCGAAGTACCCGATGGAGTTGTATCCCCAGTAGTTGCGCAGGCCGCGCTGGATCAGGGTGTGGTCATGGACGAACTGGTGCACCGGCATCAGCTCGACGGCGGTGATGCCGAGTCGCTTGAAGTGCTCGATGGCGGGCCGCGTGGCCAGCCCGGCATAGGTGCCGCGCAGCTCGGCCGGCACGTCGGAGTGGCGGCAGGTGAACCCCTTGACGTGAACCTCGTAGATCACGGTGTCGTGCATCGGGGTGCGCGGCGGGTGGTCGCCGTTCCAGTCGAACCAGGGGTTGGTGACCACCGACTTGGGCACGAAGGGGGCACTGTCGCGGCGGTCCGCGGCGAGGTCCTCGCGGCCCAGGCGGTAGGGGAACACGGCCGAGTCCCACTCCACCTGGCCTTCGATGGCCTTGGCGTAGGGGTCGAGCAGGAGCTTGGCGGGGTTGCAGCGCAACCCCTTGCGGGGCTCGTATGGCCCATGGACCCGAAACCCGTAGCGCTGGCCGGGGTAGATGTTGGGCACGTAGCCGTGCCAGCAGAGCGCGGTCCGCTCGGGCAGATCCTGCTTGGCCTCGTTGCCCTCGTCGTCGAACAAGCACAGCTCGACCCGCGTGGCGACCTCGGAAAAGATCGAGAAGTTGGTCCCCGTCCCCGCGTAGCTGGCGCCGAGCGGATAAGGAGTGCCCGGCCACGCCTCCATTGGTGCTGCCTAAGCTACCAGTGGATGGGAGGCCCCAAGGCGGAGGCATGGGGCATCGCGCCGGGTTACCACGACATCTCGGGCCGCTGGCGGCGGCCGGCCCCCGCCACCGAGGAGGCGCTGCTGGCCGCCATGGGCGCCACCGCGGCGGCGCCCGACGTGGGGGCCGGGGCCCTGGTCGTACGGGCCGGCGACCAGCGCCGGGTGCCGGAGCCGGAGCTGGTCACCGAGGACGGCGCGCTGCTGCGGCTGGAGGGCCGCTTGCCTGCCGATCTACCCCTCGGCTACCACCTGCTGCGCGGCGACGGCCCCGAGCGCCGGCTGGTGGTCAGCCCCGGCGAGTGCTGCCTGCCTGCCGAGCTCCGGGGATTCGGCTTCGTGGTGCAGCTGTACGCGCTGCTCTCGGCCGGCAGCGCCGGGATCGGCGACCTCGCCGACCTGGGCGTGCTCGGCCGCTGGGCCCGGGACGAGCTGGGCGCTGCCTTCCTGCTGATCAACCCGCTGCACGCGCCGCTGCCCGGGCTGCCCCAGGAGCCGAGCCCCTACTACCCGTCCAGCCGCCGCTTCCTGAACCCCCTCTACCTGCGCCTGGAGGACGTGCCCGGCGCCGAGCGGGAGGCGCTCAATGCCGAGGCGCACGTGGACCGGGACCGCGTCCACCACCTCAAGATGGGCCTCCTGGAAGCTGCCTGGGCGCGCAGCCGGGGCCGGGCCGCCGCGCAGGTCCGCAGGTTCCGGGCCGAGCGCCCCGGACTCCAGGAGTACGCCGTCTTCTGCGCCCTGGCGGAGACGCACGGCCGCTCCTGGCGGCAGTGGCCCCAGGAGCTCCGCCATCCCGGCTCGGCGGCCGTGGGCCGGTTCGCGCGCGCCCAGGCCGGCCGGGTCCGCTTCCACGAGTGGCTGCAGATGCTGCTCGACCGCCAGCTGCGCGAGGCGGCGGGCCGGCCGCCCGGGCTCATCAACGATCTCGCGGTCGGCGGCCACCCCGACGGCGCCGACGCCTGGGCCTGGCAGGACCAGCTGGCGGGCGGCGTCTCGGTGGGCGCGCCCCCCGACCCCTTCAACGCCGAGGGCCAGGACTGGGGCCTGCCGCCCTTCGATCCCTGGCGGCTGCGGGCAGCGGGCTACGAGCCCTTCCTGCAGACGCTGCGGGCCGCCTTCCGCCACGCCGCCGGCATCCGCGTCGACCACGTGATGGGCCTCTTCCGCCTGTACTGGATCCCCGCCGGCCAGGGCCCGGCGGCCGGCGCCTATGTCCGCTACCCGGCCGCCGAGCTGCTCGACATCCTGGCCCTCGAGAGCGTGCGCGCGGGCGCCTACGTGGTCGGCGAGGACCTGGGCACGGTGGAGAACGAGGTGCGCCACGAGCTCTGGCGGCGGCGTGTGCTGTCCTACAAGCTGCTCTGGTTCGAGCCCGGCGACCCGGCCCGATATCCGGAGCAGGCGCTGGCGGCCCTCACCACCCACGACCTGCCGACCCTGCACGGCGTGTGGTCGGGCGCGGACCCCCTGCCGGAGGTCCGGGAGCGCCTGCAGCGAATGCCCGGCGCTGGCGCCGACGTCCTGCTGGCCGCCTATGGCGCCCTGGCCGCCGCCCCCTGCCGGCTGCTGGCCGCCACCCTGGAGGACGTGGCGGGGATGGCCCAGCGCCCCAACCTGCCGGGTACGGTCGACGAGCACCCCAACTGGTCGCTGAGGCTCCCTCTCACGGTCGAGCAGCTGATGGGCGACGAGCGGCCGCGCAGCGTGGCGCGCATCCTCTCCCGCTCGTAGGCTCATACCGGCAGATGGCTCGCCATGACCGTCAACCGGTGGGCGAAGCCCTGGCTCGCTACCCGCCTATCGCCGACTACGCCTACATCAGCGACTGCCACTCGGGCGCCCTGGTCAGCCGCGCCGCCTCCATCGACTGGTGCTGCATGCCGCGCATCGACCAGCCGAGCATGTTCGGCCGCCTGCTGGACTGGGACCGGGGCGGCTATTGCCTGGTGGAGCCTATCGGCAAGGGTTACATGAGCTCCCGCCGCTATCTCGAGGACACCATGGTCCTGGAGACCACCTTCACCGCCGGCGGCGGCGCGGCGAGGGTCATCGACTGCTTCACAATGCGCGCCGGCGGCCGCCGGGAGCCCCACCAGCAGCTGCTGCGGGTGGTGGAGGGCGTGCGCGGCCGGGTCGATTTCCGGGCGCTCATCCAGCCCCGCTTCGACTACGGCGAGGTGCGGCCCTGGATCCACCGCCTGGGCGCCAAGGTGTGCGCGGCCATCGGCGGCAGCCACGGACTCCTGATCTCGGCCGACTGCGGCCTCGAGCCAGGCGCCAGTCACGACCTCGGCTGCGAGTTCTCGGTCCGCGCCGAGGAGCGGATCCGGATCTCGCTGGAGCACCTCCGGCCGGAGCTGCTGGACACCGGGGAGCGGGAGCCCGGCAGCGGGGATGTGAACGACGCCCGGCTGAAGGAGACGCTGGAGTGGTGGCGGCGATGGGCCGGGCGGGCGCGGGTCGAAGGCCCCGACGCGCCCGAGGTCAAGCGGTCGGCGCTGGTCCTGCGGGCCCTCGTCAACGCGCCCACCGGCGCCATCGCGGCCGCCCCCACCACCTCTCTGCCCGAGCGCTTGGGCGGGGTTCGCAATTGGGACTACCGCTTCAGCTGGATCCGCGACTCGGCCTTCAGCGTGCGCTCCCTGGCCGACATCGGGGCGGACCGCGAGGCGGACGGCTTCCGGCGCTTCATCCAGCGCAGCTCGGCCGGCTCCGCGCACGACCTCCAGATCATGTACGGCCTGGGCGGCGAGCGGCGCCTGACCGAGATGGAGCTGTCCGCACTCGAGGGCTACCGCGGATCCGCGCCGGTGCGAGTCGGCAACGCCGCCTCGACCCAGCTCCAGCTCGACGCCTATGGCGAGCTGGTCCAGCTGAGCTGGCGCTGGCATCAGCGCGGGCAGTCGCCGGACGACGACTACTGGCGCTTTCTGGTCGAGCTGGTGGAGGCGGCGCGCGAGCGCTGGAGCGAGCCCGACCACGGCATCTGGGAGGTCCGCGGCCGGCCGCGCCACTTCGTGCACTCCAAGGTGATGTGCTGGGTCGCCGTGGACCGCGGGGCCCAGCTCGCCGAGGAGTCCATGCGCAAAGCGCCGATTCGGCGCTGGCGGAAGGTGGCGCGGGAGATCCGGGCGGCGATCGAGGAGAAGGGCTTCGACCGCCGCCGCGGCGTTTTCACGCAGAGCTTTGGCAGCAAGCAGATGGACGCGGCGCTTCTCCTCCTTCCCGCGTCGGGCTTCGTTGACTGGCACGACCCGCGGATGGTGGCGACGGTGGAGGCGGTGCAGAAGAAGCTGATGGTCGGCGGGCTGCTGATGCGCTACCGGCGAGACGAGACCGACGACGGCCTGCCGGGCACCGAGGGGACATTCCTGCCCGCGACCTTCTGGCTGGCCGAGGCGCTGGCCCGGCTCGGCCGCGTGGGGGCGGCGCGCGAGATCTTCGACCGCGCCTCCGCGACCTGCAACGATCTCGGCCTCTTCGCCGAGGAGTTCAACCCCGGGCAGGGGATCATGCTGGGCAATTTCCCACAGGGGCTCACGCACCTCTCTCACATCGCCGCTGGGGTGGCCCTGGCCGAGATCCAGAAGTCGGCTACGCGCAGCACCTAAGCGCGACCGCGGGCGCAGCCGGCCAGCCGACGGCGCGCCTGATTGGCCGCATCCGGCCCCTCGCTCTCTGCGGCGTTGCCCCAGCTTCATTAAATGTGATAGCCTTGCTGTTGCAATGTACGATCGTCCCGAAGGCACATACGAGCGCTATGACCGCCAGGATCCCGGCGACGGAGGGAACGAGGTGGTGCGCGAGGAGCGGTACGTGGATGGCGCGCCGGTCCGCCCCCTCACGGCCGTCGACTCTGGCGTGGTCGAGCCCTATAACTACCGTGCCGTCCAGGCCACCTGGTTCGTGGTCGCCGTGATCGTGACCCTGATCGCGATCAGGTTCATCCTGAAGATGCTGGGCGCCTCGCCCCAGGCCGAGTTCGTGGCCTTCATGTACGGCGTCACGGCCGCGCTGGTCGCGCCGTTTAGGGGCATCTTCCCCGACACCGCGCAGGGCTTCAACGTGTTCGAAGCGTCGGCCCTGGTGGCGATGGCCATCTACCTGCTCCTGGGCTGGGGCATCGTGGCGCTGATCAGGCTCCTGACCGCGCCCCGCGGGAGGCGGATAGCTCCCTAGCCGATCAGGGGCACGGGGAGCCGGCCCCGCAGCCGGTGCAGACGTACGTGCTGGACGCGGGCACGGCGTGGAGGTCGTCCGGCCTCTGGGTGGTGGCGTCGTAGTCCCCGCCCCCGCAAGTGCCGATGTGCCACTGCCAGAGCGCGACCCGGCTGCCCCCGAGCACGTTGCGCTCGATGCGGCCGATCGCGCCCGGGACCTGCGCCTTGCTCTTGGTGCAGGTCTGGCAGCCCCACAGCCAGAGCACGAAGTGCCGGCTGGCTCGGAACGAGCTGCCCAGCTGCTGGTCCCAGAAACCGGGGCTGACGTAGATGCCGGGGCGTAGGCGGGCCGAGCGGCCCGGGCTGTAGGTGTGGAAGTAGTCCAGCCAGCCGTCGACCAGGCGCCGGTTCGCCCCCTGGTCGCCCGACCAGCCCGGGTCGCCGGACTCGAGGTCGGCGAACACCGCGAGCCCGCTCACGTACTGGGAGTGGCAGCCGTGGTGCCAGGCGGCGATCGCCGCGCGGGCCTGGGCCCGGCCGTAGGCATAGGCCTCGGCGTGGGTGCGGCCGCCCGCCCCGCCCAGGTCCCAGTACATGTAGGTGCGATCGTTGCCGGCGGCGCGGGCGGCGGCGACGTTGAAGTTGGTGCAGTCAGAGGTGGTCTGGGCGCCCAGGTGCCCGAGGTAGAACTGCTGGGGCAGCCCATTGCCGGCGGCCGGAGTGTTGGTGTCGGTGCCCCAATACACGGTCGCGGCGGCCGCCTCCAGCGGCATCAGGCCGGCGGCGGTGGCGCCTGCCACCGCGAGGGCCGCGCCGGCCAGGCGCAGCACCTCCCGACGGCCGATGCCCGCCTCCAGGTCCGCGTCGCGGGCCGCCGCGGCCACGTCCGCGGCGCCCGCCCCCTTCTGGATCGCCAGCCGCAGGTAGGCCTCCGCGCAGGGCTCGCAGGCCGCGACGGCCTTGCGCACCGCCGCCTGCAGAGCATCCAGACGCACCGCTTCCACGCTTCGTTCTCGCACCATTCGGCGAAGCTAGGCTGACCCTGCGGCGGAGTCGAATCAAGAGCCGTTAAGATCGGCGTCCCCATGGCTGACGGCAGGAGCCGGCGCGCCCGGCGTCGCATCGCCGGGGCCGCCGCCGACGTGATGGCCGAGCAGGGCGTGGGCGGTGGATCGCTGCGCGACATCGCCCAGCGCTCGGGCGTCTCCAAGTCGCTGATCCACTACTACTTCAGCGGCAAGGAGGAGCTGCTGGCGGAGGTCGTCAGCGCTCTCGAGGACGAGGTTGACGTCTTCTGGAAGCGGTCGGTGGCCGCACACGAAGACCCGTTCGAGCGCTTTGTCGCCGACGTCCAGGCGCTCTCCGACCTCTACTTCGAGCGCCCCAAGTTCTGGGAGCTGCTGCTCGAGCTGTTCCTCGCCAGCCGCCGCAACCCCAAGCTGCAGCCGGCGGCCAAGCGGCTCATCGGCCGGCTGGTCACCGAGCTCCGGATGGAGGTCGAGGCCACCACCTCCAAGCTGCCGGTACCCTCCCCCGTGCCGCCTCGCGAAGCCGCCGCCATGATCGCCGGGCTCATGTACGGACTCGGCCTGATGCACCTGGTCGACGGGCGCGACCCGGTCCCGGCTTTGCGGGCGTTCGTGCTCACCTGCCTGATGGCGAGCGGGCTGACCTACGTGCTGGCCGGCGAGGAGCCGCCCCTCGAGCGGCTCTTTGAGCTGGCCCAGAGCTTCCCACGGCGGGGGAGCCCCTCCGCCCGCGGCTGACCGCATGGCTCTCTAAGCTTCTTTCGTGTCAGTGCCGTACCCCTCGGGTGAGCAGCACCCGATCGGCCACGGCAGCCAGGCGGCGGTGGTGGTGGAGATCGGAGGCGGCCTCCGCGAGTATCGTGTGGACGGGTTCCACGTCCTGGACGGCTACCCGGCCGAGGTCATGGCCGGCGCCACCCGGGGGGTTCCGCTGCTGCCCTGGCCAAATCGGGTGCGCGACGGCCGCTACCGGTTCCAGGGCGCCGAGCACCAGCTGCCGCTCACCGAGCCGGCCCGCGGCAACGCGATTCACGGCCTGACCCGCTGGTGCTCCTGGCGGCGCTTCGAGCACGCGCCCGACCGGGTGGTCCTCACCCACCTCCTGCACCCCCAGCCCGGCTACCCCTTCACGCTCGCCCTGAGCGCCGAGTACCAGGTCTCCGCGGCCGGCCTGCGCGTCTCCCTGACCGGCCGCAACCTGGGCGACCAGCCCGCGCCCTACGGCGCCGGCCAGCATCCCTACATCCGGGTCGAAGAAGGAGCCGTCGACTCGGCGCGCCTCCGCGCCCCTGCTCGCCTGCGCTTCCGCGCCAATCGCCGGCAGATCCCGGTCGGCGAGCCGGAACCGGTGCGGGGCAAGTACGACCTGAGGCGCGGCGGGCGCCTCGGCAAGCGCGTGCTGGACACCGCTTTCACAGGCCTGGAGCGCGACCCCGACGGCCTGGCCCGGGTCGTGATGACCGGCCGCGAGCGCCGGGTCACGGTCTGGATGGACTCCGGCTTCGAGCACCTGATGCTGTACAGCGGCGACACCCTGGCGCCCCAGGAGCGGCGCCGGGGGCTGGCCGTGGAGCCGATGACGTGCGCCCCCAACGCTTTCCAGAACGGGCTCGGGCTGCGCGTGCTGGAGCCCGGCGAGGCATTCACCGCGAGCTGGGGCATCACCGTGGAGCCGCTGGCCAGCAAACCGTGATCTGCGTCATAAACGCCCGCGATCAAGCCGTCGATAACATGGGCTCATGAGCGATACGCGAACTCCGCTGCAGGGTGTCGACGGCGTCGAGTACCACCCCCTGCAGCGGGTTCGCGAGCTCGGGCTAGGCGACCCCGAGCCGCTGCCCATGACGATCAAGGTCCTGCTCGAGATGCTGCTCCGCGACCTCGACGCGGGCCGCGTCGAGGAGGCCAGCGTGCGCGCGCTGGCGCGCTGGCCCGACCGGGCGGCGGCCGGCGTCGAGCTCCCCTACACGCCGGCCCGCGTCCTCCTCCAGGACTTCACCGGGGTCCCCGCGGTGGTCGACCTGGCCGCCATGCGCTCCGCCATCGAAAAGGCGGGCGGGCATCCGGAGCGGGTCGATCCCCAGGTCCCCGTCGACCTCGTCATCGACCACTCGGTGCAGGTCGACGTGTTCGGCAACGTGCGCGCCTACCACGACAACATCGAGCGCGAGTACGAGCGCAACGGCGAGCGCTACGCGCTCCTGCGCTGGGCACAGCAGGCGTTCAACAACTTCACCGTGGTGCCGCCCGGCATGGGCATCTGCCACCAGGTCAACCTCGAGCACCTGGCTCGCGTGGTCCAGGTCCGCGAACTCGACGGCAGGCGGGTGGCGATCCCCGACACCCTGGTCGGGACCGACTCCCACACCACCATGGTCAACGGGCTCAGCGTGCTCGGCTGGGGCGTGGGCGGTATCGAGGCCGAGGCGTCCATGCTGGGCCAGCCCATGTACCTGCCGCCGCCGGTGGTGGTCGGGGTCAAGCTCCTGGGCGCGCTCCCCAGCGGTTCCACTGCCACCGACCTGGTGCTGACGCTGACCGAGATGCTGCGCAAGCACGGCGTGGTCGACAAGTTCGTCGAGTTCTGCGGCGACGGCCTGTCCTCGCTCACCGTTTCCGACCGCGCCACCCTCTCCAACATGTGCCCCGAGTACGGCGCCACCTCGGCGCTCTGGCCGATCGACCAGCAGACCCTGCGCTACCTGCAGATGACCGGTCGCTCGAAGGAGCTGATCGGGCTGGTCGAGACCTACGCGCGGGCGCAGGGCATGTTCCGCGAGGACGGCGCCCAGATCCCGCGCTTCAGCGAGGTCTTGGACCTCGACCTGGGCGCGGTCGAGCCCTCGGTCGCGGGGCCTCGGCGCCCGCAGGACCGGGTGTCGCTGCCGGACGTCTGGGAGAGCTTCAGCGACGTCTTCATGAGGGACGACAACCACGACGCCGAGCTCCAGCTGGAGCGCTTCAAGGGCGAGGGCGGTTCCACTGACGCCACCCGGAAGCGAGAGACCCGCGAGGGCGGCGTGGCGGTCGCCGACCACAAGGAGACCGACGTCAAGGTGCGCGACGGCTCGGTGGTGATCGCGGCCATCACGTCCTGCACCAACACCTCCAACCCGTCGGTGATGATCGCGGCCGGGCTGATGGCGCGGAAGGCGGTCGAGCGGGGGCTCAAGGTGCCGGCTTATGTCAAGACCTCGCTGGCGCCGGGATCCCGAGTGGTGACCGACTATCTGCAGAGGGCGGGGCTGATGGAGCCCCTGGAGAAGCTTGGCTTCTTCCTGGTCGGCTACGGCTGCACGACCTGCATCGGCAACTCGGGGCCGCTGGCCTCGCCGCAAGTCGAGGAGGAGGTGCAGGCGCACGACCTCAGCGTGGCCGCCGTGCTCTCAGGCAACCGCAACTTCGAGGCCCGCATCCACCCCCTGGTACGCGCGTCCTACCTGGCCTCGCCACCGCTGGTGGTCGCCTATGCCCTGGCCGGCACAGTCCGGCGCGACCTCAGCGAGGACGAGCTGGGGCACGATGCCGAAGGCAAGCCGGTGTACCTGCGCGACCTCTGGCCCTCGCCTGAAGAGGTCGAGAAGACGGTGCGTGAGTGCGTCCGCCAGGAGTTCTTCGACCGCGAGTACTCGACCATCTACGACGGCGACGAGAACTGGAAGCGGATGCAGGCGCCCACGGGGCCGGCGTACGCCTGGGACTCGAAGTCGACCTACGTGCAGAACCCGCCTTACTTCGAGGGCCTGCAGCCCGAGCCGCAGCCGCTGACCGACATCGAGAACGCGCGGGTGCTGGTGATGGTGGGCGATTCCGTGACCACCGACCACATCTCACCGGCGGGCTCGATCCCGGCCGATTCGCCGGCGGGCAGGTACCTGATCGAGCACGGCGTCGAGAAGCCCGACTTCAACTCCTACGGAGCCCGTCGCGGCAACCACGAGGTGATGATGCGCGGCACCTTCGGCAACATCCGGCTGCGCAACGAGCTGGCCGGCGGCAAGGAGGGCTTCTGGACCGCCCACCAACCCGACGGCGAGGTGATGACGATCTTCGACGCCTCCGAGAAGTACCGCCAGGAGCAGGTCCCGCTGGTGGTGATCGCGGGCAAGGAGTACGGCACCGGCTCCTCTCGCGACTGGGCGGCGAAGGGGCCCAACCTGCTCGGCGTGCGGGCGGCGCTGGCCGAGTCATTCGAGCGCATCCACCGCTCCAACCTGGTCTGCATGGGCATCCTGCCGCTGCAGTTCCAGGCAGGCGAGTCGCGGTCCGCGCTGGGGCTCACCGGCAAGGAGGCGTTCAGCATCCGCGGCGTGGACGGGATCAAGCCGGGCGATGAGGTCGAGGTGGAGGCGCGCGCCGAGGACGGGTCCACGCGCAGCTTCAAGTGCCGGGCCATGGTCAACAACGACGTCGAGCTGTCATACCTGCACCACGGCGGCGTGCTCAACCTCGTCCTGCGTCACCTGATGAAGTAGTTGCGGGTCGGCTTCAGCCTCGACCCCCGACTAGAGCTCGACCCGGGCGACGAGCTGGCGCTGGTCAAGCGCGGCGCCGAGCTCGGCTACGCGTCAGCCTGGACGCCCGCGGGCCCGGATGCGGCCGCCTTCGACCGCTGCCAGCGTTGGCACGAGGCCGCCGGCCTGCCGGTGGGGATCGCCGTGGTGCCGGCCGCCGGCCAGCCGCCTGGCTTCTACGCCGAGCACGCCCGCCGGGTGCACGAGGCCACCGGCGGCAACTTCATCTTCGGCGTCGGGTCGGGCCATATGGAGCAGGCGGCGCAGGGCATGCAGGCTTACCTGGGCGAGCTGCGGTCGTTGCTGCCCGACGGGCCGCCTCTCTACCTGGCGGCGCTGGGGCCCAGGATGCTGCGGCTGGCCGGCGAGCAGGCGGCGGGGGTCTCGCTCAACTGGTGCTCCGCCGAGATGGTGGCCTGGAGCCGGGAGCGCGTGGAGGCGGCCGCTGGGCAAGCGGGGCGCGAGGCGCCCGTGATCGCCATGTACATCCGGACCTGCGTCGACCCGGATCCCGACCTGGCCCGGGGCACCCTGGGCCGCGCCGCGCTGGTGTACGCGTTGGGCCCGCCTGCCTACCGCCGGCACTTCGAGCGCATGGGCTTCGCCGAGGAGCTGGCCGCGATCGAGCGCGACCGGAGGGAACCGTCGGCCGAGTTACTGCACGCCTCGGGAGCGGCCGGCGCGCCCGGCGAGGTGCGGGCGCAGTTCGAGGCCATCGCCGCCGGCGGCCTGGACGTGGCGATCGTGCGCGTGCTCAGCCCTCGGCCGGGGGATCCCGAGTCGGTGCTGCGAGCGCTGGAGGAGTGCCGCCCGAGTTCGCCCTAGCCGCGCCCCGAGGCGCTTTGCCAGAACATCTGCGGGCTGTTCGGCAACCAGGCGGGCGGCACGGCGCCCTTCCAATACCAGGTCACGGCGGGCGCGCTGCCGCCGGGAACCTCCCTCAACGGCCTCTCCCTGGCCGGCACCTTCAGCACCGTCTCGGCCGCCGCTCCCTTCAAATTCGTGGTGACGATCACGGATGCCTTCCAGGAGCAGGCCCAGGTCACCGCTCTCTTCAACGTGTTCCCGCATATCACCCTCTTCCCCCAGAGCCCCTATCTGGTCAGCTCCCGGAAAGGCACCAACGTGGGCGTCCCCTTCAGCGGCGGGGCCGGCACGCCGTCACCCACGCTCAGCGGCAGCCTGCCCAAGGGCCTGACCGCCACCATCACCGGCAGCAATGTCGCCCTGTCGATCCCGGCCGGCGTGGCGCCTGCCGGCACCTACAACTTCACGCTGACGCTCACCGACCAGAGCCCCTGCGGTCCAGCGGCAGGAACGAACTGCTCCAACTCGGCGGCGATCACCTTTGTCATCGGCCCCTGAGCCTAAGATGACCCCCATCGCGCCGTGGGGGCGCGCCCATGCCGCTCTGGCAGGAGGTTCGGATGGAAGTCAAGACTGACGCCGATCGGGTCCTGGAGCAGGCGGTCGAATCCGGCGCCGTGGCGGGCGTGGTCGCGGTGGCGGCCAATGAGACGGGCGCGGTCTACGAAGGAGCCTTTGGCAAACGGGCCGCGGGCGGCCCGGCCCCGATGACGCTCGACACCGTCTTCTGGATCGCCTCGATGACCAAGGCGATCACCTCGGTGGCCGCCCTCCAGCAGGTCGAGCACGGGCGGCTCAGCCTCGACGAGCCGATCGCCGGGGTCCTCCCCGAGCTCAAGGATCCCCAGGTGCTCGAGGGCTTCGACTCCGCGGGCAGCCCCAAGCTGAGGCCGGCCAAGCGTCCGCTGACGCTCCGGATGCTGCTCACCCATACCGCCGGCTTCACCTACGACATCTGGAACGCCGACATGGGCCGCTACATGGAGCACGCGAAGATCCCGGGGATCATCGCCTGCAAGAACGTCACCCTGGGCACGCCGCTGGTGTTCGAGCCCGGCCAGCGCTGGGAGTACGGCATCAGCCTCGACTGGGCCGGCAAGGCGGTCGAGAAGGTCAGCGGCCGCTCCCTGGAGGACTACTTCAAGGCCTACATCTTCGGACCGCTGGGCATGCGCGACAGCGGCTTCGTGATCGGGCCGGACCAGCGCAAGCGGCTCGCCACCATGCATGCGCGGATGCCGGACGGCACGCTGGCGCCGATGGAGTTCGAGATGGACCAGGCGCCCGAGTTCTTCATGGGCGGCGGCGGGCTCTACTCCACCGCCACCGATTACCTGACCTTCCTGCGGGCGCTGCTGAACAACGGGACCCTGGACGGGGTGCGGATCTTGAGCCCCGAGACGGTGGCGGAGATGAACCGCAACCAGATCGGCGATCTCAACGTGACCAAGCTGGTCTCGGTGATCCCCCAGAGCTCCAACGACGCGGAGTTCTTCCCCGGCATGGTCAAGAAGTGGGGCCTCGCCTACATGACCTCGACCGAGGCTGCCAGCAGCGGCCGTGGCGCCGGCAGCCTGGCCTGGGCCGGCTTGGGCAACACCTACTACTGGCTGGACCCGAGTGCCCGGCTGGCAGGCGTCATCTGCACGCAGATCCTGCCCTTCGCCGATCCCCAGGCGCTCGACCTGTTCGAGGCGTGGGAGACGGCCCTATATCGAGGGAGAGCCTAGGCTCGGCCGAACGCGCCCGAGTAGACGCGCTGCGGCGTCTTGTGACCCCGGCCCACGTCGCAGGTCGGGCAGTAGGCGACCGCGTCGAGGTGGAGGGGGAGGAGCCCCGGGAGCAGGATCGTCCATTGGGTGCGGTGCAGGAACCAGCAGAGCAGGTGGGGCATCTGGCCAAGACCGTAGCGCCCCGCCAGCGACGGTCCCCGATCCGGGTGGTTAAGACTTGCTAGGTGAGCAGCGTCAGCGCGAAGCAGACGCTCAGCCTGCTGTCGATCCCAGCCCTCCGCCGCACCCCCGCGGAATAGCCGTCCGAGCGGCGATTGTCGCCGCCGTCGCCGTGACCAGCCGGCTGGCGTGGCTCTTCCGGTTCTCCAATCCCGAGAACACCGGCACCGGCTGGCTTGGCAACGACGCCTACCACCACTGGCAGATCGCCTACCTGAGCCTCAAGGTCGGGCTGGCGGCCCCGACCGGCCCCCGGCTCTGGGACTTCAAAGGGCAGGACTATTTCTGGGGCGTCCTGCACCCGGCGCTGACAATGCTCGCGTTCGCGCTGACCGGGAGCACCGACATCGTCGTCCAGCGGCTGGTGTCGATCGCCTTCGGCGTTCTGGCCGCCACCATGCTGGCGCTGATGACCATGCGCCACTTCGGGCGCTCGGCCGGCCTCGCCGCGGGTCTGCTGGCGGCCGTCCTGCCGACCAGCGTGTTCAACGATTCGACGGGCCTGCTCGAGCCACTCGGCGTCGGACTCACGCTGCTCGGCATCTGGCTGCTCGACCGCCACCCGGGCCGGGCCGGCATCGCGCTCGCGCTCTCCACGATGGCCCGCGCCGAATCGTGGATCTTCGCGCCGATCGTCATCGCGTTCAACCAGCGCGCGCGTCGCAGCCTCAACCCGGCCCTGGTCGCCACCTTCGCTCTCGGCTTCGGCGGGTACGCGGTGTACCTGTTCCTGGCGACCGGGAATCCGATCTACCCGTTCTACTGGAACTTCCTGGCCAACGGACTCGGGACGTGGGGCTTCCATCCGGCCGCCGACGCCGCGGCCGCGCCGCTGCTCAAGCCGGTGATGGGGGTCGTGCTCCTGGCGGGCACCGCCGGCCTGCTCTGGGTGTACCGTAGGCGGCCCGCCGCCGCGCCCTTCCTCGGCTATGGGCTCACCTACTGCTGCTTCATCGCCGGTGTGGTCGGCTTCACCGCCTACTCGGTCGGCTGGCACGACTACTTCCTGTTGAGCCGCCTCTTCGCGTTCCCCTACCAGTTCGTGGGAGCGCTGGTCGCCGCGCTCGTGTTCACCGCGGCGGCCGGCAGCCGCGTCCGGAACGTCGCCGCGTGGGTGACGATCGCGGTGCTCGCGGCCGCCGCCCAGGCCCTCTGGCAGCCGATCGACGCCGGCTACCGAGCGACCGACCAGGCCTGGAACACCGAGCTCGCCGCCGCCCAGGTGCTCGCCACGGCGCACGTGGCCCAGCCAGGTGGCACCACGCTGGCGATCCCGCCCAACGAGGGGCCGAACTCCGAGGTGACGCTCACCTACGCCCTGGTCCACGACCAGCACCTGACGGCGGCCGATCTGCGCTCGGAGTTCTACGACCCTTACTACTACCTACCAGCCGGCTTCGCATATGCGCAGGACCCGGGCCGCGCCGACAGCGCCATGCGCTGCTGGTTCTCGAGCAATCGCGTGGGCACCTGGGTGGTCGAGGGCAGCAACGCCAACCAGCGTGCGCTGGCCGCTGCCCACCCGGACTGGTTCACCCAGGAAGCCACCTTCGCCCCCTACGAGTGGACGATCTACGCCGTGCACGCACCTCCCTGCTAATTCCCTACCCCTTGCGGGGATGGGAGATCAGAGGAGGAATCTCAGCTAGTTGTAGGCGCCGACCATCTGGGCGGACAGCGTCTCGTCGGCCGCTTGCGCCTCTTCGCCGGTCGCCTGCTCGAATCTATCCGTGGTGGCCTTCATCTCGGCTTGCCTCCTCCACATAACGCCCAGAAAACAAAAACCCCGCCTCCTCATCTGGAGGCGGGGCTCGCGCCGGCGCCGGCTAAGGCACCCGCGTCCCCGCTCCTCGGAGGAGGAGCCGACCGGTGCCAATGCCGGACCCGGCCCGAACCATCACGCCGCCGCCCCGACGGGCACGCGCCGTTCGTACCCGCACTCGGGGCACTCGAAGAGCCCGAGCAGCTGATCGGGGCGGCTGGCGTCCGAGTGCAGCGTGCGCAGGCTCATCGTGACCTCGGCTTCGTGACGCGCGCAGACAGGCGCCTCGTCAGGGCTCATGGCGGGAAGCGTAGTCCCAGGGAGGCCGGGTTCCTAGTGGGCAAGGCACAATCCGCGGCGCGCAGGCTTGGAGTCACGCCATAATCGCGGGAATGGCGACCGAAGGGAAGCTCACCCACCCCCGGCCCACCGTTCGCGAGGCGATGACCTTCGGGGGCTTCGCGCGCGCCCAGCTCCTGGGCGGGCACGGCGGCCTCGACCGCACCATCGAGTGGGTCCGCCTGATGGAGACCCCGGAGACGGTGAGCGTGCTGCGCAAGGGCGACCTGCTGCTGACCACCGCCTTCTCGATCAAAGACGACCGCCGGGCGCAGGTCGACCTGGTCGAAGGCGTGGCCCGGGCGGAGGGCGCGGGGCTGGTGATCAAGCCCGAGCGCTATCTCCGGAAGCTGCCGCCGGAGATGCGCGCGGAGGCCGACCGGCTCGACCTGCCGCTCTTCGAGCTGGAGGACGCGGTGCCCTTCGTCGACGTCATGGAGCCGCTCCTGGAGCGGATCATCAACGCCGAGCACTGGCGCCTGAAGCGCTCGCTGGAGATCCACAGCCGCTTCACCGAGCTGGTGCTCGACGGCAAGGGCGTGAACGAGATCTGCCGCACCCTGGCCGATCTCCTGGACGCCGCGGTCTCGGTCGAAGACGCGTCCTTCCACCTGCTGGCCCACGCCGGCGGCTCGGCCAACGACCCCCACCGCAAGGAGACCATCGCCCGCCACGGCACCCCCGCCCGGGTCGTCTACGACGCCCAGGTCGCGCGCTTCCTGCGCGACGTCGAAGCCAACCGGCACCCCAAGGTGATGCCGGCGTTCCCGCACCTCGGCCTCAACCGGGAGCGGATCCTGGCGCCCATCCTGGCCGCCAACCAGGTGCTCGGCTACATCTCCGTGATCGACAGCAAGCCCCAGGTCGAGGAGCTCGCCTTCATGGCGGTCGAGCAGGCCGCCCTGGTGGTGGCCCTGGCGCTGACCAAGGAGCGCGAGGTGGCGGAGGTCGAGAGCCGGGTCCGCGGCGAGTTCCTCGACGACCTGGTCTCGGCCACCTACGGCGACGAGGCGGCGGCCCAGCGCCGGGCCCGGCACCTGGGCTATCCGCTGACCGGGACGCACATCCTGATGGCGGTCGACATCGACGATTTCCGCGGGTTCCACCGCGCCCGCCAGATCAGCGAAGACGCCGTCCAGGCGCTCAAGCGGGAATTCTTCCGGCGGGTGTCGGCGGTGGTGCGCGCGAGTCACCAGCGAGGGCTGCTGAGCGCCCACTCCGACTCGGTGTACGCGCTGCTGCCGCTCGGCCTGGGCGCCGACCACGCTGACGCGCAGCGCCGCGCTCACCAGCTCGGCGTGCAGGTCCAGGAGGCGATCGCCGGGTGGAAGCCGGGGTTCACGGTCTCGGTCGGCCTCTCGGCCGCCATCGAGGCGCCGATCGGGGTGGCGGGCGCCCATCGCGAGGTCACGGCCGTGATGGAGACGCTGGGGCGGCTGAAGCGCTGGGCGCAGGTGATCTCGGTGCCTCAGCTGGGCGTCACCGGCCTGCTGGCCGGCGTCGACCACGAGCGCCTGCTGGAGTTCGCGCAGCGCCACCTGGGGCCGCTGGCCGAGCACGATCGGGCCCGCGGCGGGGAGCTGGTGGAGACGCTGAAGGCCTACCTGGAGGAGGGCGAGCAGCAGGCGGCGGCCAAGCGGCTGGGGATCCATCCCAACACCCTCCGCTACCGCCTCGACCGGGTCCGGGAGATCAGCGGGGTCGAGCTGGAGGACCCCGAGACCCGCCTCAACCTGGCCGTTGCGCTCCGCGTCCAGGGGCTTTTGGGGTTGTGAGCTCCTGACGAGGTTTCGGCCCGGCTTTTAGTGCTGGCCGACTAGTCCCGAACGGCTTCAGACAGCTACTTTTCCTGGCATGCCGCCGCCCCGTTCGCTGACGGCTGCCCGCCGGGCCCACCCGGGCCGTGTGCGCGCGGAGCGCGCGGCCTGCGGCATGGGCTTCATCGCCACCACCGCGCCCCTCCCCAGCCACGAGGTGGTCGCCGAGGGCGTGACCGCCCTCGCCCGGCTCGCCCACCGCGGCGGCCTCGACGCCGACGGCCAGAGCGGCGATGGCGCCGGCCTCATGATCCAGGTGCCCCGGCAGCTGTTCGGCGCCCACACCGCGGTGGCCGTGCTCTTCGAATGGGACCCGCGGGCCCGCGAGCTGCTGGCCCAGGCGCTGGCCTCCGAGGGCATGGGCGTCGCCGACTGGCGCACGGTCCCGGTCGATCCCCAAGCCTTGGGCGAGAAGGCACGCCGCGACATGCCCGGCATCTGGCACGCGGTGATCCCGCGCCCCGACGTCTCCGATGGCGACTGGGAGGACCGCCTGTACCGAGCGCGCCGCCGCGCCGAGCGCGCCGCCGGCGCCGCCGGCGTCCGCATGTACATGCCCTCCTGCTCCTGCCGGACCGTCGTCTACAAGGGCCTGATGGCGGGCACCCACCTGGCCGCGTTCTACCTCGACCTCGCCGACCCTCGCACGACCTCCCAGCTGGCGGTCTTCCACCAGCGGTACTCGACCAACACCATGCCCGACTGGCGCAACGCCCAGCCCTTCCGGATGCTGGCCCACAACGGCGAGATCAACACCGTCGAGGGCAACAAGTCCTGGATGCGGGCCCGCGAGGCCGAGCTCCCGCAGGAGCTGCGGCCGGTGATCTGGGCCCAGGGCTCGGATTCCTCCGCCCTCGACAACGTGCTCGAGCTGCTGGTGCGGCGCGGCTTCGACGTCGCCGAGGCCCTGATGACGCTGGTGCCGGACGCCTGGGAGGGCCGCGGCGACATGGCGCCCGCGGTGCGCGACTTCTACCGTTACCAGACCACCCGCTTCGAGCCCTGGGACGGCCCCGCCGCCCTCGCCTTCAGCGACGGGCTGCTGGCGGGGGCCGCGCTCGACCGCAACGGGCTGCGGCCCCTGCGCTACCAGGTGACCAGCGACGGGCTGGTGGTGGCTGCCAGCGAGGCTGGGGTGATCCCGCTGGAGCCGGCGCGGGTGATCGAACGCGGGCGCCTGGGGCCGGGCCAGATCCTGCTCGTGGACACCCGCGACGGCGCCATCCTGCGCAACCACGACGCCAAGGCCAGGGTGGCCGGGCGCCACGACTACGCGCTGCTGGCCGACCGCATCCTGGTACCGGTCCCCAAGCGGCACCTCGATGTCGACATTCCGGCGGACCTGATCCAGCTGCAGCGCATGCACGGGTGGGGATTCGAGGACCGGAAGCTGGTCATCGAGGTGATGGCCACCTCAGCGCTGGAGCCGAACTGGTCGATGGGGGACGACAGCCCGATCGCGGCCCTGGGCCGCACTCCCCGCCGCCTCTACAACCACCTCCGGCAGCGGTTCGCGCAGGTCACCAACCCGGCCATCGACTCGCTGCGGGAGCGCGCCGTGATGTCGCTGCGGGTCGTGCTCGGCGCGCGCGGCAGCACGCTCGATCCCGAGGGCGACGCCAACGCCGAGCTGCGCAAGCGGCATCACCCCGCGCTGGCCCTCGACAAGACCTTCACCCACCGCCTCCTGGAGCTGGAGTCGCCGGTCCTCGGCCAGGGCGAGCTGGCCCGGGTCCTGGAGTCGGCGATCGTCCTCGACGCCAGCTTCGCGCCGGGCGAGACGCTGCGCGAGGAGCTGCTGCGCCTCTGCGGCGAGGCGGAGCGTGCCCAGGAGGACGTGGTCGTGCTCAGCGACCGCCGAGCCGGGCCCACCCGGCTGCCGATCCCGATGCTGCTGGCGGTGGGTGCGGTCCACGAGCGCCTGCTCGCCACCGGGCAGCGGGTCCAGAAGGACGTGGTGGCGGTGGCGGGCGACGCCATCGAGGTCCACGACCTGGCCGCCCTGGTGACCGCCGGCGCCAGCGCCGTGCACCCCTACCTGGCGCTGGCCGCCGCTCGCAGCCACGACCCCGCAGACGGCGAGCACCGCTACCGGCACGCGCTCGAGCACGGGCTGCTCAAGGTGATGGCGAAGATGGGCATCTCCTGCGTCTCCAGCTACTGCGGCGCCGAGGTGGTGGAGGCGCTCGGCCTGGGCGCCGAGGTGATGGAGCTCTGCTTCCCGGGCATTCCGAGCCGGATCGGCGGGGCCTCCCTGGCCGACCTGGAGGCCAGGCTGCGAGCCTGGCACGACGAGGCCTGGCCCGAGGCCGCTGGCGCCGCTCCCGCGCTGCCGGACCACGGCCGCGTCCGCTTCCGCAAGGCGGGCGAGTTCCACGCCTACAACCCGATCGCCGTGCGCAGCGCCCAGAAGGCGGCTCGCGAGAACGACCCCGAGGCCTACGCCAGGTGGCGGGAGCTGTCGACCATGGGCCCGCCCCAGGACCTGCGCGACCTGCTCGCCATCAAGCCGGCGCCGGAGCCGGTCCCGCTGCGCGAGGTGGAGCCGGCAGCCGACATCCTGCGCCGGTTCATCTCGACCGCGATGTCGCTGGGCGCGCTTTCGCCCGAGGCGCACTCCGCGCTGGCCATCGCCATGAACATGGTGGGGGCCCGCTCCAACTCGGGCGAGGGCGGCGAGGACCCCGAGCGCTACTCAGACGCCGGGACCCGGCGCGACAACCGGATCAAGCAGGTGGCCTCGGCCCGCTTCGGCGTGACGCCGCTCTACCTGAAGCGCGCGGACGAGCTGGAGATCAAGATCGCCCAGGGCTCCAAGCCTGGCGAGGGCGGCCAGCTGCCCGGGATCAAGGTGACCTCCCTGATCGCGCGCCTGCGCCACGCGCAGCCGGGGATGCAGCTGATCTCGCCCCCGCCCCACCACGACATCTATTCGATCGAGGACCTGGCCCAGCTCATCTACGACCTGAAGTCGGTCAACCCGCGGGCCCGGGTGGGCGTCAAGCTGGTCGCCGAGGCGGGCGTGGGCACGATCGCGGCCGGGGTCGCCAAGGCCCATGCCGACTACGTGCTGATCAGCGGCCACAACGGCGGCACCGGCGCCTCGCCGCTCTCCTCCATCAAGGGGGCGGGCGTGCCCTGGGAGCTGGGCCTGGCCGAGACCCAGCAGGTGCTGGTCGAGCAGCGCCTGCGCGAGCGCCTGACGGTACGCACCGACGGCGGCCTCAAGAGCGGCCGCGACGTGGTGGTCGCCGCCATGCTGGGCGCCGAGGAGTTCGGCTTTGGCACCGGCGTGCTGGTGGCGCTGGGCTGCGACATGGCCAGGCAGTGCCACCTGAACACCTGCCCCACCGGCATCGCCACCCAGCGCGACGACCTGCGGGCCAAGTTCGAGGGCAGCCCCGAGCACGTGGTCAACTACCTGACCCTGATCGCCGAGGAGGCGCGCCAGGTGCTGGCCGCGGCCGGCGCCCGCTGCCTCGACGAGGTGATCGGCCACCCCGAGCGGCTGGCGGCGGTTCCTCACGAGACCATCGACGTCTCCTTCGTCCTGCGCGCGCCGGCGGACTCCTCGCTGCCGCGGCGCCGGCTCTGGGCGCGCAACGGTCCCGAGCCGGCGCCCACGCCGCCCAGCGGCGCCATCGACAACTCGCACCGCACCGCCGGGGCCGGCATGAAGCGGGAGCGCCGATCCTATGTGGGCAGCGCCGGCCAGTCCTTTGGGGCCTGGCTGGACGAGGGCTCGGAGCTGGTGCTGGAAGGCGAGGCCAACGATTACGTGGGCAAGGGCATGGGCGGCGGCGTGATCGTGGTCCGGCCCTACCGGGACGACGCCGCCACCGATCCAGTGCTGGCCGGAAACACCTGCCTCTACGGCGCCACCGGCGGGCGCCTCTTCGTGGCCGGCCGGGTCGGGGAGCGGTTCGCGGTGCGCAACTCGGGGGCGGTGGCGGTGGTGGAGGGCGCGGGCGATCACTTCTGCGAGTACATGACCGGCGGCATCGCGGTGGCGCTGGGGCCGGTGGCCTGGAATGTCGGCGCGGGGATGACCGGCGGCGTCGCCTACCTGCGGGAGTACGACCAGCTCAACGCCGACTCTGTGCTCGCGCGGCCGGTCCCCGGCGAGGACGAGGCCGAGCTGCGGGCGCTGGTCGCGGAGCATTTGAAGCGCACCGGCTCGGCGCGCGCGGCCGCCCTCCTGGCCGATTGGGACGCCGCGCTCGCGGGCTTCCGGCAGCTGGTGCCGGTGGCGGTCGCCAACCCACCGGCGCCGGTCGTGACCGAGCCGCAAACCGAAACCGAGGCGGAGTCCGTTCCCGAGAACGCCTAACCGCCTCTGCTCACGACGCGAGTTAGGGTGCGACAATCGTTGGCTGGGATGCAGCGCAGAAGGTCAGAGGCAGCGCCCAGGTACCTGTTGGTCGGGGGGCGCCTGTGCCTCGATTTCTGCAACACCACCCGCGATCGCGCCGGCGCTCCCGAGGAGCGCCTCCTCGACTACCCCGAGCTGGTCGGCTGGGGCTGGCGGGCCGGCATCCTCAACGCGGAGGAGGCGGCGCGGCTCAGGCGCACCGCACGCCGCAGCCCCACCGAGGCGGTGGTGGTGCTGGAACGCGCCCTCAAGCTGCGCGAAGCCCTGCACGCGATCTTCCTGGCCGGGCACGCCGGCCGGCGCCCGCGCCCGAACCACCTGGAGACACTGAACGGGGAGCTCGGACGCGCGCTCGCCCGCTCCCAGGTGGTGGCCGCCGAGGGGGCGTTCACGTGGGTCTGGGCCGAGGGCGGGCGGGCGCTGGACTCGATGCTCTGGCCGATCGCACGCTCGGCCGCCGACCTGCTCACCAGTGGCGAGCTGGAGACGGTGCGCCAGTGCGGGGGGCGCGCCTGCGGGTGGCTCTTCCTGGACACCTCGCGCAACCGCACGCGCCGCTGGTGCGACATGCGGGTCTGCGGCAACCGCGCCAAGGCGCGCCGCCATCATCAGCGCCTGCGGGCCGCCGGCGCGGCGTGATCACCGAGGCGGGCGTCGACCTCGAGGCCAACGCCCGGCAGCTGGCGGCGCTGCCGCCCAAGCCGCGGCGCGACCCGGAGCAGCAGCGCGCGGCCGAGGCTCTGCTGGCCGAGGGCCGGGCCGCGCGGGAGTCGTTCACGGCGCGCCATGCCGCGGAGATCTACGAGCGCCTGACGGCCGGCTACACGCGCTTTCTGCGCGTTCGGGAGCTGGTCTACGCGGCGGCGACGGAATGGCCGGGCCTGGTGCCGAGCGAGGCAGAGGTGAACGCTGAGCGGCAACTTCCGCAGAAGGACAAGGACGGCGTCGAGATCGACCAGGGCATCTTCCTGGCGCACGTGCTGGCGCAGCCGCTGGCGGGCCGCCACCTGATGTGGTCGATGCAGCGGCCGCGCGCCGATTCAGTGGCGCTGCTGGACGACTTCCTGCGCACGGGGGCCGCCGACCTGGGCACCGCGCGCCTGGACCGACGTGGCAACGTCGGCCACGTCACGCTCCAGAACCACGCCTACCTGAACGCGGAGGACGACGAGTCCAACGCCGCCGTGGAGCGGGCCGTCGACCTGGTGCTGCTGGACCCCGAGATCGAGGTCGGCGTCCTGCGCGGCGGGCCCGCCACACATCCCAAGCACGCCGGCCGGCGCATCTTCGGGTCCGGCATCAACCTGACCAAGCTCTACCTGGGCCAGATCGGCTTCGTCGAGTTCCTGATCGAGCGCGAGCTCGGCCTCAACAACAAGATGTACCGCGGGCTGTCGCGCGAGGAGTTCCGCGACGACGGTTTCGAAGACAACCTCGAGAAGCCGTTCATCGCGGTCGTGGAGTCGTTCGCGATCGGCGGCGCCTGTCAGTGGCTGCTGATCATGGACCGCGTGATCGCGCAGTTCGGCTCCTACTTCAACCTGCCCGCGCGCAAGGAGGGGATCATCCCCGGCTCCGCCAACCTGCGCCTACCGCGCCTGGCCGGCGAGCGGTTGACGCGCCAGGGCATCTTCTTCAACCGCGACTTCCCGGCCGACAGCCCCGAGGGCCGGCTGCTCGCCGACGAAGTCGTAATCGAGACCGAGATCGAGCAGGCGATCGAGCGGGCCACGCGCGAGATCACCAGCGCGGGCTTGACCTCTCTGGTGGCCAATCGCCGGCTGCTGCGCCTGGGCCAGGAGCCGCTGGACACCCACCGCACATACATGGCCTGGTACGCCCGTGAGCAGGCCCGTTGCCTCTTCAGCGAGGCGCTGATCGCCAACCTGGAGCGCAACTGGGACGCCCGCAGCCGGAGCCTGCGCGAGTGACGCCGCGCCGACGCCGCCGCGGCGCCAACCCGTCTGCGCGCAGCCTCCCGATCCGAGCCAGGCTGCGCGCGTGCTGCTCAGCCTGCTGACCGCCCTCCGCCTGGTCCTGGCGCTGCTGGCCTACCCTGCAGTGCGCCGCACCACCGAGGACTGAGCCTCGGCGGCGGTCGGGGCGCTCAGCAGAACACCGCCACGATGGTTCCGGTGCCAGGCTGGCTCGGCTGCGGGCCGTAGCCCGGGTCCGTCTTCACGACGACGATGTGGACGACGTCGCCGCTGATGACGCTGCCGTTGGTGACCACGCTGCTCGAGACGATGACGGCCATGTAGGTCGGGATCGTCGCCGGGGTGCTGCTGCTTCCGCCCGGATCCGTGGTCCACGTGCCGCCGCACACGGGCACCGGCGGCTGACCCTCGAAGCCCTTGAAGTTCGACGGCGCGCCGCCGCTCAATGCGTTGTTCTTGGCCCACTGGGCGCCCCAGAAGTTGACAGCCTTGCCGGTGCTGCTGGCGACCGGTCCCACCGTCGTGTCGCCCAACACGAACGCGCCGCCCGATGCGAAGGAAGCCACCATCGCATTGGACGAGGCGCCCGCACAGCTGCCGCCGGCGTCGCAAATCTGCGTGGTGATCGTGTAGGGACCGAGCACGCTGTAGGTGTGTGTTCCCGACGCGGTGAAGCCTGATCCGGACGCGGCGACGGTGCCGGTGGTCGCGGCGGTGCCGTCGCCCCAGTTGATCGTGGCCGTGTAGTCCGAGGCGGCACCGCCAGGATCGGCATCGGTGAACGAAGCCACGACCGTGCTCACCGGGTTGAGGCTCACGATGCTTCTTCCGCTCGCGGTCAACGGCGCGTCGGCCACGGTTGCGGTGCTCGTGCCGTGCGCGGTGCTGCCGCCGACATCAGTAACCGTGGTCGAGATCGTGAACGAGCCTTCCTCGGCGTAGGTGTGCGCGGCGGTCACGTCGAAGCCGCCGGACCCGTTGGTCGCCACGGAGCCCGAGGAGGCGTTGCCGTCTCCCCAGTTGACGGTGGCTGTGAAGTCGGCGGGCGCGCCGTTCGGGTTGCCGTCCGTGAAGCTGAAGACGGTGCCGCTGAAGCTGGAGCCTTCGACCGCCGAGACAGACCTGGCGCTTCCCGTCAGGGTCGCATCAGCGACCGTCGCGGTGCTGGTCGCAGTGCCCGTGTCGTTGGCATCGGCGGCGTCCGTGATCGTGGTAACCACTGATCGGGTGCCTTCTTCGGCAAATGTGTGGCTGCCGGTGACCGTGAAGGACCCACTGGCGCCGGAAATGGTGCCCGTGGACGAAGAGCCGTCACCCCAATCGATGTTCGCCGTGAACTGGGTAGCGGGCGCGGTCTGATCGGGCACCGTGAAGGTCGCGACAGCTCCGGCGAATGGGCTGCCCTCGGTGCCGCTGATGTTCTGTCCTTTGGCGTCAAGCAGGATGGTCAGCGAGGTGACCGGGTGGAGCTCGTTCCAGAGCATGTGCATGTCGGCCACATGTCGGCCGCAGACGTGCACGTGCATGCCCACACGCAGCGGAGCGATCCGCGTCATGAATTGGTCGCGGTCTGTGAGCGGAATCTCGATGTCGATGCCGTTGGGAGGATCGGTGCCACCCGGACCCGGAAGGAAGTTGTGGTAGTTGACCAATCTCGTCGTGTCCGGACCGGTGACGTCGAAGCTGACATCGCCGTCGTAGCCGATGCTCTGGCCCACGACTACACCAGTCGTACACTCTTCATGGGCCAGGATGTTGTTGGGCCCGGCCGAGCCAGGGACAGCGAGCTCCGGGAAGTCGCCATTGGGTCCAGGGTTGTCCTCGCAGGACGGCGTGTTGTCCAACCGCTGGCAGACCGGCAAGGCCCAGCCGATGATGCTGGCCCAGCACCTGCCGTTCATCCGGGCGGCGCCGGCTGAGGGGCGGCAGACGTTGGGATCGGCCGGGCTCAGGAAGGGCGGTTGCATGAATGGAAGCGGAATCTGCCACTGCTGCAGCGCCGGGTTCCCCAACACGGTCGCGGTGATGTCGCTGCCTTTGCAGTAGTAGGCGACGTGACCGCAGGCGATGGCGCCCGCCACCGCGGCTTCGGCGATCACTTGCTGGGCCGCGCCCAGGATGGCGAGCTGCAAGACCGGAGCGGCCGCAAAGGCAGCCAACCCCAGGGCGGCGACCGTCGCCCCTATCGAGCCGGCGAGGGCGGCGGCGGCGCCAGGATCCATGATCCCGGCGAGGGCGGCGATGGCCGCCTGCACCGCCACCGGCCCCGCCGCCGTCCCGACCACGCCCGCGGTGATCACAGCCGCCGCGGCTGCCGCCGCCGCGGTCTGAATCGCCGCCACCACTGCGAGCAGTACGCCGATGTCCGGCACCGAATGTCCGGTCAGGGCCACCGCCGCCTCATAGCTGGTCAGGTCGAACGGAGGCAGGCCAAGCAGCGGATTGGGGCTGCAGGCGATGTCGGTGAGGTCGCTGATCGGTTTCGAGAAGTCGAATCCGGCATCCGGCACGGTGTTGCCATAGGCGCCAGTTGCCACCGCGATCGCCGCGGCGATCGCGACACACCCGGTCGGTATCGGCAGGATGTCGTTGGTCATCGCCGCCAGCGCGCCGGCGCCCAGGAAGATCGGGCCTTTGTTGCTCAGGTCGTAACCCGTGGCGCTGTAGTTGCTGTCGACCGCCTTGCAGTCAGCGAAGTAGGTAAGGAAGTCGGTCGGCGAGTTGCCGACGATGCAGATGGTGTCGGCGCCGTCGATGAAACAGTCCTGGAACCAGCACGTCCCGATGTCGCCAAGGGCAGCCGCGGTGGCGCTCGACCCGGGTCCGGCGTTGAAGTGATGCGCGCCTGGGCTGCCGAGAGACTTGATCGGGGTGCTGAAGTTGCCCAGTGGACCGGTGGTGACCGAGACCGACGTGTCGTTCGAGTCGAGCGTGGTGTCGTTGTTCGTGTCCCACCAGACGTTCAGCGAGCTCCCCGGCGCGAACCCAAAGCCCGTGACTGTGATCGTCGAGCCGCTGCCGAACCTGATCGGGCTTGCGCTCAGGTTGACTGTGACCTGGACCGAGGCTTCACCCGTGGTCGGATTGCGAACGGTGCCGGCCTGGATCCGATAGGCGCCCGCCGCAACCTCACTGATGGCCAGCCCTGCCGAGAAATTGCCAGATGCGTCGGTGGTCAGCTGGACCGAGGGCTCCTTGCTGTCGAACTGCGCGTTGCCGTTGCTGTCCAGCCAGACGATCACGCTCGCGACGGCGCCGAAGCCGCTACCGGCGACCGTGACTATGGAGCCGGTGCCGAAGGTCGAGGCGTTGACGCAGAACTGGACCGGAGCGCAGGCGGTGGTCGACACGGAGGGTCCAGCGGCGTAGGCCTTCGGCGCCACGAGAGGTGAATCGGCACCCAGGACCAGGGCCGTCACCACGGCCGGAACCAGGATCCGTGCCCAGCGACGCTCGCTCATGTCCCCTCTCCCCCAAAACGTCGCCGCGGTGCGCCGCATCGTGGGCGCTACCCGGACGATTGTCAAGTGGCGTTGACGGGTCCGCGGGCAGAGCCCGCGCTTACGTCTACTACTGAGCTACGGCTTCCCGGACGAGTAGCCGCTGCACGGCGAACCAGAAGCTGAACAGCCAGAACAGCGGTAGCAGCAACCCGGCGTAGTCGTGGAAGACGACCGCGGGCACGTAGCCCCAATCGGCCGCGATCACGAGCACGAGCACGATCCGGGCCAGGTTGACCAGGTAGGTCCCGGCCGCCCCCAGCAGCACCACCTGCAGGCGGGTCTCCCAGGGCATCTCGCCGCGCAGGCCGCTGATCAGGCTGATCACGAGCAGGACCGCCGACTGCCAGCCCAGGCAGTTCCAGGAGAGCAGGATCGGCACCGGCCCGCCCTGCAGGTTCCAGACCGTGAGCTGGCTGCCCGAGCTGGCCGCGCGAACGCCGAACAGGTAGAGGATGCCGGCGGCCTGGGCCGCGACCCTGGGGGCCAGCGCCTGGATGGGCTGGGCGAGCCCCAGCCGCAGGGCGGCGCTGGTGAGCGCAGCGTCGAAGGTCGCCGTGAAAGGCAGCAGCAGCAGCAGCCCGGCCGAGGCTGCGACCAGGCCGGCGCCCAGGCGGCCCTCCAGGAAGGGGCGGGATGAGGTCACAGCTCCCTCCGGCGCCGGCGTCCCAGCAGCGCGACCGCCGCCAGCGGCGCCAGCAGCGCGAGGCCGGCCGCCGGCAGCGGCGACTCGGCGAGCACGATCGAGGGGGTGCCCAGGTTGGTCTGCTTCAGGTTGCTGTCGTAGGTGAGGCCAACGCCCTGCCCGGCGATCGCGGTCGCGGTGATCGTCCAGCAGAAGACGTAAGGGCCTCCCAGGGGCAGCGTGGTGGCGACCGCGGTGGTGGCCGTGGTGTGCTGGTTGTAGCCGTTGATGTAGATGGTCGTCCAGGCCACGATCGGGATCACCGCCGCGCAGCCGTCGGAGCTGTAGCCGAAAGTCTGGAGGGCCGTGGCGCTGGCCGCCCCGTTGGCCGTGATCCAGTAGTTGAAGTCGTAGGTGCCGGCCGGCACCACGGTCCCGGCCGGGTAGGACGCGCTGGAGACCCAGGTCTGGGTGTCGCCCAGCGTCTGCATCTTGAAGTCGTAGCCGCCCGCGGCGGGCGGCGTCGCGTCCATGGTGTAGACCGTCTTGCCGTGCAGGTACTCGGCGACCGGGCTCGCGTAACCGAGCGGGGATTGCACAAGGCCGGCCGTGAGGACCCCCAGCAGCGCCAGCGCGAGGCTGATCGGCGCCCACGCCAGGTGGCTGGCGCGGAACCGGCGGGGGGTGGTGACGGCGGCGGAATCGGTGGCCGCCGCTGCGGCCAGCGCGGGCGCAGGGTGCGCCACCGGCCCGCCGCCGGCGGCCTCGAGCCGGCGCTTGAGCCGCCCCAGCCGCGGGATCCGCTGCGGGGTTCCGGTGGTGCGGCCGGTCTTGGGGGTGCGGAACCAGGGCCCTTCCTGCTTCTCGAGCAGGCCCTTGAGCGCCGCCCAACCCTGGAAGGGAGTGAGGAGCGTCCCCACCAGCCAGGCCCCGACCACACCCCGCACGTCGCGGGCGGGCGCCTGCTCGAGGAGGAGGCCGCCGACGTTCATGAGCGGCAGCGCCAGCAGGTTGGTCCCCACCAGCGACCAGCCCATGACCGCGGTCCAGGCCGGCAGGTGGGTGTGGAGCACGAAGTCGGAGAGGATCCAGGCCACGGTGCCGATCACGAGCGGGATGGACTGCAGGTAGTAGGGCGCGAAGTACACGAACTCCGCCTTCTCGGTGAAGGTCAGGTGCGGCGAGCGCAGGATCGGCCAGAAGTGCCGCCTGACCTGGTGGGTGTGGCCCTCGGCCCAACGCATCCGCTGGCGGACCAGCCGGCCGAAGCTGGAGACGCACTCGGCCGGGACCTCGGCGTAGGGCGTGTAGCCCACTTTGTAGCCGCGCTCGTAGAGGCGCAGGGTCAGCTCCCAATCCTCGGTGATGGAGGTGCCCCAGCCCAGCTCCTTGAGGACCTCGGCGCGGATCACGTAGGCGGTGCCCGCGATCATGCGGAGGGCGCCGGTGAGCTCCTGGAGCACCCGTTCCACCATGTAGGAGCCGGCGTACTCGGCGCGCACACTGCCGGTGATGAAGCCCTCGTCCTTGTTCAGCACGTGCCACTGGTAGGACTGGATGGCCGCGATCTTGGGCCGCGGCTCCCAAGCGCCGGCCGGGGTGCGGCGATAGAAGCGCGGCAGGAAGCGCTCGATCGCATCCGGGAACGGGATGGCGTCGGCGTCCAGCAGCATCACGTACTGCGCCGCCGGGTCCATCGCCGTCAGCGCCGCCCGCAGGGCGCCCCCCTTGAAGCCCGTCCGATGCTGGCGGTGGATGATCTTGAACCCCGGCCGTCCCTGCCAGCGCTCGAGGATCCTCAGGACCTCGGGATCGTCCGAATCGTCGCAGAGGATGACCTCGTAGTTGGGATAGGTCAGCCGCGTGCAGGCTTCCAGCAGCCGCTCGATCACGCGCGCTTCGTTGTAGGAGGCGATCTGCACGCAGACCTTCGGCTCCTGGCCCGGCTGCGGCCGCCAGCCGCCGTTCCAGAGACCCTCCGGAGTGGCGCCCACCTCCGCGGTCGCACCCAGCGGCCGGCTCCGCGACTCCCCGAGCACGAGGACGAGCAGCGTGGCCACGTAGTAGCGGACCGAGTAAGCGAAGAAGAGAGCGCCGAGCACGATGGCCAGGATCGAGAGCAGGAGTCCCGGGCTGGCGAGGTCATGGCCGCCGGCCACCAGCTCCACGAGCCCGCGCCCGATCGCGATCACGGGAAGCATCGCCAGGAGGACCGAGACCGACGCCAGCAGGCGCGCGGAGCGGCGCGATGACCTCCAGGTACCGTTGGGTTTTCCGAGCACGTCGGAATTGTCCCAAGCACGTCACGTTCCCGCGCCCCACTTCAGACCCCCGTAAACGCATAGTTTTCCAAAGCAGTCGAGGGCTATGTACGGTTGGCGCTTGCCCCCGCCACGCGGATCGCGTCCAGCACGCGCAGGTTGGCGATCGAGGACTCGACCGGCTGCGGAGCCGGCCCGCCGCCGGCGGCGGCCGCCGAGAACTCCTCGACCATAAGGCGGTAGGGGTCGTTGGATCCCGGAGCGCCGAAAGGCTGCTTCATGCGCACCACCTCGTCGTCGGTGACGATCTCCAGCACCTGGTGCTCCGGCGATTCGAATGAGGCCCACAAGGAAGCCGTGGCTCCGGAAGGGAAGCGCAGCAGCGCGCTCGTCGTCATGTCGACCGCATCGCCACGCATGAAGGCGCGCACCTCGGCGGGCTCACCGAGCAGCCAGCGCGTCACATCGACGCAGTAACAGCCGACATCGTACAGCGCTCCCCCGCCCAGCTCCGGGCGCAGGCGGTAGTTGTCGAGATCGCGGATCGTGAAGCCGAACGCCGCGTGCACGTGGCGCAGCGAGCGCCCCGCCATCGCCGCCGCCAGCGCGCGCAGCTGGGGCTGGAAGCGATACATGAAGGCCTCCATCAGGACCTTGCGGGCGGCGGTGGCGGCGGCGGCCATCTCCTCGGCCTCGGCGGCGTTCATCGCCAGCGGCTTCTCGCAGAGCACGTGCTTGCCGGCCGCCAGCGCACGCAGCGTCCAGGGCCGGTGGCGGTCGTTGGTGAGCGGCAGGTAGACGGCGTCGACATCGGGATCGGCCAGCAGGGCCTCATAGGTCTCGTGCACGCGCGGCACGGAGTGCCGCTCGGCCAGGATCCGCGCTCGCGCCGGCTCCCGGCTGGCGATCGCCAGCAGCTCGGCGCCCGCGGCGGCGCGAATGGCGGGCAGGAGCGCATCGTCGGCGATGCCGGCGGCGCCGAGGATGCCCCAGCGGAGCGCTATGCGTCGACCTCGATCGGCCGGCCGGCGGCGATCGAGCGGGTGGCGGCCTCCATCAGGGCCACGTTGCGGCGCGCCTCGGCCGCCGGCACCGCGAGCGCCTCGCTCAGCAGCAGGTGGTCGGCCAGGTTGCGATAGAAGCCGTGCTGCACCCGGGGCGCCAGGCCGAGCACCTCGCGGGCGCCGTCCGGCCGGTGCACCGCGACCTCGGCCGGTGACTCCGAGGGCGCCAGCACCTCCTCCACGAGGTCGCCGGTCCAGGCCCTCGACTTGACGGACTCCAGGCGCCAGTCGCCGGTGATGGCGCCCGCCGTGCCCAGCAGGTACCACTTGGGCTTGAGCGCGGCCGCGATGTCGCTCTGCAGAAAGGTGGCCTCGGCGCCGCCCGCGAAGGCCACGTCAACGCGGACCTGGTCGGCGTTGCTGACGTCGTGCCAGACCCGCTTGTGGGCCGAGGCGCTGACCGAGGCCACCGGCTGCCGGAAGAGGGCCAGCATCCAGTCGAAATAGTGCGAGCCCCAGTCGTAGATCGTTCCGCCGGAGATCGGCTCGTGGCTGTGCCAGTACGAGCAGGGGTGCGAGAAGCCGCCGATGAAGGACTCCATGTAGAAGGGCTCGCCCACGGCGCCGCTGGCGACCGCATCGCGCAGGGCCACGAAGTCGGGGTCCCAGCGCCGGCTCTGGTAGACGGTGATCACGCGGCCGGCCTCGCCGGCGGCGGCCAGCATCTGGTCGCACTCCTGGGCGCGCAGCGCGAAAGGCTTCTCGCAGACCACGTGCTTGCCGGCCGCGATCGCCTCCAGCGCGGCCGCCGCGTGCGCCACCGGCGGGACGCCGACCACCACCAGGTCGATGCTGGGGTCGGCCAGGAGCGCGGCAGCCTCTGCGTGCGTCGGCACCCCAAACGCGGCCTGTGCCTGGTCGCGACGCTCGGCTACGCGGTCGCAGACGCCGCGGAGCTCGAAGCCCGGCACCTCGGTCACCGCGGAGGCGTGCTCGCGGCCGATGGCGCCGAAGCCGAGTAGCCCGACGCCCACCGCCGGTGCGGGCGCGACCCCGGCGGCGTGGCGGAGCGCCCGGAAGACCAGGCGCGCGAAGAGCTCGGAGTCCCAGGCCGCGCGACCGTGCCCGAGGCCGAGGTGGACCAGGCGGCCGGCGCGCACCCGGCGGCTGAAGGCTACGACCCGTTCGCCGTAGTGCCAGGGCGCGGTCAGCAGCACGGTCGCGTCCGCGGGTGGGGGGTCCGAGAGAAAGAGCTCGTCGCGCAGCCTCAGCTCGGGGTCGAGGCGGTCGGTCACCGGGTGCCCGGGCGCGGGGCGCAGGAGCAGCTCTGTCTCCGGGCCCGGCTCGCCCGGAGACCAGCCGGCCAGCTGGGCCAGTCGAGGGTCGCGCGCCCAGGCACCGAGGGTTCCGTGCAGAGCCACGATCCCGCCTCCCTGCTGGAGCACCCGCGCCAGCTCCGCCGAACGTTCGACGTCCGGGACCCGGTCGGCCGCCACCAGGACCACGTGGTGGCCTTCCACGGGCCCGCCGACGTCGACCTGGAGATCGCCCAGGCGCCGAAGCAGCGACCCGGACCGGGAGGCGTAGCGGTGCGGGCCGTCCTCGTCGAAGAGCGCCAGGACCCGGATCCGCGGGGACTCGCTCACCGATCAAGTTTGCGCGCGCAGGATGCTGAGCGTCTCCCGGGCCGCGCGCTCCCAGCTGAACTGGGCAGCCCGCCGGCGGCCCGCGGCGGCCAGGCGCCGGCGCAGCCGGCCGTCCCCCAGGATCTGCTGGAGCCCGTCGGCGATCGCCCCCTCGTCCTCTGCGTCCACCTCCAGCGCGGCGCCCGCCGCCAGCTCGGGGAGCGACCCCCGGTTGCCGATCAGCGCCGGCAGCCCTTCGCGCATGGCCTCCACCAGCGGGAGCCCGAAGCCCTCGTAGAGGCTGGGAAAGGCCAGGGCCGAGGCGCCCTGATAGAGCGCCAGCAGCTCGGCGTCCGACACATGGCCGAGCAGGCGGAGGCCGGGTGTCGAGCGCAGCAGCTCCATGGCGTCGCCGTAGACCCAGCCCTCGCGCCCCACCACGACCAGGGGCGGCGCGTCGCGCAGGCGCCGGTAGGCGGCCACCAGGCGCGGATAGTTCTTGCGCGGCTCCACCGTCCCCACGGCGAGCAGGAACCCGGGGGCGAGGCCGGCGGGCAAGGCCGCCGCGACCGGGCCCAGGGAGGCGGCCGCCTCCGGCACCACGTGGACGCGGGCGGCCTCGACGCCCGGATAGGCGGCGAGCAGGTCGTCGCGGGTGGTCGCCGAAGGCACGATCACCGCCGCCGCGGAGGGCAGCGAGCGGGGGAAGAGCGCGCCCAGGTAGGCACGCTGCTGCCAGGGCACCTCCGCGGGGCGAACGCGAAAGGCGAGGTCGTGGACGAAGACGACCGCCGGCGGGGCTCCCCGCCGCCGCCGCGGCGGGCTCGGCCAGTAGGGGTAGAAGATGGCGTCCAGGCCGGCGGCGGCTTCCACCGCGGGCAGCCAGGTGAGCTTGTTGGGCAGCTCGTGGCGGTGCGGGGAGAGAACGAACCGGGCTGGGGCTTCCGAAAGGGCGGGAACCCGCTCCCGGCTGCAGAAAAGCGTCCACTCCTCGGTTCCGCCCTCCGCGAGCAGGGCGCGAGTGAGGTCCACCGAGACGGTCACCATGCCGACCCGTGGCCGCCAGCACGCGGTGAGGTCGACGCCGAGGTTCATTTCGGCCCCCAAACTAGAAGGTCCCCCACCGGGAGGCGAGGGACCCTCAAGAAAGGAGGGAGGGCAAAATCAAGCTTCGCCGTGGCGAAGCGCTGCTCGCCATTGTACCTCCCCCTATGGAAGGTCAGTCAACCCTCTAAGAGCTTTTGCGACAGCGCCTGTGGGCGCTTTCAGATGATCTCCGAGTAGCGGTCGAAGACTTCCCGCAGGTCGGGCGGCGGCTCCAGGCCGCGCTTCTTCATGGCCTCGAACAGGGAGAGGATGTGGCGCACGCCGGCCAGGTTGACACCCTTCTCGCGGGTCAGGTGCTGGATCACCTGCAGCTTCCGGACGTCGCGCTGCGAGTAGCGGCGGCGGTTGGTGGTGGTTCGGAAGGGCTCGATCAGCCCCACGTCCTCGTAGAGCATCAGCGTGCGCGGATGGGTCTCCAGGATCTCGGAGGCCACACTGATCGTGTAAAGGGGCTTGTCGAGGTCGAAGCCGGGCTGCAGCGAGCCCCTGGCGCGCGCCACCGCTACTCCTTCAGCCAGCCTTCGACACCGCGCGACAGGTTCGCGGGGGTCGTCTGGCTCTTGATCAGGTATTCGAGGGCGCCCAGCTTGAGGCCCCGCTCCACGAGCTCGCGCTCACCGTAGTTGGAGAGGATCACGACCGGGATGTGGCGAGTGTCGTCCGATGAGCGGAGGCCCTCGAGCACCGCGAAGCCGTCCATCTTGGGGAGGCGGATGTCGAGGAAGATGATGTCCGGCTTCGACTCCTGCGCCAGGCGCAACCCCTCCTCGCCGTCCTTGGCCATGTTGACCTGGTAGCCGTCGAGCTCCAGCTTGAGCTTGTACATCTGGGCCACGGTCGGATCGTCCTCGATGAAGAGGACGTTTACCTCGTCGCTGCTCAATGCGTCACCCCTTTGTTGCAGGAGAACATCTGATGGCAATCCTATCAGGAATATTGCGAATTTCCATCATTTCTTAGTGCAGGGGGGATGTAGCTAGCTAAGCCGCCGGCGGCCGGGTCGGCTACATCGCCTGCGGGTTGCGGCGCTTCGCGGCCGCGGCCCACAGGCTCTCCAGGTCGTAGTAGGAGCGCTCACCAGGCAGGAAGACATGCGCCAGCACCGAGTCGAAGTCGAGCAGAATCCAGCTCGCGTCCTCGTACCCGTTCACCCGCAGCGGTTTGACGCCGCGTTCGCGCAGCCGCTCCAGCATGGCGTCGGCGATGCCGCGGACCTGGCGGTCGGTGTCCCCTTCGCAGATCACGAAGTACTCGGCGATCGTCGTGCGCCCGCGCACGTCGATCACGACCGGCTCCCACGCCTTCTTGTCCTCGGCGACGGCCAGCAGCTCGTCGGCCACGCCCCGCGGCGTGAGCTCCTCAGTCAACGCCAGGATTATTCCCGATCCCCACCGCGATACAAACCGCGTTGCTCGATGTATTGCGTCACGGCCGGGGCCAGCAGCCCGTCCAGCTCGCCCGCGGAGGCGAGCACGGCGCGCACGCGGGTGGCCTTGACATCGGGCGTGCGCTGGTCGCAGAGCAGGACCTGCCCCGGCTCGAGGCCGGCCGCGCGCAGCTCGGGCTCGGTCGGCGGCACCAGGCCCGGCCGGTTGACCACGATCAGCCGCGCCAGCTCGAGAACCTGCTCGGGTTGCCGCCACAACCGGATGTCGCGAGCGGCGTCCCAACCCAGCACTAAGAAGAGCTCCGCGTCCGGGTAGGCGGCCCGCAGCTCGCGCAGCGTGTCCACCGTGTAGGAGAGACCCGGGCGGCGGAGCTCAGCGTCGGAGACCTCGATCCGGTCCCGGCCCGCGGCGGCCAGCCGGGCCATCGCGAATCGATCTTCAGCGGAGGCCTCGGCGGGCCGCCGGTGGGGTGGGCGCGCCGAGGGGACCAGCAGCACCCGGTCGAGCTGCCCGCACTCGAGGGCCGCCTCGGCCACCGCCAGGTGGCCGAGATGAATGGGGTCGAAGGTGCCCCCCAGGAGCCCGATTCTCCGGGGTCCCCGCGAAATCGGAGATTTCGTGGGGTGGCTCATCCGGGCTGGTACTCGAACTCGAGCTCGCCGATGCGCACCGTGTCCCCCGGCTGGACGCCCGCTTCCTCGAGGGCGGCCGAGATGCCCTGGCGGTGGAGCTGGACCTGGAACCAGTCGAACGAGTGCTGGGAGTCGAAGTCGGCGCGCTCGACGAGCGATAGGGCCCGCTCGCCGATCACCTCGTAGCCCCAAGACTGCTTGCGCACCGCGGGCGCGGGACCAGCCGAGCGCCGGCCCCGCAGCTTTTGCACGGCCGGCTCGGGCGCGACCGCCGGCACCGGCGCGGGCGCCTCGGCCGCGGCGCCGTGGATGGCGGCGACCAGCTCGGGGACGCCTTCGCCGGACAGGGCCGAGACGAAGAAGAGGTCCGGGCGCCGGGTCCCGCGCCGCAGCTCGGCCGCCGCCTCGAGGTCGACCTTGTTGACAGCGATCAGCGAGGGCCGGCGGGCGAGGTCGGCGGAGTAGGCGGCGACCTCGGCGCGCACCTTGGCCAGGTCGCCGAAGGGGTCCTCGGTCGAACCGTCGACGACGTAGACCAGGACCCGCGTCCGCTCCACGTGGCGCAGGAACCGGAGACCCAGCCCGGCGCCCTGGGCCGCGCCCTCGATGAGCCCCGGGATGTCCGCCACCACCAGCCGGTCCCCGGCCGGCGTGCTGGCCACGCCCAGCTCGGGGTCGAGGGTTGTGAAGGGATAGTCGCCGATCTTGGGACGGGCCGCCGAGATGGCCGCCAGGAGGGACGACTTGCCGGCGTTGGGGGGGCCGACCAGGCCGGCGTCGGCGATCAGCTTGAGCTCCAGCCGGAGCTGGCGCTCCTCGCCCTTGTGGCCGGGCTCGGCGAAGTCCGGGGCCTGCTTGATGGAGCTCTTGAAGTGGATGTTGCCCCGGCCTCCGGCGCCTCCGCGCGCGAGCACGGCCTCCGCACCCTCCCGGTCCAGGTCGGCCACGACCTGGCCCGTCTCCTCGTCCACGACCTGGGTGCCCACCGGCACCAGCAGGCGGACGTCGGCCGCGCTGCGGCCCTCCTTGCGGGCCTTGGCGCCGGCCTGGCCGCTGTCAGCGCGCCATACCGGGCGCGAGACAAAGGGATGCAGCGAGGGCACCGAGGTGGAGGCGACCGCGAGCACCGACCCGCCCCGGCCGCCGTCACCGCCGTCCGGGCCGCCGTTGGGGATGAATGGCTCGCGGCGGAAGGACGCCGAGCCGCGGCCGCCGTCGCCGGCGCGAACGCGCACCAGCGCGGAGTCGACGAAGCTCGAGCGGTGGCTCCGGTTAGGGAGTCTGGACTGAGACGCGCCGGCCATCCTTGCCAACGCGTTCGTACAACACCTGGCCCGTCTGCAGCGCGAACAGGGTGTGGTCGCGGCCCACGCCCACACCGGCGCCGGCGGTGATGGCGGTGCCGCGCTGGCGGACGATGATGGCGCCGGCCTCCACCGCCTGGCCCCCGTACACCTTGACGCCCAGGCGCTGCGCGTTGGAGTCGCGACCGTTGCGCGACGAGCCGCCGCCCTTCTTATGCGCCATCGATCTCTTCCTTCTCGGCGGCCGGCTTCTTGGCAGCAGCCTTCGGCTTGGCCGCGGCCTTCGGCTTGGCCGCCGCCTTCTTCGGCTTGGCCGCCGCCTTCTTGGGCTTGGTCTCGACCTCCGCCTTGGGCTCGGCGGCGGCGGCCTTGCGCGCCGGCTTGCCGCCCACCTGGAGAATCTCGATCGCGGTCAGGTAGGCGCGGGCGCCGCGGTGCACGCGCACCCGCTTCTTCGACTTGTACCGGAGGACGTCGATCTTGGGCCCCTTGGTCGGCCCGATGACGCGCGCCAGCACCGTGGCGCCCTCGACCGCCGGCAGGCCGAACTGGACGTCGTCGCCGTCGGCGAGCATCAGCACCCGGTCGAGGGTGAGCTCCGATCCGGCCTCCGCGGCCAGCCGGTCGACCAGGATCCGGTCACCGGGCGCCACGCGGTACTGCTTGCCGCCGCTGACCACGATGGCCGACAGCGATCCTTCGGGCTGAGGCACGACCAGCGATTCTAGCAGGGGCCCGCCGGGCACCAGCGGATCTGCGGCGCCCATGCGCGGCCCCTGCTAAACGGGCAGCCGTACCGTCCCAGATTCGGTGAGCGGTATCCGGCTCTCGGGCTTCACGGTGACCAGCCGCCGCCGGAGCGCCACCGACTGGACCAGGCCCAGCAGCACCAGGTCGGTGAGCAGCGCCGAGCGGCCGTGCGAGATGAAGGGCAGCGGGATGCCCGCGATCGGCGTCAGGCCCACGTTCATGCCCACGTTCTGGACGACCTGGGTGAAGACGATCACCGCCGCGCCGGCGCCGAGCAGGAAGCCGAAACGGTCCGGCGCCAGCGCGGCCGCGCGCCCCATCCGGTAGACCAGGACCGTGAACAGCGCTAGCAGGAGGAGGCAGCCCAGCAGCCCGAACTCCTCGGCGTAGACGGCGAAGATGAAGTCCGAGGTGCGCTCGGGCACGTAGCCGAGCTGGCCCTGGAGCCCATGCAGCCAGCCCTGCCCCAGGATGCCGCCCGAGCCGACCGCGATTCGCGCCTGGATCAGGTTGTAGCCGGCGCCCAGCGGGTCCCGGGAGGGATCGAGGAAGATCTCCAAGCGCTGGCGCTGGTAGCCGTGCAGCAGGTGGGGGGCGACCGGCACCGCGGCCAACACGCCGGCCAGCACCGCTCCCAGCACCAGCCTGGGCGCACCGGCCAGGAAGAGCAGCCCGAGCAGGAGGGCCGCGAAGACGGTCGCGGTCCCGAGGTCGGGCTGGAAGAGCACGAGCAGCGTCGGCGGCAGGCCGAGCGCGGCCAGGATCAGCACCTCCCGCCGGCCCACCCGCTCGCGGCGTGCCAGGAAGGCCGCCAGCGCCAGCAGGACCAGCAGCTTGGAGATCTCCGACGGCTCGACCTGGATCCCCGCCACCCGGATCCAGCGCTGGGCGCCGTACGCCGTGTGGCCGGCCACCTCCACGGTTAGCAGCAGGAGGAGCGCCAGGCCGTAGAGGAAGGGCGCCGCCGCCTGCAGCCGGCGGTAGTCGAACGCGGCCGACGCCAGGTAGAGGGGAAGCCCGAGCGCCACCCCCGAGAGCTGGGCGGCGAAATCGTGCCCCGAGGTGGAGTAGAGCGTCATCAGCCCCAGCACCAGCAGCGCCGCCACGGTCAGCGCCTGGGGCGGGTCCACGCGGCGCAGCAGGGCGGCGGCGGTGCTACGCGGCACGGATCTGGGCGCGGTGGCTGTAGTAGTAGTCCGCGATCTTGACCGCGATCGGCTCCGCGGTGTCGTGACCTTCGCCGCCGCCCTCGACCAGGACCACGATCGCGATCTCGGGGTTGTCGTAGGGAGAGAAGAAGGTGAACCAGGCGTGCAGCGGCAGGTCCGTGCCCGAGCCGCCGAACTGCGCCGACCCCGTCTTGCAGCCGCCGTCGTGCTGGAACTTGTCGTTCCGGAACAGGAAGCCGGTGCCGTAGGACGCCTGCAGGCACTGGCGCATGCCCTCGCGCACCACGCTCAGGTTCTCCGGCGACACCGGCACCGTGGAGACCGGCGTGGCGTGGGCGGCTGACACGACCTGGCCGTTCGGCGCCCGCACCTGGCTGACCACGGTGGGCTGCAGGAGCGTGCCGCCGTTGGCGACCGCGCTCACGTACATGGCCTGGATCAGGGGCGAGGCGAGGAGGGCAGACTGCCCGATCCCCATGGTCAGGGTCTCGCCCGGGTTCCAGCGGCAGTCGGTGGCCCCGGACTGCTGGCACTGCTGGGCCTTCCAGGCCTCGTCCGGCACCAGGCCGGCCTGGGGGCCTGGAATCTCGAAGGAGGGCGCCGTCCCGTAGCCGAAGGCGCGCGCGTAGCCCGCCAGCGACATGTCGCCCACGCTGTCGGCGACCCGGTAGAAGAAGGTGTCGCAAGAGACTGCGATCGCCTTCTCGACGGTCATCGGGCCCATGTCGTAGCCGGCCCAGTTGCGGTAGGTCCAGCCCCCGTAGGAGATGCTGGCCGGGCAGGGCAGCACGCTGCCGGCGCTGATCTTGCCCTCCTGCAGGCCGGCGGCGGCGGTGATCATCTTGAAGGTCGAGCCGGGCGGGTAGAGGCCGGCCAGCGCGCGGTCGAAGAGCGGCTTGGCGGGATCCTGGAGCAGCCGCTGGTAGGCCGCCGCCGAGATGCCGGCGGTGAACTGGTTGGGGTCGTAGGTGGGCGCGCTGACCAGCGCCAGCAGCTGCCCGTCGCGTGGATCGACCACGATCGCGGCACCGGCCCGCACGCCGGCGGCCAGGATGCCCTCGCGCAGGTACTGCCCGACCGCCTTCTGGAGGCTGGCGTCGATGGACAGGTAAACGCTGTCGCCGGCGGTGGGAGCAACCCCGGCGACCGTGCGCACGGCCAGGCCGGCGGCGTTGGTCTCGACGTCGGCCCAGCCGTTGCGGCCGCGCAGGATCGATTCCAGGCCGGCCTCCACGCCGGCCTTGCCCGCGGTGTCGTCGGGCAGGTAGCCCAGGCTCTTGAGGCGCGCGTACTCGTCGGCGTTGAGGCGGTTGGTGTAGCCGAGCACGTGGCCGAAGTCCTGCCAGTCGGCGTAGGTGCGAACCGGCGTCTGGTCGAGCTCCACGCCCGGCAGCTCGGGCAGCCGCTCGGAGATCGCCTGCGCCTGCTCGGGGCCGACCCCGGTCTTGACGGTGACCGGCAGGTAGAGGTCGGGCGCCCTCGACAGCAGGTCGTCGAGGACGGGCTCGGGGACGCCGCTGAGCAGCGCCACGCGCGCCAGCTCGGACTGCCGGGCGGCGGTGTCGCGCGGCAGCGCCGCGGGCACGACGCGCAGGGCCCAGGCCGGGGCGTTCACGACCAGCTGGACCCCGTGCCGGTCGTAGACCACGCCCCGATCGGCCTCCACGACCACGCGATGGACCCGGGTCTGAACGCCCATCGCCGCCAGCTGCTGGTACTCGCCGACCTGGAGCTGGACCAGGCGCACAGCGAGCGCGCTGACGGCCAGCAGCACGATCAGGCCGCCGGCGACCAGGCGCGGGTTCCAGCGCGGTTTGGGCGCCTGGCCGCCCAGCTCCACCCACCTTCCTGCCTCTACCAAGCGTGCACCACCACCGGGCGCTGTCCGGCCCAGCGCGCCATCACCAGCGCGGTGATGGGCACCAGCAGGGCGGTCGTGATGACGCCTCCGGCGACCAGCGGCACGGCTGCGCGCAGCGAGACCTGGGCCAGCCCCAACGAGTCCGCCAGCCCCAGCAGCACCACGCCGTAGACGGCGGCCCCGGCCGCGCCGCCCAGCGCCGCCAGCCAGGGCACCCGCGCGTCGTTCTGGAATGACGCAGCCAGCGCTCCGGCGGCATAGGCTGCGCAGACCAGCGCCAGCGCGTGCGCGCCCAGGGGCCCGATGCCCGCCAGGTCGAGCAGGAGGCCCCCGGCGAGCGCCCAGCGCATGCCGGCGCCGCCGCCGCGCAGCCAGGCGCGGCCGACCACCAGCACCAGCACCAGGTTGGGCGTCGGCAGCGGGGCGTCGAGGCGGCCCAGCAGGGTGACCTGGAGCAGGGCCGCCCCGGCCAGCAGCGCGACCTGGGCGAGCGTGGTCAAGAAGGCAGGAAGTCGGTGACCACCATCACCGCCGCCAGTTGCGAGAGGTCGTTGGCCCAGGCCAGTTCCGCGTACTGGACGGTGGCGGCCTCCCGGCGGTCGAAGCGCGTCAGCTGCCCGACCGGGATGCCGCGCGGGTAGCCGCCGCCGATGCCGGAGGTGAGCGCCCACTCGCCAGGACTGGCGACCACGTTGGCGCGGGCTTGAACGTCCATGCGCAGGGGTCCCTGGCCGCCGCTGACGGTGCCCTCGAGCCCCGACCTGACCAGGTAGGCGTTGACGCGCACCAGCGGGTCGGCCACCGTCTGCACGGCGGCGGAGCGCGCGGACACCTCGCGGACCCGACCCACCAGCCCGGCGCCGGTCACCACCGACATCCCGGGCTGCACTCCGTCGGCGGTCCCGCGATCGATGGTCAGGATGCGGGTGAACGCGTCAGGTCCGCGGCCGATCACCTGGGCGGCGACCAGGCGGTGGCCGAAGCTGCGCTCGAACTGGAGGTCGCGGCGGAGCTGGGCGTTCTCGGCCCCCGCGGCCTGCAGCGCCGCCACCTGTGCGCGCAGCTGACCGTTGTCGGTAGCGAGCCGCCGGTTCTCCGAGCGCAGGGTGGCGATGTCACCGAAGACGGACAGCGCCTGGCCGGCGGCCGACTCGACCGCGGTGGCGCCGGCCTCGAAGGGTGCCAGGGTGCCGCGCAGCTGGCCGCGGGCGCCGGCCAGGAAGGGCAGCTGCGAGACCAGCACCAGCGCGCCCAAGACGATCGCCGCGCCGGCGAAGAAGCCGGAGGCTGCGGAGGCGCGGCCGTGCCGCATCAGGGGCTTCTCAATACCGAAGGGCCCGGACTTTGCGCTCCTTCACCAGCACTCGCTTCAGGGTGTCCATCTCCTCCAGCACCAGGCCGGTGCCGCGTACCACGCAGGTCAGCGGCTCCCGCGCCACCAGCACGGGCATCAAGGTCTCGTGGGCGATCAGCTGGTCGAGTCCGGCCACCAGCGCGCCGCCGCCGCAGAGCGCGATCCCCCGCTCCATAAGGTCGTCGACCAGCTCTGGCGGCGTGGCGTCGAGCGTGGACTTGATGGCGCGCACGATCTGAATCAGGACCGGCGTCAGCGCCTCGCGGACGTGGGCGGTCGTCATCTCGACGACCTTCGGCAGGCCGGTGACCAGGTCGCGGCCGCGCACCGTGAACTCGCGCTCCTCGGGTGGCGGGAACGCCGACCCCATCGCGATCTTCATCTCCTCGGCGGTGCGCTCGCCGATCAGCAGGCCGAGCCTGCGGCGGACGTACTGAACGATCGCCTCGTCCATCTCGTCGCCACCGATCCGGGCCGATTCCGCGGCCACCACGCCGCCCAGCGAGATCACCGCGACCTCGGTGGTGCCCCCACCGATGTCCACGATCATGGAGCCGCCCGGCTCCTGGATCGGCAGCCCGGCGCCGATCGCGGCCGCCATCGGCTCCTCGATCAGGAACGCCTCGCGGGCCCCGGCGTGGGTGGCGGCGTCGATCACCGCCCGCTTCTCGACCTCGGTCACGCCGGAGGGCACCCCGACCACCACCCGCGGGTGTGAGACGTGGAACTCGCGGTTGTGGGCCTTGGTGATGAAGTGCTTGATCATCTGCTCGGTGTGCTCGAAATCGGCGATCACACCGTCCTTGAGCGGGCGCAGCGCCACGATGTCGGCGGGGGTGCGGCCGAGCATCCGGCGCGCGTCAGCACCGACGCTGAGCACCTGCCCAGTGCGCCGGCTGACGGCGACCACGGAGGGCTCGTCGAGCACGATCCCGCGGCCCTGGACATGAACCAGGGTGTTGGCCGTGCCGAGGTCGATCCCCATGTCGCTCGACCAGAGTCCGAGCACCGTGTTGAGTACATTCAAGGCGTGTAGAAGACGAGCCGGCGCCGGGAGTTGTCGGGCCATGATACACCGGCTGTTGGGTTCTGTCCCTCAGCTGTACCCCAGATATGGCCTCAATGGACCAGAGCCACCGTAAGGGCTGCGACCAGGACCGCGAAGCCCGCGAAGGGGAGCGCCAAGCGCAGGTAGAGGACCCGGGTGATGCCGGCCGGCCGGCGGGTCAGGTTGGCCGCGATGGCGATCGCGACCGCGGCCGCCCCGGCCGTGGCGAGCAGGAAGCGCAGCACCCCGAGCGGGCCCTCGGCGGCCGGGAAGAAGAGCGAGCTGAAGAGCCCGCAGTAGGGCAGCCAGAGCAGCGCGCGCACCACCGTGAACCCGGTCTCTTCCGGCGCCCGCGCGCGACCGGCGCCGGGTGGACCCAGCGGCGCCGACTCCGGCAGCAGCATGAGCAGCCCCGGCAGCGCGGCCAGGTAGAGCAGGCCGCAGGCGAGCTTGAGAGGCACCTGGTTGCCCAGGACCACCGCGCCCAGCGCCTGGGGACGGAGGTTGCCGGGCTCGATCGAGGGCAGCAGGACGGCCAGCAGCCAGCAGGCCTGGACGGCGAGCATCACCTGGGGCGCGGCCGCGCGCCGTCCCCACCCCCAGGACCAGGTGAGCCAGGACGCGCCCAGCAGCCCGGCGGCCGCCACCAGCGAGTTGCGCTCCGCGGGCGGCACCGGGTTCAAGGGCGCCGCCAGCTGGGTGGCCGCGGCCAGAGCCAGGATCACCGCCGAGGCCGCCAGCGGGGGCACCTCGCGGGAGCGCGGGCGCAGCGCCCGCAGCGTGTTCCGGGCGGCTGCCCCCAGCCCTCCCCGCTCCGGGACCAGGGCCCAAGCGGCGCCGATCTCGGCCGCCAGGCCGAGCGCGCACATGGTCAGCGCCCCGGGGTAGGCCAGCAGCGCCAGGACGTGGGCCCCGATGTCCTCCCACGGCATTGGTTACAGCCCTCCGAGCGTCAGGAAGGTGGCCGGCGCCACGCCCAGGAGGACGCTGAAGCCGAGCGCCAGGACCACCCCCACGGCGGCTCGCCCCCGCGGCGCGCCGAGGGTGCGCGCGAGCCGGAAGGAGTGCGCGAGCCAGACCAGCATCCCCAGGCCGAGCACCAGGGCCAGCGGCCAGTAGACCTCGGTCGCCGCCCGCAGCAGCAGCACCCGCACCGAGAAGCCGGCGAAGGGAGCGGCGCCGGCCAGGGCCGCCGCCAGCAGGACGTTGCTGGGTCCCATCGCGGGCTGGGCGCGGCCGAGCAGCACCGGGCGCGCCCAGAGGTACAGCGGGAAGCGGACCAGGAGCACCGACGCCAGCACCAGGTAGGCCGCCGCCTGGCCGTCCGGGACCAGCACCCCGAGGCCGACCAGGGCCAGCCCCCAGTCGGCCAGGAACGAGTACCGCCAGGCGGCGACGTCGCCCTCGCCCAGCCAGGCCCCCAGAGTGCCCCAGGCCAGGTTGAGGACTCCCAGCCCCACCAGGAGGGCGCCGTAGACCGGTGCCCCGTCGTTTCCCAGGCCGGGCTGGATGCGGGCCACCAGGGCCACGGCCAGCGCGGGCCCGAAGAAGCCTGTCCAGGCGACCGGCGACGCCGACGCCGGCTCGGCCGGGTCCAGCTCGGGCAGGAAGGGGACGAGCCCCGCCGCCGCCACCAGGGCCAGGACCAGCGCCAGGGCTGACAGGCGCGCGAAGACCGGCGCGTCGCCGGCGTGCTGCAGGAGGGCGCCGGCGAGGAGCAGGGCCACCGCCAGCCCCGGCGCCCGCATCCGGGTTGGAAACGGGAGCCGGCCGGGGAGCGCCGCGTGGCCCGCCGCCAGGAGCGCGACCACCACCCCCACCGCCAGGACGTCGGGCGCGGCCGCGACCGCCGCCAGTCCGGCCAGCCCGGCCAGGCCGGCCGCCAGCAGGCCCACCCGGTCGGCCTGCGGGGGTGCCAGCGCCACCACCAGACCGAGGGCCAGGGCGCTCACCAGCAGCAGGCCGCGCGGCGCCGCCGGGAGGCTGAGGCCGAGCAGGGAGGCCTGGGCGGCGGGGTACGCGAGCAGCGCCATCATGAGCGCGCCCGCCAGGCCCAGCAGGCCGCCGCACAGCAGGGCGAGCGCCGGTCGCCGCCTCAGCACAGCCGCCAGCACGGCTCCCGCCGCGGGCAGGCCGAGGGCCAGCTCAGGCCCCACGGGCTTTGGTCTCCGCGGCCGGCAGGACGCCCAGGAGCACAGCGGCCAGCGCAGCCGCGGCGACCACGGTCGGCGCCGCCCGGTCCCCCGCCACCGCGGCCGCCGCCCCCAACGCCAGCGTCATCACGGTGGTGGAGGCGAGCGCGGCTTCGCGACGCAGGGTGCTGAGGAGGCGCGCCGCCCCCATGGCGCCTCCCAGCAGGATCACGATCCGCACCGGCGCCGGGCCGGGGCCCGCCAGGATCGAGGCCCCGGCGAAAGCGGCCAGCACGCCCGACACCACGCACAGCAGCAGCCGCGGCGTCGACCCGGGCGGCAGGGTGCCCCAGCGGGGCGGCCCGTCGCGGAGCCGCAGCGCGGCCGCGCCCAGGCCGGCCAGCCCCAGGGCCAGCGCCGCCGGCGGGATGTTGTAGAGGGTCGCGGCCAGCCCGATGGCATACAGCGCGACCCCGAGGGCCACCCCCCGCCGGGCGTCCGAGAGGACCAGGAACGCGCCTCCCAGCCAGGCGATCACGACCGCCGCGATCGCCAGCACTGTCACCGGTTGACGGCTACGGCCAGGGCGATCAGCAGCAGCGCCCAGAGCAGCGGCTGCCCGCGTCCCATCGCCGCCTCGATCGCCCGCGGGTTGAACAGGCTGCGGTACTCATCGGGCACGCGCAGCGCGGCCAGGCGCCGCCCGAACCGTGCCGGGCGATCCGTCCAGGGCGCCGTCAGCAGCGGCGGCGGCGAATCGGCGGCCACCCCCGCGGCCGGTGCTCGCCGGCCGGCCAGGGCGGGCACCACGGCCAGCAGCAGCAGCGGCAGGCCGAGCGCGACCGCGGCCCAGGCGCCGGCGGTGGTCAGCACCGCGGCGGAGCCCCCTCCGATCGAGCCGGGTGGGACCCCGATGACCTCGGCGGTCGCAGGCACGCAGATCCGGGAGATGACGACGCCGAGCCCGGCGCCGCCGGCGAGCAGGATGCCGGCGGCCAGCCCGGCGCCCGCCGCGGAACCACCGGGTTCGCCGCCGCGGCCCCTCACGGGCAGGCGCAGGGCGCGCGCGCCGCCGGCGAAGGTCAGCAGCCAGGCCAGGGCGGCGGCGACGCCCAGGAATGCCCATCCGTCCCCCACCTCGATGCCGGCCTCCACGGTCAGTGCCCGAGCGCCGAAGGTGGCAGCCGGCGGCGCGCCCGCGACCAGGACCACAAGGATCGCCGCCAGCAACGGGCTGCCGGTCTCCGGGAGCAGGGGCAGCAGCGCCGCCAGCACCGAGGCGGTGAGCACCGTCAAGACGCCGGCGGTGATCCCGGTCGGGGTGCCCAGGGCGAAGGCGAGCAGCGCGAAGCCCCCCAGCCCCGGGACCGCCTCGGCCAGGAAGGCGCGCCGGGTCGGGGCGGCCTGGGCCCGGGCCGCCGCCGCCAGGGCGACCAGCGCGCCGGCCACGGCCAGGGTGGCATTGAGCCAGGGGCTCGGCCAGCGGCCGCCACCGGCGGCGTAGGCGCGGACCAACAGGTAGAAGCCGATCGGAAAGAGCACCGCTACCGCCAGCGAGCCCACGTAGAGGCGCGGCCGGTCCCACATCTCGGAGGTCCACGGCCGCCAGGGCAGGAGCCCGGAGCCGAGCAGCGCCGCCGCGGCCACCAGCAAGAAAATCGCCGAGGTCATGGCGGTCACCGGCACCGCCGTGTAGACCGCGGTCCCGCTCGTGATGTCCAGCGCCACCCCGGCCCAGACCAGCGCCAGCCAGCCGCCCACCAGCGCCGGCCAGTAGACCTCGGTCGCCCGCTCGTGGTCGGCGCGGAGCTGGACCAGGAGCAGGGTGGCGGCGGTGCCCCAGAACAGCGAGGTGGTGAGGATGCCGCCGGCCAGGGTGGCGAGCAGCGCGGCCGCCGTGGTGAGCGCGGCCGCGCCCGACTCGCGCCAGCCGCGGCGCTGGAAGGTCAGCAGCAGCGCGGCCGGCAGGAGGACGCAGAGCCCGAAGGCGAAGGAGACGGCGTCCAGCCGGAGGGTGAAGCGGGCGCCCGGCAGCAGCTGGGGGCCGGCCAGCTCAACGCTGCCCCGGGCCGCGAACCAGACCAGGCAGAGCGAGGCCAGGGCCAGCCAGGCCGAGGCCGCGACCAGGGGACGGCCGATCCGCAGCCCGCCGGCGCCCGCGAACCACACCACGAGGGCCGCGCCGCCCAGCACCAGCGCGGGCAGCGCGAGTTGGAGACCCGGGGGCACCCGGCTAGGTTAGTCGGCCCCGGTCAGACGCTCGATGTCGGTGCGGAGCTCCGCCAGCCGGGCCCGGTTCTTGTCCACCACGGCGGGCGGCGCCTTCTCGAGGAAGGCTGGATCGGCGAGCCGGGCCTCGATCTTGGCCGCCTCCTCCTGCAGGGCCCGGAGGCGCCCGCCGCCGCCGGCGTCGAGCCGGCTGGTCGGGAACATGACCCGCCCGAACGTCGCGGGGTGGGCGGCGGCGCCGGGAGGTGCCGCCACCAGATCGAGGTGGCCGAGCCGCTCCAGGAGCGCGCGTTCCGGGGCGGCCCAATCCGACTCCAGGGTCACCTGTGCCCGCTCCCGCAGGGCGTTGGTGGCCTTGCGAATGGCGCGCAGCTCCTGGACCGCGTCGAGAACCGGCCGCATCCGCGCCTCGGCCTCGAGGTCCCGGAAGCCTGCCCGCGCCTCGGGCCAGGGGGTGCGAACCAGGAAGTCGCGGTCTCCGGGCAATCGCGACCACAGCTCCTCGGTCACGAACGGCATGAATGGATGGAGCAGGCGGAACACCACGTCGAGGACGTGGATGGCGACCGCCCGGGCCGCCGGCTCGCCGTCGCGCAGGCGGGCCTTGATCGCCTCCAGGTACCAGTCGCACAGCTCATGCCAGGCGAAGTCGTAGATCGCGGTCACCGAGCGCTGGAAGGCGAAGCCCTCGATGCCGTCGGTCACCTCCTCGACCGTGGCCTGGAGCCGGGACAGGATCCAGCGGTCCTCGAGCTCCAGGTCGGCGCCGGGTGCGGGCGTCGCCACCGCCTCGGCGCCCAGCGAGCCGAGGACCAGGCGGGTGGCGTTCCAGAGCTTGTTGGTGAAGCGCTTGAAACCCTCGATGCGGGTCTCGTCGAAGCGGACATCCTGGCCCGACATGCCGACCATGGCGGCCCACGCCCGCAGAGCGTCGGCACCCCGGCGCGCGATCACCTCGCGGGGGTCGAGCCCGGTGCCCAGGGACTTCGACATCCGGCGCCCGTCGGAGGCCTGGATGGTGGCGTGGATGATGACGTCCGAGAAGGGCGCCGAGCCCATGAAGAAGAGACCGCTGAAGATCATCCGGGTGACCCAGAGGTTGATGATGTCGCGCCCGGTCGAGTTGAGCGAGGTCGGATAGAAGGCACGCAGGTCCTCCGTTTCCTGGGGCCAGCCCAGGGTGGCGAAGGGCCACAGCGCCGAGGAGAACCAGGTGTCGAGGACGTCCGGGTCCTCGGTGAGGCCGGCGGCGCCGCACTCTCGGCAGGCCGTGGGATAGCCGGCATCCGCGAAGCGGTGGCCGTTGGGGCAGTACCAGACCGGGATCCGGTGGCCCAGCCAGAGCTGGCGGCTGACGCACCAGTCGCGGATGCCGCGCAGCCAGTCCAGGTAGGAGCGCTCGAAGCGCTCCGGGTGCCAGCGCACCTCGCGCCGCTCGCTGGCGGCGATGCACATCCCGGCCAGCTCGTCCATCTTGAGGAACCACTGCTCGCTGACCAGGGGCTCCAGGACGGTGCCGCAGCGATCGCAGTGCCCGACCTCGTGGGTGTAGGGCTCGGTCCCCACCAGGAACCCTCCCGCCTCCAGGTCGCGCACCACCAGCTCGCGCGCCTCCGGGGCCGGCCGGCCGTCGTAGGCGGGCGCGAAGGGCGTGTTCATGCGGCCGTCCGGGTGCATGCCGTTGATCAGCTCCAGGTGGTGGCGCTCGCCGATCTCGTAGTCCATGGCGTCGTGCCCGGGCGTCACCTTGAGGGCCCCGGTGCCGAAGCCGCGCTCGACGGCGCTGTCGGCCACGATCGGGAGCCGGCGGCCGACCAGCGGCAGGATGGCGTGCTTGCCCACGATCCCGGCGTAGCGATCGTCCTCGGGGTGCACGGCCACGCCGGTGTCGGCGAGCATCGTCTCCGGGCGCACGGTCGCGATCACGACCTTGTGGTCGGAGCCGTCGATCGGGTAGGCGATGCGGTAGAGGGTGTCGTGGTGCACCTGCCAGTCGACCTCGAGATCGCTGATCGCGGAGAGGCAGCGGGGGCACCAGTTGACGATCCGGGGGCCCCGGTACATCCAGCCCCGGTCGTAGTAGCGGACGAAGGCTTCCCGGACGGCGTGCACGTATTCCGGGTCCATCGTGAAGCGGGCACGGGTGAAGTCGACCGAGACGCCCAGCTCCCTGGTCTGGTCGAGGATGGTGCCGCGCGTCTGGCGGTACCACTCGTCGACCAGCTCCTCGAAGGCCGCCCGGCCGATCTCCTCCTTGGTGGTGCCGTCGGCGGCCAGCTGCTTCTCGAGCACGTTCTGGGTGGCGATCGCGGCGTGGTCGGTGCCGGGCAGCCAGAGCACCTCGTGGCCGGTCATGCGCCGGTAGCGGCAGAGGGCGTCCTGGATCGTGAAGTTGGTGGCATGGCCCACGTGCAGCTCGCCGGTGACGTTGGGTGGCGGGATCGCGATCGAGAACTTCGGCTTGGGGCTGTGCGCGTCGGCCACGAACAGGCGCGCGCGCTCCCAGCGCGCGTACCAGGCGGCCTCGATGGCCGCGGGGTCGTACGCGGGGGGCATTGGGAAGCTGGCGGTGGGTTCGGTCTCGGTGCTCATAGGGGCGTGCCTCTAGTCGGAAGTAGGGGTTGCCGGCGCGCCCGGGGAGCTAGAGCGAGCGCGCCGGCCGGAGTACGGGTACGGGTACCTCGCTTTCACCCCACGAAATCTGCGATTTCGCGGGGACCCCAAAACGGCGCATGGTGACTCGCATCTTAGCGCTTGCGCTGCTGCCCGCTGACCGCCTCGTCGGGCAGCGCGCCCGCCCCGGCGGCGGCCTGGATCACTTCGGGGAGCGCGTCCACCAGCCTGCCGAACAGCCGCTGCTCGAGGGGCGCGACCACGATCTCGACCCGGCGCCGGAGGATCGCCCGCGCCACGGCGTCGGCCACGGCGCTCGGCTTGGTCAGCCGCACCGGGACCCGGGCGCCGCTCTCCGCGAACATGCCCGCCTCCTCGACGAAGGTGGGGCTCACGACGGAGACCCCGACGCCGGTCCGCCGGAGCTCGGCGGCCAGGGCGTGGCCGAAGCCGCGAAGCCCGAACTTGGTCGCGTTGTATACCGAGCTCCTGGGCGCCGGCACCTTGCCCGCCAGGGAGGCCATCAGCACGATGTGGCCGTCCTTGCGGTCCAGCATCCCGGGTAGGAGGAGGCGGGCCATCACGATCGGGGCGAGCAGGTTGACGTCGAGGGCGCGCTCGATCTGATCGATCTCGAAGTCAGGGAGGCGGCCGCTGGCGGGGACGCCGGCGTTGGCGACCAGCACGTCGACGGGTCCCGCCTCCGCGACCACGCGCTCGGCCTCACCGGGCTGGGAGAGGTCGGCGGGCACCACGCGCGCCTCGCCCAGCTCGGCGGCCAGCTTCTCCAGCTCGTCCCGGCGGCGCGCCGAGAGCACGAAGCGGCAGCCCTCGCGGTCGAGGCGGCGGGCGATGTAGGGGCCCAGGCCGGAGGAGGCGCCCGTGAGCAGGACGAGCTTGCCGCGCAGCTCCTTCACTTCAGGGGGAGTCTACCCACGTTCCCCACCCGCTCCGGCTCCGCCGGAGCGACCTCCCCGGAGGGGAGGTGGACCCCTCTTAGGCCGACTCTCCCACGATTTGCGGGGGTTGGTCGGCTTCGTCCGAGTACTCGAATTCGGGCTCCAGGAGCTCGCGGATCGCCTTCTCGCTGATCACGCAGCGCTTGATGTCCGGCCGCGATGGGATCTCGAACATCGAGTTGAGAAGCACCTCCTCGATGATCGACTTCAGCGCCCGGGCCCCGGTGCCCCGGCGCAACGCCTTCTCGGCGATCGCGTTCAGAGAGGTCGGCTCGAACACCAGGTCGACGTTGTCGAGCGCGAAGAACTTCTGGTACTGCTTCACGAGCGCGTTCTTGGGCTCGGTGAGGATGCGCACGATGTCGTCCTCATCCAGCGGGTGCAGGGTGACGGTGATCGGCAGCCGGCCGATGAACTCCGGGATGAACCCGTACTTGAGCATGTCCTGCGGCTGGAGGCTGGTGAGCACGTCGGTGACGTCCTGCTTGTCCTTGCGCGCGGCGGGGGCGCCGAACCCGATCGACTTGCGCCCGATCCGCTGCTCGATGATTCGCTCCAGCCCGTCGAAGGCGCCGCCGCAGACGAACAGGATGTTGGTGGTGTTGATCTGGATGAAGTCCTGGTGCGGGTGCTTGCGGCCGCCCTGGGGCGGCACGTTGGCTACGGTGCCCTCGAGGATCTTGAGCAGCGCCTGCTGCACGCCCTCGCCGGAGACATCGCGCGTGATCGAGGGGTTGTCCGACTTGCGCGCGATCTTGTCGATCTCGTCGATGTAGATGATCCCGCGCTCGGCGCGGCTGATGTCGAAGTCGGCGGCCTGGATGAGGCGGAGGAGGATGTTCTCCACGTCCTCGCCCACGTAGCCGGCCTCGGTGAGCGAGGTGGCGTCGGCGATCGCGAAGGGGACGTCCAGGATCTTGGCCAGGGTCTGGGCCAGATAAGTCTTGCCGCAGCCGGTGGGGCCGACCATGAGCACGTTGGCCTTGGTCAGCTCGACGTCGCCCACCGACTTGGAGGCCGAGATCCGCTTGTAGTGGTTGTAGACCTGGACCGAGAGCACCTTCTTGGCGTGCTCCTGGCCGATCACGTACTGGTCGAGCGCGGCGCAGATGGTCTTGGGGTTGGGGATGAAGCCGGTCTTCGCCTTCTTCGAGCCCGCCGAGCGGCTGTCCTCCTCGAGGACCTCCTGACAGAGGTCGATGCACTGGTCGCAGATGTACACGCCGGGGCCGGCGACCAGCTTGCGGACCTGGTCCTGGCCCTTCCCGCAGAACGAGCAGCGGGTGTAGCGGCGGCGGTCTTCTCTATCGTTCATGGCTTAGGCGTTCATGGCTTAGGCGGGGGCCGGTGGATTATGACCGCGCAGTATGTCATTGGCAACGCCGATGCACTCACTGCAGATGTAGACCCCGGGGCCCGCCACCAGTTGAACGCCGCGCTCGCCCTTCTCCTTCCCGCAGAAGGAGCAGCGAGGCTTGTGGCGGACGACCTTGGGCGTCTTGGGCCGGCGGCGCCAGATCATCTCTACGCCTTCCCGGCGACCTCCTTCTCCGGGGTGGGCAGGCCGTCGAGCCCCGCGGGGTTGGCGATGATGTCGTCGATCAGGCCGTAGGCCTTGGCCTGCTCGGGGGTGAGGAAGTAGTCGCGCTCGGTGTCCTGCTGGACGCGCTCGATCGGCTGCTTGGAATGCTTGGCGATGATCCCGTTGAGCACCTCCCGGGTGCGCAGGATCTCCTTGGCGTGGATCTGGATGTCGGTGGCCTGGCCCTGCATCCCGCCCCAGGGCTGGTGGATGAGGATGTTGGCGTGCGGCAGCGCGTAGCGCATGCCGTCGTGGCCGCCGGTGAGCAGGACCGCGCCCATCGAGTAGGCCATCCCGATGCAGATGGTCGCCACCTTGGGGCGGATGTACTGCATGGTGTCGTAGATGGCCAGCCCGGCCGTGACCTGGCCGCCGGGGCTGTTGATGTAGATCGAGATGTCCTTCTCGGGGTCTTCACTCTGGAGGAAGAGCAGCTGGGCGATGACCAGGTTGGCCACCTGGTCGTCGATTGGCGTGCCGATGAAGATGATCCGGTCCTTGAGCAGGCGGGAGTAGATGTCGAACGCGCGCTCGCCCCGGTTGGTGCTCTCCACCACCATGGGGACCAGGTAGTCCATGGCCTCGCCATTGTAGGCGCGGTCTTTTGGCACTCTTCTACTTTGCACCTTCGTCACCCTTTTGCCGCCCTGCTACGGGGCCGCCGGCCTTCTCGACCAGCCTCTCCAGGATCTTGAGCCGGGTCAGCCGGTGCTGGAAGTAGTCGCGCGCGGTGCGGTTGGCTCCCAGCTCCAGGTACTTGTCCGTGAGCTCGGGGTCGCGGGCGGCCTCCGCCCGCATGTACTCCAGGACCTCGTCGTCGGTGGGCTCGACGCCGAGCTGCTTGCCGGCCGCCTCCAGGACCAGGTCGACGCGGATGCGGGACTCGGCGTCGGGCCGGGACTCGGCGACGTACTCCTCGGGGGTCTTCTGCAGGTAGGCCAGGTAGCGGTCGAGCCGCAGGCCCTGCTGGTGGAGGCGCTTCTCCAGGTCCTCGACCTGGTGGATGACCTCGTGGTCGACCAGGGTGGTGGGCACCTCGACCTGGCTGCCGTCCACCACCGCCTTCACCACCGCCTGCTCGAGCGCCAGCTCGGAAAAGCGGCTGGCCGCCTCCTGGAGGTCCTCGGTGACCGCCTCCCGGAGCGCGGCCACCGTCTCCTGCTTGCCCTCGCTGACCTGCTTGGCGAATTCGTCGTCCAGCGCCGGCAGCTTCTTCTCCTTGACGCCCTGGATCGTGAAGCGGACCTGGGCTGACTGGGAGCGGAGGGCCTCGTCGACGTGGTCCTCGGGGAGGGTGATCTCGGCCTCGGCCACCTCGCCGACCGTCTTGCCGGTGACCGCGCTCAGGAGCTCGGGGATGAGGACGCCCTCCTTGACCTCCGCCTCCATCGCGCGCCGGCGCTCGGAGGGGATCTCCTCCCCGGCCACGCTGACGTCGATGTCCGCGACCACGAGGTCCCCGGCCTGGACCGGGCGTTCGACGGGCGTGATCTCGGCCAGCTGCTCGCGCAGCTCCTCCAGGCGGCGGTCGACCATCGCCTCGGTGACCGAGGCGTCGGGGCGCTCCACCTGCAGCCGGTCGAGGTCGGGCAGGGTGACGTCCGGGTAGACGGTGACCCTGGCCGTGAAGCGGGCGTCGTGGCCGCGCTCGAACTCCCCGATCTCGACCCGCGGCCGCTCCAGGGCGTCGATGCTCTTGTCGACCAGGACCTGGGCCACGATCTCGGGCACCAGGAGCTCGATCGCCTCCTCGCGGAGGGCGGCCGGGCCGACCCGGGCCTCGACGATCTCGCGGGGGGCTTTGCCCGGCCGGAAGCCTTCGATCCTGGCCTTCGACTGGAAGCGCTGGAGCGCCCGGTCGAAGGCCTTGTCTACCTCGGACTGAGGCACCTCGACGGCGAGGCTCAGCTGGGAGCCCGGAAGCTCCTCCACCACCACAGAGAGATCGGCGATAGGCACCGGCCCGATTGTACGGAGGGTTTGGCGCCGGCCTTACCACTGCAACGCCTCCCCCTCCGCCGTTGGCGGAGGGACCTCCCCGCCGAGCGGGGAGGAGTCCTCGCTAGGGCTTTTTGGTCGGGCTCGGGGACGGGGTCGGGGTCGCGACCGGCTGCGATTGGGGAGCACCAGGGTCCGGCGGGATCCCGTAGTCGGGCGGTGACGGGGACGGCGTGGGGTTGTCGTTGGGCAGCTTGTCCACCTTGGTGGTGTCGTTCAGGTACCAGCTGTTGCCCGGGCCCTTGACCACGTCCGAGGGCGGGCTGAACCACTTGTCGGGCACCCCCGCGAGCACCCCTTCCATGTAGGTGTGCCAGGCGGGCGCGGCCACGAAGACCCCGTCCGACCCGTTGACCATGGTGTGGTTGTTGTCCAGCACGTCCCCCACCCAGACCACGGTCGCGAGGTCGGGCGTGAACCCGATCGTGAGCGCGTCCTTGAAGTTCTCCGTGGTGCCCGTCTTGGCGGCCGAGGTGTGGTCGCTCATGTGCAGCGGGCTGTTGTGCCCGAAGATCAGGGCCCGGTTGTTGTCGTCGCTGAGGATCGAACCGATGATGAACGCCACGCCGGGATCGATCGCCTGCCGCTTGGTGGCGTCCGGGTTGGCCTGGTAGAGCAGCTTCCCCTTCACGTCCGTCACCGAGAGCAGCGCTTCGGCCGGGTGGTACACGCCCAGGTTGGCGTAGACGGAGAGCGCCGTGACCTCCTGCAGGGTGGTGATCGGATAGCCGCCCAGGGTCAGGGCGGCGCCGTAGTTGTAGACGGGACCGGCGGGGTCGCCGGTGGCGTCCCAGGGGCGCAGGCCGAGGGTGCGCCAGAACTCCACCACCGCGGGCACCCCGACCGAGAGCTCGGCCTTGACCGCGGGGATGTTGAGGGAGCTGGCCAGGCACACCCTCAGCGGCTGCACGCCGTGCGTGCCGTGGTCGTAGTTGAAGACCTTGTAGGTCGGCTGCCCCGGACCCTGCGCGATCTCCAGCGGGCTCGGGCTGTCGGCGATGGGCGTGTCCATGGTGGCCTTGCGGGCGTTGATCACGGCCCCGTAGGTGAACGGCTTCACCGACGACCCCGGGTTCCGGTAGGTGGTCGTGAAGTTGAACTTGCCGGCGGGCCCGTTGTAGTCGGGGGAGCCGACCATGGCCACGATCTGCCCGGTCCTGGGATCCATCGACACCAGCGAGGAGCTCAGCAAGCCTCCCGGGTCCTTGCCCAGGTTGGCGGCCAGGTTGTCGCGCACCACCTTCTCGGCGAAGGTCTGCTTGTCGAGGTCGAGGGTGGTCTTCACGACCAGCTGCTCCTGGCCGGGCTTGTAGCCGAGCTGCTCGAGCTCCTTGAGTACGTAGTCCACGAAGTGCGGCGCCAGCCAGTTGGTGATCGGCCCGTAGATGTCCAGCTTCTCGGCGTAGGCCTTGGCCTCGTCCTCGGGCGTGATGTACCCGACCCGGACCATGGCGTTCAGGACCTCGCGCTGGCGGGCCTTGGAGGCTTCCGGGTTGACGATCGGGCTCCACTGCGAGGGGGCCTGGGGCAGGCCGGACAGCATGGCCGCCTGGGCGAGGTCGAGGTCCTTGGCGTCCTTGTGGAAGTAGGTCTGCGCGGCCGCCTGCACCCCGTAGGCCTGGGCGCCGTAATAGCTGCGGTTGAGGTAGAGCTCCAGGATCTGGTCCTTGGAGTAGGACTTGGTGAGCTCGTAGGCGAGAACCAGCTCCTTGAGCTTCCGCTCGTAGGTCTGGTCCGGGGTCAGGAACAGCTGCTTGGCCAGCTGCTGGGTGATCGTGGAGGCGCCGCCCGTGATGGTGCGCGACCGGAAGTTGGAGAGCGCCGTGCGCAAGATGGCCTCCGGGTCGAAGCCCGGGTTGGTGTAGAAGTTCTTGTCCTCGATGGCGACCGTCGCCCGTGCCATCACCGGCGCCACCTCGCTCAGGTGCACATAAATCTTTCGGTTGCCCTGGTCGGTGACGTCGGCCAGCAGCTTCCCGTTGCGGTCGGTGACGAAGAGGTCGCCCCCCAGGTTGGAGGCGTCCAGGCCCTTGATGTCGGGCAGCGATCCCAGGAAGGACTCCGCGTAGGCGTCGGCCGCCAGCCCGACGACCATGATGAGGCCGAGCAGAACCCCGACCACGCGCAGCAGGCTGGTGCGCTTTTCGCGCTGGCCGATCGGCGACCAGGTGGCGTGGAGGCGGGCGCGGGGCCGGTGCCCCGTCTTGGTCCTAAGGCGTGCGGGAGCCCTCATGCTGGGGATGCGCCGACGATTCTAGCGTCGGCGCGCTAAGGGATTCTCTGCACGACGAGCAGGTGGGACAAGCCGAGAACCTGGAGCGGGGATGCCTCAGCCCCCTGGACCGCCGCCCGCAGCACGCGGCCGGCGACCCCGAACCGGACCACCAGGTTGTCGTAACCGCCATAGATCCGGCGGTGCGCCACCACCTCCACCGGAAGGCCGTCGAGCAGCTCGAGCAGCCCGCGCCGGGTGTAGGTCCTGACATGGGGCGCCAGCCGGTCGCGGAGGGGGTCGGGCAGGTAGTTGACGAGCGGGATGTTCCCGAAGCGGTAAGACCCGCGCCAGTACACCCCGTGCTGCTCGACCGGGTACCAGCGGTTGGGACAGAAGATGACCACCCGCCCACCCGGCCGCAGCACCCGCACCATCTCGGCGACCGCCAGGCGGTCGTCGCGGACGTGCTCGATGACCTCGTTGGAGAGCACGAGGTCGAAGCAGGCGCTGGCGAACGGGAGCGCCTCTCCCGCACCCACGACCAGGCGCTCCGGTCCCAGCCGGCGGGCCGCCTCGCGGACTCGTTCGGCCTCGAAGTCGAGGCCCCAGACCTCGCGCGCCAGCGGCCGCAGGCGCCCCACGTAGGCGCCGATCCCGCAGCCGTCGTCGAGGACGCGGGCCCGGGCCAGGTCAGGGGCCGCCTCGCGGATCATGGCCAGGCGACGCTCCTGCCCGGCGCGCCAGACGTAGGAAGGCTCGCCGCGTTCGGCGGCGAGGTCGGAGTGGCGCGCCCTAGCCGCGCTTGGAGCCGGAGTTGGAGCCGGTCGAGGCCGGCTGCTGCGGCGCCGCGGTCAGGTTGACGACTGCGGCCACGCCTTCCACGGACTGCGCGCGCACCGCGGCCTGGTCCGCCACCCCCGGGTCGACGGTTCCCCGCAGGTAGACGGTCCGGCCCTCGACCGCGACCTGAAGTCCGTCGGGCAGCGCCCCGCCCTTGGCGGCGCCGGCGATGGCGGCCTCGACCTCGGACTGCAGCCTCTGCTCGTCCAGCACGACGGAGCTGCCGCGGACCTTGCCCATCACGTTGTCCACGGCGCCGCTGAGCCCGTTGCCCATGGCCGGGGCGATGCGCTCCCGGGTGCGGACCGTGAGCTGGGTGAGGCGGCCCTGGACCATGTCCCGGCGGCGCCGGTCGTAGAGGAGGAAGCCGATGCCGATGGCAGCGCCCAACGCCAGCGCGGCAGCGAGGGGGAAGCGGCGGCGAGGCTTGGGGCGCACGCGCCCTTCGACCCGCTGGCGGAGGTCCTTGGAGTAGGCGAAGGCGCGATTGCCGAGCGCGCGGGTGTCGATCTCGTCGAGCCGGTCGGCCAGCTGGTCCCGGAGCACCTCATAGGTCCGCGCCAGCTCCGCCACGGCGCTGTCGCTCTTTTTTCTGATTGCACTGGTCTTCATGACAGCAAAGGCTACGCCCCGGTACGCGGCCTGGCGAATACCTCCTCGGGGTCGGCCAGGCGCTCCTGGCGCGTCCCCGGGAAGTGAACGCGGACCCCGGGCCGGCCGGGGCTGCCCAGCTCCCAGCCGGCGGCGAAATAGCGCGCCGCCTCGGCCAGGTCCCGGGCCTGCGCGATCTGCTTGCCGTCCGTGAAGGCCAGCGCCTGGGAGCGCGCGCCGGGGAAGCCCAGCCGCACCTCGCCGCCGGTCTTCAGGTTGTAGGTGAAGTCGTCCAGGGAGCCTTCGTCAGACCCCGCCACCAGGTCGGCCACGGTCGGGAAGGCGCCTGCGCGCATGCTCGCCTTGAGTGCGGCGCGCCCCTCGCGCTGCTGCAGCCGCTCCCGGCGCCGGCGCTCGGTGAGAAGCACGTCCCGCTGGGCGCGCAGCGCGGCCAGCTCGGCCTCCACCGGCCGCATCCGGGCCCCCACCTCCTCGAGCCTCAGCTCCAGGGCCTCCGCATCGAGCTGGCCCAGGTCCTGATCGGTCATCCGGTGATCACGCGTGTGGCATCCGCAGGTAGAAGATCAGCATGCTCGGGCGGGCGGCCGAGATGGCCAGCGAGCCGCTGGTGTCGGGGTTGCTGTGGCGGCGGAAGAGAAGCGGGTTGGTGTCGCTCTGCACCAGCTCCCAGTCGCCTCGCTGCAGCTCCCGCGCATAGAAAGCCTGCACCTGCGAGCCGTCGGCGTCGGCCTTCCAGACCACGTTGCACTGATCGACCGTGCGGCCCTGGTCGTGGTACTGCTCCTGCACCTGCAGGCCCGGGTAGCGCGGAAAGTCGCCGGGCACGCAGCCGCTGCCGAAGGGGGTTCCGATCCGGGGGACGAGAACGATCACCGCGCCGACTCCGGCGATGGCGGCCACCGCCAGGAAGGGCCAACCCGTGGGCATTCGCACCGCAATCAGTGCTCGGTCGTGAGGTCGAGGTCGACCCGGGCCCCGCCCGAGGTGGAGTCGCCGACGGCGAGCGTGCCGTGCTGGGCGCCACCGTAGCGTCCGACGATGCCGAGCCGGGCGCCGCTGGCGGGCCGGTCGATCACCACGAAGTCCGAACTTGCGAAGTGGCCGTCGTACCACTGGAGGGCGGCTTCCGGGGTGCTCGGGACCTCCCAGCTGGCCTGGCAGTCGTTGCCCGAGACCTGGGATGAGACCAGCCTGGCTCCCGGCATGATCGGGAAGTCCCAGGGTGCGCACCCTTGCACGGCGCCGGGAAAGAGCATCGGCCAGGCCATGAATAGAGCGCCCAGGCCGGAGGCGGCTGCGAGGACGAGGAGCCACCAGCCGGGGCCCAGGATGCGCCGCACGGTGCCGAGATTAGCGCCCTGGGCTTGCCGCGTCCCCTCCCCCGCCCTATGGGCGGCACCTCCTCGCCCAAGCGGGGAGGAGTCTCGGCCAGTTTATCAACGGCGCTGTTGATAAATGGGTAAACTTTTAGTCGTGGAGCGTAAGGAAGCCATCCTCCTCTTCCTCAAGGTGCGGGGCGACGCCAGCCTGGCCGAGCTTGCGGAGAGGATGGAGCTCACCAAGCAGGGTGCCCTCCGGCACGTCGAGGGCCTGGAGGCGCGCGGCCTCATCGAGCGGGTCCCGGACTCCCAGGCCCACGACGGGCCGGGGCGCCCGGAGCACCACTACCGGCTGACGCCGGCGGCGGCCGACCTCTTCCCCCACGCCCACCGCCAGCTGGCTTCGGAGCTGGTCGACTTCATGGAGTCGGACCAGCTGGACCGTTTCTTCAAGGCCCGGGCGGCGCGCTTGGAGCGGGAGTACGCGGCGCGCCTGGCCGGCCTCGACCTCGAGGCCAGGGTCCGGGAGCTGGCGCGCCTGGCCTCCGAGGCCGGGCACATGACCGAGGTCGTGGAAATGGGCGGCGGCAAGCTGGCGTTGAAGCACTGCAACTGCCCGATCCAGGACGTGGCGGCCAAGGCCGGCCACCCCTGCCGGCACGAGCAGGACATGTACGAGCGGCTGCTGGGAGCCGAGGTCGAGCGCACGGCCTGGATGGCCGGCACCGACAACAACTGCACATACGAGATAAATCCAAGGTAAAGGGGCAAGAAGAGCTGATGGCGGACTTCGAGATCAGGGATTTGCGGGTCAGCGTCGAGGGGCGCGAGATCCTCAAGGGCGTCACCCTGGACGTCGACCGGGGGCAGGTGCATGCGGTGATGGGACCCAACGGGTCGGGCAAGTCGACGCTGTCGCAGGCTCTGATGGGCCACCCGGCCTATGAGGTGACCGGCGGCCAGGTGCGTTTCAAGGGCGTCAACGTCCTCGAGCTCGCCCCTGACGAGCGGGCGCGCATGGGGATGTACCTGGCCTTCCAGTACCCGACCGTGGTACCCGGCATCACGATGGCCAACTTCCTCCGCACCGCCCTCAACGCCAAGCGCGGCTACGACGGCAAGGACAAGTCCAAGGCCATCAAACCCAAGGAGTTCCGCGCCATGCTCAAGGACTCGATGCACACCCTGCGCATGGACGACTCCTTCCTCTCCCGCTACATCAACGACGGTTTCTCCGGCGGCGAGAAGAAGCGCGCCGAGATCCTTCAGATGGCGGTGCTCAAGCCGGAGATCGCGATCCTCGACGAGACCGACTCCGGGCTCGACATCGACTCCATCAAGTACGTGAGCGAGGCGGTCAACGCGCTGCGCGGGCCCGACCTCGGCGTCCTGATCATCACCCACTACACGCGCATCCTCGAGCACGTGCGGCCCGATTTCGTCCACGTGCTGGTCGACGGCCGGATCGTGCGCTCGGGCGGCCCCGAGGTCGCCGACCTGCTGGAGACTACGGGCTACGCGGAGTGGGGCGTCAAGGAAGAGCCGGTCGCCGCCGGCATTGAGGAGGCCTAGCCATGGCGACGACCGTCCCCCAGATCAACGTCGGCGACGACTACAGGGAGAAGTACGGCTTCTTTGACCCCGAGAAGTTCGTCTTCAAGGCCAAGCGGGGCCTGAACGAGGACATCGTGCGCGAGATCTCGTTCATGAAGGGGGAGCCGGAGTGGATGACCAAGATGCGCCTCCGCTCCCTGGACATCTTCCGCAAGAAGCCGATGCCGGAGTGGGGCGCCGACCTCTCGGTGATCGACTTCGAGAACATCTTCTACTTCCTCAAGTCCACCGAGGACCAGAGCAAGTCGTGGGATGACGTGCCCGACGACATCAAGAAGACGTTCGACCGCCTGGGGGTGCCCGAGGCCGAGCGCAAGTTCCTGGCCGGCGTCTCGGCGCAGTACGAGTCGGAGGTCGTCTACCACTCGCTGCACGAGGAGCTGTCCAAGAAGGGCGTCATCTTCCTGGACACCGACAGCGCGCTGCGGGAGCACCCCGAGATCTTCAAGGAGTACTTCGGGACCGTGATCCCCCCCGGCGACAACAAGTTCTCGGCGCTCAACACCGCGGTCTGGTCGGGCGGCTCCTTCATCTATGTGCCCAAGGGCGTCAGCGTGGACATCCCGCTGCAGGCGTACTTCCGCATCAACGCCGAGAACATGGGGCAGTTCGAGCGGACGCTGATCATCTGCGACGAGGGCTCGTTCGTGCACTACATCGAAGGCTGCACGGCGCCCATCTACACCACCGACTCGCTGCACTCGGCGGTAGTCGAGATCATCGTCAAGAAGGGCGCGCGCTGTCGCTATACCACCATCCAGAACTGGTCGACCAACGTGTTCAACCTGGTCACCAAGCGCGCCGTGGCCTACCAGGACGCGACCATGGAGTGGGTCGACGGCAACCTGGGGTCGCAGATCACCATGAAGTACCCCTCCGTCTACCTGATGGAGCCCGGCGCCAAGGGCGACGTGCTCTCCATCGCCTTCGCGGGCAAGGGCCAGCACCAGGACGCCGGCGGCAAGATGGTCCACGTCGCACCGCACACGACCTCGACCATCACCTCGAAGTCGATCAGCAAGGCCGGCGGGCGCACGTCGTACCGCGGCCTGATCAAGGTCCACAAGGGCGCGCACGACGTGAAGTCGTTCGTCAAGTGCGACGCGCTGCTGCTGGACGACGAGTCGATCTCGGACACCTATCCCTACATCGAGTGCGACGAGAACGACGTCAACATCGGCCACGAGGCCACGGTCTCCAAGGTCTCGGACGAGCAGCTGTTCTACCTGATGAGCCGCGGCATCCCGCTGGTGGAGGCCGAGACCATGATCGTCAACGGCTTCATCGAGCCCTTCACCAAGGAGCTCCCCCTGGAGTACGCGATCGAGCTCAACCGGCTGATCCAGCTCGAGATGGAGGGGTCGGTCGGGTAATGACCTTTAGCCTCAAGGCCGTGGAGGAGCTCGGCTCACTCCACGGCGAACCGGAATGGCTGCGCGCCCGCCGGCGTGCCTCCTGGGCAGCCTACGAGCGGCTGCCGATGCCGTCACGCTCCGAGGAGGAGTGGCGGCGCACCAACCTGAAGGGCCTCGACCTGGAGGCCTTCCGGCCCTGGGAGCCGGCCAACGGCGCCGCCCCGGTCGACACCATCGAGGACGCGGCCGCGGTGCTGCGCCAGCGCGGGTCGGAGCCGGGCCGGGTCGAGATCGCCCCCGAGCTGGCCGCCAAGGGCGTGCTCTTCATGCCGCTCTCGCAGGCGGCCAAGGAGCACTCCGAGCTGGTCGAGCAGTACCTGTTCAAGGGCATCGATCCCGAGCGCGACAAGCTGTCGGCGCTGCACGGCGCGCTCTTCAGCGGCGGCACTTTCCTGTACGTCCCCAAGGGGGTCAGCGTGGAGAAGCCGTTCGTCAGCCAGTTCTGGTCGTCGGGCGGCGGAGCGGCCGTGCTGCCCCACACCCTGATCGTGGCCGGGGAAGGATCGATCTTCAACCACGTCGACGAGTTCCTCTCGCCGACCCTGGACACGCCCTCGCTGACCAGCGGCTCGGCCGAGGTCTTCGCGGGCCGCGGCGCCAACGTCGGCTATGTGTCGCTGCAGCGCTGGGGCAACCATGCCTGGCAGTTCGCCGACCAGAAGGTGGTGGCCGAGCAGGAGTCGACGGTGCGCGTCGTCAACATCGGCCTGGGCGGCCGCTTCGCCAAGACCCGGGTCGAGGCCAGCCTGCGCGGGCCGGGCGCCAGCGCCGAGCTGAAGGGCCTCTTCTTCGGCTCCGGCGAGCAGTTCTTCGACTACCACACGCTGCAGTCGCACGTGGTCGGCAACACGACCTCCGACCTGCTCTTCAAGGGCGCCCTGCGCGACAGCGCGCGCAGCGTGTATGCGGGCCTGATCCGGATCGAGAAGGGAGCGCAGCACTCGGATGCCTACCAGGCCAACCGCAACCTCCTGTTGTCGAAGTCCGCCAACGCCTACTCGATCCCGATGCTGGAGATCATGAACAACGACGTCCGCTGCACCCACGGCGCCACCATCGCGCCCGTCGACCAGGAGCACGTCTTCTACCTGGAGAGCCGCGGCATCCCGCGGGCGACGGCCGAGCGGATGATCGTGCACGGCTTCTTCGGCCAGGTCCTGGACCGGATCCCGGTCGGCCAGGCGCGCGACCTGGTCGAGCAGGAGCTAGAAGCCCGCATCGGGTGATGGCCTTGCATCGGGTGGCGTCGGTGAACGAGGTGCCGCAGGACTCTCACAAGCTGGTCGAGGTGGAGAACACCCCCATCTGCCTGGTGCACGCCGAGACCGGCGAGTGGTTCGCGATCAACGACGTCTGCTCGCACGAGGACTTCTCGCTGTGCATGGGCGAGCTCTGGGGACTCGAGATCGAATGCCCGCAGCACGGCTCGCGCTTCGACCTGCGCACCGGCAACCCCAACGCGCTGCCGGCGGTGGAGCCCGTGCCGGTTTACCCGGTGAAGGTGGAGGGTCCCGATGTCTACGTCGACCTATGACGTAACGGCCATCCGCGCCGACTTCCCGATCTTCGAGACGGGCGTCGCCTACCTCGACTCCGCCAACACATCGCAGCGCCCGAACCAGGTCGTGGCCAAGATGGAGGAGTACTTCACGAAGTACAACGCCAACGTCGAGCGCGCCGCCTACAAGCTGTCGGAGAGGGCTACCGCCGAGTTCGAGGCGGTGCGCGAGAAGGTCCGCGCGTTCATCAACGCGGGCTCCGCGCGGGAGATCGTCTACACGTCGGGCACCACGGCCGGCCTCAACCTGGTGGCCTATGCCTGGGGTCGCGCCAACCTGCGCGCCGGCGACCTGATCGTGTGCACGGTGATGGAGCACCACTCCAACTTGGTGCCCTGGCAGCTGCTGGCGCTGGAGAAGCAGGCCCGCCTCGAGTTCGTCGACATCGATGAGCAGGGCCGGCTGCGCCGCGACCAGTTCGACGCGCTGCTGGCGCAGGGCCCCAAGCTGGTCGCCTTCACCCACGTCTCCAACACCCTGGGCACCGTCAACCCGGTCAAGGAGCTGACCGCGGCCGCGCACAGGGCGGGCGCCGTGGTGGTGGTCGACGGCGCGCAGGGCGTGCCCCACCTCGGCTTCGACGTGCAGGACGCCGACGTCGACTTCTACGCCTTCTCCTCGCACAAGATGTGCGGGCCCACGGGTTCCGGAGTGCTCTACGGGAAGCGGGCGCTGCTGGAGGCGATGCCGCCGTTCCTGGCGGGCGGCGAGATGATCAACGCGGTCCGGCTCGAGGGCACCACCTTCGCCGAGGTGCCGCACAAGTTCGAGGCCGGCACCCAGGCCATCGCCGAGGTGATCGGCATGGGCGCTGCGATCGACTACCTGCAGGGCATCGGCTTCCCGGCCATGCGCGCCCACGAGGACGAGCTCACCGACTACGCGTACGAGGCGCTCTCGGAGCTGGAGGGGGTCCGCGTCTTCGGACCGCCGCCGGGGCCGGACAAGGCGGGGGTGCTGTCCTTCGAGGTGGCGGGCATCCACCCCCACGACATCGCCACCATCCTCGACCGCACCGACGTTTGCGTGCGCTCCGGCCACAACTGCACGCAGCCGCTGATGCACCGCCTCGACGTGCCGGGCACCGTGCGAGCGTCCTTCTTCCTCTACACCGAGCGCTCTGAAATCGACCGCCTGCTGGTGGGGTTGAAAGAAGCGCAGAGGATCTTTGCCTGATGAGCGACCAGATGTACCGCGAGTACATCCTCGACCACTACAAGAACCCGAGGAACTTTGGGCGCCTGGAAGGTGCTGACATCTCCCACGAGGAGAACAACCCCCTCTGCGGTGACGTGGTGGGGATGGATATCAAGACCAGGGATGGAGTGATCGAGGACGTGCGCTTCCACGGCCGCGGCTGTGCGATCTCGCAGGCCTCCGCCTCGCTGCTCACGGAGCGGCTGAAGGGGATGTCGCTGGAGGAGGCGCGCAGCCTTGACAAGGAGGACGTGCTCGAGGAGCTGGGGATCGAGATCTCCCCCGCCCGCCTCAAGTGCGCCCTCCTGTCGCTGAAAGTGTTGAAGGTGGGGGCCTACGGGCTCAGCCAGGAGGATGAGTGACGTGAGCACGCAGCAGCAGACCCCGTTTCGGGACCTCAAGATCGACGACATCAAGAAGCTGATGGACGACGGCTACGAGGTGGTCGACGTGCGCGAGGACTGGGAATGGCAGCGCGGCCACATCCCCGGCGCCCGGCACGTGGTGCTGGCCTCGATCCTGGCCAACCCCGGCCGCCAGCAGTTCAACGACCGCACCATCTTCGCCTGCGAGGTCGGCGAGCGCAGCGCGGTGGCCTCCGAGATGGCGGTCGCGCTGGGAGTCAAGGACGTGGTCAATTTCCGCGGCGGCACCAAGGCCTGGCGCGAGGCGGGCGAGCCCTTGGAGAAGCCCTCATGAGCACTGATCACCCCAAAAAATCTGCGATTTTTCGGGGACCCCGATGACTGAGGCAGCGGCTATAACGTTCGTGCGCACGGAGGGCGCGCAGGTGCGCGAGGAGGACGTGGTCGAGGTCCTGCGCGAGTGCTACGACCCCGAGATCCCGGTCAACATCATCGACCTGGGCCTGGTCTACGACGTCAAGATCCAGCCCGAGCGGGTCGACATCAAGATGACCCTAACGGCGCTGGGCTGCCCGATGGCGGCCGAGGTGATGACCGACGTGCGCGACCACCTGCTGCAGCTCAACGGCATCAAGGACGCCGGCGTGGAGCTGACCTACGAGCCGCCCTGGAGCCCCGAGCGGATGTCCGAGGACGCCCGCTGGGAATTGGGGATGGTCTAGAACCAGGCCCCACCCGCGCCCTGCGGGCGCGACCTCCCCGGAGGGGAGGTGGTTGAGCAGAATCTACGTGATGGGCGGCGGCCACTCGCACGACCAGGGCGCGGTCTACGACAACCGGGACGCGGTGCGGGCGGTGGTGATCAGCGCCGCCGTCCTGGGCACGGCCGCGATCCTGGAGCTGGCGGCCAGCGTGGCCAGCCGCTCCGCGAGTGTGCTCGCCGACGGCCTCCACAACGCGGGCGACGTGCTCACCACCCTGGTCCTGCTGATCTCCTTCGCGATCGCCCGGCGGCCCGCCACCCGCCGCTACCCCAGCGGCTTCGGCCGGATCGAGGACGTGGCCACGCTCGTGATCGTGCTCGTGATCATGGTCACGGCCGTGATCGCGTTCGCCGAGTCGGTGCGCAAGTTCTTCGTGGTCGAGCCCTATGGCAGCATCGCCTTCAGCCTGCTGGCGGCGGCCGCCGGGGCGGTCGCCAACCTGTCGGTCTCCGAGTACAAGATCCGGGTCGGGCGCGGCATCGGGTCGCCCGCCCTGGAGGCGGACGGCGTCCATTCCCGGATCGACGCCCTGGTCTCGGCGGGCGCCTTCGTGGGCATCGGGCTGGCGGGCCTCGGCCTCCGCCCGGCCGATCCGATCGCGGGTGTCGTGATCACCCTGGCGATCGTGTACGCCGCGGCCGGCACCGTGCGCAGCCTCTTCAACCGGATGATGGACGCGGTCGACCCCCATCTCGTGGACGACCTGACCGAGGCCGCCCGGGGCGTGGACGGCGTGCTCGACGTGCATGACGTGAGCGCCCGCTGGGTGGGCCGCGAGCTGTGGGCGGTGATGCACATCGACTGCGATGCCACCGCCTCCCTGCAGGCCGCGCACGAGGTGGCGCAGCGTGTCGAGCACGAGGTCGGGCACCGGGTGGAGCTGGGGCGCCTCGACGTCCACATGGACCCCGGGACGGGCGAGCACGAGCACAAACCTCACCACTGAGCGCGTCCTACACTTGAACCAGATGGGCGAGTACGTCCCTGGATTGGAGGGGGTGGTCGCTGCCGAGACCGAGATCTCCGAGGTCGACGGCCAGGGCGGCCGCCTCATCTATCGCGGGGGCTACCTCATCCAGGACGTCCAGGACCTCTCCTACGAGGAGGTCGCCTTCCTGCTCCTCAACGGCAAGCTGCCGGACAAGCAAGAGCTCGAGGGCTTCAAGTCGAAGCTGGCGGCCGGCCGCGCCATGAACGACGCTGCGCGCGCGGCCCTGCGCGGGATCCCGCGCGACGCCGATCCCATGGACGCGCTGCGCACCGCGCTCTCCGCGCAGGGCGCGCGGGCGGGCGTGCCCAAGCCGTCGCTGGACGATGCCATCGCCTACACGGCGGTCACCCCGACCATCGTGGCCGCCTTCCACCGCCAGGCCGGCGGCAGCGACTGGGTCGAGCCCAGGCCCGACCTCGGCCACGCGGCCAACTTCCTCTACATGATGACCGCGCAGGCGCCCGACCCCGAGCAGGCGCGGTGGCTGGAGACCTACCTGGTGCTGCTGGCCGACCACGGCCTCAACGCCTCGACCTTCGCGGCCCGGGTCATCGCCTCCACCGGGACCGACCTCTGCTCCGCGTTGGTGGGCGCGATCGGCGCTCTCAAAGGACCGGCCCACGGCGGGGCCGCCACCGCCGCCAAGCGGATGGTCGAGAAGGTCGGGGGCGTCGACAACGCGGAGAAGTTCGTGATCGGCACGCTCGACCGCCACGAGAAGCTGATGGGCTTCGGGCACCGCGTCTACCGGACCTATGACCCGCGCGCCCGGATCCTGCGCGACCTCGCCAAGGTGGCCAACCCCGAGTACTACCCGGTCGCCTTAAAGGTCGAGGAGGTGGCCATCCGCGAGCTGCAGGAGCGGCACCCGGAGCGGCCCAACGCCACCAACGTCGACTACTGGGCGGCCGCCGTGCTGGCCGCCGCCGGCTTCCCGACCGACTTCTTCACGTGCGTCTTCGCCGCCTCCCGGGTGGTGGGCTGGGGCGCGCACGTGCTCGAGTACATGGCCAAGGACGGCCGCATCCTGCGGCCCGCCTCCAAGTGGACGGGCCCTCAGCCCCAGGAGCACAAGGCCCGGGTCAGCTGATCGCGCGCATCAGCTCCAGGTAGCGGTCCGCGCTGGCCGACAGCGACCAGGTGCTGCGGGCGAACTCGGCCACCGCCCCCCGGTCGCTCCCCACGGCGGTCTCGACCGCGGCCCGCAGGCACTCCGGGTCGAGCCGCGAGCCGACCAGGCCGGGACCCGGGAACTCGGCCGCCAGCGCGCTGGAGACCACCGCCGGCGTGCCCGAGCTCATCGCCTCCTGGACCGTGACCGGGAAGCCTTCGCCCGTGGAGGGCAGAAGCAAAACGTCGGACGCAACGTAGAGATCCCTGAGCGCGTCCTGTGGCTGTGCCGGGAGCGCCCTCACGTTGGGAAGGTTCCAGGCTTGGGGGTCGACCTCGCCGGAGCGGCCGGCCAGGAGGAACTCCCAGTCTGGCGCGGCGGCGGCGGCGGCGCGGACCAGGTCGAGGCCCTTCTTGTGGACGAAGCGGCCCGCGAACAGCACCAGCAGCCGGCTTGGGGACACCCCCAGCCGCTCGCGCAGCGCCGCCCGGTCGCGGGCGGCCGCGGGCCGGAAGACGTCGGTGTCGACGCCGTTGGCCACCAGCTGCGGAGGCCGCCGAAAGCGCAGCCGGCCCGTGAAATGGCTCATCACCTCGCGGCTCACGAAGGTCACCTGCTCCGAGCCGGTGAGCAGCCACCTGCCGAGCGTCGCGAAGGCCGCGCCCTGCACGGCCCGCAGCAGCGGGTTCCGGAAGGGGATCGGGCCGACGTGCTGCGTGAGCAGGACCGGCCGGCGCAGCCGGCGGGAGGCCAGGAAGGCGCGCGCGTTGGCGGCGTAGAGGCTGTCGTGGAGGTGGATCACCTCCGTGCGCTCGACCGCCCTGCGCACCGCGCGGAAGGCGCCCGGCGCCGGCAGCGGGTAGGGGAATCCCAGCCGGCGCTCGGTGAAGTTCCAGGCCCGCAGCGGCGAGTCTCCGGCATGGGGGCGGTCCGCCACCTCGGCCGCCATCCAGGTCACCTGGTGACCGGCGCGGCGGTAGGCGGCGCACAGGTTGGCGGCCACCGTCTCGATGCCCCCGATGTGCTCGGGGTAGTAGTTGCTGAGCAGCAGGATCTTCATAGCGCGCGGTCGCGATCCAGGATCGCGTGCTGCATCTCGACCACCCGGAGCCCGTCGCTGCCACTGATCGCGGCCGGCTCGGTCCGGTTCCGGCAAGCCTCCGCGAAGCGCCGCATGACCTCGTCGTTGCCGTAGGCAAGCCGGCCGCCGGCCAGCAGGAGGCCGGAAGTGAGCGTTCCCCAGAGGTGGCCCCGCACCGAATCGAAGCTGGTGCGAAGGATGTCGCGCCCGGTGTGGGCGCCGTCATTGCGCACCACCACCAGGATGTCGCGAAAGATGTCCACGACCGCCATCCGCTCGCTCCCGATGACGGCCACCTGCCACTCGCTGACGGGCGCCTCGAAATTCATGTCGACCTGGGCGGGGACGCCGCCGGCCTCGAACAGAGCGCTGACCCGGGCCGGCGTTGCGCGTCCCTCCGTGGAGCGCACGATCTGCGCGGACCGCAGCGACGGCTCCCCGGGCAGGAGGGCGCGAAGGAGATACATGAAGTGCGGCGACTCGTCGTAGAACAGGCCCAACGGGAGGCTCTCGTACCACTGCGGCAGGCGGCGCCGGGGATTGGACAGCTGAGCTGCCCAGATGCCCTTGAGGTCGCCCAGGCGGCCTGCCGCCAGGAGCCGCCTGAGCCGCGCCACCGAGCGCGCGAACTGGAAGTTGTGCACCACGCCGAGGATTCGTCCCCCACGCTCCGCCGCCCGCCGCAGCTCTTCCGCCTGCGTGACGTCCATCGCCATCGGCTTTTCCAGGAGCACGTCCTTGCCGGCGTCCAGGTACGCCATGGCCAGGCGGTGGTGGCTGCTGGGCGGAGTGGCGATGCTGACGGCATCGACGGCGCCCAGCCAGGGCACGCCCGCCGGCGCCTCGGCGACCGCCGTGGCAAGGGCCGGGAGGCGCGCGGCCAGGGCCGCAACGCGTTCCGGCCGGTGATCGACGACGCCCGCCAGCTCGAGCCCAGGGCAGCGCCGCAGCCAGGGGAGATGGCGATGTGTGCCGACCCAGCCCAGTCCGACCACCGCCATCCGCACCCGGCTCATGGGGCGGCCGTCACGAACAGGTCGCCCACGTCGTGGTATCCGTTGGCGGCCACCTGCAGGAATCGAAACCTGAGCTTGCCCGCGGACGCCAGTCGCCCGCGATCGCCGCTCATGCGGATCCAGCCCTTTACCGCCTGGCCCGGTGTCAAGTCCTCGGGGAAAGGATCGGACAGCTGGTAGATGCCGGTCGCGAGCGGCTGCGGGTCGCCCTCGACAAAGACATCCGGCATCGGCGACCACTCGATGAGCTGGGAGCTGGAGTTGGCCGCGGACACGTGCACCCAGACAGCGCCGGAGCTGACGCGGATCTCCTCGACGCTGACGGTCAGCCCGGCGCGCGATGACTGGCCGGACAGCGCCCGGAGTGCGGCTGCCGGCGGGGGGTGTGTCGGCAGGCCTGGCTTGGGTGCCGGTCCGAGGACGGCGTAGGCCAGGATCACGAAGGTCGCTCCCACGGCCACGCTCGCAACCGCCGCCTGTCCCAGTCTCCCGGAGAGCTCGCGCAGCAGGCCGGCGCTGAGCAGGACCGCCACCGCGGGCAACTCGGGATAGATGTAGCGACCAGGGCTGTAGAAGTCGTTGTGGGACGCCAGCGGCAGCACCATCGACATCGTGACCGCTCCCAGCACTGCCAGGACGGGGAGGCCAAGCGCGGCTCGGCGGCCGTCACGATCTCGGAGCAGGCGGAACAGGCCGGCGCCGGCCAACGCGGTCAGCGGCACCAAGAGGACGGCCAGGGGCCAGGCCCAGCGAGCGGTGTAGGGCAGCTGGTCGCCGCTCCAGAAGGTGATGAAGAGGTTCAACAGGTTCACGACCACGAAGGTCGGTCCCAGGTGCCAGGGAACGGTTGCCGAGTTGAGCGCCTGGCCCGCGGGACCGGTCGTCGGCGAGTGGTAGATCGCCAGGTTGAGCAGCAGCCACGGCGCCACCACCACCGCCGCCGCAGCGGCGCTCGCGAGGGCCCGCGCCAGGCGCTGACCAGGCGTGGCGCGCGGCCAGAGAACTGCATAGGCGAGTGCCGGGGCCAGAGCGATGACCGTGGGCTTGGTCAGCAGGGCGACTCCGAAGGCGGCGCCCAACCAGGCGGCCCTGGGCAGGGACCAGCCGCGACGCAGGCCGCTGGCGGCCAACAGCAGGCAGACGGCTCCCAGCACCGCGGCCGCCGCGTCGTTGGTGACCTGGGAGGCGTTGAGGACGAAGCCGGGCACGGTGGCGGCGAGGGCCGCGGCGCCCACCGCCAGGGTGGTCCTTCCGGGGAAGAGCTCGCGGGCCAGGAGGAACGTCAGCGGCGCCATCAGCGCCACCAGCGCGGCGTTCAGCAGGCGCACCGCGTAGATCGCCGCGAGGGTGCCGCCGGCGGCGTCGGCCGCCCACCACAGGGGGGTCGCCAACAGGTAGTAGAGAGGCGGCTGCAGCGCCTCGTACGAGTACTCCCAGATGTGGCGCCGGACCCACACCCCACGCTCATAGGGGGTCAGGTCGGGGGGCGGCGGCCCGAACGTCGTGAGCGCCGGGTCGGGCGGCGGCGAGGTGAAGGAATCCCAGCGGAAGACGCCGGTCCTCTCCATCTCCCGGAGGATCTCAGGCTGGATGCCGGTGACCCCGAGCACCGGATAGACGCCGTGCGAATACTGGGCCAGCACGTCCGCGTGCCAGGCCTCGTCGACCCGGCTCCAGACGGGCTGTGCCACCGCCAGGAGCAGCGCCGGTGCCAGCCCGGCGGCGTAGGCCAGGTAGAGCCGCCTCATCGATTCCAGGAGATCTCGATCGGACCGATGATGCTGTAGTCAAGAGGCGCCACGTCCGGAAACCGGAGCGCGATCCGGTGCGCGGACGCCAGGCTGCCGGCGGTCACGTGGAGGACGACCCAGCCGCTGACCGTGTCGCCAGGCGCGATCCGCTCCGGCAGCGGAGTGCCGGCCAGGTAGAACCCGCCCCCGGCCGGGCGGCCGTCGAGGAGCACGCTGGGCATCGGGCTCCACTCGACCGCCTGGGTGCCCCGATTGCTGATGGTCAGGTGCACCCAGCCGATCGATCCCCGGTCCGCGAACACATCGTCGACCTGCACCTGAAGCCCGGCGAAGCCGCCCTCGCCGCTGAGGCCGAGGCTGCTGGCGGCCGCCGGCGGCGGTGCCGTAGGGCCTACCGGCGGCGCCGGGCCCTGGACGGCGTAAAGGCCGATCGCCGCCAGGCAGGCCAGCGCATAGACGGCCGCGGCGCCGCCGCGGGCGATCCGGCCCGGCAGCTCACGCCAGAGGCCGACGCCCGCGACGACGGCGCCGGCCGCCAGGGCCGGGTAAAGGTAGCGCCCGGGGGGCAGGAACCCCGAGCCGACGGTGAGCGGTGCGATCGCGGTCAGCGCCAGCTGGCCGGCCAGTGCCGCGACGCAGAGCGCCAGCGCCCGCCGCCGGACGCCCGGACCGGGCGTCCTGCTCAGGCGAATCGCGCCCGCGCCGGCGAGGATGCACAGCAGCGCCGCGACCACGGCGATGGGCCAGCCCGCGCGCAGCGTGAAGAGCAGGGGCTCACCGGCCCAGAAGGTGACCCACAGGTTCAAGGCGGCCCCAATCAAGCCGCCCGCCGTGTAGGGCTGGACCGACACCGTGTTCAAGCCGCTGGCAGCCGCGCTCTGCGTCAGCGCGCCGAACCAGGCCACGTTGAAGAGGACCCAGGGGGCCAGGCAGGCCGCCGCGCAGCCGCCGATCAGGAGGGCGTCGGCCAGGCGCCGCGCCCGGCCGCGCTCGGCCGCCGGCCAGAGCACCGACACCAGGACCGCCAGGGCCACACCGGCCAGGGTCAGCTTGACCAGCAGCGCGGCGCCCAGCAGCGCTCCCGCCAGGAGCACGCGACGGCGCGTCCAGGCGCCGGACCAGGCGATCGCGACCAGTGTCAGCGCGGCGCCGAGAACGGTGGCGGCGCTGTCGTTGGTGACCTGGGTCTCGTTGAGGACGTGCCCAGGAATGACGGCCACGGCCAGGCCCAGGGCCAGCGCCAGGCCGGTCGCCGCGGGCGCCACCGCGCGTGCCAGCAGCCAGACCAGGGGGGCCAGCAGGGCAGCCACCAGGGCGTCCAGAAGGCGGACGGCGTAAACCGCGCCGAGCGGCCCGCCCACCAGGTCTCCCAGCGTCCAGACGGGCAGCTGCACGAGGTACGCCAGCGGCGGCTGCACCGTCTCGTATGAGTACTGCCAGACATGCCGGCGCATCCAGGCCAGCCGCCGCTCGCCCTCCAGGCCCGCCGGCTGGGGCGTGAAGGCGGGCGCCGGCTGGGGCGCCACGTAGACGTCCCAGCGGTAGACACCGGTGCGCCGCATCAGGTCCAGGGTCTCGGGCCGGATCAGCGTCGAGCCCTCGAACGGCGCCACCCCATGCGCGTATTGGTCAATCAGGTCGTAGTGGGCGGACTCATCGACCCGAGACCACACCGGCTGCGCGACAGCGATGGCGACGGCGGGCAGCAGCGCTGCCGCGTAGAGGACGGCGAACGTCCAGCCGGTGCGCGAGCTCCTGGGCTCGGGCCGGGTCAGGACGTGGGCAGGCCGACCGGCCGGCCGTCGCGCGCGATGCCCAGAATGCTGAGGAAGAAGCTCGCGAAAACTGTCTGCACGCCGAGGGTCATCAGTATCACCGCCGGGATCACCAGACGCATCGTCGCGCGCACATCCAGCGAACCAAAGCCGGCGGTCTCCCACTGCCAGGCCGCCGCCACCAGGGGGACCAATCCGCCGATCGACATCAGAGCGCCCGCCAGCAGCCCCACCTCGAGGTTGACGTAGCGGAACAGCCGGTTGAGCTGGCGGTGCGGCGGATGCAGCCCTTCCCGAATTGCGAAGACCTTCGTGAAGACCGCGAACAGGACCACCTGGTAGCCGACCAGCATCAGGCAGCCCGCGACCAGCAGCGAGTGAACGTCGAGCCCCACGCGGCCGATCTGTAGGGGACCTCGCACCAGCAGCGCCGAAAGCAAGGCGCCCACCAGGAAGAGCAGGCCGCCCGGGATCAGGAACAGCCAGCGCGGGCTGAACATGAGCATGAAGCGGAGGTGCCGCCAGCCGTCTTGCCAGGGTCTCAGGTGCGGCGGCCGGGATCGCCCGTCCTTGCGCAGCCCGATCGGAACCTCTGCGATCCTGAGCCCCTGGAGAGTGGCCTTGATGACCATCTCGCTGGCGAACTCCATGCCCGAGCTCTGCAGCCGCAGGCGGTCGAACGCCTCCTTGGTGAAGGCGCGCATCCCGCAGTGGAAGTCGCCGGCCGGGGACCCGTAGAAGAGCCGTCCGATGCCCGTGAGCACCGGGTTCCCCAGGTAGCGGTTCAGCAGCGGCATGGCGCCCTTCTCGATGCCACCCCGGAATCGGTTGCCCATGACCAGGTCGTACCCCTCGCGCAGCTCGGCGACGAACAGGTGGAGGAGGCCGAAGTCATAGCTGTCGTCGGAGTCGCCCATCAGCACGTAGCGGCCGCGGGCGCCGCGGACACCGCCCAGCAGCGCGTTCCCATAGCCGCGTTCGGCGACCGGGACCACTCGCGCACCCAGATCCTCGGCGATGCGCTGGCTGCCATCGGTGCTGCCGTTGTCCGCCACCACCACCTCAGCGGCGATGCCGTGCTCGCTGGCGGAGATCTGGGCGCGGCGGATGCAGGCGGCCAGCGTCTCCGCCTCGTTCAGGCAGGGCAGGACGATCGAGAGCTCGATCTCCCGCGGGACGGCTCGCTGCCGGCGCCGCGTCCTGTCTGGCGGCCGGGCGATCGTCACGGGGCAAGGTTAGGGGCCGAAGCGGCGGCCGCAGCCCTGCTGGTGGTTAAGAAATGTGTTGGGCGGCCGCTATGGGCTCAGCGTGTAGGTCGGATTGGGCGAGATGTGAGCCTCCCAGCTGGCGCTCGAGCCGTACTGCCTGACCCACACGTCGAAGAGGTAGGTGCCGGCCGGCTGCCCGGCCGTGTTCCAGCTCGCCGTGGCGCTGTTGCCGTACGCCTGCAGGATCTGCCAGGCCCCACCGGGCGGTTGGACCCAGAACTGGTAGGTGGGCGCCGTGCAGCCGGTGGCCGTGGCCGAGAGGCTGACCGTCGGGCCCGGCGGCTGCGGTGAGGACGGGCTGAAGCCCATGGTGACCCCGGTGCACGGCTGGACCGCCAGCAGCGTGTAGGTCGGGTTGGACGAGAGGTGCGTCTCCCAGCTCGCGCCCGAGCCTGATTGCCGGACCCAGACGTCGAGCGACCACGTCCCCGCCGGCTGTCCACCGGTGTTCCAGGTCGCGGTCGAGCTCGAGCTGTAGGCCTGCAGGATCTGCCAGGCGCCTCCCGGCGGCTGGACCCAGAACTCATAGGTGGGGAGGGAACAGCCGGTGGCAGTCGCCGAGAAGGTCACCGCGGCTCCCTGCGTCTGCGGCGAGGCGGGGCTCGCGGTCATGGTGACCCCGGTGCAGGGCGGCGCCGGCTGCAGGACGTAGCTCGGGTTGGGGGAGATGTGGGCTTCCCAGCTCGCCCCGGAGCCGGACTGCCTGACCCAGACGTCGAGCAGCCACGTCCCCGCCGGCTGCCCGTCGGTCCGCCAGGTCGCGGTCGAGCTGGGGCTGTAGGCCTGCAGGATCTGCCAGGCGCCTCCCGGAGGCAGCACCCAGAACTGGTAGGTGGGTGTCGAGCACCCGGTGGCCGCGGCGGCGAACGTGACCACGGCACCGGCCACCTGCGGCGAGGCCGGAGCAGCGGTCATGGTGACCCCGGTGCAGGGCGGCGGCGCCTGGATGGTGTACGTGGGATTGGGCGAGATGTGCGCCTCCCAGGCCGCGCTCGACCCTGACTGCTTGACCCACACGTCGAGCTGGTAGGTGCCGCTCGGCTGCCCGCTCGTGTTCCAGGTCGCGGTGGCCTGGGCGCTGTAGGCCTGGAGAACCTGCCAGGCGCCGCCGGGCGGCTGAATCCAGAACTCGTAGGTGGGCGCGGAGCACCCCGTGGCGGTGGCGGAGAAGGTCACGCTGGGCCCGGCTAGCTGCGGGGACGCCGGGCTGGCGGTCATGGTCACGCCCGTGCAGGGCTGCGCCTGCAGGGTGTACGTCGGATTGGGCGAGATGTGCGCCTCCCAGGCGGCGCTCGACCCCGACTGCCGGGCCCAGACGTCGAGCAGGTAGGTTCCGCTCGGCTGCCCGCTGGTGTTCCAGGTCGCCGAGCTGGTCGAGCTGTACGCCTGCAGCACCTGCCAGGCTCCGCCCGGCGGCTGGATCCAGAACTCATATGTCGGCGAGGAGCAGCCGGCAGCGCTGGCGGTGAAGGTCACCAGGGGCCCCGGGAATTGAGGCGAGGCCGGGCTCGCGCCCATGGTGACGCTCGTGCACGGCGGCGCTGACTGCAGCGTGTAGGTCGGGTTGGGCGAGATGTGAGCGTCCCAGGCCGCCGCGGAGCTGGCGTCACGCGCCCAGACGTCCAGGAGGTAGGTGCCGGCGGGCTGGCCGGCGGTGCTCCAGCTGGCGGTCGGACTCGTGCCGTACGCCTGCAGGATCTGCCAGGCGCCGCCCGGCGGCTGCAGCCAGAACTCGTAGCTGGGCTGGGGGCAGCCGGAGGCGGCCGCTGTGAACGTCACCGTGGGGCCGGGCGTCTGCGGGGACGCGGGGCTGGCGCCCATGGTCACGCCGGTGCACGGCGTCGGCGGGGTGCCGGCGGTGGCGACCGCGAAGTTCTGGGTGGTCCACTGCGGAAAGCCGAATGCGGCCGGGCCGCTGACCTGGCTCGAGCCCCAGACCACGCCCGGGTTGAGCGGGTCGGGAGAAGCTCCGGAGTAGTCGCCCCAGCGACACGGCGGCCCGTACGGCGCGCTGCAGCTGAAATCGACGTCGGCGTCGGTGCTGCTCCCGAGCGGCAGCTCGCCCGCGATCATGGTGCCGAGCGGCGTCGACGTGAGCCGGGACTGGGCTCCGATCACCGGCAGCTGCGCAGACCCGCCGCGGTTGTAGAAGACGGCGGCGTCATTGCCCGCGATCGAGGGCGAGATGGCGCCGTTGAAGACGAAGTCGGTTGAGCTCTGAACCGCCCCCTGCTGGCGCACCGCCCTGGTGGCCGGGAGCAGCTCGTACCAGCGGACCACGGAGCGCCCGCTGGCGCCGGCGATGGTGTGTTGGGTCCAGACCGCCTCGGCGCCGCCGGCATCGGGGTCGGCATGCGCCACCGCCATGGTCAGCCGGGCGTCCAGGCTGTCGATCGCGGGCGCGTTGGGCTGTGGAACGTTGGCCGGCACGCCGAAGCTGGCGACCGTCAGGTCTCCGTCGGCCACCAGCTGTGGGGTTCCGCTCTGCGAGACCAGGTGCCACGTCATGAGCTTGGTCTGCGGACCCAGTGGAGGGCTGTTCTCGGGCACCGGCGTATGCGCCGCCACCACGTAGCCAGTCCCTGAGGCGTCGCTGGTGTTCGCGGGCACCGGGGTGAAAGCGAGGCTCCCGTCCGCGTTCTTGAGCGGGTGGCGGGCGTCGGCAAAGGCGGTGAAGCCGTTGGCTGCGCAGGCCGTGCTCCCGGCGGCCGGCTTGGGCAGGGCCCAGATCTCGGCCGTCGTGAAGACGAACTTGCCGGTGGTGTCGTCGTAGAGGTTGGCGCCGAAGATGACGAAGTTGTCGTCGTGGCCGAGCTTGGGATAGTCGGGGAGGCTGTTGCCCAGGAACACCCCGAAGTGGCACCACCCGCTGCCGAGGTCGGAGGGGTCCGCGGTCTTGGACCAGCCGAAGACCAGGTAGTTGTTGTGGGAGGCGAAAGCGACGCCCGCGTAGAACCACCGGCCACCCCGCTGGTCCCACTGAACCTGGGGATCGCTCACGTTGAGCCCAGAGGCGGCGCCCACGAAGGTGGCCATGTCCGCCTGGCTCACCTGCTTCAGGTTGCGGTCATTGACGCGAATCGTGGTGTTGACGAACTCGACGTAATGGTTCGGTCCGATCGCGCCCGTGGTGTCGGGCGGCACGCAGCAATAACCCTCGTCGGCGGCCGAGACGCCGGCGCTGTCGAGCCCGCCCGAGATGCCGGCCAGGGGCGCCGCCGAGGTCGTGGTGTCTGTGGTGAGCGCGGGGCTGCTGGCGTGGGCGGGATCGGCGGCGCGCCGCTTCGCCTCCGCCAGCCCAACCTCGTTCATGGGGAGCAGCGGACGATAGGACTCCTGTCGACCCGGCGCCCGACGGCCCGGCTCTGGCTGCCAGACGACGACGGCCGGATGACCCACCGGCTCGACACCGATCCCGGCGGCTTGGGCAGCGGCCGCCTGGGCCGGAGACGGCAGGGCAGTGATCACGACCAGGGCGATTCCGCCGGCCGTGAACCAGCGCCGCACAAACCCCAGGGACCACGTCATGACCAACCCCCCATCACCGATTCCGCCCGCGACCGCAGAGATCGCCGCCGCGTGTGGACCTTAAACGCGCCACCACGGTTTAGGGGTCGATTGGTTGCCTCAGACTTTGCTGGCGACGATCAGCAGGCAGCTGCCAGGCCCGGCGTCGCGGCTGTCGATCCCGGCTCGGAGCGCGCGTCCCAGGAGTCGCGCCAGTGGCGCCGGCATCCGGCGGCCGGCCTTGCGGACGCCCAGCCGGCGCTGGATGTCGATCGGCGCCCGGCGCTGCCCCCAGAGCCAGAACAGGACACCGGCGGTCAGGCGCGAGATGCTCTCCCAGCGCCGGGTCTGGGGGCGCGTGAGATAGGACGTGGCCTGCTCGAGCCGGAGCCCGTGGCGGGCCAGCAAGGCTCCCCAGCCCTGCTCCGAGAGGTAGCCCCGATGGGCCAGGCGGCGGTCCAGATCCTCCAGGTAGCGGGCGCGGGAGGCGCCCGGGCGCAGAGGGCCCCGGAGGAACGCGTGAAAGGGCTGCGCCGGCACCGTGAAGATGAATCGCCCGCCCGGTCGCAGCAGCCGCGCCACCTCGTCCAGCACCGGCTCCAGCGGCTCGATGTGCTCGAGCACCGAGTTGGAGAGGATCCAGTCGACGCTGGCGTCCGGCTCCGGTATCTCGCTGGCGGGTGCGACATGGACGCGTTCGTAGATCCCAAGGGCCTGCGCGAGGCGCACCTCCTCGGCGTCGAGGTCGACGCCGATGACCGTGCGCGGACCTGTCAGCTGGAGGACGATCCCGGTGAGCAGCCCGTCGCCGCAGCCCAGGTCCAGCCCGAGGCCGGCGGGCAGCGGGAAAGCGGCCAGGTGGCTGATCTCGTACGCCCGCCAGAACGCGGTGGCGGGTTGATAGGGGTAAGCCTGGAGGAACCGTGGAAGGAGCGCCTGGGGTGAACGAATAGACTCTATTTTCGTGCCCGCCCACCCGATACCGGTGTGTCCATGCCCGCCAGCGAATACGACGTAGTCGTTCTCGGGGGCGGGATGGGGGGCTATGTGGCCGCCATCCGGGCGTCGCAGCTGGGGCTCAAGACGGCGGTGGTCGAGTCGGCCAAGCTGGGCGGCACCTGCCTCCACGTGGGCTGCATCCCGACCAAGGCGCTGCTGGAGTCGTCGGGCCTCTTCCACAAGGCCGGCCGCCAGGAGTTCGGGCTCACCGCCGACAACCTAGGCTTCGACTTCGCGCGCATCGCCACCCGCCGCGACAAGGTCGTCGACCAGCTCTTCCGGGGGGTGCAGGGCCTGATGCGGAAGAACCGGGTCGACGTCGTGGAGGGCCGCGGCCGGCTCGCCGACCCCCGCACGGTCCAGGTCGACGGCAGCCAGATCAGGGCGCGGCGCGGCGTGATCGTGGCCACCGGCTCGCGGGCGCGCGCGCTGCCGGGGGTGGAGTTCGATGGCGAGCGCGTCATCAACTCCGACCACGCCACCCTGGCCGGCGCCGTGCCCAAGTCGGTGGTGATCGTGGGCGCCGGCGCGATCGGGGTCGAGTTCGCGACCCTCTACCACCAGCTGGGGGTGCCGGTGACCCTGGTCGAGGCCCTCGACCGCCTGGTGCCGCTGGAGGATCCCGACGTTTCAGGCGAGGTGGCCAAGCAGTTCAAGGCGGCGGGCATCGAGTTCCGCACCTCGGCGCGCGTGAAGGCCGTCGAAGAGACCAAGGACGGCGTCCACGTGGCGTTCGAGCAGGGCGAGCCGGTCGAGGCCCAGAAGCTGCTGGTGGCGATCGGCCGCGAGCCGCTGTCGAACGACATCGGCCTGGACGCCGCGGGCGTCAAGATCGGCAAGGGCGGCTTCGTGGAGGCCGACGAGTGGATGCGCACCAGCGCCGAGGGCGTCTGGGCGATCGGCGACCTGGTCGGCGGCTTCCTGCTCGCCCACGCGGCCGCCCACGAGGGCATCGTGGCGGCCGAGGACATCGCCGGCAAGCGTGCCACACCGATGGAGCAGGACCTGGTCACACGTACCACCTATTCCCAGCCCCAGATCGCGTCGGTCGGCCTCACCGAGCCGCAGGCCCGGGAGCGGGGCCTCGAGGTCAAGGTGGGCAAGTTCCCCTTCCTGGCCAACGGCCGGGCGCTCATCCACGGCGAGCCCGGCGGCTTCGCCAAGCTGGTGGTCGACGCCAGGAGCGGCCAGCTGCTGGGCGCCCACATCGTAGGCGTGGAGGCAACCGAGATGATCTCCGAGCCTGCGCTGGCCCAGCTCTTCCAGGGCGACGCCTGGGAGGTAGGCCGCAACATCCATCCCCATCCCACGTTGAGCGAGGTCATCGGCGAGGCCGCGCTGGCCGTCGATGGCGTGGCCATCCACATCTAGAGAGGACGGAATTGGCGACCACGCGCGAGCGCGCTAAGCAGCAGGAACACGCCTTCGACCCCCAGTGGCACTTCCAGGACGCGGTCGAATGGCGCGACACCGACCTCGACGAGAAGACGCTCAAGGAGTGGTTCCGCTACATGCTCCTAGGGCGCCAGATCGACTACCGCTGCCAGGTCCTCAACCGCCAGGGCCGGGCGCCCTTCATCATCTCCTGCGCCGGCCATGAGGCCGCCCAGATCGGGGTCGCCTGGCCGCTGAAGCCAAAGTACGACTGGATCTCGCCCTACTACCGCGACATCGTGCTCTGCTTCCGGATGGGCCTGAAGCCGCTCGACCTCATGCTCTCGGTGCTGGCCAAGCCGGCCGACCCCGCCTCGGGCGGCAAGCAGACCCCGGGCCACTTTTCCGACCCCCGGCTCAACATCATCTCGGGCGGATCGCCGCTGGCAACCCAGATGGTGCACGGGGCGGGCACCGCCTTCGCGCTCAAGATGGACCACACCGACAAGGTCGTGATGACCTGCTACGGCGAGGGTGCGGGCGCCGAGGGCGACGCCCACGAGGCGTTCAACTTCGCCGCCATCTACAGGCTGCCCGAGATCTTCGTGATGCAGAACAACGGGTTCGCCATCTCCACTCCCTACAGCAAGGAGTACGCGATCGAGCACGGCGCCCAGCGCGCCGCCGGCTATGGCTTCCCGGGCGTGACGCTGGACGGCCGCGACCCGGTCACCGCCTACCACGTCGCCAAGCAGGCGGTGGCGCGGGCCCGGGCCGGCGACGGGCCGACCCTGATCGAGTGTCTGGTGGACCGCCTGGGCGCCCACTCCTCGGAGGACGACCAGCGCCGCTACCGCTCCCAGGAGGAGCTCGACCAGCTGGCGCAGAACGACTGCCTGGAGCGCTTCAAGAAACGCCTGGTCGAGGAGGAGATCCTCTCCGCCAGGGACCTCGAGGCGTTCGAGGACGAGGTCAAGGAGATCGTCAACCAGGCCACCCGCGAAGCCCTCGACTCGCCCGACGCCGAGCCCGAGGAGGCGCTCACCGACGTCTATGCGCCGAGCGGTCAGCCCGCCGCCATCGAGCCGGCGGGCGCGACCGAGGAGATGAACATGGTGCAGGCGCTGCGCGAGTGCCTGGCCGACGAGATGGAGCGCGACCAGCGGGTCATGGTGCTGGGCGAGGACGTGGGCCCCAAGGGCGGCGTCTTCCTGGTCACGGACGGGCTCTGGAAGCGCTTCGGCGAGGACCGCGTCATCGACACCCCGATCGCCGAGTCGTCGATCGCCGGCGTCGCGCTGGGGCTGGCGCTGGCCGGTAAGCGGCCGGTGGCGGAGATGCAGTTCACCGACTTCGCGCACATGGCCTTCAACCAGATCACCAACGAGATCGCCAAGTTCCGCTACCGGAGCGGCGGGGCCTGGGGCGTGCCCATGGTCGTGCGGGCGCCCATGGGCGGCCACGCCAACGGCGCCCTCTACCACTCGCAGTCGATCGAGGCGCGCTTCGCCACCCCCGGCCTCAAGATCGTGATCCCGTCGGGGCCGATCGAGGCCAAGGGCCTGCTCCTGGCCGCCATGCGCGACCCCGACCCGGTCCTCTTCTTCGAGCACAAGCGGCTCTACCGCAGCTTCAAGGAGGCGGTGCCGAAGGGTGAGTACCTGATCCCGCTCGAGCAGGCCCGCATCGTGAAGGCGGGCGAGGACATCTCCGTCTTCGCATACGGCCTGATGGTTCACTACGCGACCGAGGCGATCACCCGGCTCGAGCAGGAGGGCTGGAGCTGCGAGCTGGTCGACCTGCGCACGGTCTACCCGCTGGACAAGGAGACGATCCTGGCCTCGGCCAGGAAGACCGGCAAGTGCCTGGTCGTCTACGAGGACAACTTCTCGGTTTCGGTCGGATCCGAGGTGGCGGCGCTGATCGCCGACGAGGCCTGGCGCTGGCTGGACGGTCCGGTGAGGCGGATCGGCGGGCTGGACGTGCCGTCGATGCCGTACGCCAAGCCGATGGAGAACTTCTTCATGCCCGACCCCGAGAAGATCTACCGTGGGCTCAAGGAGCTGGCTGAGTTCTAGTGGCCACTACGCGCGTCACCATGCCGCAGCTGGGGGAGTCGGTCCACGAGGGGACGATCGCCAAGTGGCTGGTGAAGCCCGGTGACAAGGTCGTCGAGTTCGAGCCGATGCTGGAGGTCGACACCGACAAAGTCAGCGCCGAGGTCCCGGCGCCGGTGACGGGCGTGCTCAAGGAGATCATCGCCAAGGAGGGCGAGACCGTCCAGGCGGGCGCCGAGATCGCGGTGGTCGAGGTGGACGGCGACGGTGCGGCGCCGTCCCCCTCCCCGCAGGGCGGGGAGGGCCGGGGTGGGGTCGAAGAGAAGCCGAAGGCGGAACCCAAGGCGGAACCCAAGGCGGAACCCAAGGCGGAATCCAAGGCGGAATCCAAGCCGGCGCCCCAGCCCAAGCCCGCTCCCGCCCCCACCCCCACCCCCGCTCCGGCCGCCGCTGGTGGCGAGCATCGCTACTCGCCGGCGGTGACGATGCTGGCCGACGAGAAGGGGGTCGACCTGGCACAGGTCGCGGGCACGGGCATCGGCGGCCGGGTGACCAAGCGGGACGTGCGCCAGTTCCTGGAGTCGGGGGCCAAGCCGGCAGCGGCGCGCACCACCCCCAGCCCCTCCCCGGAGAGGATGGCGACGCCCGGCGAGGGCGACGAGGTGTTCCCGTTGACGCGGGTCAGAAAGCTGATCGCCGAGAACATGACGCGCAGCAAGACCACCATCCCCCACGCCTGGCAGACCCAGGAAGTCGACATGAGCGGCGTGGTCGCCCACCGCAACGCCAACAAAGGCGCCTTCCAGCAGCGCGAGGGCTTCTCCCTGACCTACCTCCCCTACGTGATCGCCGCCGCCACCGCGGCCCTGCGCGAGCACCCGCACGTCAACTCCACCTTCAACGACACCGAGCTCCTGGTTCACCGCGACGTCAACATCGGCGTCTCGATCGGCCTCGAGGACACCCTGGTGGTGCCCGTCATCCGGCGCGCCGACGGCCTCTCGCTGGCCGGGATCGCCCGCGCCGTCAACGAGCTGGCGCAGAAGGCGCGCAACAAGAAGCTGACCGCCGACGACCTCACCGGCGCCACCTTCACGGTCAACAACTCGGGGACCTTCGGGACGCTCTTCAGCTACTCGGTGATCAACCCCGGGCAGGCCGGCATACTGACCATGGAGGCGATCGTGGAGCGGCCGGTGGCGGTCGACGGCATGATCGGGATCAAGCCCCTGATGTACGCCTGCTTCAGCTTCGACCACCGGGTCCTGGACGGCCTGGGCGCGGCCCGCTTCCTGGTCTCCTGCCGGAAGTGGCTGGAAGAGGTCTCTACCGAGACTCCGCTCTACTAGGCGCCCGCGGCGGGCGCGCGTCCTGCGCCCATCGAATGGCGTGCTCCATGAGAGATGCGCCGATCCCACGGCGCCGCATCTCCGCCTTCACGACCATGGCAGTGATCCGTGCGACCGGGCGAGCGCGCGCTAGTGGCAGCTGACTCCAAACCGAAAGTAGTCCCACGGGCCAGCCGTCAGCGTCCGCAACCAGGACAGCCTCTGTGCTCCGAGCCAGCCTCGCAGCTGCCTCGTCCGCCTGCAACGGGTACTCGAGCTCGGTGAGGAGTTCTGCGAAGTTCCGGTGGCAGTGGGCTCCGCCACAAAGTCGGCTGTAAAGAGCATTGATTTCAAGTTCGATTTGGTGGTAAAATCGAACAAATGTTTGAGGCCGCTATGGAGGAGTTCGAGCGGGGCCTGGCGCTGCTCTCGGAGCAGGACATCAGCGCTGTGGCTCCGCTCCAGTTGGGCGCCGACATCAAGCGGATCCGGGGCATCATCAACCGCGCCGAAGCGCAATGCGTGCGCCGAGTGGAGGTGTTCGACCGTGAGGATGCATACGCCTCCAGCGGCGACACGTCCACCACCAGCTGGCTGCGCAACCACTGCCAGCTCTCCGGGTTTTCGGCCGACAAGCATGTGAAGCTGGCGCGCCAGCTGCCCGAGCTGCAGGCGACCCAGCAGGCGCTGGAGTCGGGCCAGATCGGGATCGAGCACGCGCTGGAAGTGGCGCGGGCCACCGATGACATGGGCGCCGGCGCCGAGGCCGAGCTGCTGGCGGCGGCGCGCAGCAAGGACCCGGCCGAGGTGCGGCAGACAGCCCGAGAGATTCGGCACCGAGTCGACTCCGATGGCATGGCGCGGCAGGCCCTGGAGCAGTTCCGCAAGCGGCGCCTGCACATCTTCGACCTGCCGGACGGGATGATCGGCCTGGAGGGAGCGCTGCCGCCGGAAGGCGGGGTGGCGCTCAAGCTGACCCTGGACTCATTGACCGGGGTGCCGCCCAAGGATGACGAGCGCACCCACCAGCAGCGGCAGGCCGACGCCCTCCTGGAGCTCTGCCGGCGCCAGCTGGACTCAGGGACCCTGCCCAGCCTCAACGGGCGCAAGCCGCACCTGATGGTGGTGGTGCAGGCGGAGACGCTGGCTGGGGTCCCGGGTGCGCCGGCCGCTCAGCTGGAGGGAGCGGGCCCGATCAGCGGGGAGACCGCCAGGCGCCTGCTCTGCAATGGCTCGGCGAGCGTGCTCACGGTGGACCGCAAGGGCGTGGCGCTCGACCTGGGCCGTTCCAAGCGCCTCTCCAGCGAACCCCAAAAGCGAGTGCTGGTGGCGCGCGACCAGGGCTGCGTGGTTCCGGGCTGCAACTGGGAGGCGCGCTTCTGCGAGACCCACCACCTCGACCACTGGGCGCTGGGCGGGGGCACTGCCGTCCGCCGGATGGTGCTCCTGTGCAAGGTCAAGCACCATCCACTCGTCCACGAGGGGGGCTGGAAGCTGGTCGAAAACGGGGATGGGACCTTCGCGTTGCTCCCGCCCTGGGAGCAGCCGCGAGCCGGCTGAGGGGCGCTACAGACTCGCTGCTCCGCTGCTCCGCCGCGCCGCCGAATGTAACCTGCCCCACGTGGCAACCGAACCTGGCACCCTCGCGCTGCTGGTGGCGGCGCGCGACCAGCCGGGCGTGCTCTACCGGGTCACCGAGACCATCTACCGGTACGGCGGGAACGTCACCTACGTCTCCACCGCCCGTGCGGCGGAGGGGCGCTCGGAGACCCAGCTCGAGGTCAGCGGCGTCGCTGATGCAGAGGGCCTGATGAGCGAGCTGCGGGCGCTGGAGCCGGTCGACTCGATCGGCGAGGTGCCCTCCTTCCAGGCCGTCTTCGGGAAGCGCGTGATCGTGATCGGAGGCGGCGCCCAGGTCGGCATGGTGGCGCAGGGCGCGATCTCGGAGGCCGATCGCCACAACATCCGCGGCGAGCGGATCTCGGTCGACACCATCCCCCTGGTCGGGGAGGAGCGGCTGGCCGCGGCGGTGCGCGCCGTCGCCCGCCTGCACCGCGCGCGGGCCCTGGTGCTGGCGGGAGCCTTGATGGGCGGCGACATCACCGAGGCCGTGCGCGAGATCCAGGCGGCGGGCATCATCGTCGTGTGCCTGTCGATGGCGGGCTCCGTCACCGAGGTCGCCGACCTGGTCGTGAGCGATCCCCTGGAAGCGGGGGTGATGGCCGTGATGCTGGTCGCCGACACCGCCAGCTTCTCCATCGACCGAGTTCGGGGCCGCCGCTTCTAGATAGGGTCGGCCGGACCTAGCCGCCGGCGAGGATGGCGGCGCCGACGGCGCCGGCCAGGTCGCCCAGCTCGGTCGGGATGATGGCCGGCGGGCGGTCGGCGATGAAGATATGCGGCTTGGCCGCCTCCGCGATCCTGTCGACGAAGGGTTTGCCGAGCCGGTCGCCGAGGCCGCCGCCGATGATCACGGCCTCCAGGTCGAGCAGGTTCTGGGCGTTGGCCACCGCGATGCCCAGGGCCTTGACCGCATCGTCGATGAGCCTCTCGGCCAGCTTGTCCTTGCGTTCCAGGGCGGCCGCGATCACGCCGCTGGTCAGGCGGTCGCGTCCCCGCTCGACCATGATCTCGAAGAGCTCGGTCTTGATCTTCTTCTTGGCTGCCAGGCGCCGGGCGGTGGCTTCGATGCGGCCGCGACCGGCGTAGGCCTCGAGGCAGCCCCGGCGGCCGCAGGAGCACTGGCGGCCACCCGGCTTGACGACGGTGTGCCCGATCTCGCCCGCCGCGCCCCGGCCCTCGCGCAGCTTGCCCTCGAGGACGAGCCCCCCGCCCACGCCGGTGCCGACGAAGACGCCGAGCACGTTCCGGTAAGGGCGGCCGGCGCCGCGCTCGTACTCGCCCAGGATGGCGACCCGGACATCGTTGTCGATGACCACCGGGACTCCGTCGAGCTCCTTGGAGACGGCCGGGCCGAGCGGGAAGGGGTCCACCATCCCGACCACGTTCCCGGAGTGGGAGACCACGCCTCTACGGGCGTCGATCTCGCCCGGGGTGCCGATGCCCACCTTCTCCAGTTGGGAGAGCCGGCCCCCCGCCTGCTGCACGGCCAGGCGCACCGAGCCGACGATCTCGTGGACGACATCCTCGGCGCTGCTGGTCGGCGTCGCCGTGCGGCTGCCGCCCTTGACCGCGGTGCCGTTGACGGCCACCACCTGGATCTTGGTGCCGCCCAGGTCCACTCCCGCGACCAACACCCCAGCCACCGGCCGCAACCTTAAGGGAAAAGGGCGGGGCGCAGTCAGCGAAGGCTGTGGAAAAACAGTGACCCCCGACAGATCGCTGCGCGGGCTCCGGCGCCTGCCTTGCGGCCTCCACCGGCTCCCTTGTGCGTGTCCCTCGGGGGCCGGGCAATACGGTAGGGCCACCTCGGCTCCCGTGCAACCGCGAAAATCAGTTCGCCGCCAGGCTACCCCGGATGGCCTGGCGAAGCTGGGGAAAAGTCGGGGAAAAGAAAGTGACCCCGACGGACCGCCTCTTGGGCTCCGGTACCCTGTCTTGCGACCTGGTTCCGGCTCCCTCGCGCGTGTCCCTCGGGGCCGCGGTGAAGGTTAAGGACTGGGTGTGGGCCGCGCAACTCCAAAATTCCGTTCGCCGCCAACCGTGGGAAAGTGGCCGCCGGCGCCGGGCTCACCACGACCCCTCTTCAGTCCACCTTCCTCTCGGGGGCTGACTGGCCGTAGGCGACGTGGACGCCGCCGTCCACGATCAGGTTCTCGCCGGTGACCAGGTCCATGCCCAGGAAGCCCATCACGGCCTGGGCGACGTGGTCGGGCGTGGCCACCTCGCCCAGGGGCGTGTGCTGCGCCATGAACCGCTCCTGCGCGTCCGCGGCCTCGTCGCCGTACTTCTGCCGGAACCAGCGGCTCGCCACCAGGCCCGGCGAGACGCAGTTGACACGCACCTCGGGCGCCAGCGCCAGGGCCAGGTTGCGCGTGAGCTGCACCAGGCCCGCCTTGGAGACGCCGTAGGCGATCGAGGAGCCGCTGGCGCGCGAGGCCGCGATCGAGGCCACGTTGACGATCGCTCCTCGCGCCTTCCGCAGCTCCGGCTCCGCGGCGCGCGCGCAGTGGAAGGCCCCGCGCAGGTTGACGCCGATGATCTGCTCCCAGACCTGGTCGGTCAGCGACTCCAGGTCCCGGTGCGGTATGTGGTGAGTGGTCCCGGCGTTGTTGACGAGCACGTCGAGCCGATCGAATCGCTGCACGGCGGCGGTCACCATGGCCCGGCACTCTGAGTCGACGGCCACGTCACAGCGGTGGGCCACGCCTTCGCACCCGAGGTCGATCAGCTCGCGCGCCGTGGCCTCGGCCTCCTCCGCCGAGCGTGAGTAGTTGACGTAGACCGCCCGGGCGCCGGCCCGCGCCAGCCGCAGCGAGGTGGCACGCCCGATTCCGGTGCCACCGCCGGTGACGATGGCGACTGCGCCCTTGAGCTGCATGCGAGTATTCAAAGGCATGCCGTTGTCACTCGCCCAGGCGCAGGGGCTCATCCAGGGGGCGCACGAGCACGCGGCGAGAGAGAGTCTCCGCGTGACGGTGGCGGTGGTCGACGAGGGGGGTCACCTGATCGCGCTCGGACGCATGGACGGCGCCCCCCCGCTGTCGCCGCAGATCGCCGAGTCGAAGGCCGTGGGATCCGCGCTCTGGCACCGGGACGGCGACTCGCTGACGCAAGTCCAGCAGGAACGAGAGGCCTTCTTCCACCAGGTCGACCGCCTGGTCCGGATGCCGCTGATCCCGGCCCAGGGGTCCGTGCTGATCCGGCGCGGCGAGCGCGTGCTGGGGTCGGTCGGGGTCAGCGGAGCCGCGCCCGCCCAGGACAAGGCCTGCGCCGAAGCCGGCCTACGCGCGATCGGCCTGTAGCGCGAACCTCTCGAGCGGCACGTAGACGGGCGGGCCGCCGCCCAGGCGGCTCTCGAACAGGATCATCTCGGTCGCGGTCCAGGGCGCCATGTCCGGCGGCGGCGGGAGCTCCGGCAGCACGGCGCCGGAACGCTCGCGGGCGCGGGCCAGCGTGAGGTGCGGGCGGAAGGGCCGGGTTTCCGGCTCCAGTCCCACCGCGGCACAGGCGGCCTCCAGGGCCCTGGCCAGCGCGGCAGCCGGTTCCACCCCCTCCACGAGCCCCAGCCAGACCACGGACGGCCGCCGGCCGCCGAAGGTCCCCAGCGCCCCCAGGCGCATCACAAACGGCGGGTACCGGATGCCGCGCAAGCGCACGGAGAGGGCGGCCAGCGGCGGCGCCTCCACCCGGCCCAGGAAGCGCAGCGTGAGGTGCACGCTCTCCGGCGCCACCCAGCGGAACTCGGGCGCCGCCGCCCGGCAGCGCTCGAGGTAGGCGCCGAGCTGGGCGCGCTGCGCCTCCGGCGGGGCCAGAGCTACAAAGGCCCGCGTCACCGGCAAACGACCATACTCGGAGCCGTGAGGAACACCCTCATCGGCCTCGCCATGGGCGGGTTCGCGGTGCTGGTGGGGGTGGTCTGGCTGCTGGGCGCGGTCAGCACACGCCGCAGCCGCGCACAGATCGGGCCGACCTATGCCGCCACCGGCGGCCCCGTGTACACCGCGGTCCAGGTGGGCTGCGCCGGCGTCCTGATGCTGATCGGGGTCGGCATCGTGGTCGCGGTACTGCTCCGCCTGCTCTAGCCGTGGTTCAGGGCCCGCTGGGCGGTTTCCAGGCCATGCCCCAGAACTCGAAGACGATCTTGAGCGCCGCCAGGGACGTGATATCGGCGTGGTCGAGGGGTGGCGCCACCTCCATCACATCCAGCCCCACCAGCTGGCAGCGGGCGGCCACGGTGCCCAGGAGCTCCAGCGCCTGCCGCGTGCTCAGCCCGCCGGCGCTGGCGATCTCGGTGCCCGGCGCGAAGGCCGGGTCGAGGACGTCGATGTCGAAGGAGATGTGCAGCGGCCGCGAGCCGACCGCGTCGGCGATCGCCTCTCCCGCCGCCCTGGGATCGGCCGCCACCCGCCCGATCTGCAGCATCAGGAGCCCATGGCGGCCGACGAAGTCGAGCTCGTCCAGGTCGAAGTCCCGGCAGCCCGCGAGGATGGCCGCCGCCGGGTCCAGCTGAGCGCACTCCAGGGCGCGGGTGAGCGCGCAGCCGCAGCTCCAGCGGCTGCCCCGGGAGAAGTCGTTGAGGTCGGGGTGGGCGTCCAACCAGAGCAGGGCCAGGTCGGGATGGCGCCGGGCCTGGGCGGCGAGGACGGGGACCGCCGAGCAGTGGTCGCCACCGAGAACGGTCAGCAGCGCGCCCGGCGGCGCCTCGCCCAGGCGCCTGGCGATGCCCTCCCACGACTCTTCGATCGAATCTCCGCCGTCGAGGTCGCCGAGGTCGTGGAGCCCGAGCTCGACCAGCGCCGTACCCGACTCGGTCACCGGCGGCATCACCGGCGAGAGGCGGCGGATCGCGGCCGGAGCCAGTGCGGCGCCCTTACGGTAGACGGCCGACCCGTCGTAGGCGATGCCGGCCACCACCGCGTCGGCCTCCTCGAGGCGAGCGGTGGCGAGGCCGCCCCAGGGCTTCAGGCCGCTGAGATCGATGTCCGTCTGCGGCTCTCCGGCACCTTGTAGATGAGGAAGCTGCCGAGCAGCAGCCAGGCGAAGAAGATCGAGAAGATGACCGGGTAGCCGCCCGGCAGCCCCAGGATCTTTGGCCCCTGGTTGAAGTGGTCGTGGAGCGGGCCGGCGATACCCCTGGCCAGGAGGCCGGAGCCGGCGGTGGCGAGGTTCGAGAAGCCCAGGAAGAGTCCGGCCTCGGTGATCGGGATCACGTCGGTGATGAACGCCCAGTCGACGGAGAAGAAGGTGCCCAGGCCGAGGCCGATCACCAGGCCCACCAGCGAGGCCTGGGCCGCCAGCTCCGGCACCCCCAGCACCCGCGCCAGCGGCTCCAGGATGGCACCCGGCACCCATTGGTAATGGCTGAACACCAGGACAATGGTGCCCGCCGCGCCCATCAGCCCGCTGGCGCAGATCAGCGGGCGCCGGCCGGCGCGGTCGGAGAGCCGCGCCGCGGGGAGGCTGACCAGCAACGCCACCACGATCGCCAAGCCCAGGGTGGTCGAGAAGGCCGTCCCCACCTTGGCTGCGTCGCCGTGGAAGAAGACGTTGCTGAAGTAGAAGTAGAGAAAGGTCTGGATGCCCACGATCCCCATCAGGATCAGGAGACGGGATGCCATCAGCCACAGGAAGGGCCGGTTGCGAAGCGGTGCGCTGAAGGTGCGCCGGACCAGCGCCCAGGGCCGGTCGAGAGCCTCCGTCGCCTGACCCTCATCGGGGACCAGCGTCACCGTCAAGAGCATGGTGCCGAGCAGCGCGATCGCAACGCTGGCCAGCACGGCGCCGATCCCGGCGTGGGCCAGGATGATCCCCGAGAGCCCGGCGCCCAGGAGCGTGCCCACCAGGTTGGAGGCGCCGTAGTAGCCGCTGGCGGTGCCCTTCTGGGCCGGGGGGACGAGATCCGGCAGGAGGCCCTGGTACGGACCCTGCGCGGTGTTGGAGGCCAGCTGCAGGAGCAGGTAGCCGGCCACCAGTGGCAGGAATGAGCCCGAGAGCGCGATCGCGGTCAGGAAGACGGCGTCGCCGAGGGTGCCGATGAAGATGAAGGGCCGCCGGCGGCCCCAGCGGGTGCGCGTGCGGTCCGAGATGGCGCCCGCCAGCGGCTGCCAGACGATCGCCACCACCGTCCCCAGGTTCTCCATCAGCGCGGTGGCGGTGCCTTCGAGCTGCTTGCCGACGATGTGCTCCACCAGGTAGGGCACCACCAGCAGGCCCATGGAGTTCCACAGGTAGCCGATCGCCACCCAGTAGACGGACATGACGACGAAGTCGAGGTGGCCGAGCCGGCGGGCCGGCCGTGAGGCGACGGCCGCCGCCACTACTTGGTTGGCGAGGCGGAGGGCTTGATCGAGGGCGAGGGCGAGACCACCGCCTTGGGCAGGTCCTTGGGCCCGGCGTGGCCGATGATCGGGATCTTCTGCCCGATCGACATGATCACCGGCGCCGCCCGTGAGCTCACGAGCTGCGGCTGCAGGAACTGCTCGTAGAAGTTCTGCAGCTGGCTGAGCTGGGAGACGGTCTCGAGCCGGGCCCCGCCCGGCTGGGTGGCCTCGGCGCGGAGCTTGGCCAGGTCCTTCTCGTCCACGAAGAAGGCGGTGAGCGGGTTGCCCTCGATGTTGCTCTGCAGCGCCTGCACCTGCTTCAGGGTCAGGGTCGCGGCGTTCACCGTGGGCCCGAAAGCCTTGTCGAAGGCCACCAGGGCCGAGAGCAGGACGTAGCTGATGAGCAGCACGAACCCGGCGTGTACGAAGACGCCGAGGAAGCCGTCGATGCCGCGCACCACCGGCATCCGGTGGATCATGGCGCCCAGCTGGCCGCCTACGAAGCCCGCCACCACGGCCACGATCAGGGCCAGGAAGACGTCGAGCACCGCGTTGGTGTGGAGGTACTTCTCCATCGCGGTCTGGTAGGCGTGGCGGTCGCGGATGATGATCAGGAGCGCGCCCAGGAAGAAGATTTCCACCAACAGCGGCTGCACGACGCCGCGCTGGTAGCCCACATAGATCGCAACCAGCAGCGCGATCGCGATCGCGATATCGATGAACAAGGTTGGCGGCTAGGCCGCCGATCTCCTCCAGACGGGAAGGGTCTGCGCCTCGACCGCGAGGTAGCCGATGAACATCACCAGGATCCCGATGGCCTCACCAACGGGTTGAACGGCGTAGAGGTTACGGACCTGCGCGACCGTATGGGTCCCGGCCACGATCAGCGCGCCCGCGGCCAGCAGCACCATACCCAGCACCCGGCCCGCCCCCGCCCGGCGTCGGTAACCGTTGAACGCCGACCATGCGGCGCCACCGATCAGGACCACGGAGCCGATCGAGTTGGTCACCGGCGGGAAGAAGGTGGCCGGGGCCCCGATCGCCCCGCGCCCGGGCACCGCGGCGGTCAGCAGGTGGGCATCGGTGGGCGCGATCAGGACGGCCGGCACGGCCAGCACCGTGATCGCGCCCATCACCACCGCCGCCACGTGGCCCCAGCGCCGCGGCGCCAGCACATAGATGGTCCCCACGCCGAGCCAGCCTACGTTGACGATGGCGCCCAGCAGGTAGTAGCCCTTGTAGAGGATCGGGGTCCAGCCGCCGTAGACGCCGGCTGCCTCCAGCAGAGCGGCGGCGCCGAAGCAGATCAGCGCGCCGCCCCACGCCGCCTGGTGGGGACGGCCGCGTTCTCCGAACTGCTTCAGGAGCAGGGCGCCGAAGGCCAGTCCGACGAGGCCGGCAAGCAGCGGCAGCCCGAACATCACCGGGATTCTACGGGTAGACTCGGACCGCACCGATGGCCCGGGTGATCTCGATCGCGAACCAGAAGGGCGGCGTGGGCAAGACCACCACGGCCGTCAATCTGGGCGCGGCGCTGGCGGAGAAGGATCAGCGCGTGCTGCTCGTCGACCTCGACGCGCAGGCCCACCTGACGATCAACATGGGCGTCAAGGTCCCCGACGAGCTCGAGAAGACCATCTACGAGCTGCTGGTCGACCCCGAGGTGTCGGTCAACGAGGTGATCCAGGAGGCCGAGGGCATCGGCGTGCACTTCGTCCCCGCCAACATCGAGCTCTCGGGCGCCGAGGCGCAGCTCTACAACGAGATCGGGCGGGAGGGGATACTCAAGGAGAAGCTGGAGCCGGCGCTGCGGCGCTACGACTACATCATCATCGACTGCCCGCCGGCCCTGAACGTGCTCACCATCAACGCCTTCGTGGCGTCGGATGAGGTCATCATCCCGCTCCAGTGCGAGTACTTCGGCATGAAGGGGATGCAGCAGCTGCTGAAGACGATCGACCGCATCCGCGCCAAGCTCAACCCCCGGCTCCACGTGGCGGGCATCCTGCCCACCATCTACAAGTCGCGGACGCTGCACTCGCGCGAGGTTCTGGAGCTGGTCAAGACCCACTTCAAGGACCAGGTCTTCGACTTCGCGGTCAAGGACTCGATCCGCTTTGCGGAGTCGCCGCTGGCCGGGCAGTCGATCCTGCAGTACGCGGCGCAATCGGAGGGGGCCAAGGCTTACCGCGACCTGGCCGCCTCGGTGATGGAAACGAATCACAGATAAAGGCGGCCGATGAAACGGGGGCGGCGAGAGCTGCGGTGGCCAGGTGGTGCAGATGGGAGGAGGCGCCGAGCACCGGAGGGAGCGCAGCGCGAGCTGCGTGACCGAGGAGCGCAGAAGCCGACGAGGCAGATGCGCCGCATGGGCGCCGCAGATCCGTCGATCCCCGTTTCAGCGGGCGCCTAGGTGGGGAAAGGCTTCAAGCGGGTCTCGCTGGTCGGGTCCGAGGAGCTTTTCCGGCCCACCAAACCCAACGCCGAGGTCATCGCCGAGGTCGTGGATCGCAAGCCGCCCCCCGACAAGCACCTGATGACCCTCCACCTCTCGCCCGAGGAGGTGGAGCTGATGCTGGAGGCCATCCAGGTCGCCAAGTATCCCGACCGGCCCCGGCCCAAGCCCTCGCTCGACAAGCACGAACGCCTCGATCGCCTGCGCGGCAAATTGCAGGGAGACCGCTAGCGGCAGCTGCTCAGCGACCGGAATACGTCGGCCTGGTGGCCGCCTAATGGGACCCGCTGCGCGGCGACACCTCGGGCTGGCCGGACCGGGCCCCGCTTGTACCGGCAGGCCATGAAAGCGCTGGACCTGCCGCGGCGCGGCCCGGCGACCGCGTCTTCACGGTGGTGGCCGTCGCGCCCGGCGCCTGATGTAGTCGAAGCTCCAGTACAGGATGATCAGCAGCAGCAGGAGCCCAAAGATGATGGCCGCCGGTCGCACGGGGTAAATATTGGTCGATGTCGCGTCTTTCGATCGTCAAGGTCAAGCAGGAACGGGAGGTCAACGGCTACCTGCTCTCCTGCTCCGACACCAAGGAGGCCCTGGTCGTCGATGCCGGCGAGCCCGCCGCCAAGATGCTCGGCCAGCTCCGCGGGCTCACACTCAAGTGGGTGGTCGCCACGCACGGCCATCCCGGGCACCTCGCGGGCAAGGACGAGCTCAAAGCCGCCACCGGCGCGTCGACCGCCATGAGCTTCGCCGACGCCAAGACCTTCCTGCGCTCGGCCGACCAGTATCTCCTGGACGCTGACGAGCTGGAGTTCGGGGCCTTCAAGGTGCAGGTGATCGCCACGCCCGGCCACACGCCGGGGAGCCTGTCGTTCCTGGTCGGGAACCATCTCTTCACCGGCGACACGCTGCTGGCCGGGGGGCTCGGGCGCCAGATGCCCGACACCGACCTCCGGCGCCAGATGAGCAGCATCTACACCCGCTACCTGGCCCTGCCGCCGGCTACCGCCATCTATCCCGGCCACGGCGCGGTGACGACGCTGGAAGCCGAGGTGCGCCAGAGCCCGGTCTTCCGCCAGCCGGTTCGCTAACCGCCGCTCACCTCACCGCCCGGGCTCGGGCTCGGGCCTGACCAGGCGACCCCGGCCGGGCTCGGCCACTACCTTGCCGTCTTCGGCGATCAGCTCCCCCCGCGAGTAGACCTGGCGGATCGCGAAGTCGAACGTCATGCCCTCGAGCACCCCGTGCCGCTGGCGCGACAGCATCGACTCCGGCGTCGCCACCGTGCGCCTGGCGGGGTCGACCAGGACCAGGTCGGCGTCGGCGCCGGGCGCGATCACGCCTTTGTGACCCGACAATCCGAAGCGCTCGGCGACGTTGGCGGTGACGGCGCGGATGACGCGGTCGCGAGCCCCCAGCTCCTTGCTGAGTTGGAGCGCGCTCAAGAGCAGTGTCTGCACGCCCGGGCTGCCCGGATGCGCATGGTCGAGATCGATCTCGAACTTCTCCGCATCCGTGTGCGGCGCGTGGTCGGTGGCGATGATGTCGATGTCGCGGGCCACCACCGCCCGACGCAGGGCATCACGGTCCGCCGCCCCGCGCACAGGCGGATTCATGCGCAGCGCATTGCCCAGCCGCGCATAGTCGTCGTCGGTCGCCCAGAGGTACTGCGGACAGGTTTCGATGGAGACATCAGCCCCCGCAATGCGCGCCGCCTCCGCCGCCGCCAGCCCCTCGACGCTCGAGAGATGCACGAGGTGCAGCCGCACGTGATCCGCGGCCGCGATCACGCTCACGGCGGCGATCGCGATCGCTTCCGCCAGCGCCGGCCGCGAAGCCAGGACGTCCGCATACTCCGTCAGCGGACGGGCGCAGAGGCGCAGCAGCTCTGGATCCTCGGCGTGTACCGCCAGCACCGCCCGCATCTGGGCCAGGGCGGGCGCCAGCATGGCGATGGTGCCGTAGCCCGGCGCTGCTTCCAGGTCGGGGTCATCAAGGTCCGGCGTGTAGGTGACCGCCTGGCGCGAGCGGTGATAGGCGTAGCCGAGATAGGCCTTGAGCCCGACCGCCCCCGACTCGACCAGCGAGGCGAGCCCTGGGGGGGTGCTGGACGACCTCAGCAGGCCCCACAGGCCGAAGTCCACGAGGGCCCTGGAGCCCGCGCGCTCCGCCTTGGCATGGAACACCTCGGCGGTGTCGACCGCGGGCACGGTGTTGGGCATGTCGAGAACCGTCGTCACCCCTCCGGCCGCAGCCGCGGCGGTGAGCGAGGTCCAGTCCTCCTTCTGCGGGAAGCCGGGATCGCGCGAATGGACGTGCGCATCGATCGCACCCGGCAGGACCCACAGGCCGTGGCAGTCGACGACCTCACCACCGGCCCCTTCGGATATCCGGCCGTCGCGCACGCAAAAGTCGGTATCCACGAAGCCGTGGGGCGTGAAGACCCGGCCGCCCCTGAAGAGCAGCTCAGTCGAGCGGGAGATCTGACTTCCTGAACAGCGGCTGGTAGGCGATGCCGGCCGCGCGCAGGTTCTCCTCGGCGCCCTCCTCGCGGTCGAGCACCGCGATCAGCATGAGCACCTCGCCGCCCGCGTCACGCACCTTCCCGGCCGCCTTGATGGCCTCGCCGCCGGTGGTCAGCACGTCCTCGATGATGGTCACCTTCTGGCCCTTTTCCAGGCGCCCCTCGATGGCTTTCGAGGTGCCGTGCTGCTTGGCCTCCTTGCGCACCAGGACCAGCGGCTTATCCGTTTCCAGGGAGACGGCGCCGCCCAGCAGCACCGCCCCCAGCTCCGGTGCTGCGATGACCTCGGTCTCCAGGGGCAGCAGCTCGGACAGGTAGGTGCCCAGCAGCCGGAGGATGGAGGGGCGGGTCTCGAACAGGTACTTGTCGAAGTACACGTTGGAGCGCCTGCCAGAGCGCAGCACGAAGTCGCCCTTCAGGTAGCAGGCCGCCACCAGCTCGCGCGCGAGGGTCTCAAGCTCGGGGCGCATGGCGCAGGTTCTCCATCAGGTGCAGCACCATCTCGATGCCGCGAAAGTACTGGTCGAGGCTGTACTTCTCGTTGGGCGAGTGCAGCGCATCGCCGGGCAGGCCGAAGCCGGTGACCAGTAGGTGCGGGTGGAGCGCTTCCTGGAAATCCACCGTGACCGGGATCGAGCCGCCCTCGCGCACCAGCACCGGGCGCGCGCCGTACGCGGCCTCGAAGGCACGCGACGCCGCCTCCACGCCCGGATGGTCGGTGCCGGTCCGGACGGCGCGCCCAGACGACAGCCGGGTGGCGGTGATGCGCACGCCCGGCGTCGAGAGCGAGTCCACGTACTCGGCGAAGGTGTCGAAGATGCGGTCCGGGTCCTGGTCAGGGACCAGGCGCATCGAGATCTTGGCCCTGGCTCGGGCCGGAATCACGGTCTTCTGGCCCTCGCCCTGGAAGCCGCCCAGGATGCCGTGCACGTCCAGGGTGGGCCGCGCCCAGCGCCGCTCCAGGGGTGAGAACTCCGCCTCGCCCTCCAGGGCGGTGACACCCAGCGCCTGCTTCTGCTCCTCCTCGGTGACCGGCAGCCGCCGCCAGTCCTCCAGCTCGCGCTCTTGGGGAGGGACCACGCCGTCGTAGAAGCCGGGCACCGTGACCCGGCCGTCGCGCCCCTTCAGGGCCGAGATCACGTGCGCCAGCGTGTTCAGCGGGTTGGGCGCCACCCCGCCGTAGATGCCGGAGTGGAGGTCCGCGGAAGCACCGACGGCCGCGACCTCGGTGTAGAGCAGGCCCCGCAACCCGGTGAGCAGGTTGGGAAGACCGGGGGCGGTGAACTGGCCGTCGGCGATGAACAGGTAGTCGGTGCGCAGGCGCTGGGCGTTGGTCTTCACGAACTGCGGCAGCGAAGGCCCGCCGACCTCCTCCTCGCCCTCGATCAGGAAGCGAAGGTTGACCGGCAGCTGGCCGTTGGCCAGCGCCAGCTCGGCGGCGCGGATGGCGCACATGACCTGGCCCTTGTTGTCGTCCGAGCCGCGGGCGTAGACGAAGCCATCGCGCACCGAGGGCTCGAAGGGCGGGCTGACCCATTCGTCGAGCGGGTCGGCCGGCTGGACGTCGTAGTGGCCGTAGATGGCGAGGGTGGGCGCATCCGGCCCGGCTTCCATCCACTCGGCCGCGATCACCGGGTGGCGCCGGCCGTCGCCGGCCACGTCGGCCAGCTCGACCTTCATGCCCGCGGCCTGGAGGCGGGCGGCGATCCATTCGGCGGCGTGCCGGCAGTCGGCGGCGTGCTCGGAGAGCGCGGACACGCTGGGGATCCGGATCAGCTCGAAGAGGTCGGCCTGCGACGTCTCCCGCTGGTCGCGGGCAGCCTGCAGCGCCCGGTCGAGCATCGCTCCTAGCCTAGCGCCCTCAGAAAGGCGGCCGCCGTGGCTATGCCCCGGCGGTAGAAGTCGAGCGGCAGGTGCTCGTTCGGAGAGTGGGGCGCGGCGTCCCAGGGCACGAATCCAGTGACCAGCATGTGGGCGCCCAGAGCCTCGATGAAATCGTGGGTGACAGGGATGGTGAAGCCCTCTCGCGCCAGCACCGGCTCGGCGCCGAAGCCCTCCTGGAAGGCGGCGCGCAGCGCCGGCACGCCGGGGTGGTCGGTGCCCAGCCGGACCGGGACCGCCCCCCCGAGCCTTCGGATCTCGAGCCGGACGCCAGGCGTGCCGTGAGCCTGGATGTGCGCGCGCAGCTGCTCCGCCACCACGTCGGGATGCTGGTTGGGCACCAGCCGGAACGACAGCTTGGCCGCGGCGTGGGCAGGGATCACGGTCTTGGAGCCAGACCCCGTGAAGCCGCCCGGCAGGCCGTGGATGTCGAGCGCCGGCAGCGCCCAGCGGCGGTGCAGCGGCGGATGGTCGGGGTCGCCTTCCAGCGGAGCCCCCATCACCCGTTCGACCTCGCGGTCGGAGTCGCCCAGGCGCTCCCAGGACGCCAGCTCCTCCGGGCTGGGCGGCTCCACGGCGTCGTGGAAGCCCGCGATCGTGATCCGCCCCTCGCGGTCCTTCATCGACGCCAGCAGGTGGACCAGGGTGTGGAAGGGGTTGGGCGCCACCCCGCCGAAGAGCCCGGAGTGGAGGTCCACTGCCGCGCCCTGGGCGTCGATCTCCGCATAGAGGAGGCCGCGCAGCCCGGTCACCAGGGTGGGCAGGCCGTTGGGCGAGAAGACGGCGTCCGCGATCACCACGTAGTCCGTGCGCAGGCCGTGGGGGCGCTCATGGAGCAGGGTGGCCAGCGACTTGCCCCCCGACTCCTCCTCGCCCTCGATCAGGAAGCGCAGGTTGACCCGCGAGCCGCCACCGGCGATCGCGTCCCGGGCCGCCTGCAGCCAGGGCAGGTGCTGGCCCTTGCTGTCGGCCGCGCCCCGCGCGTAGACGACCCCGTCGCGGACGCTGGGCTCAAAGGGCGGCGACAGCCACTCCTCGAGGGGGTCCGGCGGCTGGACGTCGTAGTGGCCGTAGATGGTCACGGTGGGGGCGGAGGGCCCGGCGCCCAGCCATTCGCCGAGCACCACCGGGTGCGGCCCGCCGGAGTTGGAGACCAGCTCGGTCCGCATGTCCATGCCGTCCATCAGCGCCGCCAGCCACTCGGCGTTGCGGCGCACGTCGGCGGCGTGCTCGGGGAGCGCTGAGACGCTGGGGATGGCGAGCTCTTGGAAGAGCTCGCGCTCAGCTCGCTCCGTTCTCTGCAACCCCGTCAGCGCGGGGACTCCCCGCAATCCCCTGCATGAATCGAATCAGCATCTCGATGCCGCGGTGGAAATGGTCGAGGCTGAAGCCCTCGTGGGGCGAGTGCGCGCCGTTGCCCGGCTGGCCGAGGCCGCTGATCACCATGGGCGCGCCCAGCGCCTCCTGGAAGTCGATGGCGACCGGGATCGAGCCCCCCATCCGGCGCGGTTGCGCGCGTACGCCAAAAGCCTCCTCGAAGGCGTCAGCGGCGGCGCGGGCGGCCAGGTGGTCGATGCCGCAGACGACCGGCGGCGCCGAGCCCAGGTCCTCGACCTCGACCCGCACGCCCGGCGTGCTCAGCTCGGATACGTACTCCGAGAAGTTCTCGAAGATGCGCGCCGGGTCCTGGCCCGGGACCAGCCGCATCGAGACCTTGGCCATCGCCTCGCGGGCGATCACGGTCTTCGAGCCCTGGCCCGTGAAGCCGCCGATGAAGCCGTTGACGTCGAGGGTGGGCCGGGCGCCGAGCCGCTCGACGGGGTCGAAGGCGGCCTCGCCCTCGAAGACGTCCGACTCCATGATCCGCTGGAGGGTGGCGTCGTACTCCGGGCCCCGCGGCCAGGAGGCCATCTCCTCCGGGGTGGGCGGGATGATGCCCTCGTAGAAGCCTGGGACCGTGATCCGCCCCTCGCGGTCTTTCAGCTCGCCCAGGATCCGGGCCAGCGTGTTGAGCGGATTGGGCGCGATCCCGCCGAAGCCGCCGGAGTGGAGGTCGGTGCCGGCGCCGGTGGCGCGAACCTCGGTGTAGACGATGCCGCGCAGGGCGCTGGTCAGTGAGGGCACACCGTCGCTGGCAAAGCCGCCGTCCCAGACCAGGACGTAGTCGGTGGCCAGCCGCTCGGCGTTGGCCCGGATGTAGCGCGGGAGGGAGACTCCGCTGATCTCCTCCTCGCCCTCGATCAGGAAGCGCAGGTTGACGGGCGGGCCGCCGGCCGCGAACCAGTGCTCGGCCGCCTTGAGCGCGGCGAAGTGGTTGCCCTTGTTGTCGGCCGAGCCGCGCGCGTAGACCAGGCCGTCGCGGACCGTCGGCTCGAAGGGCGGCGACGTCCACTCTTCGAGCGGGTCTGGCGGCTGCACGTCGTAGTGCCCGTAGATCGTGAGCAGGGGTGCGCCCGAGCGGCCCTTCACTCGGCCTCCAGCACCGGATGCCGGCCACCCTCGACGTCGGTCAGGGAGGTCTCGAAGCCCATGGCCTCGAAGCGCCGGCGCAGCCAGTCGGCGTTGCGGCGCACGTCGGCGGCGTGCTCGGGGGCGGTGCTGATGCTGGGAATCCGGAGCTCCTCGAAGAACTCCTCCCGGTCCCGCTCGCGGGCGCCGCGCGCCGACTCCAGGGCGCCCTCGAGGCTCACCGCTCGCCGGCCTCGAGAGGGAAGAAGCAGGCCGCCTCGTGTCCGTCCAGGTGCACTGTGTCCAGCGGCGGCACCTCCTGCGCGCACTTCTCCTGCGCCTTGAAGCAGCGCGTGCGGAAGCGGCAGCCGGAGGGCGGGTTGACCGGCGACGGCACGTCGCCCTTGAGGATGATCCGCTGGCGGCCGCGCTCGACCCTGGGGTCGGGGATCGGGATCGCCGACAGCAGCGAGCCCGTGTAGGGGTGCTTGGGGTTGCGATAGAGCTCGCCGGCCGGTGCCAGCTCGACCACCTTGCCCAGGTACATGACCGCGATCCGGTCCGAGATGTGCTTGACCACCGAGAGGTCGTGCGCGATGAACAGGTAGGTCAGGTTGAACTGGTCCTGGAGGCGCTCCAGCAGGTTGATGATCTGCGCCTGGATGGAGACGTCGAGCGCCGAGATGGGCTCGTCGCAGACGATGAAGGAGGGGTCGACGGCGAGGGCGCGGGCGATCCCGATGCGCTGGCGCTGCCCGCCCGAGAACTCGTGCGGGTAGCGGTTGTTGAAGCTGGGGTTGAGCCCCACCACCCGCAGCAGCTCGCTGACCCTTTCAGTGCGCTGCTTCTTGTTCGTGTACAGATGGTGGATGTCGAGCGGCTCGCCGACGATGTCGCCCACGGTCTGGCGGGGGTCGAGGGAGGCGTACGGGTCCTGGAAGATCATGGCCATGTCGCGGCGCACACGCCGCATCTCGCCGGCGCCGAACCGGGTCAGGTCCTCGCCTTTGAAGAGGACCTGGCCCGCGGTGGGCTCGATCAGACGGAGGATGCTGCGGCCGAGCGTCGTCTTGCCGCAGCCCGATTCGCCGACCAGGCCCAGCGTCTCGCCCTGCTTGATCGTGAGGTCGACCCCGTCCACCGCCCGCACGTGCGCGACCGTGCGCTGGAGGATCCCCGCCGTCACCGGGAAGTAGGTCTGGAGCCCGCGCACCTCGAGGATGGGGTCGGCAGCGGTCCAGGCCCTGGTCAGCTTGGGCTTCGCGGGCGTGGCTGCCTGCGCCATCAGACCGCCGCTGCGTCCAGGTCTCTGCCGGCCTGGGTCACCCAGCAGGCCGCGAGCTGGGTCGGGCCGACCGGCTCCAGTGGCGGCACCTCGCGGATGCATCGGTCGATGCGGAACGGGCAGCGCGGGTGGAACGGGCAGCCGGAAGGCAGGTTGATCAGGTCGGGCGGCAGCCCCTCGATTGCCCGCAGCGGCTCGTGCTCCTCGGCGTCGAGGCGCGGGATCGAGCGCAGGAGCGCCCAGGTGTACGGGTGCTTGGGGTTGGCGAAGACGTCCTCGGTGGGGCCCTGCTCGACCACCCTGCCCGCGTACATGACCATGACGCGCTCGCACATCCCGGCCACCACCCCCAGGTTGTGCGTGATCAGGATGGTGGCGGTGCCGAAGTCGTGGTTGACCTTGCGCAGGAGGTCGAGGATCTGGGCCTGGATGGTGACGTCTAGGGCGGTGGTCGGCTCGTCGGCGATCAGCACGCTGGGTCCGGTGGAGAGGCCCATAGCGATCATGGCCCGCTGGCGCATGCCGCCGGAGAACTCGTGCGGGTACTGCTGGGCTCGTTTTTCCGGCTCCGGGATGCCGACCTTCTGCAGGAACCCGATTGCCTCCTTCAACGCCTTCTTGGCGTCGAACTGCTTGTGCAGCTGGAGCGGCTCGCCTACCTGCCAGCCGGTCTTGAAGACCGGGTTGAGCGAGGTCATGGGGTCCTGGAAGATCATCGCGATCTCCTCGCCCCGGATCTCCTGCATCTCGGTGTTCGAGGCCTGGGCCAGGTCGCGGCCCTTGTACAGGATCTTGCCCCGGGCGATCCGGCCCGGCCGCTGCAGGAGGCGCATCACGCTGAGCACGGTCACGGACTTGCCGGAGCCGGACTCCCCGACGATGCCCAGGGTCTCGCCCGGGTCGAGATGGAAGGAGACGCCGTCCACCGCCTTGACGGTCCCGTCCCGGGTCGGAAACACGGTGTGGAGGTCCTCGACCTCGAGGAGATGCTCAGCCACGGGCAGGTCGGAGTCTATCCCGGCGCTTCCGGCTACTTGAGCCGGGGATCGAAAGCGTCGCGGACCGCGTTCCCGAAGATGTTGGCCGAGAGCACCGCCACCACGATGCAGACGCCGGGCAGGATCACCAGCGAGGTCGAGTGGTAGAAGTAGCTCTGAGCATTGAGGAGCATGTTGCCCCAGCTCGCGGTCGGGGGCTGCACACCCAGGCCGATGAAGTCGAGCGCGGCCTCGGTGAGGATGATCTGGCCGACGCCCAGGCTGGCGGCGACGATCATCACCGGCAGCACGTTGGGGAGCAGGTGCCTGGCCATCAGGCGCAGGTTGGAGGCGCCGATCGACCGGGTCGCGAGCATGAAGTCGCGGTTCTTGACCGAGAGGACCTCGCCGCGGACCAGGCGCGCGACCCCTCCCCAGACCGTGATCGCGATGATCACCGACAGCGAGATGGCGTCATGTTTGATGATGATCGGGCCGACCGGCAGCGGCAGCATGCTGGTGATCAGGATCAGCAGGTAGATGGTCGGGATCGCGAGCAGGATGTCCACGAACCGCATCAGCAGGTCGTCGGTGACGCCGCCGTAGAAGCCGGCGGTGATGCCCACCGTGCCGCCGATCAGCAGGTAGAGAGCCACCGCCAGGAAGCCCACTCCCAGGGAGACGCGCGCCGCGTACACCAGGCGCGTAAAGGTGTCGCGGCCGAGCTCGTCGGTCCCCAGCAGGTGAGCGCTGCTGAAAGACCCGAAGGAGCCGGAGAGGTTGACCGAGGTCGGCTGGACGTGGGTCACGAAGATCGGCACCAGCGGGGCCGCGATCGCGATCAGCGCCAGGAGGACCAGGATGCCGCCGAAGAACATCCCGAAGCGGCTGCCGCGGAGCCGCTCCCAGGACTCGCTCCAGTAGCTCTGAGCGGGCCGCGCCAGCGCCCCTTCGTACTGGACGGGCGTCCCTTCGAGCTGCGTTAACGCGGTCTGGTCAACTGCCATCACGCATACCTGATCCGGGGGTCCAGCAGGCCGTACAGGACGTCCGCCAGCAGGTTGCCGATGACCACCAGCAGAGCTATGAAAGTGGTCAGCCCGAGCACCATCGTGTAGTCGTACTGCAGCGCGCGCTCCAGAGCCAGGCGGCCGACGCCCGGCCAGCTGAAGACGATCTCGATGATGGCGCCGCCGCTGACCAGGCCGGGCAGCTCGAGGCCGATCAGGGTCACGAGCGGCACCAGGGAGTTGCGGAGCGCGTGCAGGTAGGTGACGCGGCGCTCGGACATCCCCTTGGCGCGCGCCGTGCGCACGTAGTCCTGCGACAGCGTCTCCAGCATCGAGGAGCGCGTGAAGCGCGACCAGATCGCGATGTATACGAAGGCGAGGCAGGAAGCGGGCAGGATCAGGTGCGTCAGGCGGTCGATGGGATCGCCGCCCTCGAACGAGTTGACGGCACCTCCCGACGGCAGCCAGGGCAGGCCCCAGGCGTGGAAGCTGACCGAGAAGAGAAGGATCAGCAGGAGCGCCAGCCAGAAGCTCGGGATGCTGACGCCCGCCACCGACAGAAAGGTGAAGAAGTTGTCGATGACGCTGCCCCGGCGGAGGGCGCCCACCACGCCCAGCGGGATCGAGATCAAGACGCCGAGCAGGATGGCGGTGATGGTCAGCTCCAGGGTGTTGGGCAGGCGCTCCAGGATGTGGTCGCGGACCGGGCTGCCATCGACCAGCGAGCGCCCGAAGTCGCCGCAGATCAGGCCGCCGCTGCAGTGGAAGGACGGCGGCCAGGCGCCGGCTATCCAGTGCCAGTACTGGAGCGGGAGGGGGTCGTTGAGGCCGAGGTTGTTGCGGATCCGGATGATGTCCGCCGGCCGCAGGTTGGGGTTGAGCTCGAGCCCGGGCACGAAGGCCCCGGAGGTGGCATGCAGCAGTGTGAAGGTGATGAGGGTGACCCCGAACACGACGGGGATCGAGGCCACCGCTCGCCTCACCACGTAACGGGCAAGCATCCGCCTATCTCAGCGAGCCGTTCTCGTTTTTTGCTCGTTCCCTGTTTACTTGCCGTCGGACACGAAGGTTGTGCGCATCCAGGCCTTGTTCTGGAACTGGGTGTAGGTACCGAGACCGAAGTCGCCGCCGGTCATGCCCTGCACGCGCTTGTTGATGCCCCAGATGCCCTTGTTGAAGACCAGGATGGGGGCCGGAACCTCGTCGTTGAGGATGTCCTGCATCTGGAAGTAGAGCTGCTTGCGCTTGTTCTGGTCCAGGGTGGCCACCGCGTCATCCAGGATCTTGTCCATGGCACTGGACTTGTAGCTGAACCCGTTGAAGCCGCCCGGTGCCGTGTTGCGGCTGTGCCACAGCGCGGACTGGTCGGGCTCGGCGCTCCAGGAGAAGCCGACCAGGAAGACGTCGTAGCTGCGGTCGTTGGTGATCTGGGCGACCAGCTGGGGGAAGGTGATCAGCTTGGGCGTGGCGTCGACGCCGATCTGCTTCCAGGCGTCCTGCATGGCGACCAGCGAGTTCTCGCGCACCTTGTTGCCGGCGTTGGTGATCATCGTGAAGGACAGCTTCTGGCCGCCCTTGGCGCGGATCCCGTCGGAGCCCTTGGCCCAGCCCGCCGCGTCCAGCATGGAGTTGGCCTTGGCCGGATCGTGCGGGTACTGCGGCTTGGCGTCCTTGTTGTAGGCCCAGGAGATCGGGGGCATGGAGGAGGTGGCCACCACGGCCTGCTTGAAGTAGAGGGCGTCGGCCATGCCCTGGCGGTCAAGGGCGTAGAGCAGCGCCTGGCGCACGGCCTTGTCGCTGAACATCTGGGCGACCTTGGCGGTGCTGTTCTGGTTGTAGGCGTAGAAGGTGAAGATGGCGACCGGGAAGGTCACGACCGAGAGGCTGGACTGGGCTGAGAGGTCGGAGAACTGCGAGGGATCGATCTGCCCGTAGTCGATCTCGCCCGTCTTGAGCTGGTTGCCGATCGCCACCGAGTCGGCCACCACCTTGTAGATGAAGGTGTCCAGGTAGGGGGCGCCCTGCCAGTAGCCGTCGTTGCGGGCCAGGGTCACCTGCTGGCCCTTGTCCCACTTCTGGAACTTGAACACGCCGCTGGTGACGGTCGGCCCCGTGTTCATGTCGGTCGTGTTGACCTCTTTGGGGGCCAGGCTGCCCCACAGCTTCTTGGGCAGGATGCCGTACTGAAGCTGGTTGACGGCGAAGGGCGCGTAGACGCTCTTGAGCGTGAAGACGATGGTCTTGGCGTCCTTGACGGTGATGCTCTTCACGTACTGCTCGAGGTCGCCGCGGCGGGGCGAGTTCACGTCCTTGTACTGGGGGTCGAACATGAAGTCGTAGGTCATCTTCACGTCGTCGGCCGTGATCGGCGACCCGTCCGTCCACTTGATGTTGTCGCGCAGCGTGACGGTGTAGGTGAGGCCGTCACTCGATGTCTGGGGGAGCGCCTTGGCGAGCAGCGGGCGCAGGTCGCCGTTGGCGGTCAGGTTGAGGAGGCTGTCGTACAGAAGGCCGACGATCTCGGAGCTCGCGGTGTCCGAGGTGAGGACCGGGTTCAGGGTCTTGATGTCGGAGATGGTGCCCTCGGTCAGGTGACCGCCCTTCTTGGGGGTGACGGTGGTCGGGTTGCCGGTACCCGCGTTGGCGCACGCCTCCATGAACTCGACACCGCCGGCCAGGAAGGCCGTATAGGCGGCGCCGATGCCCATCCGCTTGACGAAATCCCGTCGCGACCAGTGCTTGAGGAAGTCTTCGAACTCCCTGAATCCCTCTTCGCCGGGAGCCTCTTCTCGGCTCATCTCAACCTCCATCCGTTGATCGGGCGAGCGCCCGTTGTCGTCGATCGGGGCGACGGATGATCATAGGCACGGTTGCTTCAGGGCGTCAAAGTGCCCGTTCCATGAGCCTATCACCGGTGATTGGCGTTTTAACGGTTACATTGCACCTGCCCGCGAGCGGTTCGCTCAAGGGGAAGCGGCAAGTCGTGGCGGGATTGCTGCGGCGCGTCAGGGCCCGCTACGGGGTCGCCGCCGCCGAGGTCGGCGAGCGCGGTCGCTGGCAGATCGCGCACCTGGCGGTGGCCTGCGTCAGCCAGGACGCCTCCCACGCGGACGAGATCCTGGCCCACGTGCTGCGCTACATCGAGAAGGAGTCGCGGGAGGCCCAGATCACCGAGGTGACGACCGAGCTGATTCGCGCTTGACGTGCCCAGCTAGGTAAATTGGAGAGTTGCACCTGTTCGTGGGTGGAGTGCGAGAGAGATATTTTGGAGATGGAATCATGATCAATCGCAAGCTCCTGGTCGCCGTGGCCGCCTCCTCACTGCTGGCCGCGCTCTGGCCGACCATGTCCTTCGCCGCGGATACCAACAGACCTGTGCCTGGCACTGCCAGCTGCCACGGCGACTTTGTCGGTTCGGTGTCCTCCAACGGCCTTGGTAACCCCGCCCAGCATGCGGCGGCCATCGGGACGACCGTGCAGGAGCTGCAGGAGAGGATTCAAGCCTTCTGCGGCCAGCCCTAATCCGCGAGGAGCCGCCTGACCTGCTCCTCTGAGAACCCCGCCACCTCGGTGAGCACCTCGGTGGTGTGCTCGCCGAGGCGCGGGGGCGGGCGCCGGACCTGGAACGGCTCCCGGTCGATGCGCCAGGGCGTCCCCACCATCCGCCAGCTGCCCACCGTGGGGTGCTCCACGCTCACCTCCACCCCGCGTGCCTTGACGCCCGGGTCGGCGAAGACCTGGGCCAGGTCGAGGATCGGCCCCGCGGGCACGCCGGCCTCCTCCAGCACCGCCTGCCATTCGGCGGTCGGCCGCGCCCTGAGCGCCGGCTCGAGCTCCGCATTGAGCTCCTCGCGCCGGCGCTGGCGGTCGCGGTTGGTGAGGAAGCGCGCGTCCTCGGCGAGACCGGGAACACCGATCGCGGCGCAGAACTTCGCGAACTGGGAGTCCGAGCCCACGGCCACGTTGAGGAACCCGTCCGCGGTCGCGTAGGCGCCGTAGGGCGCGATGGTCGGGTGCTGGTTGCCCTCGCGCCCGGGCGCCTCCCCGGTCGCGAAGAAGCGCGCCCCCTGGTAGGTGAGCAGCGCCATCACCGAATCCTGCATGGCCACGTCGATGAAGGCGCCCTCCCCGCTCTGCTCGCGGGCGTAGAGCGCCGCGCAGACCGCGTTGGCACCGAACATGCCCGCCGCGATGTCCCCGATCGGGACCCCCAGCTTGATCGGCGGCCCCTCGGGCAGCCCCGTGATGCTCATCAGGCCCGCCGTCCCCTGCACGATCTGGTCGTAGCCGGCCAGCGACGGGCGGTCCTGCCCAAACCCGCTGATCGAGCAGTACACGAGGCCCGGGTGCAGGGCTTTCAGGTCCTCGTAGGCGAGCCCGAGCCGGGCGGCCGTGCCGGGGCGCAGGTTCTCGACCAGCACGTCGCAGGAGGTCGCCAGCACCAGCGCCGCCTTGAGCCCGGCGTCCGACTTGAGGTCGAGCGCCAGGCTGCGCTTGTTCCGGTTCACGGACAGGAAGTAGGAGGACTCGCCCTCGATGAAAGGGGGACCCCAGCCGCGGGAGTGGTCGCCCTCCCCCGGCGTCTCGATCTTGAGCACGTCCGCCCCGAGGTCGCCGAGCAGCATCGTGCAGTAGGGCCCGGCCAGCGCATGGGTGAGATCGAGCACCCGGATGCCGTCCAGGGGCGCACTTCGCATCTGCGAGGAGGGTAGCGTCAGTGTCCATACAGACGCGAAGCCTCGTCGAAGACTTCCAGGCGACCCTGCCCTGGCCGATGGACGCCTTCCAGGTGGAGGCGGCCGAGAAGCTGGACGCCGGCATGGGTGTGCTGGTCAGCGCCCCCACCTCCAGCGGCAAGACGGTGGTGGCGGAGTACGCGGTCTTTCGCGCGCTCCAGGAGGGCACCCGCGCCCTCTACACGACCCCCCTGAAGGCGCTCAGCAACCAGAAGTTCCGCGACTTCCAGCGCACGCACGGCCACCGGAAGGTGGGACTGGTGACCGGCGAGAACACCATCAACGAGTCGGCGCCGGTGGTGGTGATGACCACCGAGATCCTGCGCAACCTGATCTACGAGGACCCGGCGCGCCTCGACGACGTGCGCTACGTCGTCCTGGACGAGGTCCACTACATAGACGACTTCCCGCGCGGCTCGGTCTGGGAGGAGGTGATCGTCCAGGCGCCTCGCCACATCAAGTTCGTCGGGCTCTCGGCAACCATCGGCAACTACTCCGAGGTGGCGGCCTGGATGGCCGAGAACCGGGGGCCGATCGGCACCGTCTTCCACGAGCAGCGGCCGACCGAGCTGGTGATGTGGCTCGCCATGCAGAACCGCTTCTACCGGCTCTTCAACCCGGAGGGGCAGATCGACCAGCGGACCTGGGCCCGGGCCGCGCAGGAGGAGGAGGCCTCATTCCGGGTCCAGCAATACCGGCGCCTGCCCTCCAACGACATGCTGCCGGTGATCGAGGAGCTGGCGCGCCAGGAGATGGTGCCCGCGATCTACTTCATCTTCTCCAGGCGCGGCTGCCGGGAGGCGCTGCAGCGCTGCTCCTACCACGACCTGGACCTCACCACCGCCGACGAGAAGGCGCGCATCGATCGCCTGGCCGCCGAGCGGCTGGCCTCCCTGCGCGATTCCGACGAGGCCGCGCTGTACCGGCGAATGGTCGACTCCGACATGATGCGGCGAGGCCTTGCGGTGCACCACGCGGGCCTGATGCCGTACCACAAAGAGCTGGTCGAAGAGCTCTTCACGGCGGGCCTGATCAAGGTCGTCTTCGCCACCGAGACGCTGTCCTTGGGCATCAACATGCCCGCCCGCTCGGTCGTCATCTCGTCCTTCACCAAGTTCGACGGGGTGGCCTTCTCGACGCTCACCACCGGGGAGCTCACGCAGTTGATGGGGCGGGCCGGGCGGCGCGGGATCGACGTCCGCGGCCACGGGGTGATCCTCAAGGAATCGGACGTCGAGGTGGGCACGATCTACGAGGTCGCCATGGGCGAGGGGCTGGTCGTGGAGTCCAAGTTCCTGCCCAACTACAACATGGCGCTGAACCTGCTCCGCGTGTACAGCTCCGAGGACGCGGTCGAGCTCATGAACCGCTCCTTCGGCCAGTTCCAGAAGCGAGCGGCGGCTTCCGAGACCGCCGACCGCCTGGTCAACGTGCGCTCCCGGCTGGATGACCTGCGCCGGATCTGGCCGGGAACTGGCGACGGGTGCACCCTCGAGGACGTCGCCGAGTACTTCAAGATCGAGGACCGGCGGCGGGCGATCCGGATCGAGATGCGCCGCCTGCGGCGGGAGGCGGGTGCCGAGCGGCACGCGCGGCGGGGCAAACGGCCGCGCGCGCTGGGGGCCGCCGGGCGCCACCTACAGCACCTGGAGGTGGAGGCCAAAGGCCTCCTGGAGCGCCAGCGCAAGCTCAAGGTGGTGCACTGCCCCCACTTCGGCGAGCACCTGCGCGATTACGGCGAGATCCGCGAGCTGGAGCGCGAGCAGAGGGCGGGCCAGCGCCAGGCCGGCGAGCAGATGGACGAGTACGCGCGCAAGCTGCGCCGCGTCTGCAAGGTGCTGGCCGAGACGGGGTTCCTGGAGAGCGACAAGCCGACCGAGAAAGGGCTGCTGGCGTCGCGGGTGTACGGCGAGAACACGATCCTGGTCACCGAGGCGATCTGGCTGGGCTGGTTCGAGGGCCTGACACCCGAGGAGCTGTGCGCCGTGGTCGTGATGCTGACCGCCGAGGACCGCCAGCGCGGCGAGCGCGACCGCGGGCCCCGCCAGCATCGGCGCTACCCGACGCCCGCGATCGCGCAGACCGCGCGCCTGATCCGGTCGCTGTACTTCCGGTTCGCCGACCTCGAGCAGAGCCTGGACGAGCCCAACCTGCGGCCACCCTCGCACGACTTCATCGACTTCGCCTACCGGTGGGCGACCGGCGAGCCGCTCGACACCATCCCGATGCCGCCCAACGTGGACGTGGGTGACGCCATCAAGGCCATGAAGGGCCTCTACTCGCTCCTCCGGCAGCTGGAGTGGGCGCTCAAGGTCATGAAGCTGCCGCTGGCGCCGGTGGTGAAGCAGGCGGTGGAGAAGATGGAGCGGGACCTGATCAAGCGGACGTAGCCGCCAACTTAGACTCGAACCGGATGGCTCGCAAGCGCCGGATCCTGGTCACGGGCGTCGCCCGCTGGTGGGGCGCCCTGCTCGTGCAGCGCCTGGTCGAGGAGGCCGACGTGGCCGAGGTGATCGGGATCGACACCAGGGAGCCCCACCATGACCTGGGGCGCGCCGACTTCCTGAAGCTCGACATCCGGCACTCGCTGATCGGCAAGCTGGTGCGCTCGGTGGGGGTCGACACGGTCGTCCACACGGGGACCACCATCGACTCCTTCGACCTCGATCCCCGGCGGGCGCACGAGACCAACGTGATCGGCACCCTCAATCTGCTGGCGGGCTGCGCGGGGGGCGACAGCCCGGTCCGGCGCTTCGTGCTCAAGTCCTCCGGCCACGTGTACGGCTCGGGCCACGACCTGCCGGCGCACCTGCGCGAGGACCGGCGGCTGGCGGCCGACTCCCCGCACACGTTCGTGCGCGACATGGTCGAGGTCGAGTCGTACGTCGCCGATTTCGGGGTTCGCAACCCCGACGTGCAGATGCTGGTGCTGCGCTTTGCGAACAGCCTCAACGCGGACGAGCCGCAGCCGCTCGCCCGCTACCTGGACCTGGAGCTGGTGCCGACCGTGGTCGGGTTCGACCCGGTCATGCAGCTGATCGACCGCGATGACTGCGTGGAGGCGATGCGCCTGGCCACCCTCGGCGGCCGCCCCGGCGCCTTCAACGTCGCGGCGCCGGACCCCGCGCCGCTGACCGCCCTTCTGAATGCCGCCGGCAAGCTGCACGCGCCGCTGCTGCCGCCTTTCGGCCTCAACCTGGCGTCGTTTGCGCTGAAGCGCCTGGGACTCGCCTTCCTCTCGCCGCAGCTGCTCGACCTGCTCCGTTGGGGCCGTTCCTTGAGCACGGCGCGGGCGGAGCGCGATCTCCACTTCCAGGCGCGGCTCGACACCCGGCAGGCCTACGAGCGCTACGTGCAGAACCGGCGCGTGATCCGCTTCCAGCCTGAGCACCTCGCCTACCAGTACGAGCAGGAGCTGGAGGAGTTCATCCGCTCGCGGCGGCTGGAGCTGAGCGACGGGAATGGACCCGCGTCCCCCTCCCCCTCCCTTCGGGAGGGACCTCCCCGCCAAGCGGGGAGGAGCCGAGCGGGGAGGAGCCGCCGCTAGCCCGCCTCGGTCCCGCCCCCGTCGATCACCAGCACGGCGCCGTTGACGTAGCTGGCGGCGTCGGAGACCAGGAAGGCCGCGGCCCCCGCGATCTCCTCCGGCCTGCCGATGCGGCCCATCGGGTTGCCGGAGACGACCCGGTTGTAGATCGCCTCGTTGGCCCACAGCGCCTCGGCGAAGCGCGTCTTGAACAGGCCCGGCGCGATGCAGTTGACGCGCACCTTGGCGCCCAGCTCGCGCGCCAGCTGCCGGGTGAGCATGACGACACCGGCCTTGGTGAGGTCGTAGACGCCGAGCCCGACCGAAGGCCGCAGGCCGCCCGTGCTGGCGATGTTCAGGACCGCGCCTCCGTGCTCCTCCATCGAGGCCTTGAACACCAGCTGGGTGAGCAGGAAGTAGCCGCGCAGGTTGACCTCGAAGGTCTTGTCCCAGGCCGCGGCGTCGGCCTCGATGAGCGGTCCGAAGTAGGGGTTGGTGCCAGCATTGTTGACCAGGATGTCGATCTTCGAGAAGCGCGCCAGGGTCTCCTCGACGAGGCGCCTCAGATCCTCCTCGCGGCCCGCGTGCGCGGCGATGGCGACCGTCCGACCGGGGAAACGCTGATTGATGCGCTCGGCCTCGCGATCGAGGTCGGCCTGCTTGCGGCTGCTGAGGACGACGGTCGCGCCCTGCTCGGCCAGGCCTTCGGCGATCGCGACGCCCAGCCCGCGGCTGGCGCCCGTGACGATGGCGACCCGGCCGGAAAGGTCGTAATTCGGCATCGTTGGTAGCATATTTCGGTTGACCGAGCTGGTCTCCGGGACCGTAGCCGAGGAAATCCTCGAACGCATCTTTCAGCCGACTGCCAAACCCAGCGCCCTCGACCAGGCCGAGGAGACCCTCCGCCATCCGAAGAAGCTGGTCTATGCCGCCATGTCCAACCGCAATTTCTACTGGCGCGCGCACATCCAGAAATTCATCCTCGACTCCGGAATGGTGCCGGTCAGCCCGTTCATGATCTTCGACTACTACCTGCTCCACACCGTGCCCAAGAACACGGTCCGCGAGGCGATGAACAACCTGCTCGCGAGGTGCGACGAGTGCTGGGTCTTCGGTCGCCTCTCACTGGGCGTCAAGGTTCAGGTCGGGATCGCCAAACGGCTGAGCAAGCCGATCCGCTACTTCGACATCTCGGAGCTGCCGGTCGCGGTGCTGCCGATCTCCGAGGAGACCGCGGCGGAGGAGGTCCGGGACTAAGAGCGGAGCCCCAGCCCTATCCTCCCCAGAGGGGAGGGGGTCTTGTCGCCGGCGCCGGTGACGCGGGCCACCCATTTTTCCGGGCGTGCCAGCTCGTCGGCCCGCGGCAGGTTGGCTTCCGACTCCCAGGCCAGGTTGAGCACCCGCATGCCGTGGGCGTCGTAGACCGCGCGTGAGAAGGCCTCTCCACTGCGGTACTGCTCGAGCTTCATGTCGAGCCCAGTGAGCTTCCAGAAGAGGACCTCGAGCGGGCTCTTCTGGCCCGACCGCTTGCGGTAGGCGGCGTCGAGAGCGTCGTAGGAGGCGAGCACCCGGCGCCCGGCCAGGCCCATGACCAGGTTGCTGTAGCCCTCGATCAGCGACATCGTCGCCTGCATCCGCCGGATCGTGGCCCACTGGTTGGGCAGGCCCACGGTCAGGCCGATGAGGCGGGCGACCCCCTGGCGGCGGTGGCCGGCCAGCGCCAGCAGCTCCTCGAGGGCTCCGTTCAGGTGGGCGACCAGCCAGGGGTGCGCCTGGAACTGCCAGGCGTGCGTGGATTCGTGGAGGATCAGCCAGCGCCGGAGGTCGTCGCCCGGCACCTCGGCCTCGGCTTCCCACTGGGCGACATTGGGCTCCACCAGGAAAAGACCGGTCGCCGCGACCGGCTCGCGACCCATCAGCTGGGGATCGAACTGGCCCAGCACGCGGCTGCTGAGGAAGGCGAGGACGGTGGCGACATAGCGGTCGATGGCGGCCTGGCCGGCGTCCGTCAGGCGCGAGCGCGGAAGGCCCGCCTCCCGGATCACGGGGTCGAGGACGCGGCGGATGATCTCGACGTTGAGGTCGACCCACTCGATCCGGCCCAGCGGCTGGAAGGGAGACATCTCGACGCGGGGGCCGCCGACCACGTCGAAGAGCGGGTCGCGGACGTCGGCGGCCAGGCTTGCATAGTGGGCGGCCAGCTCGGAGCGCCGATTCGCGGGCAGCGGGGCCTCGTCCTTGAGGCGGCGGCCGGCGTGGCGACGGACCGCGTCCCAATCGATGACCGCGGCCTTGCCCCCCAGGGGGCGGGTGGCCTCGACCAGCGCCGCCGCGGCCAGGCCGGAGAGGATGCCGACCGCCACGCCACGGGCGACTTTGCTCTTCATTCAGGTTCTACGGTACCCCGCCCCCCGCCCCGACCCTCCCCGAGAGGAGGGGGTTCACCAATCGAATGGTGAGGCGTGGTTCCTTTTGAAGACCACCTTGCACTTGTCGCAGCGAAAGACGATCTGCATGGCGAGGCGGCCGATGGCGCTGGCGTCGCGGCCGCAGACCGGGCAGGAGGCGATCTCCTCCATGAAGGCCGTCGGCAGCGGCATCACCTTGATCTCCAGCCGGCGGCGCTTCTTGGACATCAGCTCGCGTGCCCGAAGAGGAGCTCGCCCAGCGGCGCATCCCGGCTCAGCAGCCGGTGGAGCTCGAGCACCTCGTCGGCGGTGATGGGACCCTGGGGCTGCTGTGGCCGCGACGCCACGGGGGCCGTCAGACCGAGCTGGGTGTCGAGCGTGAAGGACCAGAAGAGGTGGCAGCGCACGCATTGCGCGCGCACCGTGGTGGTCTGGGAGGGACCGTCGATGACTACCAGGAGGGTGTCGGAGCGGGTCCCCCCGCAGAGCGGGCAGGAGATGTTGGCGAGCAGCTCGCGCATCCGGGCGGCGTCGATCTCCGAACCCCCAGAGTGAGACAACGTACTAGCAATGCTATCAGTTTTTAAGCTATTTGACTACCCACCCCGGTGCCCGAAAAGAAAGCAGCCGCCCGCATCAGGGCGGCTTTTGAGGCTCGGGACTAAACGTCCAGCAGAGAGACGTCCAGGTCGCGCAGGCCGTCCGGCGAGTCGATGCGCGCATCGTGCAGCTTCTTCATCAGCGCCAGGATGTAGCGAACCCCGGCCAGGTTGACGCCGTGCTTGCGGGTGAGGGTCTGGATCGCCTGCAGCTTCATGAGGTCCCGCTGCGAGTAGCGGCGGCGGTTGGTGACCGTCCGCTTCGGCTTGATCATGTTCAGGTGCTCGTACATCATGAGCGTGCGCGGGTGGGTCTCCAGGATCTCGGAAGCCACGCTCAGGGTGTAGATCGGCCGGTCGAGATTGGGTCCATCGGGCGGGACCGACGAGGGTAGTGTGACGATGTCTCGCTGCTTGGTCTTCATCGGTCTTTCCTTCTGGGGGCCCTTTCCGGAGAGTTCCTGCCGCCCTTTTAGGTGACAGGACCGGGCCTACGTTTCCGAGTGGATTGTGGGGTGTCTTGGCGACACCCGCAAGGTACTTATGTAAAGGAACGCCGATCAAACGCCGCGCGCCTCGGGGCGCCCGCTCAGTGATTGTTGTTGTCGGTCTTGGGCGGGGCGGGCGCGGAGGTCTGGGCCCAGCTGGGCAGCGCCGGCGCCGGCGTGCTGGGGCTGGTGCCGGGCAGGAACCAGGCGCCGTTGATGTGCTGCAGCCCGGGCGGCTCGCTGAACCAATCCGACCCTGTCTTGCCGAGCGCGTCCAGGGCGCCCTGCATGTAGTTGTGCCAGGCGGGGGCGGCCACGAAGACACCGTCCGACCCCGTAGTCAGCGCCGACCAGTCCGGGTTGCCGAACCAGACCGCGGTCGCCAGCGACGGCGTGTAGCCGATCGTCCAGGCGTCCTTGAAGTCGTCGGTGGTGCCGGTCTTGGCCGCCACCCGGCGCCCCGGAAGGGTGAGCGGCGAGCCGCGCCCGAAGATCATGGCTCGGTTGTTGTCGTCGGACATGACCTGCTCCATGATGTAGGCGACCTTGGGGTCGAGCACCTGCTTGGCCTGGCTGGCGGGGTCGACGTCGAAGATGGCGGTCCCGTCGGTAGCGGTGATCTTGGAGATCGCGTAGGGCTGGTGCAGGGTGCCCTGCGCGGCCAGCACGGACACCCCGGTCGCCATCTGGAGCGGTGTCTCGCCGTAGCCGCCGAGGGTGAGCGAGGGCCCGAAAGCGTTGAGCGGGTCGTCGTTGGTGTACTTGCCGCTGGCCTGCGGCACCCAGGGCGGCGCTCCCATGTCGCGCGCCATCTGGGCGACCTTCTCGACACCGGTCCCGATCTCCACCTTGACCGCGGGCACGTTCAGGGAGTTGCCCATGCACTGCTGGAGCTGGCAGGTCCCGTGGTATTTGAGGTCGTAGTTCTTGGGCTCCCAGACCGGCGTGGTGTTCGTGATCTTGAGCGGGGTGTCGGCGATCGGCGTCACCATCGTGTACTTCCCGCTCGCGATCGCGGCCGTGTAGGTGTAGACCTTGAACGAGGAGCCCGGGTTGCGCGGCGGCCAGACCGCGAAGTTGTTCTGGCTGTCGGGACCATTGGGGTCCGCCGCTCCCACCATGGCCACCACCGCCCCCGTGTGGGGGTCGATCGAGACCAGGGCGCCCTGGCTCACATGGCGCCAGCGCTGGTCGTTGAGCTGGTTGATCATGGCCTGCTCGGCGATCGACTGCAGTCCCAGGTTGAGGGTGGTCACCACCCGCAGGCCCCCGCCTTCGAGCACCTTCTGCCCGTACTGGGCGCGGATCTGGTCCATGACCCAGTACGTGAAGCCAGGCGCGGCGTTGACCTGCGGCCGCGGCCCGAACATCTTGCCGTTGGCGGGGCTGAGGTCCTCGGCGTAGGCCTGGTCGGCCTCGGCGCGGGTGATCATGTGCGCCCGCACCATGGCGTCCAGCACCTGCTGCTGGCGGTTCTTGGCCTGGTTCCAGCTGTAGAACGGGCTGTTGTAGAGCGGGCTCTGCGGGATGCCGGCCAGCATTGAGGCCTGGGCCAGGTCGAGGTCCTTGGTCTCCTTGTGGAAGTAGATGCGCGAGGCCGCCAGCGTCCCCTCCGAGTTGTTGCCGTAGTGGACGGTGTTGAGGTACATCTCCAGGACCTGGCTCTTGGAGTAGGAGCGCTCCACCTGGATCGCGAGGTAGGCCTCCTTGACCTTCCGCTCCACGGTCGGCGAGCTGTCCAGGAGGCGCAGCTTCACCAGCTGCTGGGTGATGGTGGAGGCGCCCTGGGCTGTCCGCTGCTCGCGCCAGTTGACCCAGGCCGCGCGGACCATCGCGAAGGCATCGATGCCCGGCTCGTGCCAGAAGTTGGTGTCCTCGATGGCGACGGTGGCGTCGGGCAGCCAGTGGCCCATGCCGGTGAGCGGCTCGTAGTAGTGCTGGACGCCCTCGGGGTGGACGTCGGCCAGCAGCGTCTTGCCGTCCGCGGCATAGATGAGGGTGTCCTCGGGCAGCGGGCTGGCGGCGATGGCGTGGGCGTCGGGCAGGTCGGCGGCGAAGTCGATGTAGGCCTGCGAGCTGGTCAGGAAGGCCCCGCCGGCGATCAGGAAGACCAGCGTCAGCTTGGCCGCGGTCGGGATCCAGCCGCCGGTGCGGCGCGGGGGCGGCGCCCCGAAGCCAGGCTCGCGGGCGAAGCGGGGACCGGTCCCGTGGGCGCTGGCGCGCAGGCGGCGCCCACGGCTGTCGCGGGCCGGCTCGCCGAGAGGCCGGGAGTCCCGGGACAGGCGGTACTGGTGGCCGACCGCACCCGCGAGGTTGGTGATTTGGCTCCGGGCCGCGGCCGCCTCATGCTGTACGCGCGGCAGCAGGGGACGCACCACTTCCTCCATCCGGGCCGCCAGCATGCGCAGGCGAGGTCTACGAATGCTTAGCACGGCGCTATCATAAATGATCCCCGAAAGAGGACAAGTAAACGAACGGTAAAGGCGATCTCCCCACACTCATAGAACGCCTGCTGGGTACGGTTCACCCGTCGCGGCTGCTGGTTGCCAGCGACTTCGACGGCACCCTGGCCGAGATCGTTCCGGAGCCCGACGCCGCTCGTGCGCTGCCGGCCGCCCTCTCCGCGCTGCGTGCGCTGCGAGGCGTGGTGGGGACGGTCGCCCTGATCAGCGGCCGCGCCGCCGCCGACCTCCAGAGGCTGGTCGATGTCGAGGGCGTCCGGCTGCTGGGCGACTACGGCCAGCCCCCGACTGCGCCGCCCAACCCGGCGCTGGAACGCTTTCGGGCGGCCGCCGAGGCGGCGGTCGCCGGCATCCCGGGCGCGCGGGTGGAGGCCAAGCCGGGCGCGGTGGCGATCCATTTTCGAATCCGGCCGGAGGCGGCCCAGGACGTGCTCAGCGCGGTCACGCCCGCGGCCGCCGAGGCCGGCCTGGACGTCCGCCAGGGCCGCATGGTGATCGAGGTCCTGCCGGCTGATTGGGACAAGTCGCGGGCGCTGGCCGACCTGGTGGCCAGCACCTCCGCGGAGGGGGTCGTCTTCCTGGGCGACGACTACGGAGACCGGGGCTGCTTCCAGTACCTGGCCGGCCTGGACCGGCCGCACCTGGCGGTCGGGGTGGCCAGCGAGGAGACGCCGGCCGAGGTCTTCGCCGCCTGCGACCTGGTGGTGGAGGGCCCGCTCGGGGCGGCCGAGTTCCTCAGCCGGCTGGCCGAGGCCGCTCGTGCACGAGGTCCCGCAGGTCCCTGACCTGCAGTGACAGCCAGCGCCCGATGTCGTGGGTCTGGACCTGCGCTCGCAGCGACTGGGCCGGCGCGCGCCGGGCCGCTGCCGTGGCGCCAAGGGCGAGGTGCAGCGCCTCGGCGGTGGCGTCGACGTCGAAGGGGTTGATGGTCACCGCCCACTCCCCGAGCTCCTCGTGGGCGCCCGCGTTCTCGGAGAGCACCAGCATCCCGTCCCGGCGGTTGAGCAGCATCCCCTCCTTGGCGACCAGGTTCATGCCGTCGTAGATCGGGTTGACGAGGAGCACGTCGAAATCCAGGTAGGCGGCGATCGCCCGGCGCAGGTTCTCGCCAAAGGAGAGCCGGACCGGCTCCCAGGACCTGCTGCCGAGCTCGCGGTTGATGCGCTCGGCCGTCGCCTTGACCGCGGCCAGATAGTCCCGGTAGACGGCGATGTCCTGGCGCGAGGGCTGCAGGAAGGCATAGAACTGGACGCGGCCGCGCCATTCCGGGTGCTCGCGCAGCAACCGCTCGTAGGCCAGGAAGCCGCGCACGATGTTCTTGGCCGGGTCGGTCCGATCCACGCGCACGATCAGCTTCTCGGGCCGGCCCCGCTGCAGCTCCCGGACCTCCTGGAGCACGCCGGTGGTCTCCGCCAGCCGCTCCATCGCCGGCACGTCGACCGAGATCGGATAGGCGCGCGCCCAGACCACCCGCCCCCGATGGATCACCGCCCGCTCGCGGTGGTCGACGCGGTATCCGAGCAGCTCCTCGACCGAGAGTAGGAAGTTGCGCACGTCGGAGTGGGTCTGGAAGCCGACCACGTCGTTGGCGAGGAGCCCGTTCAGGATGGCGTCGCGCATCTGCTGGGGCAGCACCTTCCAGTAGTGGGGTGTCGGCCAGGGGATGTGGATGAACTGCTGCAGGGCGGCGTCCGGGACCAGCTCCCGGATCCGCGCCGGGGCCAGGTAGAGCTGGTAGTCCTGGGTCAGGAAGAGCGGGCGCCGGGGCAGCCGGCGGGCGACCTGGACGGCCCGCTCGGCGACCGCCCGGTTGACGTGCACGTAGCCGTCCCGCCAGGCATCCCAGTAGCGGGCGTTGATGATCGGCTCGCGGCTCAGGTCCCAGAGGTAGTGCTGGACGAACCAGATCAGCGGGTTGGCGATCACCGAGTAGTACTTGCGGTAGCGGTCGGGGTCGGTCGGCACGTAGTGGAGCTGGAGCCTCTGGTCCGGACCGTCCAGGTCGATCGCTTGGCCCGCGGCGGCCAGCTCGCGCTCGGCGGCCGTTCGGGCGCACGCAACCCAGGGGGCGCCCGTCGCCTCCGCCACGGTCAGCAGGGCGGTCACGACGCCGCCCGCGCCCCGGCGGAGGCGCCCGCCGGCGGCGGGCTCGTAGGGGGCGCGGTTGCTCACCAGCACGGGAGACCAGGGCTCGAGGACGTCGGCCGTGTAGCGACGAAGGGAGGACGAGTCGAAAACTCTTGACAACGGTGCTAACAAAATCTACATTCCCGTTATCACGAATTGCGCCACGCTGCGGGAGGGGCCCATTTGCTCAGTGAAGCCGTAGAAGAGATCCATCGTAAGAGCCGCGAGCAGTGGGAGCGCGAGCAGCGGATCCTGGCCCGCCGATCCGAGATGCGCCAGCTGGACACCTGGCTCAACACCGTCGAGGGGATGCTCGAGGGGGACGCGCGCACGGTGCCCGAACCGCTGGTCCGGGAGATTGGCAGCTTCCTGCGCGACGTGGATCCTAAGCTGCACCGCGCGCTGCTGAGGAACCGGGCCCGGGAGGCATCGCGGGTGCTGGACGTGCTCTTCGATGCCCAGGAGTATCTGCTCCCCCACTTCGCGGAGGTCGGCTAGGGGTCCGAGCGCCCGCGCTCGAACGGTTCGCGGAATCAGGCCTTCGGGCTGGTCCCGAGCAGCGTGAAGACCACGAGCACGGCGAGCGTGTTCTGGCTGGCGTGCATCACGAACGTGTTGAGCGTCGACCGCGTGTACTGATAGACGGCCGCCGCGGCCAGGCCGAAGACGAAGAAGGTCGGAAAGAGCGCCGGGATCAGGTGCGCGCCCGCGAAGATGGCGGCGCTGATCACCGCGGCGGCCCACCAGGGCAGGCGCGCGCGCAGCCAGCCGAACAACGCGCCGCGGAAGAGCAGCTCCTCGGCGAGCGGCGCCAGCAGCGTCACGGTGGGCACCAGGACGACCACCGCCAGCGGGTCTCGCGCAATTCGAAGGAGGTCTTCGGCGTTGCTGCGCGGGCGGCCGAGGAGCGGTGCGAGGATCACCAGGACCAGGGTGCCCGCGGCCAGCGCCACCAGCCAGGCTGCCCAGGCCAATGCCAGGTTCCAGAGGCCGGTGTAACGGAAGCCGAGGCGGTCGCGAACCCCGCGCGGCCCCCCGAAGCAGGCCAGCAGGGTGGCCAACAGCAGCAGGTAGGCCTCGGCCAGCACGATCGCCTGCACGTCCCCGGCGTGCCCCCGCGCCCAGGCGCGGGCGCTCAGCCGCAGCACCAGCACGGTGCCCAGCGCCGCTCCGGCAACCCCCAGCGGCCAGGCCAGCAGCGCGATCAGCAGCCGCCGGCCGCCGACCTGGGCCTTCCCCACGTACCTATATTTGCCGAGTGTCCGCGCTGGCCGGCCTCCTGCTGGTGAGCGTCTCGGTGGGGCTCAGCAACTTCGCGGGCGCGATCGGCATCGGGCTGTCCGGGGTCGACCGCAGGACGCGCCTCAGGGTCGGGATCGCTTTCGGCCTCTTCGAGGCTGGCATGCCGCTGATCGGCCTCCTGATCGGCGTGGCGCTGGCCGGCCGCCTGGGCAACGTCGGCCGTTACTTGGGCGCGGTGCTGCTGATCGGAACCGGCCTCTACACGATCTGGCAGGGCCGCCAGACCGAGGAGAAGGGCGAGCGCCACATCGCCATGGACAGCCGCAGCCTGGCCATGACCGCGGTCGCGCTCTCCATCGACAACCTGGTGGTCGGCTTCGCGCTCGGCGTGTACAAGGTCAACATCGTGCTGGCCGCGGTCACCATGGGCGTGATCTCGGTGGGCATGTCACTGGTCGGCCTGGAGCTGGGCAGCCGGCTCGGCGAGGCCATGGAGGGCCGGGCCGAGGAAGCCGGCGGGGCGGTCCTGATCCTGGTCGGCCTGGCCCTCGGTTTCGGCCTCTTCAAGTAGCGCCGTTACGCTACTCGCGATGCCCGAGCCGCCACGCCTGGACCACGTGCTGGTGGCGGTGGCGCAGCGGATCGCCACCTTGACCCTCAACCGGCCCGAACAGCGCAACCCACTTTCGGCCGGCATGATCGCCGACCTGCGGGCGGCGCTGGCCTGGTGCCGCGAGGAACCCGAGGTGCGGGTGGTGGTGCTCACCGGCGCCGGCGACAAGGCCTTCTGCGCCGGCGCCGACCTGGCCTCCTTCGACGCCGACGTCCCCGAGCTCGCCCGCCACCACGGGCGCCACGGGTTCGTCGATCTCTTTCTCTTGATGCAGGACCTCGGCAAGCCCCTGATCGGGCGCATCAACGGCCATGCCCTGGCCGGCGGCTTCGGGCTCGCCTGCGCCTGCGACCTGCTGGTGGCGGTTGAGGCCGCCGGCTTCGGAACGCCCGAGATCAACGTCGGCGTGTGGCCGGCCATGATCCAGGCCGTGCTGGCGCGCAACCTGCCCCGCAAGGTGGTGCTGGAGATGATGCTGCTCGGGGACCGCTGGTCCGCGGCACAGCTGAAGGAGGTTGGGCTCGTGAACCGGGTGGTCGCCGACCACGCCGAGCTGGACCGGGTCACGGCCGAGCTGGCAGGGGTCCTGGCCAGGAAGTCGCCCGCCGTGCTCAAGCTGGGCCGCGACTCCTTCTACCGGCAGCAGGACATGGAGTTCCATGCCGCGCTCGAGTACCTGCAGGCGCAGCTCTCGCTGGTGACGCTCAGCGAAGACGCCCGCGAGGGCGTGCGCGCGTTCTTCGAGAAGCGCGACCCGGAGTTCAAAGGCCGGTGACCTCCCGGCAGCGCGAGCTGCGCGAGAAGGCGCTCCGCGGCGGCACCCGCTACCTGCCCAAGCTGCGGGAGCAGCACAAGCTGACCGCGCGCGAGCGCCTCGAACTTTTGCTCGACGCGGGCAGCCTGGTCGAGGACGGGCTCTTCGCCAACGTGCTGGCCGACGACCTGCCGGCCGACGGCGTGGTCACCGGGCTGGGCCTGGTCGGCGGCCGCCAGGTGGCCGTGATGGCCAACGACCCCACCGTCAAGGCCGGCTCCTGGGGCGCCCGCACGGTGGAGAAGATCGTGCGCATCCAGGAGACCGCGGCCCGCCTGCGGGTGCCGCTCTTCTACCTGGTCGACTCCGCGGGCGCGCGCATCACCGACCAGATCGACATGTTCCCGGGCCGCCGGCACGCCGGCCGCATCTTCTTCAACGAAGTGCGCCTTTCGGGCCGGGTGCCCCAGATCTGCCTGCTCTTCGGGCCCAGCGCGGCGGGCGGCGCCTACATCCCCGCCTTCTGCGACGTCGTGGTCATGGTCGAGGGCAACGCCTCCATGTACCTCGGCTCACCGCGCATGGTCGAGGTGGTGGTGGGCGAGCAGGTCTCGCTGGAGGAGCTGGGCGGCGCGCGCATGCACTGCACGGTGAGCGGGTGCGGCGACGCGCTGGTGAAGGACGACCAGGAGGCGATCGAGTTCGCCAGGGCGTACTTCGAGTACATGCCCCAGAACCACCAGGGACTGGTCGCGCCGGTCGAGCCGCGCGCGCCCCGCGAGGGTGCCAAGCCGATCGAGGAGACCGTCCCGGCGGAGCCCAACCGCGGCTACGACATGCGCAAGGTGCTGGAGGCGCTGGTCGACGAGGGGTCCTTCCTGGAGATCAAGAAGCTCTTCGCCAAGGAGCTTCTCACCGGCTTTGCGAGGCTCGACGGGATGGCCGTCGGGATCCTGGCCAACCAGCCCATGCAGAAGGGCGGCGTGCTCTTCAACGACAGCGCCGACAAGGCGGCCCGCTTCATCTGGCTCTGCGACGCCTTCGGCATCCCGCTGCTGTTCCTCGCCGACGTACCTGGGTTCATGATCGGGACCGACGTCGAGCGCCGAGGCATCATCCGCCACGGCGCCAAGATGATCACCGCCGTCTCCGAGGCCACCGTGCCCAAGATCTCGGTGATAGTGCGCAAGGCGTACGGCGCCGGGCTCTATGCGATGGCGGGGCCCGCCTTCGATTCCGACGCCACCATCGCGCTGCCCTCGGCGCAGATCGCGGTCATGGGCCCGGAGCCCGCCGTCAACGCGGTCTTCTTCAACAAGCTGGCGGAGTTGCCCGAGGACCAGCGCGCGGCTCGCCGCCAGGAGCTGGAGGACGAGTACCGCGAGGACGTGGACCTCTACAAGCTGGCCGCCAACCTGATCGTCGACGACGTGGTCGAGCCGGAGCGCCTCCGCGAGCAGCTATGCCTTCGCTTCCGCGCCTATGCCAGCCGCAGCGAGCCGCGGCTCGACCGCAAGCACGGGGTGCCGCCGGTCTGACCGGTCCCAACGCCCTCCACGTCCTCGACACCCAGGGCAAGACCGTGCGCCTGGCCGACCTCGCGCGTGCACGTCCTCTGCTGCTCGCCTTCCTGCGCCACTTCGGCTGAACTCACTGTCGGGAGACGACCGCGCAGTTGCGCGGCAGGCTGGAGGAGATCAGGGCGGCCGGCGCCGAGCTGGTGCTGGTCGGCAATGGCAGTCCGCGCCAGGCCGCCGGCTACCAGCGCCTGCACGCGCCTGACTGCACGGTCCTGACCGATCCCTCGCTGGAGGCCTACCGCGCGCTGGGGCTGAAGCGCGGGGTCATGGCGACGATGGGCCCCGCGACCTGGGGGCGGGCGGCGAGGTCGCTGGCGGGCGGTCACGTCCAGGGCGAGCTGGCAGGGGATGCCTGGCAGCAGGGCGGGTTGTTCGTGATGGCCCCGGGCGGCCGCTTGATGTTCGAGCAGCGCAACCGCGACGCTGCCACGCGGCCGGACATCGAGGGCGCCCTGCGGGCGCTGCGCCGGATCGCAACGGGCTGACCACGTTCCCCTCCCCCTCCGGCTCCGCCGGAGGGACCTCCCCGCCAAGCGGGGAGGAGTCGCCCCTCGACCTCCCCCTCCCCTCGCTGCCCCTCCCCTCCCTGCGGGAGGACCTCCCCGCCGAGCGGGGAGGAGTGGGACCTCCCCGCCAAGCGGGGAGGAGTTGCGGCCTAGGGCGTTTTCGACGGGATGGCCGAGGGGCTGGAGCTCGCCTCTGGCGTCGGGGTGGATGTCGGTGCGGGTGAAGGCGCCTTCGTGGTCTCGCCGGCCACGCCGCCGACCGGCGCCAGGTCGGCGGGCTGCGCGGGCGGGCCCGATTGCGCGGTGCCGACCAGGATGCCGATGATGGCCGCGGCCACCAGGGCGCCGGCCGCGCGGGCCACCCCCGGAATGCCGGCGCCGCTGCTCGGCCGCTCGCCGGTGTTCTGGGCCGAGCGCTTGTAGATCTGGCGGAACTCGGTGAGCGACACGCCCTCGGCGGCCAGGCTGGCCCAGGGGGCTGCCGCATAGAACAGCGCCTGGTAGAGGAGCAGCAACGCCAGCACCAGCGTGGCCGGCGTCAGCGCGCTGATCGGGATCACGACCGCAGCCACCAGGCAGAGCGCTGCCATCCCGGTCTCCACCTTGCATGAGTTCAGGGCCTGGGCCAGCGTGCCCACCCCCTCCTTCTGCTTGGGCGTCCGCAGGAAGGCCGCCTGGGGGCGGACGAGACCGCGGATGCAGGCCAGTGTCACCACCCAGCTGAGCGCGAACCAGACCCCGAGCGCGCGCATGGCGTCGGGCAGGCTGCAGCGGGTGGTGGAGCGCAGCCCCCAGAGCGCGCGCAGGAGGCCGACGGCGAGGAAGAGCGGCGGCACCACCACGATCGCCCCCACCAGCTGGCGGACCGGAAGCCGGTGGCGGACGGCCAGGAAGGCAGCTGTCAGGAGCAGGAGGACCGCGAAGGTCAGGGTCAGAGCCTCGCCGAACCACTGCAGGCAGGCGAGCAGGTAGTGCGTCCGCTGGGCCGCCGTCAGGCGCAGCTTGTGCCTGGCGAACGGCAGCATCTCCCGCCAGTGGAGGCGCAGCATCTGGATCCCGCCCAGCGCCCAGCGAAAGCGCTGCTTCTTGAGGCCGTCGAAGCTGAGCGGCATAAGTCCCGCGCCCGGGGTGCCCTGGTCGTAGATGCCGCGGTAGCCGCGGCCCAGGATCCGAAGGCTGGCCTCGGCATCCTCGGTCACGCAGTCCGGGTTCCAGCCGCCGATCTCCTCCAGCGCCGAGCGCCGGATCAGGCCCATGGTGCCCGCGAAGATGATCGCGTTGCGCTGGGCGCGGCTGGGCATGCTGACGTCGAAGAAGTAGCGGTAGCTGTAGAAGAGGCCGCGCAGGTAGGCGTCGTCCTCCCAGTCCCGGTAGTTCTGGGAGCTCTGGACGAAGGCCACCTGGGGGTCGGCAAAGAGGCCGACCAGGTGCTCCAGGAAGTCGGGCTCGACCACGTAGTCGGCATCGACGATGGCCAGCACCTCGTATTCCGCGGGCAGGCGCTTGGTGGCCTCGTTGAGGGCGCCGGCCTTGAAGCCGGGCCAGTTCTCCAGGTGCATGAACTGGAAGCGCGGCCCCAGCTCCTTGCAGAGCGCCTCCAGCGCCCGCCAGACCTTCTCGTCGGGGGTGTTGTTGTCGACGACCTGGACCAGCAGGCGGTCGTAGCGGAGCTCCACCAGGGAGCGCAGCGTCTTCTCGACCACCTCGATGGGCTCGTTGTAGGCGGGCACCTGGATGGCCACCGGCGGCCGGTGGTCAGGCTCGCCGCGGCGGAGGGGACGGTCCTTGCGGCCGAGCACGTCCAGCAGCTCGAACGCATAGGAGACCGAGAGCCCGAGCGCGGCCAGCTCGAACAGCCAGAGCAGGATCGAGCCCACCCAGCCCACGACCCCGACCGGCTGGAACGCGGTGAGCACCGCCGCGTACAGCAGGTAGAGCGCCGAGCCCGTGACCAGCGTGGCGAAGAGCTGGACCGCCGGCCAGGACCAGTGGCGAAGCATGAGGAGCCGGGCGCCGCCCACCAGCGCCAGCGCCGCCAGCGGCAGGATGGCGGGAACCGCGGGGTCGGAGGTGATCACTGCGGTCAGCCAGCCGGCCAAGCCCAGGACCACCGCCCCCAGGGGGAGCCCGAGCCAGATCGGCGCCCGCGCCAGCCCGGGCAGCAGGATCAGCAGGGTGCTGAGGCCGGCGGCCAGGGCGGCGAATATGACGAGCTCCTGCAGCATCAGATGCCCTCCAAGACCTTACAGTTGGGCACTCACCTTTAATGTAGCAGGCGGAGCAGCAATCGGCCCTGCTCGACCAGGTGTCGAGGGGCCAGGAACTGGTGGGTGATCCGGCGTCTGGCCGCGTCGCCCAGGCGCTGGGCGGCGGCCGGGTCGCGGAGCAGGCCGACCACCGCGCGCCCGAAGGCTTCGAGGTCACGCGGATCGTCGATCAGGAGTCCGCTTCTGCCATCCTCGATCTGGTCCTCGATCCCTCCCACCCGGGAGGCGACCATCGGGCGGGCCTTCCACATGGCTTCCGCCACCGTCAGCCCGAAGCCTTCGGCGAGGCTCTTCTGCACCACCACCTGCGCCCGCCGCTGCAGGGCGTTGACCATGAGGGCGTTCTCCGCCTCGTCGTCCATGGGCAGCTGGGCCAGGTGGATGCAGGCCCGCACCGCCCGGGGCAGCCGGCGGCAGCGCTGCTCGAGCTCTCGCCAGACCTCCGGTTCCTCCGGATCGTCGGCCACGGATTTGATCTCCGGCCCAGCCAGCACCAGGCGGGCCTCGGCATGCGGCGCGATGTGGCTGGCGAAGCCCTCCAGCACGCCGATGGGGTCCTTCAGCGGGTCCCAGCGCGACACCTGCAGCACGAAAGGGGTGTCCAGGTCGGGCACGCCCACCCTCCGCAGGGTGGCGGCGACGGCCTGGGCGTCCAGCTCCCGGTTCTTGGGCGAGAAGGCGTCGATGCAGGGCGCGATCACCTCCGTCTTCTCGGGCTCCAGGCCCTCCCAAACATAGGCGCGGCGCGAGAAGACCACCGCATGGGCGGCGCTCACGTAGGGCCGGAGGAAGTCCCAGGCCCGGCGGGCGGCAGCGTTGGGACGGTCGACGCCGATGTGGCAGCGCCAGACCACGCGGCAGCCGTGGCGCACCAGCGCCGGCGCCAGCCCGGCGACCTGGGGGTCGTGGAGGATGACCACGTCCCCGGCGTGCGCTTGCCGGCGCACCGCCTCGGCATTCTCGGCCAGTGTCGCTTCGTACTCCCGGCGCTCCTCGTCCTTGACCCGCGAGCCGCCCGCACCGGCGCCGTGCAGCAGCCTGTGCAGCCGCTTGGTGAAGGCGAAGAAGCCGGCCGAGCCCTGGATCGCCACCCAGCGGGCGTCGATGCCCGCTCCCCGCTCGTAGGGGATGAGCGCGCCCAGGAGCTCCGCCACCCCGCCGCCCCGCGGCGCCGAGTTGAGGTTCCAGATCACTCGCCCCCTGGCAGTCCGCGAAAGCTCCTCCAGGCTGCGCGCGAGCTCGTCCCAGGCGGCGTCTTCGAGGAGGTCGCGGTAGCGCTCGATCGAGCTCTGGTCGAGGTCTACGCTGGTCAGCTCAACCGGCACCGAGCCTCCCCAGTGGTGGCGCCTGGTAGGTCGCCAGCAGATCGAGCTTGGCGCGGTCGAGCGTCTGCCAGTCGTCTTTGAGGATGCCGCCGGTGTCACCCGAGTCCGGGTTCCAGGCCCAGTAGGCGTAGCCGACCTGGTTGGCCTTCAGGAACCCCACCAGCGTGCGCTGCCAGACGCCCTCGGGGTCGCTTCCCACCGAGCGGCCGCCGAACTCGCCGAGCAGCACGGGCGCGATGCCCTCGGCGGGCAGGTAGGCCCAGTGCTGGCGCCAGACCTCCTCCAGGTTGCGCGGGAAGCCGGGGTCCGCGAACCACGGCTGCGCGTAGACCTCCGGGCCGTAGTCGTGGGCCGAGTAGACGAGCTTCTCGGGCCTGGAGAGGCGGACGGGGGCCGCCCGGGCGCCGCGCAGGTTGCCCCCCCACCAGTAGGCGTCGCCGGCGTAGCGCTCGATGCCCTCGACCACGATCAGCCAGTCCGGGTTGGCCGCCAGGACCGCATTGCCGGCCTGCTCGGCCGCCAGGCGCCAGTCGGTCTTGGGGTTGCCGTCGCCCCAGCTCGCCGGCCCATGCGGCTCGTTGTGGAGGTCGGCCCCGATCACCGCCTCCTGGTTCCGGTAGCGGTTGGCCAGCAGCACCCAGTCGTCGACCCAGCGCTGCTCTGAGATGCGGTCCGTGTACCAGAGCTCGCTCTGGACGTCGGCGGTGGGGCGATGCCGGTCGAGCAGGACCCTGAGCCCGCGCCGGCCGGCGCCCTCGATCACCTTGTCCATGACCTGCAGCCCGGTCAGGCCCCGGAGGTCGGGGTTCTTGTTCAAGTCGATCGACGTGGGGACGGTGCCGGGGTCCAGGAGCTGGTTGCTGAAGGGCAGCCGGATGGCGTTGAAGCCGGAGCCGGCGATCTGGTCCAGCATGTCCTGCCAACCCCTGCTCCAGAGGCCGTGGGGGGCGAAGACCGAGGTCTCGAAGCCGAACCAGTTGACGCCGGTGAGCGTCACCCGCCGGCCGGCGGCGTCGAGCAGCCTGCCGCCTACCGCCCGCGGTGCGCCCGTGGGCGCTGCCGGCGTCGGGTGCCCGGTCGTCAGCGCTTGCTGCCCGCAGGCCGAGCCCAGCGCGGCCGATCCCAGCAGGCGCAGGAAGGTGCGGCGATCCACCGCCCCTCGACGATACGAGGGCGCCTACCTCTTTATGTAACGCTCGATCACGTCCGCCGCGCGGGCGTCGCCCGGCTGCCTGCGTTCGCGCAGGCGGTCGGCCACCCGCCGCTTGACCTCGGGCGTGGAGGCGGGGCCGGCCTTGAACTTGACGTGGCGGCGGAGCTCGCGCAGGCGCATGGTGGCCAGGCGCTTCAACCGGGGCCCGTAGAAGTCGCCCACCTGCATCGGCTCGTAGGCGGCGTCGGGCTCATAGGCGGCGAGCAGGCGCCGGAGGGCGCCGGCCACCGCCTCGGGGTCGGTCGACACAGCCTCGGCCTGGCACTCGAAGGCGACCGCCCGAAAGTGGAGGGTGGCCCGGCCGGCGTCCACCGGGTCGACCCAGTCATGCGGCGACCAGGCCAGGAAGTCGGACACCAGGAAGGTCACCAGCGGGTTGGCGCGCACCGCATCCAGGGTGGGATCCGCCTGCACGCAGTGGAGCTCGATGAAGCCGCCGCCGCGGATGAAGGGCAGGATCGAGACCTGCGGGTGCCCGCCGGGCGGGCAGGCGATCAGGGTGCCGTGGCGCATCTCGGCCACGAAGGCGTCGGCGGCGGCCTGGTCGGGCGGGTAGTTGGAGCTGGCGAACATCAGGGCTGCAGGCGCTCTGCAAGGTAGCGGAGCGCGAGCGGGTAGCGGTACTCGATCAGGCCGTGGCCGGCGTCGAAGAGCTCGAAGAAGACGTCGGTGACGCCGATCTCCGCCAGCGCCCGCCGGAAGGCCTCCGCGCCCAGGTCCAGGAAGTACTCGTCGCGCTTGCCGGCGTCGATGTAGATGGCGCGCAGCCCGCGCAGCGCGTCGGCGTGCTCGGGGACCATGCGCACCGGGTCCCAGCGCAGCCAGCGCTCCCAGATCTCGGGGACCAGCATCCCGGTGTCGGTGTCGAAGGGCAGCCGCACGGTGCCGTCGGGATCGGCCGAGTAGCAGGCCGCCATCGCGTAGGAGTTGACGAGGTCGGCATCCTCCTTGGCCGAGAAGGCCGGCCGGGATCGGAAATCCTCCCAGAAACGTTCGAAGGACCCCTGATGGTGGTCGCGCAGCGCGCGCACCGTGCTGCCGAACTCGGGCAGGTAGCAGAGCTCGAAGAGCGCGTCCCCGGCGTGGGTCGCGAGCCCGCCGAAGAGGTCGGGCCGCAGCATCGGCGTGACCATGGCGCCGTAGCCGCCGCTCGACTTGCCCATGATTCCGCGGTGGGCCGCGCCGTTGACGGTGCGGTACTCGGCGTCCACGAAGGGGACCACCTCCGAGCACAGGTAGCTGTGGTAGCGGCCGGTGCCCGGCGAGTCGAGGAACTGGGAGCCGCCGTACGAGGTCCAGCAGTCGACGAAGACCACGATCGCGGGCGGGCAGCCCTGTTCGGCAAAGAGGTCGTCGAGCAGCTCCGGGAAGGTCTGCCGGAAGGGGTTCCGGTTGCGCCACATGTCCAGCTGGCCGGTCATGCCCTGGATCACGTAGACGGACGGGTGGCGGCGCTCGGGCTCGTCGTCGTAGCCGGGCGGGAGGTACACCCAGAGCGGGCGCACGTGAGGGTCCCCCAGCGGGTTGCCGCGCAGCAGCGCGCTCTCCAGCTCGTGCTCGACCCAGCGGCCGGCGGGCTCTCGGAACCAGGGCGCAGGCATCGGTTAGCGCAGGGCGGCCACGATGGCCGCGCCGACCTCGGAGGTGGAGGCGGCGCCACCGAGGTCGCCGGTCAGCACGCTGCCGTCCTCGCAGACGGCGTCGATGGCGCGCTCGATCCGGCCGGCCGCAGCCTCGTCGCCCAGGTGGCGAAGCATCAGGGCCGCGGACCAGATGGCGCCGATGGGATTGGCACGGCCCTGGCCCGCGATGTCGGGCGCCGAGCCGTGCACCGGCTCGAACATGGAGGGCCAGCGCTTCTCGGGGTTGAGGTTGGCCGACGCGCAGAGACCGAGCGAGCCCTGGAGGGCGCCGCCCAGGTCGGTCAGGATGTCGGCGAAGAGGTTGGAGCCGACCACGACGTCGATGCTGTCAGGGCGCAGGACCATGCGCGCCGCCATGGCGTCGACGTGGACTCGCTCCACGGTGACGTCCGGGAAGTCGCGGGCGACGCCGGCGACCACCTCGTCCCAGAGCACGTAGGTGTAGCGGCTGGCGTTGGACTTGGTGACGCTGACCAGCCGGCGCGAGCGCTCGTGCGCGCGCTGCAAGGCATAGGCGGCGCAGCGCTCGATGGCCATGCGCGTGAAGACGGGCGTCTCGACCGCGATCTCGTGGGGATGACCGACGTGTACGCGGCCGCCGGTCCCTGAGTACTCGCCCTCCGTGTTCTCCCGGATGAAGAGCATGTCGATGTCCTTCGGACCGCGGCCCGCCAGCGGCGAGCGGAGGCCGGGCGGGAGGCGCACCGGGCGCAGGTTCACGTACTGCTCGAACGCCTTGCGGATCGGCAGCAGGCAGCCCCAGAGGCTGACGTGGTCGGGGACGGTGGGCCAGCCGATCGCGCCCAGGTAGATGGCGTCGAAGCCGGCCAGCGTCTGGAGGGCGTCGGGGGGCATCATCTCGCCGGTGCGGCCGTAGCGGTCGGAGCCCCAGTCGAGCTCCCGGAACTCGAGGTTGCCGTCGACCGCGGCCAGGACCTTGAGGCCTTCGGGCACCACCTCCTTGCCCACGCCGTCGCCGGGGATGACCGCGATTCGAGCACCCACCAAGGTCGAGGTTAGCGGGTTGGCGGCTTGAGGAAGTCGACCGGCTCCTCGACCCCGTCCCAGACCACCGTAGTCCGCGCCGGCTCCGTCCGGGCCACCACCTTGCCGTCCCGAAGCACCAGCCGGCGCGGCGCCACCAGGCGGATGGCGTCCATCTCGGTCGGCGCCGCGTAGGCCACCAGGCCGGCCGGGCGCCCGATCTCCAGGCCGTAGTCCTCGAGGCCGAGGGCCTGGGCTGGGTTGCCGGTGATCATGTCGACCAGCGTCAGCAGCTCGCCGTGGCCGGACATCTGGCCGTAGTGGGCGAGCACGAAGGCCGCCTGCAGCGGATCGCCGTAGCCCAGCGGGTACCACGGATCCATCACCGAGTCGTGGCCGACGCTGACGTTGACGCCTGCTGCCAGGAGCTCTTTGACGCGGGTGTGGCCGCGCCGGATCGGGTATGCGTCAAAACGCCCCTGGAGCACCGAGTTGTCGAGCGGGTTGGTGATCATGTGCATGCGCGCGCGGCGCAGGTTGCTGATCAGCCGGTGCGCGTAAGGCGCGTTGTACGAGTGCATGGCCGTGGTGTGGCTGGCGGTGACCCGCCCTTCGAGGCCCAGGCGGATGGTCTCGGCCGCCATCACCTCGCTGAAGCGCGAGTGGTCGTCGTCGGTTTCGTCGCAGTGGATATCGACACGCAGGCCGTGCTCGGCGGCCAGGGCCATTGCGAACTTGACGGAGCGCTCGCCGTACTCGCGGGTGATCTCGAAGTGCGGGATCCCGCCGACCACGTCAGCGCCGGCGGCGACCGCCTTGCGCATCAGCTCCTCGCCGCCCTCGAAGCTGCAGATGCCCTGCTGGGGGAAGGCCACCAGCTGGAGGTCGATCTGCCCGCGGACCTCCTCACGCAGCTCGACCAGCGCCCGCAGGGCGGTGAGCTTAGGGTCGCAGACGTCGACGTGGCTGCGCACGTGCTGGACGCCGTTGGCGAGCTGCCAGCGGAGCACGGTGCGCACGCGGCGCTTGACGTCGTCGGCGCTGAGGTCTTTGACGCGCTCCGCCCAGATCGCGATGCCCTCGAACAGGGAGCCGCTCTGGTTGTGACGCGGCTCGCCGACCGTGAGCACGGCGTCGAGGTGGATGTGAGGCTCGACCAGGGGCGGCGTGACGAGCGCGCCCTGGAGGTCGATGACCTCGCCCGCCTCCGGCTCCGGCGGCGCCCAGCGCCCATCGCGGACACCCAGGTCGCGGAGACCTTCCTCGCCCGCCACACGGGCGTTCCTGACCAGCAAGTCGAGCACGGCCGAACACTAATAAACTTCTTCTCGTAATCGCTTAACCAACCGGCTTGTGGGGAGGTCGCTTATGGCAACCGTTGAGCAGGTAGAGGTTCACGTTCCGGTTCGAGAGGGCGAATACGGAGAACGGGTCGCCGCCATCGAGCCGGGCGGCGTCGAGTACATCCCGCTCTCAGAGCGGCACGGCAGGCCTCTTGATCTCTTCTGGACCTGGATGTCCCCGAACCTCGAGTTCGCGACCATCTACGTGGGGGTGCTCGGGATCGCGGTCTTCGGGGGGTCGTTCCTGAGCGTGACGCTCGGGATCATCGTCGGCACCGCGGTCGGCTCGCTGACGCATGGCGTCCTCTCCTCCTGGGGACCGAAGTTCGGCGTCCCCCAGATGGTGCAGAGCCGAGCCGGTTTCGGATTCTGGGGCAACGCCCTGCCCGCGGGCCTCAACGCCCTGACCGCCAACGTCGGGTGGTTCATCGTCAACTCGGTGAGCGGCGCCTTCGCGCTGACCGCCCTCAGCAACGGCGCCCTGCCCTTCGTGGTGTCCTTCACGATCATCGTGCTGGCCCAGGTCCTGGTCGCGTTCTTCGGCCACAACCTGGTGCACGCCTTCGAGCGGTACGCGTTCATCCCGCTGGCCATCATCTTCGCGCTGGCGACCGTCTTCACATTCACCCACGCCAGCTTCGTGGGCTTCAATGGCAAGGCTCCGCTGGCGTTCGGCGGGGACTTCGGCGCCTTCATGCTGACCGCAGGCACCGCCCTCGGTTATGCCGTGGGCTGGAACCCCTACGCGTCCGACTACACCCGCTACCAGCGGCCCAACGTCAACCGCAATATGGTCGGCTTCTGGGCCGGCTTTGGCGTCTTCCTCTCCTGCATCGTGCTCGAGCTGATGGGAGCGGCGCTGGCCACCGCGGCCGGCACCAAGTGGGGGCCCAATGACGTCCCCACCGCCCAGATGGTGAACACCATGCCCCAGGCCATCTACTACGCGACTCTGGTCGCCATCGCGCTGGGCGCGGTCTCGGCCAACGTCATCAACATCTACAGCGGCTCGATGTCCTTCCTGACGCTGGGCATCAACATCCCGTCCCACATCCGGCGCGCCATCGTGGCGGTCGGCGCCGGCGTGCTGGGCCTGGTGATCGGCTTCGCGGCCCAGGCCAACGTGGGTCCGGGCACCAAGTACGAGGGTTTCCTGCTCGTCATCACCTACTGGATCGGCGCCTGGCTGGGAGTCGTGCTCACCGACTACTGGATGCGGCGCGGGGACTTTGGCGACGAGTCGATCCTCTATGAGCGCTCATATGCCAACTGGGCCGGGCCAATCGCCATGCTGGTGGGCGGCGCCATCGCCATCTGGCTTTTCGCGGACCAATCGGTGTACGTGGGCTATGTCGCCTTCCACTACCCCCAGATCGGCGACATGACGTTCGTGGTGGGCTTCGTTCTGACCGCGCTCATCTACTACGGGCTGCGGATGTCGGTCTTCAAGCCGGCGGCCCGGGTAGCCGTGGCTCCGGAGGCCGCGACTCGGATCTGATACTGGCTTCGGGCTCACCTCGGCGGGCGGACCTGCTCCGCGCCGCCGGGGTCGAGTTCCGGGTCCTGCCCAGCACCGTCGACGAGCCGCGCTACGAGGGCGGGCCGCCGGCGGAGTATGCGCGGGCGGTGGCGCTCCTCAAGGCCGAGGACGTCGCCGGGCGCGTGGGGTCGGGAATGGTGGTCGGCGCCGACACCGTCGTGGTGCTGGACGGCGAGGTGTTCGGCAAGCCCGGCTCGGAGGCGGAGGCCCGGTCGATGCTGGGCCGGCTGTCGGGACGCACCCACGAGGTGCTGACCGCGGTGGCCGCCGTCGACGCCGCGGCCGGGGTGTCGCTGGTCGGCCACGACTCGACGCGCCTGACCCTGCGCGAGCTGTCGGACGCGGACCTCGACTGGTACCTCGCCACCGGCGAGGCGATGGACAAAGCGGGCGCCTACGCGCTCCAGGGCGAAGCGGTCCGCTTCGTGACCGCGGTGGACGGCGACCGGGAGACCGTGATCGGACTGCCGACGCGGCTGGTTCGGCGCCTCCTGGAGCGCCTCGGAGGTCCGAGCTCCGGCTATCAGGAGTAGCCTGGCAACCCCGAAAAATTTCCTGTTGCGCCGTCCGCCTCGGCTCGCTTAGCCTTCGCCACGGCCCCGAGGGACACGAGCTCTGGAGACGGCGCAAGCCGAAGCCGGAGAGGCGATCCGTCGGGGTCATTTTTTTATTTCTCCCTCGGGGAGGTCCTCACCGCCTATCACAGGTAGCCTGGCGACCCCGAAAAATCTCCAGTTGCGCCAGGCCTCCTCTTTCGCTTAACCTTCGCCTCGGCCCCGAGGGACACGAGCTCTGGAGACGGCGCAAGCCGGAGCCGGAGAGGCGATCCGTCGGGGTCACTTTTTTACCTCCCGAGGACGATCGGAGGCCCCAGCCGTGCGGGTGGAGCCATCCGGTGGGGAGCCCGGGGGTAAGCAGGCGTCCCCAACCGGACGGCGCGGATGAACGTAAGCCGGTGGGGTGCGCGAGTAGATGCCGGAGCGCACACCCTGGATGTCGCCTTCGTCACTCTCTTAGCCCGGATCCACCGATCCGGGCTTAACAGGCTGCGTTCCCTCTGCGGAGGAGCGCCTCCAGACTCCCGGGCATGAAAGCGCTCTCCTTCCGCCAGCCCTACGCCGACGCCGTGGTCGCGGGCCTCAAGACCGTCGACTTCCGCGGCCTGCCCACCCGCCACCGGGGACCGCTCGCGATCCACGCCTCCGCCACCTATGGCCCCGCCGAGCGCGCCGTCTTCGACGAGCTGCGGGCGCGGCGCCTACGGCTGCCGGAGCCGGCGCCCGAGCGGCGCGGCGCCATCATCGGGGTGGTCGAACTCACCGGGTGCCGTCCCGCCGCCGCCGCCGACCGCCGGAAATCGCTCGCCGAGCTGCCCGAGCAGGGCGCCTTCGCGTACCAGCTGGAGGCGGCGCGACCGCTCCCGGCGCCCGTGCCCTGCAAGGGCCATACCTACATGTTCGAGGTCGATGACGCGCTCCTGGTGGCGCCTCAGGAGGTTGCGGTCTAGCGAACTACAATCGGGCCCGATGTCCTCCGTGATCGCGCCGCCACCCGCGTACAACGAGCCGGTCAAGGGCTACCTGCCCGGTTCTCCGGAGCGCGCATCGCTGCGGCGCACGCTCGACCGCATGGCGTCGGAGCGGGTCGAGATCGCGTCGGTCATCGACGGCAAGGAGGTGCGCACCGGGAAAGTCGCGCCCTCGCTGATGCCGCACCTGCACAGCCACGTGCTGGGCGACATCCACCTGGCCGGAGCGGCGGAGGTGGGCAAGGCGATCGAGGCCGCCCTGCGCGCCCGCCGCGCCTGGGCCGCCACCCCCTGGCCGGAGCGGGCGGCCGTGTTCCTGCGCGCCGCCGATCTGCTCAGCGGGCCCTGGCGGGACGTGCTCAACGCGGCCACCATGCTCGGCCAGTCCAAGACCGTGCACCAGGCGGAGATCGATGCCGTCTGCGAGCTGGCCGACTTCCTCCGCTTCAACGTCGAGTACCTGACCCGGATCTACGCGGAGCAGCCGCTGTCACCGCCCGGGTTCTGGAACCGGATGGAGTACCGGCCGCTGGAAGGCTTCGTCTTCGCGGTCTCGCCCTTCAACTTCACCTCGATCGCGGGCAACCTGCCCACGGCGCCCGCCCTCATGGGCAACACGGTGGTCTGGAAGGCGGCCGAGACCGCGGCCTTCTCCGCGCACTACCTGATGCGCCTGTTCCAGGCGGCCGGGCTGCCGGCCGGCGTGATCAACCTCGTCCATGCGCCGGGCTCGGTGGTGGGCGAGACGGTGCTCGACCATCCCGATCTCGCCGGCATCCACTTCACGGGCTCGACCGAGGTCTTTCGGTGGATGTGGAAGCGGGTCGGCGACAACGTCGAGCGCTACCGCGCCTACCCCAGGTTGGTGGGCGAGACCGGCGGCAAGGACTTCATCGTCGCCCACCCCAGCGCCGACGCCGAGGAGCTGGTGACAGCGGTGGTTCGGGGCGGCTTCGAGTACCAGGGCCAGAAGTGCTCGGCGCCCTCGCGGGTCTTCGTCCCGGCGCCCATGTGGCGCGAGGTCAGCGGCCGCATCGCCGAGGAGGTGTCGAGCATCCGGATGGGCGACGTCCGCGACTTCGGCAACTTCATGGGCGCCGTCATCGAGCAGTCGGCGCTGGACCGCCACCGCCGCGCCATCGACGACGCCCGCGCCCACGCGGAGTCCGACATCCTGGTCGGGGGCGAGGTCGACGACAGCGAGGGCTATTTCGTCGCCCCCACTGTGGTCGTGACCCGCGACCCCGAGTTCCGGCTGCTCAAGGAGGAGCTGTTCGGGCCCATCGTCACCACCTACGTGTACGACGAGAAGCGCTGGGACGAGACGCTGGAGCTGATCGACCGCTCCACCCCCTACGCGCTCACGGGCGCGGTGTTCGCGCGGGACCGGGCCGCCATCCAGCAGGCGGAGAGCGCGCTCGTCAACGCCGCCGGCAACTTCTACATCAACGACAAGCCGACCGGCGCCGTGGTCGGGCAGCAGCCTTTCGGCGGCGCCCGCGCCTCGGGCACCAACGACAAGGCCGGTTCGATGTGGAACCTCATCCGCTGGACCAGCCCGCGGGCCATCAAGGAGACGCTGATCCCGGCCCGCGACTATCGCTACCCCTGGCTGAAGTCGGACTAGAACGTAAAGCCGAAGGTCGCCAGCTGCCAGGGCCGGAGCGTGACCTCGGGCTCCTGAAGCTCCTCTAAGACCTCTTCGCGCAGGTTCAGCAGGCGAGCGGCCGCCCAGGTACGCCGGGGGCGGACGGCCGCCCGCACCGGGCGCGGGCTCTGGTTGAGAACCCGCACCAACAGCTGGTCTGAGTCTTCTGCCCGCTTCACGGCCGTCACCACCACGGCGCCGGTCACCTCGACCAGGACCCCCTCCGCGGGCAGTTCGCGCACGACCTCGTCCAGCAGCGGGAGGGGCAGGCCCTGGGGATTGGCGGCTACCGCCGGCAGGCCGGCATTGAACGCGTGTACCTCGAGGTGGGCGTGCGCCTGGTCCCAGGTCCCGGCGTGCGGGATGATGCTGTAGCGCGCCTCGACCGGGCCCAGGACCTGAGCCTCGGGCGTCGGGATCGCGGGGCCGGCGTCGCCGGCCCGGCTCTGGAGGTCGGGGCGCGAGAGCCAGCCCACGGCCCGCAGCAGCGTGACCGCCACCACCCCGTCCGGAGTGCAGGCGAACTCCGGGAGGCCCCGGTTGGCGATGGTCAGGCCCCGCCGGCCGTCGGACGTGCTGCAGAAAGCCTGCTGCGGGTGCTCATCCACTGCCGGCTCGCCCACCCTGGAATCGAACGTGGGCCGGGCCGTCGGCCGCTCGACCACCTCGAACATGCTCTCCGCCGCCGAGGTCGTAGCGGGCGCTCCGAGTGGGAAGGTGGCCTGCAGGCGGTGGTCGCGGGCGGTGTTCAGGAGGTGGGTGCGGATGTCGACTCGATGGGCGCCCGCCGAGAGCGAGATGTCGCTGTGGACCGTGAATGGGACCTGGTCGGCGGCGCGCGTGGAGCGATCGGCGGTGAGCGCCGCCGGCAGCGACCACTGGCGGGTCACGCGCAGGGTCGAGCGCGCGGGGCCCCGCTCCAGCCACACCAGCGCCGGACTTCCGCCGAAGACGAGTGGCTCGTCGCCCGGCGGGCGGTCGTGGTTGTAGGTGTCGCCGCGGTCGCCCACGTCGCGGAGGCCGTTGAGGCCGCTCCAGGTCAGGCCGGTGGTCTTGTCGCTGATGGTGAGGGTGCCGTCGGACTGATCAACCTCCACTTTCAAATGTTCGTTTTCCAGGACCCCGTCCGGCCCCACCCCAACCCTCCCCTGAGGGGAGGCGGTCCCTCTCCTCTCCAGCACGTACTGGCGCCAGGCCAGGCCCGGTAGGTCGCGGGCCACGAACGTGACCTCGGTCCAGTCGTCGCGCCAGTAGCGCTGCAGCCGTGACTCCGGGCGGACCTGGAAGGGCACCTCGGCGCCGGCCGGGTCGCGCAGAACCCAGGAGCCGGGCTCGATGCCGAGGTCGGGGTTCATCAGCACCGAGACGGCATCGGTGCGCGACCAGTTGTGGGGGTTGAAGACGACCACCGGCTCCGCGCCGGATGGCACCTCGCCCGCGATGCGTGCGGCCAGCCGCTCGAGGGCCGTGGTCGCCAGCAGCTCTCCCACCTGCTGGGCCTGGGCGAAGCGCGGCAGCATCTCGCGATGCACCTGGTCGATCGAGCAGCCGCAGATCGAGTCGTGGGCGTGGTTGGGCAGCAGGTGCTTCCAGGCCGTCCAGAGGTACTCCTGCTCATAGGGGCCGCCCAGCATCCAGTCCAGCGCCTGCAGGGGCTCCGCGCAGCGCTCGAGCTGCGACTGGGCGTCGCGGTTGGCCTGCTTCAGATAGAGCCGCGAGGAGAGGACGCCGGGCAGCAGGTTGGCATTGCGGCCGTAGGCCCGGGCCTCTCCTCGCCAGATGACGCCGAGCTCGGGCTCGCCCGCGCGCGCCAGCTCGACGTAGTCGGCCAGGGAGCCGATCCGGTAATCGACGCCCTCTTCATGGAGCGCCTCGGCGAACGACTCGACGTGGTCGGCCAGCACGACGTCGACGGGCAGGTGGTCCCCCCCGTAGGGCTCGAGGATGACCGCCGCCGTGGCATACGGGCGCATGAAGTCGACGAACTCGCGCAGCCGCTCGACCGTGTCCTCCGGCGTGTAGTGGCGCCGGTGATACTCGCGGGCCAGGTAGATGCCCAGCACCCGGCTCCCGTCGGGCGCCTCCCACCAGAACTCGGATCGCATCTCGGGCGGCGGGCCGCCGAAGCCGCGCCAGACCACGGCGCTGTCGATCCCGAAACCGCTCAGGATCTGCGGCATCTGGCCGGCGTGCCCGAACTGGTCGGGCAGGTAGCCGACGCGAGCGTTCTCCACCCCCAGCCGGCGCGCCACCCGCTCCCCCAGCCAGAGGTTGCGGATGGCGGACTCGCCGCTGGTCAGGAACTGGTCGGCCAGCACGTACCAAGGACCGACCTGGATGCGGCCGGCCCGGATCAACCCGAGCAAGCGCTCGCGGTTTTCGGGCCGCACCTCGAGGTAGTCCTCGAGCACGATGTCCTGGCCGTCGAGCATGAAGCTCGCGAACTCGGGTCGCGCCTCCAGCGCCTCCAGCAGGCGATCCACGGTCTGTACGAGCCGGAAGCGGAAGTCCTGAAAGGTCGCCCACCACTCGCGGTCCCAGTGGGTGTGGTGGTACAGGAGCACCAGGAGGCGGTCAGGCGCCACCGTCACGGACGTGAGTGTAGGAGGCACACGTTCGCTACAAGTTGGGTTGACCAACAAAGTTACAAGGTGCCAGAATGGCCCAGCCATCCAGGAACAGGCGCTGCGTCTCCAGCGTGCCAGCCTGAGCGATCGCTGTCCTTACAGCCGGCCTTTCGCCGCGGGCTTCGACGATTGCCCCACTTTCCTGGCGGTCAGCTTCACGGCGGCCGATTCCATGCACCGGAGCCTGGGCACCCACCTCACCTGCGGGCACCTCACCGTCGGCACCGAGCCGCAGTCCAACGGCCGCTTCTACGCCCGCTGCGCGCTGGGCGATGCGCAGGAGCGACGGAACTGGCTGGCGGCGGTCAGCCCGGCGCGGCTGGACCGGATGCGCGACCTCCAGGAGGAGTTCGACCGCTTTGCGGCGCCACACCGCGAGCGGCTGCTGGCAGCCAAGGCAGATGTGCTCCGAGACCCCGCCAACCGCACGCTCCGGCGCTCTCTCGAGCAGCAGCTCACGGGCTTCCTGGACAGCGTCACCGGCTTCCTCACGGAGCGCGCAGCGCGCTTCCAGGAGGTCGGCCTGCCGGTCGCCGAGCTGTACACGCTCATCGACGAGTGGTCCTGGACCTGGGCCAGGAGCCGCGACCTGCGCGATCCGCAGTCGTTCCTGGGGGCGCCGGTGGCCGGCGAAGGCAAAGGCGCCTGGGTTAGCTGAAGACGCTCAGGGCCAGGTAGGCGGAGACGCCCCAGTTGGGCTGGTCGACGATCTGGCTGATCTTCAGGTCGGCGGCCAGGCTGCAGAGGATGTAGGCGTCCTCGCGCCCGAGGCCCTTCTCGTTGCCGAGCCAGTCGATCAGGTAGCGGATGGCATTCCTGGCGTTCTCCATGAGGTCTGGCCCGAGCGCGGTCATGGCCAGGTAGCCCTTTTCGTCCGACCGCCGCTGGAGGGATCCCGGCGGGGTCGTGAACTGGTAGCTCCAGGGCTTGGGGGCCGCCCCCTTGAGCACGTTGAAGCAAAGGCTGAAGGCCATCGGGCACTCGATGCCGGTGACGCAGACCTCGCCGTCGCCCTGGGCGGCGTGGCAGTCGCCGGCCGAGAACAGGCCGCCGGGCACGAAGACCGGCAGGCGGAGCTTGGTGCCGGCGCCCAGGTGGCGGGTGTCGATGTTGCCGGCGCCCTTGGTCGGAGGCAGCACCGCCAGCGGCTCGGGGTCGTCGGTGGCGACGCCCATGGTCCCGCAGAAGGGCTGGATCGGGATCCGGATGTCGTCTCGCAGCTTCGCGTACTCGCCGTTCTTGAGGTCGAAGTGGCGGATGTAGGGGTCGGGGAAGTCTGCCGCCAGCAGGCCCAGGCCGGGTAGGATCGCCGTCCAGCCCCAGTCGATCGGCCTCAGGTCGAGGATCTCGATCTCGAGCGCGTCGCCGGGCTCCGCGCCCTTGACGTAGACCGGCCCCGCGAGCGGGTAGAGGCGAGTGAAGTCGAGGCTCCCCAGGTCGGACGCGGGCGTGCCGGGCCGCACCTGGCCGTCGCTGACCTCTTCGGTCTCGAAATGGACGACGTCCCCCGGTGCGACCTCGATCGCGGGCGGCTGTTTGGGGTCCCACTTGTAGTGGACCCGGCCGCGCTCCAGGACGTGCTCGTTGGTCACCATGGCAACCACCTCCGTTTCAGAAGAACCCGGCTTCGCTGCCAGGGATCTTACGTTCAGACTTAGCAAAGACCAACAGCGCCAGAGGCGCCAGCATCGGGATCCAGAGCGCGGCCTGGAGGCCGGCGCGCTCGGCGAGGGCGCCGACGGCCAGGGGCACCAGGGCGCCCCCGGCGGCGGCAACGCTGGAGAGCGCTATGGCCGTCCCCGCCGTCCCCCGCAGCGCCGTGAAGAGCCGGCCTTGTGGGATCGCGTACCAGCCCGCCTGGAGGATGCCGACCAGGCCCAGGAGCACCACCTTGGCGCCAGCCCCTGGGACCAGCAGCAGCGCCGGGTAGGCCAGCAGGGCGAGGACGGCGCTGACCCGAAGCCAGGTCAGGCCGGACACCCGCGCCAGGATTAGGAGCAGGAGCCCGTCGCCGGCCAGTGCCGAAAGAGTCCAGGCGACGACCACACCGCCGGCAGCCGCGGCCGGAAGCCCGACCACGTCGACGAAGTAGAGGGCGAGGTAGCCGGCCAGCACGTTCCACACCAGGTCGGTGGCCTGGACCAGCAGCAGCCAGCGCATCACCTCCGGCCGCCGGATCGCGGCCAGGGCGCCCTGGAGGGCGGCGGCGAACGTCCCGTGGGCGGCGGCGCCGAACCGGGCCCGGCCGGCGCCCAGCACCAGCGGCAGCATGAGCGCCGCGCAGAGCAGGTAGACCGCCCGCCAGCCGGCGCCCAATGCCAGGGCGAGCACGAGCACCAGCGGGCCGGCCACGGCCCCCGCCGCGCCGGCGAACGTCCAGCGCGCCATGTTGGCCTCCTGGCGCTCGGGCTCGAGGTCCATCAGCGAGGCCTGCGAGAGGCTCACGAAGGCGCCCGACGCCGACCAGATCACGATGAAGCAGAGCAGCAGCCAGGCGAAGCCGGGAGCCAGCGCGACCAGCATCAGCGCGCTGGCGAAGGCGAGGCCGCCCGCGACCACGATCAACCGGCGGCGGCCGGCGTCGCCGAAGAGGCCGAGGATGGGCTCGACGAGCGCCGCCAATACCCCTGGCGCGCCCAGCAGAAGGCCGATCTGGGCGTAGCCCAGGCCGAGATCCCGGCGCATCAGGGGCCAGGCCGCCTCCTGGGCGCCGAAGACGATCTCGTCCAGAACCTCGATGGCGAGGAAGAGCACGAGAAGATTGAGAGCCCGGCCTCGCGGCCGGGCCGGGGCTCAACCGGGCACGACCCGCAACTCTAAGCCGCTGGGGGCTCCTCGCGGCCGCCTGCGACCAGCTGCCGGGAGACTTCGGCCAGCTAACCGCGATAGGCGTGGCGAGGCCGGCCCGCGAAGCCGGGCCGGGTCGCCAAGAGGCTGCCCGAACGCGGGTGCGCGGCGAGTTGCTCCGGGCTCAGCCCCGTGCGGGCGGTGGTTATGTAGAGGGTGGACAGGTCGTCGCCGCCGAACCCGCACGCGGTGACCCGGGGCGCGGGCACCTGGAGGCTGCGGTCGAGCCTGCCGTCCGGCGTGTAGCGGCGGACCGAGGCCCCGTCCCAGATCGCCACCCAGATCCCGCCCTCGGTGTCCACGGTCAGGCCGTCGGGGAAGCCGCCTTCGATCGTGGCCAGCACACGGCGGTGGGACCAGGCGCCGCTGTCGGGGTCGAAATCGAAGGCCGCCACCCGGCGGCTGAGCGAGTCGACGTAGTACACCGTGCGGCCGTCCGGGCTCCAATCGATGCCGTTGGAGACGCCCACCGGGTCGAGCACTACCGTCACCGAATGGTCGGCGTCGAGGCGGTACAGGCGGCCGCCGCCGGCCGCCTCCGTGTAGAGCATCGTGCCCGCGAAGAAGCGCCCCGCGGCGTCCACGTTGCCGTCGTTCATGCGGGTGCCGGGGACCGCGACCCGCTGCAGCTCGACCACCGCGGCGGATTCCGGATCCAGGGCCGCAAAGCCGTCGCGGACGGCCAGCACCCAGCCGCCGGCGGCCCGGGGCGCCGCCGCGCCCACGTGGGAACCGGCGGCGTAGCGCCGGTGGCGCCCATCGCGCAGCTCGTGGACCTCGCCGCCCAGGATGTCGACCCACACCAGCGAGCCCCGGGCCGCGTCCCAGAAGACGCCCTCGCCAAGCTCCATCCCCAGGTCGAGCACGACCTCGGGCCGGCTCACGGCCGGCAGTCGACCAGCACCTTGAGGTGTCTTTCCGGTTCCTCGATCAGCGGCCGGAAGCCGCGCTCCACCACCTCGGAAAGGGGGACGCGGTCGGTGATGAAGTCGGCGGGCCGGACGGCGCCGGCCGCCAGCAGGGCCAGCGCACCGCGATAGTCATCGCGCAGGTTGTGTGAGAAGGAGGCGACCAGCGCGCGCTCGTCGACCACCAGGTCGGTGACGTCGAGCGAGCGCGGCTCGGCATGGATCCCGACCACCACCGTGGTCCCCTGTTTGGCGGTGGCGTCGAGGGCGGCCTGGAAGCCGGGGCCGCTGCCCGCGCACTCGAAGACCACGTCGAACTCGGCGCCGGGCGCGGCAGCCACGAAGCCCTGGGCCAGGGCGCGCCGCAGGCGCTCGGGGCTCTTCTCGATGACCGCGATCTCGGCCGCCCCCTCGGCGCGGGCCACCGCCGCCACCAGCAATCCGATCGTCCCCGCGCCCACCACTCCTACGCTTCGGCCCCGGACGCCGGCGGCGCGGCGCACGGCCCGCACGGCCACCGAGAGCGGTTCGGCGAGCGCCCCCGCCTCCTCCGAGAGGGTGTCCGGGAGCACGGCGCACATGGCGGCGGGGACGTTCACCCGCTCGGCGAGGGCGCCGTCGAACATGAGCCCCATCACGGCGAACTCCGCGCAGAGCTGCGGATCGCCCGCGCGGCACCGCTCGCAGCGCCCGCAGCCGAGCGTGTTCTCCAGGCCCACCCGGTCCCCGACGGCGAACCCGACGCCAGCAGCCGCCCCCAGCACTGTGCCCGCGGCCTCATGGCCGAGCACCAGGGGAGTGCTGGGGACCAGCACGGGTCCGTGCAGCAGCTCGTCGAGGTCGGTGCCGCAGATCCCGCACCAGCTGACCGCGACCTGGACCCAGCCCGGCGGGGGTGCGGGCGGCGGCGGGCGCTCCTCGACCCGGACCTGGTGGCGGCCGCGGAAGACGGCGGCGAGCATGGTGGCGACTGTATAACCGGGGGACAGGCCTGGGCTGGTCGGGCCCGTTCCATGTCAGGCAAGCATCCCCAGGTGCGATCATCAAGCCCACCGCCAATGGCCACTTCGCCACCGCCCAACCGGCCGGGCACCGCCCCGCCGCCGCCCCTGCCCAGCAATCCCCTGCGCTCGACCCGCTTCTGGATCGGGTTCGCGCTGCTCCTGCTGCTCAACATCTTCATCACCAACGTCCTCTTCGCGCCCGCCCAGCCGGCGTCGGTGACGCTGCCTTACAACGTCTTCATCGACCAGGTCAACGCCGACAACGTGGTCAGCGTGACCACCACCGGCGACGCCATCTCAGGGACCACCAAGAGCGCCGTGAAAGAGCCCGGCGGGTCGACCAGCGCGACCCACTTCACCACCCAGCGGCCGTCCTTTGCGAACGACGGCCTGGTGCAGCTGCTGCGCGACCACAACGTGACCGTCAACGCCAAGCCCGAGAACCCGCCACCTCCCCTCTGGGAGACGCTGCTCCTGAGCTTCGGGCCGACGATCCTGATCATCGTGGGCGTCCTCTATCTGATGAGCCGGCTCTCCCGAGTCAGCGGTGCGGGCGGCATCCTGGGCTCCTTCGGCCAGAGCCGCGCCCGCGTCTACGACGCCGAGAAGCCGGGCGCCACCTTCGCCGACGTGGCCGGCATCGACGAGGTGAAGGAGCAGCTCCAGGAGGTCGTCGACTTCCTGCGCGAGCCGCAGAAGTACGAGCGGCTGGGGGGCACCGTGCCCAAGGGCGTGCTCCTGATCGGCCCGCCCGGCACCGGCAAGACCCTGCTCGCGCGGGCGGTGGCCGGGGAGGCCAAGGTCGCCTTCTTCAGCCAGTCCGCCTCCGAGTTCGTGGAGGCGATCGTGGGTGTGGGGGCCTCACGCGTGCGCGACCTCTTCGCCAAAGCGCGCTCGGCCGCGCCCGCGATCATCTTCATCGACGAGCTGGACGCCATCGGCCGCTCGCGGAGCACGGCCATGCGGCTGGGCGGCAACGACGAGCAGGAGCAGACCCTGAACCAGATCCTTACCGAGATGGACGGCTTCGACGTCCGCCAGGGCGTGATCGTGCTGGCCGCCACCAACCGGGCGGACGTGCTCGACCAGGCGCTGCTGCGGCCCGGCCGCTTCGACCGCCGGATCACCGTCCAGCCGCCCGACCGGCGGGGGCGGGCGGCCATCCTCCGCATCCACAGCGTCAACGTCCCGCTGGGCCCCGACGTCGACCTCGACGCCATCGCGGGCCAGACCCCGGGCTGGGTCGGAGCCGACCTCGCCAACCTGGTCAACGAGGCGGCGCTGGGCGCCGCCCGCAACGCCAAGTCGGTGGTCGGCGCCGAAGATTTCGTCGAGGCCATCGAGCGCGTGCTGCTGGGCGCCGAGCGCAACCTGATGCTGACGCCGCTGGACCGCGAGCGGATCGCCTACCACGAGTCGGGTCACGCCCTGCTCGGGCTGCTGGTGCCGGGGGCCGACCCGGTGCGCAAGGTCACCATCATCCCGCGCGGAATGGCGCTCGGCGTCACCGTCCAGAGCCCCATCGACGACCGCTTCAACTACGGGGAGGACTACCTGCGCGCGCGCATCGTGGGCGCGCTCGGCGGCCGCGCCGCCGAACACCTCATCTATGGCGTGGTGACCACTGGCGCCGAGAACGACCTCCAGCAGGTGACGCAGATCGCGCACCAGATGGTGGTGCGCTGGGGCATGAGCCCCAAGATCGGGCCGATCGGCTTCAACGAGGAGGCCCAGAGCGGCATCGGTCTGCAGCGGCCCTACAGCGAGGCCACCGCCCGCGACATCGACACCGAGGTCAAGCGCATCGCGGAGGAGTGCTTCGCCGAGGCCACCTCCCTGCTGGAGGCGAACCGGACGCGCCTGGACGCGCTGGCCCGGGCCCTGCTCAAGGAGGACTCGCTGGACGAGCGGCAGATCCTGGAGGTGACCGGCCTCAAGCCCCTGGCCAGCACCGGCTGAGGCTAAGCTGCGCTTTGGGTGCCCCACCCCGGCCCCACCCCGACCCTCCCCCGAGGGGAGGGGGTTCGGTTCTAGGAGATGAGATGTCGCGCAAGACACTGATGGCCGCCTGCTCCCTGTGGCTGGGCCTGGTCGCCTGCGGCGGTTCCAGCTCACCCGCCGCCACGGCGGCGCCGATGACGCCGGTGACCCTGACGGTCGGCCTGATCCCGATCGTCGACGTGGCGCCGATCTACCTCGGCGTACAGCAGGGCTTCTTCAGCGAGCAGAAGCTCACCCTCAACCTGAAGCTGGCCCAGGGCGGCGCGGCCGTGATCCCGGCCGCGGTCTCCGGCGACTACCAGTTCGGCTTCTCCAACCTGATCTCGGAGATCCTGGCCCTGCAGAAGGGGCTCAAGCTCAAGATCGTCTCCCAGGGCGTCCAGGCCGGGTCCGATCCCAACAGCGACTCCTGGGCCATCCTCACCCTGAACTCCGCCCTGACCCAATGCAAGGACCTCGAGGGCAAGACGATCGCGGTCAACACCCTGAAGAACATCGGCGAGGTGTCGATCAAGGCCGCCTGCGACAAGTCCGGGGTAGACGTGACCAAGTTCAAGCTGATCGAGATGAACTTCCCCGACATGCTGCCCGCCATGCAGAAGGGCCAGATCGACGCCATGTGGACGGCCGAGCCCTTCTCCACGCAGGCCAAGCAGGCGGGCGCCAAGGTGCTCAGCTACAACGTGGTCGCGGTGGCACCCCACCTGACGGTGGCGACCTACTTCGCGACCGCCGACTACGTGGCCCAGAACCCCGATGTCGTGAAGCGCTTCGTGGCGGCGGTCAACAAGTCGCTCGACTACGCCAACGCGCACACCTCGGCCGTGCGCGCGATCGTGAACAGCTACGCCAAGATCGCGGACGCGGTGCTGCAGGCGATGGTGCTGCCCTACTGGTCGCACGACCTCAACAAGCCCTCGATCGCAAAGCTTGCAGACCTGATGGTCAAGTACGGCCTGATGCCGAGCAAGCCGGACCTGAACCAGATGTACTACAGCTGATCGCACCGCGGGTCCCCTGGCCGCGCCTGGCGGCCGGCGCTGCGGGCGTGGTGGTGCCGCTGGCGCTGCTGGAGCTGGTGACGCGCGCGGACCTGCTCCCACAGCGGGAGTTCCCGCCAGTCTCGGTGTGGTTGCTGGTGCTGCTGCAGCAGCTCCCTTCCGCGTCCTTCTGGTCGGACGTGCTGCTGACCCTCGAAGGCTGGGGTATCGGGCTGGCCCTGGCCACGCTGATCGCGGTGCCCAGCGGCATCCTGATCGGGTCCAGCCGGCTCGGGTATCGGATGCTGCGGGTGCCCATCGAGTTCCTGCGGCCGATCCCCTCGGTGGCGCTGATCCCGCTGGCCGTGCTGGTGTTCGGCACCCGGCTGCAGAACAAGCTCTTCCTGGTCGCCTTCGCCTGCCTCTGGCCACTGCTGTTCCAGGCCATCTACGGGGTCCAGGACGTGGATCCGGTGGCGGTCGACACAGCGCGCGCCTTCGGGTTCGGCCGCTTTTCGCGGCTGCTCCTGGTCGTGCTGCCGTCCGCGGCTCCCTATATCGCGACCGGGCTGCGGATCGCGTCCTCGGTGGCGCTGATCCTGGCGGTGACCTCGGAGCTGGTGGTCGGCGTGCCGGGGTTGGGCCGCACCATCAACGTCGCCGCTTCGGGCGGCGACTTCCCGCTCATGTATGCGCTGATCGCGGTCGCGGGCTTGCTGGGGCTCGTCCTCAACGCGGTTTTCGTGCGCCTGGAGGCGTGGGCGCTGCGCTGGCATCCCGCGCAGCGTCTGGACGCGGCGGCGTGAGGCGCCTGTGGAACCTCGGCCTGCAGCTCGTGGTGCCGGCGGTGGTGCTCCTGGCCTGGGGGCTCTGGTCGGCCAGGGCCCAGAACTTCTTCTTCCCGCCGCTGACCGACATCCTGGCGTCTTTCCGCGCCAACTGGCTCTTCGCGCGGGTTCCCAGCGACGTGGTCCCGAGCCTGGAGCGGATGCTGGCTGGTTATGCGCTGGCGGTGCTCGGCGGCGTGTTCCTGGGAGTGCTGATCGGCTCCTCGCGACCGGTGCGGTGGGCGGCCGGACCGCCCCTCGAGTTCCTGCGCGCGATCCCGCCGCCGGTGCTGATCCCGTTCGCCATCCTCACCTTCGGCATCGGCCCCCAGTTCAAGGTCTTCGTGATCGCGATCGGCTGTGTGTGGCCCGTGCTCCTCAACACCATCGACGGCGTGCGCGGCATCGACCCCACGCTGCGCGAGACCGCGCGGGTCTACCGGGTGAGCGCGCTTTCGCGGCTGTTTTGGGTGGTGCTCCCCGCCGCCAGCCCGCGCATCTTCGCCGGCATGCGCAACGCCGTCGCGCTGGCGCTGATCCTGATGGTGATCAGCGAGCTGGAGGCCAGCACTAACGGCATCGGCTTCTTCATCCTGCAGTCGCAGCGCTCGTTCGCGATCCCGGACATGTGGTCCGGAATCCTGCTCCTGGGCTTGCTCGGGTTCGCCTTCAACGCGGCTTTCGTGGCGCTCGAGCGCCGCGTCCTGCGCTGGCACCGCGCCGCGCAGGCGAGCGCGCTGGAAACGGCCGCCTGATGCTGGTCGCGCGCCACCTGGCCAAGGCCTACGGCAGCGGCGCCGTCGCCACTCTGGCGATCAAGGACCTCAGCTTCGAGGTGGGCGAGCGCGAGTTCATCACCATCGTCGGTCCCTCCGGCTGCGGCAAGACGACCCTGCTCAAGTGCGTCAGCGGCCTGCTGCCCCCCACCTCGGGCGAGGTGCTGCTGAACGGCCGCCTGGTGACCGCGCCGCCGGAGGAGATGGCGCTCGTCTTCCAGGAGTACGGGCGCTCCCTGTTCCCCTGGATGCGTGTCGACCAGAACGTGCGCTTTCCACTGCGCCGCAAACGGCTGGCGCGGCGCGAGGCCGACCGGCTGGTGTCGGAGTCGCTGGCGGCGGTCGGCCTATCCGAGTTTGCCCACCACTACCCATGGCAGCTGTCGGGCGGTATGCAGCAGCGGGTGGCGATCGCCCGCGCGCTCGCCTACCAGCCGCAGATCCTGGTCATGGACGAGCCGTTCGCATCGGTCGACGCGCAGACCCGGGCCGACCTCGAGGACCTGCTGCTGTCGGTCTGGCAGCGATTTGCGGTGACCATCCTGTTCGTCACGCACGACATCGACGAGGCGGTGTACCTGGGCGACCGCATCCTGGTGCTGACGCCGCGGCCGACCGTACTGCTGGAGGCCGTGGAGGTGGGCCTGCCCCGCCCGCGCGACCAGGTCGCCACCAAGGAGCTGCCCGAGTTCGCGCAGCTGCGAGCGCACGTTTACCTGGCGATCAAAAGGCCGGCGCCGGCAACCCCTTCGAAGTAAGCCATTCTGCTAACGTTTCAGTACACTGAAACAACTCAGATGGACAGGTCGGATATTCCACGCCAGCCCGACTTCCTGATCCAGCTGCGGCGGACTCAGCACGCGGTCCGGGTCCGGCTGGATGCCGAGCTGGGCGCGACCGGCCTCACCACGCCCCAGTACACGGTCCTGGCGGCGCTGGAGCGGGAAGGCGAGCTCTCCGCCTCGGACCTGGCCCGGGAATTCGGGATGACGGCGCAGACGGTGAATGTCCTGGTGACCTCCCTGGAGGGCGACGGGCTGCTGCGGCGCATCCGGCACCCCGATCACGGCCGCATCCTGCTGGCAAGCCTGACTCCAGCCGGACGGCGAGCCCTCAAGCGCGGCCGGGCGGTGGCGCTACGTGTCCAGGATCAGCTGCTGTCCGACCTTGCGCCCGCCGACCGCAGGACGCTGCTGCGCAGCCTCGAGCGGCTCGAGGAAGCCGCGGCCGGGACGGACTAGATCAGCCCCTGTTGACGCTGAGCATCCCGTCACATCCGGCGGCCGGCATCCGTCATCCATAGTGGAGCCAACCACCAACCCCAAAGGAGAACTTACGTGACCAAGACCCATGTCGCCCCCTACATCAACTTTCAGGGCCAGGCCCGCGACGCGATGGAGCACTACCACAAGGTGCTCGGGGGCAGGCTCGAGATGTTCGCCTCCGATGAGCAGGGCAAGCCCAAACCGGCCGGCGCCGGCGAGTCCATCATGTACGCGAGGCTCGAATCCGACGCCGTCGTGATCATCGCCTCCGACGGGCATCCCAAATACCCCGCCAAGGTCGGCGAGCACATCGGCCTATCGCTCCGCGGCAGCGATCGCGCCGAAATCACGTCGGCTTTCGAGGGGCTCGCCGACGGCGGCCAGGTCAAGATGCCGCTCTCCGACCAACCCTGGGGCACGTCGGGCTGGCTGACCGACAAGTTCGGCATCAACTGGAACTTCGACATCGAGAAATCCTGAAGCAGGCGTGAGCGAGGACTGGCTGGCCAAGCGCTTCGAAGCCAATCTCCCGCACATGCGCCGGGTCGCCTTCCGCATGCTCGGCTCGCAGGCCGAGGCCGACGACGCCGTCCAGGAGGCGTGGCTCAAGCTGGGCCGCGCCGATGCCTCCGGCATCGAGAACATCAACGGCTGGCTGACGACGGTTGTCGCCCGGGTCTCACTCGACATGCTCCGCAAGCGCCGATCGCGGCGCGAGGAGCCTTCGCTCAAGCTGCTGCCCCTACTCGCCGACGCAGATCCCGAGGGCGAGACCTTGCTGGCCGACTCGGTGGGCGAAGCGCTGCTGCTGCTGCTCGACACGCTCACTCCTCAGGAGCGGCTGGCTTTTGTCCTCCACGACATGTTCGACATGCCCTTCGCGGAGATAGCGCCCATCGTGGATCGGACGCCGGCGGCCGCGCGGCAGCTGGCGAGCCGCGCGCGCCGCCGCGTGCGCGGCCCGGCGCCGCCCGACGCCGACATCAAACGCCGCCGCCAGGTGGTCGACGCGTTCTTGGCCGCGTCGAGGGCGGGTGACTTCCAGGCACTCCTTGCGCTCCTCGATCCAGAGGTCAGCATGCGAGCCGACGCCGCTGCGGTCCACATGGGTGCCGCCGTTCAGTTGAGCGGGCCGGCCGCGGTCGCCGGCACCTTCTCCGGCCGCGCTCTCACCGCCGAGGCGACCACGGTCGATGGTGTGCCCGGTCTGGTCTGGTCGCCGGGCGGGCGGGTTCGGGTCGTATGGCGTATGGCATTCGCCGGCCACCGCATCACGGCGATCGAGATGCTCGCCGATCCCGACACGATTGCCGGGCTGGAGCTCGTCACCGGCTAGCGATATTCCCCTGCTGGCCGGCGCCAGGCGCGCGGCCCCCGCGCCGGGCCGGAGATCGCATGACGAGAACGGGAACCGGCGAATGGGCGGTCAAATAGGCCGCGGTCGAGCCCAGCAGCAGGTTGTGCAGGGAGCTGTGGCGATTGCTGCCGACCACGACCAGGTCGGCTGCGGCCTCCTCCACGACCTTCAGTATCTCCTCGCCCGCACCGCCATCGCGGACCACGAACTCCCACTCCACGCCGGTTCCGCCGAGGATGCGGGTCGCCTGTCGCCGCACCTGCGATTCCAACTCGTTCAGGGCGTCCTGCACGGACTGGGCGTCGAAGCCAGGGCCCGCCATGACTGCGGCCGGCAGGTGCCGAACGTGAACGACGATGACCCTGGCTCCGACACGATCAGCCAGGTCTGCCACCTGCTCCAGGCCCTTAATGCTGGCCGGGGACCCGTCAGCCGCCACCACGACCCGCTTCACCCAGGTCTCATCACGGTTGCCTCTTGCCGTTTCGCGAGCTTCCATTGTCTGGCCTCCAACCGTTTCAGTACACTGAAACAACCCCGGTAGGCCCGTCGCTTATTCCGGCTCACGTCGGGCCTCAGCGGAGTAGACGAAGATGAGCGAGGAACCTCAATTCCGGCGGTCTAGGCCCAGCCGTGTGCGCCCACGAGGGGGGAAGCGGCAGCACCCGAGCCGCGGTAGCCTCGTCCAGGTCCGCTTCCTCGATCACGTGCTGGGTACCGATCTTGCGCGCGCGCAGGCGGCCCGATCTGATCCAGCGGTGACGAAGCTCTGGGCGGTCCCGGTGCGCGCCCGCCGACCGGCGGGGTTGTACGAGGAAGCCTGGCGCCTGGCTAACCGAATCGGGTGGGCGAAGACTTACGACGCCGAGTATGTGGCGCTCGCATTGCTCTCCCGGTGTCAATTGCTCACCGTCGATGCGCGGATGGGCATCACGGTGGGCTCGCTTGTCGAGGTGATCGGCCCCAACGACCTGAGCGGCTTCAACTGATCCAGCGCCGGATGACAACTGGCGAATGCTGAACGGCCATGCGAGGGCCGACATCATCTACGTCAGCAGCCGGCCGGCGAGAGCCCTCCACTCCTCCATGGGCAGCGCCCGTAGGTCCTCGGCAATGACCTGCACGCACACGTGATCCGCGCCTGCCTCGAGGTGGGCGCGGATACGGGAACTCACCAGGTCGAGGCCGCCCCAGGCGACGATGTCATCGACCAGGCGGTCGCTGCCGGCGCCGGTCACGTCCTCCTCGGTGTAGCCGAGCCTGTGCAGGTTGTTCACATAGTTCGGCAGGCGCAGGTATTGCTGCGTGTGGCGGCGGGCGATGGCCCGTGTCCTGCCGGCGTCCGTTTCCAGCACCACCGCCTGCTCCGGCGCGAGCAGCGCAGCAGGGCCAAGCGTCTGGCGAGCCTGGCGCGTGTGCTCGAGCGGGACGAAGTAAGGATGGGCTCCTGCGGTCTGCTCCGCCGCCAGCCTGAGCATGTTGGGCCCCAGCGCAGCCAGCACGGTCTGCGGCCTTTCGGGCGGCTCGACCGATTGGTACGGAGCCTTCGACATGGCTTCCAGGTACGCCCGCATGGTGGCGATCGGCTTGCCATAGACGTGGCCTCGCACCTGCTCGACATTGGGCCGGTGGCTGACACCAAGGCCCAGCAGGAAGCGCCCCGGGTAGGCCTCGGCAAGCGTCTTCTGCCCAGCGGCCATGGTCGTGGCGTCGCGCGCGTAGATGCTGGCGATCCCGGTCGCGACCACGATCCGGCTGGTCGCGGCGAGCAGCAGGCCGGCGTTGCTGAGAGCCTCGCGTCGCACCGACTCCGGGAACCAGATGGCGGCGTAGCCCATCTGCTCGATCTCCTGCGCTGCGGCCTGCGCCTGCAGCGCCGGCTGGGCGTCGAGGGTGCTGGTCCAGACGCCGATCCTGCCGAGGTTCATCGGGATGGCCAGACCCAGCGAACCGTTCGCCCCACCTCGGCCGCGGCGGCGTTCCAGAAACGGGCGGCGACCAGATAGGCGGAGAGCAGGGCCAGGCAGCCGATCACGACCTCGACGCTGACCCGGCCCGCGTTCTGCCAATAGACGTCCCGCAGGTCAAGCCAGAGCGCGAACTCGTCCAGCGTCAGGGCGGCGCCGATGCCGAACGGGATTGCAAGCCGGGGGTGCCAGGCCGGCGGGTCGAGCACGAGAGCCAGGAAGCCGACGGCCAGGAGCAGGAAGATGCCCCACACGAAGTGGTGGATGTGGAGGCCGCTCGAGGTCACCAGGTTGTGGATCGGCAGCAGGTCGAAGTGGATGGCCGCCGTCAGCAGGCGCAGGAAGGCGAAGGTCACGGCCAGCGCGATCAGCACCGCCAGCGCTGAGCGCTGCCGGTAGTTGACGTGTTTGCGGTAATGGTGGCGGACACGGGCGGCCAGCGTGGCCGGTGCGGCTTCGGCGGCCGGCCTTCGAGAACTGCTCAGGCCCAGATCATGCCGGGTAGACGTCCACCTCAGACGCCTTGAAGGAAACCCATACCTCCTCCCCGCCGACCAGCCCGAGGTCGGCGAGGGCGGCATTGGTGATCTCCGCCACCAGCGGGACCGGACCTTCGACTCGCACCCGGACCCGGTCCGCCAGCGCGTCCAGCGACGTCGCGACTCCGCGCCACACGTTGCGCGGGCTGCCGTGGGGCCGTTCCAGGTAGACGGAGACCGATCGCGGATGCACGAGCGCAAAGACGTCACCCTGGTGGCCCGCCGCCGCGGTGATCGACGCTGCTCCGATTTGGACCACCCCGTCCACCGCCATTCCGCGCCAGAGATTGACCCCGACCAGGTCGGCGACATAACGCGACCTGGGACGGGCCGTGATCTCAGGAAGCGCCCCGGCCTGCACGGCGCGCCCTTCCTCGATCACCAACACGGTACCGGCCAGGGCAGCCGCGTCGACCGGATCGTGGGTCACCAGCAGGGTGATCCCATCGAACTGGCTGAGGTGCTTCTTGAGATCGCGGCGTACGGTGACCTTGGTCGACGCGTCCAGAGCCGCCAGCGGCTCGTCGAGCAGCAGGAGGCGCGGGTTGGGCGCGAGCGCCCGGGCGAGAGCGACACGCTGCCCCTGGCCGCCGGAAAGGTGGCCCGGCCGGGCGGACGCGTAGGCCTCGAGTCCCACGCGCTGCAACCATTCCGTCGCGCCGAGGATGGGGTCGTCCTGGCCGCGCGAACGCAGGCCAAAGGCCACGTTCTCGAGCACTGAGAGGTGCGGGAAGAGCAGGTAATCCTGGAAGACGAAGCCGACCGAGCGCTCTTCAGCGGGCACGAAGCGACCCCTGCCGGGGGCATCGAGGAGCGCTCCGTCGAGCTCGATCCGGCCCTCATCGATCCGCTGCAGCCCCGCCAGGGCTCGCAGCAGCGTCGTCTTGCCGGCCCCATTTGGTCCCAGCAAGGCGAGCACTGCGCCCGGCGCCGCCGTCAGCTCGAGGTCGAGCTGGAGCGATCCAAGGCCCAGGCCGATCTCCGCTCGGAGCGTCACGACGGGTTCAGGTACCGGTCGCGCAGGGCCACCAGCACGACGAGGGAGACCAGCACCAGCACCAGGCTCAGCACGTAGGCGGCCTCCGGGCGGGTTTCCAGGAGCAGGTAGACCGCGAGCGGCATGGTCTGGGTCTGGCCCGGAAAGTTGCCCGCGAAGGTGATCGTGGCGCCGAACTCTCCGAGCGCGCGCGACCAGGAGAGGATGGCGCCCGCGAAGATCGAGGGCGCGATGAGCGGCAGGGTGATGCGAAAGAAGACCGTCCAGCGACGGGCGCCCAGCGTGCGCGCGGCCTCCTCCAGCCGGCGATTCATGGAACGCAGGCCAGCCTCGACCGTGATGACGAGGAAAGGCATCGCCACGAACGTCTCGGCGAGGATCACCCCGGCCGTCGAAAAGGGGAGCCGGATCCCCAGGAGATCGAAGAGGTAGGAGCCGATCAGCCCCCGTCTGCCGAAAGCCAGGAGCAGCGCAACTCCGCCGGCGACCGGCGGCAGCACCATCGGCAGGGTCGTCAGGGCCCGCAGGAGGTTCTGACCCGGGAACCGCATCCGCGCCTGGACCCACGCCAGGGGCACGCCCAGCACGACGGCGATCAACGTCGCACTCAGCGAGCAGACCAAGGAGAGCCTGAGCGCAGCGATCGATTCCGGGGCCTGCAGCTCTGCCACGGCCTGCGGCCAGGGCGCCTTGATGACGAGACCGAGCAGCGGCAGGATGAAGAGCGCCGCCCCGCCCAGCGCCAGCAGCGCAATCAGCGCCGGAGGCCGCTCGCCGCCATTCTTCTGGATCTGCTTAGGGCTTCGTGAAGCCGAAGTTGGCGAGTATGGCCTGGCCAGGTGAGCTCAAGAGGAAATCGATGAAGGCCCGGCCACCCTTGGGGTTCGAGCCGCCCTTGACGGTCGCGATCGGATAGGAGGCGATCACGTTCTGGTCGTCAGGAATGTCGATCCCCTGGACCCTCCTCCCGGCTGCCTTGACGTCGGTCACGTAAACGATCCCGGCGTCCGCCTCGCCGGTCGACACCTTGGTGATCACGGCGTTCACGTCCTGCTCCTGGCTCCTGGGTGTCACCTTGACCCCGGCTTTGGCCAGGGCCTGGTTGGAGTAGTTCCCGCAGGGGACAGCCGGAGCGCAGAGGACCACCACCGTGCCTGGGTTGGCCAGGTCCGACAGTCCCTTGATCGCTTTCGGGTCGCCGGCCGGGACCACGATCTGGAGCTTGTTGGAGGCGAAGTTCACGGGTTGGCTGATCGTGTTGCCCGCGGTCACCGCCTTCTGCATGTTCGGCATGTCGGCCGAAGCGAAGACGTCCGCCGGAGCTCCGTTGTCGATGGAGGTCACGAGAGCGGCGCTGCCTGCGAAGTTGAACACCAGGTTGGCGTTCGGATGCTTGGCCTGGAAGGCGGTGCTCTCGTCCTTGAAGGATGCGGTGAGGCTGGCGGCGGCAAACACGTTGATGGTCCCGGCGACGGTGTCTGGGCTCGGTGTCGGGGTCGAGGCGGTCGAAGGGCTGCCGCCGCAGGCCGCCATCACCAGCCCGGTGATCGCGATCAGGACGCGCTTCATCTCGGCAGCTCCACGACCACGTTGGTCGACTTGACGACGGCGATGGCCCGGACGCCGGGTTCCAACTTGAGCTCGTCGGCGGCCTCCCGAGAGATCAGGGAGACGACCCGGTGGGGCCCCGCCTGAATATCCACCTGCGCCATGACCCCGTCCTTGACCACCCGGGTCACGATTCCCGGAAAGTGGTTGCGGGCGGACTCGCGAAGGCCGAGGCCGGGAAGGGAGGCGGTTCCCTGTTCGGCGAGGAATCGCGCGAGGTCGCCCCCGTCGACCAGCCGCTGACCGCCCGGAGTCCGGGTCGTGCGAACCTGCCCAGAGTCGACCAGGCGCCGGACGGTATCGACGCTGACCGCCATCACCTCGGCAACCTCGCTGACGCGGTACTCCGGCATCGGGACCAGTCTAGCTGTCGCTAGGGCAACACGTCCAAGAACATCTCAACCGCGGCGACCGCTGCCCTCTCAGTCACCGGAGCCGCCAGCTTTCCACATCGATGGTGATGAAGTCAGGAATGGGAACCACCCAGCCGTACTGGCTGAGCGACAGCTTCACACGCCGTTTGGAGGTGAACGGGATGCCGTTTGACAGCCCGTGCTCAAAGACCACATTGGCGACCCTGGCATCGGGGGTGGCTGCCACAGGCGTGTAGTCATTGCGCCTGAGGAGCCCGGTTTTGGTATCGAACCAGAATCGCTGGATCCGGCTGTGGACGGGCAGATCGGTTCCATAGTCGGCTTGCAGCACGCCGTCACGGAGCTCCGTCCATTCGATGTCAGCGCGCGTCAGCTGGTAGGGGAGTGTGTAGTAGCCCCAGAACGCATAGCCGAGGAAGTACACCAGGTTCAAGCGGTCCCATTGGGTGCTGACGCTGGCATTCTGGAGATGCTCCCGCGCGTCGGCGCGCTGCTCGAGGATCGCGCCACCTGGCGCCACGATCATCACGCTGAAACCATCGAGCACGCCGATGTCACCGGATTCGTCAACCGGTTCGATGACGGTATGGGGACGCTGAACATCAACGGTGATCCGGGCATGAGGCGGGATGTTGATGCCCTTCAGCTGAAACATGAGCCCGCCCACGGTCACCCTGCTCTCGACCGCGGTCGCACCTTTCCAGACCGCCTCACCGCCGTAGGCTTTCAGCGCCCGAGCTGCGGTCGGAGAGAGCTCACCGCTCGGTGCGGCGCTCATGTTCAGCGCTGGCCCCAGATCCACGGCGGCCGGCGAGAACGTGTTCTCGTACACCGTCCACAGGCCAGAGCTCACGAGCAACGCGAGCAGGAACACGAGGCTGGCTGCGAGTCCCCTGACCAGCCTCGACCGCGGTCTTCGCCGCGGAGCCGTGGCGTCTGTCTCGGTCATGAAGCCCGACCTTAACTCCGGTCGCCCGGGCTGGACCGCCGTCACGCCTTTGTAATGTGGCGGCGCTTTGGTGACACCTATCCATATCGGCGCGCCCAGCCCGGGCGACCACAGCACAGTGGGGTGTCATATGAAGCGGTTTCTCACGGGGTCCCTGGCAGCGGCGGCGTCCGCCCTGGTCTCCCTCGGCCTCGGGGCCACGCCGGCCGCAGCGACCGCCGAGATGAACTCGGGGTTCTACGACCACCAGATCATTCAGTACGAGGCCACGGCTGAAGCCACCAGCTCGCCTCAGGCGGCCCAGCTCATCAGCAAGGGCAACGTCGTCTACCACATCGTCGACGCGAGCGGCAACCCACCGGCCGTGCAGTGTGCGCGTCTGCAGGCAGCGCTGCCGAACGTCGGAAGCTCGTGCAACGTGCTCAACTTCATCCCGACCGAGGTCGGCTACCAGGGCGGAGCCTGGAACCTCCAGATCTTCACCTGGAACCCGGGAGTCACGCCCACGGAGCTGAGCAAGGACGACGACATCATCGCCGCGGCCGCCCAGGGCCAAGGCACCCTCGTGGCCACGAACGTGCTCGTCCGCTGCCCGGTCGTCAACTTCGCCGCGCTCCGGTAGGCCTCGCGTGGGGCCGGTCGTAAGAGACCGGCCTCACCGCGTGGGGAGTGGCCTCCGCGCTTAGGGGGAGGATCCTCGGAGAGCAGCCGCGATCCAGGCCCTGGCTACGTTCTGGAGCGGCCCGTATGCCGCCCAGGTGGATTCCGCCCAGCGCCGGAGCCTGACCGCATAGTCGCCGGCAGTGGTCGCCGCGGCCACGTCGGCGATGGTGAGGGCGCCCCGCAGCGGCGGCACCGCCGGCTTGATGAGATCGCCTGGCGAGTTGAGCCAGCGCTGAAGGATCCGCAGGCCGCGCTCGCCGCCGCCGTATTCGAGCGACCAGGCGACGCCGGTGAGGTGGGCGGCCAGGGACTTCGCAGAGACGCAGTAGCGATCGGGATGCTGAAGGCAGTAGACGTCGATCGTGAGTCGCGTCGATGTGTAGTCAGGAGCGAGTTCGCGCGCCTCCCGGACGCGAAAGTCGTGGAAGAAGGCCTGGCAGCCGTCGGTGCCGCTCATGAGCAGGAGTCCGCAGCCCTGGCAGTGCTCGAAGGCGTCATCCCCCAGGTGATCGGTTCCGGACGTCGCCGGGGGCTGGACCGGGCTGATCAGGCGGTCGCGATCATTCGAGGCGGGCGCGGCCGCGCGCTGGGCGGGAGTCGGGCGGCTCCCGCTCGACCAGCGGCTCGGTGGCCTGGCCGCCGGCCTCCTGAATCGTCTGCGACGCTTCCGCCACCGCCGCGGCCGTTGGCGGGCTGGCCACCACCATGGCCGTCGGCTCTTCGACCAGCGAGGCGCCACGAGCCACCGCGAAGAACGCTCCGATTCCCGCCCCGATGGCGACGATCGCCGCCCCGATAAAGAACATGGGAACCAAGGGGGATACCCCGGCCTGGTTATGGGACCAGACAACCAGGGCGACCACGATTCCCACCGGGAGCGCGATCAGGCCGCCGGCCACCGCGCCACGGACGATCTGGGATCCGAACCGACCTTCCGCCGCAAAGCCGCCGTCGGCAACCCGCGCCGGGATCCCTTCCGCGGAAAGACGATCGGCCACCCGCTGCGCCTGGGCCTCGTCGAAGAGCCCCGCCACCTTCTCACGAGCGCCTGCGCCGCGCCTGTCAGCCTGGCCTTCCTGATCCTGTTGCATGGTTTCCACCATACGAGGGGCCATCCGGCAGCGCTAACGTGATACGTGTCGCAAAGCCGCGCTGAGACCGGGAGAGCAGGAATGACCGAGTTGAGCCCCATCAACGTCGTCCCGCACTTCATGCGCCTGCACGTGGGCGGGCCGGGTAAGCGCCTGCTGGCGCTGCTTGCCGGCGAGGTCGGGTAACGCGGGGATCAACCTGGCGCCGGACTCGCCCCACCAGCGGGTGCTGGCCGCGCTCGTAGACCTGCGTGGGCAGGTCGAAGTCCTGGTGCGGGTAATCCGATGAGAGTCCGGTCCCGCCGATCTGGATCAGCTCTCGGCTCGGCTCGATCTCCACCGGACCCTTCTGCATAAATAGTAGGCAACCCAATATAAAAACCACCGGAGGGCACCATGGCCGACTCTTGGATTGATCGCTTCATCAACGGCCAGGGCTGGCTGGACGCATTCGGCGAGGTGATCCAGAAGATCGTCGGCGCCGCCTATGGGGCTCTGGGCGCCCCCGGTCGCTTCTTGAAAGACGTCGCGCACGGGACCAAGGTCCTCGGTCACCCCCTGCACCCGGCTCTTACCGACGTCCCCCTGGGGGCCTGGACGGTGGCGGTAGCGGCCGACCTCCTCCATTACGCGGTCCCCTCTCTGCCTACGGCGGTCGGCGACGTGGCCCTCGGCTTCGGTCTCGTCGGAGCGCTCGGCTCGGCGATCACCGGGTACACGGATCACCACGAAACCGATGGCCACGAGCGGCGGGTCGCCACCCTGCACGGGCTGCTGATGACCCTGGTCGTGCTGCTCATGCTGATATCGCTCGGTCTCCGCTGGAAGGGCGGCGGAGATGTGCACGGCGTGGCCGTCGGCCTGGCCGCGGCGGGGCTGCTGATCGGGCTGCTGGGCGCGTACCTGGGCGGGCACCTGACCTTCGCCCTCGGCACCATGGTCAACCGAAATGCGTTCGCCCAGGGTCCCGAAGACTACGTCGAGGTGGCCGCGGCCGCGGAGGTGTCGGAGGGCGCGCTCAAGCTCGTGGAGGCGGGGCCGATGCCCGTCCTGCTGACGCGGGTGAGCGGCAAGCTGTACGCGATCCCCAATACCTGCTCGCACGCGGGCGGGCCCCTCTACGAAGGCTCGCTCGACGGGGATGTCGTCACCTGCCCCTGGCACGGATCGCGCTTCTGCGTCCGCGACGGGCGCGTCCGCGGCGGGCCCGCCACCTTCCCGCTGCCCACTTTGTCTGTGCGTGAGCGAGATGGCAAAGTGGAGGTGAAGCTTGCCCAGCCGCTCCACTGACGGCCACGACCGGAGCGCTCGATGCTGGCGCCGGCTGATACCGCACTTGAGGAGACGCCCGTGACCGAAGAGCACCGCCACCAGCTCAGCTCCCTGCACATGCTCGACGACGAGGATGTGGTGGACTGGCAACGCACCCGCCCGCGCGCCATCTCGACCGAGGACTGGCGTCGCTACGAGGCCAACATGGCCGAGATCCTGGCGGCCATGGGAATGGAGCTGGGCACCGCCGGCACGGAACGCACGCCGGCCAGGTTCCTGCAGGCCCTGTTTGATGCGACCGAGGGATACGAGGGTGATCCCAAGCTGGTCACCGCCTTCCCAACCGAGTGTCGGGGCGGATCCGACTGCGAGCTGAGCCAGGTCGTCGAGGGTCCCATCCCGTACCACGCCCTCTGCGAGCATCACGGCTTTCCGTTCTTCGGCCGCGCGTGGGTCGGGTACATCGCCCACGAGCACATCATCGGCATCTCCAAGCTGACCCGGCTGGTGCGGCTGTTCGCGCGGCGATTCAGCGTCCAGGAGCGCATCGGGCAGCAGGTCATCGAGACGCTGGAGGGGATCCTGAAGGCACACGGGGTGGCGGTCTACCTGGACGGCGTCCACCTCTGCACGCAGATGCGAGGCGTGCGCGAGGTTGAGTCGATGACGCACGTGACCTTCTGGCGCGGCAACTACGAGACGCTGCCCGAGCTGCGGGCAGAGTTCCTCAACATCCTGCAGGGCCGCGCGGGCGCCTCCCGCTGACGTTCTTCGAGGTCTGCACTTGGCCCCGATCGTGATCGTCGGCGCCGGCCTGGCCGGCGGCAAGGCGGCGGTGACGCTCCGCGAAGAGGGCTACAGCGGCCGCCTCTGCCTGATCGGCGACGAGCCGGGACCGCCTTTCGGCCGGCCTCCTCTGTCAAAGACCTACCTGCAGGGTAGAGAGGGCCTGGAGGGCTGGCTGGTGGAGCCGGCGAGCTGGTATCTCGACCACGAGGTGGAGCTGATCCACGACACCGTGGTCCGCGTGGATCCGTCCGCGGGCCTGGTGCACCTCAGATCGTATGATCCGATCGCCTACCGGCGGCTGCTGGTCGCGACCGGTGGCCGCAATCGCCGGCCGGACATCCCGGGCGCCGGGCTGGAAGGCGTCTTCCAGCTGCGCACGCGCGCCCAATGCGACGCCATCAGGGCCGCGGCACATGCCGGCGCCCACGCGGTCGTGGTCGGGATGAGCTTCATCGGCTGCGAGGTCGCGGCCTCCCTGCGCCAGCTGGGCGTGCGCGTAACCGCCATCGCCGACCGTCCACCACTGGAGGCGGTTCTGGGCCCGGAGGTGGCGGGGGTGATCGCATCCATCCACCGCGACGCGGGCGTCGACCTGGTGACGGATGACCGGGCGCGGAGCTTCCAAGGCGCCGGCCGGCTCCGGGAGGTCAGCACGGTCAAGGGGAAGCGCATCGCCTGCGATCTGGCCATTCTGGCGGTCGGGATTGAGCCCAACGTGGAGGCTTTGACCGGCGCCGGGCTCGACATCGACAACGGGGTTCGAGTGGATGCGCACTGCGAGACGAACGTCCCTGGCATCTACGCGGCAGGCGACGTCGCCAACCACGCCCATCCGGTCTTCGGCCGGATCCGGGTGGAGCACTACAACAATGCCGAGAAGCAGGGCGCCGCGGCTGCCCGGGCGATGCTCGGCGCCAGCGCCCCCTACGCGTACGTCCACAGCTTCTGGTCGGACCAGTACCAGCACAAGCTCGAGTACGTCGGTCACACGCGCGAGTGGGATCGCTTCGTGGTCGCCGGAAACCTCGAGGAGCGCCGGTTCCTGGGCTTCTACCTGGAGGCTGGCCGGTTGGCGGCGGCCGTCGGGTTCAACCGAGGTGGTGACCCCGAGCTCGAGCCGGACAGCGAGCTGGCGATCGTGTCGCGGATGATCGCGCGGGGGGCCCGGCCAGTCCTGACCGACCTGGAGAAAGGAGTCCTGGCGTCGGATTGAAGGGCCCCCTTGCCCTCAGCCAGGCCGGACTGGTCCACGCGGTGCTCGAGGTCCAGAAGGCTCTGGCTGGGACCGGCGCCGCGCCTCAGCGATCGCAGGCTCCCAATCGCTCCCGTCGGCGGCCAGCGGCTTCGGGAGCTCGAGGTCGGGGGGCTCCGACTTGAAACCGGCCCCGGTATCGAAAACCACAACCGATTCCTCCCTGTCGAGCCAGCCGTCGGCGCGGAGCTGACTCGCGGCCAGCACCGCGGCCGAGGTCTCCAGGCTCGCATACCCTCCGCCCGCCGCCCCTATCGCTCGCTGCATGGTCGCGATCTCCTGCTCTGGGACGGAGATCGCCGTGCCGCCGGAGCCCCTGATGCCGTCCAGGATCAGGAAGTCGCCCACGGCACCAGGCACCCGCATCCCGGCCGCGGCGGTGGCCGCATTCTCCCAGGGCTCGGCGAACCGGTGCCCCAGCCTGAAGGCTCGGGCGATGGGGGCGCATCCGTCTGATTGCACGCTGACCATCCGCGGGCGGCGCGAGCCGAGCATCCCCATCACCTCCAGCTCATCGAAGGCTTTCCACATGCCCACCAGCCCGGTGCCGCCTCCGGTGGGATAGACGACGACGTCGGGCAGCGACCAGCCGGTCTGCTCGGCCAGCTCGAAACCCATCGTCTTCTTTCCCTCGACGCGATATGGCTCTTTCAACGTGCTGAGGTCGAACGCGCCCACCGCGCTCGCCAGGGCTCCGGCCAACCTTGCGCAGTCGGAGATCAAGCCGTCCACCAGGAGCAGGGTCGCGCCCGCCACCAGCACTTCGGTCTTGTTGGCGGCGGGCGCGTCCGAGGGCATGATCACCGTCGCCTCCACGCCCGCCGCCGCGGCGTAGGCCGCAAGAGCGCCGGCGGCATTGCCGGCGGACGGAGCCACCAGGTGGCGAACGCCGAGCTCGACTGCCCGGCTGACCGCCACGGCCATGCCCCTCGCCTTGAAGCTGCCGGTGGGGTTGAGGCTCTCGGCCTTGAACAGGAGGCGCTCGAGGCCGAGCCGGCGACCGAGCCGGCGCATCCTGAGCAGCGGTGTGTCGCCTTCGCCCAGCGACGCGGCTGAAGACCAATCTCGGATCGGCAAGAGCTCATGCCAGCGCCACAGGCCGAGCCCGGCGCGGTCCCGGACCACCTCCGGTCCCAGCCGCCCGGCCGCCGCCTCGAGGTCATAGCGCGCCAGGAGCGGGCGCCCGTCCTCGGGGTCGACGCCCATCAGCCGATCGGCTTCATATCGCCGCCTGGAGAGCGATCCCTCCAGATGCGTGAGCGTGGAACGGGTAGCGCCGGCCTCGGGGATCATCTCCTGGCTGTTCAGCTTTACCAGATCATCTGGGCGGATTCGGCATTCGACTGACATGGGGTACGTTGCTGGGATGGGGGTGGATGCCGACGTGGTCGTCGTCGGGGCGGGACCGACTGGGTCGGCTCTGGCCATCATGCTGGGCCGCGCGCGACTCCAGACCATCGTGCTGGACCGGGCTCAGTTCCCACGTGACAAGGCGTGCGGCGAGGGGCTGATGCCGGCCGGAGTGCGGGTTCTCGAAGAACTCGAGGTGCCGCTCGGCGCCTTTCCGCCGCTGGCGGGCATCGGCTACCAGGTGCCTGGGGCGGGGAACGTCCAGGGCGCGTTCGCCGGGGGCGGCACCGGCCGGGGAACGCGCCGTCTCGCCCTCGACCAGCTGCTGGCCGAGACGGCGGCAGCGGCTCCCAACGTCGACCTCAGGCTGGGCTGCGAAGCCATCGCGGTCGAGGTCACGGCCGAGCACGCCGTCGTACGGACCGCGGCCGGCGACGTGAGGGCCAGGTTCCTGGTCGGTGCCGACGGGTATCGGTCTCGGGTCGCTCGCCTGATGGGCTGGGCACGGCCCGCACGGGCTGAGCGCTACGCGCTGGTCGGCCACGTGGAGGCTCCGGGTCATCGCTTCGATCGGGTGCTGGTAACCCTCCTCCGTAGCTGTGAGGTGTACCTCGCGCCCACGGGCCCTGACGAGGTGCTGGTCGCGCTGCTCGGGCCCAAGCAGGGCCTGAAGCCGGAGGGCCAACCGGTGCGAGCAGCCTACGAGCGGCGCGTCGCTGAGGCGCATCCCGAGCTCAGCGGCTGCTCCCATTCGCTCACCGGCGGCGCCGGGCCGTTCTGGACGCGGCCGTCGAGGATCGCGGAGGATCGCGTATTCCTGGTTGGCGACGCCGCCGGCTTCCTCGATCCCCTGACCGGCGATGGGATGAGCGCGGGCCTGCTCGGGGCGCGCCGATTGGCGGCCATCCTCGCCGGCGGCGACGCGGGCTCCGCCCGCCTGTATCGGCATTGGGAAGCGGCCCAATGGCGAAGGCGTGTCTTCATGACCCGTCTGGCACTGACCCTCACCGGCTCCCCAGCGCTGGCCCGCCGCGCCGTTTCCGGGTTGGCCAGACGCCCGGCCACGCTCGACCGGCTCCTGGCGGTGAACGACGGCAGCCGGAGCCCACTGTCGTTGTCGCTCGGTGACTGGGCGGCACTGGCGGGGATCTGAGGTGGCCTCACGCATCCTGTCGGTCGCCACGGCCCTTCCCCCGCACAGGCTCGACGCCCGGGAGGCGCTGGATCGGCTGCGCCGCTTCTTTCCGCAGCTCGAACGCCTGGAGGACGGCGAGGGCGGGCTGGGTGCTCGCTACCTGTGCGAGCCGGTCGACGCGCTCCTGCAGCGGCGCAGCCTGAGCGACCTGCGCGTCTCTTACCTCGAGCATGCCCGGCGGCTGGCCGCGGCGGCGGGTCGCAGCGCCCTCCGGCGTGCAGGCGTGCGCGGCTGCGAGGTCGATCTGGTGATCACGGTCTCCTGCACCGGGTACCTGGTGCCGTCACTCGATGTGCACTTCGCCGCCGAGCTTGGACTTCGCCCCGATGTCCTGCGGCTTCCGATCACGGAGCTCGGCTGCTCCGGCGGCGCCGCCGCCCTCGGATTCGCCCACCGGCACCTCGGTGCGTTCCCCGATCAAACGGTGCTGGTCGTCGCCGTCGAGGTGCCGTCGCTGAACTTCCAGCCAGCCGACGCCTCTCTCGACAACCTGACGGCCTCTCTCGTCTTCGGCGACGGCGCCGGCGCCGCCGTCCTCGGCGCCGCGGTCAGGTCGGGAACCGGTTTGGAGGTTGTCCGAGCGGCGTCCTACCTGGTGCCGGGGACGGCCGAGCTGCTCGGCTTCGAACTTCGCGACAGCGGCTTCCACGTGGTGCTCAACCGCCGGCTTTCACGGGTGGTCGAGCGCGAGCTGCGGCCGGCGCTGGAGCGGTTCCAGGTCGCCAGCGAGCTGCGAACCCTCGACTTCGTCGCCGCGCACGCGGCCGGTCCCCGCATCTTCGAGACCATGGAGCGCGCGCTGGGGCTGTCCGCAGGCGCGCTCGATCTCTCACGAGAGGTCTTCCTGGCCGTCGGCAACACGTCCTCCGCGGCCATCTTCTTCACGCTCGAAAAGCTGATCCAGAGGCTGGGCCCGACGCCCGCCACCGGCCTCGGTCTCGGCCTGGGGCCTGGCATCAGCGTCGAGCTCATGCACCTGGCGTGGACGCCCTCAGAACACGCCCGGGATGAAGCGAGCCCGGTTCGCGAAGGCGCGGCGGTAGCCGGGCGAGGCGTTGAGCAGGCGCTCCTCGTCCCGGATGCGGTCGAACAGGACGGCCGCGTTGAGCGCTGACAGGAGGAGTGCGCTGACGCGCGCGCCGGCGATGAGCGGGACGGCCGCGAACTCGAGGATCACCGCCAGGTAGTTCGGGTGCCTGATGTAGGCATAGGGTCCCCTCTGGCTTGGTCTCAAGCCGGTGGGCACCGCGGCCCTCACGTTCCAATCCCTGCCCAGGCTGCGGATGCTCCACAACCGGAGGGCGGTCGCCCCGGCGAGGACGAGCGCCCACCGCCAGCGAGGCCGCCGGCCCGGCTTGCCCGCCACCTCCAGCAGGGGCAGCGTGAGGAGGCCGATGTGGGCCGCGACCATCAGAGGGTAGGTTCGGGGCGCCGCGCGCAAACTAGCGGCCGCGGCCTCGTGGGAACGGGAGACCGCTAGCTCACGCAACCTCTGGACGCCAATCGCGAGCAGGAGTGCCAGGTACCACCTCGGAACCGCGCGGCCAGACACCCTCCGCCGAGCTTACCTGGCTCCGTGGAGCCGCCCCCGGGTTGCTCCAGAATGGAGGAGTGGCGCCGGGAGAGATCGACAAGTACCTGGCCGGGCTCGAGGAGCCGAAGCGGTCGACGCTCCAAGAGTTGCGGCGGACCATCCTCGCCATCGTCCCCGATGCCGAGCAGTGCATCTCATATGGAATGCCGGCGTTCCGGCTCGAGGGCGGCGTGATCGCCGGGTTCGCCGCCTTCAAGAACCACCTCAGCTACCTGCCCCACAGCGGATCGGTGCTGGGAGAGCTGCGCGACGACCTGGCCGGTTACCGGGGCACACCGGGGTCACTGCACTTCGCGATCGACCAGCCTCTTCCCAAAGCCCTCGTCCGCCGGCTCATCGCCGTCCGTCTCAAGGAGGTGCGCGGGGCGCGGGACCTCCGCGACGCGCAGGCTCCGCGCGGGGTCGAGGACCAGCGCTCTCACAGCCAGCGACGGACGCGGCGTCGGTAGTCCTGATAGTCGCGGCCGAACCGCGCCTCCAGGTATCGCTCTTCACGCGCGATCACGCCGTGATTCACGGTCGCGATGACTCCCGGCAGGAGCAGCCACGGCCAGCGCCCCCCGGCCAGAAGCGCGACGCCGGCGTAGCAGAGGGTGAGACCGACGTAGGCCGGGTTCCGGGTATGCCGGAACGGACCATCCACGACCAGGGCAGTCGGCGGCTGGTAGGGGTCCACGGGCGTGCCCGCCCGTCGCATGCTGACGAAGAACGAGCCGGCCAGTGAGATCCCGGCGGCCAGCAGCGGTAGCCCGGCCAGGCGAAGCCGACCGGGCAGGCGCGGCAGCGGCAGGAGCCGGTCCAGCAGGAGGCCTGCCAAGAGTGGTCCCAGGTAGAGCAACGGCGGCGGCGCAATAACGCCGGGGGTCCGCTCCTCGCTGTCGCTCAAGCCGGCACCCGGCCCGGGATCTCGTGCGGCAGCCAGAACCAGCGCAGGTGCTCGAAGTCGGCGCTCAGCTGGCTGGCCCGCGGACTGGGGCGCGGTGCGGCCAGGATCGCGCGCGCCTCCTCCAGGTAGCGTGGAAGGGCGCTCTCGGGCTCGACGTGCCGGTGTGCAGAGTGCGGCACCCTGGTGTCCGAATAGCTGATGTCGCGCAGGCTGAGGGGCGGCTCCGGTGGCCCGGCGGCATAGGTCCACAGGCCCGTGAGGGCGTCGAAGCGGTATGCGGGCAGCAGCCGCCAGCCCTCGCTCGCCACCAGCTCGACGGCGTCCAGGATGAAGTCGAACACGGCCTCCGAGATGAAGTAGTTGAAGTTGACGCGGACCCAACCCGGCTTGATGCCCTCGCAGCCGCGGCCGATCTCGCGCTCGAACTCGTGCGACTGCTCCAGGTCGATGCCGAGGAGGCGGTGCCCATAGGGGCCGGCGCAGGAGCAGCCCCCGCGCGACTGGATCCCGAAGAGGTCGTTGAGCAGGGCGACGATGTAGTTGTGGTGCAGGTAGCGGCCCTCGTGCCTGAGCACGAAGGAGACGATCGACAGGCGGTCCAGCGCCGGGTTGCCCAGAATCTCGAGGTTCGGGTGGCGGCCCCAGCGCTGGATCGCGCGGCGGATGAAGGACTGCTCGCGGCGCCGGATCTCGGTGGCTCCGACCGCCTGCTTGAGCTGGAAGACGAGGCCGGCGCGGATCGATTCCACGATGGCGGGCGTGCCGCCCTCCTCCCGGTGCTCGATGTCCGTCAGGTAAACGTGCTCGGTGGGGTTGACGTAGGCGACGGTTCCGCCCCCGGGCAGGCTGGGCACGCGGTTCTGGAACAGCTCGCGGCGCGCCGCGAGCACACCTGGCGTGCTGGGCCCGCCTATGAACTTGTGCGGCGAGATGAACACGGCGTCCAGGTAGGGCTGGCTCGGTCCCTGCGCAGCCGAGCCCATCTCGATCTCCATGTAAGGGGCGGCCGCGGCGAAGTCCCAGAAGGAGAGCGCGCCGTGTGTGTGGAGCAGGATCGAGATGGCGCGCCAGTCACTGATGATCCCGGTCACGTTGGAGGCAGCCGAGAAGCTGCCAATCTTGAGGCGCCGATCTCGGTACCGCTTCAGCTCTTCCCCGAGCTGCTGCTGGTCGATATGGCCGTCCTGGTCCTCATGGATGACGACCACGTCCGCGATCGACTCCCGCCAGGGAAGCTCGTTGGAGTGGTGCTCGTAGGGCCCGATGAAGAGCACCGGCCGCTCCGCCTCGGGGATCTGCGCCGAGAGGTGATAGAGGTCATCGAGGTTGGCCGGGATACGCAGGTTGAGGACGTCGAGCAGCCGGTTGATGGCGGCCGTCGAGCCCGATCCGCAGAAGATGATCGCGTGCTCGTCATTGGCCCCCAGGGCCGCACGGATGATCTCGCGCGCCTCTTCGCGAAAGCGGGTGGTCTGGAGACCGGTGCCGGACGATTCCGTGTGCGTGTTGGCATAGAGAGGTAGGACGACCTCCCGGATGAAGTCCTCGATGAACGACAGCGCGCGCCCGGAAGCCGTGTAGTCGGCGTAGGTCACGCGGCGGGGCCCGAAGGGGCCCATCACCGCCTCGTCCTCACCGATCACCGAAGACCGGATTCTCTGGATCAGGTCCAATCTAAGCCCGCACCCATTGTCGCCCTCGCGCTCCCTCTCCGCCGAGCAGGTGGACTGGGCACGGACTCGGGGCCGGCGGCTGTGCCCGTGCCAGGATAGGCGCGTCCTGTGGCCGACCCTTCGTCGGGTCCAGACTGTAAGGAGGCTCACGATGGACGTGTCGCTGTCTCGACAGACTCCCGCGCAGCAAGATGATGTGGCTCGGCTGAACGTCGGGCTGGACGGTCGGCCCCTTCGCCTCGACCGACTGGTTGACGAGCGGGATCACCATCGCGGCTCACTCGAGGCGCCCGCCCAACTGGTCGAGTACGGGGACTACCAGTGCCCCTTTTGCGCTGAGGCCCTACCCGACGTGAAACGGATGCTGTCGCTGTTCGGCGACCGGCTGTTGTTCGCGTTCCGGCACTTCCCGCTGGTGAGCCAGCATCCGAACGCGTGGCCTGCGGCGCTGGCGGCCGAGGCAGCCGGCCGCCAGCAGCGGTTCTGGGAAATGCACGACCACCTGTTCAGCCACCAGCATGCCCTCTCGCACGACGAGCTCCGGAGCCACGCCCTCGCCCTCGGCCTCGACATGACCCGGTTTGAAAGGGATCTCGGCGATCCCGGGGTTGCCGACAAGGTCCGGCGGGACGCAATCAGCGGACTGCACAGCGGCGTCATGGGGACGCCGACCTTCTTCGTCGACGGCCGTCGGTTGGAAGGCGGCTACCGAGCCCAGGAGCTGAGGGAGGCGATCGAGTCAGCGCTGGAAGCCCATGGCGGCTGAGGAGAGAATTTCCTCATGACCCACACCACGATCAAGGAGCGGAGCCAGACGTGAAGAGGAATGCAACCGTGAGCTGGTCCGGGTCCGCACGCGATGGCGAGGGGACGTTCCGAGTCGGAAGTGGTGCGCTCAGCGCGCCCTTCACTTACAACAGCCGATTCGTGGGCGACAGCCAGACCAACCCCGAGGAGCTGCTGCTCTCGGCGCTGGCCGGCTGCCTCACGATGGCCATGGCCGCCGCGCTGCAGTGGCAGAAGGGAGGCGGCGGCGGGATCCAGACCAGCGCCGAGCTGGACCTGGTTCCGCACGAGTCAGGTGGCTATCGGATCCCCAGCATGCGCCTGGAACTCGCCGTGGCCGATGGGGGGTCGCAGGATGAGCTGGATCGAGCGCTCAAACGCGCCATGGAGATGTGTCCGATCTGCAACGCCCTAGCGGGAACCGACATCCGCGTGACGACCCGGCCAGCCGGGGTCGCCGATGGTCCGGAGCCGACCTAGGACCAACAACCTCGTGCCGAGCTATCGATGGCGCTCAAGTCATCGTGTCGCCGTCAGTACTCTTTTGCCTCCACCGTCTCCATGATTCGAGCCTGAGGACTGCCAATCTGGGCGAGTGGGTTCTGCCACAGGTTGCGCAGCGCTGCACGCATCGCCTCGGCTTCGGGCATGGTGCCGAACTCCAAGTCAATCATCACGTAGTTAGGGTCGTCAGCCGCCTGGGCAACACGGTGGCTGCGCACACCGGACCGCACCCTACCGATGGGATCGGCGTCGAACGCGTCGCGCTTCCAGGTGTCGAAGTCCGCAACGCGGTGCTCTATGTGCAAGGTGGGCATTCTGAATTCCTCTTACTAAGCGGGTGCCGAGGCACGCACCCGAGCCTCAGCCTCGACCCGGGCGGTCGCTTGCCGCTCGCTGACAATCTTCAAATAGAAGGCCGCCACGACGCAGGTCGCGATGATCACAGTCGTATGGAAGAAATAGTCGACGAGCGCGATCTCCGTCCAGCCGCTGGCGACTCGGTGGAAGTTGGAGTGAGGCCACCAATTGACCAGCAGCCAGCCGATGCCGAGGAACGCCGCGCGCGAAAGTCGCGGAGCACGCTCGAGATGGACGAGCTTCCTGCCCAGGAGCAAGAAAGCGACGCCGAAGCCGAATGCCAGCGCGGGGATGACGACGGCGATGGCGACGAAGTAAGGCAGCAGGCTGGACGGCGGCGCGACGGCTCCGGACGGGGCCCGCCAGATGACGAAGGAGAGGGGAACCGCCGCGATAGCCGCAAGGCCGCTGACGAGAAGCCACCTCAGCCAAGCCGGGAGCGTGAATTCGTTCATGTCCGGAGCTTGGGCCCGATTTGGCCCGCCCGCATCGGGGCCAGTACCCAATTAACGAGGGTCGCATAATCCGGTGACAGATGGGTCAGAAAGAAAGACCGGTCTGGCGGAGGAAGCCGAACAGGAGCTGCTGGTGGCTGCGGACGCGCTGGACGCCCACCTTGGCGGCGGCGACGGTGTCCCCGATATCGAGATCACAGCGGTTGGCAAGTTCGCGACCTTTGAGGTTGGCCCAGAGCCCTTCGGAAGGGTTGAGCTCGGGCGCGTAGCCTGGCAGTCGTTCCACTGACAGCCAGCTGAGCTGTTGCTCTAGGTAGGCGCGCATGAGCAGGCTGCGGTGAGAAGTGAGACCGTCCCAGAGCAAGAGCACCCGCTGGCCGCGGAAGTGAGCCTTGAGCTCCTTGACCACCTCGACCAGGCTCTCGTCGTTGTAGCTGCCGGGTCGGAGATGAAAGTAGAGACGGGCGCGGCGGCCATCCCAGCGGTAGCAGAGCAGCCCGGCGGCCGAGATGCGCTGCCAGTTCCGATGACGGTGGACCAGGACCGGGGTCTTGCCGCGCGGCGCCCAGGTCCGGGGCACGCTGGGTGTCAGCGAGAAACCACTCTCGTCCTCGAAGACGAACCAGCCGCGCTCTTGTTGGACCCCTTTTTTAGCTCCGGCCAGCGTTCTTTGACCCAGGCTTCGATCTTCTCCTTGTCGCGCTCGACCGCCTGCCGGGCGGGATTCTGGCGGCTCCAGCCCAGGCCGCGCAGGATCTTCCAGACGTGGCCAGGGTGGTAGCGAACGCCGGTCGTGCGCTCGACCACCTCCGCCACTCGGCGCAGAGTCCAGAGCTCGGTCGGGTAACCGTGAGCGCGGGCACCCCGGAGCAGTGCCCGCTCGATCTGTCGCAGCTGCGTCGCACTCAGCAGAGGTGGTCGTCCGGCGCGAGGCGCTTTCTTCAACGCTGGCATGCCACCTCGCCGCCATTGCTCGTACCAGCGGCTGACGCTTTGGCGAGAGACCTGGAGGAAGCGTGCTACGTCGGCCTGGCTGAGGCCCTCCTTGAAGAGCTTGGCGGCCTGTCGTCGCCGGGCCTCCAGACGATCTCGATCGTTGGGCACCCGAGGTGGTGAGGAGTTGCTGGGACGTGCGCTGGAACGCATATGCAAAGGATCTCACGAATCCTTCGCATTGTCACGTGATTAAGCGAGCTACTTTAATTGTGGCGATGGACTACCCGGCGTGCTACCCAGACCAGGCCGACCACAAGGCCCACATCGAGGATCAAGCTGGGCAATGCGCCTAGCAGGTGGAAGTTCATCGTTCGTGGATCCTACCAGCCCTGAACCCAGTAATTACCCCACGGATCCCAATAGAGCCGGTTGAAGAACGAATCGCTGCCGAACGGAAAGAAGTACGGGTAGATGTTGGCCCAGCCGGCTGCATAGTTCTGCCCATAGTTGGCTTGGCCGTAGTAGTTGTCGTAACTGCCTTGGGAAAGCCCGACGCTCGAGCAATTCGCGCACTGCCAGCCCGTGCTCGGATACGAAGCGTTGGCGTAGCCACAGTGGTCGCCGTAGCCCCACCCGGACGTCGACCCGTAGATGGCGCCGTCCGAGAAGTAGATGACCTGCCAGTGCCAATCATTCCAGCAGCTGGCGATCGGTCCGATCGGGCGCAGGGCCGCAACCAGCGATTGACCACCGTTTGCAGGTCCGGCGCCTGCTTTCGCTTCACTGAAGTACATGTGGATCTTGCCGGCTGCAGTGGTGACGATCACGGCCCCGGCCGAAGCTGCCCACGTGTCCCCCTCCCTCAACTCGAGGGCTCCAGGCGCACACTGCCTTGCCTCTCTCAGGGTCAACATGTGCTGGCCGCTGGCCTGTCCTGCGATTAGACAGGACTGGACGCTTGCCCATGTCGGCTTCGCCGGTGCCGGAGCCGCCGTCGCCCCTTCAGCACTCAACCAAAGGCCCACGGCGGCGAGTGCGAGGATCACCGCGTTCGCGATCAGCCGGCGGACGAGTTGTCGCGCAAGTGCCATGGACTACCTCCCAGTACGAGGTCCGGCCGTGCCTGCCAGTACCGGCGTGGCCTTGGTCAGGCGTCTTAAATACCGTGGCGGGCTCCGCGTCAATCAGATAAACAGCGACTCTAGAGTGAGTGCTTTCCAACGGCTTGACATCAGAATGCGCCAGCGGGGGCGCGGACCGGCCAGTACCCGGCACCGGCCCTCAAGTGCGCGCTCTCGGAGCGCTGACGGGTCAGCCCCGCCCTCGCCAGGTAACCGTCCGCCTGCGGGAGATTTCAGGAACATCGCGAGCGTTACGACTGCCGGCGTACCTCGAGACCTTGTCGCGCTCGACCGCCTGCCGGGCGGGATTCTAGCGGCTCCAGCCCAGGCCGCGCAGGATCTTCCAGACGTGGCCAGGGTGGTAGCGAACGCCGGTCGTGCGCTCGACCACCTCCGCCACTCGGCGCAGAGTCCAGAGCTCGGTCGGGTAACCGTGAGCGCGGGCACCCCGGAGCAGTGCCCGCTCGATCTGTCGCAGCTGCGTCGCACTCAGCAGAGGTGGTCGTCCGGCGCGAGGCGCTTTCTTCAACGCTGGCATGCCACCTCGCCGCCATTGCTCGTACCAGCGGCTGACGCTTTGGCGAGAGACCTGGAGGAAGCGTGCTACGTCGGCCTGGCTGAGGCCCTCCTTGAAGAGCTTGGCGGCCTGTCGTCGCCGGGCCTCCAGACGATCTCGATCGTTGGGCACCCGAGGTGGTGAGGAGTTGCTGGGACGTGCGCTGGAATGCATATGCAAAGGATCTCACGAATCCTTCGCATTGTCACGTGATTAAGCGAACTTCTTTAGCTCAGCTCGGCGATGTCCAGGTGGCGCACCGCGTAGGCGGCAATGGCCGATCGGCTGGCCGCGGGAAGCTTCCGGAGGATGCTGGTGATGTGATGCTCGACGGTCCGGGGGCTCAAAAAGAGTCGCGCCGCTATCTGGTCGTTGGAGAGACCGATGCCTACCAGCCGTGCGACCTCCTCCTCTCGACGGCTGAGACCGCCTGCAACAGCCGGGCCGGCGGCGCTACGGACGCCCAACCGCCGCAGCAGCCTGCGCACCCGGTCGGCTCCGGGTGCTGCGCCCAGCGCCCGGAAGGTCGCCATCGCCAGCCTGGCTTCACGGATGGCCAGTTCGGGATTGGCGTCGGCGACTGCCTCGGCCATGGCGAGGCGGGCCCGCGCTGCTTCCCACGACATTCGCGCGAGGTCCAGGCGCTGGACTGCTAGTTCGAGCTCGATGAACGGGTTCTTGCCTTCGGCGACGGCTACCAGGCCCGACGCCAGGCCGGCCAGGCCGAGAAGGCAGTCCCCGCCTGCCGCCTCCGCCAGCTCGGCGAGTGCCACCGCGGAGTCGCGGGCAGCGGTCGCATCGCCGTCGGCCAGTTGAGCCTCGGTTAGATGCAGCAACAGTGGCGCGGCTTGCAGATTGGGCTGGCCCAGCTGACGCAGCCGACGCTCCAGCAAGGCGGCCGCGACCTTGGGCCGGCCCCGGGCCAATTCCATCTCGGCCAGCGGCTGCTGGGCGTCGGGGTGACTTTCATTGCCTTCAAGGAGCCTGGCGGCTTCATCAAGACGACCCTGACGGATCCGGAGGTCGGCCAACCGCACGATGGCGTCCGCCCGCATGTCATGGGAACCGGCGTCAAAGATCTCGAGGGCGACCAGCAGTTCGCGCTCCGCACCAGACCAATCCCCGATCGCAGCCAGAACCCCGGCATAGGTGGCTCGGCAGGTTCCGCTCACGCCGGCCTGGTCGTAGGCTCCCAGGAATGGCTGCGCCACCTGGTGCCATTGCTCAGCGCGCCTGAAGTCCACGGTCCGCTCACAGCCGGCAAGCAACGCACAGTAGATCTGCCCGACGGCCTCCGGCGCCTGAACCTCTCCCGCCACGGTGGCTGCCATCGCCTCGTCAATCTGGGCAAGGCCCGCTTGGAGACGTCCCTGAAGCACCATCGCCAGCCCGCCATAGGCCATGGCGAGCAGCTCGTAATCTGCGTCTCCGAACTGGCGGGCAATCTCCATCGCTTGAGCGGCGGCCCTCTCGGTCTCGACCGGGTCATTGGTAGCCAGGGCCCGCATGAGGATCACCCTGCCGACCTCGGCGGATGGCTCGGCCTTGGTGAGGAGCCGCTCGCATCTGGCGATCCAGCCTCCGGCGACCGCCCGGTTGCCCTTCAGCCTGAGGTACTGACCTCCGATCCACAGGGCCGCCCAGGCTGCACGGCCGTAGTCGCCCCCGCGTCGGAAGAGGAGGTAGGCGTCTTCCATCGCGCGCACAGCCGGTTCCAGCTTGTTCTGCCACAGCAGGGCGATGGCAAGCTGCTGATGAGCCTCGCCGCCGGCTCCAGCCGCGATTTCCGCCTCGTGCGTAACCTGTGCTGCGGCCCAGTCCTGAGCTTCCAATCCCGTTGCTCGGCCAGTCGCCGCGTCTCTGTGCGCCACCAATGAATCATCGCGCCGCGGTTACGCGCCGGCGCGGCGAGCCCGAATGTGTCTCAGCGGCCCGCGGGAAGCGCTGCCATGGCGGCGGAAGACAACTTACAGTCCGGGCACAGGCCTGCGAATACGACCTGATGGCTGCGCACGACATAGCCGGTTTGTGCTTCGATGCCGGCGGCCGCCTCATCGACAACGCATCCCGGAACCTCGGCGATGGCACCGCATTGGATACATCGGACGTGCTCATGGTGATCGCGCGGTGCCTCATAGCGTGCCTTGCCGTCGCCGAGCTCCACCCTTTGAACCAGCGACCGTTTTTCGAGGGCCCAGACCGCGCGCAGAACCGTCGAGAAGTTGGCGGTGGTGATCTGCTGTCTGATCTCCTCGAGGAGCTCATCCAGCGACCAGGCGCGGTGGCCCTCGCCTTCGATCAGGGACCTCACGGCATCGGTGACCGGACTCGGCCGAGGCATCAGCCGCAGTCTACCGCCGGGGTGTCGGCAGGCACGTGCGGCTTGCCGTCCACGTCAGCGCCCGCCTCAGCCGGCTTAGCAGAAGAGACAGCAGATAGCCGCCGAAGGCCAGGGCGGTGATGAAGAAGCTGGCCGGGTAGGAGATGTAGAAGGCCAGGGTCAGGCCCAGCCAGACGACGGCCGCGGCCAGCATCGCCGAGAGCGCCAGGGCAAGGTAGGGCCGGCTCGTCAGGTTCTGGGCGATGGCGGCTGGAGTGACCATCAAACCGAACACGAGCAGAGCTCCCACGGCCTGGACGGCCTCGGCCACGGTAACCGCCACCAGGATCATGAAGACGGCGGTCATCGCTCGCACGGGCACGCCCCGAGAGACCGCGACGTCGGGGTCGAGGCTGACGAAGAGCAGAGGCCTGGCGATTGCCAACAACGCGGCGCTGGTGGCAAGGCCCGCCACAGACGCGACGAGCGCCTGGGTCGGCTGCAGACCGAAGATCGACCCGAAGAGCACGCTGATACCGACGACTCCAGCACTCCCGCTGAGCGAGGAGGTGTAGAGGCTGAGGAAGAGGACCCCGACGCCGAGCACCCAGGCGAAAACTGTCCCGATGGCGACATCCCGGCCGCGCCCCCGACCGCCCAGGGTGCCGATGGCCAGGGCGACCGCGATGCAGCTCCCGAAAACGCCGATCAGGAGATCGAGACCGACCAGAAGCCCGCCCAGGCCGCCGGTGAAGGCCACATGACCGAGGGCGTCGGTTGTGAAGACCTGGTTGCGAAGGACGACGAAATAGCCGACCAGACCCGAGGCCAGGGCTATGCAACCTCCGGCCACGAACGCATTGCGCATGAAGTCGAGGGCGAGCATCGCCTGGAGGTCGGTGGCAGGATTGAGGGAGAAGGCGGCCATCGGGATCACGTGCTGTCGCCCAGTCGGATGGGCGTCCATCCACGCCGGCTCGGGCGCGGTGTCAGGAGCGCCTTCGCCACCCGGATCAGCGCGTAGCTGGCGAAGGCGAACGTGGTTATGAAGAAGCCGATCGGATAGATGGTGAAGTAGGCGATCGCCAGGCCGAACCAGGTGAAGCAGAGGGAGAAGGCGATCGAGAGCGCCAAACCTGGCATCGGTCGGGCGGTCAGCTGCAGCGCCGACGCGCCTGGCGCGACCAGCAGGGCGAACACCAGCAACGTCCCCACGATCTGCACGGTGACCGCGATGGCCAGAGCGAGGACCAGCAGGAAGCCGACCGAGAGCGCGCGCACCTGGACTCCTCGTGCCTCGGCCACGTCGGGATCGACGGAGGCGAAGATCAGGGGCCGCGCGATCACGGCCAGTGCCGCCAGCGCTACGAGCGTCGTCACCAGGCTCACGGCGACGTCCCGATCGGAGATGCCCAGGATCGTCCCAAAGAGGAAGGCGTAGACGCCCTGGGCGGTGCCCGCATAAAGGCGAAAGAAGAGCAGCCCCAGGCCGAGGGAGAAGGCCAGGATGCTGCCGACAGCTGCCGATTCCGCTCGGTGGCCGGCCTCCAGCCGGCTCCCAAAGGACCCGATCCCGAGCGCGGCAATCACGCAAAAAGTGATCAGCCCAAGGACCGGAGACACATGCAAGAGCACGCCTGCCGCGGCGCCTGGAAATCCGACCTGGGAGAGCATGTGGGCCGCGAAGCTCTGGCCCCGAAGAACCACGAAGTAGCCCGCCGCCCCCGCCAGGACCGCCACCAGAGTGCCGACGACTAAAGCGTTCTGCATGAAATGGAAGTGGACGAGCAGCTGCAGGTCGTAAAGCAGGTTCCAGGTCGGCTGGTCGGTCACAGGTGGTGATCTTGATGGGCGTGGTAGCTGACCGGCTCCTGCTGGCCGACCACCACGATGCGACCGTCACTCGTGCTGAGCACTTCCACAGGCGCTCCGTAAAGGCGCGTGAGCGTCTCGGTGTTGATGACATCCTCCGGACGACCCGAAAGGACGTGCCCACCGGCCACGTAGACCACCCGATCCAGGAAAGGCAGAAGCGGGTTGACGTCGTGGGCGACCAAGAGCACGGTCACCCCCCGCTCCCGGCAGATCTGCTGAATCAGGGACGAGATCGCCTGCTGATTGCTGAGGTCGAGGCTGTCCAGGGGTTCGTCGAGGAGCAGCATTCGAGCGCCGCTCACCAGCGCTTGGGCGATGAGGATTCGCTGCTGCTCGCCGCCGGAGAGCTCGCCGATCGCCCTTCCGGCATAGTCCTGAGCACCGACCAGTTCGATGACGCTCGAGACTCGGCTGTCCGTGGACCTGGCCCCGATTCCAACCCAGGACGGGAGTGGCAAACCCCAGCGCGCGCCATCGAGTCCCAAACGCACCAGGTCCGCGGCGCGAATCCGCAGGTCGGGATCGAACCGCCGGCGCTGCGGCAGATAGCCGATCTCATCGTTCCCCCGGGTAACGGGCCTGCCGAAGACGGAGATCCTTCCCTCCGTGAGCGGCAGCACTCCCAGGAGCGCCTTCAGGAGCGTCGACTTGCCCGCCCCGTTCGGACCCAGGATGGCGACGAACTCGCCGGTCGTAACCGACAGGTTCACGTCCCGCCAGACAAAGTTGCCGCCCAGGCTGATCCCGGCCCTCTCCAAGGCCACCGCCGGCCGGGCCGCGAGGGAGGCGACGTCCGTCAAGGGCGATTCGCGGCTCACTCGGCGGCCTGGCGTCCGGACCATTCCTGGCTCAACCGCCCAGCGCCGCCAAGAGCCCCCGCAGCTGCCTGGTCTGCCACTCCTGGAAGGTGGCGTTGGCCGGCGTCAGGGTCTCGGTGACCTGGGCGACCGGGATCTTCTGGGCCCTGGCCTTGTCGACCACCGCCACCACATCCTTGGTCGAGTTCTGTGAGTTGAACACCAGGACCCTGATCGACTTGGCGGAGATCTGCTGCTCGATCGTGGCCTTGTCGGCGGCGCTGGGGTCGGTCCCCTCGCTGATTGCCTTCATGTACCCAGGCGGGGTGATCAGGTTGAGACCCAGGGCGTCCGACAGATAGACGAAGATGCTTTCGGTCGCGCCCACCGGAGTGTGGTGGTACTTCTGCCTGATCGTGTCCAGGGTGCCCAGGTAGTCCTTCAATCCGACGCTCAGGTACTGCGCCTTCTGCTGGTCGAAGTAGGAGGCATCCTGAGGATCGATGGCGTCGAGGTCGGCGTTGATCTTGTCGATCACCCTGGCGACGTAGGCGGGGGAGTACCACAGGTGCGGGTTGTCGCCCTCCTTCTTGCCGACGAGATCGCCGACCGTCAGCACGGTGCGGCCCGAGACGGGGTTGGCGGAGATCAGCTTGGGCATCCAGGGGTCGTAGCCCGCGCCATTGACGACGACGTACCTGGCGCTTGCGATCAGCCGGGCGTCGGAAGGTTTTGCCTCATAGGCATGGGGATCGGTGTCGGGGTTGGTGATGATGCTCCGCACGCACACCTTGTCGCCGCCGAGCTGGGTCGCGATGCTGCCCCAGAAGTTCTCAGCTGCCACGAGCACCGCCTGGACCGCTGGGCAAGGAGGTGCGCCGGCCCCGGTGTCACCGGATCCGCCGCCGTTGCCACACCCGGCCATGAACACGGAGAGTCCGATCGCAAGAAGGACTCCATGAGCCGGCCGTCGAGCACCCCAAGAGCGCCTTCCGACCGACCACATGCCAGGCTCACGCGCTGACGTCGACCCCACCCGACCGCCTCCAGAAATGTTGAGCTAACGGCTTGCGCAGCAGTATTGCACATATTGTTTGCGCAAGATGGTTGCCCATCCGCTGCGCCAGAGGGGAGCAGGATGACGGCGGCCACGTACTCGATCCACCAAAAACCAGTGAGCTCATTCACCGCCACTCCGATCAGCGTCACGGCGGCCAGGTAGGCGCAGGTAGCCGACTCGGCGATATCGGCGCGCAAGGCCGGACTCTGGATCGTCTGATTGACGGCTCGCTTGCAGTTGGCGAGCCACGGCTGTCGGTCAATCGGCGAGAACCAGGGATATAGGTCCACAAAAAGGCTGCTCCGGCGGGCAGCGCCCGCCGGAGCCTGAAAGGAGAGAGAAGTATCTAGGCGGTGACGCGCTTGGCGACGACCACCGGCTGGCGCCGGAACGCGGTCACCAGCTCGAAGATCATGGCCGCGGCCACGACCGCGGTCGCGAGCATCAGGCCGATGCTGGCGTAGAAGGCGTACAGCCCAACCTGGGACCAGCCCCACGCGCTGAGCAGGGTCGCACGCAGGGTCTCGCCCTGGAACAGCGTCGCCTTGGCAGCCGTCAGCTTGGCGTCCGTCGGGTTCGCCGAGGCCAGGCTGCTGACCTGCGCATAGGTCAGGCCGTTGTAGACGCCCTTCAGGTGATGGCCGATGAAGTCGTTGGCGTAGGCCTTGGCCTTGTCGCCAGTGTCCACCTGCTGGCCGGCGTACTGCTGCAGGGTCGGATAGACAGCGGGGTCGAGCGCGCCTCCGGTGACGGCCTGGCTGGCGTCTGGGAAGTAGATCTTCTGCGCCACCAGCTGGTCGGTGACGAAGCTGTTGGCGAAGCTGGCCTCGTAGTAGAGGAACCCCGCGCAGAATCCCAGCACCAGGACGGCCATCGCCTGGAGGGCGATGATCCTCCACTTCAGTTCACGAGTCATGATGAGACCTCCTAAGTCTTGGTTCCACCGGTTGGTGGTGATTTGTCGCTGCCCTGAGTCAACCGGTTGCGGAGGCTGGTCGAAACTGACTAAGAACCTACCGGGGACTGGGACTGGTCCCCTCCAGGAGGTGACCTACGGTCCGGGCGCGCTGGCGGGTTCCGCGGTACGCCCCTCGAGGTCTTCGCGCATGCGTTCCAGGGCGTAATGAAAGAGCCGCAGCGCGATCGTCTCGTTGCCTTCCAGCGCGCGGAACTGCTCGGCGCTGGCGACGTATGCCCGCATCGGCGTCTTGGAGACGACAGTCGCCACCGCCGGCTTGCCGTCGAGCATGCTGGTGGCACCGAAGAACTGGCGCGGCCCGATGTCCCGATGCTTGCGGCCGCCGATCATCATGTCCGCCTCGCCTTCCATGACGATCCAAAAGGCGTCATTTCGATGGCCTTCGCGGATCAAAGTCTCGCCAGCCTCGACTCGAACCTCGTCCACGTTGGCGCCGATCACCTCGAGGACCCGGCGGGGAACGTGGTCGAAGAGCGGCACCGTGGCCAGCTCTTCGACCTTCTTGTCGGCGGAGCGCAGCCTGAACCGTTTCATGAGGGTGACTGTATTACGGGAGGCCGAGGCTCGCGGTCCGGCAGGGAACTAAGGAAGCGCGGCGGCTTGGGTGCGGACCGCCGGGCCAACCCGTTCGCCGGTGCGCGCCAGGAAGCCGGCCAGCGCATGCCGCGCCAGCCGGTGCATGACGACGCGGTCCACCAGCTCACCCACCGGGCCCAACGGCGGTTCGTAGCTGCCGACCAGCGCCAGCTCGGTCCAGGCATCGGGGAGGCGGGCCGCCTGCAGCTCACCGGCGAAGACCGGGAAGAGCACGTCCATCTCGGCGGCACGCAAGCAGATGGGCTGGATCAGCCAGCCGTCGCCGGCCTCCAGCCGCCCCAGGCTGACGACGACATTCCGCTGCAGCCCGCTTCCGACCATGACAGTTGACAGCAGGCGCCCCGCAGGCTCCTCGCGCAGCTCGGGGACCCAGCTGCCCGGACCATCCCGGATGGCTTCGACCAGGCAGGCGAAGGGCAGTGGCAGCTCCAACCGAGACCAGGCGAACATGCGCTGTTCAGGCCCTCGCGGCGCTGGCTGCCGGCTCGACCTTGTGCCCAGCCTCGCGGCCGCATGAGATCAGGACCACCGGCCGCCGGCAGCGGTGTGACAGCTCGTGGCTGACGCTGCCCAGCAGGAGCTCGGCCACGCTGCCGCGGCCGCGACGGCCCACGACCACCAGGTCGGCGTCGCAGCGGTCCGCCACCTCGGTCAAAGCGTCGGCCGCACGCCCGTCAGCCAGGATGCTGCGGTACGCGAGCCCGGACTCCTCGAGCTCGCCGCACCACTTGCCCTCGAACTCGCCCTTGATCTCCGCGCGCCACGCGTCGTCCAGGCTGAGAGGCATGACCGCGTTGTAGGCAAAGGCGTACTCGACGGCGGGAACCGGCTCGATCGCGTGCACGGCGACCACGTCCGCCCCCACCGAGGAGGCCAGGTCGACCGTCCATCCGAGCGCCGCCTGGGCCGCCTGCGATCCATCCAGCCCGACCACGATGCGCTTGATTCCCGTCTTCCTGTTCATGGCTGTCCCTCGAACCTCGTGTGACGCGCCAGGTAGGCCGCGGCCTCGGCACGGCGCTCGACGTCGAGCTTGCCCAGGATGTTGGAGACGTAGTTCTTGACCGTCTTCTCGGCCAGGTTCAGCTCGACGCCTATCTGGCGGTTGGTGCGGCCCTCGGCGATCAGCTTCAGGATCCGCTCCTCCTGGGCGGAGAGCCGCGCCAGGCGCTCGTCCTGGAGCATGTGCTTGCCCCGGCGCAGGCGCTGGAGGACGGACTGGGTCACGGCCGGGTCGAGCAGGCTCTGTCCGTGGCCTACGGCGCGCACGGCTCTCAGCAACTCACCGCCGCGAATCTGCTTCAGGACGTAGCCGGAGGCGCCGGCCATGATGGAGGCGAAGAGCGCCTCATCGTCGGCAAAGGAGGTCAGCATCAGGACCTGGGTCTCGGGCCGCTGGGCCCGGATCTCCCGGGTCGCCTCGATTCCGCTGCCGTCGCTTAGGCGCACGTCCATCACGATCACGTCCGGCTTCTGCTCGGCGGCGGCTGCGATCGCCTCCTGGACGCTGCCGGCTTCGGCAACGACCGAGATGTCGCCGGTTGCCTCCAGCATGGCGCGCAAGCCCCCCCGAACGACCTCGTGGTCGTCGACGACCATCACGCGCAGCCGGCGGGTCGCGATCACTGGTTCCAGCACGCGCTGACTGTGGCACCAGGCCGAGCAGTCCGACGGGGCCATAGGTCCTACCGCGATCGGGACCTCGGGCGGGGCGCATCTATCATCGGGGCCGTGGCAGCCGGGATGGTCGAGGTGATCCGGACCAACGCCGCCCTCTTCGACGCGCTGCCGGACGGCATCCTGGTGGCGGACAGCGAGGGCAGGATCGTCTTCTGCAGCACCCAGCTCGAGACCCTCTCGGGCTACTCTTCCGCGGAGCTGCTGGGCAAACCGGTCGAGGTCCTGGTGCCGGAGCGGTTCCACTCGCAGCACGTCCGGCACCGGGAGGGCTACGCATCCGCCGGGATGCCGATCCGGGCCATGGGCTCGGGTCTCAAGATCTACCTGCGGGCGCGCGATGGGCGCGAGATCCCGGTCGACATCTCCCTCGCACCACTGGAGGCCGAAGCCGGCCCGGTGGTGATGGCGGCGGTCCGCGACGCGACTGAGCACACGCGCGCCGAGCAGGAGCTGCGCGACAGCCGGGAGCGGTTCCAGCTACTGATCAACGGCGTCGAGGATTACGCGATCTTCATGGTCGACCCCGAGGGACGCGTCGCCAGTTGGAACTCGGGCGCCGAGCGCATCAAAGGCTATACGGCAGAGGAGATCCTCGGCCAGCCGCTTGCGGTCTTCTACACTCCAGATGACGCGCGCGCGAGGGTACCCGAGCAGGGCCTCGAGACGGCCGCCCGGCAGGGGCGCTACGAGGCCCAGGGTTGGCGGGTGCGCAAGGACGGCGACCGCTTCTGGGCCGAAGTGGTGATAACCGCCTTGCGCGACGAGAGCGGCGAGCTGCGGGGCTTCTCCAAGGTCACCCGGGACAGCACCTTCCGGAAGCTGGCCCAGGATCGGACCGCTGCCGTGATCGAGATCGGCGAGGCGATACTCACCGCCTGGGACTCCGAGCGGCTGCTGGCGCTGGTCGCCCACCGGGCGCGCACGATGGTGGACGCCGACACCGCTGTGATCGCGATGCCGGACGCCGCCGGCGGCGAGCTGCAGCTGCTGGTAGTCGACGGCGAGGGTGCCGAGTCGCTGCGCGACGTGCGCGTCCGGGCTGAGGCCGCCGGCGGCCGGGGAGGCGACCTGGCCGGCGCGCTGCGGGCGGCCGGCCTGGCGGTCCAGGTGATCCTGCCGCTGGTGGCCGAGGGACGGCAGGTCGGAGTGCTGGGAATCGCCAACCGCCTCGGCAGCGACGAGTTCAGCGCTGATGAGCGCCAGGTGATGGAGCTGTTCGCGGCCCAGGCGGCGGTGGCGATCCAGTACGACCGTGCCCGCGACGAGCTGCGCCGGCTCGACCTCCTCGAAGAGCGGGAGCGGATCGGCCGCGAGCTGCATGACGGCGTGATCCAGTCCCTGTTCGCGGTCGGCATGAACCTGCAGGCCGCGGCGGCGCGCGCCGGCAGCGCCGAGCTCGAGCAGCGACTGGAGGCCTCGGTGGTGCAGATCGACCGGGCGATCCGTGACCTCCGCAACTACATCTTCGGCCTGCGCCCGGGAATTCTGGCCGACCGCCAGCTGGCCCAGGCCATCGAGTCGCTGGCCGCCGACTTCGAACGCGAGTCCGGGGTCACCATCGTGGCGGACATCGACGGGCAGATGGCGGCACGCCTCGCCTCACAGGCGGCCGACGTCGTCCAGCTGGTCCGCGAGTCACTGTCCAACGTGGCCCGCCACGCCGGCGCCACCACCTGCCGGGTGAGCCTGCGGGCGGCGGACGGCGAGGCTGTTCTGGAGATCGACGACGACGGGCAGGGCTTCGACATCCAGGCGGCGACCGGGCCCGGACAGGGCCTGCGCAACCTGCGTGAGCGCGCCGCCTCGTTGGGCGCCAGGCTGGAGATCGATTCGCGGCCCGGCGAGGGCACTACGGTTCGGATCCACCTGCCCCTGTAGGCGCCCCAGACAGGGTCGCACGTAACCGCCGGACGCGGCCCGGCGCCCTTGCCACCCCTGAGGTCGCGCATGGCCGACGCCACCTGCCGGTCGGCCTTGACGACCCGGGCCCTTGGACCCTCCCCGCGGCTTCACGCCGGGACCAGGGTTCAGCTCATGGAAGCCTTCATTCTCGGGTTCTGGTTCCTGCTGGTCGGGTTCGTGATCGCGGCGATCGCCAGGCTGTGGCTGGTCAACGCGCCCGAGGGCGGTGGGAACCGTCCGGCGAGCTGAAACCACCCCGCGTCCTGCTCGAGCTGCCGGCGTCGGCGCGACGCCCACGCCTCCAGCGCGCGCTGCGCGAGGCCGGCTTCAGCGTCAGCCTCTGCACGGCTGAGGGCGAGTGCCCGCTGCTCAGCGGCGGGACCTGCGGCCTGGTCGAGAGGGCCGACGCCGTGGTCAGCGACCTGCCCGGCCCGCGCGGCAGCGCGATCCGAGCGCGGATCCCGGCAGGCGTCCGCGCGGATCCCGCGCTGGGTGCCGTGCGCCAGGTGAGCGCCCGCACTCGCGCCCGCCGGCTGCGCTTCACGCTCGCCACCGGCGACGGCCGCCGAGTGACGGTGCGCGCCATCCGGCCCGGCGACGGGGGCCGGCTGCGGCGGTTCGACGCCGGCCTTTCTGAGAAGGCGCGCCGGCTCCGCTATCTCGGGTACATGCCGCCCATGACCGCTGATTGGGCTGCACACCTGGCCACCCCCGACCTGGACCGCCGGTTCGCCTTCATCGCCCTGGCCGGCCGGCGGCTGGTCGGCGACTGCCGGCTGGTGCCCATGGAAGACGGCGGCGAGGAGGTCGCGATCGCGGTCGCCGACGACTTCCAGGGCGCGGGAGTGGGCCGCGCCCTGCTCGAGGTGGCGCTGCGGACGGCGGCCGAGAGAGGGGTCGCCGCCGTGGTCGCGGAGGTCAGCTACGAGAACCAGAGGATGACGCGGATGCTCCGACGGATGGGCTTTCAGCGCACGGCGTGGGAGCTGGGAGTGATGACCTTCAGGTGGTCACCGGTTCAACCGGGCTGAGGAATTCACGATCCCCTGCAGCGGGCCCTCGCCACCGTGGTCGGGTAGGTGGCGTAGGCCGGCGACCGGCACGCCGCGGAGGTCGAGTCTCACCACTACGTCGCTCGCGATCGGGTCCGCGCGGCTGTAGACAGAGGTTTTCCAGGCCGGGATTCCGAGCCCAGAGCCGGCGGCAGAGTTCCAGGCCCGGATCACGCCCTCCGCGTCGACCAGCACGGCTGGGCTGGCCGATTCCCTCGCCAGGGTCCAGACGCCTCGCAGTCTTTCTTCCACCGTAATACCGGCGCTCTCGTCTTGAGTTTGGGTCCCGAGTCCCCGTTCGGTGCCCGACGGCTGATTCCTCACATATTTGTCCGTGGTGTCCGCTCGCGGTCTGACCAGGACGGGTTTCTCGGGACCCTGCACGCAGCATCCGCCCGGAAAGCGGCCGCGACCAGGGCCGGTCGGCGCCACCTGGGCGGGACCTGCGGCCCCCGTTTTCCGCCCCCGCTCGGTTAGCGTGCTCTGTCTTGATCGTCCTCGCCGTCAACTGCGGCAGCTCGAGCCTCAAGCACCTGCTCGCGGAGGTGGGTCCGGAGGGGCGGATCCGGCAACGCCTCGCCGAGGGCAAGGTCGAGGGAGCGCCCTCACGCCACCCCATCCACAGACTGCTCGACGACCTCCGCGCCGGGGGGCGCCTCGAGCGGGTGGAGGCGGTCGGGCACCGGGTGGTGCACGGCGGCCGGCGCTTCAGCGACCCGGTGCGCGTGGACGCCGGCGTGCTGGAGGAGCTCGACCGCCTCTCCGAGCTGGCGCCGCTCCACAACCCGCCCGCGGTGGCCGGCATCAGGGAGACGCTGTCGGCGCTGCCGGGGATCCCGCAGATCGCCGTCTTCGACACCGCCTTCCACGCGAGCATGCCCCCGACCGGCGCCCGCTACGCCGTCCCCAGGGAGTGGGAGGATCGATTCGACGTCCGCCGCTATGGCTTCCACGGTCTCGCACATCGCTGGCTGGCCGAACGCTATGCGGAGATCTCCGGGCGTGACCTGGCCGCCCTCCGGCTGGTCACCCTCCAGCTCGGCTCCGGCTGCTCGGCGGCCGCCATCGCCGGCGGCCGTTCGGTCGACACCTCGATGGGCATGACCCCCACCGAAGGCCTGGTCATGGCCACCCGCAGCGGTGACGCCGACCCCACGCTGCTCTCGGTCGTCAGCCGCCAATCGGGCGAGACCGCGGAGGCCGTCGCCAAGCAGCTCAACGAGCTGTCTGGTCTCAAGGGGCTGGCCGGCACTGGCGACATGCGCGAGCTGCTCGAGCGGGCGGAAGGGGGCGACGCCCGAGCGGCAGAGGCCGTCGACATCTTCGCCTACCGCGCGCGCAAGTACGTGGGCGCCTACCTGGCGGTCCTCGGCGGCGCGGACGCGATCATCTTCGGCGGCGGCATCGGCGAGGCCTCGCCGCAGGTCCGAGGCCGCATCCTGGAGGGCCTCGAGTGGCTCGGGGTGGTGCTCGACCCGGCTCGCAACCAGGCCCTCCGCAAAGGAGAGGGCGCGATCAGCGCCCCCACCTCCAAGGTCGCGGTCCACGTGATACCCGACGACGAGCAGGCGCTGATCTGCCGCGACACGGCGGCCGTGGCGGGCTCATGACGGCGCCGCCCGCCGACCTCGACTTCGACACCATCCTGCGCGACGGCTCCACCGTCCACGTGCGCCCGGTCACCGCCGACGACCGCCAGCCTCTGCAGGACTTCCTCGAGGCCCTCAGCGCCCAGGCCCGGCTCTTCCGCTTCTTCTCGCCGGTCAGCGAGCTGGGCTGGGCCGCAGACCGGTTCGTGGACGTCGACTACCGCGGCCGCCACGGCCTGGTCGCGCTGCACGGGAGCCCGGAGCGGATCGTCGGCCACGTCTTCTACGCCGCGGAATCACCCGAGCGCGCAGAGGTGGCGCTGGAGGTCGCCGACGAATACCAGGGGCGGGGCCTGGGCACCGCGCTGCTGGGCTACCTGGCGGCGGCGGCCGCCGGCGCCGGCATCACTTCCTTCGAGGCCGAGGTGATGCCGGAGAACCACAAGATGCTGGGCGTCTTCCGGGACAGCGGCTACCGGCTCAGGACCTCCTCGCTGCAGGGCTCGCTGCGGGTCGAGTTTCCGACCGAGCAGACCGAGGCTGCGCTGGAGCGCTTCGCGCAACGCGAGCACCTGGCGGCGGTGGCGGCCATGACTTACTTCTTCGAACCAGCCTCCATCGCCGTGATCGGCGCCTCCAGCCGCCCCCGCTCCATCGGCGGCGAGGTCTTCCGCAACCTCCTGCTCTCCGGATTCCCCGGCCCCGTCTACCCCGTCAGCCCGCACCCGGTCGTGCAGTCGGTGGCGGCCTTCCCGGACCTGGCGTCGATCCCGGGCGAGGTCGAGATGGCGGTGATCGTGGTGCCGGCCGCCGCGGTCGTGGAGGCGGCGGAAGCCTGTGCCCGGCGCGGCGTGCGCAGCCTGGTCGTGATCTCGGCCGGCTTCGCCGAGACCGGGCCCGAGGGCCGCCGGCGGCAGTCGGACCTGCTGCGCGTCTGCCGGGAGAGCGGCATGCGCCTGATCGGGCCCAACTGCATGGGCATCTTGAATACTGATCCCGAGCACCGCTTCAACGCCACCTTCGCCCCCGCCTTCCCGCCCGCGGGCCGCATCGCCTTCATGTCCCAGAGCGGGGCCCTGGGCCTGGCCGTGATCGACCGCGCTCGAGCCCGCGGGCTCGGCATCTCGACCTTCGCCTCGGTCGGCAACAAGGCCGACGTGTCCGGCAACGACCTGCTCGAGTACTGGGAGGACGATCCCCACACCGACCTCCTGCTGCTCTACCTGGAATCGTTCGGCAACCCCCGGCGCTTTGCCCGGATCGCGCGCCGGATCTCGCGGCGAAAGCCGATCCTGGCCGTCAAGTCCGGCCGCTCGCCGGCCGGGGCGCGTGCGACCTCCTCCCACACGGGCGCCTTGCTGGCCGACTCGGACGTGGCCGTGGACGCGCTCTTCCGGCAGTCCGGCGTGATCCGGACCGAGACGCTGGGCGAGCTCTTCGACGTGGCCGCCCTGCTCTCGGCGCAGCCGCCGCCGGCCGGCCGCCGGGTGGGGATCGTGACCAATGCCGGCGGCCTCGGCATCCTCTGCGCCGACGCCAGCGCGGCGGCCGGCCTGGAGGTGCCGGAGCTGCCGGCCGCCCTGCGCGCCGCGCTGGCGGCCTTCCTGCCCGGCGAGGCCTCGGTGGCCAACCCGGTGGACATGATCGCCACCGCCAGCGCCGACGACTACGAGCGGGCCCTGGGCCTGCTGGCCGGCAGCGACGCCATCGATGCCCTGATCGTGATCTTCATCCCGCCCTTGGTGACGCGAGCCCAGGAGGTGGGGGCCGCCATCCGGCGGGCCGCCGAGGCGCCGGACCGCGGCAAGCCACTGCTGGCCGTGTTCACGTCCGCCGCGGGAGCGCCCGCCGACCTGTCCGAGGGCGCCACCCGGATACCGACCTACACCTTTCCCGAGGAGGCGGCGCGGGCGCTGGCCCGCGCCGCGGGCTGGGCACGCTGGCGCAACGCGCCGGCGCCGCCCCCCTGGCAGGCGGCGGGGGCACGGCGGGATGAGGCGCATGCGCTGGTCGCGGCCGCCCTCGCGCGCCACCCGGAAGGAGAGTGGCTCCCGCCTGAAGAGGTCGCGCAGCTGCTGGCCTGCTACGACATCCCACTGGTCGAAACCCTGGTGGTGCCCGACGTCCGCGCGGCCGCGGCGGCCGCCGCCCGCCTCGGCGGCTCGGTCGCGGTGAAAGCGTTCGGCGCGCGCCTCGTGCACAAGACCGAGGCCGGGGCGGTGGCCCTCCGCCTGACCGGCCGCAGCGCGGTGCGCCACGCCGCCACCGCCATGCTTGAGCGGCTCGCCGCCGCCGGCACCCCGGCCGAGGGCCTGGTGGTGCAGCGGATGGCGCCCGCCGGAGTGGAGATGATCGTGGGCGCCGTCCAGGACCCCGTCTTCGGCCCCGTCGTCGCCTGCGGCGCAGGCGGGACGGCGGTCGAGCTCATGAAGGACGTGCGCTTCCGGCTGGCGCCGCTGGCGGTCGAGGACGCCGACTCGATGATCTCCGAGCTCGCCACCCGGCCCCTGCTGGAGGGGTACCGCGGCCGGCCGCCCGCGGCCGTGGGCGCGCTTCGCGACATCATCCTCCGGGTCGGCGCACTCGCCGAAGAGCACCCGGCGGTCGCCGAGCTCGATCTCAATCCCGTGATCGTGGCGCTGGAAACCGCCACCGCCGCCGACGCCCGGGTCCGGGTGGCCCCCGCCCCGCTCCACCAGCCCGAGGGCACCAAGCCCAGGCCCTGAAGTCCCGGCCCGGCGGTGGCCAACGGCCCTATGGCGGGGGTGCGCCGGGCACGACCATTCGAGTGGAATGACATGCGACCCCTGATCGTGCTGGCGGCGGATGCCGAGCTGAGATCGGACCGGGCCCTGCCGGTGGTGGCGGCGCTGGCCCTGGCCAACCGGGCCCAGGTGCTGGCCATCCACGTCCACGACGGCCGCGACGCTCGCACCCGGTCCGAGGCCGATGCCCTGGCCGCACGCGCGGCCTGGACGCTGGGCCAGTTCGGGATCGAGACCGCCTGGGAGATGGTGACCAACAGCGACGGGCAGGTGGCTTCGGTCATCGCGGGCATCGCGCGCGCACGGCACGCCTCGCTGGTCGCCTTGGGTTCTCACGCGCACGGCAGCCTGGGCGGCCTGTTCCTGGGCAGCGTCAGCCACCAGGTGCTCGCTCTCGTCGACTGCCAGGTCCTGATCGCCGGCGGGCTGGACGGCCGCGACCCGCTGGTCCCCGCCGAGATATCCAGGATCCTGGTCGCGGCCGATCGGTCGCTGGAATCGGCCGCCGCCCTGACGGCTGTGGAACCGCTGGCGCTGGCCCTCCGTGCGCGGGTGCTCGTCATCCATGTGAGCGATGTGCGCACAGGCAACGGCGAAACGTCCCGCCTCCAGCTCGAGGACAGCACTCGGGCCCTGGTCCGGCGCGCCAGCAACGACCTGCGGCTGTCGGGGGTCAGGGCAGAGTGGACGATCCCGGCCGGCTCGCATGCGGTGCCGGCACGGATCGCCGAGGCGGCTAGGGAGTGGCAAGCCGACCTGATCGTGATGGGCTCGCGCCGCCACGGTGAGCTGGCTTCGGTGCTGGTCGGCAGCGTCGTGCACCGGTTGGGACAGCTGACCGCCCGCCCGATCCTGGTCGCGGAGCGCCCCGCCCGGAAGGTGCCCGCCGCCGATGAAGAAAACAATGGGCTCCGCCAGCTGGTGGCGCTCGGGGAGGCTTAGGCCTGGAAGTGCAGGCGTCTGCCATGCTCAGCAGGAGTGCCGGCTAAGACCGCTTCCCGGCTGACCACCCGCGAGCTCGAGCTGATCGACGGCTACTGGCGCGCCGCCAACTACCTGTCGGTGGGCCAGATCTACCTCCTCGACAACCCACTGCTCCGGCAACCCCTGCGGCTCGAGCACATCAAGCCCCGGCTGCTCGGCCACTGGGGCACCACGCCCGGCCTGAACTTCGTCTACGCCCACGCCAACCGCCAGATCAGGGCCCGCGACCTGGATGCCATCTATGTCTTCGGTCCGGGTCACGGCGGGCCGGGGGCGGTGGCCAACGCCTACCTCGAGGGCACCTACAGCGAGATCTACTCGGACATCGGCCAGGACGAGGACGGGCTGCGCAAGCTCTTCCGCCAGTTCTCGTTCCCGGGTGGCATACCCAGCCATGTGGCGCCCGAGACCCCGGGCTCGATCCACGAGGGCGGCGAGCTCGGCTATGCCCTCACCCACGCTTACGGGGCCGCCTTCGACAACCCCGGCCTGCTGGTGTTCTGCGTGGTCGGCGACGGCGAGGCCGAGACCGGCCCGCTGGCTGCCAGCTGGCACTCCAACAAGTTCCTGAACCCGGCGCGGGATGGCGCGGTGCTGCCGATCCTGCACCTCAACGGCTACAAGATCGCCAATCCCACGGTGCTGGCCCGCATCCCGGAGCCCGAGCTGCGCTCCTTGCTCGTGGGCTACGGCCACCGGCCGCTGTTCGTCAGCGGCAGCGACCCGGCCGCCATGCACCGGCTGATGGCGCGCGCACTCGACCAGGCCCTGGACGAGATCGCGGGGATCCAGGCCACGGCGCGCCGCGGCCAGCTGAAGGAGCGCCCGCGCTGGCCGCTGATCGTGCTGCGGACCCCCAAGGGCTGGACCGGCCCCAAGAAGGTCGACGGGGTCCAGATCGAGGGCACCTTCCGCGCCCACCAGGTGCCGGTCACCGACCTGGCGGAGAAGCCCGAGCACATCAAGATCCTCGAGCGCTGGATGCGCAGCTACAGGCCGGAGGAGCTGTTCGACGGGGCCGGCCGCCTGCGCCCCGAGCTGGCCGAGCTGCCGCCCAGGGGGCAGCGGCGGATGAGCGCCAACCCGCACGCCAACGGCGGCGAGCTGCTGCGCGACCTGCGCCTGCCCGACTTCCGCGCCTACGCCGTGGAGGTGCCCAAACCCGCCACCACCTTCAGCGAGGCGACCCGGGTGCTGGGCGGCTTCCTACGGGACGTGGTGCGCGACAACCCAGACAACTTCCGGCTCCTGGGCCCAGACGAGACCGCGTCCAACCGCCTGGCCAACGTGTTCGAGGCGACCAACCGGGCCTGGGATGCCGAGACGGTCCCGGGGGACGACCACCTGGCGGCCGACGGCCGTGTCATGGAGGTGCTCAGCGAGCACCTCTGCCAGGGCTGGCTCGAGGGCTACCTGCTGACCGGGCGCCACGGGCTGTTCAACTGCTACGAGGCGTTCATCCACATCGTCGACTCGATGTTCAACCAGCACGCCAAGTGGTTGAAGTCGACGCGCAGGATTCCCTGGCGCAGGCCGATCGCTTCGCTCAACTACCTGCTCTCTTCGCACGTCTGGCGGCAGGACCACAACGGCTTCTCGCACCAGGACCCCGGGTTCATCGACCACGTCGTCAACAAGAAGGCGGAGGTGATCCGCGTGTACCTGCCGCCCGACGCCAACTGCCTGCTCTCGGTCGCCGATCACTGCTTGCGCAGCCGTCACTACGTGAACGTGATCGTGGCCGGCAAGCAGCCCGCGCTCGACTACCTGGAGATGGAGTCGGCGGTCGTGCACTGCACACGCGGTGTGGGGATCTGGGAGTGGGCGAGCAGCGACGAAGGCGGGTTGCCGGACGTGGTGATGGCCTGCGCCGGCGACATCCCCACGCTGGAGACGCTCGCCGCGGTGGCGCTCCTACGCGAGCACCTGCCCGAGCTCAAGGTGCGCACGGTCAACGTGGTCGACCTGATGAAGCTGCAGCCGTCGACGGAGCATCCACACGGGTTGACCGACGCGGAGTTCGACTCGTTGTTCACGCAGGACCGGCCGGTGATCGTCGCCTACCACGGGTACCCGTGGCTTATCCACCGGCTCACGTATCGGAGGCGCAACCACGACAACCTGCACGTGCGGGGGTACAAGGAGGAGGGCACGACCACGACCCCCTTCGACATGGTGATGCTGAACGACCTGGACCGCTTCCACTTGGTCATGGACGTGATCGACCGGGTGCCGGGGCTGGGGTCAAAGGCGGGGCGCCTGCGCCAGCACATGGAGGACGAGCGGCTGCGCCACCGCCAGTACACGCGCGACCACGGGGACGACCCGCCGGACGTGAAGGACTGGGTCTGGCCCTACTGAGGGTCTGCAACACCTCCCCGCTTGGCGGGGAGGTCCCTCCGCCAGAGGCGGAGGGGGTGGGCGGGGCGCCCGCCTTACCCCGGTCCCCATCCCCTTCCGGCTACGCCGGAAGGTACTTCCCCGCCGGGCGGGGAAGAGTCCGCGCCGGCGCCGTCTGTCAGCGTCACGCGGTGCCCTCCCGGACGGGGGCGGCGGCCGCCTCCTCACGGTAGTAGTCGCGCCAGATCAGCCGGTAGACCGGCAGCCAGCGCGGTAGGTCGCGCACGATCGGGATGAAGGGAACCAGCACCAGGCCCAGGCTGAGGATCGTCATCATGAGGACGACCATCAGATCGGCGTTGGCGTTACCGGCGAAGGGCGGCAGCTGGTACCACAAGGTGTAGAGCCACAGCCAGGTCTGGCCGGGGTAGCTGCCGGTCTCGTTCATCATCCCCCACTGGTTGCCGAGCAGGTGCGCGTCGGAGGCCAGGGAGGCCAGATAGCCGCCGTCGCCCATGAAGAGCAGCGGCAGCGTGTAATCGGTCTGGTAGAAATGCCCGTTGGCGACCAGCGCGCCGTCCAGGCCGCCCGCTCGGGCCAGCGCCAGCTCGCTGTCCATCATGGCCGGCAGCGGCCCGTAGTCGCCGGCGGCCATCGTGATCTTGCCGTTGCTGTCGGCCTTGGCATCCGTCAGTGCTTTGGTGTAGGCGTCGAGCCATGCCTGCTGCTGCTTGGGGTCGGCGCTGTTGTAAGCAGACAGCGCAGCCACCAGGTCGGGGTTGCCGACGCTTGCCTTCTCCAGGGGCGTGAGCACGAAGTCCTGGGCCGAGTTGACCGGCTCATGGACTCCGAACCAGGCCTGGGGCGAGAAGAAGCCCAGGCTCTGCACCGAGGCGCTGCCGCTGTTGTAGGGGGCGCCGTACTGCGCGCTCACGGTGGTCCCCGCGAGCTCGCCGGCCGCGGTCGTCACCAGGTCGACGGGGTCGTTCTGGGCCCAGCTCTGGATCGTCTCCGGCGGCTGATCGGGCGAGGAGAGGAAGACTGTCAGGCCGGCCACCAGGACGAGGGTCCCGATCAGGGCGATCGCCAGCTCCTTCAGCAGGTCGTAGGGGACGGTCCGGATGCTGCCGTAGTAGGCCTCCTGGTCGATGTGCTTCACGGCCGCTGCACCTGGTTGGCCGCGATCGGCTTGACCACGCCGCGCATGCGCACGGCCACGATGTGCACGACCACCAGGATGGTGACCGCGATCGGGATCAGCATCACGTGCAGGCCGTACATCTGGCCGAAGTTGAGGACGTTGAAGAAGCTGCCCACGCCGATCGAATTGATGGCGTCCTTGGCGTTCACGCCGATCCACTGGGCGTCGAAGTTCTGCTGCGCCAGGTAGCCGGTGAAGGCAGCCCCGATGCTGACCAGGAAGATGATCGCGCCGATCATCCAGGTCGCTGCGCGACCGTCGCGCCAGCCGGCCGCGAAGTACTGGCCCCACAGGTGCAGGACCATGAAGACGAAGAACAGCTGCACGCTCCAGAAGTGGAGGCTGTTGAAGAAGCGACCGACGCCGGAGACGTGCCACCACTGGGGTCCGAAGAAGGCGAGCACGACGCCGCTCACGATCACCCAGACCAAGGCCGCGATCGTGATCACGCCGAAGACATAGACCCAGGAACCGACGAAGTACGGCTGCCGGTCGGGAAGCGCGTTCTGCAGGGGCAGGCGCCGCCGCAGGTAGTTGCGGACCGCCAGCGTCCAGCTGCCGGGGTCGTCGTCCGCCGCGGGTCGCTCGATCACGATCGCCGCCTGGGCTTCGAGCCCGGGTGTGGGAAGGGAAAGATGAGCGCCACGGCGAAGAGGAGCACCATGCCCGCGATCAGGAGCAGGTTGGGCAGCGAGATGACTATGAAGCCAAGGTGGAGATAGGTAGCGGGAGTATCCAAGTCACGCCTCCTTTGATTCGGTGGCGGCCGCCACCTCCAGCACCCGGGCGCGTACCGCGTCCACGAAGTCCTTGACCGTCGCCCGCGCAATCGTGTGCAGGGCGGCGTCATCGATGGCCTGACCCAGCCGGCCCAAGGGCGGCTGGTAGGTGGCCTTCAGTGAAAGCTTGGACTCGCGCGGCGTCAGCGGCTGCAGCTGCAGGTAACCGTCGAGCACCGGGAACAGCGGGGCGGCCGGCCGCGCGGACCAGGCCAGCGGAATGCGCAGCCAGTCCCCCAGGCGCTCAGGCGGGCCGACCACCAGCCGGACCCGCTTGCGCAGCGCTGCCGGCCCGACCTTGAAGCCGACCGATGGATCGGAGTCCGCAGCCCGCTGCACAGCGTCGGGCAGTGCTGCCTCGCACACCGCCAGCGGGAGTGAAATTCGGGTCGCCGACCGGATGTACACCCGGTCAGGACCTCCGCCAGGCGGTGGTCGAGGGGCCGGTGCAGCGCGTGAGGTGCATGCGACTCAGGCCTCCCGACCCCGCTCGGTGATCAGGATCGGGGTCTGGATGCGGTGGACGAGTGCGTGGTCGGTGGCCCCAGTGAGCAGGCCCCGGAGCTCGCCCAGCCGGCGCGAGCCCATCACGATCAGGTCCGCGTCCACGCCCTCGGCCACCTCCGCGATCTCGGCCGCGATGGGCCCGGCGCCGGTGGTGATCTGACCGCGGGCGGGCACGCCCGCGTCCTTCAGCTCGCGCACCGCGGCGCCGACCGCGATCCGGGCATCCTCGGCCGGCTCCGCCCAGGCCATCGCCTCGACGGCCACGATCCGCGACACGTGGAGGACGACCACATCCGCCTGCCACTTACGGGCTACGGTGATGGTCGTGCCCACCGCTGACGGGATCTCCTCGCCACCGGCCAGCGCGAGCACGATCCGGCGGGTCGTCTTGGCCAGGCGCGGGGCCGCACGCACGATCAGCACCGGGCGGTCGGTCTGGGCGACCACCTCGTGGCTGACGCTGCCCAGGAACAGGCCGCCCAGGTCGGATCGCCCCCGCGAGCCCATCGCGATCAGGTCGGCGGCGAACTCCTCGGCGGCGACTGCGATCTCGCGGGCGAAATGGGTGGCGGCGCCGGTGCGCAAGCGGCCCGTCGCCTTGAGTCCGGCATCCGTGAGCCTGGCGGCGTAGCCGTCGACGAGCCGCTGGGCCTCGCTTCGGGTCTCTACGTCCCACCAGCCCTGGGCATCGGTGACCTCCAGGTTCCAGACGTGGACGACCTGCACTTCAGCACTCCGGGGAGCGAAGTCCGCCACCACCTCGACGGCGTTCTGCGACTGCAGCGATCCGTCCACCGCCAGCAGGATCCGGCGAAAGTCATGCACCTTCATGAACCGCACCTTGGGTCCCAGTGAGCTTGGGAGGGAGGGCCTTAGGTCCCCCCTCGGGAAGGACTTCGGGCAAGCGCCGGGTCCGTGTCAGGATTAGAGGGTGAGCAGCGACCACCTCCGCGTGATGCTGGTGGACGATCACGAGGTGGTCCGGGACGGGCTCAAAGCCCTGCTGCAGGCACAGGACGACCTGCTGGTGGTGGCGGAGGCGGGCTCCGTGAAGGACGCGCTGCTGCAGGCCGACCGCACCAAGCCGGACGTGATCGTGATGGACGTGCGCCTGGCCGACGGCAGCGGCATCGAGGCCACGCGCGAGATCCGCGCTTTGCGACCCCAAACGCGCGTGATCATGCTGACCTCGTTCGCCGACGACGAGGCGCTCTTCGCCTCGATCATGGCCGGCGCCAACGGCTACGTCCTGAAGCAGATCAGGGGCGGTGAGCTGGTGCGCGCGATTCGCACCGTGGGCCGCGGCGAGAGCCTTCTCGACCCCGCCATCACGAGCTCCGTGCTGGAGCGCCTGCGCAAGGGCAAGCACCTGATGCGCGACGAGAAGCTGTCTCGGCTTACCGGCCAGGAGGAGCGGATCCTGGGCATGATCGCGGACGGGCAGACCAATCGCGAGATCGGGGCCCACCTCAAGCTGGCCGAGAAGACGGTCAAGAACTACGTGTCCACCATCCTGTCCAAGCTGGAGGTGGCGCGCCGGGCCGAGGCGGCCGCCTACCTGGCGCGCAAAACCGCAACTCCCGGGACCTAAGACCCTACCGCCGGCGGCATCTGTCCCTGACGATGCTCGGCGTGGAAGGCACCTCCCGCCGTTTCGCGCACCTCGAGCTTCATTTCAGTGGGGGTGCGACGCTCCGCGACATCGTGATCGGCATGTCGGACGGCTTGACCGTGCCCTTCGCGCTGGCCGCGGGCATCTCGGGCGCCATCCAGTCGACCGGGGTGATAGTCACCGCCGGCCTGGCCGAGGTCGCAGCCGGGTCAATCGCGATGGGCCTCGGCGGCTACCTCGCCGCCAAGAGCGAGGCCGAGCACTTCGACCGCGAGCGCCGGCGGGAGAGGCGCGAGATCGTGGAAACGCCCGAGGTCGAAGCCCGGGAGGTGACCGGGGCGCTGGTAGGCTACGGCCTCTCCGAAGCGGAGGCGGCTCCGGTGGTCGCCGCGCTGCGCCGGCGACCGGAGGCCTGGGCCGACTTCATGATGCGGTTCGAGCTCGGGCTGCAGCGGCCGCTGCCGGGACGGGCGCTGGCCAGCGCCCTGACCATCGGCGCCTCCTACGTAGTCGGCGGCCTGATCCCGCTCTTCCCCTACATGGTGGCCGGCCAGGCCGTCCGCGGTCTCCTGATCTCTTGCGCGGTGACGGCCACCGCGCTGGCCGCCTTCGGCTACGTGAAGGGTCGCTTCACGGGCATGCCGGCGATCCGCAGTGCGCTGCAGACCGTGCTCATCGGCGGCGCCGCGGCCGGCGCCGCGTTCGCCCTCGCCCGCGCCATCTCGGCCTGAGCCTCGGCCGTCCCGGCCGGGCTGAGCGCGGAGCAGGTGCTGTTCCGATCAGATCCAAACTAGGCTGCGCTCATCCTCTTCTCTGCGATCACCTTGAAGCGCACGTCCGGCGGCTGCCGGAGCGTGTTGTGGATGGTGCAGTGTTCGATCACGCGCTCGAATGCCAGGCGGCGCTCTGGCGTGAGGCCCGGCGCGTCGACGGTGAGCTCGACCCCGCCCACTCGCGCCGGGCTCTGGGCCCAGGCCCACTCGCAAGTGACGGCCAGGCCTGCAGTCGGCAGTCCGTGCCGGCGCAGGAAGCGCTCCGCGTAGAAGCCCACGCAGGCGGCCAGGCTGCCCAGGAAGAGCTCGGTGGGGGTGGGGGCGGTATCCTCGCCCCCCTCCTCCAGCGGTTGGTCTGCCAGCAGCTCGTGGCCTCGGACCTGGATCCCGAGCCGGTCTCCGCCCAGGTGCCGAACGGTGACCGCCGGTGTGCTCGTGGACATCAGATGAACAGCGTGATGGCGCCCTGCGCGTCGGCGAGGGCGGTGGTGGCGCCGGCCGGCTCCTCAAGGCCGTCGATCAGGTCCTCGCGCTTCAGGCCCAGCAGGTCCATCGTCATCTGGCAGGGGACGAGCTTGACGCCCATCTCCTTGGCCAGGGCCATCAGCTCCTGCGGGCTGGCCACGTGGTGCTGCTTGGCGAGGTGCATCATCATCGCCTTGCCGGCACCCCCGAAGTTCAGCTTGGAGAGCTTCAGGTGATCCGCACCGCCCCGATTCATCATCGAGAGCATCTTCTGCATCCAGTTCTCGCCCGTGATCCGGACCCCGTCCTTGACCAGCGGGAAGAGACCCCAGAAGGTGAAGAAGACGGTCGTCTCCTTCCCCATCGCGGCCCCGCTGGTGGCCAGGATCAGCGTCGGCCAGATCTTGTCCAGCTCGCCGCTCCAGGCGAAGATCACCAGCTTCTCGGCCGGCTCCGGCATCTGAGCCGCCGGCTCGGCCGCCGCTCGCTCCAGTGTCGCCACGCTCATCTCACGACCTCCTTCTTCTTGAGGAGGAAGCGGAAGACGCCGCCCTCCTCGCCGCTCTCTATGAGCGGGTTGCCGGTCGTCTTCGACCAGGCCTTGAAATCGGGCACCGAGCCCGGATCGGTGGCGAAGACCTCGACCAGCTGGCCCGGCGCCAGCTGCTTCATGGCCATGGCCGTCTTGACGATCGGAATCGGGCAGGAGAGCCCCTTCAAGTCGAGGCTCAACGCGATGGTGGCTTCCATGTCTGTCTCCTTACGGCAGCCGCCCCTGGGGGACGGTGTGCCAATAGGTCTTGTTGAACAGGGCCTTCGCCCAGTGCCAGCGGCGAGCCGGCGAGGGCGAGACCGGGGGGTGGTCGTAGTCGAAACGGATCGTGGTGGCCTCTCCCCGGCCGGTCTCCAGGAAGCACATGACCTTCCCGTCGTAGACGTGTGCGGGAGCTGCCTCGCCTCTGACCGCGGCGATGATCTCGGCCGCCACCACGGATGCCTCGTAGTGGGCGACTGAGCCGCTCTTGGAGATCGGGATGTTGGTCGTGTCTCCGATCGCCCAGACCTGCTCGAACTGCGTGTGCTTCAGGGTGTTCTTGTCGACCGGGACCCAGCCCCGCTCGTCTCCGAGGCCGGAGTCCTCGATCACCTTCTGGCCTCGGTGCGGTGGCACCAGCACCAGCAGGTCGTAGGCGACGGTTTCGCCTTCGAGCGAGCTGACCGTCCCCACGACGGGATCGACCGACTCGACATTGAAGAAGCCGGTCAGCTCGATGCCGCGCTCGGCCAGAATCGGCTGCACCAGCTTCGAGGTGGCCTCGATGGTGAAAGCGCGGTTGAGCGGAGACAAGAGCTTGATCTCCGACTTGTCCCGAATACCCCTTGCCCTCAGGTAGTCATCGAGCAGGAAGACGAACTCCACCGGTGCCGGCGGGCACTTGTAGGGAATGCCGGCCACCCCGATGACGATCGATCCGCCGTCGAAGGCTTCGAGCGCTTCGAACAGGCGAGCGGCTCCGTCCATGGTATAGAAGGTGTGGGCGTCGTTGGCACCGGGCACCTCGTCCATGACAGTGCGGCTGCCCGTGGCCAGCAGGAGATGGTCGTAGCCCAGCGTCCGTCCCGATTCGAGCAGCACTTTCCGAGTCACCGGATCGACGCGGACAGCTCGCTCGACGACCAAAGACACGTCATCCCGGAGAAGGCTCGTCTCCGGGCGCTGCAGTGCCGCCGGCCGTTCCTGGCCGACCGCGACATACAGGAACCCAGGCTGATAGACATGAATCCCGGTGGCGTCGACCACGGTGACATGCGCCTTTCCCGAACTCTGCTTGGCGACCAGGTTGGCGACGATCGTCCCGCCGACGCCGCCGCCCAGGATCAAGACTTCAGCGGCCATGACTCACCTCGCCTTGCGCACGATGAAGTGCGCGTAGCCCTGGTCCTCGATCACCTCGATCAGGTCGTGCTTGGCCTTGGCCACCCAGGCCGGGATGTCGGTCCGGGAACCCTCGTCGCTGGAGAGGACCTCGAAGACCTGCCCGACCTGGCCCTGGCGGATGGCGCCGATCAGGTTCATCAGAGGACCCGGGCAGGCCATCCCCCGGGCATCGATTGTCTTCAACCCCACGAAATCTTCGATTTCGCGGGGACCCCTGTTGTCGATCTGGACTGTGCTCATTTGCATGACTCCTTCAGATGAAGACGACCTGGCCTTCGGAGGCGGAGGCCACGAAGGCCGCCACACCTTCGACGCCGTCGACCAGGGGGTCGAGGTCGTGGCGGCCGATCCCGTACATGTCCATGGAGAGCGCGCAGGCCTGGATGTCGACCTCGCCCACATCCTTGGCCTGCTTCAGCAGTTCGCTCCAGTGCAGCCCCTTGTGGCCGCGCGCACTGGCGGACTGCTCGGGCGTCGCGTCCGCCGCCAGGCCGTGATCCGCGCAGACCTGGCCGGCCCGAAAGGCGTCCAGCGCGTAGTACTGGAGAAAGATGTTGACGGGCCTGCCCATGGCTGCCGCGCCGACGGCCAGCACCGCGGCGGCCGTGAGCTTGTCATCGGTGCCCGAGAAGAGCACCAGCGAGATCGGCTTCTCTTGGTCTTCCATTTCTGCTCCTTGTGTCGCCAGTGTCGCCTCGGGTCGCAGCGGGGAGCAGAGGACAAAGACCCAGGGTCAGTGGGCCATATGGACCTATGTGTTTGATCAGTTACCAAGCTATGGTCGACTCGTGATGACGCCAGAGCTCATCGCGGAGGTGGCGCACCGGTTTGCCCTGCTCGGCGATCCCACAAGGCTGCGGATCCTCCATACGCTGATGGAGCAGGGCGAGCTGTCGGTTGGCGAGGCGGCCGCGGCTGCTGGGACGTCTCGGTTCAACGCTTCGGCCCACCTGAACCGTCTCGCCCTCGGCGGTTTGGTTGCCCGTCGCCAGGCCGGGACCACCCACTACTACCGCGTCTCCGACAGCAACCTGAGCAACGTCTGCGACTCGATCTGCAAGGCGGTCAAGGAGCGCGCACAGGCGCTGACGGTGTGATTCGGTCCTGATATCGGCCGGGACCCTGGTCCCTGTTGGGCAGGGCCGAACGGCAGGCAACGCCGATCCAGCCGATCCCTAGGCTCCGGCCATGAGCACAGACGTGGCGGCCGGCCCGACTCGAGCCAATCACGGGATCGCGATCTGGGCGGCGGCCCTGGTCGCCGGCATCGCATTGGTCCTGACCGCACAGTTCCTGATCGACGGCTGGGCCGATTCCAGCGAGACCGCGCACTGGACGCAGCACGCACTCCTGTTCGTGGCGGGCCTGACGACTGGTGCCGCGGGCCTCCGGCTGTACCAGCTGGGCTCGCGGGCGGCGTGAGCTTCGGCCGTTTCCGAGCGCGACCGCTGCCGGACCTGTCCGCCGCGCGGCTGGGCCTGGCGCTGGTCGCGCTGACGGCGGCGGCCTGGCTTACCGGTCTTCCCTACCTTTGGGTGCGGTTCGGCTTCCCATTCGCCATACCCCTCGCCCGGATCGACGGCCCTCACATCTTCGTCGGAGCCGCCCTGGCGGCCATCATCCTGGCCAAGGTCGGCCAGCTCCATCTTCGCCAGGGGCTGCGCAGGCTCTCAGGCGTGCTGCCCTGGCAGCGCTGGCTCTCGCTCGGGCTGCTCGCCACCTACGGCGGCGTGGTCGTCAGCGGGCTGCTGCTCCTGCTCCCCTGGCCGGCGACCGTGCAGCGCCAGCTGGTCGACCTCCACCTGCTGACAGCGACCTGGGCCGGCGTCATGACGGCGGTCCACGCCGGGCGCTACCTGGTCCGCCGCCTCCCGCCGGCGACCGCCGACCTCCGCTTCAAGCTCGGGGTGGCGCTCATCCTGCTGCCGGCCGTGGGCCTGCTCGCCCTGCCGGCGGCGGCCGCGCCCCTCACCCGTCTCGGCTCCGGAGGCGCCTGGCAGCCGGTCGGACCGGGTGGCAGCTTCACCTCCAAGGTCATGCGGCTGCCGGGCGGCTGGCTGGTCGCGCTCGGCACCGGCATGTGGACGAGCCGCGATGACGGAGCGACCTGGTCACCGGTGCCCGCCCTCAGTGACCGGCTGGTGCGCGCACTGGCGACCGGCCCCGGGGGTACGCCAGTCTACCTGGGTACCGACCAGGGGGTCCTGATCGCGGACGGCCTCGCGGGTCCCTACCGCGCGACCGCGATGACCGGCCTCATCGAGACGGTCCTGGTGGAACCTGGCGACCCCAGTCGCATCTGGGCGGGCGGCGCCGGGCTCTGGGCCTCTCCCGACGCCGGCGCGACCTGGGCTCCGGCGGCCGCCGGGTTGGTCCCCCGGGGCTGGATCTGGACGCTCGGCGCCTTCGGCCACGCCCTGTACGCGGGCGGGACCACCGGCATCTACCGCCGGAGCGGAGCCGCCTGGCAGCAGGTCTCGACCATGGGCAGCGTGTACTCGCTGGACGCGGGCCCCGACGGCGAGATCTGGGCCAGCTCGATGGGCCAGGGGCTGGCCGTCCTCCGCGACGGCCGCTGGCAGCCCTCGGCCGCCGGCCTGGCCGGGCACGGGCATGTCGTCGGGGCCGCGCACGTCGACGGCTTCACCGCGCTGGGCGGGGGGCGCGCCGTCGAGGCCACCATGGACGCGGGGGTGGCCGAGTCGACCGACGGCGGCGCCACCTGGTCGCAGCTGACGCCGGGGTGGCACCCAGGTGACGTCTGGCAGGTGGTCGCCACGGCCGGCGGCCTGCTGGCAGCCACCGACACGGGTCTCTATCTCTATCGCTTCCCCGTCACCCCGCCCACGAGTCCCGGCTGGTGGGTCCTGGTGCTGGGCGGGGCGGTCCTGACCGCCCTCGCCGGCTGCGTCGTCGGCCTGGTCGCCGCTCGTGACGGCGCGCGCTTGCGCCGAGTCTCACCGGCGGCGCTGGAGCCTGTGAGGGGCGGGTGACGGTGGGGGACCGCATCTCGCTGGTGATCGCCGACGACCACACCCTGGTCAGGGAGGGGACCCGCCAGATCCTCGAACGCCAGCCCGACTTCGAGGTCGTCGGGGAGGCGGGGACCGGCGAAGAGGCGGCGCGCCTGGTCGAGCGGCTCTCGCCTGACGTCCTGGTCATGGACCTGCGGATGCCGGGCTGGAACGGGATCGAGACCACGGAGCGGATGCGCAGCCGGGGTGCTACGACCAGCGTGCTGATCGTGAGCGCCTACGACGACGACGAGTACGTCGCCGCCGCGCTGCGCGCCGGAGCGGCCGGGTACCTGCCCAAGACGGCGCCCGCCGCGCGTCTGATCGATGCGGTCCGCCAGGTCCACGCCGGGCACGTCGTGCTCGAAGCCGAGATGACCGGCCGCCTGGCCCGGGCGCTGCGCGACACCTCGGGGGCGACCGCGCTCAGCAGCCGCGAGCTGGACGTCATCAGGCTGGTCGCGCAGGGGCTCCGCAACAAAGAGATCGCGCTGGAGCTCCGGATCAGCCTGCGCACCGTCGAGGGGCATATGCAGGGCATCTTCTCCAAGCTCGGCGTCGGGTCCCGCACGGAGGCCATCCTGGCCGCCGCCAACCACCACCTGGTCGACATCGCGGAGACGCGGTGAGCACGCGGTCCGGACCCGTCAGCCTGATCCTGCGCGCGCTCCGGCCGCCGGTCGCCGACCGCCGGTTCTGGGTCGTGCAGGGCCTGGTCCTGCTGATCGCGATCGTCCACGAGGCGATCGACATCACCCGTGTGCTGAGTCCGTTTTCGGGCACCGACATCGTCCCCGTCGCGCTCTTCTTGATCCCGGTCGTCTACGCCGCCCTCAACTTCGGGCTGACCGGCTCCTTCGCCACCGCCGGCCTGGTGACCCTGCTCACCGTCCCCGACACACTGCTCATACCCCAGGAGGGTGGCCCCTGGCCCGACCTCCTGCAGCTGGTCGTGATCGACGTGGTCGCCCTCTTCGTGGGGCACCGGGTCGAGCGCGAGCGGCTGGCGCGGGAGCTGGTCGAGCTGGCCGAGGACCGCTTCCGAGCTCTCTTCGACACCAATCGGGCGCCGATCCTGGTGGTCGCCGCCGGCGGCGCCGTCGCCGACGCCAACCCCGCGGCCCGCGAGCTGTTTGGGAGCTCGGTCCGCGGCGCCCACCTGCCGGTGCTGCTGGGCCCCGCCGGTGCGGCGATCGCGAGTGGGGGGTCGGTCGACGAGGTGGTGGTCGCCGGCCGCACCTTCCGGCCCCGCTGCACCGAGGTCACCGAGGCATCGGGCCGGCGGCTGGTCCAGGTCGTGCTCCAGGACGTGACCGAGGAGCGGCGCCGCCAGGGGCGGCTGAAAGAGTACGCGCGGAGCGTGACCCGCGGCCAGGAGGAGGAGCGGCGGCGAATCGCCCAGGAGATCCACGACGAGCCGGTACAGGAGCTGGTGCAGCTCCTGCGGCTGCTCGACATCGGGGCTGATGGTGCGTCGCCGGCGACGAGCGGGGTCATCGCCGAGGCTCGCCGCGTCGCCGAAGGGACGATGCGCAGCCTGCGCGACCTGGCGCGCGGGCTCCGCCCACCCAGCCTCGACGATCTCGGCCTGTCCGCCACCCTCCGGCGGCTGGGGGCGGAGTTCGCCGAGCGAACCGCCGTCGAGGCCCAGGTGGACGTGGCCGGCGCCGGCGTGCGGCTCGATCCCGACGTCGAGCTCGGCGTCTTCCGAATCGCGCAGGAAGCCCTCCGCAACGTCGAGCACCACGCCGGAGCGCACAAGGTGTCGATGCGCCTGGTCCTCGACCCGGAACTACGGTTGACCGTCACCGACGACGGTGGGGGCTTCGACCCCGGCGAACGGCGGGAGGGGGCGCTGGGCCTGCTCGGCATGCAGGAACGAGCTCAGCTGCTCGGCGGGAGGCTCGAGGTCCGCCGCCGCAAGGGCGGCGGCACGGTGGTGGACCTCGAACTGGGGCCAGTCCCGGTCCGATGAGCGGCGTGCGGCTGGCAGCCACCCTGGTCGGCATTCTCGCGGCCGGCGCCTGCGCGTACGGCGGGCAGGCCTCACCCGGCCCCGCCGGGCCGCCGATCGCGCCCTCGGGCGGCGTCGCCACGCCGGCGCCGGGCGCTGCGATCCGGCACTTCGACCTCACCGCGGCTCCGCTGGCGCTCCAGCTCGGCCCCGGTGTGAAGGCGCTGGCCTGGGCCTACAACGGCCAGGTGCCCGGGCCCACCATCCGGGTGGCCCAGGGCGACCTGGTGGTCGTGACCCTCCACAACCGGCTGCCGGAGGGAACCTCGATCCACTGGCACGGCCTGGCCGTGCCCAACGGCGAGGACGGGGTCGCCGGAGTGACCCAGGACGCGATCCCGCCGGGCGAGAGCGCGACCTATTCGTTCGTCGCCACGGCCACCGGCACCTACTGGTACCACTCACACCAGGACAGCGCCGCCCAGGTCGGCCGCGGCCTCTACGGCCCGCTGATCGTCGACCCGCCGGGCGCTGCCCCCGCGGGGGTGGCCGACCGGACGCTGATCTACGACGAGTGGCCGCTCGGGCTGCTGGGATCCCGGGCCCCCAAGGCCGGCGACCCGCTCCTCATCACCTACACCACGTACTCCGTCAACGGACGCACCGGCGCGGCGATCGCGCCCGTCACCTGGCAGCCGGGCCAGACGGTGCGGCTGCGCCTGGTGGACGCCGGCAACCTGGTCCACTTCCTGCACCTGGATGGGATCCCTTACCGGGTGGTCGCCTTCGACGGCCACTCTGTCACCGGTGGGCCGCTGGTCACCGATGTCCTGGCGATCGGCCCCGGCGAGCGCATCGACGTCGAGTTCGAGGGATCGGCGCGCTCCAGCTGGCTGCGGATGCTGGACAGCATGCCCCCCGCCGAGCAGGCGGGGGTCGCCCTCCAGCCGATAGGGTCGGCGCCGCCGGTAGGTGGCAGCCCTTCGCCCGTCCACGACGCGGTGCTCGACCCCTTCACCTACACGGCGACCGCGGCGGGCCCGGACGCGGTGCCCAGCGCTCTGCCGCCGACTCGCTCCTACACGGTGGCGCTGACCAGCGCCACCATGCCGGGCATGCCTGGGATGCCGGCCTCGCCGGATGGGGTCGCCTACCAGATGAACGGCGCCGTCTTCCCGGAGACGGGCGCCCTCGACGTCCGGACCGGTGACATCGTCTGGCTCACCTTCGTAAATCAGAGCCGAGCCGACCACCCCATCCACCTCCACGGCCACCTCCTCACGCTGGTCGCGCGCAGCGGGTCACCTGCGGTCGGCGTCATCGTCAAGGACACGGTCGTGGTGCATCCGGGCGCCAGCGTCACCGTCGCGTTCCGAGCCGACAACCCGGGTTGGTGGATGCTCCACTGTCACGAGCTGTACCACGCCGCCGGCGGGATGATGATGCTGCTGCGCTACCTGGACGTGCCGCGCCTCGCCAACCTCGGCGGGCCGTACCACTCACAACCCGACTGACCGCTCTCAGTTAGGGACTTTCGACCCTATCGCGAGGTCCATTGGACCCCTGCCGCACCCGTGCAAACACGCGGTCCGGGCTGGTGGTAATCGCGGATGTGCGCCCCGCCGCGCTGACCAACACTCATGGCATCGGAATCTTCCGAAATCAGATTCGATCAAGGAGTAACGGACATGAGGATCAAGCTGCTTTCGATGGCGGGTTTTGCCATCGCGGGTCTCGCACTGATGGCCTGCGGCGGCGGTTCGTCGAACGGCGGGGCGGCGGTGAGCGACAACACCGCCAATGCCGCACCGCAGGTCATCAAGTACGTCCTCGACGCGCCGGACCAGCTGGCCAAGGACACCAACGGCGTCGAGCACGACACCTTCATCGCGGTCACCTCTACCACCGTGCAGGTCGGCCGCCCGGTCCAGATCGTGGTCGAGAACTACGACAGCGGCGACCACGGCATGTTCTTCGCCGACCTCGGCCTGAACCAGGTCATCAAGGGCACCCAGACCGACGGTCAGCCCCAGGAGACCACGTTCAGCTTCACGCCCACCAAGGCCGGCCAGCTGCGCTGGTACTGCCCGATCCCGTGCGACACCGAGCAGCAGGCCTGGGCGATGGGCCCGAGCGCCGCCGGTCCCGGCCAGGACGGCTTCATGGCCGGCTACATCACGGTCAAGTAGGTAACCCGATGGGGAGGGCTTCGGCCCTCCCCAATCTCTTTATGGAGCGATGAAATGAAAACCTGGATCCCCTTCTCCGGACTCTCACTCCTGGTGCTGGGAGTTATCGGCTACTTCGGCGTCGCCATGGCACACGTGATCACGGCTCCTACCCCGGTCACCAACACGGTGACCATCCACTACAAGATCGTCGGTGCCGAGGCCGGGGCCCTGGGGTCCGACGGCAAGCACCACGACACCTTCACGGCACTGGAGGCGACCACCGTCCCCGCCGGCAGCCGCGTCACCATCGTGGTCAGCAACTACGACAACGCGATGCACGGTATGGCTTTCCCCGACCTGCACCTGGCGAAGATGATCAGCGCGGGCCAGGACGGCCGGCCCAGCGAGACGGTGTTCAGCTTCGTGGCTTCCCAACCCGGAAAGCTCCGCTGGTACTGCCCCGTCCCCTGTGACGGCGACAACCAGGCGTGGGCCATGAAGGCCGACGCCAATGGCGGCGGACTCGGTCAGGACGGCTTCATGGCGGGCTACATCAACGTCGCGTAGAGAAAACATGCGTCGCTCCGCGGGGCGGGTCTCGATGAGGCCCGCCCCGTTTTCTATTTCCGCCCTGGCCAAAGACCGTGCCCTCGGAGGCCGAAGGTCCCAATTCCGGGAGGTGTTTTCGCGTGGGCCCGATCAGGTGGAAGTCCGCTGGCGGGGGACGCCCGACCGGCCGAAGCTGAGCTCATGGAACGACCTGAGCTGATGCTGAACATCCTCTCGGCCTACATCGTGCTGGGACCGCTGGCCGGCCTGCTGGCGATGCCGCTGGCACTGGTCTTGTGGTTCGGGCGCCCTGCCAGCCGCACCTGATCATCCCGGTCACATCGCCGAGGACCTTGATCATCAGGGCCGAACGGCCCCTGAGGTACCTGCCTCCAGGCTCGAGACTCCCCTGGTGATGTCCTGGGACTTTGAGACCCCGCCCGAATTCGAACTCAAGCTCGCGTGGATGCGCGAGTTCATGCGTGAAGAGGTCTGGCCGCTCGAGGTGCTGGTCGACGACCTCCCGCAGGCCGCGTTCTTCGCACGCCTCGGCTCGCTGCAAGACGAGGTCAAGCGGCGCGGCCTGTGGGCCAGCCATCTGCCCCCTGAGCTCGGAGGACAGGGCATGGGCCAGGTCAACCTGGCCCTGATGCACGAGGTCGAAGGGACTTCGTTCTGGGGTCCGATCGTGTTCGGCAACAACGCTCCCGACACCGGCAACGCGGAACTCCTGGCTCTGTTCGGGACGCCCGAGCAGAAGGCGCGCTGGCTCTACCCGCTGCTCGACAAGAAGATCTTCTCCGCCTTCTCCATGACCGAGCCCGAAAACGCCGGCTCGGACCCGGTCACGCTCTCCACGACCGCGGTGATGGAGGGCGACCAGTGGGTCCTCAATGGGCACAAATGGTTCACAACCAACGGGATGGTGGCGTCGCTCCTGATCGTCATGGCGGTCACTGATCCCGACGCCGAACCTCACCGCCGCGCGTCCATGCTGCTGGTCCCGCGGGAGACTTCTGGGGTCCGCGTCGTTCGCAATGTCCCGACCCTGGGCGGCGACGAGCGCTGGGGATTCGGCCATGCCGAGCTCTATTACGAAGATGTGCGCGTGTCGAAGGCGAGCATCCTGGGGGAGCGGGGCGCGGGCTTCGAGCTGGCACAGCACCGGCTTGGCCCCGGCCGCATCCACCACTGCATGCGCTGGCTCGGCCAGTCGAGGCGTGCGTTCGACATCATGTGCGAGCGCGCCCTGCAGCGGCACGCGTCTGGCGGACCCCTGGCGTCCAAACAAACGGTGCAGAACTGGATCGCCGACTCCGCCGCCGAGATGCAGGCGGCGAGGCTTATGACCCTGCATGCCGCCTGGATGATGGACAGGCACGGACAGAAGGCAGCGCGGAAGGAGATCTCAATGATCAAGTTCTTCGGCGCCCAGGTGCTGTTCAACGTTATCGACCGTGCAATTCAGACTTGTGGGGCGTTGGGCTACTCGGCGGACCTGCCCCTGGAGGCGATGTACCGAACGGCGCGTGGTGCGCGCATCTACGACGGGGCCGACGAAGTTCACAGGCAGACGGTGGCGCGGCTCGTCCTGCGAGATTATCAAGCGCCCCCCTCAGGGGTCCCCAGCGACCACATCCCGAGCCGTCGCGAAGCCGCCCGCGGGCGCTTCGCCGAGCTGCTCGAGCTGGCGTTCGCCAACCCCTGAGCTTTTAAGTTTTAAGTCAAATCGCCCGCCAGGCGGCCTCAGGCCCGTCGCGCACGAGGTCGGGGTCGGCGCCCTGCTCTGCCTTGCTGAGCAGGTCCCGGGCCCATCGCAAGCGGCAGGGTGAAAGCGAACCTGGTGCCCTCGCCGAGCGTGCTGCTCACCGAGAGCTCGCCTCCCATCAGCTGGGTTAACTGGCGGCAGATGGCCAAGCCGAGGCCGGTGCCGCTGCGGTCCGGCCCAACCTGCACAAACTCGTCGAAGATTCTCTCGAGTTCGTCGGGTGGGATGCCCTCCCCATCGTCGGCGACGGCGATCTCGGCTTGGTTACCGTGGGTCCGGCCGACAACCACGATCGACGTCCCGCCTGGGGTGTGCTTGATGGCGTTGCCAACCAGGTTCCTCAGGACCTGGAGGAGGCGGTGAGGATCGGCGGCGACCAGCACGTCTTCTGGGCACTCCATCGACAGCCTGGAACCCTTGGCGGCGGCCAGTGGCTGCGCCTGGTTGAGGGCTGAATACAGCTGGTCACCTAACCTCACGGGCACGGCCTTGACTTCGAATACGGACGACGAGATCCGCGACATCTCTAGCGCCTCGCCCACCAATTCATGCAGCTGCGTGGCCGCCGTGGACAGGTTTTCAAGGTAGAGACGCTGCTTATCGGTCAGGGGACCGGGGCTACCGTCGCGCAGCAGCTGGACGAAGCCGAGGACGCGTTCACTGGGTTGCCAATCTCATGATTCAGCATGGCCGTGACTCGCTCGCGCGCCTGGGCCTCTGCCCGCGCTTCATCCAGCTCCGCACGGGCGGCCAGGAATGCGGTCACATCCTCCACCTGAGTGATGACGTGGCGCGGAGCGCCGTCGGCGTCGCGGATGACTGAGCGGTTGATGCGCACCCAGATCTCGTGTCCCTCCGCGTGTCGTAGCCGCTGGGTGAACGACTCGACGTCCCGCTCCTGCGCGATCATCGACACGATTGTGGGCAGATGAGGTACGTCCTCCGGGTAGGCAAAATCAGCTAGCGACTGCCCGACCAGCGACTCCTCAGGCCGTCCCAAGATCCGGGTCACAGCTCCGTTGGTTCGCCTGACCGCTCCGTCCAGGCCCGCTATCACGGTACCGATCGCTGCCGACTCGAAGGCACCTTTGAAGTCGGCCTCGCTCGCTCTCAGCGCCTCCTCCTGCAGCCTGTCCTTGGTGATGTCCATGGTGACGCCAAGGAAGCGGAGCGGAATCCCATCGTCCGTGTGCTCGACCCGGGCTCGCTCCCTCACCCAGCGGACCACGCCGTCCGGACGCACGATCCGGTGTTGGACGTCGTAATAGGAACCCGTTTCGTGCGCCAGGCGCTGGGCCTCCCGCACCATCTGCAGGTCGTCGGGATGAATCCGGCGCCAGAAGGCCTCGTTCGTCCCGTCGTAAGTCGTCTCGTCGTAGCCGAAGATTTCCATGCACGTCTTCGACCACTCGTCCACCCCCACTTTGTCCGGTGTCAACCAGGCGACGAAGGTGCCGATGCCGCCACACTCCTGCGCGGTTTCAAACAAGGACAGGCTGTCCGCAAGCAGGTCCTGTTCCGCCTGTCGGTCGGTCCAATCCTCGATGTAGAGGACGAAACCCTCGGGTTCGCCGCTCTGTCCTCGGATGGGATCGACGTGAACGCGCGCCCAGACCAAGCGGCCGTCTTTGCGCCGATACCTGGTCAAGCTGCCGACCGCTGAAAGGGGGCGACTCCAGGCTCTCCGGTCGGTGTTCGTCGAGAGCAAGCCGTCGCCCTCGGCGCTGAACTCCAAATGAGAGCGGCCAGACAGTTCTTGGGAGGTATAGCCAAGGAACGATGCGAAGACCCGATTGGTGTACAGGTACCTCCCGTGGCGGTCCTCGACCGCGACGCCACCGGGCCAGCGGCCGAGAGGTCCAACCTCGCTCCAGTCGACCGATTCTGACGGCGGCTTACCGAGCATCGATGTCGGGTCCACCGCCGCCTTCCTGCCGCTGCGGTCGGCTTCCAGCGATGGCACTCCTCCAGTGGAGCAGTGGCGGCGGTCCTAGGGCTGTCGCCCTAACGTCGTCCGACCGTCAGTTTGCTAGCAGGAGCCGGCTCTACTGCCGCGGGTCCTGCTTGCCCCCAACGACTACTGACGGATACGGTGCTCGATGACGACGTCGCCGAGAGCGAGCCACGCGGCCAGGGCTCGCAGCTCTGAGTCGATAGCGTCGAGGTCCTCGTCGCCAGCGCTTGCCTCCAGGTGCAGGGCCGACACGCGGAGCACCCCGGCGGCCCGGTCCGCTTTCGCGTCGACCCGTGCCACGAGGCGGTCGCCGTGGAGGACCGGCAGCACGTAGTAGCCCCAGCGGCGCTTAGCCGGCGGCACGTAGATCTCGAGCCGGTAGTCGAAGCCAAACAGCTCGAGCGTGCGGCGGCGATCGTAGATGAGCCGGTCGAAGGGAGACAGGATGGCAGTCCGGCCGGCGAACGGCTGCTCGAGCAGTTCGGAGTCGACGGCCCAATCGCCCGGGATCCCCTCGACCTGGACGGTGAGGCCGAGTCCGCCAGCCTCCTTCGACCGCACGATGCCGGCCGCGCGCAGGCGGCGAGCGGCGAGGCGCTGGTCGGCCGCGGCCGCGGTCAGCGGAGGTGCATCGACCGGCAGTACGCGAGCGGCGAGATCGTAAAGACGCTCGTTGCCGGTGCGGCCGGCGATGGCTATGTCCCCGCATCCGGCCAGGAACTCGAGCATCTGTCCGACGTTGCGGTTGTTCGTCCAACCGGTCGACGGCCAGGGGACCGCCGAGCGGTCCTCAAGCTCCCGCGACCGCAGCGGACCCCGCCCGGCCAGCTCGGCGAGCACGTACGCGCGAAACGCGGCGTTCGCCGCCAACCAGGCCGCGGCGCGAGGCCGCGCCTCCGCCCAGCGCGCGATCGCAGGACGGTAGAGCGAATAGTCGGCGGCCGGATAGAGGAATGCGCGGTACTCGAAGAGCTTTCGCTGGTCGTACGTCAGCCGCGCCAGGTCACCCGGTCGGAAGGTTGCACCGAGCCGGTTCCAGAGCACCAGGTGCTCGGTCCGTGCCACCGGCGCCGTAGGGTCGAGCTGAAGGAACCCGAGTCCATGCACGGTGTCCAGAATGCTGGCTGGGCGGTCGGCGGTAAGGAGCTGCGCCGTGATGGCGAGCCGGCGCGCCTGCTCCCGGCTCAGTCGAGGCATCAGCGGCGGCGGATGTCCCTGTCGCAGCAGGGGATGACCATGTCGGGCGTCACTCCAACCTGCAACAAGGATGACTCACCGCAGTCCGGGGCGGAATGAGCGTTCGCCTCAAGGCGGGAGAGGCGGACCCCATTCGGGGCCGCCTCTCGTCTATCGGTGCCGACGTCTAGGGATTCGAATTGCTCAGCGTGAAGCTTTCAACGCCGCAGGCCGAAGCTGAGCCGACGTTGTTGGGGTCCCCGCTGTAGGTGACCTGCCATCGCCAGGTACCCAGCTGGGCGGCCACGAAGGTCGAGTTGGTCGTGCCGTAGCTGCCGTTGCCGTTGACGTTCACCGCCTGCTCAAACGCAGGATTGCCGGAACACGCCGGGTCGCTTGGACTGAACAGCTGGAAAACGATGGCGCCACCGGCACTGCTGGTGGCACCACTGATGGTCCCACTGTCGTTCGGTATCAGGGTGGGTGCGGTCTTGATCGCGGTCGTGTTGGGATTGACCACCAGCTGCTCGCTCAGGCAGGCGCTGAGCGCCGGGTTGTTGTTGGCGTCGCCGCTGTAGGCCGCTTGCCAGAAGTACACCCCGGCGATGCTGAAGCTGATCATGTCCGAGTCCGGCACCACGCCGTCGGTGACCGTTTTGGTGCCGGCATCCTGAGGATTCTGGCTGCAGCCGCCGTCGGTGTACGCCGTGTAGGTCACGGTCCCGCCGGCGTTGCTGGTGGCGCCGCTCAGGGTGGCCGAGTCATGGACCAAGTCACCGATTTTCGCCGTTGTCTGAGACAGATTGGTGCTGATCGTGGGGCTGAGATTGACGTGGTTCGTGTACGTACAGTCGACGTTGCCACCGCCGGACATGGTGATGTTGACGGTGGCGCCACCGGGCAGGGCGCTGGTCCCGGGCCCGCTGACGCTACAGGTCAGGCTCTTGAGCGTCCAGCCGGACGGAAGGGTTGACTCGCTGACACTGTACGAGCCGGAGGGCACACCCGTGTAAGCCTGGGTGCCACCGTCCGACAGGCTGAAGGTCGCGGGGCTGAGGCCGCCCGTGGTTGTGTAGCCGAAGCTGCCGTCCCCGTTCTCGGTGATCTTGTGAATCGTGATCGCCCCACAGTTGCCGATGTTCACCGGGATCGGCGCCACGAAGTCCTTGACCTCGGATGTGAACGAGGCCGAGGAGCGGCTCTTCAGGAAGGCACTGCCGAAAGCCTCACAGACGCCGGGCGGGAAGACACCGGCGCCGGTCAGGTTGATCGCGGTCTCGCCGAAAGTGAGCGCTGGAAGCGACTGTGACGAGATCGGGTCGGTCACGGCGACCGTGTTGATCGCGCCCTCCGAGTCGGTCGAATTGAGCGATATGTGGTTTCCCCAGCAGGGCAGCGCGTTGCTCGAGAAGCACTGGCTCACGGGGCCGCTCGTCACCCACTTGAGCAGGCCGAGTGTCGGCGTGGAGCCGCCGTTGGTGAAATCGTAGGTGACCAGGAGGTCGCCCGCCGTGCGGTTCAGCGTGATCGCGCCGGTGAACGAGCCGGTGAGCCCCGGGGTCCCGTGCTGATTGATCTCGAAGTCAAAGTTGGCCGAGCCCAGCACGTTCGAGCGCTCCCAGGCCAGGTACAGAAAGTTGCTGCCGTTGACGAACTCGGACGCCTCGTAAAATCGCGTCAGGTCGCTCTTGTTGGGGGGGATCGAACCGGTGACGACCGTGGCGTTTGGATTGTCTTCCTTGGTTCCCTGGCCGAACGAGTTGTCGCTCGTCGCGCTGGCTTGGTCGATGCCAATGTTGAGGCCCGCAACGTTGCCCCAGTCGGTGGCGCCCACAGGGTCGACGACCAGGTTTCCGTCGCCCCCTTCGAAGTTGCTCCCTGGCAGGTTGGCCAGCACCGGTGTTGCCGAAGACCCTATCGCCAGCACCAGCGCGACCACTCCGGTCAGTGCCCAGCGTTGTGATCGGCGGAGGTGCGACGTCACGGCTTCGCGCGTGATTCGGATCATCGCGATTTCAACTCTTCCCTTCTCAATCAAACGATCAAGAATGTCCTCGACACGCTGCCGAGGTTGTCGCTCACGCCGTTGGTCGTATCAGTCAGCACGATGTCGTTGTAGGAGACACTCGCCAGGACCAGCGCGTGACCGGGCGGGCATTCGAAAGCGCCGGCCGAGAGCGGCCCAGTTGTGAGGCTGGCGCTGATGCGGCCATTGGTTGGTGAAAAGGTGCCGCCGGTGCTCACCTGTCCGGCAACGGTCTCCTTGTTGGCCGCTTTAGGGTGGTTGTCACCGCCGTTGATGCAGGCGTACACGGCCTGCGCGCTCGCGGTCAGCGTATAGGTCACGTTCTCGTTACCGACACCCGCTTCATCGATAACGACGATCAGGGCGCCATCATCGTTCACGGTCGCCGATGTGTCGGGCATGAAATGAGCGCCGGAGGTACTCGCTTGGGCCCCGATGGCTCCGACTGTGAGTAACGCCGCCCCAGCGCAGAGCACGATCAGGGCGCGGAATACTTTGGGCATCCTTTTCTCCTACTACTGCTCGCTGCTTCGGTTGGTCGCGGTTGCGCCGACTGTGCAGAGCGAGATAACCGGGTCCACGATTTTCGAACCCTAGCTGGCGGTGTCGGCAGAGTCACCCGTATTTACTACTGATCTCTATCGAGACAACCTCAAATTCCCACCTGGGGATCGAGTCCGCGCGATCGGCAGTTTCAAATCCTCAACTGAGCCGCTCGCGTGAGCGTCCGGTTTGACAGCATGTCTTCTGAGGTCGCACACTGCTTTGCGCCGTGGGCTCGGGTTGGTTGGATGCACGGGACCCATCCGGTCGCGAAGCCCACGCGGCGCCATGACCGGAGCCTGCTGTGTGGTTAGCGCCGACTTCAACCGGGATGGAATTGCCGACCTGGCCGTGATCACGGCTGGCGCAGAGCTCATGGTCCTACTCGGCGCCGAGCCGGGGCTATATCGCCGGTCCTTTCTCTGCCAGCTCGACGGCCAGGTCCTCGGTCTGTACGCCGCCGATCTCGATGGCGACGGCATGCTTGACTTGGAGGTCACCCACGGCGACGACCGCGACGGCCACGTCCTGCTCGGCAGAGGCGACGGAACTTTCTCGCCGACCGGCGGCATGGCCGCGCCGCGTCGACCCACCTGGTCGCTGACGCCTCGCGAACTGGAGGTTGCTCGCCTCGCGGCCAGCGGCTACACGTGCACGGAAATAGCGGGCAAGCTAGGGATCAGCCGGCGGACAGCCGAGACCCATGTCGACGCGATCCGCTCGAAGCTCGAGTTGAAGCACAAGCGCGAGCTGATACACCTCGCCAAGCCTGCCGGTGAATAGGCTCCTGAGCACAGTTCGCGGATGGCCGAGCGCCGCTAAGCCCGAGGTCAGCCGCCTGGCTCAGGTATCAACGGCGGGGCCTGGCTCGACGGCGCTGCATGGCCAACTCTGACGAGCACGGTGGAGGCGCCTATGGTGAGCGCCACCGAGGCCAGGACAGCGGCGTGCAAGGCGGCGGAGATGATGCCCGCCACGGCGGCCAGTGAGGCCAGAACAAAGCTGAACTCGCCGAGCTGACCGAGTCCGATGGCAAGCTGCCAGTAACGCACCCGCAAGCGTCCGATGCGGGCCAGCAACGCCACGACGAGCACCTTGGCCACGATCACCAGCGCCACGAGCAGCGCCAGCCAGGGCAGTGCCGCGGGGAGTTGGCGTGGGTCGATGAGAGCCCCGATGCTGACGAAGAAGAGCACGGCGAACACTTCTCTGAAGGGCAGGAGGAGCTTGCGTGCCTCTGCCGCCTGATGACTTTCGCTGATCGCCAGTCCGGCGATGAACGCTGCTAGCGCGAGGGGGATTCCGGCCACCTCCGCGCCGATCCCGGCCAGGGCTAGACCACTGGCCAGCGACAGGATCAGGAAGAGGTCGTGCTGGCCAGTCAGAACGCGAAGCAGCTTCGGCAGTAGCCACGCGGCCGCCACCGAGAGGGCAAGGAATCCCACCAACCCGATCAACCTGGAGAGAGCCGGTCGCGCCTCGAAGCCGATCAGGAAGAGCAGCACGGTCGCCGCCGCCACGCCCGTCAGATCCTGGAGCACGCTCCAGCCGAGCAGGTCTTCTTCCGTTGGGCGGTCAGTCGTGCGGCGCCGGCTGCGGGTGATGTTGACGACCACGACGCTCGACGAGAGCGCCACACAGAGGCCCATTAGGGCAGCCGCCGCGTGCGTGAAGCCCAAGGCGACGAAGACAAGTCCCGCCAGCAGCGCGGTCAGCAGCGTCTGCAGTGGCGCAACCAGCAGCAGGCGCCCGCGCTCTCGGCCGAGTCGCAGGGGATCGAGCTCGATGCCCACCTCGAAGAGGAGCAGGACGACGCCAATATCGGCCAGAAGCTGAAGCCGGCTCCGGTCGGCTACGTACCCTGGCGTAAACGGCGAGACTGCCAGCCCGACGACGATATAGCCGATCACGGCTGGCAGCCCCAGCCGCCGGGCGAGCCACCCGGCAGCGACCGACAGCAGGAGCAAGAGGCCAATCTCGAAGATGGCCGGGGCTGTCAGGTCCAAAGGGGCGACACCTTAGGCCATGACCTTTTCCCTACGGATTGCACGCCAGGACTCGGCGCTGGGACTATGGCGGCAGCCCCGCGGAATCTCGACCGCCCCGAGCAATATCGGGTGGCCGGATTGCATCGACGGCTCGCTCGGCGTAATCAATCAGACCCCCTTCGATCAGGACGTTGATCTCCTCGAGCTTGTGTGAGAGTGTCGAAACAACGGCGGAACTTCGCTCCCAGTCGAGGGTTCCGTCTTCGAGCATCGAGACGTATCCTCTGAGGACTCCGAGCGGGGTCCGCAGCTCGTGCGAGAAAGTGTTGATCCATTCCGAGGTCAATGCCTGAAGCGAGCGCAGTCGACGATCATGGTCTTCAAGATCCTGCTTGAGGTCACGCCCCTCGCTCCTCGTCCGTGCAAGTCCAGAAGCGAGGCCGACCATCGTTCCCACGGCCAGCAGACCGGCCACCGCGACCACCATCGTGGCGAGGTCTAGCGAGCCGATCAAGTAGAGCATTGCGGTCAGGGCTGAAGCCCACGCGGTCACGCCGGCCGCGGCCCGTCCCGAGAGCAACCACGAAGCCGTCACGACGGGGATCACCCCACCGACGCCGACGTAGGCGGTCTCTGTGAGGTACTCGGCGGCAAAGGCACCGACCAGGGATAAGGCACATGCAATCACAAGCAGCTCGTTCCCGCGGGTCGCCGCGGGGCGCCGAGGCCTCCAGATGGCGATGACCCAAGCTGTCACTCGAACCATCTGACGAGCCAGATGCCGGCGCAGCGCCCACACGCCGACGGCGCATAGCACTGCCGGAAGCAACGTGTACGCCATGGGCGCGTGAAGGAATCGCACTGCGGACTCCCCGTAGACAATGCCAACAGCGAGAAAGATCGCCGCCCAAATGGCGCTGGAAACCGTAACGCTGATCATGAACATGCGGAAGTCCAGGCCGAGGACGCCGGCGGCGACGGTGATCGGCACCCGCAAGCCGGGGATGTGGCGGCCGACGATGATCGTCCACGGCCCCCACCGACGGAAGTGCCGCTCGGCCTCAGCCAGGCGCTCCGGCGTGACGTGCAAGAACCGGGCAAGGGGATGGGTAAGCGCCCGCCGGCCGAGCCGCCGCGACAGGAGGTACAGGTTCATCGAACCGAGGACTACCGCCACGACAAAGCCGGACCAGGCGGCTATCCAGGCCCACAGATTCGACGGCAGGCGGTGACCGACATAGACGAGGAACACGTCGCCCGGAATCAGCAACGGTATGCCCGATTCTTCGAGGTAAATGAGCAGGAAGCCGCCCAGATACCCAAACCTCTTGATGGCCAGGCCGGTCGCTGACCAAAGGCCGTTGGGAGCCTCCATCAGGTCGCCAGCCGCGGCCAGGACAACGATCACCAGCAGGCTGGCCAAAAGCCCGGCGACCAGAGCGATTCGGAAGCTGTGGCGACGGGACCGGATCGTCATGCGCGGAAGAACTCGATCGCCAACTTGGCCCCGATCAACACCAGCACCGCACCCGCGACCGGCTTCAGCCACTGCACCCGCTCGACCAAGAGCGATCCCACCAGTGTGAAACACAGAAGGCAGACGGCCGCCAGCAGCACGCCTCCCGCAAGGACGGGCAACCGATGAGAAGAAGGAACCGTCGAGGCCACCGCCGAGATGGCGATCGCGTTGTCGAGCTGAAGAGCTACATCGGTGAGAGCGATGAGTGCAACCGCGGTGAAAATGGACCTGTACAAAGCAATCCTCCTACTCGAAGCGAGATCGAGTAGAGGTCTTGCCGCGGCACTCTGCCGCTACCATCCCGGGCCCGAGGACCGTCCTGACGGGAATGGGTAAGCTGGCTACTCCCCTCTACGTGGAGGCGTCACTATAACAGGGCGGTTTGGGTCGCCACCTACGGCATGGACGTGACGGGCTCGATTCGTCGCGTCCCACGGCCGGTCCAGTTTGTACAGGAGGACCATCGCGGCGCCGGCCGCGATCCAGACCAGGTTCGACATCCCCAGCACGACCACTGCCAGCATCACGCCGGCGCTGCACGCGACGCAGCTAACGCCATAAGTTGTCCCTTCGACGATTGCGGCTCGAAGCCCCCAACCATCGATGCGCTCCCGACGGCGACACATCTCGATGCACCGGCGCCGGCCGAGGCGCATCACCGGCGTGAGGGCGTACAGCCCGACGAACGCAATCGCCAGCACCGCGGCGGTGGCGGCGGGAATTGAAATCGGGATCGTCATCGACGCCAGATAGACGGCGATCCCGAAGCCGGTCCAGACGAACAGATAGGCGCCGACGAGGACCGCCGTGGCGAGCGGCCAGCGAGACGCCCGGCGGGCGAACGACACCACGAAAGGCAGCGACGACGGCGTCATCATCGCCGCGGTCATGGCAACCCACGTAAGGGTGAAGGATGGAATTGACTCCCTGCCCATGCCCATCGCGGGTGTCAGTCCGGGTACTCGTCGTGGCGGTGGATCCACATCGCGCCCACGCCGGCCTCGTCGCGACCCTTGGGCACGATGTCCAGGTAGTGGTAGGCCACGTTGAGCATGTCGAGCCCCCGTGCGTACGCCGAGTAGGTGTGGTAGATCTTCTCGTCCTCGCGCGCGAAGACGCTGAGTCCGGGCGCCTCGGATCCGATCGAAATTGGATCGACGCGGTAGTTGTACTCGGCCTGGCCGGCCGCGAGCTGTTCAGGGGTGAACGAAACCTGGTAGTCGAAGTTGAAGTCGGAGGGGACCGACGAGTAGACCGGAAGGCCCCAGCCCATGCGCTTCCTGTAGGCCGCGAACTTCGAATAGGGAGCGCGCGCCACGGCCACCATCGTCACGTCGCGGTGGTTGAGGTGCACGACGACGCGGTCGAAGTTGTCCATCCAGTAGGAGCATACGAAGCAGGGAGCGTCCTGGGTCCACGTCGTGTTGGGGCCGGCGGTGTCGGGGTTGAACATGGCGTGGTAGACGACAAGCTGGCCGCGGCCGTCGAAGAGGTCGGTAAGCGTTGCTCGGCCGCCGGCTCCCTCGAAGACGTACTCCTTTTCGACTACCTCCCACGGCAGGTCACGCCGCGCCTGGCTGAGACGGTCGCGCTGCCGGGTGAACTCCTTCTCCTCGACCAGGTGCTTCTTGCGGGCGGCGACCCACTCTTCATGCGAAACGACTTGGTGCTGCATCTCCATCCTCCAAACCCAACGCGCAACGGATGGTTGCGCATGCTATCACAGAAGCGCAACCGCCGGTTGCGATAGGATGTGCGCCGTGATTCCGAGCCAGATCGAGAGGGAGATCCTCATCGAGGCTCCCATCGACGTTGTGTGGCGCGTGGTGACCGAGCCGGACCAGATCAAGCAGTGGTTCAGCGAGGAGGCCGAGCTCGATCCCAGGGAGGGCGGCAACGGTCGCCTGGCGTTCGGGGAGGGGCAGACTTTCTACCTGCAGATCGAGGCCTTCGAGGCCCCGCGCCGGTTTGCCTTCCGCTGGGTCCACCCCGAGGGCACCAAGGCGCGGCCCGACAACTCGATGCTGGTCGAGTTCACGCTCCAGCCTGAGGCGGGCAACACCCGGCTGCGCGTCGTGGAGAGCGGCTTCGACAAGATCGACTGGGCGGACGAGAAGAAAGTGAAGTACCTCGCCGACCACTCTCGCGGTTGGGAGTTCTTCCTCGGGCGGCTGCGCGACTTCGCTCCGCGCGCCGGCGCGGCCAGGCCCCAATGAGCCCGGCGAGCAGCGAGGAGGCTCTTCTCGAGGCCGTGGCCGACACGTCACGGCGCCGAGTGCTCGATCTGCTCCTGGCGCATGGCAAGGTGACCCCGACGGCGCTGGCGGCGGAGCTGCCGTTCACCCGTCAGGCGGTGACCAAGCACCTCGCGGTGCTCGATCGGGCGGGGTTGGTGGAGAGCACCCGGCAGGGCCGCGAGGTCCGCTACTCGATCCGGCCGGAGCACCTCGACATCGCCGTGAGGGCCATGGCGGAGATCGCGGCCCGTTGGGACGCTCGGCTGGAGGCCATCAAGCGCATGGCCGAGTCCGAGGCAACGGCGAGAAGATCTGACGAGTACGCGGCCGTTGTTCGCGCGGCGGCCTCAGGTCGCCGTCGACGGGCTGCGAGCCTGCCGGCTGCGCACAACCGGTAGCAGCGCCGCCGCGATCGCCGTGAGCTCCGCAACCTTGACCACGAGCCCGACCACGTCGGCCTCACGCGCCATGACCGCAAAGTACGCGTAGGCGAGAATCGAGCCCGCTGGAAGGCCGATGGCTCCGAGCCTCCAGATCGCGATACCGGCGATTGCGATCGCGACGGTCACAAAAAGCGCCAGCGCGTACAGGCTGAACAAGAGCATCCGCTGCCTTTCGACCACCGGGAGGAGCGTCAGGTGAGCCACGGCCGTCGCCGTCAGCAAGGGCACCGTGAGGTGCGCGTCCCAATCGCCCAGGTTCTGCCGACCGACCCTCGTTCGCCGCACGCCCGCGGTCAGGATCAGACCAGCGACGGCGCCCAACGCAAGGCCAAGCAGCGCCGGCGCGTAGTCGCTGATGAACTGGACCATGTCAGGACCCTCGCCGCGGATACCAGGTTGGGATACCCGAGCCGGCAACCCCCGGAACCCACCCTCGGCGGACAAGGATAGAAGGGGCCGCGGGGGTCGGCCCCTTCCGACGTGGTCAGCGGCAGCTGGCCCGTGTCTGAGCCGGGCCCCGCCGGAGATCAGCTGTCCTAAGAGGGGGTTATGCCGAGCGCCAGCAGGTCGCTGACGGCGGCGTCGCCGCTCGCGTACACGGTCGACCGCTGACCGGTGTCGCCAGGCGTGGCGCTGGTCGCAGAGGGCTGCGTGCCCTCGTAGAACCGGTCGTTGGGCGGATTTGCCCCGGCGATGTCGCGGATCAGCACGCGATGCGAGGACTCGACGCCGCAGATCTGGGCGGCCAGCTCGGCCACGGTGATGCCGAGCGAACCTCCTGCCGTCGCGCCCGCCAGCACGGCCCCCAGGTAGGCGCCTATGAAGATCACCTCCAGCTGCTCCCCTAAGGCGAGCATCGCCGGCGCGCTGCCGAAGGTTCCGGCCGGGAACGCAAAGGTGCTGAACGGAAAGCCGAGCCCGAGGTTCAGGAGCGTCGTCAGGTGGTCGGTCTCCTGGTTCATCGCGGCCTGGAAGTAGACGCGATGGGCGCTGTTGAGAAGGGTGCCCTTGGCGACGTCGCCCGACACCCCGAAGGGCGATACGATCCCGAGGGCGTTCGAGTAGAACGTGATCCCGATTCGCTCCGCGCCAACCGCCGCCATCCCGAAGTCGAGGACGGGGTTGCTGTTCAGGGCCGCGAAAGCGCCGCTGACTCTGCCCAGCCCAGAAGCAACGGCCGCCAGGGTGGCGCCGCCCGTGACCATCGCCGACATGAACCTTCGCCGCGTGCGCACCGGTTTGAAGAAGTCCGTCGATCCAAGGATCCTCTCGGCCCGAGCCAGGTCGGGCGTCTTGTTGTCGTGGGCCACCTCTTGTCGCCTCCTTGCAGCCGGACGATCACGTCGCTCCGAGGGACCGACGAACCGGCCTGTGTGAGCTAGTACGAATCCACGGCCCGTCTGGAGCAATCGCGCGCCGCGGCCTGCGTCAGGCCAGCTTGCCCAGGAGCTCCGGCTGCTTGGTCGGGGCGGCGCCGCCGCCGGGACCGGCTTCGTCGGTGACCGCCAGCGCGCTCAGCCCGTCGAGGTTTCGCCCCAGGAGTAGCAGCTTGCTACCGTCGGGCTCCGGAGCGAAGACGGCACCAGGCTGGGGATGGCCCTGCCTGTCGATCAGCCAGAGCTCGTACACCCGCCCCGTCCGGAGGGTGGGCAGGCCGCTGAACTGGATCAGCGTGACCTGCTCCCGGCGAAGGTCGAAGACGCGGCCGCCCGAGCCGGCCATGGCGCCGCTCCCCGAGATCGTGTACTGGGCGACCGCGGCCGGCGGCGCTGCAGGCGTGCCGAATGCCGCCCGGCCCACGCCCAGGCCGAGACCGCCGCCGAGTGCAAATGCGATCACGGCGGCCGCGGCCACCGCCGGCCCCTTCCACGCCGGGCGCCAGCGCCACGCCCGCACCGCCCCTTGGCGGGCCGGCCGTTCGCCAACCGGCCGGACGGTCGCCGTTTGAGGGATTCCCTGCACCGCGGCGAGCACGCGGTTGCGCAGCTCTGGCGGGGCCGGCACTGTTTCCACGGCGAGCGCCAGGGCAGCGGCGCCCAGGCCCAGCCGGCGCGCCAGCTCCCGGCAGCTGGAACAGCCGGCCAGATGGGCGCGCACGCGACGAGCCTCCTCGGGACCCAAGGCGCCCAGGACGTAGGCGGCGACCAGCTCTTCCATGTCGTGGTGATCAGCGATCATCCAGGAGACCTCTACCTTCCAGGTACGAATGCAGCTTCTCCAGTCCGAGCCGCAGCCTGCCTTTGACGGTGCTTACGGGCACGCCGACCTGCTCCCCGATCTCCTTGCAGGTGTAGCCGCTAAAGTAGGCGAGCTCGACCGCCTGCCTCTGCTCCGCCGGCAGGCTCGCCAGCGCCTCGCGCACCGCCTCCCGCTCGAGAGCCGCCGAGACCTCCAGCCAGGGATCGTCGGCGGACCCCGCAGCTGCCAGCTCGCCGAGTTCCGCCAGCCCGAGCTCGGACCGCTCGTGCCCCGCCCGGCCGCGCAGGTTGTCGATCGCCCGATTCCGGACCGAGCTCATCAGCCAGCCGCGCAGCGACCCGCGCGAGGCGTCGAAGCGGGCCGCGTTCTGCCAGAGCTTGAGGAAGCACTCCTGGACAACGTCCGCGGCGCGTCCGGGGTCGCCGAGCACGCGCAGCGCGACCGAGTAGGCGAGCTCGCCGTAGCGGTCGTAGACATCGCCCAGCGCGCCGGCATCGCCCGCCGCCAGGGCGGCGCCGAGCTCGAAGTCGGTCGGCGCAGGTGCGAGCCGCGTGCTTTCAGGCATGCCTCTCCGAGACCAGGGCCATCAGGTCAGCGGTCCGGCGTTCGATCCCCGCGTAGTCGTCCTTCCACTCGCCGGTGAGCGCGCCTCCAACGCCGACCGCAACCGCGCCGGCGCGCAGAAAGGCGCGGACGTTGTCGCCGCTCACCCCACCGGTCGGGATCGCCCGCAGTTCGGGAAAAGGGCCCAGCAGGTCCCGAATGTAGGGCGGTCCGGCCGGCCCCGCCGGGAAGATCTTGATCTCCCGAATGCCCAGGTCCAGGAGCTCCATGATCTCGGTCGGCGTCAGGGCCCCGGGCACATACGGAACGTCGCGCGCGCGCGCGACCCGAAGCACGTCAGCCGAAAAGCCAGGAGAGAACAGGAATCGCGCCCCGGCTTCGACGACGGCTTCCGCCGCACGCTCATTGAGCACAGTCCCGGCGCCGACCAGTGCGTCGGGAAGCTCGGCGGCCAGCCGGCTGATGGCGACCAGCGCGCCGGGGCTGGTCAGGGCGACTTCGAGCAGGCGCACACCACCGCGTGCGATGGCGTGTGCGGTCGGGATGATGGCTTCGCTCTCATCGACCCGGACGACGGCGATCACGCGTGATTCCAGGAGCGCGGCGGCGAGCGGACCTTCAGGCATCTACCAGCTCTTGCTCCGGCCACCGGCTGGCCAGGCCCTCCAACTCCGCTTCCGTTGGATATGCCTCTGAGTCCCCCCGGACGGTCACCGCCGCCGCCCCCACCAGGTTTCCCCGCCGCAGCGCGGCGGCGGCGCTCTGGCCGCGCATCAATGCCGACAGGAAGCCGGCATTGAACCCGTCGCCGGCGCCGACCTCGTCGAGGACGCGCGGCGGGGCGAAACCCGGGTGCGAGATCGAGCGGCCGCGGACCACGGCCAGCGCTCCCAGGGGCCCGCGCTTGGCGACCACGATCCGAGGTCCGCAGGCGGCGGCAGCCTCCAGCGCCTCCTGCGTGAGCCCCGCGCCGAAGAAGGAACGGAATTCCTCGGCCGTCCCGAACAGGACCGAGACCCTGGGCAGGAGGGGCAGGATGGCCCGGCGGGCGGCGCCGATGCTCCAGAGCTGAAGCCGCAGGTTGAGGTCCAGCGAGATCCGCGCCCCGCGCACAAGGGCTAGCTCGATCGCCCGGCTCACGGCGTCCCGGCAGCTCTTGCTCAGCGCAAGCGTCATCCCGTTCAGGTGCAGCAGCCTGGCCGCCGCGAAATATGCGGAGTCGACGTCCTCCGGGCCGAGCCGGCTGGCCGCGGACCGCCGGCGGTAGTAGAGCACGCGCGCGTCCCCGGCTGTCGTGCGGTACTTGAAGTAGAGGCCGGTCGGGCGCAGCCGGTCCCGTTTCACCTGGGACGCATCCAGTCCTTCGCTCTCCACCGCTGCGAGCACGCGATCTCCGAGGGGGTCCGCGCCTACGCGGCTGATCCAGCCGACCCGAAAGCCGAGCCTGGTCATGGCGATGCCGAAATTCGTGTCCGCGCCGGCCACCGTCATCCTGAGGTCGCCGGCTCGGGACAACGGCACCTCGGGACGCGAGGAGTACATCAGGATCATGGTCTCGCCGATGGTGACCACCTCGGGAGGATTCAATACCGAAACGGTAGTCGCGGTGGCCGGCGCCTCGCCGATTAGACAGCGCCTTTCGCCGACATTTCTATCGGCGAGTGGCGCCCGTCCCAGGGTGCCATCCGAATCGGGTCTGGGGCGCCGACTTGGCCAGCGCAGCTCCCGACTCGGCATCGCCAGCCTGCGCACCCCGACGTCCTGGTTGATCTCTCTCGCTTCGCCAGTAGGTCATCCAGGCTGTGCTGGCCCAGTACCCGCGCGCATGGTGGGCTGGCAGATTTGCGAGGCGGCAGCGCCGAGGTTGAACACCCTGGCTTGACAATCGAGTGGCACTACCATCAAATGTTGGTGTCGACTACGTGTCGGCTGGGAGGGACGGTTTAGGTGCCGTGGAAGCTGAAGTCGACGATCGCGCGGCCTTTCGAGGTCGTCGAAGATGCTGAAGGCGAGCTCGGCCCCGTGCCGGCGCTCTCGGGCGCCACGTCGGGCCAAATCGGACCCTTCACAGACGTTGAAACCGCCCGCGAAGACACTAGCCACACTGCAGAGCTGTTCCGGCTGGGCGTGGAGATCGCCCTCGGCCTTGCCGAGCCCGGGAGCCCGCCCGAGGTCACGCGGCGGCTGCTGGACCGGGCTGTCATCGCACTCCGCGCTGACCGCGTATCGCTGGCCATCGTGCGGGGTGACAAAGCCCTCATCCAGGAGTCCTACGCTGACGCCCGTACCGACTCCCCCGCCGAAGGACCCCAGCCGCTTCTGTCCCTGCCCTTGGTTGCCCGCACCATCCAGGGTGGCGGGCCGCTTGTGCTGAGCCGCGGGCATCCAGGCTTCGGCGAGCACGACACCGGCTCTGACGGTCAGCACGTCATGTCGGTTCCGCTCGTCCTCGGCGGCGAGGTGATCGCGGTATTGGGCGTCAGCCGCATCGAGGACCGGCCCTTCACCTTCGCAGAGCTGGCCACCCTGCAGCAGGTCGGCAGCGTGGCCGGGCTCGCCATCCAGAACGCAAGGCTCTGGAGCGAACGGCAGGAGGCGCACGCGCGGTCAAAGCAGGCCGCCGAGCGCCTCCAGGTCGGCCTCGACGTCGCGATCGACCTGGCACAGACCGTGGACCCCAAGCAAGTCGTGGTCGGGCTGCTGCGCCGTGCGACGGAGGCGGCCCGCGCCGACCGTGCGACCCTGGCGCGGGTGGAGGACGGCGAAGTGCTGATCGAGGCCGCATGTGACCACCGCGGCCAGGTGCTGGCGGCCGGATCCCGCTTCCGCGCCTCCCAGCAGCCGGTCGTCCTCGAGGCCCTCCGGAGCCGCCTGATCACGCAGGGCGATACCGTCAATCTCCAGCTGCTCCCGCCCGCCCTGCGCCGGCGGCTGGGAGCCATCGGGCGCGTGTTGGTGGTGCCGCTGTTGGCGGGAGGCGAGCTAAGTGGCCTTCTGACCCTGCTTCGGCGGCGACGCCAGGAGTTCGATGAGGACGATGTGGCCAAAGTCCAGCAGGTGGCGAGCGTGGCCGGCCTGGCCCTGCGGAACGCCCGTCTGTTCGAGGAGGCCCGGCAGGCCAGCGACGCCAAGACCAGCTTCATGAACCTGGCCGCTCACGAGCTGCGCACTCCGATTTCGGTGATCAAAGGCTACCTGTCCATGCTGCTCGACGAGACCTTCGGCCCGGGCCCCGAGTCGTGGAAGCAGCCGTTGGAGATCCTGGCTGCCAAGAGCGAGGACTTGGGGCAGATGGTGGAGACCATCCTGGTGGCCGCTCGCCTTCAGGCCGGGAATGGAGCCCGCCGTCGGCCTGCCGACCTGGTGCAGACCACCCGCGCCGCCCTCGCCCGCGCCCGCCCTCGCGTCGCCATTTTGGGAGCGAAGGTTATCGAAGCTCTGGACGACGAGCGGCTGATGGTCGGGATCGAAGCCCAGGACCTCGCGCGAATCCTGGACAGCCTGTTCGACAACGCCCTTACCTACTCGCGCGGCCGGCCGTGGATGCGGGTCAGGGTGGGCGCTGAAGGCGAGTCAGCGTGGGTGGTGGTTGAGGACCGCGGGCGTGGGATTCCGTGGGCCGCGCGGCAGCAGATCTTCGAGCAGTTCTCTCGCGTGGACGATGCCAGCTTCGGTTACCCACCCGGGGCTGGTCTCGGCCTTTACATCGCACGGGCTCTGGCCGAGCGGCCAGGAGGGACGCTGGAGCTTGAGCGCAGCCGGGTGAGTAGGGGCAGCTCGTTCCGGCTGACGCTCCCCCGCGTGGATGAGGGGGTGAGCCAAGGCTCCGCTTAAGGAACGGTCCGGCAGCGCTGGCTTTGACGCTGGAGCGTCCAACACGGCAGTCGGCCGCTAGCGTCCTGCGTGGTCGAACGCGCCGGTCAAGATCTCGAATGTCGGCATCCGTCAAGCCTACGAAGGGCTATCGCGGTCGCCGCCGAGGACGGGTCAACCGTGAGTGGCCCGCTATCATGAAACGATGCTGAATGTGGTCGAGCTAAACCCGAAAGGGTCGGTCGCTGATCCCGAAGAGCCGATCGTCCTCCCGGAAGAGATGCCGAGGCCGGAGGAGGAGCCCGAGCCCGAGGAGGAGCCCCAGCCCGAAGGCGAACCGGGGCCGGAGCGGGTCGGCACCACCAGGTAACTGTCCCGAGGTTCGCCAACCAGATGGCCCGTACGGTCGAGCTGTGGCGGCACACTGATGCCGAGGGCGACGTGCTGACCGCCGAGGGCGTCCGGGCGGCCGTCGAGATCGGTCGCCGGCTGGAGGACGCGTACGAGGTGGCGATCTCGTCCGGTGCGCAGCGGGCTACTCAGACCCTGGCCTGCATCCTGGCCGGCATGGGCCGGCCGGTGCCCGGCGGCGTGATCGTCAACACCGGCTTGCGATCCAGTGTGGAGGAGCGCTGGTTCGAGGCCGCACGGCGGGCCGAGGGCAAGGATCTGGAAGCCTTTCGCAAAGTCGACTCGGAACTCGTCGAGAAGGAGTCGGACCTTCTGGGCGCCGTGCTGGGAGCCGTTCTGCGTTCCCTGCCCGAGGGTGGTCGAGCGTTGGTCGTGGGGCACTCGCCGACCAACGAAGCGGCCATCCTCGGCCTCACCGGGGACCTGGTGGCGCCGCTCGCGAAAGGAGACGGCGTAAGAGTGGTAGAGGAGGACGGACGCTGCCGGGTCGAAGCTCTGAGGTGACATCGGCCATACAGACGGATTCAGGCCCGTAAACGCGAGCAAACTCCCGCGGTTCGCCCGAAGCATCTCGTCGACGCCCTCCCAGCCGGTGAGAGCCAGGCCGGCCAACAAGTGCGAGGGCGGGCCTGCCATCACGAAGTCGTAGCTCTTCGACCATGCCACCATTTGGCCGCGGGGATGCCAGCCGAGGAGCTTGGCCCCGACGGGGCCGGCCGATGGCTAGCGCTCCGTGGCTGGACGACACGGGACTAATCTCCCTCCCCACCGGCCTCCGGGTGCGCGGCCGGCGATCGAGTGACACAGTCAGCCCCGCGGACTTCGCTCTGCTGCTGGGCGAAGCTCCCGTGCCCACCTGGGCTTACCGTCGCATCCACTGGCCTGACTTCTGGATTCCCATCGACCGCGACGAAGCCCTTGACGCCCTGCACGAGGCCTACCGCCGTGCCCAAGGCTGGGAACGCGTCGAAGTCATCTGCCGCGGCGGCATCGGACGCACAGGAACCGCCCTGGCCGCGTTGGCCATCATCGACGGGCTGGCACCGAACCAAGCGGTCACCTGGATCCGCGACAACTACCACCCTCGCGCCGTGGAGACGCCCTGGCAACGACGGTGGCTCCTGAGAGTCCACTAGCCAACGCACCGAGTCCCGGCGGCTCAGGGGCAGCCGATCCTCTGCACTGGAGCAATCGGACAGCCTTCGGCCTTCTCGGCCAGCGGGCTGGACCCTGAGGGTCGCCCCCCAGGGTCCAAGCTCCCTCCCTCCCTCTACGGGCAGTGGGCGATCAGGTACTGGGCATCGCTGATCATGATGGCGGCGGCGTCGGGGTCGATCCCCTTGCCGCTCTGCGCGGTCACCTGGTTGATGAAGGCCTGGTAGATATTGGCCGCGCCGGCGCAGTCGCCCGCGGCCCGGCGGGCCGCCGCCGCGTCAAGGCTCGCCAGCAGCGCGTTCTCGAGGCCGCTGTTCTTGATCTTGCCGTCGTCGAAGAACTGTTTGACGTCGCCCTTGATGCTCTCCGGGGTCACGACGATCGTGAACGTCACTGTCTGGAAGTCAGCGTGGCCCAGGTTGTCGCTGGCGTCGATCCGGAAGGTGTGACTGCCCAGGCTGAGCTCGGTGAGCAGGTCGATCGCCTGGCCGCTCTGCAGCCCGTGGCCGTCGAGCGTCGTCTGCCCATCCATCGTGGGAACGAACGACTGCACGCCCGAGCCGCCGCCGTCGTCCACCGTATACGACAGAGTCAGCACCTGGCTGTGTGTGTACGTCGTCGGCGCCGGCTGCGCGATCGTGATCACCGGTGGTGTGTTGTCCAGCGAGATCTGGCTCGAGTGCCGAGGCTCGGTCAGGAAGCCGAGCGGGCACGTGGCGCAGCCGGTCTGGGCCGAGAACATGAGGATGTAGATGCCGTCGCCGCCGTCGTACGCGTTCAGGTTGATCGGCACCGACCGGGGGCCGTTCTGGTAGTCCGTCCTCGTCCAGTGAAGCGGGAACGGCAGGTCGGATGCGAAGGTCGGCAGTGGCACCGCGGGCACCAGCTGCGTCCCGCCCGTCGGTGTGGGGACATAGTGGTACCGGCGATAGCGGTACTGGAAGCCGATGCTCCCGGCCGACTGCGTGGCGAAGGTGACCGGCGTCGCCGAGGTGACGAATGTTTGGCCGGTGCTCGCGTTGACGTAGCTGGGCGCGCCCACGGACAGCGTGCTGGTGGGCGGCGCCTGCTGCGGGATCTCGGTGACGATGTACTCGGCCGAGTACTGCGTACCGTCGACGCCTGAATCCTTGCCGGGCACCTCGTTCAGGCGGACGGTGGTGAACGAGTAGTCGCCGACCCCCCCGGCGTCGAACTCGAACGTCCCGATCCGGTCGTCGTTCTCCGCGGCCAGGTCGATGCCGTCACCCAGGGTCGGGTCGCAGCCGATCCCGAAAAGGGCCTGCAGAGCTTGCGGGTCGACGGTCGAGGCCGAGCGGCAGAAGTCGCCGTCGATGGGATCCGACTCGTAGCCGCCGGTCGCGATGTGCAAAGGCATGCCGCCGGTGACGGTCACCGTCCAGGGATGCGAGTCGAAGCTGTAACAGTCGCCGTCGTTGTTGCCGGTCAAGGAGTCTTCGGTGATCGTGCCGTGGTGGTTGCAGGCGTCGGTGTCGGCTTCCGGCGAGAGGCCTGTCACGTACTGCCACTGCCCGGCCACGTCCACGAATACGCGCCAGTCACCGCCGGTCAGGTGGAGCTCACCCTCGCCGTTGTGGTCCACCACGAAGCGGTGCAGGCGGACCTGGTACGTGTGCATGGCGGTCGTCGGCGGGCTGTCCCAGCCGAGCAGCAGGACGCCCGCGAACGAGTCATGAGTCGAGCCCTGGAAGGGCAGGATCACCCGCACCCGCGTCGGACGCGCGGGCTGGGCGGGGCAGGCGGTCTCGTTCTGGGTAGGAGCCCCCGTCGTGTCGTCGACTAGGCAGAGGATGGGGTCGGTCAGGGGGTCGCTTCCGGAGCGGTGGCCGATCTGGTTCGAGTAGTCGTAGCGGACATACTGCAGCGAGTCCTCGCTGGAGGGCGGGTGCACCGGGAAGGTGCCGTTGGCCAGCGTGTGCGCGTAGTCCGTGCCTGGCGGGTACACGTCGAAGACGTAGTTGCGGTCGTTGATCGGGATGATCTGGCCGGTGTGCGTGCAGGGGTCGACGAGGTTGATCGAGCCCAGGATGTGGCGGTTGATCAGGTTGCAGTAGTCGTTGGCGCCGCCGCCGTTGCCGGTGGCAAAGATGTCGGCCTCGGTCACCGGGAGGTTGGTCTCGTAGCCCGTGACGCCGGGGATCTTGCAGCCGATCTCGCAGTGGTTGAGCCGGAAGGTCGCCAGGACACGAGGCGGGTGGATCTCGGTCGTGTACTCGGGGTTGTCGACGCTGCCCCCGGGATGGCCGCAGTCGAAGACCCAGCGGCCGGAGGTCCAGACCCGGTCGCCGACCGAGGGCCAGACGAACTCGGGCAGCGAGCCCAACTCGCGGTCGACGCTGCCATCGCTCTCCGTCATCTGGCTACCGTTGTCGGCCTCGACCTCCATGTGTGGAAACTGGCCGCCCTCGACCACCCCGTTGGCGTCCTGGCTGAGAAGGTGCTGGTAGCCGATGTCGGGGATCACGTCGAACGTCTTGTCGTGTGTGTAGTGACTCCAGGGCACGTCCTCCTCCGCCACTTCGCTCGGGGCCTGGGCGGTCGAGTCGGCCTGGAGGTTGCCCTTCTGTGCCGGCGTCATGACGGTCCCCTCGAGGATCGTGGGGTCGTCGTTGGGGAACGGCTTGCCGGCGTCCTGGTGTACAGGGACCCACTGGGGATCGGCGCGCGCGATCTTGTTGAGCGTCCCGCCGCCGAAGCCGTTGGAGTTGCAGCTTGAAAGCGGCTCGTTGAGAGCCAGGCTCGCCGCGACCGGCGTGTCGGCGGCGTAGGCGGTGACAGCCGGCGGTACTGCGGCCAGCATCCCACCACAGAACGCGGTCGTGAGGAACATTACGGCGCTGACGCTTATCCGCGCGCGGCGACGCGTTGCCCGCCGTGGCGGGCTGCCCTGGTGAGTCATCCCTCTTTCTCCCCTCGCATAGCGGTCCTCTGGAAGTCGCCCCCGGCCATGCGGCCCTGCTCCCATTTAGAAGGCGTGACGGGGCTGTGCCATCCGGTGGCACAGCTCTTAGACTCCTGGCGGGTGGTCGTTGTCCTTGGCGGGGCGGAGGGCAGGTGCGGCTCGAGGCGCTGATCGGGCAGGCCGAGGAGCGCCGTCGGGCCGGCAGCCTGGGGGAGGCGCGGGAGCAATTCCTGGCGGCGGCGGCGACGGCGGAACGAGTGGGCGACGGTAAGGCCCTGGTCCGGGCCGCCATCGGGGCAGGCGGCATCTGGCTCCAAGAGGAGCGGGACGTGGTCGCCCGGGCGGCGGTACGCGCGGTCTGGGAGCGGGCCAGCGACGTCGTGGCGCCCGGCTCCCTCGAGCAGGCACGCCTGACTGTGCGGGTGCTGGCGGAGGCCGTTTACGAAGGCGGCTCGCCGGACCCGGTAGCGGGCGCCGTCGAGAGGGTTCGAGCCTTCGGCGACGACGCCGCCCTCGCCGAGGCGCTGTCCCTCCAGCACCACCTGATGCTGGGGCCCGGCCACACCGAGCGCCGGCTGGCAGTGGCTGAGGAGATCGTTCGCCTCGGCGCGCGGGCCCGGGATCCGCTCCTGGCGGTGATCGGCCTCTGCTGGAGGACGATCGATCTCTTCCTGCTCGGGGCGCCGCGGGCCAGCCAGTCGCACGCGGAGCTACGCGAGCGCTCGGCGGCCCTCGGCTGCGAGGCCCTCAGCTTCGTGGCCGACCTCCTGGACGCGATGCTGCTGGCCCGCGCCGGCCGCCTGGCGGAGGCCGAGGCGGCGTCTGTCGCAGCTCACGAGCGGGGCCGCGCGGCCGGCGACCCCGACGCGCCCGCCTACCACGGGGCCATGCTGGCTGCGCTCCGCTGGTGGCAGGGCCGGGCGGCCGAGATCGTCGACGCGGTGTGGGGTACCTCGACTTCGCCCCGCCTGGGTTCGAACGACCACGGCTACGTGGCGGCAGGCGCGTTGCTGTCGGCCACGCTTGGCGACCGCGATTCGGCCGAGGAGGCGCTGGCCCGCTTGACGGGCGCCGGGCTCGACCGCGTGCCCGACTCCAGCAGCTGGCTGGCCACGCTGTTCCTGGCCGTCGAGGCCGCGTACCTGCTGGGGGACGCCGAGATGGCAACGGTCGCCAGTGAACTGCTGGCGCCCTACGCGCACCTCCCCGTGATGCCCTCCCTGGCAGTCGTCTGCCTGGGTTCGGCAGAGCGTGCGCTAGGCCTTGCCGCAGCCACCGCCGGGCGGCTCGACGCGGCGGCCGGCCATCTGGAGGCGGCCCTGCGAGCCGACCGGGTCCTTGGCAACCGGCCGATGTCGGTGCTGACCGAGCACACCCTGTCCGCGGTGCTGGCGCGTGGCGGGCGGCCGGGCGACGAGGCGCGAGCGGGCGGGCTCGCCCGCCAGGCCGAGGAGCGGGCCCGGCGGATGGGCGTGGTGCTCCCCAACCACCCGGCCTGGCTGGGGCGGCGCCGCGGCGTCACCGCGCCCACGGCGCCGAGCCGGGAGGCCTGGCTACAGCGTGCCTCGGGGAGCTGGCGGCTCGCGCTCGCCGGCAGGGTCACCGTCCTGGCCGATCGGGTGGGGTTCCGGTACCTGGCCGACCTGGTTGGCCGGCCGGGGGAGGATGTTGATGTCCTGGGCCTCGCCGCGGGGGCGTTCCTGGGCGCCGGTTCCGCCCCCGACGCGGTCCTCGACGAGGAGGCGCTCCGCAGCTACCGGCGACGGGCGCGCGAGCTGGACGCTGTCCTGGCCCGGCCCGACCTGGGCCGGGCCGACGCCGAGCGGGCCCGGGCCGAGCTCTCCGCGCTGACGGAGGAGCTCCGCGCCACCACCGCCCTGGCCGGCCGGCGCCGAGCGTTTCCCCACGACCACGAGCGCGCGCGGACCGCCGTGCGCAAGGCGCTCGTCCGGGCGGTGGCCGCGATCCGCGATGTGGAGCCCGACCTCGGCCGCCACCTCGAGACGAGCCTGGTCACCGGCGCTCGCTGCCGGTACGACCCGGCATCGGGCTGGGCGGTCTCGGTGCGGGCGCCGGCCCGCCGGCCGAAGGACTGAGCCGCTGCCTGGTGGCAGCAACAACTGGATGCCTTCCGCGACTACTACAACCACCGCCCCTCGACCGCCAAACCCCGGCCGCCGTCTTCAACAGCCGCCTCAAGGCACTCGCAATTACCAGCCCTCGGCGGGCGCTGGCCCGCGCACAATGTCTGGCAACAGGCGTGCACGATGTCGTGAGACAGGACAGTGGTGGACCCAAGGTTACGGCATAAGAACAGCGCCTCCGAGTTCGTCGCGTCACCCTACGAGATTGCCGACGCCGAGGACGACCGGGACATGGCCGCTCTCTGCGCCGTCCGCGAGTTCATGGAGCGGCACGGCCGAATTCCAACCCAGGAAACGTGGACAGCTGCCCGAATGACTCCGTCTGAGCGGACGATTCGGCGTAGGCTCAGCAGCTTCCGGGCCGCCGCTGATCAGGCCGGCCTCTGCTCAGGCGACGGTTGGCGCCAGAGAGACGAATCCCTCCTCTCGGCCACCATGACTTGCCTTGGTTCGGGCAGCCATGAGCGCTGCTTGGTTCGCGGACCGCGCCAATCGCCCACGGCCCCCGCATGAGGTGTCAACCTGGGAGCACTAAACGAGAGGAGAGCCAACATGGGAAAGATCGTCGTCAGCGAGAACGTCTCGCTCGACGGAGTCATTCAAGACCCGGCTGGTGTCGAGGGTTTCGAACGCGGCGGCTGGGTTGGTCGGATCGGCGACCAGGGTCGCGAAGAGGCCGCCAGGGTAGCGATCGACGAGGCGGTGGGGGCCGAAGCTATGCTGTGCGGTCGGCGAACCTACGAGTTCTTCGCCGCGCGCTGGCCATCCCGAACTGGCCCGTTAGCGGACAGGCTGAACAGCATGCCCAAGTACGTTGTCTCCTCCACTCTCGAATCGCCCGCCTGGCACAACACGACGGTCCTAAAGGGCGACGTGATCGATGAGGTCGCAAAACTGAAGCAGGCTATGGACGGGGAAATCGTCGTCGCAGCCAGCTTCCATCTCTGGCACTCGCTGATGGAGCACGACCTGGTCGACGAGCTGCGCCTGATGATCTACCCGATCGTCCTCGGGACGGCTGAGCGTCTATTCGGCGAGATCAGTGAGAAAAGACTCATGCGCCTCGTCAGCACCAGGACCGTCGACGATCTCGCCCTCCTCATCTACGAGCTCGTCGGGAAGGCTGACCAACGCGAATCGACGTTGAACTACTACGACACACTGGTTGAGGTCGCGGAGGACTGTCCGACCATGGAAGCGCGAGTGCCGCAGTCAAGAGGTGACAAGAAGACGAAGGCAGTGGTTGAGTACGAGATCCTCGTCAAGCACCCATACGAGTACACCGAAGAAGACATCGCATTTGAGACATACGCCGTCTTACATGAGATCCCGAAAGGCATCTGGGGCAAAGAACGCAAGATGTTCCTAAGCAAGGGCCATCCGCATCTGCGGGTGTCGGCGCTCCCAAAGCGTTACGGCTGGGGCATTCATAACAACGCCGAGGGCAAGATCGCGCTGATCGCAGTTGAATCATCCGAGTACAAGCAACTAATGGACGATCCACGCACCACCAAGATAAAGGCGTTTCGCTCTACACGCGCATAGCGGCGACTCGGCGGAGTCGGTGCGGCAGTCGCTGACAGCATCGTGCGGTGGTCCGTCTCGTCGTTGCGCCAATCCGCCTTACCTGGCCGACCGCCGGCACCAGCTCCAGCGCTTCTCCGGTTACGTGGACGAGTCCCGAGACTCAGCGAGCAGCTCCACCCGCAGCGAGCCACGATCGAGGAGATCGAAGGTCGGATCGTTCAGGGCTCAGTGCCGGAGGTCAGCGATGAGCTGCTGGGGGAGATTCGCGCCCGCATCGAGGAGGTCCTCGACCACGGGCGCCCGAGGAGTGGAAGGCCTTACTCAAGGAGCTGATCGTTGAACCGAGAGTCGAGGGGACGACGATCCTCCCGACGCACCGGCTGCCTAGCTTCAACAGTTCTTATGCCGGGAGGTTTGGTGGACCCGAGGGGATTCGAACCCCTGACCTTCTGAATGCCATCGGGGTTGGGCACTGTCCGCTGGCTGCCGCCGAGGGTCGCCTATATTCAAAATCGCGTCTCCATCGTTACGATCGGTCCGCCTAGAACCAGGCTCGTCGCTGGTTTGGTGGTCAGAATGGTGGTCAATCTCTGGGACGGAAAAGGAATCCCCGACGCCGGACTTCAGCCGACGATTGGCGGTGGTGTGGATCGGCGTCCCGGGGACAGGGTGCGGGTGACCTCAAGGAAGCCGTGAAGGCCGGAGCCGGTCACGCCTGGACAGGGCCGGCCGATGACTAGCGCTCCGTGGCTGGACGACACGGGACTAATCTCCCTCCCCACCGGTCTCCGGGTGCGCGGCCGGCGATCGAGTGACACAGTCAGCCCTGCGGACTTCGCTTTGCTACTAGGCGAAGGTCCCGTGCCCATCTGGGCTCACCGTCGCATCCGCTGGCCTGACTACACAAGCTTAGGGAGGCGAATGTCCAGGAAGATCAGGTCGGGCGCAACCAGAGCCGCTTTGTTGAGAGCTTCTTCGCCGTATGCGACCACGTCTACCAGGTATTCGTCCTGCTCCAACTTGAGCCTGTACATCTGGGCGAAGCTGGCATCGTCCTCGACGAGCAACACTCGAAGCTGATCCGGTTCGCTGGAGCCCTGACGCATGCCGGGCAAAGGTACTCCTGTAATGGCGACGCGGATTGCGTGAGATACCCGGCCGCCCAAGTTTGAGGCAGCCACCGGACCGTGTCGGGACCAACCCGCGGGTTCAAGCTGGCTTGTACCGAAGGAAGACGGCCCCCGCCTTGAGCTGGACCATTTCCAGGAGTTGCAGCTTGCGGTCGTTCGGCAGGTCTTTGAAGAGCCGCCCGCCATCACGCTGCGCCACGGGATGGACCACGAGTTGATATTCATCGACCAGGTTGAGACGGACCAGGGCTTGGGCCGTCCTCACGCCGCCATGCAGCACGATGTTCTTGCCCGGCTGCCGTTTGAGCGTCGAGACCGCCCGCTTCATGTCCTCATCGTTGGTGACCAACAGCAACTCGCTGTTTTCCCAGGGCAGTCGCTCTTCGGCCCTGGAGAGGACGGCCTTATGTGCACCGGTTGCCCAGCGGGCATAGGCAAGTGCGCCACTGGATAGGTTGGGATCATTGGTTTCAGCTGTCAGCCAATAGCCCAGCAGTTCATCTGCCACGGGCCTTCCGAGCAACAGTGTGTCGGCGTCAGAGGTGAGCTTGGGCACCACCGTTTCGAAGACCCCATCATCGGGGTTGTCATCATCGGCCGGGGTCGATTCAGAGCTCCTCTCGGCTGGACCAACGTACCCATCCAGGGACATGTGCATGAACAGAATCAGCTTTCTCATTTGTCCTCCATTGACCGCCGGACTGAATTCAGTGAGCGGTGCCCTCTCCGACCAGCTCGGCCAGGCGCTCCCAGCTTGCGACCGCACCCTTCTCCATCCCCGACGCCATCATCCAGTCCCTGTCCTCGAGCGTCTGGAAGACATAGCGATCGGTCAGGCGTGTCTTACCGTCCACGTCTTCCAGCGTCAGCGTCTGCAGCGCCACGTGCCCGGGCCTCGACTCGTACTCGAAGGTATTTACGACGAGGCCCGGCTTTACGACCTCGTGGTAGACGCCGCGAAACGAAAACTCAGTGCCTGCGGGATCCACCTGGATGAAACGCCAGCTACCTCCCCTCCTGGCGTCCAGCGTGTCGACGACAGTCTTGTGGCCCCGGGGACCCCACCACCTGGGGATTTCCGCGGGGTCGGTGTGCGCGGCGAACACCCGCGCACGGGGAGCGTCGAGAACGCGGGTCATCACCACCGATGAGACCCCGGGCTCCACGACGAACCTGGTCTGTGGCGTGGAGGTCCCGCCACCATCGGGCCCCGGGCTTGCTCCTTTCGCCATCCTGCTTCTCCTTTTCACCGCTCGCGCAGGTGTTGCTCGAGCCGGTTGTAGCGCTCGTTCCACCTGCGCCGGAAAGAGTCCAGCCAGCTGTCGACCTCGCCGAGCGGTCCCAGCCCCACCCTCGCCGAGCCACGCGGGTTAGTGGGGCCGAGCCGGCAATGCCGGGTGCGCCCGATCTTCTCCGTGGACACCAACTTGGCCTCCTCGAGGATTCGGACGTGCTTCTTCAGACCCGTCAGGGAGATGTCAAGGGGCGCCGCCAGCTCGCTGATCGACGCGGGTCCGCGCCCGAGGCGGTCGAGGATCTCCCGCCGCTTGGAATCGGAGAGCGCGGAGAACGTTCGATCCAGAACCTGATGCTGAACCATTCGGTTCAGTATAGTCCGGCCTACTGCCGAATGGATAGGGACTGTCGCAGACGGGGCGAGAACAGCCTTTGAGGAGCGCGCCTCGTAGTCCAGCCGGTGGTTCGTTCGCCCACCCGGCCCTGACCAAGCTCCTGGTCGAACTCAAGGCGGGGGTCGCTTTTCCTTTAGGTCCGTCGATGGATTCGTCGTTGGTCTGTATCTGGCAACGATTTCGATCATCGGGCTGCTCGTTTTATATGGTCTCGGGTGCCTGGCTGCTGATCCCTGGGCGTCTCCGAAGGCGGAAGACAGGAGGGGACGCGCCGTGATGGCCCCAGACGGGCCTTGCCAAGACCGGCCTGGCGAAACCGCGCACCGCGGTCCACGAAACCCAGATGAGCCGACCCGCGCCAAAGCAGGACGAACGCAGCCGTAAAGGCCCTTCCAACAGACGTCTGAGGAGTTCGACAGGCCCGCATGCGGGCATCCTGAGAGGGTTATGCAGCCTTGACTTATATAAGCAGCTGCTGCTAGAGTCAATCGATGCACGCGTTCGACGTCCTCGGCGACCCCGTGCGCCGACGGATTCTCGAACTGCTGGCCGACGGAGAGCGGACCTCGGGTGCAGTCTGTGCGGTGATCCAGGAGGAATTCGGGATCTCTCAGCCCGGCGTATCGCAGCATCTCCGCGTGTTGCGAGACAGCGGCTTCGCGACGGTGCGACCGGCCGGAACCCGGCGGCTCTACGCGGTCGACGAGCAGCCGCTGCGCGAGGTCGACGCGTGGCTCGACAACTTCCGCCGGTTCTGGGAGCCGACACTGGATGCCCTCGCCACCGAACTGGCTCGGGGGCGCCGCCAGCGCCGGCTGAGCCAGGCGACGGAGGACCGGAGGAAAGCCCCGTGATCGACGTCACGCACCACCTGAACGAGGTCCGCCGAGCGGTCGGGAGCCGGGTGCTGGAGGCGGGTGAGGCACGGGTGGTCACGCTCCGCCGGACCTACGAAGGCAGCCTCGACGACGTGTGGGACGCCTGCACGAACCCCGAACGCCTCCCCCGCTGGTTCCTACCGGTCTCCGGTGACCTGCAGGAGGGCGGCCATTACCAGCTCGAAGGCAACGCGAGCGGCACGATCGAGCGCTGCGACCCGCCGCAGAGCTTCGCCGCCACCTGGGAGTTCGGCGGCCAGGTCAGCTGGATCGAGGTCCGTCTTTCACAGATCGCCCCGGAGCGGGTCCTGCTCAAGCTGGAGCACATCGGCGCCGTCGATGAAGATCGTTGGGCGCAGTTCGGTCCGGGCGCAGCGGGCGTCGGCTGGGATCTCACGCTGGTCGGCCTGGCCCGGCACCTGACCGGCGGACCGCCATTGACCCCGGCGACGTTTGCCGTCTGGCTTGGCTCGGAAGAGGGCCGCAGATTCCTGAGGCTGAGCAATGAGCTCTGGCTGCAGGCCAGCCTCACCGCGGGCACGGCCGAGGCCGACGCGCGCCTGGCGGCCGGCCGCAACTTTGCGTTCTATACGGGTTCCAGCGGGAGGAAACGATGAGCAAGCTCAGATGTCACATCTCGATCTCTCTGGACCGGTGTGTCGCCGGCCCGAACCAGAGCGAGGAGAACCCGCTCGGCGAGGGCGGCGAACGGCTCCACGAGTGGTTGGTTTCACTAGCCGCGTGGCGCCAATCTCACGGCCTCGAGGGCGGTGATAGCAACGCGAGCGCCCGGATAGTCGAGGAATCGCGCGAAAACCTCGGTGCTGGGGTGATGGGCCGGAACATGTTTGGCCCCATCGGCGGCGGCGACTGGGGCGCCGGGCAGTGGACCGGTTGGTGGGGCGATGACCCTCCCTACCACTGCCCCATATTCGTCCTGACCCATCACCCGCGCGATCCAGTGGAGATGAAGGGCGGGACCACCTACCACTTCGTAACCGAAGGAATCGAGTCAGCCCTCGAACGAGCAATGGATGCCGCCGGCGGCAAAGACGTCATGCTCTGGGGCGGCGCCCAGATCGTCAACCAGTACCTGGCGGCGGGACTGCTGAACGAGCTTGAGCTCCACGTCGTTCCAGTGCTGCTCGGCGACGGTGCTCGCCTCTTCGACAATCTCGGGGCCGCCCAGGTGCAGCTCGAGCAGGTCCGGGCGGTCGAGGCGCCGGGCGTCGCTCACCTTAAGTACAGGGTGGCGCCATGAAAGGGGGATATCGGTTAGCGCGCCGGGAGGTCCGCGCATAAGTAAGTGGCCTCGCAAGCTTCTCTTCGCAAGCCGCATCCAAAGGGGTCCGAAGCCACCAGGTGAACTCAGCAAAGCCGTCTCGCCTGCCTCTTCGCGGGGGACAATAAGTGGGCCACGCCCGGGGTCCGACTTACTGTCCTCATTCGGCTTGGGTTCTTGAGCGGCCGGGCCGATCGCCCTGGCAACCCTCGACCGACCCTACCTAGAGGCGACGATCTCCATCCGAAGGGCCCGAGGCTTGCCTGGGTGGACGCGCAGGACCCCGCGTCGAAAACCTCAGCTCAAGGCGTATAGATCTGAGCTGAATTGGTGGGCTGGTAGCCACAATAGTCGCCGGTCGGATCGCACGTGTCGGTCGCGCCGCCTGCCAGGAGCACAGTGCCGTTCGGCAACAGCGCCGCGGCGCTCTCCTGCAAATCGGTGAAGACTTGGTAGCCAGTCGAAGTCCAGGTTCCTACGGCCGGGGCGTAGACGTCGCCGAGGTAGGTGTCGCCGGCGACCAGTACCCGACCGTCGCTGAGCAGGGTGCCGGTGGTGAGGCTATGGGGCAGAGTCATCGAACCCGTCGAGCTCCAGTTGTTGGCGATCGGGTCATAGAGCTCGGCAGAGCTCAAGGTTCCGTAGCCATCACCGCCGGCCACCAGCACTCGACCACTCTGCAGCCTCACAGCCACGGCGTTGCGCCTTGCAACGGCGTTGGACTTGGCCGATGCCCACTTGCCCGTGGACGGGCTATAGCGCTCAGCTGCTGTCACCAGGCCGTTTCCGGCGCTGGGATTGAACCCGGTGGCCACCAGCACGGTGCCGTCGGCCAGCAGGGTCTCGGTGTGGTAGTACCGGCCAGTCCTCAGAGCGCCGGTCAGGATCCACATGCCTGTAGTCGGGTTGTAGAGCTCGGCGCTGTTCAGGGCCGCCCCAGTAGCTGGATTCTGGCCGCCGACGGCCAGCACTCGGCCGTCGTTCAAGAGCACCGCCTTCGGGTAGTTTCGGGCCACATTGAGCCTGCCAGTTGGGCTCCACGAGTTGCTCGAAGGGTCGTAGATCTCGGTGCTGGTGGCGTCGGAGGAGTTGCCGCTCACGAGCAACACGCGACCGTCTGCCAGTCGCACCGCCGCCTGGTTTGATCGCCCCTCGGTCATCGGTCCGGTCGGACTCCAGGTCCCGGTCGCCGGGTTGTAGATCTCAGCGTCCGGATTGCTTCCTCCGCCGGCAACCAGCACCCGCCCATCGAGGAGCACGGTCGACGTGTGACCGAAGCGGGCGGCGCTCATGCTGGCTGCCGCCAACCAGGTGTTGCCTAAGGCCGCGAGTGCGGGAGCCGAGACGAATAGGATCGATGCCAGGGCGACCAGGGGTGCGATCCTTTTGAGCATCGCGGTCAACCTCCGTTGTAGGTGCGTCATCACGGGGACTCCAAGCGGTGCCCTACACAAGGCAATAAACGCCGACGACGTGTATGGATCCCAGTCTGGCTAGCCGGTCCAGCTGACAACGGGGTTCTCCGCTGAAGCGCTGGCCACCTCCCGTGATCGCTGCCAACGGCCGCACCGCTGAGCGGCTGGCCCCAGAGGTCGAAGTAGTCGCAGAGGATGAAGGTCAGCTGTTCAGGCGCCTCGATGTGTTGGAGGCGCCCCTGCTCCCGCTCTACCGCGCCGACACCCGTATTGCACATGGACGGCACAGTACAGCTGCACGGTCCACGCACCCCGGACGACCACATCCCGGCACCCGCCGCATCGTGCGAACAGCGACTGCATCTGCTAACGCTTAGTGAGGCTTTCCAAGCATCGGCACCTTACATGTGGGCGTAGACAGCTTGTTCAGGTAATAGACGATCATGCCGATGTTTACGATTATCAATGTCAGGAATATCGGCTCCTGGTAATTGGTCAGGAAGTTGTTGAGGGCGATCGCCTCGCCGGCACTGACTCCAATGGCGACTACGTTCAACACCAGGGGCGCACCGCAGCCGCATCCACCTATGACCCCGCCGACGACGGCTGCCGCTGTTCCCCAGGTGCTTGCGGACAGGCGCGCCTTGTTGTTCGTCGTATTCCTTATCGAGTAGATTGCGATGGTGGCAAGCATGGATGATGTGAGCACGAGCCCGGCGATCCAGTAGAACGGGAACACGCTGCTCGGGATGCCGTCGTTCTGGTACGCGATAAGGGCGAAGAAGACGACGAAATAAACTGGCAGCAGAGCGAGGTTGAGCAGGATGTACTTGGGGCTGTATATGTCCCTCAAACCGCGCGAAAACCTGTCCATGTGAAAGCGGCTCGCCAGGGACCGGATGAGCACACTCAACCCTTGGCGACCTGGCCCTCCAGGGTCACGATGGCCGGGAGGGCGCACACGGGAGGCGTTGAGGCGCCGGATGCGAACGATCGGCAGAGCGTGGCTATGTAGATGTCGGCGGCGGCATATTCGGACCAGGCGAATTGGCTGTGCGGCTTCTTGAGCTGCGCGAGGACAGCGTCCTGGTTTTCATTGGCCAGCGGCAAAGTGCCGATGTTGTTGAGTGGCGTCGGGGGCGAGTCACCGAACACCTTTGCATCCGCGCCATTCCAGATAAATGATCCCCAAGACTGGAACACGCTGTTCTTGGCCTTCCCACCGGCCACCGTGTGGTTTGCGTTGTCCATGAACTGCATGGCGGCGCGCCAGTTTGCGTCCGGAGCGTGGTCGACGAAGTACGAAATGGGGACAAAGTGCGCCTTCGCGTCGATGACCGGCGAGTCTCCATCCACCGCATAGAGGTTGATGTACTTGCTGCTGTATGCGCTGCCGAAGGTGGCTCCTTCGGCCATCGTGTAATCGTCCTTTCCCCAGTAAATCGTCGCGACGTGAAAGTCTCCGGTGGAGGCGTACCCCTTGTAAAGACCGCTGAAGCTTCCGAACGTGGCCAGCGCGAGCGCATTCTGCCACCTACTTTGCCCGCAGTCGTCGCAGGAGATGGCTTCAATCAGTATTACACTGGGTTTGCCATTGACGACATATGGTTGATAACTTATCGCCGAGCCCAATTTGAACGGGTTGGCCAGTTGTTTCTGGAGGAGCATGTCTCCTGCCTGCTGATAGTTGCTCAGCGGTTCCTTGTTGATGATCGTGAGCTGGGCGGCCGTGAAAGGCTGCCCAATCCCGGCAAATTCAGGCGGTACTGCCGGTGTCGGGGCGTGCTGCGCCGGCGCGGGTGCGGCCCCGCTGCACGCCAGCATGACGCAGCCAGTGGCCGTCGCAAGGACACTTCGAATCTGTCGCAAGTCATGCACCTCCTGCCACGCCAATAGCCCTCCCCGGACCAGTTGGATCCCTCCTGAGGCGTCCAAACCTCCGGATGGAGGCTAGTGCCATGCTGATGGAGCCCGGCGGATCGGTACTGCGTCTCGAGCCGGCTGACGAGGCGCTCTGTGCCCGCGTGGCGGAACGCGACGACGGCGCCTTCGAGCTGCTCTACGACCGCTACGCCCAGCGCGTGCACGCCTGGGCGGCCCATGTGCTCGGGGCTCGCCAGGCGGAAGATGTGACGCAGGAGATTTTCGCTCAGCTTTGGAGGCGCGCCGGGCAGTTCAATCAGTCGCGCGGCGAGTTCAGCCACTGGTTCTGGGCCCTCACCCGCCACCGCATCATGCGCGAGCTGCGGGGGGTCAGCCAGCAGCGGCGCCTGCAGGCTGCGCAGGAGATCGCAGCGCTGCTGTCGGCGGCGATCGAAGAGGGCGTCGATATCGAGGACGTGGCATTCGCCGGCTTGGAGAGCCAGCGCGCCCTCGACGCGCTGGCGCAGCTTCCCGACGAACAGCGGCGCGTCCTCGCCATGTCGTATTTCGTTGGATTGAGCCACTCCGCGATCGCGCTCCAGCTCAAGCTCCCGCTCGGCACCGTGAAAAAACGAGCCCGGCTCGGCATGCAGAAACTGCGCCAGCAGCTACTCGATGAGGAGGAAGCGGGGAAGGCTCCGCACGCAAATGGGTCCTGAAAAGACGCACGACGAATTTCCTGATCAGCCCGACCAGGCGCCAGAGGTCGCTGCCGCCCTAGTCGCTGCTCTCGCGGCCGCCTCGCCACACCGACCCTCACCAGAGCTGCGCGAGCGCGTTCTCCGGCGCGCTGCTCTGCGTCCACGCTTGCTCGGGCTCTGGCGCTACGCGGCGGTCGCGGTCGCGGCGGCCATGCTGGCCGGCGGCGCAACCTGGAGCCTCTCGCCACACCCGGAGCGGGTCTCGGCCAAGGCCGACAATGCAGACTTGGCCAAGCTGGAGGCCACCAACGAGGTCGTCTTCGACGTGATCTCCTGCAAGGACGGCCATCTCGCGGTGCTCAGAGCCACCCAGCCAGGGTCGATGAGCTATGGGAAGCTGTACACGTGCTCGGCTTCGGACGACGTAGTGTTCATGTCGGGCAAACTAGCGCCGCCAGGGGCGGGCAAGGAGTACGAGCTCTGGCTGACGCAGCGTGGCCAGACCCGATTGGAGGGACGCCTGGCCGTCTGGCCGTCGCTGGCCGGGAGCGGTTACTACTTCGGGTCGATCACCTTCAAAGGCGGCGGGCGGGGCCCGGCTTATGAGTTTGCCGAGCTCACCCTCCAGGCTCCAAACGGCGGCAGCCCTGAGAATCCGATCGTGAGCTGGTCGGCCGGCTGAAATGCCAGGCCTCGGCTACGACGCTTCGATGGAGTAAGGAGGTCACGGCCAAATGTCAGCAGCGCCACCGGGGGGGCTGACGGGGCCGCCCGCGATCGGCGCGGTGTGCGCATCCCCGGGGCAGAATGCAGCCAATGGAGCTGCAGGCAGTGGACGCTCTCGAGGTCTTGATCTTGGTCGACAACGTCGGCGACGCCCTCCTCGCCAGCACCGAGGTCGCGCGGAGACCCCCGCCCCTCCTCGACCCGGCGCCCGACCATCTGCTGGCTGAGCACGGCTACTCGCTCCTTGTCACCGTCGAGCGCAACGGGACCCGGCAGACCCTGCTGTATGACGCAGGGTGGTCTCGCGACACCGCGCTCCACAACCTGGACGTGCTGGGAGTCGACGTCAGCGCGCTTCGGGCAATCGTGCTCTCGCACGGCCACGGGGATTACCACGGCGGACTTCTGGGCATGGTCTCCCGCGTCGGCCGTCGCGGCCTGCCGCTGGTGCTTCACCCCGATGCTTGGCTCGACCGCAAAATCGTGTTCCCGAACGGCTCCGAGATCCCGGCGCCGCCGCCCAGTCACATGGACCTGGACCGAGAGGGCGTCCAGGTAATCGAGGAGCGCGGGCCCAGCCTGCTCCTCGACGGCTGTGTCCTGGTCACCGGGCAAGTCGAGCGGAAGACCGATTTCGAGCCCGGCTTCCCGATCCAGTACCGGCGCACCGGGTACGACTGGGAGCCGGACTACATGGTCTGGGACGATCAGGGCATCATCGTCAAGGTCAAGGACAAGGGCCTCGTCGTGATCTCCAGCTGCAGTCACTCAGGCGTGGTGAACGTGCTCTGGAACGCCCGCCGACTCACTGGTGTCGAGCGACTCCATGCCTTCGTCGGAGGCTGCCACCTGACCGGCGCGATCATGGAGCCGGTTATCCCGCGGACTCTCCAGGAGATGGGTTCGCTGCAAATCGACCACATCGTCCCGGGCCATTGCACTGGCTGGCGAGCGACACACGACCTGGCACGGCTGTTCCCGAGCGCATTCATTCAGAGCAGCGTCGGAACCACTCTTCGCTTCCAGTAATACAACGCCTCTGTGCGGTTGCCGCGGGATCGAGTCCTGCCTCGGGCAGCTCCGATTCTGGTCTGCACCGATCTGCGGGAGCCGCTGGACGAAGCCCGGCCCCGGACGTGTTACGCGTCGCGTTGTCCTAGCTTGTTGTGGTTCTGACCGCCAGCAAGAAGCTCGCCAGCGTCACATCATTGGCTGAGGAATCGGCTGATGGCAAGCTTGGCCTCGCTAATGTGCTCATAGGGCACCACCTCGACCCCCGCCGCGCCGGCGATCATCGCGCTGAGTCTCCGGCCGGGGACCGGGCGGTAGAGACAGAGCACGGGGATGCCCTGTTGGAGTGCGCGGGCTACCTCATAGCCGACCCCCAGGCTGGGCACAGTCACCTCGGCCACGACCGCATCGGCCTGGGCGAGCCAGGCGAGGTCGCGGTCGTGGATCTCCCGGTCGCTCAGTGCAGATTCACCCCCGGCGCCCAGGGCTAGGTCGGCGACGTGTTCGGTGAGCACGGTCGCGCGACCGCTGAGCCAGGTCGCCAGTTCGAGGTATGTCGAGGCCTCCTCGCGGCCACCGCTGATGGACGCAGCAAAGTAGACGCTGGGCATGTGAGCGTTAAGCGTAGGCGGTGGTGGCGGTCGCAGCGAAGGTCAAGTCCGATTCAGCCGAGCGCTCGACGCCACGGCTCATTGGGTCGGTACCGAACCGCCCTCGACAAGCGGCTCCCATTCTTTCCGGGCTTCCTCAGCCGCCTCGAGGACTGGCAGGATGGTGCCGCTGACGCCGTGCTCGCGCAGCCATGCTTCGTCCGCCGCGGCGTCCTCGAACAGGTTGCTGTTTGGGCACCAGTCCTCGTAGACGTTGGTGCAGCAGGCGGCGAAGGCAGCATCGGGCCGGAAGAGGACGAGGTCGTTGTCATCAGGGCGGCCGCGTCGAAATCTGAGTTCGAGCTGCTTTCCAGTGGCCGGGCTTCGTGTCAGCGTACGAGCGTCAGCTTTCAATGCGCCCACGATCCCGAGGACGTCGTAAGCGCACCAGGTCCAGAATCGCCGCCCCTCGATCTCGACCCGGTGCCGGTCCGGTACCACGCTGAGCCCAGCGGAGCCGACAACCCGACCTGACTCGTCGGTGCGAACCCTGCCCGCCTCCTGGAGACGCTCCAGCGCCAGCGACACCCGCTCGGGGTTGGTGGCCAAAGAGCGCGAAAGCCGCTCCGTGGTCACCGGTTCACGTGTCTCCAGGAGGAGACGAAAGGCCTCTCTCCGAACTTGAGCCTCGAATCCCTCGGGCGGGGTCAGCATCGGGATCGTCGCCAACCCCACCAGAAGAGCCCGCCGGCCACACCGATGGCCGCGAGGCCGAGCAACAGCCCCTGAGCAAGCAACCAGCCGCCCGCACCGGTCGCGATAAGAGCCGCCGCGAGTAGGGGTAGGCCACAGCACGCTACCGCAGCAGCCGTGATCCCGAGTACCGCGAGCGTCGAGCCATCGCCCGGCGGGCCAGGGCGACCGGGCTTCGCCGCCGGAGGTGGGGTTAGACCCATTCCGGACCGATCCGGGAGCAACTCGCCAGCCGTTCCGCGATCGGATCGAAGGCAGCGGCGGCCTGTTCCAGCAGCCGATCCAGCCCTTCCAGCGCAGCCCGGTAGACCACCTCTTTGCCACGCCGCTCGGTGCTGACGAAACCGCAGTGGCGAAGACAGGCGAGGTGGGTGCTGACTCGAGGCTGGGGCTGTCCGACCGCCACGACCAGCTCGGTGACGCTGCGCTCGCCGCTGCTCAGCAGCTCCAGGATCCGCAGCCGCGTGGGGTCGCCGAGTACCCGGAAGAAGCGAGCCCCAGCCGCGGCATCGATCGGTGTCATTACATTGGAACTCATATCTGGCAAACAGGATATCATGGCGAAAGAACAAGGAGGTCGCCAGTGACAACCAAGCAGATGCAGATCGAGGGCATGACCTGCCTCCACTGCGAGAAGACGATCGCGGAGGCGCTGACCGGAGCCGGGGCGCAGAAGGTGGAGGCGAGCTGGCGCGAGGGCCGCGCGACCCTCGAGACCGCGCGCGCCACCGAGGAGCAGTTGAAGGCGGCGGTCGAAGGTGCCGCCTACCAGGTCATCTCGATCGCGGCGGCCCAGCCCGAGAAGCGCGGGTTCGAAGCCATGGTTGGCGATAAGTCGCACGACTACGACCTCGTCGTCCTCGGCTCCGGCTCAGCCGCTTTCGCCGCGGCCATCCGGGCAACCGAGTCGGGCGCCCGGGTGGCGCTGATGGAGTCGAATGTCGTGGGCGGCACCTGCGTCAACGTCGGCTGTGTGCCCTCCAAAGCGATGCTGGCGCCCGTCGACGCCTACTTCCGAGCCGGCCACCATCCCTTCGCCGGCATCCAGACCTCCGCCAACAGCTTCGACCTCGGCGCGATGGCCGACTCGAAGGCACAGCTTGTGGATCAGCTGCGGGCGGAGAAGTATCTGGATCTCGCCAGGGAGTACGGGTTCACCATCTGTCAGGGTCGGGCCGAGTTCGTCGATACCGAGACGATCGAGTGCGGCGGTGAGCAGATCAAGGCGCGCGCCTACCTCATCGCGACCGGCGCCTCGCCGGCGATCCCACCGATCGAAGGCCTCAAGGAAGCCGGCTACCTCACCAGCACGACAGCACTGGAGCTGCGGGAGCCGCCCAAGGAGCTGGCCGTCATCGGTGCCAACGCAATCGGTCTGGAGATGGGCCAGCTCTTCATGCACCTCGGGAGCAAAGTGACTTTCCTGGAGGCGATGTCCAGGATCACCCCGCCCGAGGAGCCCGAGGTGTCGGAGACCATGGAGGCGATCCTCCAGGAGCAGGGAGCCACTGTGCTCACAGGGGTCAAGATCACCTCAGTGGCCCGCGAAGGGGACCGCCGCGTCGTGACCTATCAAGACGCTGGCGGCAGTCGCGAGCTCCGGGTTGATGAGGTCCTGGTGGCCACCGGGCGGCGGCCGAACACAGCCGGCCTGGGCCTGGAGAAGGCCGGTGTCGAGCTCACCGAGCGCGGCGCGGTCAAGGTCGACGACCACCTATCCACCACCAACCCGCGAGTCTGGGCGGCCGGCGACGTGACCGGCCACCCGCAGTTCGTCTACGTCGCCGCGTACGAGGGCAACCTGGCCGTCCGTAACGCGCTCGAAGGCGAGGACCTCAAGGTCGACTTCAACTCTGTGCCGAGGGTCATCTTCACCACCCCGACCGTGGCCGCCGCCGGCCTGACCGACGAGCAAGCCAATGCGCAAGGCATCGAGTGCGAGTGCCGGGTGCTGCCGCTCTCCGCGGTCCCGCGCGCACTGGTCAACCGCGACACGCGCGGCTTCGTGAAGATCGTCGCCGAGAGGGAGACCGGCCGGATCATCGGCGCCTCCGCAGTCGCCGACGGCGCCGGTGATGTTATCCAGGCTGCGATCTACGCCATCCAGTTTGGGCTCACCACCGACCAGGTCGCCGGCACCTGGGCGCCCTACCTGACCTTCGCCGAGGCGTTCAAGCTGGCTGCCCAGACCTTCAAGCGTGACGTCGCCAAGCTCAGCTGCTGCGCCGCCTAGACAGGTGACGGAAATCGATACCACGGGCTGATGCACCCCTGGGTGCCCCTGGCGATCTTTGCCCTTGTGGCCTGGTCAGGCCAGCGGCTGCTGAGCAAGATCGCGCTCCAAACGCTGACCACCGCGAAGTTCTATCTGCTGAGCGCGACGGTCTCCCTGATCGTCTACGCGCCGTATCTGGTGGCGCGGCCACCCGCTGCCCGCGAACTGCTTCCCGCGTTCGGTCTCGCCTGCTTGATGGCCATCACCTTCTGGGTGACGACCGAAGCCATCCGTCGGGGGCCGCTCGGCGTCGTCTCTCCGGTCACCGCTCTCAGCCCGGCCCTCACCGCCATCCTTGCCATCACCGTGCTGGGTGAGCGCCCAGGCTGGCTTGCCTATTCCGGCATCGCCCTGGCGCCGATCGGCATCGCCCTGCTGAGCGCCCGCCGCGACAAATCCGATCACCAGAAGGGAGGTTGGATGGTCCTCGCGATCGCCTCTCTCCTGTTGCAGGGATTGGGAGCCTTCGTTGCGAAGCTGGTGGTCACGCCGGCCGGGCCCTCTGCGCTATTGCTGGCGGGCGCGGGAGTTCAGGTCCTCGTCGGCCTTGCACTTGCGCCTCCTTGGCGCTGGAGGCGAGACGACCTCAGCGGCCGCCCGGCCCTGTACACGGTGATCGCCTACGCGATCGCCGGAGTGGCCACCATCGGTTATCTGTCGGCGCTGGCAACAGGCCCGGCCGCGGTTGTGGTCCCGCTGGTTGCGGCGAGCCCGGCTCTGGCCGGGCTGCTCGGGCTGGTCGTCTTGAAGGAGAAGCTTGATCGACGGCAGCTCGCCGGCCTGGCGGTAGCACTCCTCGGTTCCACTTTGCTTGCCACAGCCGGCTAACGACCTGGACCGCTAACTCGCCGGATCAGCCTCCGTGGACGTGGGGCTGCGGGATCCTCTCCCTGAGAGCGAGAGCCACGCAGTTGTTGCAGCGCGGCGACGGACAGTCTGGTTCGTCGCAGAAGGCGCAGCTCTCGATCTCGTTGCCACAGCTGCCGCATTTGAGCGCCTGAGCCGCTGTCATGACGCTTTCTCCTCGCTTTCCTGGCCTAGCTCGTCTGCCACCCGGACCGCGTCTTCTTTGAGAAGCAGGCCGACCAGCCTGCCGTCGGAGGTCGTGATCGGAGAGCTGTCCAGGTTGTGGCCCGTCATGAACGTTGCCATCTCAGCGATCGCGACATAGGGCCGGAAGGTGCTCGGTCCCGGCCGCATCGCACGCTCTATTGTCTGCTGGGGATCGCCTGCCAGCTCCTTCTTGCGAAGCAAGCCCAGGACCACCCTTTCCTCGTTGACCGCGACAGCGGCCTCCCAGCCAGCCGCGGCGGCGCGCTCGCTGACGTCACCCAGTCGCTCGTCGAGGCGGCAGGTGACGATGTCCTTGCGGGCCACGTCCGCGGCGAGCGTTCAGCGTTGGTTCCCTCCATTGGAAGACCGGCCGCCATCCAGTCCAGCTTTCCGTCCGTGTAGTCGTAGACGTCTGTGAAGCCGAGGGTCTCGAGCCGCCACGCGGCCCGCGGTGACATGTCTCAAGCACTGTCCCAGCAGTAGACGATCACCGGACGATTTTTATCCAGCGCGCTGACGCCTTCGGCGTCGACGTGCCTCAGAGGAATGCTGACGGCGCCGGGCAGGTGATCCTCTGTGAACTCCTCCGCTGGCAGGACCTCGACGAGTTGAGCGCCCTCATTCAGCAGCTGCCGAACCTCGGCTCGTTCGATCTCTCGCGGCATGACCGCCTCCTCTGCCGGCAGATCCACAGCCGGCCGCCTCGTAAGCATGTTGGGCCGTCCGAGCCGGCGGGGGAACCGGCCGGGAACAACGGTATCCGGGCGAGGGTTCGTGCTTCTGTGACGGAGAGCACTGATTACAGGCTGGTCGGCCCCGCCGTCGGGGAGCTCTTTCCCGACTTCGAGCTTCCGGACGCCGATGGACAGGCGGTCCGGCTGCACGCCTGGCGCGCCGGCCGGCGAACGCTGGTGGTCTTCTACCGCAGCACTGCCTGGTGACCCTACTGCAAGTCGCAGCTAGTTGAGCTGCAGAAGGTAGCGGGCGAGCTCGAGCGACGCGGGATCGGGCTGATCGGCGTCAGCTACGATCCGCCGGCCGTGCTGCTCCAGTTCGCGACGGCCAAAGGAATCACCTTCCCCCTTCTCGCCGACGAGGGCAGCCGGGTGATCACCGAGCTGGGCCTCCTGGATCGGGACCTGGCCGAACACCACGCACGCTTCGGGGTTCCGACTAAGGACAACCAACAAGGGGTTGCCTACCCGGCGATCTTTGTCCTCGACGAGTCCGGCCGCGTGATCGACAAGCGGATCCGGGAGAACTATCGGGCTCGCGAGGGGGCCCTCAAGCTGCTTGAGGAGTCACTCGATCTGGCCCTGCCGACCGGCGGCCAGGAGAAGAACGCGGCGACGGATCACGTGAACGTCAGCGCTGTCACAGACTCCGACCTGTACGTGCGTTGGCAGGAGACGAGGCTGCACGTCGTCTTTGATGTGGCGCCTGGCTGGCACGTCTACGGCCGTCCCACCCCGGACGGCTACACGGCCCTCACCGTCGAGGTGGGCTCGATCCCGGAGGTGGCGGTCGGTCCTCCCGAATATCCGGCCACCCACTCCTTCAAGGTGGAGGGCCTCGACGACGAGTTCCAGGTCAACGAGGGCCGATTCGAGATCGTGGTCCCGTTTGCAATCAACGTGCCACCCGGCCACGGCAGCGTCGACCTCGCGGTCTCGGTTCGCTATCAGGCCTGCAGCGAGTCAGAGTGCATGCCTCCCCAGGCATTGAAGCTGGACCTCCGCCTCGAAGAGCTGCCGCCGGCCTGACTCAGTCGGCGGCGGACGCGGCGGCTGCCCGGCGAAAAGCCTCCATCAGCTCGGTGACCGGCGGCCGATCGTCCGAGGCGGTGCTGACGTGGCGGAGGGTCGGGTTGCCGGCCCGGTCGAAGACAAAGTCGCCTCCCATCTGTGCCAGGTCCAGCTGCTCGGGATGCCAGACCTTGCCGCGTAAGGCGAACCTGACGTGCTCCCAAACCACGCGCGGTGGCGCAACCGAGACGAGACCGCGCCTGTCAGCGCCGAGGGCGTGATAGCTGATCCGATCGGGATCCGACAGCCAAAGGTAAGGGTGCTTCAGGTGGCGGGCGAAGCGGGCGACGTGATCGGGACGGGCGAACGAGACCACCGCGACCTGTCCTCCCAGGCTTTCGATCTCGTCGACGTGATCCCGCAACTGCGAGAGATGCTCCTGGCAATAGAGTCAACCGAGATAACGGAGCAGGATCAGGATCGTCGGTCGTCCCAAGAGGTTGCGCGCCGGGAACGCTGTGCCGCCCGTGGTCCGCAGCTCGAAGTCGAGACTCATTCGCACGGTGTTGAAGTTGTTCGACTCCCGCATGGCGAGCCGCCCAATCAGCTCGCGTGGTTATCGGGGAAGGCTTTCTCTCCGGCTCGGATCGCAACCTTGAGCCAGTTCTCTCCGGGCGGAAGCGGGCAGTTCCAGTTCGGGTTGTAGGCGCAGTACGGGTTGTAGGCATAGTTGAAGTCCAGCACCACCTCGTTGCCATGCGCGTGGAGGTCGAGGTAGCGGCCGGCGCCATACGTATCTCGGCCAGACGTCGCATCCCGAAAGGGCACGAACAATTCATGTGAGCCCTCGGAGGAATAAAGCGTTATCTGGGCAGCTTCGCCTTCAACCTCAAAACTAACGACTCCGAATCGACTGAAGACCTGCTCCTCACCCCTGGTGGTTGCCATCTGAACGTCGCCGGGCTCGATGTTGCGATCGATCTGCGCTCTGATCACCAGCTGCGAGTTTTCCGGGAAGTAGGCCAAGCCTTTGAAATTGCGGCGCTGCTCGGGACTCAGCGGAGCGCGGTGGTCGTGGGCGAAGAAATCGTCTTTCTCTGCCCGGAACTGGTCCAGATCGCTTGTCGCCATTCTCATGTCCAGAGGAATCGGCGGCGGATAGCGCGGATTCCGCGCGTCAGGCCGTCGCCTCCACCTTCACCCCATGCCAGAAGGCGATGCGGTCCGTGATCTCAGATGCCGCAGGTTTCGGCTCGGCGTAGTACCAGGCAGCGTCCCGATTGACCTGGTCGCCGACGACGACATCGTAGTAGCTGGCCAGGCCCTTCCAGGAGCAGACGGTGTGATTCGAGCTGGGCTTGAGATACTGCTGGTCGACGCTCGAAGCCGGGAAGTAGTGGTTGCCCTCAACCACGACTGTCTGGTCGCTCTCGGCGATGACGGCCCCGTTCCAGACCGCTCTCATCCTCTTGGGGCTGGGGGAATCCCCTCCGATCGCACGCTTGACCGTGTCCATGAGGTTCATGGCATCAAGAATCGGATTCCAGCCGTCTTAATTTCCGTGATCCGCATCACAGCGCGCCGCCGCGACAGTCAACGAAGCTCGCTGCAAATGACCAATGCCTCGCAGTCCGGCTCTGAGATAACCGTCTACTCCACCGCCTGGTGCGGCGACTGCAGAATGGCGAAGGCGGTGCTGGACCGGCACGGAGCCAGCTACCGCTGGATCGATATCGACCGACATCCAGACGCCGTGGCGGTGGTTCTACGCCTGAACGGCGGCTACCGGACGGTCCCCACGATCGTCTTTCCCGATGGCCGAGTGCTGGTCGAACCATCGCGACGGGAACTCGAAAAAGCCCTGGCGGAGGCTGCGTCGGCTGCATAACCGCTGTCCCCAGCCGGGAATACGGATGATCCGCCCGGGTTCACCTTGCGTGAGGCGGCTCCGGCGAGCCCCCAGCTGGGTTCTGGCAGCGGCTCTGATCGGCGCGTTCACCATCTCCGCGTGCGCCTCGCCGCCATCGGGCCGCGCCGGGCGGGCCGCTGCGCCGTCCGGGGATCTCGGGGCTGCGGGCTTCAGCCGCGACGGCTGGAAAACCGATTTCTCCAAACACAGCGTCCCCCTCAGCGAGATATCGAGCGGAGGACCGCCGCGGGATGGCATTCCGCCCCTCGACCATCCCCGGTTCGTCACGCCTCAGGCCGCAGCGAAGTGGTTGAAGGGCAGGGAGCCGGTCATCGCCCTGGACCTGAACGGCACGCATCGCGCCTATCCGCTTCAGATCCTGATCTGGCACGAGATCGTCAACGACCAGGTCTCCGGAGTCCCGGTTGCGGTCACCTTCTGCCCGCTCTGCGACACCGCCATCGCCTTCGACCGCCGCCTCGACGGCCGAACACTCGACTTCGGCACCAGCGGCAACCTGCGCAAATCGGACCTCGTGATGTGGGACCGGCAGACGGAGTCCTGGTGGCAGCAGGCAACCGGCACCGCGATCGTTGGCGCCCTGACGGGGACTGTGCTCTCCGTCTTTCCCGCCGCCATCGTCAGCTTCGACACCTTCGCTCAGGCCTATCCGGACGGCTCGGTTCTCTCGCGTGAGACCGGCTTCGATCGGACCTATGGCGAGAACCCCTACCCCGGCTACGACGATGCCAAGACGCCGCCGTTCCTCTTCAATGGCACGACCGATGGACGCCTACCGCCGAAAGCGAAGGTCGTTGCCGTGTCGATCGGCAGCGATGACGTCGCCTATCCCTACACGATCCTTCAGAGGCGGGGAGTGGTCCAGGACACCGTCGGAGGCACAGCCATCGCCGTCTTCTACCAGGCGGGCACCGCCTCCGCCCTGGGCGGATCCTCGATCCCGGACTCGCCTGACGGCGGCGCGACCGGGGTCTTCAAGTCGCTCCTCGGTGATCGCCTGCTCAGCTTCCATGCCTCAGGCAACCGGTTCATCGACGCTGAGACCGGATCGAGTTGGGATCTTCTCGGTCGCGCCGTCTCCGGTCCGCTGGCCGGCGAGCACCTGGAGGCCATCGTCCACGGAGACCATTTCTGGTTCGCCTGGGCTGCGTTCAAGCCGTCCACCCGGATCTACAAGGGGTAGCCGGGCAGCGCCATGCCCCGGACCTACACTCCAATCGTGGGCAGCCAGCCCCAAAGCGAAGCGACCGACCTGGCCGACCAGATCGCCGACCTTCACCCCCGCCTGGTGGGGTTCGCCTTCTCGCTGACTCACGATCCCGAGGAGGCCGCCGACCTGGCTCAGGACACGATCGCAAAGGCGCTGGGGGCGGCCTGGCGATTCTCGCCGGGCACCAACCTCCGAGCCTGGCTCTTCCGGATCATGCGCAACCTCCACCTCAACCGGGTCCGAGACGGTGCGGCGCGGCCGCGCATCGAATCGCTCCGGGATCTGCGTGAGACGGCCGAGCCGGACGGGCAGCTCGGATTCAGCCCGGTCGAAAAGCAGGCCATCGAGCGGGCGAACCTGGAGGCGGTGCGACAAGCCCTCGCACGGCTGCCTCCGCGCTACACCGCGCCCATCCACCTCGTCTGCGTCGAGGAGCTGAGCTATGCGGAGACGGCGGCGGTCCTCAACATTCCGGTCGGGACGGTGATGTCGCGCATCTACCGCGGGCGCAGGTTGCTGGCGGCAGAGCTGGCCGGGGGCTGGCGGTGACCGGCTGCGCCGAGCACCGTCCTTTCCTGGCCGCGGTTGCCGACGGCGAGGTCGAGCACGTGCCCGCCGCGGCGCTGGAGCACCTGCGCGGGTGTCCGGACTGCCGCGAGGAGATGGAACTGCACCGCGCGCTGGGCGCCAAGGTGTACGCGACGGCTGCCGAACGCGAGCCCGTCGCGCCGGGGAGACTCGGCCACCGCCGGCGGTTGGCGGTTGGCGTAGGTGGAGCCGCTTTGATGGCGCTGATCGCCTCAGCCGGGGCCCTTGCCTTCCTGGTCAGCTGGCCGGATCCGGTCCTGGCGGCAGCTGCCGCTGCGGGGCAGCCGCCACAGTTCCAGTCCAGCGACGGGGGCCGGATCGATGCCTGGTGCGAGCAGGCCTCGGGACGGTCGATGCCCGAGCTGGACCTGACGCCGCTGTCGCCCGTCGGCGCGCGAATGGACCACAGCGCCGGGGCCGGCATCGTCACCGTCTTCTACCTGACGCCTGACGGACGCCCGGTCGAGGTCAGCTGGCTGGATTCCAGCCAGGTGCCGCCGGGCAAGCGCTCAGTGACCGCTCGCGAGGTCAACGGCCGTGTGGTTCTGCTTACGGTTTCGCCGCACGGGACTGCCGTCATCTCGGGCAGCGCCCCCGCGAGCGTCCTCTGGCAGACGGCCGCCGAGATCGAAGACGGCACCTCGAGCTGACTTCACTGGCCATTGGGGAATCCTGTCGAGCATCAAGTGTTCTCAATAGCGTGCCCAAGGCGGTAGTCCGACCATCGCCGCCAACGGCGAGAAACAGGTCCAAGCCAGTCCGGAATCCTCGCCGGCGGTCTCGACCCCGTCGCTGGTGGCCGGCCGCCGGTCATGCCGGTGCGGTGGCGATCGCGATCGGGCTCCTCGTTCTGCTGCTCCGCTCAGGCGGAGGATCGAGCCCGGCCCCTGACCGCCCGGCCTTAGTGACCGGCGGTGCGGCCGCCGTCGGCCAACCCGCTCCCGACTTCACGGCCACCGCCTTCGACGGGTCGACCGTGACCCTGTCGGGCCTTCGTGGCAGGGTCGTGCTGGTCAACTTCTTCGCCAGTTGGTGCACGGTCTGTGCTCACGAGTTGCCGGCCATACAAGATGAGTACGTCGCGCACCGAGACCAGGGATTCACAGTGGTTGGCGTCAACACCCTCGAGAACGGCGACGGGCGATCCTTCTACCGCAGCTTCGGTCTCTCCTTCCCCGCCGTCTCCGATCCGGGGCAACCGGGTCGCATCGGCGCCGCCTATCACGTCACCGCCGGCCTGCCGGCCTCGGCATTCATCGGGAAGGACGGACGCATCGACCTGATCGTGCCCGGCGAGATCACCACGGCGACCGTCGAGTCCGAGCTCAAGAAACTCCTGTGACGCTGAACGGGGTGGGCCCGCCGCTGGCCTTCGCGGCCGGACTCGCCTCCGTGCTGTCGCCCTGTGTCCTGCCACTGCTGCCGGCCTACCTCGCCTACCTGGCCCGGCCAGCTGCCGGGAGGACGACACCCACTCGGCTGGCGACGCTCGCCAGTGCGCTCGCTTTCGTGGCCGGGCTCAGCCTGGTGTTCATCGTCTTCTTCTATGCCCTCACCGGCCTTCTCACACCGGTCCGCCGATATGTCCCGCCGGTCGCGGGAGTACTGGTCGTCCTGATGGGCCTCTACGTGGCCGGAGCGCTCAAGCTGCCGCTGCTGGCCCGCGAGATCCGGCTCATAAAGCAGGCGCCGGATCGGGGCGGACTGTTGGGCGGGTTCCTGCTCGGCGTCGGCTTCGCGGCCGGCTGGACTCCCTGCATCGGAGTCACGCTGGGGGCGGTGCTGGGCGCGGCGGCCGTCCAGGGGCCATCGGCCACGGGGTTCGCCCTGCTGGCCGCCTACTGTCTGGGGCTCGGTCTGCCCTTCGTGCTGCTCGGACTGGGTATCGGCCGGGCGGCGGCCCTCGCCCGGGCGGTGGCCGGTCGGCGGCGGCTGGTAGACCTGGCCTCCGGCGGTGTGTTGGTGGCGATGGGGCTGGTGCTTCTCACCAACAACCTGGTGGGGGTCACTCAGCTGCTCAGCCGCGCCCTTCCGCCCCAGCTCACGGATCCCTTCGGGCTGTGAAGCTCGGCGCTCGGCTTCGATCCAGCTGGGCCACGCTGCTGATCCTGGCGGTGCTCTTGGTCGTCGCGGGAATCCAAGTTCGCAACCCGGCCAGCTACCTCTCCGAGCTGGTCTCGCGAGTGGGCGAAGGGACCGGGCCGGCGGCCACCGTTCACTATCTCTCGAACGTCGATCAGCGCCAGGCGCAGTTCGACTCCGACCGCGGACATCCTCGGCTGGTCCTTCTGCTGTCTCCGACTTGACCAACCTGCGCCGCCGGTGCCCGTTGGGTACGTGACAACATCCTGGCCGACAACCCCTCCTCTTCGGTGCGCGTCTACGTGGTCTGGTTCCCCGTCCTGGCCGGCGATGCATCGGCCACTGTGGACAGCCGGCTTCTGACCGATCGGCGGGTGACCAACTTCTGGGACCCGAATCGAACGGTATCCAGCTGGTTCTCAGCACACGTCGCCGACCAGCCCGGAATCACCTGGGACGCCTACTTCCTCTATGGACCGGATGCCACCTGGGATTCGGTACCGGCACCGCTGGCGAGCTCGGGTAGCCCTGTGATCAGCAGCCGCGACTCCCTCGCGGCGGACTTCAAGCGGCTCGAGGAGACGGAATGACGACTCTGCGCTTACCCACCCCCGAAGAGCTCGAACCGGCCGACCGCAAGGTACTGGAGGATGTCGCCAAGCGGCTGGGAGTGACGCCCAACAAGATGTCGATGATCTGGCGCGCGCAGTCCCATTGGCCCCAGCACCTGGAGGCAAACCACCGCCAGATGCTCTACAGCTTCCGCTTCCAGGGCCAGATCCCGACCCTGACCAAGGAGGCGATGCACGCGGCTGTCTCGATGACCAACCGCTGCGAGTTTTGACTCGCGACGCACACGGCCGCCGTGCTGCGGCTGGGAGTCGGCGAGAGAGGGGTCAGCGAGATCCTGGCGGTCGCCGAGCACACCGCCGGTCTCTGCGCGCTGGCTGAGAGCCTCCGGCTGCCCGTCGACCTGCCCGATCCGATCGAGCCGTCCGGGCCCTACGCGGTGCGACCGGTCGCTCCCGCGCAGCTGGAAGGGGAGGCCGCGACCGCAATGGCCGAGATCAAAGACTGGGCCCGCGACGGCCTGGGCGTCGACCACGTGCCCCTGCTCTGGCGCTCGCTCGCCCACCTGCCGCGCCTGATGGCCAGCACCTGGCGCAAGGAGAGGTTGGTGATGTCCGCCGGCCGGCTGGACGAGGCTGCCAAGGCCTGCGTCGCCTTCGCGGTCGCCAGCTTCAAGCAGAGCCCCTACATGACCGCCTACACGACCGCCAGGCTCAGGCGTTCCCAGGGGCTGGACGACAAAGCGATGGTCGAGCTGGCTGGCTCGGTCATGCACTACGTGTCCTTCAACACCATCTCCCACGGGATGCTGTTGGAGCCTGCCGCAACCGAGATGCGGGCATCGGACTTCGTGGACAGCTGACGGCCCCGGCCGGAATTACCTCCCTTTCGTCGTGTTGTGCTCAGTGCAGGCCCAGCACCTGCGCCTGTCTGCTGCACGCCAGGAGGTACGCATGGACTCCACCCGAAACGTCGACAGTCGGTTCATCGGCTTCGCCGCCCTGAGTGGGGCAGCCGGAGGAGCCGCGTTGGCGATGTGGATGATGATCTACTCGGCCGCCACGAACAACGGGTTCTGGACTCCGCTCAACGTCTGCATGGCCTCATTCATCTACCGAGCCGACGGCGAGATGATGATGAAAGAGATGATGCAGCACCCCGGGATGTCGATGGCCATGCCGGTGCAGCCCTCTCATCTGGTGGTTGGCTTCCTCGTCCACATGGGCTTCTCGACCGTCGTCGGCGGGTCCTTTGCGCTCGTCCTTCTCTTCGCCATCCGCGTCTTGCGACTGCCCCTGCTGACGACCCGTTACGGATACGCCGCAGCAGCGGTGATCGGGGCCCTCATCCTCTATGCACTGATGGAGTACGTCATCCTGCCGCCGCCCATCGCCGCCAACCCCATCATTCCCGACATGACACCGCGCGTGGCATTCGCGATCGGGCACGTCCTCTACGGGCTCACCTTCGGCCTCGTCGCCTTTGCCCTTCTGAGACCGAGCAGTGCCGCTCCGAGTCTTAGGCGCGAGCCGGCGATGTAGCGACCGCTCTCCCGTTCGTCCCCAGTCGCCCTTGGCGCTTGTTGCAGGTGCCCGCTTGGCCTCTGGGGTCGACTGTGACGCTCATCACAGATACCGAACGCCTCGACCAAGAAGGATTCGTCCGTGATCGAGGCGGCCCACGAGGAGGCGTTCGGTGGGCCCGGGATCCCGCCCACCTGGAGCTCGAGCGCGAAGGACCTGGTGACGAGAGCGCTGGGGCCGAGCCGGCTCTGGGCAACCGTGGGCCAGGGGATCGTGAACGAGGTCTATTGGCCGGCGACCGGCCAGCCGCAGCTGCGCGATCTCGGCTTCATAGTCGCTGGCTCTGGCTTCTGGGCTGAGGTCAAGCGCGTGAATCGATACACGCTGACCATTCCAGAGCCGTACATCCCGCTTGCCAGGGTCGTGCATGAAGGGGACCTTTACCGGCTGACGCTGGAGATCCTCCCGGACCCAATGCGGGATGTGCTGCTGATCTCCTACCGGCTGGAAGGAGACGGCCTGGCGGTCTACCCATTGCTTGCGCCTCACCTGGGGATGAGCGGGTGGAACAACACCGCCTGGGTCGATGACGGCCTCTTCGCGCAGAGCGATGGTCGCAACCTATGCCTGCTCGCCGATGCCGGATTCGGACGGGCCAGCGCCGGTTACGTTGGGCACTCGGACGGCTGGCAGGACTTCGCCAGCAACGGCGCGATGACCTACACGTTCGCTCGGGCCGAGGCCGGGAACGTGGCCCTGATGGGCGAGTGCCCTGCCGCCGCAGGAGTGCTGGCGCTGGCATTCGCCCAGACCCCTGAAGGTGCTCGGACGCTGGCCGCGTCGAGCCTGGCCGAAGGATATGAGCCAATCCGCGAGCACTTCGTCGCGGGCTGGAAGGATTGGGGCGGACACCTCCAGCTGCCGGCGCCCACGGCCCGGCTGGGCCAGGAGGCCTGCCTTTCGGCAGCCGTGCTACGGGTACACGAGGACTCCACCTATCCGGGCCCGATGGTGGCCAGCCTGTCCATACCGTGGGGGAACTCACACAACGATCCGGGCGGCTACCACCTGGTCTGGACCCGGGATGCGGTCGAGGCCGCCTTCGGATTGCTCGCGGCGGGGGAGGTGGAGGACGCGCGCCGGATCCTGGCTTACCTGGCGGCGACTCAGGGGGAGGATGGCGGTTGGTGCCAGAACTTCTTCCCCGACGGCAGGTCCTACTGGACAGGGGTCCAGCTCGACGAGGCGGCGTTCCCGATCCTGCTCGCCGCCAAACTCCGCGAGCTTGGCGTCCCCGAGACCGGCGAGGCGGCTCAGATGGCCTCGCGCGCGGCCGCCTTCGTGGCCCGGACTGGGCCGGTGAGCCCGCAGGACCGCTGGGAGGAGAATCCCGGCGCGAGCCCCTTCACCCTCGCAGTCGAGGTTGCCGGCCTGGTGGCGTCGGTGCCCTACCTCGATTCCGAGGATGCCGCTTACGCCCTCGAACTGGCCGATTGCTGGAACGAGCGGATCGAGGACTGGACGTATGTCGAGGACACCGAGCTGGGCCGCCGGCTCGGCGTCCTCGGCTACTACGTTCGGATCGGTCCTTCTGCGGCGGCTGGCGGCCTGCGCGGCCGCGTCGACATCAGCAACAGGCCTGGCGATGTAGTACCCGCCGAAGCCCTGGTCGGGCTGGAGTTCACTTACCTGGCGCGTCTTGGGCTCCGGTCAGCCGACGACCGCCGGATCCTGGACGGCCTCACGGTCGCCGACGCCGTCCTCCGCAGCGAGACTCCATGCGGCCCCGTATACCACCGCTACAACGGGGATGGCTATGGCGAACACGAGGATGGCAGCCCCTTCGATGGCTCGGGCATCGGTCGAGGCTGGCCACTGCTGGTCGGCGAGCGAGGTCACCTGGCCCTCCTGGCTGGTGAGGACCCACTGCCCTTCCTGGAAGCGATGGCCTGCATGACAGGTCCCTGCGGGCTGCTGCCGGAGCAGGTCTGGGACTCCGAAGCCATTCCCGAGCGTTGGCTCTTTCCGGGAAAGCCGACCGGAAGCGCAATGCCCCTGGTCTGGGCCCACGCCGAGTTCTTGAAGCTCCTGGTCGCCCGTGAGCAGGGGCGGCCGGTGGAGCGGTTGGACTGCGTCTGGAGTCGCTATGCGGGGAGACGTCCCGAGGCAGCCACCTGGTATTGGCGGTCGGAGGTCCCGTTCGACTCCCTGCCAGCGGGCCGTTCCCTAGTGATCGAGGACCAGGAGCCATTCGTGCTGCATCTCGGATGGGACGGCTGGGCCAGGGCCGAGGACCGATCCTCCCAGCCGATCGGGCTGGGCATGCACGGCGTTCGGCTGGAGAGTTCCGAGCTGGCTCGCGAGACAGTCCTCAACTTCACGCTGTTCGAACAGATCGAGGGCAGGTGGGAAGGCGAGGACCACCAGGTGCGCCTACCGCGACCTCAGATCCGTCGATCCCGCACCACCAGGAGATCCTGATGCCTGCGGCCGAGGCGCCCACCGCTGTTTTCGACATCATCGGCACCTGCTTCTCGCTTGAGAAACCGCGCCGAGCGCTCATTCGACTGGGCGCCCCGGAGCACCCGCTGGAGCTCTGGTTCGCGCAGGCACTGCGCGACTCTTTCGGCTACTCACATGCCGGCGGTTACGCGCCCTTGAAGGATGTGCTTCAAGCTGAGCTGGAGCGGACCACGCGCCAACTCGGCCTCAACCCCTCCCGCGAGGAGCTCCAAGGCGTGCTGCGCACCTTTGCCGAGCTCGATCCGCGGCCCGACCTGGCCGCAGCAGTGCGGCTTCTCGCCGATCACGGCTGGGCTGTGCTGGCCCTGACCATGGGAGCAGAGGAATCGACTCGGAAGCTGCTCGAAGGGGCCGGGCTGGCGGGCCACTTCGCCGGACTTATCTCCTGCGACGCAATCTCGATCACCAAGCCCAACAGCGCCGTGTACCAGCTGGGCCTGGAGCGGTCCGGCGGCGAGACTTGGATGGTCGCCGCCCATGCCTGGGACATCGCCGGGGCGTCACGAGCCGGACTGCGGACAGCCTTCATCTCCTCGGTAGAGGGGTCCTACCTGAGCATCTACCCGAAGCCCGACCTCATCGCCGGCTCGCTGCTCGAGGCTGCCCGGGCGATGGTCGGGAGATGACGGTCACCCGGCAGCGCGAGGCGGCCGAGCGCTATCCGCCGATCGGCGACTACGCCCTGATCAGCGACTGCCACTCAGCGGCCCTGGTCTCCCGCGACGGCTCGGTCGACTGGTGTTGCTTCCACCGTTTCGACGCCCGGCCCGTCTTCGCCCGGCTCCTCGACTGGGACCGCGGCGGCCACTGCCGGATCGCACCCACGACGCCGTATCGATCTAGCCGCCGTTATTACCCCGGCACCAACGTTCTGGACACGAGGTTCGAGACCGCTGGCGGCGTGGTGAGCGTCACCGACCTCTTCCCTATCCGCCAGAGCACCCCGAATGACGACCCGGCCGCCGTCCACCCCTATCACCAGCTCATCCGCCTCGTCCGCTGCGAGACGGGTGAAGTCCAGGTTCGTCTTGAGTTCAGTCCTCGCTTCGACTTTGGCCTTACGGTGCCCCAGGTCACCATCGGGCATGGTGGTCTGGCGACGGTCTTCGGGGGCGCCGACTCGCTCCTCGTGCAGACCGACCTCACGCTCGACCAGGCCGAACTGAGCTCGTGCAGCGCCGAGCGGGTGCTGAGGGCCGGCGAGGAGGCGAGCCTGATCGTGACCTATGCGCTGCCACACGAGCTGCGCCTACGGCGAATTGACCCTGAGGAATGCCGGCGCCGCGTCGATGTCACCTGCCGCTTCTGGCAGGACTGGTCCGACGGCTGCACCTATCGCGGACCCTACCGCGAGCAGGTCGTGCGCAGCGCCCTGGTGCTCAAGGGCCTCACCAATGCGCCCAACGGCGCCATCGTGGCGGCTCCCACCACCTCTCTGCCCGAGGACTTTGGCGGCGTCCGCAACTGGGACTACCGCTACGCGTGGCTGCGGGACTCGAGCTTCACCCTGTATGCGCTCTTCTCGCTCGGCTACACGGAGGAGGCCCACGCTTTCATGGGCTGGCTGCAGCGGACGACCGCGGGCAGGGCGGGCGATCTCCAGGTGCTCTACGGCGTCGGGGGAGAGCGCTTGCTGCCCGAGCTCCAGATGGATCAGCTGGAGGGTTACCGCGGCTCGCGTCCGGTGCGCACCGGAAATGGGGCGACCAGCCAGTTCCAGCTCGACATCTACGGCGAGCTGATCGACACGGCCTGGCTTTACCACCGCAACGGCGGCCAGATCGAGCGCGGCTTCTGGGACTTCCTGGTCCGCGTCGTCGAACACGTGGAATCACGCTGGCAGGAGCCGGACGAGGGCATCTGGGAGGTCCGGGGTGGCCGTCGCCACTTCGTCTATTCGAAGGTGATGGCGTGGGTCGCGGTGGACCGCGCCCTCAAGCTCGCGAAGTCGCTCGGACTGCCGGCCGACTCGGAGCGCTGGACCGCCGTCAGGGAACAGATCAGACGCCGGGTCGACACCGAGGGCGTCGACCCGACGACCGGCGCCTTTGTGCAGTGTTTCGGCAGCACGGCGATGGACGCCTCCAGCCTGCTGCTGCCTTTGATCCGCTTCGCCCGGGCTGACGATAAGCGAGTCATCGCGACGGTGCACGAGATCGAGCGCCAGCTCTCGAGGGGAGGGCTGGTCTTCCGATATCTGGAGACCGACGATGGGCTGCCGGGCGGCGAGGCCGCCTTTGTGATTTGTAGCTTCTGGTTGGTCGACAACCTGGTGCTCACCGGCCAGGTCGAGCGCGGACGCGCGCTCTTCGAGCGACTCCTCGGCTACCTCAACGACGTGGGGCTAATGGCCGAGCAGGTCGATCCGGACAGTGGCGAGCAGGTCGGCAACTTCCCCCAGGCCTTCAGCCACATTGGCCTCATCAACGCGGCGCTTCAGCTGGAACGGGCGGACGCCCGGCTCGCTGCGACTTGAGCTCACTCCCTTCGATAACGGCGGCCCAGATGCGTGAGGTCGACGGGCTCACGGTTAAGGAGGCAGGCATCTCCCTGCTCCAGATGATGGAGAACGCCGGCCGCTGCCTGGCTCTACAGGCTCGCGTGATGCTGCTGGGTGATGTCCTGGATCGCCGGGTGACCGTCCTGGCGGGGCCAGGTGGCAACGGCGGCGGCGGGCTCGCCGCCGCTCGACGGCTGGCCGTCTGGGGGGCTGACGTGGAGGTCGTACTCGCCAGTCCGCCCAGCGCACTTGCAGATGCACCTGCACATCAGCTCGCGTCCCTGGAATGGATGGGAGTTCGCATCCGAGAGACCGGTCCGGTCGGAGATTCCGATCTCCTGCTTGACGCCATCTTCGGGTACAGCCTTTCGGGACCACCGACCGGACGGCCGGCGGAGCTGATCGAGGCCGCCAATGCCTGGCCAACTCCGATCCTCGCCCTGGACCTGCCTTCTGGCCTGCATCCGGACAGCGGCGAGGCCTCCGAACCGACGATCCGAGCGACAGCGACCGTCACCCTGGCCCTTCCCAAGGCCGGGCTCCTGAAGCCGGGAGCGAGGGCTTGGGTGGGCGACCTGTACCTCGCCGACATCTCAGTACCCGCGCGCGTCTACCAGCATCTTGGGCTCGAGGTGGGGCCCATCTTCGCGCAGTCGGACCTGATCGCTATCTGAACCAACGGGAGGGCTAACACGAATGGCCGGCATCAAGGTGTACGGGGCTCCGTGGTGCCCAGACTGCAAGCGTGCCAAGAAGTTCCTGGCCGAGCACCGCCAGCCCTACGAGTGGATCGACATCGATGACGACGCCGAGGGTCGGCGCTTCGTCGAGGAGCTCCAAAACGGGGGCCGGACCATCCCCACCATCATGTTTGCGGACGGCAGCCATCTCCTGGAGCCGTCCGACGAGGACCTGGCCCGCAAGCTGGGGCTCAAGCTGGAGGCGAGCCGGCCGTTCTACGACCTGGCAGTGGTGGGGGGCGGACCGGCTGGTCTGGCGGCCGCGATCTATGCTGCCCGAGAAGGCATCGACTGCGTGGTGGTCGACCGCAGCGCGCTGGGCGGTCAGGCCGGGATCACTGAGCGGATCGACAACTACCCCGGGTTCCCGGAGGGTGTCGGAGGCGCCGAGCTGGCCGACCGCTTCGTAGCCCAGGCGAGGCGCTATGAGGTGGAGCTGCTCTCCGCCGTTTCGGTCGAGTCGATCGGGCCGGAAGCCGAGGATCTCCTCGTCAAGCTCGGCGGGGGCAACGAGATCTGCGCGCACGCGGTGCTGGTCGCCACCGGCTCGACCTATCGCCGGCTGGGAGTCCCCGGTGAGGACGACCTGATCGGCGCCGGTGTCCATTTCTGCGCCACCTGCGACGGTCCCTTCTACCGCGGCGCCGAAGAGCTGCTGGTGATCGGCGGCGGCAACTCGGGGCTCGAGGAGGGTCTCTTCCTGAGTCAGTTCGCCAAGCGCATTCGGATTGTCGAGTACAACCCCGAACTGAAAGCCTCGAAGCTCCTGCAGGACAAGGTGCTGAGCCATCCCCAGTTCATCGTTCACACCAACACCGAGATCCTCGAGCTGCGCGGCAAGCGGCGGCTGGAAGAGGTTTTGGCCCGTGACCGCTCGACCGGCGAGGAGCTGCGATGGCGGCCGGCGGCGGCCTTCGTCTTCGTCGGGTTGACGCCGAACACAGGATTCCTACGCGGAGCGGTGGATCTCGATGAATGGGGATTCGTGACGACCGATGGGTCTTTTCAAACCTCCCTTCAGGGCGTCTTCGCTGCTGGTGACGTCCGCGCAGGATCGACCAAACAGCTCGGCTCCGCGGTCGGTGACGGGATTGCCGCACTGCTCCAGGTTCGGCGCTACTTGGAGCGGCACCACCACCTGCCAGAACTGGCGGTCAATTCCTGAAAGGGAATTTGAAGGTGGCTGGTTCGCCGACCTGGGAGCGCTGGCAGGAAATTCCTGCCGTCTGTCTTCACCCCAGGAACCTCCGCTCGACGCTGGCCGTGGCTGTCGTCGTCGGGACGCTGCTCCTGCTGATCAACCAGTTCGACGTCATGTTGAGCGGCGGATTTAGCCAGCGCTTTTGGCTCAAGGCGGGGCTGACCTACCTGGTGCCTTTCCTAGTCAGCAACTACGGCCTCGTGATCGGCACCCGCGGGAAGGCCAGCTGACGACTGGCAGCAAAAGAACGGGCCCAGACTGTCGGTCCGGGCCCGCCCTAGAGAAGGAGGTGGAGCGGCTTGCCGGTCAGGCTGGCCGCGGCCTGCGGGTGGCTACCTCCAGGTGCGGATCGCGCAGCGGACCATACGCAACCAGGGCGCCGAGCACGACTCCGAACATCGGATGGGCCGCCACCCACGACCACTCAGGATTGGCCGACAGGAAGGAGGCGCTGGTCGTGGCCAGCAGGCCCCGCAGGAGGACCCAGTACATCACCCCGTAGACGACCAGGCCATAGACCATGCCGCCGACCACCGCGTTGACACCACGCACGTGAAGGGCGCGCGCGATGGCGATGAAGATGATGCCGATGACGATCGAGTTCATCATGTGGCCCATCAGGCCGGCCACGAAGGGGACGAGCTGGAAGGCGTGGCCCTGGGCTCCGATCCCGATCGACTGGGCGATCCCCTGGGGTGGCGCCCACAGGTTGCTGGTGAAGAGACCCACCATCATCGCCCACATCGCGAACACCAGCCCCGCGATCAGGCCGGGCAGGATCCAGCGTGCGGCGACCCTGGCGCCGCTCTCCGTTTGCAGTTGGGTTGACATTTCTTATTGCCTCCGTTTTGGGTTCTTGATGGCTGCTCAAACGGCAGCCTCAGCCACCAGTCTGAGAAGGCGTCTCGGCGGGTTCCGTGATCCCCATCACGGTTGGGCGGAGAGAATTGGCGCAGGCTTCTGATATGCCCGATAAGGTCTGGTTCCTCCGCCGGCTCAATCTCTTCGAAGGCATGTCCGAGGCCGAGATCGAGGAGGTCTCCCACGAGCTCAAGATGCGCTCGTGCGCTCCGCGCCACTCCGTGTTGACCGAGAGCGCCGACCGTGTCTACCTCCTCAAGCAGGGCCGCGTGCGCCTCTACCACCTGACCGTCGACGGGCAGGACGTGACCACCGCGGTGATCCTCCCAGGCCAACTCTTCGGGGTGGGCGCCTTCTTCGGAGGCGACGGAACCGCGACCCATGCCGAGGCACTGGAAGAGAGCTACATCTGCGAAGCCGGCGCCCAGGACTTCCTGGCCATGCTCGCCCGCCATCCGCTGCTGATGGCACGAGTGGTGATGGTGATGGCCAAACAGATTTTCCGGCTCGAGCAGACCATCGAGAGCATGGCCTCGCAGCAGGTGCCGCAGCGGCTAGCGGGACTGCTGCTCGAGGAGATGGCCGAGGGAGAGACGACTGACAGCGGTGTTCTGCTCCCCTCTCACAGCCAAGAGGAGCTGGCCAAGCTGATCGGCAGCACCCGGGAGTCCGTTTCCCGGACATTGAGCGGCTGGCGCACAGCCCGGGTTATCACCATGAGAGGCCGCCGCATCGTGGTACTGCGGCCGGAGCGCCTGCGCCGGGAAGCCAACTCCGACGGCGCCTACTCGGACGGCCACCCGCCCGCCCATCGATCTTGAGCTCGAGGCGGGAAGACCGCTACGACCTGGTCGTCATCGGTGCCGGCTCAGCCGGGCTTATCGCCGCCGATTTCGCCGCGCGGTTCGGCGCCCGCGTCCTGCTGATCGAGAAGGACCGCATCGGCGGCGACTGCACCTGGACCGGCTGCGTCCCCAGCAAGGCCCTGCTCCATGCCGCCGGTGTCGCCCACCATGCCCGCGTCGCCCCGGACCTCGGCATCCGCATCAGCGGGGTTGAGATCGACTTTCCGGCGGTGATGGGCCAAGTCCGCCAGGCCATCGCGAGGGTGTACTCGTTCGAGACGCCGGAGCAGCTTGCCAAGCGCGGCATCACGGTGGAGCAGGGCCAGGCGCGCTTCCTCGACGAACACAGCGTGGATGTGGCCGGACGCCGCGTCCAGAGCCGAAGTTTTGTGATCTGCACCGGCGCCAGAGCCCAGCGACCGTCGGTGGCCGGCCTGGACTCAGTCCCCTACTTCACCTACGAGGAGGTCTTCGAGCTCGACCAGCTCCCCGCGCTGCTGCTGGTCCTGGGTGGAGGTTCGGTGGGGGTCGAGATGGCTCAGGCGTTCGCGCGGCTCGGATCCGAGGTGACGCTGGTTGAGAGGGAGGACCGGCTGCTGTCCGCCGCCGATCGCGAGGCCTCCGACGTTCTCGCCCGTGTTCTCGCCGCGGAGGGAGTGGCCATCGAGACGGAGTTCGAGGTCGTTGAGGCACTGGCCGCGGACGGAGAGATTGTCCTGAGGTCAGCTCGGAAGAGCTTGAGTGGCGACCGGTTGCTGGTCGCGACGGGCCGCCGCCCCGACCTCGAAGGCCTGGACTTGGGACGCGCCGGGGTCGCCTTCGACGAACGTGGAATCCGCGTCGACCGGAAGCTGAAGACCAGCCAGCGCCACATCTACGCGGCCGGCGACGTGACGGGCTCGTTCCAGTTCACCCATTTCGCGGGCTGGCAGGGCTACGCGGCGGCGAGAAACGCCTTGTTTCCAGGCTCGGTCCGTGGCTTGGCCGCGACGGTCCCCTGGGCCGTATTCACCGAGCCCGAGGTGGCGCAGGTGGGGCTAACCGAGGAGCAGGCCCGCGGCCAGGGGTCGAAGATCACGGTGCAGCGACTGCCGCTCGAGCGAGTCGACCGAGCGCAGACCTTGGGTGAGACGGACGGCTTCGTCAAGGTCGTCACCTCAGCCGCCGGCGGGATCCTGGGGGCATCCGTCGTCGGGCCAGCGGCGGCGGAGGTGGCCAACGAACTGGCCGTCGCGATGGCCGCCGGCATCGACCTGCAGCAGCTGGCCTCGACCATGCACATCTATCCAACGGTCGGCCTGGGCATCCAACAGGTCGCTTCGGAGTTCGCGTTCCGGCAGTCGAACAGCGGCCTGCGCGGAGCGGTGGCGCGGGCGCTGATGGCTCGCAACCCCGGCTGAGCAGTGACCAAATCGGCTGGTACCGAAGTACCTAAACCGGCGCGTACCAATCGAGTACCTCGGACTCTCGCGGACCTCCAGCGGGGCGGTCAGGCTGCGCTCATGAACGACGCGAGGAGCGCCAAGCGGACCCGATCCGATCGGGTTGCCCGGCCAGCCGTCGACGACCTCCAGACCCAGCTCGAGGCCCTGCTCGACCAGGTCTGGCGCTGCGAAGCGGCAGGGCGTCGGGAGGACCGGGTGGACCGGGCTATCCGATACGGGTCGCTCAAGTGACGACCGCGTTCGTCCTCTCCGGCGGCGCCAGCCTGGGAGCGGTTCAGGTCGGCATGCTCCAGGCCCTGAACGATGCCGGGGTGGCGCCTGATCTCCTGGTCGGGAGCTCGGTCGGTGCCATCAACGCGGCCTGGATCGCCGCCCATCCCGAGCCGGAGGGCGTGGAGGCGCTGGCCGAGATTTGGCGCGGTCTTCGGAGGACGACCGTCTTCCCCGCCAGCCCGCTGCTGGGTGCGGTGGCGATGCTGGGACGCCGCAATCACTTGGTGAGCCCTGACGGGCTGGTGGCCTTGCTCGAACAGCATCTGCCATTCCGGCGCCTGGAAGAGACCCGGACTCCCCTCCATGTGGTGGCCACCGACCTGCTCACAGGACGAGCGGTCCTCCTCTCGAAGGGCGCGGCGATCCCCGCGCTCATGGCCAGCGCGGCCATCCCCGCCGTCTTCCCTCCGGTCAGGATCGGCGGCCGTGACCTGATCGACGGCGGGGTTGCCGACTACGCACCCGTCTCCCAAGCGGTGGCCCTCGGTGCCGACCGCATCTTCGTACTGCCGGCGGCCCATGCCTGCGAGATGGCGAGCCCGCCGCGGTCGGTGCTGGCCATGGCCCTGCACTCGCTGAACCTGATGATCGAGTCAAGGCTGACTGCCGATGTCGAGCGGCTGCACGACGAGGTCGAGGTGCACGTGCTGCCTCATCCCTGCCCTCTCGCCGTGTCCCCAGCCGACTTCAGCCACGGAGGCGAGCTGATTAGGAGGGCTCGGCTGACCGTGCGGCGGGGCCTGGCCGGATCTGAGCGTCGAATAGCAGGGCCTCGATCCGTGTTGTAGGTGGATGAAGTCCGTGGTGAGGTGAACGGTGAAGCAACCCGCCGAGAGCCCCGTGCCTGTGGTGATCGTTCACCAGAGCCCCGTTCTGCGCGCGGGCCTCGCGGAGCTGCTCAGTCGCCGCCCAGACATCCACCTCAGGGGTGATTGCGCCTCTGCCGCCGACCTGCTCAGAGACCCCGTCCCGACTGAGCACGTCCTGCTCTACGACCTCGGCGCTGCGCACCACGACGGGGTCGAGCGTCTGAAGCAAATCCGGGAGCGGATACCGCAAGCGCGAGTGCTCATGTTCAACGTCACCGATGATGACCGGGCGATCATCGAGTGCGTCCAAGTCGGAGCCGCCGGCTGCGTGCTGGAGGACGCTTCACTGGAGGAGATCGTCAGCGCCATCCATTCCTTGGCTGGGGGGACGCCTACGGCATCGCCGCGAGTCATCACCTCTCTTTTCAAGTACGTCGCCACACTGAGCAAAGGCGAGGAGCCGCTTCAGGCCGAGAGGATGACGGTGCGGGAGGAGCAGATCCTTGCGCTCCTGGCCGAGGGCCTGAGCAATAAGGAGATCGCTCACCAGGTCCACCTCCAGCCACAGACGGTCAAGAACTACGCCCACCTGATCTTTCAGAAGCTCGACGTGCACAGCCGGCTCGATCTGCTCCGCGTGCTGCGCGGGCGCCGCTAACCAGGAGCCATAGCCGAAGACCAGATTCTCGGCCGCCGGTACCGCAGTACCGAGAACTGAGTACCCCGGGCAGTAGGCCCGGATCCCATCGCCTCCTACGTTGGTCGGAGTCGATTTCCAGTCCAGGAGGTTTCTCGATCATGAGCCACGTCAGGCGGGTCTCGGCGTCCAATTTCACTGATCTGACACACAACGGTTCACAGACCGTGCTCGTCGACTTCTATGCCGACTGGTGCGCGCCCTGCCGGGCGATGGCTCCAGTCGTCGAGCGCATCGCACGCGAGCAGGGCGGCCGCCTGACCGTCGCCAAGCTGGACGTCGACCGTGATCGGCAGATCGCTGTTCGCCACGGCGTGCGCAGCATCCCAACGCTGCTCTTCTTTGTTCGCGGCGAGGAGTTGGACCGTTTGGTCGGGTTCCCAGGCCCAGGCGAGGTAAGGCGCTGGGCCTTGGCACTTCTGGAGCTGGCGGCAGATGGAAAAGAGCCTTCGCGGCGACCGCAGTCGGCATAGGGCCTCTGCCCGGCAGCGGGCGCCAGCCCCGCGTTCCCCGGCCTGGAGGGGATGGCTGCCGACCGGTTTCAGACTCACGTCGCGCTTGGCGGGAGTGGCCATGGCCAGCTCGGGGATGCTCCTGCTCACGATTGCGTTCGCGCACTGGTCGCGCCTCTGGTGGCAGGGCGCTTTCCTGGGCGCACTTGGACTCGCTGAACTGGCCTGGTCCATGGCCTGGCTGCGCAAACCCAGCTTCGCGTTGATCTGGGGCGGCTACTTGCTGGGTGCCTACCTGGTCCCGATCTGGACCCTGGCCTGGCTGGTCGGCTTTCCCGATGGCCTGCCCCACTTGCGCACGGGCTTTGGGCTTGCCGCGACGCTCTTCGCCCTCGCGGCGATAACCGCTCTGATCGGTCTGGCGGTGGTGGCAAGACCTCTGATGGGCACATGGAAGTTCCTGGGGTCGGCCGCAGTCCCGGCGATGCTGTTTGCGCTCGCTACGTACGGAGTCGGCCTGGTGATTGACCTGTTGGCGGCCGAAGCTAGCCGTTGACGCTCGTGAAGCGTGATCTGGCTCACAGTTAGCCGCTCGGCTGCACACCTAGCGTGGAATCCATGAACGCACTAACAGAAGCCGAGGTCGCGAAGGCGGCCGTTGTCGTCTTCGCGACACCGAGACCCACGGGGACCTGGCTCGGGCGGTCAACGCCCTGGAGACCGTCAGGGAGTTCAAAGAGGCGGGCGACGAGGTCGTCCTCATCTTCGACGGCGCCGGCACCCGCTGGGTGGCCGAGATGAGCAAGCCCGGCCATCGCTCGCACCGCCTCTACGAGGCGGTTCAGGACCGGATCGCCGGGGCCTGTGCTTACTGTGCCGCGGCCTTTGGAGTCAAGGAATCGATCAAGGAGGCAGGTGTTCCCCTACTCGAGGAATATGACCGCCACCCGAGCCTCCGCCGGCTTGTCCGCGGCGGCTACGAGGTCATGACCTTTTGAGCGCCCAGCCGGAGCTCATCCCTTTCGCCGCGGCGGCGGTCAAGCGGGACGCCGACTATGTCTTCTTCGAGCTGACCCGCAGCATCTGCCCGACCTGCCGGCGCCCGATCGACGCCCAGATCCTGCTCCGGGATGGAAAGGTGTACATGCGCAAGCGCTGCCCAGAGCACGGGCAGTTCGAAGCTCTGGTCTACGCCGATGCCGACGCCTATGTCCGCAACGCCCGCTACAACAAGCCCGGCACCATCCCGCTCGCCATCAGCCACGAGGTCGACCGCGGCTGCCCCTTCGACTGCGGCCTCTGCCCCGACCACCAGCAGCACGTGTGCCTCGGGATCATCGAGGTCAACAGCGCCTGCAACATGGCATGTCCTCTCTGTTTCGCCAACGCCGGTCCGGGCTTCAACTTGACCATCGAGGAGGTTGAGGAGATCCTCGACCACCTGGTCGAGACCGAAGGCAGCCCGCAGGTGGTCCAGTTCTCAGGCGGCGAGCCAAGCATCCACCCCCAGATCGTCCCCATGCTCCGGGCGGCGAAGGAGCGCGGCATCGAGCACGTGATGCTCAACACCAAAGGCAAGCGGATTGCCCGCGATGACCGCTTCCTGGCCGAGCTGGCCGAGGTTCGTCCCTCCATGTATTTCCAGTTCGATGGCTTCGAGGAGCGGACCTACGAGCTGCTCCGAGCCGAACCTGGGATCCTGCCCGAGAAGCTGAGGGCGCTGGACCGGCTGGCCAAGATCGATCTTGGCGTCGTCCTGGTCGCGGCCGTCGAGAGGGGGACCAACGAGCACGAGGTTGGGCGGCTGGTTCGCTTCGCAATCGAGCACCCGGCCGTGCGCGGCATCAACTTCCAGCCCGCCTTCCACGCCGGGCGCCACGGACATCACGACCCGCTTCAGCGTCTGACCATCCCCGACGTCCTTCGCGGCATCCAGGAGCAGACTGAAGCTCTCTTCCGGGTCGACGACTTCGTCCCAGTCCCCTGCTGCTTCCCGACCTGTAACTCGGTCACCTACGCCTACCTCGACGGCGACAAGGTGATCCCGCTGCCGCGGGTGCTCAATGTCGACGACTACCTCGACTACATCACCAACCGGGTAGTACCTGACCTGGGAGCCGAGGTGCGCCGCGCTCTCGAAGGGCTCTGGTCATCCTCGGCCGTGCCCGGCGGCGACAGGGCCGCCTCCGACTTTGCCCTCTCCTGCAGCTCCTGCGACCTCTCGACGTTGGCGCCAGGTGAGATCGCCAAGCAGATGTTCATGGTCATGCTCCAGGACTTCATGGATCCCTGGACCTTCAATCAGAAGAACCTGATGAAGTGCTGCAAGGAGTTCCTTCTCCCTGGCGGGCATCAGATCCCCTTTTGTGCCTACAACACGGTCGGCTATCGCGAGCAGGCGCGAGAGCAGCTGACAGCGAGGGACCGGGGACGCCGGCTGGCCAGGCGGGAGGGGCGCAGCTACGAAGCACCGCCGCTCAAGTTCGATTTCGCGCGCCGATGACTGCCAGTCGAGCCACAAGCGATCGGGAGATCAAAGCCTGCTGCGCGAGCGCCTACTCCAGCGACTGGGCACGATTCCTGATCGGCGACTCGATGCACCCCGGCGGGGTGGGGCTGACCGAGCGGCTCGGTGATCTACTGCACCTTCGCTCCGGCTCGCAGGTCCTGGACGTCGCGGCGGGCAGGGGTACGTCGGCGCTGGCACTGGCTAGCCGCTTCGGCTGCCACGTCGTCGGCATCGACCTGAGCCCATCCAACGTCCTATCGGCACGCAAGAAAGCCGCCCACACTGGTCTTGCGCGGTCGACCTCTTTCGAGGTGGCCGATGCCGATGCGCTGCCGTTCGCGGCCTGCGAGTTCGACGCTGTGATCTGCGAGTGCGCATTCTGCACCTTCCCGGACAAGCGTCTCGCCGCCGCGGAGATGGCCCGCGTGACGAGGCCCGGCGGGCGACTTGGGCTCAGCGACTTGGTCCGTCGAACCGAGCTGCCGGTAGAGCTGCAGACGCTGGCTGGTTGGGTCGCCTGCATCGCGGATGCCCGCCCGGAGTCCGAGTACGTCCAAGTTATGGAAGAAGCCGGCTTTCGCCAACCCTTACTCGAGACTCACGACGACGCGCTCATCCGACTGATCGAGGACATACGGGGCCGGCTGCTGGGCGCCGCCTTGTTCGCCAAACTGGGGAAGCTGGACCTGGCCGGCGCTGACCTGGATCAAGCCAGGACCATGGCAAGGGCTGCGGAGGCCGCGGTCCGGAAGGGGCAACTCGGCTACATCCTGCTGACGGCCATCAACGGCTGAAGACGAGTCTGAGCCCGCCGGTCGAACCGGCGCCGACTAACAATGGACGACGAGGCGGCGATGCATTGGAAGGTTGCAGTGGAGGCGACAATCCCAGCGGGGCTCCCGCCCGACTTCGAGGAATCCGCCGGTCGCAGCCTGAAGCGGTTCGGGGGCACAGTCCAAGTGGACGGGCAGTACCTCCGGGTCAGCTTCTCGCTGGAGTCTCCGAGCGTCAAACGTACGGCGAGGGCCGCGTTCGTAATCTTTGGCCGCCTTGCCGGGCAGAACGAGCCGAGCCGCTTCGAGTTGGTCCGGCTGGACCCGACTGAAATAGAGCCGAGCGGGTGAGCGCGCGCCAGCGTCCACCCGTCGACCGGCCGGTCGGTTCCCGAGAGTTCGTCGGTGGCGCCCTGCGCGATCTGAAAGATGGAGGGTACCGACCGCTGGAATGGGGCCGCTTCCTTTTACGCTGTGTTCGCCGTTCGATGGAGCAAGCGGCGGCCCATCCGCGTGCCGCGATCGAAGTGCTTGTGCTGCACGCCGGACTAGCGGCGAGCGGGGGCGCCCGGCTTCGAGTCGCGGCGAGTTGCCTGCTCGCCATCACGCACCTCGGTCTTCTTGGGGAGCCCAACCGCTCGCTTGGCCTTGCGAACGCTCTGAGTCTTGTCCGCGCCACCTTGCCACCGCGGCGCTGGGCGGCGTCAGTCGCGATCGCGACAGACATCGCTGATGGACTGCTCACGCGGCGGCGCGGATCGACTGCGTTCGGTTCGTATGCAGACCCGCTCGCCGACCTCACGTTCTGGAGCTCGGTGGCCTTTCAAACGAGAGCGGGGAATATGAGTCGCGCGGCGGTGATCGGTCTTTGGCTAGGACCCGCGATCGCCATCACCTACGCCTATTTTGCCTACGGTCGCACGATTGACTATCCGCGTCCGCTAATCGTCCGCCGGGTGTCAGCGGTAGTGCAAGCGATGCTCGTCCTTCATCTCGTCCGGGGCGAATGGCAGCCGATAAAGGAAGCAACCTCCACCCAAGTCAGCTAGGACTGCCCACTGGGCGGGCCCGCCGGACGCTGTCGATAGGTTCCCATTATCGCAAGCAAGCTCCGCGTCTACGTCTTGATCGACCCGCGCAACCACGAGATCTTCTACGTCGGCAAGGGATCGGGCGAGCGCTATCACCACCACGCCTGGGAGGAACAGGTCTGGAACCAGGAGGCGGACGACCGGGCCACGCGGCGAAGGAAGCTGGCCAGGCTCGCCGAGATTCGCGCGGCCGGCCTCACCCCGATCATCGATGTGGTGCGGCACGGGGTGGACGAGCAGACCGCTCTCTTCGTGGAAACTGGGCTCATCGACTGCCTTCCGAGACTCTGCAATGCCGTGCAGGGCCACGGTGCGGAGAACAGCCGAGCTAGGCTGGACGAGTTGGAACGGCGGTACGGCGCCCTCGAGCTGGCCACATCCCTTCGAGCCATCCTGATCAAACTCGGGCCCTGGCAGGATGTCCCGAACCCCGACCTCGGCAGACGTGGTCACGGCTACTTTCCTGGTATCTCGGAGGAGGATCTCTACCAGTCCATCCGGGGCATCTGGCATATCAATCTCAACCGAGTACGGGCCTACCCATACGCGGTGGCGGTCCACGAGGGAATCACGCGCGGGGTCTGGGAGATCGACCACTCCTCCTGGCGCCAGTTCCTAGACCACAACAGGAACCCACGAGTGGGCTTCGAAGGCGAAGCGATCACGTCCGGCGATGTCTTCGACGCCTTCGTCGGTCCGCTGGGACATCGAATCCCACGGCTCAGAGCCGACGGACGCCACGTGTTCGGGAACCAAGCGGTGACTGCCTATTGGCCGGAGTGACTTTCGGCCTAGGGCGGGCGGCTACTGGTTGTTGCCTGGCGCTAACTTTGGGGTGTTGCACTTCCCGGGCGGATCCCTGGAGTTCTCGACGGCTCCAGGAGATTCAAGAGGCGCAAGCCCGGGGTCTGCTGGGTCATTTCCTTTCTCCGGCCTCGATGCCTGATATCGGTGAGAAGCCGTTCTTGGATTTGAAAGAGAGGTCGATAGATCCCTGGAGAGCAGTCTCGGCGTTGAACTTGGACGTGAATCATTTCCCAAGCGGTGTGATGCCGAAGGTGTTGGACGCACTTGAGAAGGATCGTGCCAGGCGGTTGGCAACGACCAAGGGACCCCCGACAACGAAGGCTGACGGAAAGTGAGGGGACGTTTCGCCATTAACGCGCACCTTGGCTCGCCACCGGACACGGTGCTGTGGAAGTTCCTGGCTCCCTGGAAGTTCGATAGCCTTCTCAGTTCGCGAGCCCTGTGGTTCAGTAGCTTTGAAGTCCTCCGCAAGGCAGACGAGGCGGAGGGTCGGGTCCCTCCACCAAACTTAGTCCCGCCCGTCGATGCCTTCATCGAGATGCTCGGCCCTCATTTCGCTCACGCCGCGGGCGTTGCGGAGGCTGTCGGTGGGGCGTTCAGTCAGAAGGTTGAGGAAGAGCGGAGGCTCAATCTCGTTACTTGCTGGTTCATGGGCGAGGAGCCGCTCGCCCACATGTGGGATCGGTACGCACCTGACCCGGGCGGCGTTGCCATCAAGTCCCGGACCTTTAAGGTCGGGGCCGCAGTGGACAACAATGGCCAAGCACAGGTGTTCGCTTTTCCGTGCACCTACATAGACGACGATACCGCGGTGACAATGAAACACTTCCTGGCACCCTTCTTCGTCAAGCGCCGGGAATTTGAAGACGAGTGGGAGATGCGGTACCTGGTCCATACCGCCGAGGCCCTGGATCCGGGAAGCTCAGTTGAGGTGCGGCTTCAGGAATTGTTCGAGCATGTGTTGGTTAACACCGGGGGTGATGCGGGCAACCTGGACAAGGTCCGCGAGAAGTTGGCCGCGGCCGGGCTCAACATTCCGGTAGAAGCTGGGCGATAATTCTGCGGATGGCGTCGCTTGAAGTTGTGCAATCCGGGCACGCGGTCCCTCGACATCCTCATAGCCGGCGAGCGACCATCTCGGCGTGAAGCTCTCTATTTGAGACAAGATGACGAGTTGCGGCTATTAAGGTGGTGAGTCCCACATCATGACCGGGCTAGCCTCGCGGCTGCTGGCTTACCAGGGCGCGCCGCTCGCGGCGCCAGGACGCAGGGTCGGTGGATACGCGCCGGTCGAAGTGGTGGTTACCGTCAAGGCGTATCCCGTCGTCTCTCAGAGCCATGGCAAATCAGTGTGCGTCGCCGGCATCCGAACTGATGCTGACCCACCGCATTGGGCACGACTCTGGCCGATCCCTTTCCGCAGCTTGCCAGCAACAGGAAGGTTCAAGAAGTACCAGCGAATTCACCTTCTCGCAAAACCGGGACATGACGGGCGGCCCGAGACATTGACTCCGGACATCGATTCAATCCAACTGGGTGCGCAGTTGCCGACGACTGATGCCTGGAAGGCGCGTCGCCGCCTGATTGAACCCCTCGTCGCCGCGTCGACGTGTGAGGTTCAACGCAGGCAACGGACCGATGGAACGTCTCTTGCGGCTGTTCGGCCTGCTGCGGTGACGGGCCTAGTAGCTCAGGCGATTCCGGCGAACTGGACTCTCAAACAGGAGGCGGTGCTCAACCAGCTGAGCCTTGTCGGCAGCAGGGCGCGAGAGCTAGAGAAAGTGCCATTCGCCTTCAAACTTATCTACAGGTGTTCTGACAGCCAGTGTCGCGGCCATGAACAGTCGATCATCGATTGGGAGATTGGCGAGGCTTATCGGTCCTGGCGCGGCCTATCACCTGAGGACCGTATCCATAAGATCAGGGACAAGTGGTTGGGGGAACTGTGCTCGCCGGGCAAGGACACCCTGCTGTTCATCGGGAACATGAAAGCCCATCCGGCGAACTTCCTCGTCTTGGGGATTTTCTGGCCGCCTCGGCTGCAGGGATCGCAGCTCAGCTTATTGGCGTAACGGTCAAACCTGGTTCGATTCCCCTGGCCGCATCGATTACCTGGCTGCGATGGCATCGAGTCTCGTCGCGCTCGGCGCACAGCACGGCCACTCGAGCCAGCTGGGCGTCCGCAACCAGGCGGGCCAAGGCGCTTTGGCCTACCCGGTCGACGAGCTTCCTGAAACGGGCCGCGCCGCGGGGGTCGCCGGTCCGGATGGCGTCCCGATTTGGGGATGGATTTCCAAGATCGGGCTCGTGTCGATAGTCAATCCCGACTTCGGCCAACCGCCGGGCCAGTGATGGTCCAGCGAATCCGGGGATGCGAGAGCGGGGGCTCTCACGAACATCAACGAGGAGCCCGACCTCGTGTGCAACTAGAAGAGAGACGAACTCGCCAATGCGGCGACCGCCATACCCGATGCTCACCAGACCGTTATTGCGCAAATCCATAAGAATTTAACCGTTCAAGCAAGTGATGGCGAGAGGAATTCTAGCGGCTGACCTCTGCCAGCGGGTCGCCATACCGCAGGCCCGTCATAGCCAGTGGGTGAAGCGAGGGCTGTGCCGGCGGATTGGCAAGGGCGGGGCCACGGAGGCGGACGCCGTCGAACTGGCGGTGGCCACCATCCTCATGGAGGCGCTGAAGGACATAGAGAAGACAAGGCGCGCCGTCTCTCAGCTGCGCGACCACTTTGATGCCCGAGTATGGGATGCGGGCCTGACGATCGTGTGGGACGAGCAGCTCGAGCTGGCAGAGTGGGCTGGGTCAGACTCGGAGATCGGTAACCTGGTCCGCCACGGGCGGTCAGTCCGGGTCCTGGCGGCAGGGGGATTCCTCCAGGATGTGGTCGATAGTTTCCGACGATTGACTGCGGACAGGCTCTCCGAGCCTTAGCCAACCTTGGCTCGTCCGGGCGGGGTCGCCGGCGAGCTTGAGGGTCGGTCGAGGATCAAACTAACCGAAAAGCAGACAGACGCGGGTTAGCCGGAGGGGTCCTGAACGGAATTTGAGGGACCCGAGGGGATTCAACCCCTCTCGACGGCCGCCAGAAAGCCTTGACGCAGGCGGGCGTGAGGGTCCTCTGCGACCTTCGGAACCCGCAGCGGGGTGGCCAGGCGCCGCCCGACTGGCGATAACAGCCGCGTCGAGCGGGGGAGTCAAGCGCGGACGGCCGCCCGATTCCGGCAGAATCGGGCCGCGATGACGAGCGCCGCGAGCGTGGCGGGGGACCTCGATATGGAGGAGGCCATAGTCGGCTACCTCTGGCGGTCAGGCTGGGTCGCGCAGTCGGTCGCGGCCGTCCGGTCTGAGCTGCCCCGGTGGGTCAGGCATCTTCGCTCCCGAAGGGTCACCGCGATCCCGCCTCTCGGGGTACGGACTTGGTCGCCAGCGGAATCTCGAGCCCACAACGAGCTCAACCTCCTGATGAGACAAGCCGCCGGAAAGCGCGATGCAGCGACCGAACATCAGCTGCGAAATCTCACCCGGATCCGACCGCACAAGCCCTGATGTCCAGCAGACCTGCTGATCCGCATGGGGTCAGGCGAGCGAGGAATCTGGCGGCGGCCGGCGGAGTCGCGGGAGTGCAGATGGGCCTCGCCTCGATTCCCTTGGTCGGCCCGCCGCTCGCCATCGCCCTCGCCGAGCTTGAGCTCCGACACTTGAGCAGCCGACTCGAGGCGTTAATCACGGAACTGCGCGAAGCCATCGACCGTGTGGACCGGACGAAGGTTGACCATGTCTTCCTTGAAACGCCCGCCTTCACGGATATCGTGATCGCGGGGTTGGATGCTGCTCGCCGGACGAGCGACCGCGACAAGCTCAGCCTCCTTGCGTCGATCTTGGCTGGCGCCACGACCGTCGAGCGGCCCCACGGGCTCGACGTCGAAGGACTGCTCGTTGCGATCCGTGACCTTCCTCCGTCCGCCCTCCAGTTGGCGTGGGCCATGCAGCGGGCCGGGCAGGCGACGCCTTACTCGATCCTCGAGCGATATCAGGTCCCGCCGGACTGGCCGGACGGGGACTTCATGATGGGCCGACTGATCGCCGCCGGGCTGGCGAGGGGATTTCAAGGCGACGGTATGACCTTCCAGCCGGGCGGATACCAGCTGACAGGGACGTGGGATCGCCTTGTGAGATTGGCCGAGCAGGGCGGGTGGCAGCAGCCCGTTTGACCCCTAGTCTGTCCTCTCCCCGAGAGGTAGCGACGCCTCAGGGTGTTTAGAGCCATAGCTTAGGGTCGGTCAGGGTCTGCTCAGGAGTCCGGCCCTGGGTGCGGCGGCCTTGGTGAGCGCGGTCGGTGTTGTAGAT